>PPCM01000021.1_pt1 | contig 417400 bp, 399 predicted proteins | sample 1555541 | NCBI WGS metagenome assembly PPCM01 (sample SAMN05284479, study PRJNA326546) | Marine sediment metagenome, whole genome shotgun sequencing project. | isolation source: marine sediment | place: Germany: Wadden Sea | collected 2012-09-05
TAGGTGTGCCCAGCATGGGTACAATCTAACGGGTTAAAGTCCCGAGCGCATCCTGGTAGTGGAAAGCGCATAGCCTAAGACAAGGGTGTCCATCGCGAGGTGGAATCTGAAGGAAGTCCGTGGGCAAATCTCTGGTCTGACGAACAGAAATCACATATAAGGCATACATCTGTGGGTAAGGTTGCCTAACAAACTAAAGCCCGATAACTACTCGAAAACAGGTGGTGTAAATGTGGCAGATAGATAGAGAGGAAGATTGTGTTCTTACCTGGGGAGGTCTGATGGATATGTCATGATGATGGATTTCTAAATGACAACCCATGCAGTGATGTATGGCTGAACTATCAGAAGTCAGCAGACGTCATAGTACTGTTTCGGCTATAGACGAAACAGGAAGGACTGAACGATGGAGGTTTTGTGGAGGTGAAAGTCACAAAGAATTATGATGAAAGCAGAAAACTTCATAAAGAAGGCTGTCAATGGGAAAGTAGAGTGGAACTTGAGGATACCATAGAAGTGCCTAGTGATTCTTTGACGGCTGAACAGAAACAAGACGACCGAAAAGCATATGATAGTATGCTTCTTGAGAAGATTCTAGACAAAGAAAATATGAATTTAGCATATAAGAATGTCAGAAGAAACAAAGGAAGCCATGGGATTGATAAATTAACTATAGATGAACTTCTAGAGTATTTAAAAGAACATGGTGCAGAACTTCGAGAGGAAATACTATCGGGGAAATATTCCCCCAAAGCCGTTAGACGAGTAGAGATTCCGAAAGATAACGGTCAGAAAAGGAAACTTGGCATACCAACTGTAGTTGATAGAGTCATCCAACAGTCAATGCTCCAAGTGCTAACTCCAATATTTGAGAAGAGATTCTCGGATAACAGTTATGGATTTAGGCCAAAACGAAGTGCTCATGATGCACTCCAGCAAAGTAAAAGATTTATGAACGATGGTAACATGTTTGCTGTAGACTTAGATCTAAAATCATACTTTGATACACTTAATCATGACATACTAATGGGTCTAGTCTATAAGGAAGTCAAGGACAAGAGGGCCATTACTTTAATTAGGAAATACCTTCAAGCAGGTGTTATGGAGAAAGGCGTGATTACAAAATCACAAAAGGGCGTACCGCAAGGTGGTCCGCTTAGTCCACTGCTATCAAACATTATGCTTGATGTTCTTGATAAAGAGTTGGAGCAGAGAGGTTTGTGTTTCGTAAGATACGCAGACGACTGTAACATCTATGTGAAAAGTGAAAGAGCTGCGCATAGAGTGATGGCAAGCATTACGAACTTCATTGAAGGCAAACTCAAGCTTGAAGTAAATGAAGAGAAAAGTTCGGTGTGTAAACCAACGAAGCTAAAATTTCTAGGCTACTCCTTTTACAATTCAAGGGGGAGCGTAGAGCTCAGAGTGCATGAGAAATCAATCAAGAATTTAAAATCGAAGCTGAAGTACCTAACTGGCAGAAGTAGAATTGGCAACATCAAAATTACTTTTGCAAGACTTAAGCAGATTATCATTGGTTGGGTGAATTACTTTAAATTGGCTAGGGTAAAAACGAAGCTGAAAGAAATCGATGAATGGCTGAGACGACGCATTCGAATGGCTTACTGGAAACAATGGAAGAAGCCTTCTACAAAATTCAAGAATCTCAGGAGACTTGGAATAGATGAGAGCAAAGCGTTTGAGTTTGGGAACACAAGGAAAGGCTACTGGAGAATATCCAATAGCCCTGTACTTAACATGTCAATCACAAATGCACTTCTAAAGAAAGCTGGATTAATATCCTTATCTGAGGTATATGCAAAAGTAAGTTAATCTATCGAACCGCCGTGTACCGAACGGTACGCACGGTGGTGTGAGAGGACGGTAATTAAATTAATTAATTACCTCCTACTCGATTGCAGCATTATTGCCACTGGTTCATATGTTATATCAATTTTTCATTCTTTTCTATTTTATATTTTTTCGCTGGCATAATAGTGGACAAACACCTTTGGCTCGCAAGACCAACTAGTTTAAAGGAACTATTATACCACTTAAAACCTTCATAACAATAAAAAAGACTATTTCAGAAAACTGAAATAGTCCACATATAAATCATATATCATTGAGTTTACTAAATTCTTTTTTAAATTTATTAAGTATCTTCTTTTCCATTCTAGAAATAGTCATCTGTGATACATCTAGTTCTTCAGCAATTTGAATTTGAGTTTTATTTTTAAAGAAACGATCACGAATAATCTTTATCTCCATGTCATTCAATTTTTCCATACACGTTTCTATAAAATCCCGATTCTCAATTATATCAAATTGTTTATCATCCTTACCAATAATATCCATCAGCTGAATATCTTTATCGTCACCTGATGAATCATAAGTGATATCCAATGATTTTGGAGTATACACCTGTGATGCTTCCATCGCTTCTATTACTTGTTCTTCCGTACATGACAAGTACTCTGCAATATCTTCAATTTTGGGCGCACGTTGTAATTCCTGTTGTAAATAATTTTTAGCAACATTTATTCTCTTTGATAGTTCTTGAATTCTTCTTGGTACTCTGACAGACCACCCTTTATCTCTAAAATACTTTTTAATTTCTCCGATAATTGTTGGTGTCGCGAAACTTGAAAATTCAAAACCTCTATCTATGTCAAATCGCTCAATAGCATAAATTAATCCTAATGATGCAACTTGATGAATATCCTCATATTCAATCCCTTTGTTCATATACTTCTTTGATAATATCTCGGCGATATACAAATGTCTTTTTATTAAATCATTTCTAATTCTTAAGCTTTTAGTGTGTTTATAAATAAAAAATAGTTCCTTGTTGGTATAATTAGAAAGATCTACATTTTCAATATCTATCGCGTTAATATCTATTTCATCAAATCTAGTTGAAACAGTATCGCTCATAATATCAGCCCCTAAAAATGCATTTCTATTTATTCAGATATTTTATCATTCTTATAAATGTACCTTCGCCAACTTGTGATTCAATTTCTAAATCATCCATTAATGACTTCATTATAAAGATTCCTAAACCATGTTCTTTTGGATGTTCCAAATCAGGTTCTTCATATTTATCTAGTGAAAATCCCTTTCCGCTATCTTTTACTTCAATTATCAATTTTTCAGACTGAGCTGAAAATGATAAATCAAATGTGTGATCATAATCTTCTGTATGTAGTACAGCATTATTACACGCTTCACCTACTGCAACTTTAATGTCCTCGATATCTTCAATATCAAATCCCATATTATTTGCAATCACAGATGATGTAAGCCTTGCCACACTAACGTATTCCGACTTAGTTGGAATTGACAAGCATATTTTATCGTTCATTTACTGTCACCTTCTCCTATTTTCATGTTTTAATTTTCTATTTCATTACAAATATTTTATCAAGTCCTGTAATTTTTAGTAGTTTTGAAATGTTTGGTTGGGCATTCGTTAGCTCAATTTCATTGCCACTTTTCTTTACTCTTTTTAACAAACTAATAAGGACTCCTAGACCTGTACTATCAATGTATGATAGATGCTCACAATTTATGAGAAGACCCTTTTCATCCTTGTCCAATAAAACGTTTACGTTATCCTTTAATTCAACTGACGAAACTATATCTACATCACCTGCTAAAGATATATCCCATACGTTTCTTTCATTATTAAATGCCTTTTGTATTTCTAACGACACTACTATTCCCCCCTATTCGTAATACTATCTTTACCCTTAATTTTTTTTACAAAACAATTAATAAAAAATAGTGAAGTTACTTCATTATACTATAAATTTCGCAATAATAAAAAAATACTGTTACTATTGTCAAAATCACGCTGTAATATGTTGATATAATTATACTGTTCTTTGTTTATCGCGCAAAAAAAAGGAATCTCAAAGGTTTAATTAGATTCCTCAAATATTATCTTTAATATACGAAAAATATATTAAAGGGGGCTATATTATTAATATATCCATAATCATGAATTTCAAACACAATAAAAAAAAAAGCTCAATAAAAAAATCGAGCTTTTAATGTTCATTTATTAATTTTCACTTGTAACTTCTGGTGTTTCAATTACTTCAGTAGTTTCATCAGTTGATTCTTCATCTTCATCACTTTCTGCCACTTTTGCGATAGATACCAGTTGAATATCATCACCAGTTCTCATTAAGCGAACACCACTTGTCTTTCTGCCAGAAATCGAAATACCGTCTATCTTAATTCTGATAAGAACGCCACTTGTGTTTATGATCATTAGATTTTCGCCTTCTTTAACCATTTTAGCACCGATGACATTACCAGTTTTCTCAGTGATATTATATGTTAGGATACCCTTACCACCTCTTGTTTGAACTTTATATTCAACAAGACTTGTACGTTTACCATAACCATTTTCACTTACTACAAGAATCTTGCTTTCATGATCAACAATTTCCATGGTCACAACTTTATCTTCGTTTTCAAGTTTGATACCTCGAACACCAGTTGCCGTTCTCCCCATTGGACGAACGTCTCCTTCTTCAAATCTAATAGCCTTACCATTCTTCGTAATCAACATGATTTCATTTTCACCACTTGAGTGACGCACACTGATTAATTCATCATCATTATTTAAGTTAAGTGCAATAAGACCAGTTTTTCTAGATGTATCAAATTGCGTTAACGCCGTTTTCTTAATAACCCCTTTAACTGTCGCCATTGTCAAGAAACCATCTTCAAATGATTTAACCGGCACAACCGCTTTGACACTTTCTCCATTTTCAAGTTGTAGCAAGTTAATAATCGCTGTTCCTTTAGAAACTCTTGAGCCTTCAGGAATAAAGTATGCTTTCTTTCTATACACTTTACCAAAGTTTGTGAAGAACAATAAATAATCATGTGTTGAAGTGATATAAATATCTTCAATAAAATCTTCTTCTTTTGTAGAAAGACCCGTTTTACCTTTACCGCCACGCTTTTGAAGTGAATACTCACTAGCTGATACACGCTTAATGTATCCTTGATGCGTTAAAGTAATAATAACTTCTTCTTCCTCAATTAAGTCTTCCATGTCAATTTCGTCAGCATTAAATCCAATTGTTGTCTTTCTTTCTGATCCATACTTATCTCTTAAAGCAATTAAATCTGTTTTGATAATTTCTAATAATAAGGCCTCATCTGCAAGAATTGCCTTAAATTCAGTAATTTTTATCTGTAGTTCATTAAATTCAGCATCAATTTTTTCACTTTCTAATCCTTGAAGTCTTCTAAGACGCATATCAACAATTGCTTTAGCTTGAATTTCAGATAAGCTAAAACGATCCATTAGTTTTTCTTCTGCATCATTATAAGCAGCACGAATAATTTTGATAACTTCATCAATGTTTGCAAGTGCAATCTTATAACCTTCTAAAATATGTGCACGATCTTCTGCCTTTTTTAAGTCAAACTGAACACGTCGGGTTTCAACATCCTTTTGATGATTTAAATAATGGCTTAATACTTCATATAAATTAAGTACTTTTGGTTGTCCATTAACAAGGGCAATCATAATAATACTATAAGTTGTTTGTAATTGAGTATGCTTATAAAGTTTATTAAGAACGATATTAGGATTTACATCTCTTCGTAATTCAATAACCACACGAATTCCTTCACGGTTACTCTCATCTCTAAGATCTGTAATACCTTCAATCTTCTTATTTTTAACCAAGTCTGCAATCCCTTCAAGTAATTTTGATTTGTTTACTTGGTAAGGAATTTCTGTTACAACAATTGCGGTTTTACCTTTTCGCACTTCTTCAATTTCTGCTTTTGATCTTAGTAAAACTTTACCACGACCAGTACGGTAAGCTCTTTTAAAGCCTTCCATCCCCATGATTTCTGCACCGGTTGGGAAGTCTGGACCATTAACGATTTCAATTAAATCTTCAACATCTGCTTCTTTATCATCTATTAACTTAATCGTTCCATTAATAATCTCAACTAAATTATGAGGTGGAATAGATGTTGCCATTCCTACTGCAATACCATTTGATCCATTCACAAGTAAGTTAGGGAATCTAGCTGGTAAAACAGATGGTTCTTTTAATGTTTCATCGAAGTTATTTGTCATATCAACAGTCTTTTTTTCAATATCTCTTAACAATTCCGTCGATAATTTTGTCATTTTTGCTTCCGTATAACGCATGGCAGCGGCACTATCACCATCGATAGAACCAAAGTTACCATGACCATCAATTAAAATCTCATTAATTGAGAATTCCTGTGCCATTCTAACAAGTGCATTATATACTGATGAATCACCATGAGGGTGATATTTACCTAGTACATCCCCGACAATACGGGCACATTTTCTATAAGCTTTGTCTGGTGTAAACCCTAATTCGTTCATCGCATATAAAATTCTTCTATGAACCGGTTTTAAACCATCTCTTACATCTGGTAATGCACGACTGACAATAACACTCATTGCATAATCGATATAAGAATTTTTCATTTCTTGTTTGATGTCTATATCTATAATTCTTTCTTTACCATTCTCCATTTTTACACCTCTAAATGTCCAGATTCGTTACATACTTAGCATTTTCCTCAATAAATTCTCTTCTTGGTTCAACTTTTTCACCCATTAATGTCGAGAATATTAAGTCAGACTCTACTGCATCTTCTATATTAACTTTAATCACTGTACGTACTTCTGGATCCATTGTTGTTGTCCAAAGTTGTTCAGGATTCATTTCACCAAGACCCTTGTAACGCTGAAGATTAACACCTTTACGGCCAATCTTTTCTAGTAATTCATTCAATTCCTTATCTGAATAAACATAGTATTCTTCTCTACCACGCTTAACCTTGTAAAGTGGAGGCTGTGCAATATAAATATGCCCATTGTCGATTAACGGACGCATATATCTGAAGAAGAATGTCAACAATAACGTTCTGATATGTGCACCATCGACGTCGGCATCGGTCATGATAACAATTTTATGGTATCTCAATTTTTCTAGATTAAATTCATCACCAATACCACAACCAAATGCTGTAATCATTGCACGAATTTCACCTGAATTAAATATTCTTGTGAAGTTTGCTTTTTCAACATTTAGAATTTTACCTTTAAGTGGTAAAATTGCTTGTGTTGCTCTATCCCTACCTTGCTTAGCAGAACCGCCGGCCGAATCCCCTTCGACAATATAAATCTCAGATAACTCTGGATTCTTTTCAGCACAGTCCGCTAATTTCCCGGGCAAAGTTAAGCCATCAAGTAAGCCTTTTCGTCTTGTAAGTTCTCTTGCTTTACGCGCCGCTTCTCTTGCTTTTGCTGATCGTAAACATTTTTCAATAATGATTTTTGCATCATTCGGGTTTTCTTCAAGGAAAATATTTAACATCTCAGCGGTTGCTGATTCTACAATACCTCGCATTTCACTGTTTCCTAATTTTGTTTTCGTTTGACCTTCAAACTGTGGCTCTTCAAGTTTAACCGAAATAATCGCTGTTAAACCCTCTCTAATATCTTCGCCCTGTAGGTTTTCATCTTTTTCCTTAAGTAAATTTTTACGTCTGGCATAATCGTTAACCGATCTTGTTAACGCACTTCTAAATCCACTTAGATGTGTTCCACCTTCATGGGTGTTGATATTATTTGCAAATGTAAATACATTATCTGAATACCCATCTGTGTATTGCAATGAAAGTTCCACTGTATTGTCACCATTGTCTTTTTCAATATAAATAGTGTTCTCGTGGATTTCCGTTCTATTCTTATTTAAATAAGCAACAAACTCTTTGATACCACCTTCATAGTAGAAAGTTTTTGTTTTATTTTCTTCTCTTTCATCTGAAAGAGTGATTGATACCCCTTTATTCAGAAATGCTAATTCTCTTAAGCGATGTTCTAAAGTAGAATACTCATAAATAACTTCATCAAAAATTGTCGCATCTGGCTTAAACGTCGTAATGGACCCTGTAAAATCACTTGTTCCTACTACATGTAGCTCTTCTGTTGTCTTACCTTTAGCAAACGCTAATCGATACAGTTTTTCATCTCTTTGTACTTCAACTGTCATCCATTCAGAAAGTGCATTTACAACTGATGCACCAACACCATGAAGACCACCGGATACTTTATATCCTCCGCCGCCAAATTTTCCACCGGCATGTAAAACTGTATGTATTACTTCTACAGCTGGCTTTTTAAGTTTAGGATGCATATCTACAGGCATACCACGACCATCGTCAGTGACTTTTATTGTATTATCGACTCCTATTGTCACGGTAATTTTTTTACAATACCCTGCTAACGCTTCATCAATACTGTTGTCGACGATTTCATATACCAGATGATGAAGTCCTCTCGAACTAGTAGACCCTATATACATACCAGGTCTTTTACGTACGGCTTCCAAACCCTCTAGTACTTGTATTTGTTCTGCGTTATACTCATTATTTACTACAGACATCTTTACCTCCTAATACCTTAAATCACCTGGCCATCGTGCACTTTTATCACGTTAGCTTTCTCAAGATACTCATCTATAATACTTTCTGTATCTGTTATGGTGATAATTGTTTGTAATGATTTTAATGATTTTAATAAATCATTTTGGCGTTTCTTATCTAGCTCTGACATCACATCATCTAATAACAATACTGGATATTCTCCGATTTCATCATAAATGATTTCAATCTCAGACAACTTTAATGAAAGTGCAGCAGTCCGTTGCTGACCTTGTGATCCATATATTTTGACATCAATACCATTGACGCTAATTTCTAAATCATCTCTATGAGGACCTACCGTAGTAAATCCTTTATCTACATCATTCGATAATTGCTGTGTAAGCCTATTTAAAAACTCCATATATATTTTATCATATTCAGCGCTATTTACCTTGATATTAGGCAAATATTTTAAGTTTATTTCCTCTTTTTCTTCAGTTATTTTTAAATGTAGGTCATAACTGACGTTATTTAGCTTCTCTATGAAGTTTTTACGTTCAATCATAAGAGAAGTACCCACTTTTGCCAACTGCTCATCCCAGATAGAAATCATCTCTAGATGACCTTTTTGATGGCGCGCTTTTTTTATTAACGCGTTTCGTTGACTAAGAATACGATGGTATTCAATTAAGTCGGCACAGTACACTTTTTTTAAGTTTGAAATTTCTCGATCAAGAAATCTTCTTCGTTCGCTAGGGCCATCTTTGATCAGCTTTAAATCTTCTGGAGAAAAAACAACTACATTTAAGTGGCCAAATAATTCCGACCTTTTCTTTAAGTGATTTTTATTCACTTTTATTTCTTTTTTTAAGTCTTTTTTTAAAGTATATTCAATAGAATAATCCCCATAACTCTTAGAAAGTTCTGCACGAATATAAGTCTCAGTTGCTTCACTATTGATTAATTCTTTATCTCTTTTAGTTCTAAAGGATCCACCAAAACCAGCAACAAAAATAGCCTCAAGAATATTGGTTTTCCCTTGGCCATTCATTCCATATATTACATTTAAATTTGGAGAAAACTCCAACAATAGTTCTTTGTAATTTCTATAGTCTTTCAGAAATAATTGTTCTATATTCAATAGAGCTCACCTCGACTATGACTTATTTAGTTACCTTTAACGTGATAACTTCCTCAATTAATCCATCTTCATCAAAAAACTCAATATCCACAACATCATCAGGATATATTTTTTTACCTCTTTGAGTACAGACTTCACCATTTACTAAAACACATTCTTCTTTAATTAGAATTTTAGCAACACCACCACTATCCACAACAGTTGAAAATTTTAGTAATTGATCCAACTTAATAAATTCCGATTCTATTTTGATTAAATTCATTATAATCTCCTTTAATTAATTAAAGTCCTCTCGTTAAAGAGGACTTAGTCACATTTTTTATTAATTAGCCATTCTTACTGGCAATACAATATAAGTGTAGTTATCATCGTCTAACGGTTTCATGACGCATGGACTCACGCTAGTTGTTAATTCAATTTGAATATCCTCACTGTCTATAACCTTTAAGACATCTAAAAGATACTTAGGATTAAATCCAATTTCAAGATCTTGTCCATCTAATTTAATTTTTACTTCTTCATGAGCACTTCCAACTTCAACAGTAGAAGTAATTGTAATTAAATCATCTTTAATCGCTAATTTAATCGAACTGTTTTTACTTTCTCTCGCAAGTAAAGAAGCTCTTTCAATACCATGCGAAAATTCATTCAGATTAACAATTACTTTTGATTTACATTCTTTGGGTTCAATTTGACTATAGTTGATGAATTCACCTTCTAATAATCTCGAAACGACTTTAACATTTTCCATTGTGAATAAAATATGTTTATCTGTAAAACTGATTTTTACCTCATTGTTATTTTCAAACCCAGAAAGAATTTTTAATGTTTCGTTCAATGTTTTACCAGGAACGACTGCTCTGTTATTTTGTTCTGATTTTATGAGTGCTTTTCTAATAGCTAATCTATATCCATCTATAGAGACCATTGTTAAATGACCATCTACAATTTCAACTAGAGACCCTGTTAATATTGGTCTTGTCTCATCTTGTGAAATTGCAAAGATTGTTTGTCGAATCATATCCTTTAATAAATCATGATCCAGTGTATAAGAATTTTCTTCATTTACTTCTGGTATATTAGGAAACTCATCTGCTTCCTGTCCAACTAAAGTAAATTCAGATTTCTCACATCTTATGACTACAGTTGCATTTTCTAATAACTCAATTTCAACTAAAGCATTTGGTAATTTTCTAATAATTTCTCCAAATAATCTAGATGATAATACGATAGAGCCTTCTTTTTCAATATTGGCACTAATATGTGTTTCAATGCCTATATTCATATCATTACCAGTCATTTTTAATTTATGATCATAAGCTTCAAATAATATACCTTTTAAAATGGGATGTGTTGTTTTTGAAGAAACTGCTCTTTGAACAACATTGATACCATTAGCTAAATCTTTTTGATTACAAAATAGTTTCATTGTGGAAAACCTCCCTTTATTTCAATCGATGTTTGCTATAAATAATACTATAGTTTTTTTAGTAATAGTAGTAGGCGCTGTTAATTTGTGAATAACCATCTCAATCTAAGTGATAGCAAGAAATGACCTTGTGATTTGATTGTTGATAAGTGATGCGCAATTTTAATAGTTATCAACAGTGGATTGTAATTTCATAATTCTTGACTTATTCACAATTCTAGAAAAGTTATTCACATGGAAATGTGAATTACTCTCCAATAATCTCTTTTCTGATCTGTTCAATCTTACTTGCAAGATCAACATCCTTGTCCTTATCCTTAGAAATTTTTTCATAAGCGTGAATAACAGTGGTATGATCACGACCACCAAACTCCTCACCAATTTTAGGTAGTGAAAGATCTGTTAACTCTCTAGATAAGTACATTGCGATTTGTCTTGGAAAAGAAATTGAACGGGTTCTTCTCTTAGAATTAAATTCTTCAGTTCTAATGTTGTAATATTGAGAAACAACATCTTTAATCAGATTAACGGTTACTTGCTTAGGACGTGATGAAGAAATAATATCCTTAAGTGCTTCACTAGATAGATCGATTGTAATTTCTCTATTAGTCAGCGATGAGTAAGCAACGATTCTAGTAAGTGCCCCTTCTAATTCTCTGATGTTGGCTTTAATTTTCTTTGCAATGAATTCAAGTACTTCATTTGGTACGATAATACCTTCTGTTTCAGCTTTTTTTCTTAATATAGCAATTCTTGTTTCAAAGTCTGGAGCTTGAATATCAGTGATAAGACCCCATTCGAATCGCGATCTCAGACGATCTTCTAATGTAGGAATTTCTTTTGGTGGTCGATCACTGGACACGATAATCTGTTTACTATTTTCATAAAGAGCGTTGAATGTATGGAAGAATTCCTCTTGAGTACGCTCTTTACCAGCAATAAATTGAATGTCATCGACTAATAAGATGTCGACATTTCTGTATTTATTACGGAATTCCACATTTTTGTCATCTTTGATGGAGTTGATTAATTCATTCGTGAATTTTTCAGATGATACATAAACAACTTTCGCTGTAGGGTTTTGGCTAAGGACATAATGGCCAATGGCATGCATTAAGTGAGTTTTACCAAGTCCTACACCTCCATAAATAAACAATGGATTGTAAGCTTTTGCCGGTGATTCTGCAACTGCTAGAGAAGCTGCATGGGCAAAACGGTTACTGTTACCAATAACGAATTCGTCAAAGACGTACTTCTGGTTAAGATTTGGTGCATCCAAAGCTTGTGATGCAGCTTGTTTTTCAGATGCTTCAGAAATAACAACTTTTTCGCCTTCTATTATAAAGGAAGGTTCTAGTTTAATAGAAGTCACTTGATGAAGTGCATTTGCAATCAGCGACATATAGCGATTTTCTAGAATTTCCTTATTAAAGTCATTTGGGACAGATAAAATAATCTTATTATTATCAATATTAAGGGGCTTAATTGTTTTTAACCAAGTGTTAAAACTGACCTCCGTAAGCTCCATTTTTATTAATGACAATGTTTGATCCCAAATCTGATGAATGTTAGAATTCATTCGTAATCCTCCTAAAATATATTAGAATCCACAGTTTATACACAGAAATTGTGAATAAACCATGGATTTTGTTGATGAATATAATAATTAAATGTTATCAACAATTTTCATAATGCATGTTGATAATTAATTGAATCTTTCAAAAGAACTAAAAAATTCACAGATTGTGAATAAATAATATCCCCTAATTCACAGAAGAAAAACCTTGTAAATTACGGAGTTTCAATATATTATTAAGAAAGTCCTCACAAACTTATCAACAAATTTGTGAATTACCATGAATACTGCATATAGTTATTAAGTTATTCACAGGCATTAATTATAATATCAAACTGTGGACAACTTTTCAATGTTATTATGGTTATCCACAGTGAATAAAATATAAATTATCAACAGTCTTAAATTATATTTTAAAAAAAACCAATATAAATGTAGGAAAAAATCATCTATATGGTGGTGGTGATAAAATGACCTACAAGATATAGATAAAAAGGATTTTAAAAAAACATTTTGTTTTTTTTTGCTTCCTTGACATAGAAAAATTCATGGGTTATAATTGTCTAGCGGACTTTTTTTGAACGTAAATATTTTTAGAATATTTATATAGAGTGATTAATTGAGGAGGTGTTACAAATGAAAAGAACTTTACAACCTAAGAAAAGACAAAGAAAAGTTGAACATGGTTTTAGAAAAAGAATGAAAACTAAAGCAGGAAGAAACGTTTTAAGAAATCGTCGTAAAAGAGGAAGAAAAAAATTATCTGCTTAATAAATAAGGCCGCAAATGTGGTCTTTTTTTGTAATTAAGGAACAAGTGGTTTCCTTGTTCCAAGAGGATGACTACCTCGATGGTAGGAATCGCTTATTAAGGAACAAGTGGTTTTCTTGTTCTAAGAGGATGCTGACCTTAATGGCAGCATAACTTATAAAAGGGAGTTAAATAATGTCTGGTTTAAATGATGACTTTAGCTTGAAGAAGAGCAACGAATTTAACTCCGTCTACAAGCAAGGAAAATCCTATGTGACAAAACACATAGTGATGTATTGGAAGAAAAATGAAGAGCCCTATAACAGGATAGGGTGTACAGTAAGTAAAAAAGTTGGAAATGCTGTTACACGTAATAGAGTAAAACGTTTAATGAAAGAAACATATCGACTAAACAGCAAAAACATACCAAAAGGGTATGATCTTGTTTTCGTAGCGAGAGTTAGAATGAAAGACGCAAATTACGCACAGGTTGAAAAAACAATGCGTTATTTATTGGGTCACTTGAAAAAAGAGAATAGGTGAATAATTTGAAGCACATTCTTATATTTTTGATTAAAGGTTATCGAAAATATATATCACCGTTATTAGGTCCAAACTGCAGATTCCAGCCGACATGTTCACAATATGCATTAGAGGCTGTAGAAAAGTATGGGTTTTTTAAAGGTGGATATTTGTCTATAAAGAGGATTTTGAAATGCCATCCATTTCATCCGGGTGGGTATGATCCGTTAAAATAAGGATACTTTAGGAGGAACACTTTTGATTTCAACTATATTTGGTAAATTACTTGGTTTAATATACTCGATGGTAGCAGATTATGGATTATCTATTATTTTGTTTACTTTATTCGTAAAATTACTATTAATGCCACTGTCAATTGCTCAGATCAATTCAACAAAGAATATGAGCAAAGTTCAACCTGAAATTAAGAAATTACAAGAAAAATACAAAAATGATAAAGAGACATTGAACATTAAGACAATGGAACTTTACAAGGAATATAAAATCAATCCATTAGCAGGTTGTTTACCGTTATTAATTCAATTACCAATTATTTTTGGTTTATTTGCAGCACTTAGAGATCCAGCTCAATATGTATTTGGTGGAGATGCTGCAGCCGCGACTGCTGCTTTAAGCAAAGGATTTTTATGGGTTAGCGATTTAGCGACACCTGATTTTCTAGGACCGATGTTAGGCATCAATGAAGGTATTATGGCTGGTCTTCCGGGTATCTTACCAATTATTGCTGCATTGACAACATGGTTACAAATGCATGCCAGCGGTAGTGGTACACAAGACAATCCAACAATGAAATCAATGGTATATACAATGCCACTAATGATTCTTTTCATGGGTCGTACATTAGCATCTGGTTTAATGTTATACTGGATTGTAGGAAACATCTTCCAAATCGGACAACAATACGTACAGACACATTTAGGTCTTAAGGGGGAAACAAAATAATGAACTTTGTTGAAAAAACTGGTAGAACAGTTGATGAAGCGTTAGAACTAGCCTTAATTCAATTAGATACGACGAAAGAAAACGTTGAAGTAGAAGTATTAGAAGAAAACAGCAAAGGACTATTCGGTCTTTTTGGTAATAAAGATGCAAAGATTCGTGTGACTATAAAAGTTACAGCAGATTCAATTGCAGAAGAGTTTTTAAAGAGTGTATTTGAAAATATGGGCGTTCTTAATACGACTATTCACTCAAAGCTTGATAGTGATGTTTTAAACATCAATATTGAAGGTGAAAACATGGCAATCTTAATCGGTCGTCGTGGACAAACATTAGATTCACTTCAATATTTAACAAGCTTAGTAGTAAATAAAGGTCGCGAGGAATATGTCCGTGTTATCTTAGATACTGAAAACTATAGAAAGAAAAGAAAAGAAACTTTAGAAAGATTGGCTAACAAACTTGCTTATAAAGCAAAAAAGATGAGAAAAGACATCGTTCTTGAGCCAATGAATCCATATGAGCGTCGTATTATTCACTCAGCATTACAAGGGAATCCTCATGTAAGCACAAGAAGTGAAGGAGACGAGCCATATAGAAAAGTAATTATTTTCTTAAATAAGTAAAACAAGTAAAATAAGTAATTTTAAACCCAGTATATTTTACTGGGTTTTCTCAATTTATAAGCATTCTTGAAAGGAATGCTCTAAGAGTTTGCTTGCCTTTATGGCAACCAAAAATTATTAGGTCGAGTTTCCGAAGGAAATGAGTAAGGTGCTGGTCGCTCGATGCGACCTGTTCTTAGTGTAAGGGAGGGAAACATATGAGTTATGATACTATAGTTGGTATTTCAACACCACCAGGTGAAGGTGCAATAGGCATTGTTAGAATGAGTGGTGATAAAGCCATGGCTATCATAAAGCAATTGTTTATCAATAAAAATAAAGATGTAGTTGAATCATTTGAAAATAGAAAATTGACTTATGGCATGATCGTAGACGGTAAGGATATTATCGATGAAGTATTGGTAGCTTGTATGAAAGCACCTCATACGTTCACACGTGAGGATATCGTAGAAATAAATTGTCATGGTGGCGTTGTACCAATTCGTAGAATTGTTGAAGCACTATTAAAACAAGGATGCCGAATGGCAGAACCAGGAGAATTCACAAAAAGGGCTTTTTTAAATGGTCGTTTGGATTTGGCACAGGCTGAATCTATTATGGATATGATTAGTGCAAAAACAGCAAAGGGATTTGATGTTGCCTTTCAACAGATGGAAGGTGCTTTATCAAAAACAGTGCGCGATCTGCGCGAGGAATTATTAAAAATTCTAGCCCATGTTGAAGTCAATATAGATTATCCAGATGAGGATATTGAGGAGCTGACTTATACAGATTTGTTAAAAGACCTTAATACGATTAAACCTAAAATTGACCATTTGTTGTCTTCGAGTGAAGCTGGTCGTATCATTAGAGATGGATTAAGCACGGTAATAGTCGGAAAGCCAAATGTCGGAAAATCTTCTTTGCTCAATGCACTGCTTAAAGAGTCACGTGCTATTGTAACTGAAATTGCAGGAACAACACGTGATATCATTGAGGAGTATTTGAATATAGACGGTATTCCTATAAAGATTGTCGACACTGCCGGGATTCGTGAAACAGACGATATAGTCGAAAAAATTGGTGTCGAGCGTAGTAAAGAGTTTTTCAATAAAGCGGATCTGGTATTAGTGATGTTAAATGCAGGAGAAGCACTTACCGATGAGGACAGAGAAATATTGTCATTCATCCATGACCGCGAAGTGATTGTGCTTGTAAATAAAACAGATTTAGACCCTAAGATTGATTATGACGAGTTAGAAGGACTTCTTGGTAATCACAAAGAGCGCATTATAAAAATATCTGTGACAACTGGTGATGGTATTGAATCGGTTGAAAAAGAGATATCCTCTCTTGTTTATAAGGGGGATGTCAAAAAAGATGAAAATACTTATGTAACCAATATTCGTCATAAAGATGCTCTTGAGAGAGCCAGTCAATCGATTGCTGATGCAATTGGATCTACTGAAATAGATATGGCGTTGGATTTCATTGAAGTGGATATCAAAAATACTTATGAGTATTTAGGTGAAATCAGTGGTGATACATTAGAAGAAAATGTGATAGATAAAATATTTAGTAATTTCTGTTTAGGAAAATAGAAGGAACGTTGGAGGAAATTATGGTAGACGTTTTTAATGCAGGTAGTTTTGACGTTATTGTTATTGGTGCAGGTCATGCGGGTTGTGAGGCAGGGCTGGCGGCAGCACGTCTTGGAAAGAAGACTTTGATGTTATCCATCAACTTGGATTCGGTGGCAATGATGCCATGTAACCCATCAATCGGGGGAACAGGAAAAGGTCATTTGGTTAAGGAACTGGATGCACTTGGTGGTGAAATGGGACTTAATATAGATAAGTCGACACTACAAAGTAAGATGTTAAATAGTGGCAAGGGTCCTGCTGTTCATTCATTACGTGCACAGGCTGACAAATCACAATATCATCGCGAAATGAAAAAAGTAATCGAGAATACAAATAATTTATTTTTAAAGCAAGGAGAAGTTATCTCAATTGATTTAGAAAATAAAACTGTTAAGGGATTGACGACGAGCACAGGTGCTTACTATGAAACCAAAACAATTATATTTGCTACAGGAACTTATCTAGGTGGTAAGATATTTATAGGTAGTTCAGTATTCCAAAGTGGCCCTGATGGTTTGGCGCCGTCGCTGAAGCTAACGGAAAATTTGAAAGCTCATGGAATCGAAATGAGACGGTTTAAAACGGGCACACCAGCACGTATAAATAATAGAACATTGAATTATGAAAACATGGAAGTTCAATATGGAGATGAGGATGTGACACCATTTTCTTTTTTAAACACGTCTATTGAATTTGATGAGCAACCATGTTGGTTAACGTACACAAATGCTGAAACCCATAAAGTTATTATGGATAATATTACGCGTTCTGCAATGTACGGTGGTCAGATTGAAGGAACAGGTCCAAGATACTGTCCGTCGATCGAAGACAAAATTAATCGTTTTTCGGATAAACCGAGACATCAATTGTTTATTGAACCTGAAGGATTGGATACAAATGAAATGTATGTTCAGGGGATGTCATCAAGTTTACCGGAAGATGTACAAATAGCATTCATGAAAACTATTCCTGGAATGGAGGATGTAGAAATTATGCGTCCAGCTTATGCAATTGAATATGATTGCATCGATCCGACACAACTAAATCTCTCATTGGAATTCAAAGACTATCTAGGATTATTTTCTGCTGGACAGTTTAATGGATCTTCTGGTTATGAGGAAGCTGCAGCTCAGGGATTAATTGCCGGTATTAATGCATGCCATAGAATTGACGGAAGAGATCCAATTATACTGGATCGATCGGAAGCATATATTGGCGTATTGATTGATGATCTTGTTACTAAAGGAACCAACGAACCTTATAGAATGATGACCTCAAGAGCAGAGTACCGTCTCGTACTTCGACAAGACAATGCAGATTTAAGATTGACACAAAAAGGTCATGATGCTGGTTTAGTAACGGAAGAACGTTTATCTCTATTAACGGATAAAGAAACTCTAATAGAAGTAGAGATGGAACGTCTAAAAACAACAAAACGAAAGCCATCTGAAATAAATGCTTATGTAGAGACACTTGGACATAATCCGATTAAAGAAGGCATGTCACTTTATGAATTAATGAAACGTCCAGAATATAATTATGAAAACCTGGCGCCACTTGATCTTGATCGTCCAGAAATAAGAAAAGATGTTTTCCAACAATGTGAAGTACAAATAAAGTACGATGGATATATTCAAAAGCAGTTAAAGCAAATTGATAAATTTAAGTCCTTGGAAAATAAAAAATTAGACGATACAATTATGTATGAAAACATTGAAGGTTTAAGATTGGAAGCACGTCAAAAATTAGATGAGATAAAACCAATTTCCATTGGTCAAGCTTCTAGAATCTCTGGGGTATCTCCAGCAGATATAAATGTATTGCTGATATATTTGGAACAGCAAAAGCGCTTAAGGAGAGAAGAAAATGTCAACGTGTAAATATCCAGAGTTGGAAAATGAGCTTGGTATTGTCTTAACAGAATTTCAAAGAGAACAGTTTAATCAATTTTTTGAATTACTTGTTGAATGGAACAAGCATATGAATTTGACCGGTATAACTGAGTATGGTGAAGTGTTAAGTAAGCATTTTTTTGATTCGTTAACTTGTGGTAAAGGCTTAGCGGACTGGACGAATAAAAAAGTTATTGATGTCGGAACTGGCGCTGGGTTTCCAGGCGTGCCAATGAAAATTGCGAATCCATCTATTGAGATAACGTTGCTGGATTCCTTAAATAAGCGTATTCAATTTTTGGATGAGGTCGTAGGCACATTAGGACTTAAAAATGTAGAACTCATACATGGTAGGGCTGAGGATTATGGTCAAGATGCTGATTATCGAGAAACATATGATGCTGCAATTTCCAGAGCGGTTGCTGATTTAGCCGTATTAAGTGAGTATGTCTTACCATTTATTAAAGTCGGCGGTGTATTTGTAGCGCAAAAAAGTTTGAATGCAATAGACGAGATTGAGCAATCAAAAAATGCAATAGAGATTTTAGGTGGTAAAATTCGTGATATAATAGAAGTCAAAGTGCCAGGAATTGATATTGTTCATTCATTGGTGATAATAGAAAAAGTTGGTGAAACACCGGAAAAATATCCAAGAAAAGCTGGAAAACCAACGAAGAAACCACTGTAGCGGGGGAAAATTATGACAAGAGAAGCATATGATGTACAATTTATTGCAATAGAATTAATTGATGCAAATCCATTTCAGCCGAGAAAAACATTCTCAGATGAAGGATTAAAAGAGCTTTCGGATTCAATCAAAGAGATTGGATTGATTCAGCCGATTAGTGTTCGATCAATAGAAGACGGTCGCTATGAATTAATAGCAGGGGAACGTCGTTTACGCGCATGTAAATTAGCACAACTACCTGAAGTACCATCGTTGATTGTTAAAATGGAAGATACTGAAAGTGCTGTTGTTGCACTTGTTGAAAATCTTCAAAGGGAAGACCTTAACTTTATAGAGGAAGCCGAAGGGTACCAACATTTAATTGATGACCATGGATTCTCACAGAAGAGAATTGCTGAGCAAATTGGTAAGAATCAATCAACTGTTTCTAATAAATTGAGAATATTGAAATTACCACCGATTGCTAAGGATTTGATTGTACAAAATAAGTTGACGGAACGTCATGCACGAGCCCTACTCAAAGTGGAAGATGATGATCTTAAGGTAAAAGCAATTAAGCAAATTGTCAACAACGACCTGACGGTTAAGAAAACAGAAGCACTGGTTGAGTCGTATATGACATTGCAAAAGGAAAAAAAGAGAAAAAGCCAGCGTGTATTTTCAAGAATCAATTATAAAATTTATGTGAATACTATCAAACAGGCTTATCAAGCAATTATAGATACTGGTTTCAATGTAGAGTATAAGGAAAGGGACAACGATGAATTTATTGAAGTTGTTGTGCGTATTCCAAAACAATAAAGCTATTAGAAAAGCGATGATTCTTATAAGGAATCATCGCTTTTCTAATAGCTTTATTTCATAAGTTTTTTGATTTTCCCAGCGTCGTCTGTTAACGGTGTCAAGGAGCGGTCATAATTGAGGTGGTGAATAATATTGCCAAGGAATCCTGACATATCAACTTTTCTGAACCATTTTGCCTTTAGTACATCTTCAGGGATATACGTCAGGTTTGTACAATAAACTTTATCAATGAGTCCGGATTCATAATACTCATTGAATTTCTCAATACCCGAAGTAAATAAACCAAATGTTGTCGCTACATTAACTGATTTCGCATTTCTTTCCTTTAATTCTTTAGCGATATCAAGAACCGATTGGCCTGATGCAATCATGTCATCTGCAATTAGAATGTCTAAATCATCGACAGCTCTCCCCATATACTCGTGTTGAACAATAGGATTTTTCCCATCGACCACTTTTGAGTAGTCACGGCGCTTATAGAAGAGTCCGACATCACACCCTAGTGTGCTTGAATAGTAGATAGAACGGTCCATGGCTCCGGTATCAGGACTGATAACGATCATATTTTTTTCTTCAGCTGAATCCTCGTAATCCTTCATAATCGTCTTAACAATTTGATAGGTTGGATATAAATTTTGGAAAGCAACAAGTGGTACTGCATTTTGAACATTTGGATCATGTACATCAAATGAAACGATGTTGTCGACACCAAGGCGTTCTAGTTCTTGTAATGCTAAAGCACAGTCTAAAGATTCTCTACCTTTTCTACGGTGTTGTCGCCCTTCGTAAAGAAGTGGCATAATGACAGTGATACGTCTTGCACGCCCGTTTAGTGCGGATACAACTCTTTTTATATCTTGAAAATGTTCATCTGGGCCCATGTGGTTAACGAATCCAAACATATTATAAGTGCAACTATAATTCCCGATATCACACAGAATGAAAATGTCTTTTCCACGTACACTTTCCTTAATGACAACTTTTCCTTCACCATTTGAAAATCGGACTTCTTCAACATCGATGAGATATGATTTCTCAGTTTGATTAACACCGAGATCTCGACTTTGTAATCGATCCTCTCTTTTTACTCTTAAATATTGGTCTATTTGCTTCCCGAGCTTTTCACAGCTCTTTAATGCAACAATCCCCAATTCGCCTTTTGGTTCTATCGCTTGTGACCCATTAAACATGATTTCACGCTACCTTTCTTATTTTCTGTTAATTATAGTGTATCATGCTTTTATAAAAACAACTATAAATAGAGGAAAAATTCTATACATGTTCACAATACATCGACACGAGTCAATGTTTCCTGGGAAATGTTCTGTAAAATTACGTCTACCTATTCATTGCAATTTAAAAGTAGTGTATAATTATAAATGAGGTGATAAAATGGGAAAAGCGATAGCTATATTTAATCAAAAAGGTGGTGTTGGGAAAACAACCACAAATGTAAATTTAAGTGCGTCATTAGTTAAGTTAGGAAAGAAAGTTTTGGTTATTGATAACGACCCCCAAGGCAATAGTACAAGTGGGCTCGGTGTCGATAAACTATCATTGGAGTATAGTTTATATGACGCTCTTGTTGATGATGTAGCTACAGATACTTGTATCGTCTCAACAGATTATAAAGGACTTGATGTTTTACCTTCTAATGTTGATTTGGCGGGTGCTGAAATCGAGATGATTGATATAGACAATAGAGAGGGAAGACTTAAGAATGTCATTGATAAAGTCAAAGATGATTATGATTATATTTTCGTTGATTGTCCACCGTCTTTAGGGTTGTTGACAATTAATTCTTTAGTAGCAGTAGACAGCGTACTTATTCCAATTCAATGTGAGTATTATGCTTTGGAAGGTGTTAGCTCTTTGATGAATACATTTCAATTGATCAAGAAAGGACTTAATCCTAGTCTTGATGTAGAAGGTGTGGTACTAAGTATGTACGATAGCAGAACAAATTTAGCGACTCAAGTAGTCGATGAAGTTCAAAAATATTTTGGTGACAAAGTATATACAACAACTATTCCTAAGAATGTTAGATTAGCTGAAGCGCCAAGTTTTGGTATGCCGGTTATAGAATATGATAGTAAATCAAAAGGTGCCATCTCTTATATGAATTTGGCAAAAGAGTTTATTAAGAAGGGAAGAAAATAATGGCAAAACCAAAAAGAGGATTAGGAAAAGGCCTGGGTGCTTTAATACCTCAGGAAGTAGAACAGGTTTTATCAGATCAGCCAGTTGAATCGAAAGACGTTGAACATATTTTAGTCAATCAAATAACGCCTAATAGAAATCAACCGAGAAAAATATTTGACCCCGAGAAATTAGCGGCTTTGGAAACATCAATCAAAGAGCATGGCGTTATTCAACCAATATTGATCACAAAAGAAAAGTCAGGATATCAAATTGTTGCAGGGGAGCGTAGATGGCGTGCTGCTAAAAACTTAGGTCTTAAAAGGATTCCAGTGGTCATTAAGGAATTGACGGACCGGGAAGTGGCAGAAATTGCCCTTATCGAAAACTTACAACGAGAAGATTTGAATGATGTTGAAGAAGGAATGGCTTACCAAGACTTGATCAAAGAGTATAAGTTTACCCAGGAACAGGTAGCACATCTTGTTGGTAAAAGTCGATCACATATAACGAATACAATGCGATTATTGAAATTGGACGAATTTACACTGGAAGCATTGAACAACAAAAAAATTAGCGGTGGACATGGAAGAGCATTGTTGGGCTTGACGGATTTAGCAAAGAGAAAAGTATTACTTGAGCAAATAATGTTAGAAGGATTAAGTGTACGTGAAGTTGAACGTTCTGTTTCTAAACTAGCAAAAGAAGTTGAATCGAAGCCTTTAAAAGTAAAGTCTGATGACGTTCTTGCTCTAGAAGAAAAGATTGCTTCAGTCTTCGGTACGAAAATTCGTATAAAACATGGTGCAAAAAAAGGAAAAATCGAGATTGAGTACTATGGAGATGATGATTTAGATAGAATTTTGAATATGATGCAGATAAAAGCATAGAATAGCCTAAATTGACTCTATTAGATGAGTTTGTGATATAACTATGGATTCTACTAGAACTTAAATAACGTCTTACAGACGCAAATTTGATTTTAAGACCTTGGAAATACTGGGTTGTAGATGTGGTAAAAGTGATGTTTCACGTGAAACATCACTTTTTTTACGCGACAAACAAGAATAGCATGTCTGCACAGTCAAAAAAACATAAGAAAGTGCTTTCTTATGTTTTTTTTATCTGTACAGACATATTGGGTGTGGAACGCAACCAGAGTAATCAAACGGAGTGAGCTTGCTCGGTATGGTTCTTGCTTGTTTAAACGGACGAAAAATAGAGGCGCACATAGTAACGTGCTATCGTTTTTGAAATTTGTGTAATGACAGTTATAATTCGCTATGTATCAAAATGGGAAAATTCTATTGTGACCTTATGCTCATTAGGGTAAACTATTAGTAAGGAAATGTTTCACGTGAAACATAAGGAGGATTAAAATGAAGATTGTGCAAATAGATGCGTTTAGTAGTAAACCGTTTTTCGGTAATCCAGCAGCAGTAGTTCTTCTAGACAGAGACTTATCTGCAGAGACAATGCTAGATATCTCCAAGGAGATGAATTTGTCAGAAACGGCATTCGTTAAAGCGCTAAGTAAGGATAAGGAATTATTTGAAATTCGCTACTTTACAATTACAGATGAGGTTGATATGTGTGGTCACGCTACAATTTCTGCACTCTCTGTGATACAAGCAGAGTACGATGTGCCTAAATCGTTTTATATAAAAACAAAGGCAGGAGCTATAAAGGTTGCAATAAAGGATAACAATGGTCAAGCAACATATTACATAAGACAACCAGAGGGAATAGAAAAGAAGAGTGATGTTTCACGTGAAACATTGACGAAAGTGTTGAATGTTGACGAGACTAAAATTCAATCCCCTTATGACATAGAACCGACTATTTACTCCACTGGCTTATTTGACTTATTAGTACCAATAACCGACAGAAAGACATTGAATGCTATAACAATTGACAGGGAGCTAATGGTCCAAGACTCCAAGGAGAAAGATATGGTTGGCTATCATTGTTATTGTGTTGAAGAAGGCATCATTTATTCAAGAAACTTTGCGCCTTTATTTGGTATTGATGAAGAAGCAGCAACAGGAACTTCTAATGGCGCACTATTGACGCTTCTTTATCAAAAAGGAAAAATTTCAAAGGGAACTTATAAGATTATACAAGGGGAGGCAATGGGTAAATCAACAGAGATATACGGCTTAATTAACGATGAAGGTATTTGGGTTGGTGGAGAGTGTTACTCACTATTCACTGGCGAATTAACAATATAGGAGAACGTTGTGAGAAAATTCTTATTTATAATAAACCCCGTTGCAGGTAAAGGTGCTACAAAAAAAATGATTCCAATAATCAAGGAAGTCTTTCAACAATATGAAATGGATATAAAAATTTCCAAGTATATTGGAGACGCAACTTTAATTGCATCAGAAAACAAAGAACGTTATACAGATATTATTTCTGTTGGTGGTGATGGTACATTAACTGAAATAATAGATGGCCTTATTGGTTATAATGGAAATCTTGGAGTTTTACCGGCAGGAACAGGAAATGATTTTGCTCGAACGATCCAATTGCCTGACGATACGAGAGAGTGTTTGAAGGTTATATTAGAGGGTGAAACTCGTAAAGTTGATATTCCTAAAGTGAATGATCATCGATTTATTAATGTTGCTTCTTTTGGTATCGATGGAGGTATTATCCAAGATACGGACAAAATCAAGCAAAAAATAAGTGGAACACCGGCCTATATATTAGGTAGTTTAAAAGGTATTTTAGGATTCAATCCTTATCATGTAAAGATAAAAATCGACGAAAAAATGATGGAAAGAGATGTCGTTTTGATTGCAGTTGGCAATGGAAAATACTTTGGTGGAGGAATGTTTGTAACACCACATGCGGAAATCGACGATGGCCAATTGGACATTGTTATTGCCAATAAAACAAATAAGGTAAACTTAATTCGACTATTTGCCAATCTATTTAAAGGAACACATATGGGGGATCCTATTGTTGAACATTATAAGTGTAATACATTTTCAATAGAAAGTGAGCAAGAGATTTTTATTAATACAGATGGTAATTTAGTAGGCAAAGTGCCTGCTACAATCACTATGGAAATGGAAAAAATATACATTATAGTTCCCAAAACCCAAAAAAACGACGCCGAAAAATAACGCACAAGACGTTTTATATGAAATTTGACCCCATCTGTCGACATTGGCATAAAATTGCTTAAAAGAGAAAAATAGTGGATTTAGCATAAATAAGGATGATATAATGATGATGAATAAAATTAAAGAGACACGAGATCTTTATAGACGCAAAGGCATAATGAGGCGCGAGTTTTTAAGAAATGAAGTTGCGCTTTCCTGGGCGAGAAGCCAAGTGTTTAATGTTGATGAAAAAGTGCTTGAGTTTGATGAGACGAAAAAAATACAATCACTGATTATAGACAATAATTATGAGCAAAAATACCCTTTTATTGAGTCGGTTTTGATACTTAATGAGGATGGAAAAATATTGGCTTGTCATAATAAAAATGATGACATTGCCTATCAAATGATCTCATATGACGAGAAGAATATTGGCACAAATGGTATTGGATTATGCCTTCGAACGATGGCGCCCAAATATATTTCTGCTTACGAACATTTTCATCAATTATTTTTTGAGCGAATTACGTTTGGAATTCCGATAAAAAATAATGACGTCACTTATATTGTTGGTTTAATTCTTTCGCTGACAACAAAAGAATTCTTAGAAATACAATCTGACTTGGAGAAAATTTCTGAGGAATTCTTAGCCAATTTAAAGACAGTTCATGAAATAGAAACAACTCATGAGTTCTCAGATTTAGATACATATTTTACTGGGAGTTCAGATGTGATTTCGACTTTCAAATCAAAAATAGTTCAACTAAACACAATGGATAATAATATATTTATTCATGGTGCAAGTGGAACCGGTAAAGAAATAATTGCTCGGTTTATTCATCAAAACTCTGCAAGGAAAGATCAACAGTTTTACTCGGTCTACTGTGACAAGCTGCCGATGACTATATTAGTTAATGACATACTGGAGCAATTTACAACGACTCTTCATAACAACGATACAACTAGCTATGGCACGATATATATTGAGGCTATTGAAGCCTTATCCTTGAAATCTCAGAAAGTGTTAACTCGATTACTCGAGTGTAAACCAGTTAACACTAACCGAGAAAAAGCTAGTTTTTGCAACGGTTTCAGATTTATATTTTCATCTGAACTACCATTGGACTCAATGAGCGAAAAAGGACTTATCAGTAAGAAATTATTGAATAGAATTAACGTGTTTACAGTGGAAATTCCTAGATTAAAGGACAGCAGAGCTGATATTCCTGTATTGCTTGAAAAGCGAATCGAAAAATATACGAATCAGTTTATTATAGAAGGACTTAGCTTTTCAGAAGAGTTGGCAGAAACATTGGAGGCATATGAATGGCCAGGCAATTATAGAGAATTGGACAAGGTTGTAGAAAGGATCGTTCACAAAGCAAGACATGAAAAAGTTGTTGATACGGCCTATTTACCAAAAGGATATGCTGGTAAGGATAAGGGAAGTGATGATGTTAAACCACTTGAAATTACTGAGAAGAATGAGATATTGAAAGCACTTCATATTATGGATTACAACATTGCCTTAACGGCTAGGGCTTTAGGTATTGGCCGCAGTACCTTATACAGAAAACTCGATAAATACCACATTGAGTATTAGCATGTATCAAAATGGGAATGTGTTTCGTTTTGATACATGTTTCTTTTTGGGACAAATAGGATCATGTACCAAAATGAGAAGCTGAAACATGCCGTTTCATAATGAGACAAGTGTAAAGGGTTAACAGCAAAAAAAAGAATGACAGACGTTGCAGGAATCCTTCTAAAGTTGTAGAATAGTATAAAAGTGACTATTTACTGTTAATTTACAGTAAGGAGAGATATAATGTATAAAATTAGCGAAGTAGCAAATATGCTCAATGTAGAAAAAGTTGTTATTTTCGAGAAACTCATAAGTAGGTCAAAGGATATAGAGCCTTATGTCATCAAAGAAAAAGGCATAACATATTTTACTGATTTTGGGATAGAAGTTATGGGCGCATTAATTAGTGGATTACCTATTCCAAGCGAACCTGAAATTGGTCAGGATGAAGTTGAGCTTGAAGATGACATTTCCTCTGAGAATGTAAGAGATGAGGAATATATATCAGATGAAGATATTCAAAGTATTAATGATGAACGTGCACGCCTAAAAAGGGAAATTATGAATTGTCGCAACAAGTTGATCGAATTAGATGGACAACATAAACAAATGGATGAAGCACTGAAACATTATCAACTGTTAATTAAGGAAGACTTGGATTGGATTAGGATTGCTGAAGGTAAAGTGGCATTCCGATTAAAACAATAAGTTATAGAGAGTCAGGTGTTAAAGTGTTAAAAGTAATTGAAGTTGCAAATCTCTTAGGAGTGAGCAAAGTAACAATTTATAAAAAAATGGAGAAGTTCAAGAAAGAACTGAAACCACATTTGCATAAGAAAAGAAACATCACTTTTCTCGATGATGAAGGTGTTGAAATTATAAGACAGTCTTTGATTGAGAACAATGTCATATTTGAGAAAATCGATATTGAAAATCAAGTGAAGGAATTAGAAGAAACTTTAGATAAAAAAGTAGATCAATTGGAGTGGATGAACACACAACTTCTGACAGCGTATAGAGATGATATACTCAATCTTCGATTTGTGTTGGATTTGTTGAATGGACAAATTAAAGTAAAAACATCACAACTGAAAGATAAAGAGGAAATGCTGGCAGACTATAAGGATATTAATCGACTGAACAAGGAAAGAATAAAAGGTCTTGAAACTTTTTTAGAAACACCTTAATGATGTCTTTACTTATTTAATTATCTATATATTTATAACTTAGGAGGGAGTAAAGTGGCTAAAAAGAATATTTTTGAGAAATTGGGTCTTGTTGAAGCTGAATACGCTGAAGAAGGAATGGAAAAGGAAGTTGCAGAGGAACCTGTTGAAGCAGTCGTACCTATGGAAGATCCTGTCATTCAAAATCTAGCGAAAGATGCTGAAGACTTGAATGATGAGGAAGTTAAAGAAATTGAAGGGAAATTAGATGTCCTAATAGGCGCTTATGAAAAAAATAAGTTGTTGACGATTGAAGATATTTATAGAAATGCACGTGTTGAATCCGATGTTAAGAAGTCCATTTTTATGGCGGATGTATTTTTAAAGGCATTGCCTGAGAATTTGCCTCTAGATGTAAAAAAGGAATCACTGTTAAATATCATGAACGTATCTAACATTCCAGTGGATTCATTGTTAAGTGATGCGTACCAGAGAATTGATGCTTTGAACACCGTACTTGAAAATACGGTTCAGACAACTCAATCAGTTATTGAAAGTAATGAATCGTCAATCAGGGAATTAGAAAGACGTATTCAGGAGTTAAGAAATGTAAATGATGAACGTAGAAAGTTTGAAGAAGATCAAAACACGTTGATTGAATACGAAGTACAAAAAATTATCGGTATCGTGGATTACATCAAACAATAATCAGTGACGAAACATAGGTTTAGGGAGTGAGGTTCTTGAAAAAGAAGTATCGTGTGACCACAAGAGGCAAGATTGTCTTTTCTCTGCTAGGTCTTCTATTAATCTATGGCTTATATTCAATGTTGACCCCTACAGTGCCGGAAAAGGAAGTTGAATCAACTCAAGTTGTGATGACGGAGGACGTTTCACAGGAAACGGATCCTATTCAACTTGACGACGAGGAAATTATTGAAGGTTCGACAACAGAAAATGAGACTGTAACAGATACGACAACAATGATAGAAGCCCCCGATAGCACAAAGACAGAGAATTGCACAACCAACAAATTAAATGATGATCCAGAAATGCGACAGTTGAGATTATTGGAAGCAGCAGGATTTACAGTTTATTACCAACCAAATGCCTATTATGTGCCCGAAGGTGATATTGCATTGATAGAGGAATTTGCAGCAATTGCTAAGGATAACCCTACTGAGCAAATAATCATTGAGGGGAATGTTAACAAAGAAGTGGGACCACCAGAAGAGTGGGACACTGAAAATGTTGCAGAGTTAGGATATACAAGAGGATTGGTCATAAAAAATGACCTCATCAAACGTGGTATAGATAAAGATCGGATTATTATTTATAACAATAAAGATGAAAAACCTCTTAACGTAGATTTGTCAAAAGAGTCAATTGCGTTAAATAGACGCACAGATGTATTTTTTAGCCAATTTATGTATACGGAAATAGATACGAAATAGCCTGAGCAATCAGGCTATTTTTAACGTTTAACAGGAAAGAACTTTGTTGACATCCATATAAAAAGGTTTTAATATGATATAGAGTGCACCCGTAGCTCAGTAGGATAGAGCAACCGCCTCCTAAGCGGTAGGTCGTAGGTTCGACTCCTATCGGGTGCGCCATCTGGAGATATTATGACGAATGAATATTTTATGAATGAAGCCTTGAAAGAAGCAGAAAAAGCCTTTCAGTTAGGCGAAGTACCAATAGGCGCGGTTGTCGTCAAAGACGGTGTCGTTATTGGCCGAGGCTACAATAAGAAAGAATGTTTAAAAGACGCAACGAATCATGCTGAAATGATTGCCATTAAAGAAGCGTCAAAATCTATAGGCGGATGGCGATTGACAGGATGTGAGATGTATGTTACTATTGAACCCTGCGTGATGTGTGCTGGTGCTTTATACCAGACAAGGATTGATAAAGTCTATATTGGATCCCTTGATCCAAAAGGTGGTGGTGTTGACTCCTTGTATCGTATACTTTCTGATGACCGTTTAAATCATATTGTAGAATATGAAGTAGGCGTGTTGGAAGAAGAGTGTAAGTCAATTATGCAGAAATTCTTTAGACAACTTCGAAACCGATAAGGAGAGATGTCCGAGTTGGCTAAGGGGCACGCCTGGAAAGCGTGTAAGGCTGTCATGGCCCCGCGGGTTCGAGTCCCGCTCTCTCCGCCATAAAAACCGATTAATCTTTGCCGTGCTAGATGGGGTGGTAGCGGTGCCCTGTAACCTGCAATCCGCTGTAGCAGGATTGAATTCCAATAGGAGGCTAGTTAGTGTATAGTCTGCCCTAGGCAAGTGGTGTTGATAATTGGGTCCTACGCAATGAAATCTTGTGAATCTTGTCAGGTCCGGAAGGAAGCAGCAATAAGCAAGTCGTTTCATGTGCCGTGGGCAAGCCTGATTTGAGCTAACGACCTAGGTAACGTGTGTATTTTCTATTCAAGTATTGGTGCACGGCTTAAACATAATATTAAAAGTAGTCTGCTGACTACTTTTTTTTATTTTTTGGGGAGGTTGAACCAAGAGAATTATTATATAATATAGAGGAAGTAAATTTTAGAGGAAATCGAATGAATAAAATATTTATTAAAAATTTCAGAATAAAATTAGCCATTTTTCTTATAATTGCTGCACTTATCCCAATAGCGACTTTGGAAGTTATTAATATCTATGACAGCTTTCGCTATGAAACGCATATGTTGAAGGCGTATGAAAAAGTGCATCTGGAAAGTCAGTTTCAAGTGTTTGATTATTGGCTCTCAAAGAAAGAAAAGGAAATGCAATCTATGATGGTGTTATTTGAAGAACAGGTTGAAAATGTTGATGATCCTTCAGAATTGAACCTTGTCTTAGACTTGTTGCTGCTTAAGGATAGCGATATAGTCCATTCTTATTACACAACTGAATCAGGGGTGAATTTGGTTAGTGGGGGTCAGCAGGGTATTGTCGACGGACGTAATCGTCGTTGGTATAAAGATGCAATCAGCGATGCTATTACCATTTCGACACCCTACGAGGATGCATTAACCGGTCAGCAAGTAGTGACACTTTCAGGACAAATTTACAAGTCAAATGCATTTGAAGGTGTGTTGGGTGTTGATATTGTATTCCACACAGCTGTGAAAATATTCTTTGATCCCATCAACGAGTCATTTTTAGAATTAATTGTAAAAAGTGATGACGGTGATATTGTTTATACTTCATCAAATTTTTCAGAAGATGAAATAAACAGATACTTAAATGGTGAGAAAAAGGCAATAGATGTATTTGCAGATGTAGCGACTTACGCATATGATATCGAGTCATTCGGTTCAAAGGCATATCTCATCATTGACTTGGATGATTTTTTTGAAAGTTCCTTAGGTAGGCACAGCAGGCGGTCTAGTGATCAAATTCTCTTGATCACATTAGTGGGATTTGTTGTGATGGCTGCGTTTGTGGTATCAAAAATTGTAAATAGACCGATCTTAGCACTAGAGAATAATGCGAAAGCGATTGTAGAAGGCGAACTGACCAGTGTGCCACAATCAGGCTTCATTGATTTGGACGATATTGCACAGTTGTTTGATAAATTTCAAAAAACCATCAGTAAAAACAGTAAAAGTATTGTCAATATGAGTGATGAGTTAGACGAACGTAATAAAACATTGATCGCATTAAATGAAGAATATGAAAAAGCTTATAGTGAACTAGAGAAGTTCAGTGTCGCACTTGCCCAAAAGGAAAGTGAGTATGAAAATCTAGTAGGTAACATCATTGACTTGATATGGAGTGTTGACGCGAATGGACTTCTGACTTATGGTAACGAAAAAATTCTGGAAGCCTTATTTTATGAGGACGAAGAATTTGTAGGTTTGGCATTGTCGGATATCGTTCCGAGTTTTCGGATGACTTATGGAAATGATCCATATGCTTTGCTTTACTCAAGAGATTATGATGCAATCGACATCGAGTTCATAGATCGACATAATGAAAAAATCATACTGACGTCGACGAGTACAACGCGAATCTTCCAAAACAACAAGTTGGTGTCGATTCAAGGAGTAAGCAGGGATGTAACTTTGGAAAAGAAGATGTACCATGAATTGCACAGTCGCAATAAGGATTTAATGTTAATCAATAAAATTGGAAAAGAAATGACGATGACAGATAATTTGGATAGTGTGTTAAAGTTAATTCTTGAAAATGTTGATGCAACCTTCGAAGTAAAAGTTGCCAGTATTCGTTTTATGGACCGAGATGGTCGTTTAAAGGTAAAGGCCTTTCAAGGGGAGGAAAAAGAATTACTTTGGTCCAAAGACTCGATGGAGGTATTGCATTCACATGTTGGCTACGCGATCGAGCAGCGTCAAGTGGTTATTTTGAACACCATGGATGACTTATTTATAGAGTCGGACCAAGAGGTAATCGATGCCATTAGCAAGGGCTATAAAATTATATCATTACCACTGTCGAATGGAGATAGTAGCTTTGGTGCATTATCAATTATGGCCATCGATACAATCGATGACCGCGTAGTGGCTGTACTATCTGCTTTTGCAAACAGCACTTCAGTTGCACTTGAGAGAGCCTTGCTGTTTGAGACATTGCAGCATAATTATGTTAAGACAATTGAAGCTCTTGTGACAGCTATGGAAGCAAAGAATCACTTAATGCAGGGGCATTCAACCCGAGTATCAAAATTATCAGGTTATATCGGAGAAAAATTGTATCTATCTCAAGAAGAAGTAAGTGATCTTTATGTAGCTGGTCTTTTACATGATGTCGGTAAAATTGGCCTAAGGGATGCTGTGCTTCGGCAGGATTTTAAAGTTCAGAGAAAATCACTGAATGAGGCAATTATAGAAAATCATATAGAAATAGGAAAGAAAATCCTTAGTCCAATTGGGTTGAAAGAACGCATTTTACAAGGGGTTTACTATCACCATAAACAATTTGATCAATCGGGTTATCCGAAAGAAGCATTAAATGAAGTGCCTCTTTTTGCATTGATTATTGGTGTTGCAGACGATATTGATATCATGATGAAAAGGAATTTAGACAACCAATTGACATTAGAAGAAATGAAACAAGTATTACTCAATAGCGCGGGATCAAAGTACTCACCTGAGATTGTCAATTTGGTTGTTGAGTTGATTGAACGTGAAGATGAATTACTAATAAAAATTATAAATGATGAAATGTAGGTGTAACGATGAAAAAAAAGTACTACCGAAAAAAAATAGCGTTTATTGTAGTCCTTTTTACGTTTATTCCAGTACTGCTGTTCGCAGGAATATTTTATCGACAAGTCTATAATAATCGGGTCCAATATCATTTGGCAGAAAATGAAAAGTTTATGACAAATAAAGCGACGATTATTGAACGAGAACTTCTTCAGTACATCACAATTGTTAGAAATATAGCAACACATATTGAAACATCAGACAAAGAAGTTAATATTGATCGCCAGGAGATATTGGATAGTATACTAAAAAGAAATATGGAATTTTTATCACTTAAGATCGTTGATGATACTTCAGATAAATTTGCATATAAAAGTGATCGAATGGATTTTCGATTTGATCCGAACAAACAGTTGATTCTTACCTATCCCTTAGATATTTCAGAGGGAATAAAGACGTATTTAGTTGCTGAAATTTCGATAGAAAAATCTGTAAACTGGTTTACTGAGTTTGCCCCAAATACTTATATTGCAATGGTTAATAGAGAAAAAATAATATATGTTTCAAATGAAATCAAAGAGATTACTTTAGAGGCATTAGGCGGCGTAACTCAAGATATCAGCTTAAGTAAATTGACTGATAACAAAGAGGATTTCTATGGATTGAAGCACCCTATTCCTGAGGAAGAAATAACCCTTTATGTATTCAAGAAAGACGACATGATTGAAGTGTTCAGGGCGTTTTATATAGATTACATTCTTAAGATTGTCTTGATGTTATTACTGAGTTCGGTGGTTACCTACGTTATATCACTGCAGCTCAATTATCCTTTCAATGCAATAAAAAAAGCAGCTAAAGCAATCATTGACGGCGAGTATGACGCACGAATCGACAATGTAGAAGATGAACTGCTGAATTTGAATTTGAGTTTTAATAAAATGGCATTGATACACCAGGAAAAGAATGAGGAATTTGTTGATTATGCAATGGTTATGTTGGAGAAGAATGAACATTTGACGGAATTAAACAGGCAGTTGGAAGCATCTTATGATCAGTTGAAGACAGTAACGGAAATGCTTGAATACTCTAAAGACAAATATCAGGCACTTTTTGATCATATCAAGGAATTTGTATGGGTTTTTGATAATGATGGTCTCTTCACATATGTAAATAAAGTCATGTGTGTAAAATTAGGGTATACAGAAAAAGAGTTGATTGGAACTCATATCTCGACGGTTATACTACGCTTCGAGGAAGAAGAGTTATGCCATAATGGCTATATGGACCAATTATTACGTCGTGATTATGCTAATTTAAGTGTTTGGCTTAAGACCAAAGGCAGTGAGGAAATTCTTGTGTCCGCCAACAGCAAAAGAGCATTCAAAAATGGAATACTTCAAGGCGCTCAAGGAACTGCTAGAACAGTTGAATTTGAAGAAATGCTACAAAATAGAGTGTTACGAAAGAATCGGGAATTTGAAATAGTAAAAGAGATAACCTGGTCACTGGCAAATAATCAAAATATGGATTCTCTGCTGATGAAGGTAGGTCAAAAAGTTGAAGAACTGTTTATGCCAGAGTTATGTACAATTCGAATTGTAGAAAAAGACCAACTTGTTTATAAAGCTGGGATAGGTAAATTGGAATCATCAGCGCGAACGGACAGATTTTCTATACATGATGATTTTTCTGGCATTGCCATTAAGGAAAATCGGATACTGCGGGTAAAGGATTTTGAAAACACCATTTTCTATAATAAGTCTTCTTTGGAAACGTTACTAGAGAATATAGAAGAAATCGTTGTTATTCCATTGGAGAATAAAGGGACGATTCATGGTACAATTAATATTGGTGTATTGGAACCATTAAAAGATGTAGATATCAAACTATTGAAATCATTGGCCAATCAAGCCTCCATTGGAATCGAAAAGGTTAAGTTATATGATCGTCTGAAAGAAGAATATTTAAATACAATTCGTGTGTTGGCTTCAGCTGTTGAAGCAAAGGACAAATATACTGAAGGTCATTCTGTGCGCGTATCTTTATTGGCAAGAAGGATTGGGGAACAATTAAACCTGGATGAAGGAGTTGTCGATGAACTTGAAATTGCCGGTATGCTTCACGATATTGGAAAAATAGGCATTGATGATGAGATTATAACGAAAAAAGGTGCTTTAAGCGACTCGGAATACGCTATAATGAAAACACATCCCGCTGTTGGGAAAAAAATACTTGAACCGATTGGTTTACCGGATAATATTATGAGCGGCATACTACTGCACCATAAACGGCATGATTTAAAAGGGTATCCTGAGGATGTCACGATCAGCTCCTTAAGCTTATACCCTGCGGTGATTGGTGTCGCAGATGCTTTTGATGCAATGACCAGCAATCGGACTTACTCGGATGAAAAATCATTAAACGTGGCGATGGAAGAATTGAAGAAGTATAAAGGAAAACAATTTGCACCAATAATAGTTGATGCAATTGAAGCGATTATAAAAGAAGATGAAGCATCGATTATTGCAATAATGAAATAAGGAGGCAGTATGTCATATACAGCATTATATAGAAAGTGGCGACCGATGGTTTTTGATGAAGTTGTTGGTCAGGATCAGGTGATACAAACCATAAGATCTCAAGTAAAAACAAATAGTATTCCACATGCGTATTTATTCAGTGGGACAAGAGGAACTGGTAAAACATCTACTGCCAAGATATTGTCGAGAGCTGTAAACTGCTTAACACCAGATGGTGAAAATCCCTGTAATACTTGTGAAGTGTGTAAGGGAATACTTGATGAAAGTCTGATGGATATTATTGAAATTGATGCTGCATCAAATAATGGTGTCGATGATGTCCGTGAATTAAGAGAAAATGTTAAATACCCGCCTTCAAAGGCGAAGTATAAAGTTTATATAATAGATGAGGTTCATATGTTGTCGACAGGTGCATTTAATGCACTGCTAAAGACACTTGAGGAACCCCCTCACTATGTCATTTTCATTTTGGCAACGACAGAGCCACATAAGATACCGGCGACAATCCTGTCGAGATGTCAGCGATTTGATTTCAAACGTGTGTCGGCCGAAGCGAACCAAGAACGCATCGGGTATATACTGGAGCAAATGAATATCGACTATGAACCTGAAGCAATTGACTTGATTATACAGAATGCAGATGGTGCCGTTCGAGATGCGCTGTCGCTATTGGATAAATGTATCGAAGGAAGTGGTGAGTCCTTAACACTCGCTCAAGCCATGGAGAGCTTAGGGCTTGTAATGGATGATGTTCTGTTTGCATTTTCAAAAGCGATGTTGGAGAAAAACAACGAGGAACTCTTCAATCAAATAGACGCCTTAAACGAAAATGGTAGAGATTTGACTCAATTCTTAAAACGTCTTATTACCCATTACCGAAACTTCATGATGGTTAAGGTAGGAGCGGACGTTAATCGAATGGTCAAGGAATCGGATGGCTATATTGAACAGATGGCGGGTCAAGTGGAGTCGGTGTCCATTAACACATTGATTCGCTGGATTAATATATTGTCAACTTTAGAAAATGAATTGAAATGGTCCTCTCAAGGACGTATTTTGTTTGAAGTTGCCATTGCAAAGCTTGTTGATCCAATATATGACCAATCTTTTGAGGGGCTTGTAGAAAGAATTGAGCAGCTAGAGCGGGGTGTAGTGCCTATGGGAACCGCTACGGTGTCTTCTCAAATAACGACATCAAAACAGGCTGGTGCAACGACACAGACAAAAAAGGCCACTACTCAGCCAGTTAAGGAAGCACCGCCAAGAGAGGGTAAAAAGGAAGCAGCTGTGGAAACACCTCAAGTTGCCCAACCTGTCTCTTATCCTAAAGGAGCGCTTGGCAGTGAAGAGTTACAAAAGATTCAAAATGCCTGGATGCAGTTACTGATGACCATTAAGGATCGGAATGTCCGTGTTCATGCATTTTTAATGGAAGGCCAACCAAAAGTAATACAAAAAAATGAACTGCTTGTCGGATTTGACGACATTTTTGGATTCCATGTGGATATGTTAACCAGACCTGAAAATAAGCAATTGGTAGAGCAAGTAATTAGCGGCTTCCTACAAAAAGAAATTATTGTGAAATGTGTCTTCAACAGTAGTTTATCTATTGATGACTCTAAAGTGGAGGAAACACCGACAGATGATTTGGATGCATTAAAATCATTTTTAGGAGATGCTGGAGATAAAGTTGAGATTATTGAATAGGACCTGTTCAATATGATATATTAGTGTTTTAAGAACAAGGAGGAAAAGACAATGGCAAAAGGAAGAAAACCAATGGTGCCTGGGAATATGAACAACATGATGAAGCAAGTACAAAAAATGCAGGCAAACATGGAAAAAATGCAACAAGAAATTGAAGAAAAAGAATTTGAAGCAAGTGCAGGTGGTGGTGCGGTTACCGTTAAGGTAAACGGCAAAAAAGAATTAGTGGATATCGTTCTTAAGGAAGAGATTGTCGATCCTGATGACGTTGAAATGTTACAAGATTTGATTATGGCAGCAGTTAATGAAGCACTTCGTGTGGCTGAAGAAACTGCATCAAAAGAAATGGGTAAGTTAACTGGTGGTATGAATATTCCAGGCTTATTCTAAAGAAGAGGGCTTATGAGCACATTTCCAAAACCAGTAGCAAAATTAATCGATGAACTATCTCGGTTACCGGGAATTGGTACAAAATCGGCGCAGCGATTGGCCTTTCATTTATTGAATGTTGAAGAAGATGATGCAGTACGGTTATCGGAATCTATTTTAGAGGCCAGACGTAAAATCAAATACTGTTCGAAGTGTTTCAACATGACGGATGTTGATCCTTGTTATATTTGTGCCAATGGCAAAAGAAGTCAAAAATTACTCTGTGTCGTAGAAAGTCCCAAGGACGTTATCGCCATGGAGAAAACCAAAGAGTTTGATGGACTGTATCATGTGCTTCACGGTGCAATTTCACCCATTGATGGCATTGGTCCTGAAGACATTCGATTAAGAGAATTAATCATTCGTCTGCAAAGTGAACCTGTTGAAGAAGTCATATTGGCGACGAATCCAACTATTGAAGGAGAAGCAACGGCAATGTATGTGTCTAAACTGTTGTCAGCGACGGACATCCTTGTGACGCGATTGGCGCATGGGATTCCAGTGGGTGGTGACATTGAGTTTGCAGATGAAGTAACATTGGCAAAAGCGCTATCCGGTAGAAGGAAATTGTAACAATTAAATGATGTGATTGAAGACCTACTTCCAGCCTTTGATGAGGCATGGAGCTAGGTTTTTCTTTTGTTAATACCTAACAAAAATTTAATGAACACATGGCAAAACTGAATTAGATGAGATATTATTTATTCTAGAGAATGAATTGGAGGCAGCAATGAGAAAAATATTATCAACGCAGTTAGGATATTATAGTGTCCTCATCATAAGCGTACTACTATCGCTGGTTATGACGGTAGGTCTTTTGTCAATCATAGGGAATATATCTATTTTTATTCAAGTCGGGTTAACGATTCTAATGACGATTTGCCCCTTATTATTGGTGACCTATACTAAGCGTCAACTGATGTTAAAACAAGTAGAAAGTTGGTTAGGGGAACTGGCAGATGGGAACTATAGAATCCACATAGATCCTGAGGTAAAGGATGGTTATAGAGAAATAAAAAAAGGGATATTGAACGTCGCAAGCCATAGCGAAACTGTTTTTGAAAAGTTGATTATTACATCGATTCAGACCAATAAGTTGATTGAAGAACTCAAAGCTTTTATGGCTGAAAATGCTGAACGTATGCTTGATGTATCAGACACACTTGAACAAACAATGAACGACAATGTCACTTATATGGAACAAATCAATGCTTCCAAAGAAAAATTACAGGGTGTTGATGGTTATGTTGAAAACATAGAAGATGTCATGAAAAATGCGAAGGCAGCGACAGAATCCTCTGTTGAGATATCATTGTCAGCACATGACAATATTGATGAGATGACGTCCACTTTTTCAGATGTTCAACAGGCACTGACTAATTTTAATGAAACGATTAGAAGCTTAGGGTCGAAAACAGATGAAATTGTTCATATATCCAATACAATTGAGTCCATTGCGGATCAAACCAATTTACTGGCTTTGAATGCGGCGATTGAATCAGCACGAGCTGGTGAAGCTGGACGTGGCTTTAGCGTTGTTGCAGAGGAAATCAGGAAACTGAGCATTCATACCACAGAAGCTTTACACGAGATTCAGTCTATTGTTGCTGAGATAAAGGGAAGCGTAGATGACGCAATTCTTAAAACGGAAGAAAATAAACAAACAGGTGCGTTGGCTATGGAGAAAGCGGATTCTGTAAAGACCTTGTTTGAAACCTTAAAGGAAAGCGCTGGGGAAACGGGTGGTCGTGTTTTGAATGCTTTTAATGTACTTTTGGACCTAGAAGACAATATAAGTACAGTAACCAGTTCAGTTGCAACAATGGCAACGACATCGAAAATGACCATCGAAAGAATGTCCTCATCAAAAGACCAGGCAACAGCATTGGAAAGGGACATAGATTTTCTATCAAACTCTGTAAATCAATTAGATGAAAACGCCAATGCATTTTATGAATTTATTGCGGACAAAACAACGGATACTATTCTTAAAAAACATGTAGATTTATTGATGCAACAGATTGGTAAATGCACTGGATCTGAGGCATGTAAACAGATAGCAGAGGAGTTAAACGTAGATCAGTTCCAACTGTTGGATGCAAATGGCATTATCGTTATGGCAACTGAAGAAGAAAGTGTTGGACTGGACCTATTTTCTCTTTACCAACCCTATAAAGAGTTTGCGAGATCTAGTCGAATAGATTATCTTTTTACACCGATAGTGACACGATTAGATGGATTTTATGCCAGGTTCTGTGCCAAAAAATTACCTTCGGGCGGTTTGTTGATTGCGGAATACTCCTTTGGCATAAAAGAAACATCTTTCAGATAATTAAGAATAGTTTGAATATTTCTCGAAATTTTGGTTAAATATATATATAGACAAAATATTGGGAGGTAATTATTATGAGCAGAGCAAGTTTAAGCGGCATTGTTAGAGAAGAAGTTGGTACAACAGGTCTTAAAGTAGTAAGAAAAGACCATTTCGTTCCCGGTGTACTATATGGACATCACAGAGAAAGCACACCTGTTAAGATGGATGAAATCGAACTGGAAAAGTTTTTAAAATATCACGGCGTTGGCACTAATCTAGACTTTACTGTTGGTAGTAAAGCTCACAATGTTATTATTAAAGATATTCAGCGGAATCCGCTAAAAGGACAAGTATTACATGTAGATTTCCAAGAGTTACAGGCAGGCGAAAAAGTTAAAGTGACGATACCGATTAGAATGATTAATAAAGAGGCAGTAGAGGATAGTCGTACGGTATTGACAGAAATCATTCACGAATTGGAAATGAGCGTTCTTCCTAAGGATTTAATTGACTCAGTTGAAGTTGATGTTTCTCATTTAAAAATGGGTGACAATATTAAAGTAGAAGAGTTGTCTATTTTCAATGACGAGAGATTTGAGTTAAGTGTTGATCCGGATGAAATTGTTGTAACACTTGCTGAAGCGAAGGTTCATGAAGAACCGACTGAAGAAGAGGCGACGATTTCGGTTGTACCGACTATTGATGAGGATCTCGGTACCCTATAATAAAAATATAATTAAAGGATTGTGTCCCATGTGATAAGGGATACAATCCTTTTTGTTTTATATGTTTTAAAGCCTGAAATCCAGAATATTGCCAGTTGGATAGAAGGCTTGGATATTAAATTGGCTTGAAAATGATAAGTAGGTGATAAAGTCGTCTTGGTTAAACGTCGGCAATGTACTTTCAGGATCACTAGGAGCCAATGACCGAATATCCTGTGCTTCAAAATCCTTTGAAAATTGGCTTAACTGGTCAATAAAACCGCCAGTAGAATCAAGCTTCTCGATGAGGGTTTCCCCTTCTACTTCAAATTGCTCCTTAAAAGTCTTAGCGGAAAATGAGAAATTCCCTTCGTCATTTCGGTTGATTCCAACTGATTCCAACGCATTTCTATTGTTGTTGATTAGATAATTCAAACGACGTTCATACTTACCAAGAATTCTACTGTCGCCGCCATAGTCATCAAAGAAACCGGTAATATCCTCTAGACGGTCGCTTAAATTCTCTAGCCGCTCCTCAACGGTATCGGTATCTAATGAGACCGAAATATCTTCAGCACCATCTGTTTCTTCATTAAAAGTAATTTCTAAATTGCCCTTATCTATGACAACTGTGTTGGTTTGACTTTCGAATGCCTGACCATCCACGGTATAAACCGCATCTTGAGACCTGGAGATGGTGTTTATATCAATAAATTCCGTAAGGGCACCAGAGAGTTCAAATTCGGATTCGCTACCTGTGTTAACACTTTCAACAGATAATGTTGATCGACCGTCACTACTGGAGAGAACCTTAGCCTTGACGTCGGCATCTGACTGATTTATTGCGGAGGATATTTTTTTCATTATATCTTTGTTAGAATCGGTTGCTTCGGCCTTAATGGAAATATCGAATGTCTCTTCATCTTGGGCAAGGCTTATGTCAAAATTATTTAAATCAAGGAGTTCCTTATTGTCATCAACAAGGGCTTTGGATTGGTCAATCTGCGTTGTGGCCAGTTGTGTGACATCAATTTGATAAGAGTTTACAAGGGCATCTTGTTTTGCAACAGCCATTAATGTATCGCTATCCACAGAGACCTCTTTATTGGTATGCATATCTATATATAGAAGCCTTAGTTCGCTGGAAACGTCACTAAGTGCTGTGCTATTGTCTTCATACTTCTCGATAAAATCATCTAGCTGGGCTTCAGTATTTCTATTGATATAATCCGTAAATGACTTTGATACAGGAAAGTTATTAAAGATAAAATCTGTTGAAGGGCTATAGGCCCTTCTAGCATTTGTGCGTGTTGAACGGATGTTATTGAAATTCATAACACTTATAGTGGAAAACAATGAGTTTGCCATAACATCACCTCCAAATGGACGCACTAATCCTTATTCTAAGTATACCCATATCGTGACAATCAAATCAATAGAGAATCAAAAAGTAGTTGACGGTGAAGAGATGCTGTGATAAAATACAACGGAAGTAAATAATGAGTGTCTTTTAAATTGGTCCAGAGAGGCCAGAAAAGGGAGATTGGTAACTCCCTAGGGTAAAGTTTTAATGAGAGAAGGGAGTATTTTTTATGTCTACAAACGCTATTTCTGCAGAAAAAAACATTTTTGCAAGTCTAAAAAGTCTTATTTTAGGGCTTCAACATCTAGTTGCAATGTTCGGTGCAACAGTTCTAGTTCCAATCCTTACAGGATTTGATCCATCGGTGGCCTTATTCACAGCTGGCTGCGGTACATTAATTTTCCATATGTGTACAAAGAAGAAAGTACCAGTTTTCCTGGGATCCTCTTTTGCATTTATTCCATTGGTTATTGCTGTTAAAGAAATGCACGGCGGCGATTTGGCATATGCACAAGGCGGTATCATGGTAGCTGGTTTTATTTATGTCTGCTTATCATTCTTTGTAAAGCAAATTGGAATGGATCGCATCAAGCGTTTATTACCACCACAAGTTGTAGGGCCAATGATTATGGTAATCGGTCTTAACTTGATTCCAGTAGCATACGGTATGGCAAGTGCACATTTTGTGTTAGCGGCCATTACATTAGGTACAGCACTTATCGTCAACTTCATGTTCAAAGGATTTACAAAGCAATTATCAATTTTATTCGGTGTATTAGTAGGATATGCAGCAGCACTTTTCATGGGTCAAGTAGACACATCAATCGTGACATCGGCAGCAACATTCGGCATGCCGGCATTTACAGCACCTAAGTTCAGTGCAGCAGCAGTATTAACAATCGCACCAGTTATTCTAGCGGTATTTATGGAGCATATCGGTGACATCACAACAAACGGTATGGTTGTAGGTGAAGACTTCATTAAAGATCCAGGCCTTAATAGAACATTACTTGGTGATGGTCTTGCAACATTATTTGCCGGCTTACTAGGTGGACCTGCGAATACAACATACGGAGAAAATACTGGTGTCTTAGCGATCACAAAGAACTACAACCCAGCAAACTTAAGAGTTGCAGCATGTTTTGCCATTGTACTTGGCCTTGTATCAAAACTGGGCGCAGTATTAAAGTCGATTCCAGTACCAGTAATGGGTGGTATCAGCTTAATGTTATTCACAATGATTGCATTAATCGGTGTAAAGACAATTCAAAACAACGATGTTAAGTTTAACTGGAAAAACATTGTAATAATGGTAACAATCATGACGTTAGGATTTGGTGGATCATACATTACAAGTGCGACAGGTATCACATTAGGAATTCCAGTAACTGAGTCAGTATCGATTACAGGATTAAGCTTTGCAGCAATCGTAGGTGTGGTATTAAACATAATTTTAAATAGAAACGAAGAAGCGGCTTACGAATCGGTAAATGCTTAAGCAGCAGGAAATATATAATTATAGAAACACAAAGAGACAGGTTTAAATACTTGTCTCTTTTTATGTTCAGAATCATAATAGACTTAATAATATTTCACCTGCCCATGGTTGAAATATAACTAAAAGTAAGATAAACTGTGTAAATTAATGAAAATTCTAATGATGAAGGGGAATAATATGGCGGAAAAGTCACTACTGGGCATCAACACTGTTCATATAGATAAGGATCAAGTAAAAGCCCTTGGTTTAAAGCGCATGGAAATATGTATCGCACGACAAGGGACCTATGAGGACTGTTATCAAAAGGCTTGTGACGAGATGGACTTTGCAGAGGCCAACGAGATTCCATATAGCATTCATCTGCCTATACAGTTATTTGACTGGTTTGAAGCTGACTTCTTAGATGCATTTTTTCTGGACTCCGATCCTGACAAAAGGGCACTGTCCCTTCGTCTGCTAGAGGCGAATTTAAAAGGATTGGAAGATAGGGCTGCTGAGTACTATGTAATACATTTTCCAGGGGTCTATTTAACGCCACATATGGCGGAAGAAGATTTCGAGGCTGTGTTATCCGACAGTCTAGACAAAGTCAACACGCTGGCGAAAAAAGCCAATAAACATATACTCCTCGAATACTTCGGTTCCAATAAGATGTTTTCAGATTATCGGGAATGGACAAAACGTCTTGCGTCTTATAGTCATTTGGGTATCCTAGTGGATACAGGACATCTTTACTATTCTTCTTTACTACATGCATTCGACTTTGATGATGGATTGAATCATCTCAGTCAACACTGTGAGGCCTTTCATTTGTGGACGACAAAAGGGGATCGACCCTATTCAGATAATGACTATTATAAGAAGTATCATCATATTTCTGTTCATCCAGTGCAACAGAGAGCCGATGGTTGGGCATTTGACGCACTGCCAGTGGTCAAGCAGCTGATAGCCTGTAATAAACCAATCGTTCTTGAGGCGACGCCTATTTATGAGGGGGCTTCCTATTTTTATGACAGCATAAAAGCGATACAGAAGATTGTAGGCTAATAATGTTTAAATACTATTAATTATATTAAGGGCAGGTTACAATTCTTACAAGCAAATTACGACTCTGTGACATCGAGGATTAACCGGCGTGCGCGTGTTATAATGGTATCATCAAAAGGAAGGTGGTACCATGATGGAATTATTGTCAATGGTAGCGTTACTTTCACTCTATAAGATCTTGGATACGCCAAGCGAGCCTAAAGAGCTTATTGTTGAGGATTATAGTACGGAAGAATATAAGCGCTACGATTAAAGAACTGTTGTCGAATGAGATGAGGGTTCTTTTTTTGTTGCATTTTAAGTACGTGTAAAACTATATAAAGTGTGATACAGTTACCGATAGAGAAAGTTACTATCGGAGTGAGGAAAATTATGAATTTACAAAAGAGTATAGCGATAATCAGCGAATCACAAGACATAACCGAGCGTCTTGATCAGGTTTATGAACAGGTGCCGAGTGGCGATTGTAAAGGGTGTTTAAGATGTTGCACGGAATCTGTCAACACCTTCTTTGTGGAATATGTGCATATCTTGAGTTTTTTACAAAGTAATCCACAGGTGCTACAGGAACACGCCTACAAAATAAGTCGATTTTTTCTGTTGGAAATGGTGGAGGAAATGTACTGTCCATTTGTTCGAGAGGACAGGCTGTGTGCAATTTATGATGCACGTCCTTTGCCGTGTCGTGTGTTTGGTCATTTGACAGAAAAGGATTACCAACATAATTATGAACGCGTTCTTGCAGGTAATGAAGCCTTGGCAGCCTATTATAAGGAAGAACATGGACTTGTGCTTCCTAGAGCAATCATCGAGCGGAAAATTCCTTACTGTAGAGATTTTGTCAGTGAGCAGAAGATTACCATCGATGATAGAGATGATTGGGTGGATCTATTGTTTTCGTTGGATTCCAAGTTTCTCATGAACGAGTGCATTGGATTTGAAGATGTGAACCAGTCCCTAATTACTTGGTTTATGAAAAGTGTCATGTCGATTGAGGAAGCTGGGAACTATAGAGTACAGGCTATGCAATATCATCAAAGTGGCGACCATGATGCATTGGAAAAGCTCATCAATGCCATCGAAAAAAAACTTTTTAAATTAAATGAGATTTAATTTTGGAATTTTTTGAATAAAAAGTGAATCCAATCTCTGGAAGCATTGGAATTGGTGGCTTTGAAATGTTGAAAAAATATATTGACGCGTCCCTTTGTGTTATGGTATAATAATTGCTTTTTATTTTCACCTGTGTTATACTTAGAGCAGTGAGTTAAGGATGGTGATGCAATTGGCGACTAGAGAGACCTTGACAGAAATTAAGAGAAACGTAGAGAACAGTATCGGCAAAAAGGTCATGCTGCAGACGAACAAAGGTAAAAGAAAATCAAAAACAAGCGAAGGTATTTTAGCAGAAGTTTATAACAGCGTATTTATTGTGAAGGTAGATAGCGGCCTCGGCGGCGAGAGAAAACTTTCATTTAGCTACTCTGATATACTCACTGAGACTGTTGAAATCACTCTATGTGATACACAACAAAATCTAAAAATATCGTAGTAACTCGGGCATTTGCGTAAGCAAATGCCTTTATGCTGTCTGAAATTGACGAAAAATTCACAAAATTTATTTATACAACGAATCAAATTAATATTCAGATAATTTCGACGATTGTCGATGCATCTAATTCTATAAAAGTGCCAAGTAGAGGGATTGAAAAACAAAATACAAATATTGGCACTTTATTCAATGGATGAATATTCAGAAAAACGCAAAAATTGAAACAAAATACAAAGCCATTGAAATTACATGCATTGAAAAGGTTTTATTAGAATGATATACTTGGGCTAAGAAAAATAGAAATGAATAAAATGTAAAATAATGGGATGTTAAAAAAAGTAAAGAGGTGTTTCGATGTCAAAAAAAAGTCCCCTAAGTGTTTACTCGGAAATTGGAAAACTAAAGAAAGTACTCCTGCATAGACCGGGAGAAGAAGTAGAAAATTTGACACCAGAGTTAATGGACAGATTATTGTTTGATGACATACCCTATCTAAAAATTGCACGACAAGAACATGATGCATTTGCGGATATTTTTAGAAAGAACGACGTTGAAGTCTTTTATCTAGAAGAAATGGTCGCAGAAGCAATTCAAGATACAACAATCAAGGAATTGTTTATCAAAGATTTTATCAGAGAAGCAGACATTCATGGATATGACAAAGAAAAAGCAGTAAAAGAGTATTTTGAAACCTTTAAATCAGATAAGGCAATGGTGGATAAGATGATGGCTGGCCTCCGTAAAGAGGAGTTGGAGTTTACCGATGGCCGCACTTTAGCCGACCGTATTACAACGGATTATCCATTTATTATTGATCCGATGCCAAATCTTTATTTTACAAGAGATCCATTTGCGACAATCGGTAGCGGTGTTTCACTCAATCATATGCGCACTGTAACAAGATGTCGTGAAACATTATTTGCAAAGTACATATTTAACCACCACCCAATGTTTAAGGGGGTGGAATTGCCTTATTGGTATGACAGGGATAATTATTATGCGATAGAAGGTGGCGATGAACTTGTATTAAACGATAAAGTCGTTGCTATTGGTATATCACAAAGAACAGATGCAGAAGCCATAGAAGGTCTTGCACGGAACATCTTCAAAGCAGGAGAATCTTTTGAAACAGTTCTTGCCTTTAACATTCCAAAGACAAGGGCCTTTATGCATTTAGACACAGTGTTTACAATGGTGGATTACGACAAGTTCACGATTCACCCAGAAATTGAGGGCCCGTTACAAGTCTTTTCATTAACAAAGGTGAATGAAAAAGGGGATATCAAGATAACGGAAGAAACGATGGAACTGGATAGAGTCCTTGCCAAATATCTAGGCCTTGATAGTGTAACACTTATCAGGTGTGGCGGTAAAAAAGGTATTGATGCAGCTAGAGAACAGTGGAATGATGGCTCCAATACATTGGCCTTATGTCCAGGCGAAGTGGTTGTGTATTCTAGAAATCATGTGACAAATGAATTGCTTGATAAAGTGGGTATCAAGCTTCACATCATGCCATCATCTGAATTATCTAGAGGTAGAGGTGGCCCAAGATGTATGTCGATGCCGCTTGAAAGAATGTTACTTAAATAAGCATGTTAGACCTTGGTCTTCAACATAAAAAAATAAAATACCCAAAGAAATAAGGAGGAACAAACAATGCCAGTAAATTTAAGAGGAAGAAATTTTATTACGTTAAAGGATTTTTCTCCAGAAGAAATTCGTTACATGTTAGACTTATCAGTTGATTTGAAAGCAAAAAAAAGAGAAGGCATCAAAGGTGATCTATTAACAGGTAAAAATGTGGTTTTATTGTTTGAAAAGACGTCGACAAGAACAAGATGTGCTTTTGAAGTCGCAGCTTATGATGAAGGTGCAAACGTAACATTCCTTACAAACAGTCAAATGGGCAAGAAAGAAACAATTGAGGATACAGCAAAGGTACTGGGCAGATATTATGATGGAATTGAATTTAGAGGGTTTAAGCAGGCAACGGTAGATACACTGGCCAAGCACGCTGGGGTGCCTGTGTGGAACGGCCTAACAGATCTTTATCATCCAACACAGATTTTAGCAGACTTCCTAACGGTTAAAGAACACGTATTTAAGCCTCTAAATCGCGTGAAGTTTGTTTATGTTGGTGATGCAAGAAATAATATGGGGAATTCGTTGATGATTGGTGCAGCTAAGATGGGTATGCATTTTGTGGCACTTGCCCCAAAAGAATTATTCCCGGATCCAGCACTTGTTGCGGAAATGAACGAAGTAGCCAAAGAGACAGGGGCAGTTATAGAATTGACCGAAAACATTGATGATGTAAAAGATGCTGACGTAATCTATACAGATGTGTGGGTATCAATGGGAGAAGAACATTTATTCGAAGAAAGAATTAATATGTTGAAACCTTACCAGGTCAATATGGAAATGATGAAGAAAACTGAGAATGACAATGCGATCTTCATGCATTGTTTGCCGGCCTTCCATGACAACTTGACAGTTGTAGGTGCTGAAATTGAGGAAAAGTTTGGAATTTCTTCTATGGAAGTGACAGATGAAGTTTTCAGAAGCAAGCACTCGGTCGTATTTGACGAAGCTGAAAACAGAATGCATACAATTAAAGCGGTAATGTGTGCGACAATGGGTAACCTATAGGTAAAAACTAGGCCGGGTACCAAGTGTACCCGGTTATTTTTTTCTCACGCGCCCTTTCGGACGTGTAAACAATCGATTCAAAATAAGAATATGGAGGTTTGTATGATGAAAGATAAAATAGTTGTGGCACTGGGTGGTAACGCTTTAGGGAAAACGCCAAAGGAACAGTTGGCGCTTGTTAAGAACACAGCGAAACCCATTGTCGATTTAATACAAGGTGGTCATGAAGTAATCTTAGCCCATGGGAACGGGCCACAAGTTGGCATGATCAATTTGGCCATGTCGACTGCTTCCAATTCAGAGGCGGGTACACCAGAGATGCCGTTTCCTGAATGTGGTGCAATGAGCCAGGGATATATTGGATTCCATTTACAAAATGCCATTCGAGAAGAATTGTTGAATAGAGAAATGACAACACCGGTTGCGACTGTCGTAACACAAGTCATCGTAGATAAAGATGATCCCGCTTTTCAAAATCCATCGAAACCTATCGGTGCCTTTTATTCGGAGGAGGAAGCAAAAGCACTTCAAGCGAGTAAAGGCTTTACAATGGTTGAAGATGCTGGTAGAGGGTGGAGACGGGTAGTGCCTTCACCAAAGCCAATTGACGTTGCAGAGAAAGCAACGGTATCAGCTCTCGTCGATCATGGTCATGTAGTCATCACTGTTGGCGGTGGTGGTATTCCAGTTATTCAAGAAGGTAATACCCTTCATGGTGTTCCAGCAGTCATCGACAAAGATTTTGCCAGTGAAAAAATTGCTGAAATTTTGGATGCAGATTATTTGATTATTTTAACGGCAGTTGAACAAGTAGCAATCAATTTCGGTAAGGAAAACGAGCAGTGGTTGGCAAAGCTTTCGACAGAACAAGCACAACAGTATTGTGATGAAGGTCATTTTGCGCCGGGCTCTATGCTGCCAAAAGTACAAGCGGCAATGGCATTCGCAGCGTCAAAACCAGGACGTAAGTCGCTGATCACATCACTTGAAAAGGCACAGGACGGTATTGATGGCAAGACAGGAACATTGATTACATTGTAATTCTAGAAAGTAAATAATCAGGGTATTACAAAATTCCCTGATATGAAAATGAGACCTCACTTGACTGACTTGATTGTTCAGTAGCGTGAGGTCTTTTTATGATGTATCGAAAAGAAAATAACAAGCCCCTAGTAAAACCATATGACATCCTATATAATAGAAGTGATGTATCGATGTATTTTGTATAATGTATTTCTAAAACAGGAGAAAAACAATGAATAAAATTTGCCTGAAGGCAAGAGCGAAGATAAATTTAAATTTGGATGTCATTGGAAAACAGCCAAATGGCTATCATGTTGTTGAAATGGTCATGCAGCAAATTGACTTATATGATCGAGTGACAGTAAGTAAAATAGAGAGTGGTATTGAAATTGAAACATCTTGTGAATACATTAAAGATGACGATTCAAATATTGCTTATAAAGCGGCAGCATTATTGATGGAGAATCATCCGTCGATAACAGGTGTTCGAATACATATAGAAAAGCAGATACCTGTAGCTGCTGGGCTTGCCGGCGGTAGTTCTGACGCAGCGGCAGTGCTTGTAGGTGTCAACAAATTATATGAACTGAATCTTAAAGAAGAGGCCCTTATGGCCTACGGTGTACAGATTGGTGCCGATGTGCCCTTTTGTATATCCGGCGGTGCAGCCATTGCAGAGGGCATCGGTGAGCAATTGACGGGTATAGGTGGTCTGAAGGATCAATGGGTCCTAATTGCAAAACCACCAATAAGCGTTTCGACCAAAGAAATATATACCAATTATTCGGTGGACTATATTCGTACGGAACGTCCTTTTGAGGCATTGCTTGAAGCTATCGAGACCCAAGATATAGGCGCGCTCTCTTCGTTGATGTTCAACTCCCTTGAAGTGGTGACTTTCGACCGTTACAGAATGGTCGAAAAGCTGAAGCGTAAAGTTCAGGAAACGGGGGCGGTCGCAACAATGATGAGTGGCAGCGGACCGACGGTATTCGGCCTTTATAAATCCTACGATAAAGGATACAAAGCATTAAAACACATTAAAAAGTTATATCCACAGGCCTTTTTAGTGAAGACATATAATAATCGAGTGATGGAGGTAGAAAGTTATGAATAGTCAATTCAAGAACTTTGAAATAAAGAATTATAAACCACTGGGGGAGGTCGTATTCGAATACCTGAGAAATGCCATTTTGAATGGCACCCTTAAGCCAGGTGAAAGATTGATGGAAATTAGCTTGGCAGAGCAGCTGGGTGTGAGCCGTACGCCAGTGCGTGAAGCTATTCGTAAACTTGAAAAAGAGAAGTTTGTAGAAATGGTTCCTAGAAAAGGGGCTTATGTAGCGAATTTAACCGCTCGAGACATATTGGAAGTACTGGAGATCAGAATCGTCCTTGAAGGATTTGCCTCAAGACTCGCGGCAGAACGTATGGGTGATGAAGACATTGCTGAACTGGAAGGTATTTTGGCCAAATTCAATGAAGCTCTAGAATCGCTTGATCGACCTGAAATGATCCGACGCGATAATGAGTTCCATAACAAAATTTATAGTGCTGCAAAGAACAACAAACTGGTAGAAATCGTGAAGGAACTTCATGATCAGTTCCAGCGGTTCCGGTTGATTTTCTTTAATGAATACGATGACTACAATGATCTATCAGTGTGGCATGCGAATATTTTAGATGCAATCAAAAATAGAGATGGCAACAAGGCAAAAGAATGTGCTGAGTATCATGTTCGTTCGATTAGAGAAAACGTAATTAAGTGGGAAGATGCCCAAAGTGATAAATAAGACAGATTAGAGGCTTATAATGAAAGAAATTGTAATAAGAATAAATTCAGATATCCGGGTTGTTGGTGAAGAGCCACAGCTGATGGAAATGACCATGCCAGCAAAATTCTATAAAAGAGGAGGTTCTCTTTACATCGCTTATGATGAAACGGAACTTTCTGGAATGGAAGGAGACAAAACTGTTCTTAAGATTGGCGCTGAAAAAGTGTCGATGATTCGATACGGTAACAACCCGTCGGAAATGGTTTTTGTCGAAGGTGAGCGGTATGAGACGGATTATACAACACCTTATGGTGTGTTCAAAATGGAAAATACCACGCAGACCATTTCAATTAATGTGACAGAAGAGGGGACAGGCTCTCTTGAAATTCTTTATACACTAGAGGTATCCGGGATTTCAGAAAGCGAAAATCAATTGAAAATTGAAATCTTATCATAATATGATATACTGTAAGTGCTTAAAATTTGGCACCGGATGCCGAAAAATGAGCATGGAGGATTTATGATTGATAAATCGTTTGATAAACTATTTAATTCTAGGAATATGAGTATCGTTTTGGACCATGTCAGCGATGGGATACAGATCATCGACCAAGAAGGCAAACTCGTCTATTGTAACCGACAGTCGGCTATTTTGGATGATATAAACATAGATCAGTCCATTGGTCGGCACATCGTAGATGTGTATACGTCATTGACACCGGAAACCAGCACCCTGATGAAGGTGCTTCAGACCAAGTCGCCTATCTTTAATATGGAACAGACCTATATGACTTATAAAGGCAACAAAGTAACCACCTTGAATTCCACATTGCCCATTACTTTTGGCGGAGAGCTTATTGGTGCACTGGAAATATCTCGCAACATCACCGATGTTAAAGCCCTTTCGGAAAAGGTTGTAGACCTTCAAAACAAAGTGTTCAGTGGTGTGACCAAAGATTTTAAAGAAGAGGCAATCTATGGATTCGAAGACATTGTCAGCGGATCAAAGGAGATGAACCGTGTGAAAGCCATTGCCATGCGTGTTGCACCGACAGACGCACCGGTTCTCGTTTATGGAGAGACAGGTACCGGCAAGGAATTGCTCGTTCAGGCCATTCACAACAACAGTGTGCGTAAAGAGAAATCCTTTATCGCCCAAAACTGTGCGGCGCTTCCATCAAATCTTCTTGAGGGGATTTTGTTTGGGACCATGAAGGGTGGATTTACCGGTTCGGTAGATCGAAAAGGATTGTTTGAGCTGGCAGATGGGGGTACCTTGTTTCTTGATGAAATTAACTCTATGCCCTTGGAACTACAGGCAAAACTTTTGCGTGTGCTTCAAGAAGGTGCTGTCAGACGTATTGGTGACACCAAGATGCGTAAGGTAAATGTGCGCATTATAGCCGCAACCAATGTAGAGCCAGAGGAAGCCGTTACAAGAGGTGACATTCGTCGAGACTTGCTGTATCGCTTGAATACACTGTCTTTTGAACTACCGAGACTGGTAGAACGACACGGGGATATTGAAGTGTTGACGGACTTTTTCGTCAACAAGTACAATGCCCGTCTCTATAGAGACGTTAAAGGTGTGACGCCTGAGGCCATGGCGCTGTTTAATCGCTATTCCTGGCCAGGGAATGTACGGGAGCTTGAACATATCATTGAAGGAGCCATGCACATGGTCGATGGACAGTGGATTACCGAGGAGTATCTGCCCAACAGCATGAAACGTTTCACACAGAAAACAGCTCTTGAAATTGTTGAGGAAGAATCATTGGCCAAAGCTCTTGAACGAACGGAACGCACAATGCTTGAGCATGCAATGACCATGACGGACAACAACATCAGTAAAGCTGCAAAAATGTTGGACGTTCCAAGACAGACTTTACAATATAAATTGAAAAAATATGGATTGAAATAGGAAGGTGCCGATAATTCGGCACTTTTTTTGCGTTTTGAGGTGGCGAGTAGTGGGTACATTGACACAAGTGAGAGTAGTTCTTGATTACAAGCTTGTAATGTGAAGGAATTGTTACAATTGGACCCCTTGAAAAAAACCTTTTCCTACCGATGAATTGCTCACATCGTTAAAATTTCAACAATCTCAGGCACTCTATTTTATATTCGTTTTGATGAATGTTTATTTTTGGCACGGCACTTGCAATAGTGTAGGTCGAATATTAAAGATTGATGGAGGGAAACGACATGAAAAAAGGATGTAAATTTGGTACGCATAGAGTTATTGAGCCAGTAGGTGCTCTTCCGCAACCAGCACAAAAAATTGACAATACAATGGAAATCTACGATAACGAGATTTTAATCGATGTACAAACATTAAATATTGACTCGGCAAGTTTCACACAAATTAAGGGACAAGCAAATGGTGATGTTGAAGAAATCAAGAACATCATGACAAATATTATTGACACTAGAGGTAAGCACCACAACCCTGTAACAGGTTCAGGCGGAATGCTTATCGGTACTATTAAGGAAATCGGACCAGCTTTAGATGGAAAGACAGACCTTAAAGTAGGCGACAAAATTGCTACACTTGTTTCTTTATCGTTAACACCACTTAAGTTAAATGCTATTAAAGAAGTAAGAGTTGACATCGACCAAGTAGATGTAGACGCACAAGCTATTTTATTTGAAAGTGGTATCTACGCAGTATTACCAGAAGATATGCCTCAAAACTTAGCACTTTCTGTTCTTGACGTTGCTGGTGCACCAGCACAAACGCAAAAGCTAGTTAAGAAGGACGACAAAGTTCTTGTTATTGGTGGCGCAGGAAAATCTGGAATGCTTTGTTTATATGAAGCAAAGAGAATCGCAGGAGAAAACGGTCAAGTAATCTGTCTTGCACACAGTGAAAAATCAGCTCAAAAAGTATTAGATGCTGGTTTAGCTGATGATGTAATTGTTGCAGATGCGACTAAGCCTGTTGAAGTATATGAAAAAGTTCAAGAAGTAACTGGTGGCGCTATGGTTGACGTTACAATCAACTGTGTAAACGTTCCAAACACAGAAATGGGATGTATCTTAGCTACTAAGGACACTGGTGTTATCTACTTCTTCTCAATGGCTACTAGCTTTACAGCGGCGGCACTAGGAGCAGAAGGTGTAGGAATGGACACACACATGATTATCGGTAATGGTTACGCAAAAGACCATGCAAACATTGCATTACAAATCATGAGAGACAGCGAAGTTTTAAGAAAAGTTTACACTGATCTTTACGCATAATAAATTAGTTTTCGATAAAATGTTTCTACTGTGACTAAATAAACCACAAATTATTTAAGATCGAAGCATTTTATGAATACCTTTGATGAGAATGATCATCAGGGCAGTTGCGATCACGTATCGCATAGGAAGAGGGCTGCAGGTTTATAAGTGGGTTAATTGGAGCGCAATATACTCAACTTACCAACCTTACCAATTGTCGATATAGGGCTTTTTAATGAGCTTATTTATAAACAGGTCACCTTCTTCCTACTTTTTTATAACGACTATATACCATAGGGGGAAATATATTTATGAGACATTATTCTGCAATAGAATTATGGAAAGACGTTAAACAAGAGCAATGGGATGACTGGCAATGGCAAGTTAGAAATAGAATTTCTACATTAGAGGAGTTAAAGCAAGTCATTAACTTAACAGATGAAGAAGAAGAAGGCGTTAAGAAGTCATTAGAAATCTTAAGAATGGGTATCACACCTTACTACGCATTGTTAATGGATGAAAACAATCCAAAGTGTCCAATCAGAATGCAAGCGGTTCCAACTGTTCACGAAACTCACAAGAGTGACGCAGACATGGACGATCCACTTCATGAAGATGAAGATTCATCTGTTCCAGGATTAACACATAGATATCCAGATAGAGCACTTATCTTAATCACTGACATGTGTTCAATGTACTGTAGACACTGTACAAGAAGAAGATTTGCTGGACAAAATGATGCAGCGACTTCAGTAGATCACATCGATTTATGTATCGAGTACATCAGAAACCATCCAGAAGTAAGAGACGTATTACTTTCAGGTGGAGACGCATTATTAGTGTCTGACGAAAGAATTGAGTACATCATCAAGAAATTAAGAGAAATCCCACACGTGGAAATCATCAGAATTGGTTCAAGAACACCAGTTGTTCTTCCGCAAAGAATTACTCAAGAATTCTGTGATATGCTTAAGAAGTACCACCCAATCTGGTTAAATACTCACTTCAACCACACAGATGAAATTACACCAGAAACAAAAAAAGCTTGTGAAATGCTTGCAAATGCAGGTGTTCCATTAGGAAACCAATCGGTATTATTAAGAGGCATCAACGACTGTGTTCACAAGATGAGAACATTAGTACATGAATTAGTTAAGATCAGAGTTAGACCTTACTACATCTACCAATGTGACCTTTCAGTAGGTATCGAGCACTTCAGAACACCAGTTTCTAAGGGTCTTGAAATCATTGAAGGCTTACGTGGTCATACATCTGGATACTGTGTACCAACATTCGTTGTCGATGCACCAGGTGGTGGTGGTAAGACACCAGCAATGCCTCAATACATTATTTCTCAATCACCAGACAAAATTGTACTTCGTAACTACGAAGGTGTAATCACAACTTACACTGAGCCTGAGCCATACAAGTCTACATGTGACTGTGATGTTTGTACAGGTGCAAAAGAGCATAAAATTCACGGTGTTGGCGGATTATTACAAGGGAACAGATTAAACCTTGAGCCAGCTGACCTAGAAAGACATAAGAGACATCATAAAGAGTAATGACAAAAATAAGTACAGCGCAGAAATGCGTTGTACTTTTCATAAGTTATGCTTTTAAAAAGCGGAGGCCCTATGCAAATAATTGACCTAATCCAAGGAAAATACAACATCATATCAGTCATCGGCATGTCGAAAAATGCCGGTAAAACAGTTGCGCTCAACGAACTTCTCTGTGAAGCCGCAGGTAAGAACATCACTGTTGGTCTGACGTCTATCGGTAGAGACGGCGAAAAGCAGGATATTGTTACTTGTACGGAGAAACCGATGATTTATGTTCTGGAAGGAACTTATATTGCAACGGCTGAAAGTTTATTCAACTGTGCAGAGGCCAAGCTTGAAATTCTTGAAATAACAGATTTCACAACGCCAATTGGACGGATCATTATTGCAAAGGCTATCAGCTCTGGATACGTTGAAATCGCAGGCCCTTGTTCCAATAGAGACATTCGATCGGTAGCGGAGAAAATGATTGCCTACGGGGCAGAACTCTCTATAGTGGACGGCGCCCTAGACAGGGTATCTTCAGCATCACCAACGATTACACAGGCGACAGTTTTAGCGACAGGCGCCGTACTCAGCAGAGATATGAATAAAGTTGTGGAGCAAACGGTCCACCGGGTCAACCTTTTCCATATTGATGAGGAGGGGGATGAACGGATCAAGACCATTGCCAAAACAGCCTTTGATGAGAAGAAAATCACCCTCGTAAACGATGGCTTTGAAACGACAGAACTGTCGCTCAAAACCGCTTTGAATGCAGGGAAGATAATCGGTGAAGCCATAGAAGAAGAAACCCATACAGTCATTATCCCAGGCTCTTTTGTAACGAAGACAGCGATGGACATTACAGCCATGACGAAACACTACAAGAAAGTGAATTTTGTCATTCAGGATGCGACGAAAGTGTTTATTGACCATAGAGACTGGCTGCTGTTAAACAAACTTGGACTGAAGCTTAAGGTAATAGAGCCAATCAACATTTTGGCGGTGACCATAAACCCATATGCACCACAGGGCTACTATTTTGATCCCAAATTGTTTAAAGACAAAATGGATGCCTACTTGGAAAACGTACCAGTTATAGATGTAATGGAGGGGTGTGACATATAATGATTTTGTCTAAAGAAAGTTACTACAACTTGGATATAGATTATATAAAAGAGCGTGTAAACGTCTTTACACCTTATGGCGATCAACTGAAACGTGGATTAAAGCCTCTTGGACCGGAGCATATAGAAACGATACAAGACTGTTATGACGAGACAGAAGTAGTGATGGGACTCCTTGAAAAACACCGCTATACTTTTGTCGAACTCAGAAACTTTTTTAAACATATAAAGGACTTGACCGGTACATTTAACCGATTGGAAGCTGAGGAAGTCCTTAGCGTCACTGAACTTTTTGAAATTAAGACATTGGTTACAATGATGGGACGCATGGTCAAGCTTTTAGAAAAAGTAAATGAGAGGCTGCCTGAAAACGTAAAAATCCATCGTATACAAGCAATTGAAGCCTTGATGGATCCCGAAGGATATGGGGTAAATACCTTCTATATCTACGATGGTTATTCAAGAAAGCTGAAAACCATTCGTCAGGATTTAAAAGCGGTAGACCATTTAATCAGCAAGATAAAAAAAGATCGCAAAGATCTTGTAGAAAGTTCACTAGGCGTGAAGGTGCGACTTAATGGTGAAATCGTCGTCAAAAAAGAAGAAAAAGAATTGATGGCATCATTAAACGACTCTTCGCTCCTTATATATACTGCTGAAACTTATATGTCGGTAACGTATAAGATACGCAGCACGGAAGAATTGGATCGACTAGAAGAGCAAATAACCGAGCTAAAACGTGAAGAAGAGGCGGAAGAGTATGTGGTGCGTAAGCAACTCTCAATAGAACTGGTAGACTACCTGGAGGCTTTAAAAGCCAATTGTAATCGTATCGGCGCTTTGGATCTATTGTTGGCCCGCGGTTATTATGCCATTGGTATCGAAGGGGTAAAGCCGACACTCTTGTCGGAAGAACGCCTAACTATAGTCGATGGGCGTCATTTGAAGATAGCCTTCTCTCACCGAGCCGAAAAGAAACCTTATACACCTGTGTCCATTAGCCTAGAAAAAGGGGTGAGCTGTATTACAGGTGCCAATATGGGTGGAAAAACTGTGACACTGCGAATGGTTGGTATGCTAACGGCCATGGCGCAGATGGGATTGTTTGTTCCCGCAAGAGAAATGAGTTTTTCGCCAAGAAATTTTGTCTACATCTCCGTTGGAGATGACCAATCGACAGATAAAGGGCTTAGTACTTTTGGCGCAGAAATTGAACACATGAAAGAAGTGATTTCGATGGCTGAATTGAAAGGACTCATTTTGGTGGATGAACTTGCCAGTGGAACCAATCCAAAAGAAGGGTATGCCATTTCAAAGGCGATCATCAATTATTTGAAACAAAAAAATTCAATGACCGTAATCACGACACATTTTGATGGGTTGGCAGACGACGATGACGTATGTCACTACCAAGTGAGTGGTCTGAGCAATGTTGATTTCGATGCACTGCTGATTGAGCTGAAAAGCGATGAACTGCTGGGCATGGAAAGAATCCATGAACATATGGATTACCGATTGAAAGTGATTCACAATAATGAAGAGGTACCAAAAGACGCCATTAATATTTCTAGATTAATGGGTCTCGATCAAGAAATTTTAGAAGATGCAAAGGACATTCTTTCATCCTTCATAAAAACAGGAGGTAACAATTAATGAATAGTAAGTTAAATTTGGATTTTTCAGTTGTTGAACAGGCGAGAAATTCAGCGAAGAATATCGCAGTGGATATTCAAGAATTTATAGATAAACACACGACAGTGGCAGTTGAAAGAACAGTGGTAAGATTACTTGGCATCGATGGTGTAGACGATATCGAACGCCCACTACCAAATATTGTTGTAGAGCACATCAAGGAAATCGGTGGCCTTGCACAAGGGGCTTCTTTCTGGATTGGTAATGCAATGATCCAAACAGGCAAAACACCTCAGGAAATTGCTGAAGGCATAGCGACAGGCGACATTGATTTATCAAAATTAACGCAAGCGCCATTAGCTGAGATTCAAGAAACAATCAACACAGTGGCTGTTAAGACAGTTGATCAAATCAAAGCAAACAGAGACGAAAGAGACAATTACCTAGAAAATTTAGGTGAAGGTCCCAAGCCATACCTATACGTAATCGTTGCAACAGGTAATATTTACGAAGATATTCTTCAAGCGCAAGCAGCTGCAAGACAAGGTGCTGACATAATTGCAGTTATCAGAACAACTGGTCAGTCATTACTTGACTACGTACCATACGGCCCGACAACTGAAGGTTTCGGTGGTACTTACGCGACTCAAGAGAACTTCAGACTGATGAGAAAAGCCCTTGATGAAGTTGGTGAAGAAGTTGGAAAATACATTAGACTATGTAACTACTGTTCAGGACTTTGTATGCCAGAAATCGCTGCAATGGGTGCGATTGAAAGACTTGACGTTATGCTGAATGACGCACTTTACGGTATTCTTTTCAGAGATATCAACATGCAAAGAACATTAGTAGACCAATTCTTCTCAAGAATTATTAACGGATTTGCAGGAATTATCATCAACACTGGAGAAGATAACTACTTAACGACTGCTGACGCTGTTGAAGAAGCACATACAGTTTTAGCATCACAATTTATCAATGAGCAATTTGCTTTATTAGCTGGTCTTCCAGAAGAGCAAATGGGTCTTGGTCATGCATTTGAAATGAATCCAACAATCGAAGATGGATTCTTATTGGAATTGGCACAGGCGCAAATGGCGAAGGAAATCTTCCCGAACGCACCACTTAAGTACATGCCACCAACAAAATACAAGACAGGTGATGTATTCAAGGGACATATCCAGGATGCACTGTTCAACATGGTTGCAATCACTACAGGCCAAAGTCTTCAATTACTTGGTATGTTAACTGAAGCAATCCATACACCATTATTACAAGATAGAGCCTTATCAATCGAAAACGCTAAGTACATCTTTAATAATATGAGACATTTCGGTGACGAAATTGAATTCAAGCAAGATGGTATGATCCAATCACGTGCACAAAAGGTATTAAAAGAAGCACAAGTGATGTTAACAGATATAGAAAAAGAAGGATTAATTCCAACAATCGAACAAGGTAAATTTGCAGGAGTTAAAAGAGCAATGGACGGAGGTAAAGGTCTTGACGGTGTTACGTTAAAAGAAGAATCTTACTTCAATCCATTCATTCCTCTAATGTTAGGAGGCGCGAAATAATGTCAAACGCAATAGATTTAACAAAAGTAAAACCATACGGAGATACGATGAATGATGGTATGGTACAATTCAGTTTTACGTTACCGGTACCACATGGGGACGAAGGTAAAGAAGCTGCAAGACAATTATTGATTAAGATGGGTATTGAAGAGCCGCAAGTTGTTGACGCAAAAGATTTAGGTGTTGGCTATACAATGTTTACTTTATACGGTAAGTGTACGCATACTGTAGATTACACGTCTATTCATGTCCCTAAAGTTGAAAGTGACGTAATGGACAAGTACGGTGTTGAAGACTTTATTAATGAAAACATTAAGCGCGATGTTGTTATTGTTGGTGCATGTACTGGAACAGATGCACATACAGTAGGAATTGATGCGATCATGAATATGAAAGGCTTTGCAGGCCACTACGGACTTGAGCGTTACAAAGGCGTTGAAGCTGTAAACTTAGGATCACAAGTACCAAACGAGGAATTCCTTGCAAAAGCTGTTGAACTTAATGCAGATGCAATCGTTGTATCGCAAGTTGTAACACAAAAGGATGTTCATATCAAGAACCTTACAAACTTGATTGAATTAATCGAGGCAGAAGGCTTAAGAGATAAGATGGTTGTTATTTGTGGTGGTCCTAGAATCAGCCATGAATTGGCTAAAGAACTGGGATTTGATGCAGGATTCGGTCCAGAAACTTACGCAGAACACGTAGCGTCATTTGTTGTGAATGAAATTGTAGACAAGGGTCGCATTTAAATAAGATTACTTCATTAAAATTGGAAATATAACTCACCCAATGGAAGGGGTGTAACGTCCCCTTCCAACCCAAATACAATTGCCATATGGCGTTTTAAAAATACTCACCCCTATAAGGGTGGGTATTTTTTGGTGTGCCCAACATTGTAAAGTGTTTTGAAGAATAATCTTAAAAAAATTAGAAAACATCAATGATTTACGATATATTCTGATGAATTTGGGTAAAAATACTATTGTAAGAACGAATATGTATTTAGGGAGGGGTTCGATGAGTATTTGGAAGAAATCTATAGCAATGCGGCTAACTATTGTAGTAGTCATCGCCGTTATCGTTATATTTACAGGGAGTGGGTGGTTTATTTTCAATCAAACCAAAGATGAATTGGAAATGAATATCACCAATCAGATCTTAGCAGACACAGATTTAGCGGTGACGAGTATCACCGAAACATTTGCGGTTGCAGGGCAGGTTGCGAGACAGGCAGCACTGGATAGGAATATTATTGAGTATTTAAGGGATGTAAGAACTTATGATCAAATTACAACACATCCATTGTATCCAAAAGTGGATGCGACACTTCCGGACTATACTGCTTCATATGACAAACTTATGGCTGTGTGGATTGCCAACAACAAAGCGAAATTTTTTGTTGATAGTGCACATTTCGTTTCAGACCCGGGGTATGAACCAGAAGCGAGACCTTGGTATGATTTAGCCATGAGTAGCAGTCCGAATGTTGCCTTCACCTCGCCATATGTGGATGTATCAACAGGATTTACGGTTGTTTCAGCGATTACAACTGTAATGGACGGTAACAGTGTTGAGGGATTCATAGCTGCTGACGTTTCGCTTGCAACGATTCCTGATATTATGACGGAGTTTACAATTGGTGAGAGAGGAACGAATTTTCTTATAGGAACAGACGGCGCCCTTATTTATGCTGCGGATGCAAAATTAACTGAGGATGGCGTAAATATGTATGACATTCCCGAATTATCGCGATTTGCTACATCTGTTTTATCGGGGAAAACAGATGTGGAAATGGTAGTGTATAATGGGGAAGAATATATCGCTGCTTACCAACCGATGACCATCAACGGTTGGGGTGTTATACAACTGGTAAATCAAGATGAAATTTTTAGTGGCTTAAGACGATTCACATCTATTTTGACAGGAATATTCATTTTTGGTGCTTTGCTTTTAGCATCATTTGTATTTATGAGTATCCGGAAGACGTTGGCGCCGATTAAAGGGGCGACATCACTTGCTAAAACACTTGGTAGTGGTGATTTTACAACAGATGTACCGAGTAAGGATATGAAACGTGAAGATGAAATTGGAGAATTGTCAAAAGCTTTTGATGAAATGACAAGAAACTTCAGAACGTTGGTCAGTGAAATCACTGAGTCGGCACATCATGTTTCCTCTGCCAGTGAGCAAATGAATGTAACGGCAGATGAAGTGTCTCATACTTCCAATGAAGTGGCAAAGACCATTGAAGAAATTGCCGAAGGCGCTACAGATCAGGCGCAAAGCACGGAAAAAGGGGCGGAAAAGACTTATGAACTTGGTCACTTGATTGAAAACAATAAAGAAGACATGAATCGATTGAATGACGCTTCTAATTCCATGGTAAGCATGGTTCAAGGTGGTCTTGAAATCGTCAATGGCTTAACTGTTAAGACATCTGCAACGAACGAAGCAGCACAGGATATTTTCTCTGTCATCCAAAAAACAGATGAAAGTACTTCTAAGATTGGTGAAGCCAGTAATGTAATTGCTTCTATTGCAGACCAAACTAACCTATTGGCCCTTAACGCAGCGATTGAAGCTGCAAGAGCAGGAGAGGCCGGTAGAGGATTTGCGGTTGTTGCTGATGAAATCAGAAAGTTAGCAGAACAGTCAACAGAATCGACTAAGGAAATTGACGCTATTGTCCAAGAGTTAACGGAATCATCTAAGTTAGCCGTTGAGACGATTCATAAAGTAAATGAAATTATTAGTGAACAAGTGGACAGCGTAACAGAAACAGAAGAGAAGTACAAGGAAATCTTCAAGGCTGTTGAGCAATCGGTTGAAGCCATTGAAAATCTAAATATTTCTGAAAAGAATATGGAAGAGAAAAAGGGAGAAATTTTGGATACCATTCAAAACCTATCTGCCATTGCTGAAGAAAATGCGGCCAGTACAGAAGAGGCTTCGGCGGCTGTTACAGAACAATCTACATCAATGACACAAATTGTTGATGCAAGTAAGAGCTTGTCACAATTAGCTGAGGAGTTGACGTATTCGGTAAGCAAGTTTAAAGTGAAATAATGAATTAAGTTGTTATTGTACCAATAGAGTGAACATTAAAAATCCTACAGACCTTGACACATGTCTGTAGGATTTTTTGTGTCTGCTAGAGTTGATGCGTGCATCATGGGATGGTGTGAATAAACCCTAGAAGTAACCGATTAGTCGTTTGTAGAAGTGTTCTTTACATAATCAATACAATCCTCACAGATATAACTGTGTTTAAATGATTTGAGTGACTCCAATGAATCGCAGAGTTGGCACTTAACAACCTGAGTGTTTTTGCGAAGTCGCGTATTTATCTGGTACGATGAATCTGCTGTTACAGTTGCGTTTGTTAACTTGCTCATAAAAATAATCCCCCTCAAAATTGTGATTATATACCCCTAAACACTTTTACTGGTCATCCCTGGCCCTTAATATAGATATTCAACAATGCAAAGGATATTTCCTTCTTAAATGTAAAATTTTTCAATAAAAGTTATAGAAAATTTTATTTTTACTTTATATGACACCATTTGTAACAATGTGGACACATGAAATACATAAGTCGTTGTTAAGATAAAAGTGTCTTAAGAATAAGGCAACCCAAACATAATTTGATTAGTAGGAGATGATCTCTCCTACGCCCCGAACTTTACGGTGTAGTTGTTAACTGCACCGATTTTTTTGTAACTAAAATTCATTAAGATGACTTATAATGTGTCTCGATTTATGTAGAAATGACCACTTATTGACTAAAGCTGTTTAGTTGTGGCACTCATACAAATTCATCATCTTCCTTTGTCGGAATCAATTAAACTCGCCTATCGGCTCAAACAAAAATTGATTCTATTCGACACGTCGATACTGAATTTGTTGATTGCCATCAACTAATCCAGAAAAGTCAATTACGTGGTATTTCTAATAAATCGGCCATTATAAGGTCATCATGCCATTGAATTCATTACAACAAATAATGACACCAAAACAAGTGCACTTAAAATTGGTAATGCATTGGAAAATTATATATAATATAAGTAGGAAAAATCTCTTGCGATGCAATGCAATGGGGTCGTTGACGAATTGACATCAAATTGTAATAAGATTCTGATGCAATATGTCCGATAATAATGATAGAGGAATAATCTGCTGATAATTAATATGGGTGAGGTGCCGTTATGAATAAAAATTTATTGAATAAAACGCTGATATGGATGTTGTGTCTAGTCATGGTCATGTCCAGTCTGCCACTACAAGGAATATCGTTTGCTGCAACTGTGGTGACGAGTGTTAAGTACAATACGATTCATGACAGATTCGACATAGAATCTGGATTTATTGAGGTTCGTGGTACGGAACTTGCAGGCGTTGATATTACGATCGAAGATTCAACTGGGCGTCCTTATACCCCGGAAACGCGAACAATTGATACGGGTTCTCTTGTATTAATCGATTTATCCAAGGATGAAACGATTAATTTCAATGGAAAAATTTACATTGGAACTTTACCGGTTATCGATTTGGATTTGGAGACCTTTCCAACTGTTACAAATACCAATAGCAAAAACATCAACTATGGTCTAAACGACGACTTGGTATTGGAAGGGACAAACTTAAAGGCAATCAAAGATAATGCTGGGAGTCCAGTGACAGATGTAGTGGCCAAATTCGGTAAAATTCAAAAAACAGAAATGTTTGATGATGATGGCACGAATACGAGTAATCAGTTGACGGTTACAGATCCGATTCCACCAGGTGGTGCAGGCGGATATCAAGATATTACCTTAAGCCGTGCGACAACAACGTCAGGTGGGGCGACGACAGTAAATGTTATCTATCAATATCAAGATGCATTCCGATTAGTGGATCTAGTAGGTCTTACGAATCCTGAAATGTTTCCCAACATGGGGGCCCATGGCGATACCGTTTATTTTACGGCAGATGATTTTAACAATACAAAAAATTATACAGCTTACTTTTTGAAGGATTTGGCAGGTGGTGATGACTTCAAAACAATGAATAAAGGGGATTTTGTTGCCTTGTCCCAAAACATCGATGGGAGCGAACAGGATAAATTGACGATCAAAGTACCGCCGCGGATTGCCGGGGAGGGTAATTTTGATATTGGGACCTATTTTGTTGTCCTCGTCAATGAAGCAGACGGACAAATCATTGCGGAGCAGACGGTCTTTAAACCGAAGGCACTGCCAGCAGATCCAGATATTCCAGATGAGTACACGATTGTAGAAAGTCAGTTCAGACCTCAGATCATTAGCATGAATCCTGCTGAAGGTCCTGATTTAGGTGGATTGACGACGATTGTTGGTAGCAATATTCTAGAAATAGATTTACCGGGATTAACGGTGGAAAACAATATTACAGGCTATACCGCAGCAGCTTCTGACACGGAACTGATAGCAAACTATGTGGACGGTACCTATGGTACGACCGATGAACCGGTTACGGTATCAAGAATGTTCAAGGTGCAAATCGGTAAACTGGCGTCGTTTGATACGGCAGATTATGCAACTGGTCCTATCGCCAATGACCATTTGCCTGTGACGACGGGGATTATTACAGATGCCTTAACAGATCCTGTTAAGGATGTTCAAGTAGAAATAATCACAACAATTACTGAAATCGGCAGTGGAAAAGAATATGTATTCAAGCAAACGGCCCTTAAAGAAGATGGGTATACATTTTTACCAAGTACATTAACACCTGAGATTACATCAATCACTCCTGAAACGATTCAGGCCATTCAATCAGGTGCATATTATAAATTAAAAGAAGAAACGTTATTTGCCATTAAAGGTGGTAATTTTCTTGTAGAGCGTGTTGTAGAAAACAATGTGGTCATTACAAGAAAACCAATGGTCTTGTTCAAAAAAGAAAAAGGCAATATTGATCATAACAAATACCAATTAGGATTTTTCCCGGCGGTGGATACAGCAAATCCCAATGATGAAATACGCTACAAATATGAGGAAGATGACCCTGCGACCGTTTTAGACAACGGCGGTACGCCAATCAAGATGGAAATGACTGTTCTAGATGACGCTGGCAATATCGTCGATGGAACCATTGGTAACGATGTCGGTACCAAAATTTTGATTCGTATACCAAATGTTAGTGATCAGGCGCCGATAGGAGATATCGGCATCAAGCAGATTCAAGTCATTAATCCGACTAGAGGCAGTACGGCTCTTGGCGGTATCGGAACATTTTTGGATGGGCTGGAAATTATCGAGACGACAGACAATCCGATAATCGAAAGCATTGATCCCAATATTGTCACGGTGACAGGTGAAGAAGTCGTTAAGATTACGGGTAGCAACTTCCAAGAGGGGATTCAACTTTTCTTGGATGGAGAGGAAATTACAGCCTTTACAAGAGAGTTAGACCCTCTTGGGACTAAATATATCATTACATTTACAGCGCCGCCTGGTAGAGAAGGTGTGACCCAGGTCCAAGTCATCAACCCAAGTGGTGGGATGGATGTAAGGGACTTTAGTTATGTAAAATCATTTAACAACGATCCAGAAATCACGAATTTTACGCCAACCAAAGGGACTGCCAGTACCCTAGTAGTTGTCAACGGGGCCAATTATCTGCAAGCGGACACATCTGTCAGCGATACAGATGGCGTTAACGGTTACCGTCTTATTGGGACAAGAGTCGTTTTAGATGGTGTTGAAGTCGACGAGTACAACAAAAATGTTGATGGCGAGATTCAATTTGTGGAATATTCTTCACCGGACAGTGATTATACCCTCTTGACCTATTCTGCTGACAGAGCGGTTTGGTCACCATTCAAAGACAATACGACATTACGCAAGATATCGACTGGTGGTGTAGCAGAACCTGCTGACGAAGCACTATTTTATATGGGCAATGACGGTCTTGCCAATCCAAAGATAACGGATAGAGACGATGAGACCTACTTTTTCACCTATGAACCGACAGGTCCTGGAACAGGAAATTACTTTGCCCATAAAGCGGCGACGGAGACAGATCCGGAAGTTAAAGTAGCCCTTACGATTGGTGGACCAGTAGCGGATAGTACACCAGGTCTTACGACCTTGAGTTTCACAATGGACGGAACAGCCCATGTATTTGAAGGCAGCATGAACAATGATGTCTTATTTACTACCTTGGATGAGAATGGGAGTACAGTGCCTCAAATCGCGGATTATGCAGAAAGTGTTATTTTTACCCGGGAGATTTTAGGGGACGATTTTTATTATATTTTAGAAAAACGCATCAATGGCGACTTGGTGTTCACAAATAACAGTGACTTGACTTATTTTATTACTTTGGAAGAACCGACGCCAGGATCTTATGTTTTTAAAGCCAACGAAGTCAATAAATTACCAGTCGATGTGAGTATTACGGCAGCAACAGGTGTCGATCCCACAAAACTGGTTATCGATGGTGTGGAATATACGATGCTTACACCATATCTTAAAGACCTTGTGACACTTGAGATTACAGGGGATCATACAAAAGTTATCAATGCGGATCAATTAACCTTTGACGTGCCGACTCTTAATACGGGGACAGGCTTTAAGGATTTAGAAGTCATTAATCCGGATACACGGAAAGCGGAAAAAACAGGCGAAGAAGGATTTTACTACATTACACAATCCAACTCTCAACCAGTCATTTCAGCTATATCACCGGACAAAGGATCCATAGACGGTGGCTATGTAATCAAAATCACAGGGAGTGATTTTGAAGATGACATGAAGATCTATATCGATTCAGTAGTGGTACCGGCAGCGGATACCTTTGTATCTCTTGATGGGACCTATGTAACGGTGAAGGTACCGGCTTGTATCAAGGACCTTCAGGGAGACTTCGGAATAGATGAACTGGCTGTACCGGTTGTTGTCCTAAATGAAGATGGCGGGAGTGCATATGTGGAAGACGGCTTTACTTATGTTGTACCAATCAGTAATCCAAGAATCGATAAAATAATTTTGGAGGATGGATCGGCCAATGGTGGTGAAACGGTTCAAATCATTGGGTATGATTTTAGATTTAAAGAACCCTATGAAGATGTAGGCACATTGCCAGGCTACAACTTTCCAGACGATACCTTTACAGATCTTTATAGGAACAATAAGTGGGATGACTTACTTGCCAATCCGATGACGGATCCTGCGGCTGTTACCGATGTTGCATTTGAACATCCAATTTTTGATTTCTACAAGGAGTCACCAATATTACCAACGGTATTTTTTGGTGAAAACCAGGCAAAAATTGTAGAATATCAAGATGGGTTTATTAAAGTAATCGCTCCAGATCATGATGCAGGCGAAGTACCCCTATACGTGGTGAACAATGACCAGGGGGTGTCAAACGTAGTGACATACACCTATACGTCATCAACACCGACGATTACTGATGTCAGCCCGGATAAAGGGAATAGAACAGGTCAAGAGTTCAAGGATATTTACGGAACGGACTTTTTCCGTTCGGAGTTAAAAGGCTATATCAACGATGACCCAAATACGATTACGGCATTGCCTGATGTTGAGGCCAATGTAAGATTTGCGGACGTCGACAATAGAGAGATCACTGTTGGCGAAGCCAATGATGGTCTTATCAACGGCGGTTATGCAGAAGTGTCATTGTTAGGGGACTTGACGGTGATTTACCGAGCAGGCCTAGATAGCTTAGAGCTTCAAGTGACTGAGAATGGCAAAGTTTATAAAAGAACCTTTAATAATTATGACGATAGTGAAGTGTATATTCCGATGGAGATGCTTATGAACGCTGGGGAGTACTATCACCCAAGCGGTTATGATGTCGACAACTTAAGCATTTGGAATGACAATGTTTATGAGTACATTAAAGTGGAAATAGAAGACAGACGACTATTTGTTGAACGTGGGTATGCACCGAAAGTAGAATATGTGTCGGGTACCCGTTTAACAGTTGTGTCGCCGTCGTATCACACGATTGACCCAGTGCCACTTCGTGTAACCAATAATGACGGTGGCCAGGCAAGTGCAACCTTTACTTATACAAATCCAGACAGTGCACCGAAGATTTTACACGTTAGCCCATACACGAATTCCATTGATGGTAACTTCTATCAAGTGGAGGCCTCCATTCAAGGTGGTGTAGAATTTGAAGTAGTGGGTCTTGATTTCAGAGATGACGTGGCGGCATTTATCGGGTCCAAACCGGTTGAAATCGTAGAAGAGACAACAAGAGTGATCGATGATGTAACCTATGATGTCTTGATATTGAAAGTGCCGGTTGGAACGGATGCGGATGTGGATCAGATGTATCCAGTGGTCATAGAAAATACAGATGCAGGAATGGCCAATTCGACAACCTTGAAGGATTTGATTATTCCAGCAGGGGCAACGAGCCCAACACCATTTTTCTTTATTTATAGAAAACCACTGAGTGGGCCGGTGATTACAAGTATTGATCCCGTTGAAACCAGTGTATTTGGTGGTAATACCCTTGTGATTACAGGAACCGACTTTAGACAAGGAGCCGTTGTTATCATCGGAACCAGTGGTGGTGTACCGATTACAAATGGCGTTGTTTCCAATGAAGGAACAACCTTGACCATTACAACACCGACGGGCATGACCTTAGGTGAAAAAACAGTCCAGGTCATTAATGCCGATTTTGGTACAGCTAGTTTGTCCAATGGCTTAAAGATTGTTTCTTTTCCAACCGTTGAGGAGCAGATTCTCACAGAAGATGGCGCGTCTTCAGCGGAGGCGGTATCTGTTGAAGGTGGAGAAAAGATCATGGTGAAAGGGACAGGTTTTGTAACGGGGGCACGTGTGTTCTTCGGTGGGACGCGTGCTGAAAAAACTGACGATGCGACAAGTGGTGAAGTCGGCCTATTCAAGGACGACACCTACATTGTATTATCGGATGCTTATGAAGCGACAGGCGTTGAGTTTATTGATGAAAGTACATTAATCGTAACAACACCTGAGATTACAAAGGAAGATATCTTTAATATCACTGTTATCAATGCGGATGGCGGTATATCGGAAGACAATGCGGACATAGAGTTTAGCGAACCGATACCGACGCCACCATTAAACCTGAAAGCACGTGTGATTGACGATCGGTATATTCAGCTATACGAGTACACATCAGAAGGTGTGGAGTACTATGAGGTGTATTATTACTTAGGGAATAAGACGACGAGTGAACTTCTTTCAGATGATCGCCAAGACTTCAAGTATATTGGCACAACGACCTTGGAACCGTATAAAATAACGAGAATACCTGGCATTGAAAACAGGGAATCAGAGGATGTACTCTTCTTTGTCTTAAAAGCAGTCAATAAATATGGTGTCTCAGAATGGTCCAATACGGCGATGCTGAGTTATGACCAATTGGAAGATATAGAGGAGTTTGGACCAGAGGATATCGATGGTGCATTAGGTATGCCAAAGGGCGATGATTATTTATACGATTCAGACGGCACAACATCTGTTATTAACTTAAGTGAACAAATAGCAGAAAAAGAGCTTATTATTGATTTACGTGGCATTGAAGAGGGCAATCCACAAACCCGAATTATCAATGTACCACAAGAATTGGTCCACATGAGTCAATCGCTGATTTTTGTCAACTATCTAGATTCAAAAGTACAATTCATTCCAGTTGGCTTGAACACGCCAGAATTCAGAGAACTAAGCTTCTATGATAGAGCCTATGCTAGAATTACATCTTCTACAGCAGGTAATTCTTATAATAGTATGTTGAAGTTAAGTTTGCCGAGGGGCAAGAAAGTAGCCACTCGTATATTGACCTTGGATGTTGAAGTAATCAATAATGAAAGGTCTAAAGCGGTTCATGCCTTTTCTGCACCGATGGATGTCCAATTGTTATATATGGATACCTATTTATCGGAAGCGCAAGAAAATAGCATGCAAATGTACCGCTACGATAAAATGATGAACAAGTGGGAACTCATGTCTGCCAATGTCGATAAAATAAATAATTTGGTGACCGTGAGAACAAGTAAACCGGGCAGCTATGTTGTCCTGTACGATCGATAGGAGATGAAGTCAATGAAACGAAGATTATCCATACTACTAATCGTCTTTATGCTTATGATGAGCGTACAAGTGACTAGCTATGCCAGTACAATCAGTAGTGATATGCCAGTCCCCGAGTTCAAGGGGGCTGGTCTTGATAAAACACAAGCGACGGTTATACCAGGCTATTTCAAAGGGTATGAACTTTTGGTCAACGCTAATTTTGACGATGTAGAAAAGAACACCTATTTTGAAGATATTACAAGGATGGCCGCTCTTGGCATTGTAAAGAGACAAGGGGATGGCGATTACAAGCCAGAAGAGGCTATTACAGGTTATGAAGCCTTGGCCATGCTTGTAGGATTGACGGGTCAAGATGCTGCTGTGCAACAGAGGGTCTTAGAAAATTCTGGCGGCATGTCTGTCCAGGCTGTGCAAGGTCTTTTTAATGAAGAGTATTTGGCAGAGGCCTTGGCCCAAGGGATACTCACCAATGATGAGGAGCGTAATCTGACAGGTGCTGTTGATAGAGAAACCTTCGGGGCATGGGTATCGCGAGCAGTTGGATTACAACCGGTCTATGATGATCAAAATGGTATTTTTGGATTCAATGACTGGGGTGAAGTGACACCATTATATCGTGGCATCATCGAATCGCTGATTACAGAACGGATTATGTCTTCCGGAAACGACGGTAACTTTAGACCAAAGGGTACAGTGAGCAGAGGGGAAGCGGCCTCGATAATGGCAGAAGCGGCAAAAAAGGTTTATGGGAACCTGGGCATTACAGAAAACTATGGGTTGATAACGGCCATGGATGGGGAAACCCTTGTGGAAAATGGCCAAAACATTTATCAAAAGACCCTTTATGTCCAAAACGTTGATGGAACTCTGACAGCACTACAAATGCGTAACAACAAAACAACAGGACAACTATCAAATATGGTAGTCTTTAAAAATGTGGTATCGGATTCACGGGTCTTGGCCATTGGTGACGAGGTAGAATATCTTGTCAGAAATGGTCAGGTCATATACACCAATGCCATCAATACAGATGCATTAATCGAAAAATTGATCAATATAGATGAAAATGAAGAAGATACCATCACTTATTTTGGTACGGTTCACGATATTATCAGCACCAAAAGATGGGTTGACGGTAGGTATATAGAGGCATACAGAGCCAGAGTCATGAATTTTGATGGTGAGTTATTTGATATCGTCGTGGATACAGATCTTTATACAGGCATTAAAAATGACGTTGTTGTCTTTAAGGAAAATGGCATCGGCGGCGTTGAAGGCCTTGAAGAAGGGGATCAAATTCAATACGTCATATCAGGCAAGAAAAATGTCATTTATATTAGCGTCCAACCATTTGACAGCTACAAGGTTGCCGGTACTGTAAGATACTTGACGACGGATCCTGAAACGGGTGAAAAACGACTGACGGTTTTCGGCTATGATGATGTCATCAAAGAGTTTCCAGTGGCAGATTGGGCATCGACGACAATCAACAGTCGTTACGGCACGCTTGATGACTTAATCTCGGGCCAGGATGTGGACCTGCTTATCAATCGTGGCTATATCGTCAGTATTACTTCGGAAACATTTACAGATAATCCAGGCTATATCCCGGATAACGGTAAGATTCGTATGGGTGTAGTTTACAACGTCTACAACGATGGGGCTCTTGTAAACTTGAATTCAGGTCAAACCTACCAATACAAAATCGACGATGACACACGGGTGATCAAAGGTGGACAAGATATTCACTTTAGAGCATTAAAAGAAGGGGATAAAGTCAAACTATATTTTGACGACATCTATACAGATAAGGCCAGCCGTGTGGAAGTTGAGGGCGTTGAGCGTCTGGTAAAACATGTGTACAAAGGGGAGTTGGCAGAAGTCAACGAATCAACGGGCATGATTACATTGAACAGAGTCCTTTATCTGAAAAACGACCAGTGGGAATTACTTGATGACTATACAAAGGAAATCAAGATGGATGACGCCATTGAAGTCTTTGCCGGCTCAAGACCGGTAGCCATGCATAAATTGCTCCGGGACTACAAGAACAATACAGTTTATGTTGTAGTAGAAGATCACTATGGCCTAGAGCAAGGGACAAAAATGTCAATTAAAACCAATGGTGAGATGGTCTTCTATGACAGCGTCAAGCGTATAGACAAACCGATTTCTAGTTTTGAGTTATACAATAAGATGAATGTGGCCATGACCGATGGTACAATCGTCTTAAAAGATGGGCGACTTATTGGTCAGGAAAAGATTGATCTTAAAGACAATGTCCTGGTTGTTGCAGAATACGCCTCTGGTACAAACCAAGCCAATGTCATCAAAGTCGTTACGGCCCGTGATGATATCTTCAGCAATGTATACGTGGGTAATATTGAAATCACCGGACCAAGTTACTTCACGATGAAGAACTATGCCAGTGTAACCAACAACCGTTTTAACGATGTTGAAGATGAGGCCACAGATAAATTCTACTTGAACACAAGTAGCGTCATCAAAGATATTTCGGATTTCAGAAATCCGAAGGTCATAGCGACAAGTCAATTCTTTAGCGGTTCTTATGGCGCAAAGGCCAATAAATCAATAGATGGTAGGGGTCTTGATTATGAACGTTATTATGGATTGGTTGTAGAAAATGAAGACAATCAGGTTCTTCAATTGAATATGCGCTTCAAAGGACTTATTGACGGACAGAACATCGATGACAATATCAGCTCCACAGACGATATCGGTGATAAGATTAACGATGTGACGGAAGACTTTATTTTCACAAGAGGAATCGTCGAAGAAGTGGATGACTATTGGAATAGAATCAAGATAACGGATTCCAATGATTGGACCGGCGACCTTGGGGAGTGGACAATCAATAGAGTGGATACTTACTTTGAATATGAAGATGATTATACGATCTTTATTAAAAATGATAAAGTAGCGTCTTATAAAGATGTGAAACCAGGGAATCAATTGTACCTAATGCGCCTTAAAGAAGAAGCGTATGTGGTATTTATAGAAGAGGATTAGGTGAAAACGATGAGGAAAGTATTGAATTTAATAATGATCTTAGGGCTCTTGTCGGCCCTAAGCACTTCATCTTTTGCGATGGTCGCTTCTATGGACGGTGGTGTTGTAGGCGATCCGACAATGGATGCAAATACGTATGAATATCAAGAAGTATTATTTATTTCAGGAGAGCCCATTGAGTTGTCGGGGACGGTGAAAGTTCCGACCATTCCAACGGACAAAGACACCTACAAGGCAACTTATGAATATGAGTTGTACAATACGGCAAAAAACACTACTTTAGAAAGAAGTGTTAGTTATGAAGTGACCTTGGAAAAGAATACAGCCCTTAATCAAACGGTTTCCAAAACGGAAATCACCAGTGTGGATGAGGAAATCATTGTCGATGGCGTTGAATACACTCTAGGCGGATATATATTCGATGAGTCCGCGCTGATTGACAATACGCCGGCTGTAGATTATTATTCAGGCAGCATCTATTATAAACGGACCTATTATAAAACAGGGGATGCTAGAACCAATGAAGGTAAAGTGGTGGTAGAGGCCACCAGCGACACAGTCATTGGCTTCAACCACCAGTGGGGCGGCGCCGAGACACAGATCATGGATTATAAAGTGACTTATACGCCGGCAATCGGTGCAGATGCCACTGATGCCAAGTGGCAAGGCTTTGCCACGGCACGCATGGCATCTAATGAACGTGTTAGATTTGAGTATATTGGAAACGACCCCCAAAACATCAGTTTTAGAGGCAGTTTTGTCAAAAATAAAAACCAGGAAAATATTTTGCAGTATGAATATGATATGCCCTTGATTACAGATGGTGCTCTAGATACAACGGGTCGAAATGAGGGCGAGTTGAATTTAAGAAGAGATGTCGTGCTGGATCGAAAAAATCTTGTAACGCCTAAGATTCGTGATATCGGTGGACACTGGGCGGAGGATAGCATCTTTTTATTATCCAGCCTGAATATTTTTAAAGAGCAATCGAATTACTTCAACCCGGATTTAGCTATAACACGGGCGGATTTTGCAGTTGCCATGGCAAATGCAATTGAGGCGGTAGAACCCTTGACTCAAACAGAACGTGTGCGTCTTTACAGAGCGAAGTCGGAACATCCTTACTATGATTACGACCCGAGGGTGCCAATGGAAGAAAGTGAATTGGAACGGATGCTGGATACTTACAATCATGTGAAGTTCCTTAAAGATTCAGGGGTCTTGCTTGGCGTGGGGGATACCAATTTCTTTTATGCCGAAACGCCGATCAAACGGTCAGAGGCGATTCAGATGATGATTCGAGGCTTAGGGTTACAGAATTTGGCACCGGCACCACCCTATAAAACACATTATATTGATGATGCGGCAATTCCAAATTGGGCAAAGGATTCAATTTACATGGCCAATGAGATTGGTCTTGTAACAGGCTACAGCGATGGTACCATCCGTCCGAGTAACTTTGTGTCACGAGGTGAAGCTGCAGTACTGATTGGAGCGTTTATCAAGCATATTAAAGATGATATTACTTATGACTATAGAGAGAAGATTATCAATAGAGACTAGAGAGGGGAAAGTAATGAACAATCTATTTAAAAAGGGATTTCTTATTGCACTTGCCTGTGCAATGATGCTGCCAGCACCGACTTATGGACAGTCCTTCCTTATCGGAAATGCTCAGGATACAGATTTTAGCTACCTTCGTGGCATCATGAATCTGATTCAAGGGTATTACGTTGAAGAAGTGGAAACATCGGATTTGATTGAAGGTGCTTACAAAGGCATGTTCGACGTATTAGACCGTCATAGTGTCTATCTACCACCGGTGGAATATGAGGAATTTAGCAATAGTTTAGATGGTGATTTCAGTGGCATTGGTGTCCATATCACCAGAGATGGGGATTACCTTGGCGTTATTGCACCGATTGAAGGCACACCTGCTTACGATGCAGGCATTCAATCGGGTGATGTAATCGTCAGCGTCGATGGTGTGGACATCAAAGGATGGACCATGGAAAAAGCCATTGCCAAAATTCGTGGTGAACGTGGTACCCTAGTGGTTATCGGCGTGAGACGACCAGGTCTTGCAGACATTATCGAGTTCCCTATTATTAGGGAGGACATCGATATCAAACACGTGACCTACGAATTACTGGAAAACGGCATTGGCTATATGGAAATAGAATCTTTTGCAGCGGGGGTTTCTGTGGAAGTCGGAAAGGGCATCGATTTTTTTGAGGCCAACAATGCAAAAGGCATGGTGCTCGATCTAAGGGGCAATCCAGGCGGTAGCTTGGAAGAAGCAATAGGCATCGCAGACTATTTCTTGGAAAAAGAGCAACCGATTGTCTTTATCGATTATCGAGCGGAAGAAGATGTAGAATATGTAGCCAAATATGACAAAATTGATATGCCACTTGTGGTACTGATTGATGGCGGATCGGCTTCGGCATCGGAAATCGTGACCAGCGCTGTTCAAGACAATGCAGTGGGAACGATTGTTGGAACGACATCTTATGGTAAGGGGACGGTACAGACCATTGTCAACTTGACCAATGGCGCAGGGGCAAAAATTACCATTGCAGAATATTTTTCGCCGCTACGTAAAACAATCAATGAAGTAGGGATTACACCAGATTTCATGGTTGAAAATGTGAAGGCAGATGTGGAATATGTAGACTTTGCACCCATGATTGAAGGCGGGACCTTTACCATTGGCAGCAAAGGCCTCGATGTTTATGGTGCCCAGCAACGCTTAAATTTCCTTGGTTACCAAGTGATTGCAGACGGACTTTTTGGTAAAGCGACAGAAAAGGCGATTTTGGCATTCCAAAGCAATGAAAAGCTAGAGGTCTCTGGTCATTTGGATCTAAAAACAAAGCAACACATCAAGGAAAAGGTCAGAGATTATATCATTACTGGTGAAAAAGATTTCCAATTAGAAGAAGCGGTGGAAATAATAATCGGAATGTCAAAATAATAACAATTGTGGGGTGTTCATTATACCCAAATAGTGGTATAATTAGGATACTCCAGTTATTACATATTTGTTCAAAATGATACTGTGGTAACAAAGACTATTGCGGAAGAGGATTGGCTAAGGCCAGTCCTCTTTGCTCATTTTTGGGGGTATCATATGATTGTCGGTCTAATATGTTTATATCTAGTCTCAACACTTATTCGACGAATATAAACATATTAGACCATAACATAAATGCACCCCAAAATGGGCAATGTGCTGGATTGGCAATCACTTCCGCATTGGTGAGTCGTCATCTTGATGAAAATGGGGAAATGATGTGTTTAAATAAGGCCTATATAATAGAAGGAAAAATACGCGCTGACCACCATCGAGGATGGTCAGCCTCTTAAGCACGTCCAGCAGGGTGCGCTAGCAAAATAAAAACAGCTCACAATGACATCCTGATTGTGAGCTGTTTCTTTAGTGGTCGTGGTCGTGACTTGCTTGTGTGATGCGTTTGATGCGCCAGTGATCGTAGAGCCAATAGACGCATTCTGCAATTAGGATGCCCACGACGGCGCCTCCGATGACGTCTGTCGGGTAGTGCATGAAGAGGTAGAGTCTGGATAGGCCCATGAGTGTCGCCAGGACAAGCACGTAGATACCGAGTCTCTTCTTATTTAAATAGATCATCCACGCGGCGGCAAATGCGGCTGAGGTATGACCCGATGGAAAGGAGTACTCTGGGTTCTTGTCGATCAGTAGATCGATTGCCCATACGGTGTAAGGCCTTGGACGGGCGATCCAGTTCTTCAATAAGCCATTGGTAATCGCAAGGCTTCCTATTAAAGAGACCAGTATTAAAATACCTAAAGGTCGGTGCTTCTTTTGTAGTGCAAAGAACAGTCCCATGGCTATCCATATGAGACCAGCATCCCCAATTGTGGTAATAAAGATAAAGAACTGGTCCAGGATAGGATGTGTCAGGTGTTCTTGTATCCATAAGAGGATACGCAGTTCGGTTGATATGACAGGGCACATAGTTATCTCCTTTTTCTTCTGTATAATAGTAACAGTGTACTTGAAATATCCTCTTATTTCAACGGCGACCAGACATAATATTCTGAACATTACAGGCGTGTGACATTGTTTTTGACTCGTAATATACCTGTAACGGCATGTCATCTTATATCGTGTATAATGAAATTATGTTCAGAGAGTGTAACAGTTCGCTGTTACCCCTTTGTTACTAATTTTACAGTTATGTTACAAAGGGTATGCATTGATTGTGGTTGCCCAGTCGGGGTGATATAATCTGTGTAGAATTAGGTTGGTTGCCTTATGATGACTTTCCTGATTCATGTAACTCAACGGTCCTTTTGAAGGGGAGGCCGGTTGATTGATCAATGTTCCCTTCGAGGACTACATATATTTAAGGGAGGAATTAAAACATGAAAAGAGTATTATCTCTAGTACTTGCATTAGTTATCGTGTTAGGTACAATGCCAATGGCATTTGCTGCAGATCAAACTGCTGGCGAAATGTTAAAAGCTGCTGGTTTCGTACAAGGCGATGAAAACGGTAACTTAATGGAAGACAAAGGCTTATCAAGAGCGGAATTAGCTGTTCTTGTAGCTGAATTAAACGGCGTTAAAGAAAACGCTAAAGCTTACGCTATTGCACCTGAATTCAATGACGTGCAAGCTAACGACTGGTTCGCACCTTACGTAGCTTACGCTGCTAAAGAGGGCTGGTTCAAAGGTGACGAATTAGGAAACTTCAACCCAAAGGGTGACGTTTCTAGTCAAATGATTGCTACTGTAATGTTAAGAGCTTTAGGGTACGACCCAGCTTGGACAACTGCAGTTGCAGAAGCACAAGCTATGGGATTACCTGTAGGCGCTGCTGACGCTATGGCAATGAAGAGAGCTGAAGCTTTCGTTACTATGTGGGGCGTTGTAAACACTCCTAAAAAAGGTTCTGACGTTGCATTAGGCGTTGAGCTTGGTAAATTAGAAACAGTAGTTACTGGCGCATTAGCTATTGACTCTGTTGAAGCTTTAAAAGTTAACCAATTAGAAGTTAAATTCAACAAAGAAGTTGATACTAAAGATGTTACTTTAACAGTTAAAAGAGGTAACACTGCTGTTGCTGTTGACAAGACAGAGTGGAATGAAGCAATGACTGTTGCTACATTATCTACAACTGCTAAGATGATCAACGGAACTCACACTGTAACTGTTAAATCAGCTGCAGATGCTGACTTCGAAGCGATTGGTACTACTGAAATCGTATCTCAATACGTTAAAGAAATCGTTATCAATGATGATGTTGCTTTAGCTGCTACGTCTACTCGTGCAGGTGCTAAAGATAACGATACAATCTTTGTATTCTATGATGTATTAGATCAATACGGTGAGTCAATCAGAACTTCAACTTCAGTTGAATTCTCATCAAGTGCTTCAAAAATTGCTACAGACAGAACAACTGGTAAAATTACTTTTGCTAAGAATGCTTCTAACGATTCATTCGTTTACGGCGAAAAAGTATATGTTACAGGTGTTTACACTAAGACTGGTTTAACAGTTAACAAGACTGTTGAAGTAGGTCAAAAGCAACAACTTGATTCTATCAAATTAGCTGGTTACCTTAAGAAAGGTACATCAGAAATCGTTAAGGAACTTCCAGCTGGATTCAGTTCTGAAACGTACTACATGTTATACACTATGTATGACCAAAACGGTAACGAGTACGAAGCGTCTACTGCAGGTGCTTTAACTGGTAACCCATTACAAGATAACTTAATTACATTTGTTTCTGACAATGTATTAGTAATTAAAGAAGTACTTAAGTCTTCAGTTGCTGATCCTAATAACGAAACTACTTTAGTAATTGACGGTACTGAGTACCACGCTGCATTTGTTGAGCCAGGTATTGACGTTGATAAAGGTGGCGAAGTTAACTTAACTGCTATTTCAAACAAAACTGGTAACAAAACAGCAATCAACACTGCTGTAGGTGCAAATAGTATTCTTACTACTTTCACTATGTCAGAGCCATCTTCAATCATTGCTGATGGTGAATCAGTTGAGCTTCCTTTCGTGGCGCTTGACCAAAATGGAGAAAGAATCACTAACTTCAGAACTTTAGCTAAGAATGAAACGTTTAATACATTATCATTCTCTACTTCACCAGGAATTGTTGAATTATACGAAAACAATGATGGTACTGCTACACTTGAGTATACTGATGCTTCTGCTGGTGCAGCAAGAATTGACTGGACAGATTCAGAATCAACAGACGGTATTGACAGACCAGTTAATGTAACTGCTGTTGTTACTGGTGGCGAAGGTTCTAACCTTATGCTTTACATCGTTGACAAAGCAAGACCAGAAGGAATCGCTAAGGTTGACTTTGAAAGTACATTAATTGAACGTGGTACAGATAAATTAACATTATCTTCATTTGATTTTATTGATCAATATGGTAGAAATATGACTACTGAAGAAGACGAAGCATGGACTGCTGTTACAGACTCTAACACAGATAATGATAACGACGGTGCTATTTATGATAACGGTTTCTTTGCTGCTGCATATGCTGGTACATTAAATGGAACTGAATTTAGTACTTACAGATTTGCTGTAAGAGCTCAATACAAAGGTGACGCTAACATGTTAGCTGTTACTGGTGCGAGTGCAGGATTTGCTGCTGGTAATGTTGCTGCAGATGCTAAGTTCGAAATTCATGCTGTAAATGGTGCTGCTGCTAACGAAGTGTTAGCTTACGCTGCAAACTCAGGCGCTGTTTCTAACATTGGTTCATCTAAATCAGGTTTATCAATGAAGTTTGATATCGTTAAGTACAAGACTACTGGTACATTTGCTGCTGATGCACAAGCTGTTTCTCCAGCTAAATCAGAATCTTTAACTATTGCAGATATCAACGCTGTTAAAGGTTACGTAGTAAAAGATTTAGACAAGTTCTATCTTGCAACAGTTAAGAAGGATGACAATACTGGTGACTCTGGTGTTCTTGCATTAGGTAATGCTACAACTACTGGTGGTGCTACTGCAGTTGCTACTGTAGCTATTGATTCAGTTCTTACTGGTGCTGATTTCCCTAACACTGCTGGTGCTTCTTTAGTAGATGCAATTGATCTAGCTCATAGACAAACAGTAGAAGTAACAGGTACTTTCAACGGAAAAACTGTTGATGTTCCAGCTGCTTACTTCAACGTAACTGGTGATCACTTATCAACTGGTGGTGCTGCTGGCGTTGCTGGTGCAGGTACGGTTATCGTGAAGGATGCAACGGCTGCTGTTAAGTGGTCTGACTTCTATGACTCAAGTACATCAAGATATGTAAGAAAAGACGGTAAAGATACATTAAAAGTAACTATTTTCGATCTTGATACTGCTGGTACTCCAGTTGTTGATACTGTAAGTAAAGCTGTATTAATGGCTGATGGTGCTCCAGAAGCAACTACAATTGCAGTTCATGAAGATGAAGAATCAAACATCGGAAAAGCTACTGTAAGAGATGGTAATGCTACTGCTATTACTGCACACGTTGTTGCTGGTTCGTTAATCGATCTTAAGTATGACGGCGGTGTTGATAGATTTGTTGTAGAAGATCAATACGGTGTTGCTTACCCTACAGCTGCTGTAACTTTCAAAGTTGCATCTATCGTAGAAAATGCTGAAGGTTATGCACAAAACAACTTTACAGTATCAGGTAATGACACAATTGCTGCATCTATGACTGGTGTTGAGCGTGGTGATACGTACGTATTAACTATCAAAGCAGACGATGCTGAGCTTGATGTAAATGTAACTGTTGGTGCTGATGATCAAGCTAACGTTACTAATTTAGCAAATAACTACTTAACTAACTTAATTGGTACTGAAACTAATGGTTTATTAGAAAACCAAAGACTTGATGGTCTTAACTAATTAAATGTTAAGCATTTAATGTAACAAATATAATCCTCAAGGCTTAGGCCTTGGGGATTTTTATTAATACGATTTTGATGTTCGATCGATTGATTATCAAAGGAAACTTATTCAAAGAGGTGTTTATATGAAAAGAAAGTTAATGATGTGTTTATTGGTATTTTCATTGTTAATAAGTGGTTGTTCGAGTGAGTCTGATACAACTGGTGGTGAAGTATCTGAAACTACGGAAGAAACTGCAGTTACTGAAACAAATGAAGTTACAAGTGAAGACGGAACTTCAGTAGAAGAAGTTATTTCAGATATGGAAGTTGTCGATAAAGAAGCAAATTTTCAAAAGCAAGTGCTTGACTCGCCAATATTCGATGTCAATGTAAAAGGTGTAGAAGTTTACGATGAGTATGTAGGTGACAAATACACAGATACAGCAAGTGATGGAAATGTTTACGTGGTAGTATACTTACAAGTTCTAAATGATTCAAGAGAGTATACTGGCTATTTTGACTATTCTTATTTAGCATCTAAGTTAGATGGAGAAGTCGTTGAGACAACATTTATGATTAATGATCCCAAGGGTTATAAGACGATGTTTACCCATTTACCAACTAGAGAAAAAACAGAAGGTTTTTTAGTCTATGAAGTACCTTCAGATTGGAAAACTATTGATATTGAGTACAAGGGATGGAAAAACATGGACGCTAAAGGATGGCAAGAAAGTTTCGATACTGATTTAGTATTTCAGGTTTCATCAGATGATTTACAAGATGTGATTGAGTTTGGTATGGAATATTTTGCTCCTTATCAAGGTGAAGAAAAATAATGAGAAGCAGTTTATCAATGGAGGTAGACTGCTTTATTTATATTAAAGTGACAATATTACATAGAAAATGTATTATAATATAATTAGAATAGTGGAGGTGCAATATGAAAGATTGGATGAGAAAAGTAGCATTGTTAATGGCACTTTGTTTAACGGTATCAAGTTTATCCTTTGCTGAACTTAGTGCTGGTAGGATACTATATGATTTAGGACTTATTGATGGAACTGGGGATGGGCTAAATGAAGAAGCTGCAATAGATAGAGCATCTCTTGCTAAACTTTTAACTGATTTTTATGGCGTGTCTTATCAAGCGGAGCATTATCCAAAAAATATTGCTTCGTCATTATTTGACGATATTGACGAGAACCATTGGGCAGCTTCCTATATAGGCTACGTTTATGCGCAAGGTTGGATGATCGGTGGTTCAGAAAAAGAATTTATGCCGGGATCCAAGGTGTCTTCTGAGATGGTGTACACAGTGTTTCTTAGAGTTTTAGGGTATTCACCTGTTTGGGGTCAGGCTGGTAAGGAAGCTGAGCAAAAAGGGATTAACACGTTTATCAGAAATAGATTAGAGTTACTTCGTAAAGAGGTGTTTGAAATAGGCGTCAAAGTATTGGATACTGAGGTCAACGGTGATGATCGCTTACTGGGAAAAAAGTTAGGTTTAAAAGGCTACGAGAAGACAAAGAATTTACAAGTTCTTAGTGTGAAGCCGGTTAAGCGGAATGTTATTGAAGTAATATTTGATCAGGATGTAGAAAAAGATGATGTCCTGTTTAAACTTACAGATACCAAAGATAATTATATTTATCTTTCTGAACCTATGTGGTCGAATGATAAACGTTCAGCAAGACTCAACAGTTCAAGTGATTTGACTTATAAGGATTATATCATGACCATAACTGCCTTGTCAGAAGATAAAGAAATTACGACTGTTTTTAAGGTTGAAAGTAGTCATGCAGATAAAATTGTGATTAAGAACCAACTAGCCTTTGTCAATTCATCTAATCAAGCGCATGTCTATTACGATGTACTAGACCAATATGGCGAACCACAAAATGGTCTTTATGAAGTACAGTGGGTGTGTCCTCATAATGTACAGGTTGATTATGAGAAGGGACTGGTCAAGGTAACGAGAAGTAGTGGTACTTTTACTTATGGAGAGGAATTTCCATTAACAGGTTACTATGTCTATAAGAACTTATCGGTAACAGAGACTATTACAGTAGCAGAAACACAGTATTCAGATCAAGTGGAAATTAAGGGGTTTATGAAACAAGGATCTAATGTCTTACTAGAAAGACTCCCTGTTAATTATGATCTTACTGGCACTTATTATGTCTTATTTAAAATTTATGATCAATTAGGTAACGAAATGTTAGTTGACAAACCGATTACGAATGTAAAAGTTGCAATTTTATCTAATAATTCAAGTGCGGTTAAAGAAGTAAGTGGTGCAGGCGAGATGACGGTAACCATTCTTAATGAGGATTATTATGCAGGTGTAATTACACCTGGAACTGACACAGGCGATTTAGTGGAGTATACCTTAACTGGCTATGCGACAGGTAGCGGTAAGAGCACAGAATTTTATACTAGACTGCAATAAGCTAATAAAAGGAGACGAATGATGAAAAGAATAAGCATAACTATTTTAACACTCATACTTGCCCTATCAATCTTTTCAATCCCCTCATCTGCAGAAAAATTGTCCATTGATAAAGAGGCCAACATACTTCGACAAATGTCTATCGTAAAAGGTGACGGGATTGATTATAATTTAGAGGGCTATTTGACACGTGGGGAAGCAGCTACGTTAATTGTAAGATTATTAGGTGTTGAAAAGGATGTATTGGCATCAAACTATTACACAAGTAAGTTTACAGATGTTAAGAAGGAAGATTGGTTTGCGCCATATGTGAGTTATTGTTATAGAGAAGAAATCATTAACGGGCTTGGAGATGGTAGCTTTGCACCAAATGATAAGTTAAGTGAGAAAGCCTTGTTTAATTTATTACTTAAGAGTATGGGTTACGGCAATGATTATACATGGGATGAAGTTTATAGGATGGCTTTTGAAAAAGGCCTTGTTGATAGCATTGAATATGCTGTGAAGACAGAGGATACATTAAATTACACAAGAGGAGAAACTTTTAGTGTTATTTATAGGGCTTTAAATTTACCGCAAAAGAATGGCGATAAATTCTATACACACCTTCTGAACAAGGGTGCTATTTCACCAGAAATGATTGATACAATAGGATGGAAGAAAAAAGAAGATGCTCTTGTAACAGTTATTTCATCTTCTAAATTAATAGATAACAGTAAGATTGAAGTGACTTTGAATGAAGAAATTATACCGCTTGTTAAAAGCCAAGTGAGCGTACAAGAAGAAGGTGGCGCTTCAGCAGCAACTGTAAATGGTATTGAGTATTTGAATAACCAGTTGACCATCTACTTAGAGGGGGTAGAGAACAATAAGAAGTATAATGTAATCTTAAATAATATTGAAGATACAGATGGTAATCGTGTTGAATCATTGATTTTCTCTATCGGAACATTGACAGAGGAAATTAGGGAAACGGTGGCAGAGGATTTTGCAATAGAGAAAATTTTAGTGGTAAGTGATGAAATTATTATTGCAAACTTTACAGAACCATTGGATACTTCAACAGAGAATCCCTTGTTCTTTGATATTTATGAAGATGGCAAACTTCTATTTCAAGGGAGTAGTAAAAGTTTAAAAGTTACTAAAATACCAGACGATGAGTATTCATTGAAGCTTGAATTACTTGATGATAAATTTGATGAGAACAAAACATATGAATTGAGAATTCGTGATGCTTTTCAATCTTCTTATGGATCCTATATAAGTTCTACAAATGGATATAAGCTATTTACAATGTCCACAAATGATGTCGAACCTCTTAGAATAGAGACGATTTATAATATGGGAAGCAATTACATTGAAATAACTTTTAATAAAGATGTGGATTTAGAAACGGCCAAAAATCCTAAGAATTATGAAATGAAAGAACCTTCAACTAATCGAATTATTGGTCAACCAAATGCTATTTATACCACAACAGATAAAGTTAACAAGTATCGTAGAATAACCGTAAGATATAGTCAATTACCTTTAGATGAGGAATATGAATTAACCATAGAAGACCTTAAGGATCGTTATCATTTGTCAGAAATGGAGAAAAAAACTTATGGGGTTATCCCAGATATAAATAGTTTGTATGAAGTAAGGGTAACCAGTGTCGATGTGATTCATAATGGTTTGATACGATTAACCTTTGATAAACCACTTAGTACGTCATCTAAATATGCAAGCATGACCCTTAATAACTTTAATGCGTTTATGAAGAAAGAAGTGGATGAGACGGATTCAAGATATATGAACCTCTATCTTTCAAAAGCTTATTTGTTGAAGAAGGATGAAACTTACACATTAAAAATTTATTCAGGATTAACGAGTTATGATACGAGACAAAAATATGGTGTTCTTACTTATGACTTTAGTGGAACGTCAGTAACAAAACCTGAGATTGGCGTCAAAAGTGCAAAATTCCTAAATGATACAGCTATAAAGGTAGAGTTTAATCAAAAGATGAGTGGTACGATTCAAGACAAGAGTAAGTATAAACTTAAGTATAAATTATATGATTTTGAAGCGATAATTTCCCCTGAATCTGTTATGACCTATAATGATACAACCGTTATCGTAAAAGTACCAAAAGTCTACCAGACTGGAGAGTATGAGTTGGAAATTAAAAATATGGTGGATTACACTGGACAGTTTACAGAAGAGCTAATTGAAGTTGATGTAGAAAGAGAAAATGACAACTAAAAATAATAAAAGTCATCATGAGAGAGCACGTTTCGCCGAAGAAACGTGCTTTTGTTTTGGCTTATACCAATATAACAATATGATGACAAACCTTTTAATACTACTATAAGTGTTATATAATGTAAAGTGGTGAAAATAAATTGATGAGGTGACATATGAGTAGGAAAAAGAGACGCACTCAACAACATAAACCGTCCCTATTAGACACTTTAGGACAATGGATTATATACATAATGATAGGGCTGATTCCTCATATTTATTACTACACAATTTATGAAACAAAAGCGAGCGAATTAAAATACTTTCCTAATAAGTATTATGGAGATATATATATGCTGGCAAAGTCTCGAGTTTTCTTGGTCTTATCAGCAATGTTATTATGTGTCTTTTTATATCAAGTATTATCAAAACGTATAGACTTTATTAAAGATAAAATAAATATAGGTGCAGGTGTTTTTGCAGCAATAATTATTTTATCAAGCCTTATGAGTGACTATCAAGACATGGTTTACTGGGGGGCAAAAGACCGTCATGAAGGTATGTGGGTATGGCTGGCTTATGTATTCTTATTTGTAATTGCAAGACATTATGGCAGGGATATGAAATTTGTCAACAATACCCTTAAAGTATTTGTCTATTCGGCAAGTGTTATGGGTGTGTTTGGCCTGATGCAGATGCTTGGTTACGACATTTATACAGAAGGGCCACTTAGGTGGTTGTGTTTCCCTAGGGAGATGGCAGCTAATATGGACATGTATATAGTGTCTAATACAACGGATCGGTTAATCGCAGGAGCCCTATATAATTCCAATTATTTTGGAGTGTATATGGCCATGGCGTCACTTGGTGCTTTATCGTTTTCTGTTAGTGAGGAAGGTAGAAAACAGTGGGTGCTAGTAGCTTTAGGGGCGCTTAATTATGGGGCGATGATTGCTTCTGGGTCTGAGGCGGCTTTGCTTGGATTTGTTGGGGCTTTGTTTGTTTATACGCTATATTATGGGGAAACACTGTGGCAAAAGAAGAAGTTGTTAGTTATTCAGGTTATTACTATATTAATTTCGGATAGAATCGTTGTAAGCTTAATGAAAAAAAGTCAAGATGTAGATGCACGGTATATTTATATTTTATTGATTACTGGCTTTGTATTAGGATTCTTAGCTCAGTTTTTCATTCAAAAAAACAATTTGGAGAAAATCATTCGAAGATATTCAATGTTTGTAGCAATTATTGTTTTATTGGTTTGTATTGTAAGTTTTAATATATTTTTTAAATACGTCCCTTCGAGTTATAGTCAGAATGCTTTGAGAAATATTGATGTAGAAGGAAACAGTCTTAATATAGAATTTATTGATGGGGAGAGTTTAAGATTTGAATTTAGTAAAAGTAGCATTATTCCATATGATGATAGTGGAAACGTTATAGAATACTCAGTCAATCCAAACTATTTGAAAGTTGTTCTAGGGAGTCAAAGACGTTGTGTATTTGATTACAAATCTTATGAATCATTTCATCAAGTTAATATGATTAAGCCTTTGAAAGCTACATTTGCTTATAATAATGGGAGTGTTCAGTATGTGAATATGTATGGAATAGTAGATGAAATAGACTACCCAGAGAGGGTAAATGTATATAGCAACAATAGTAAAGCCTTTTCAAATAGAGGTTATCTTTGGAGTACGTATTTACCTATGGCGTTTAGTAATTTAGCTACAGGAACGGGTCCGGATGTTTATCTTGCAATATTCCCACAAAATGATTTACTAGGTAAATCACAACATAGTCTCTATAATACTCTTGTCGATAAACCACATTCACTATATTTAGATGTGATAATTAGTTTTGGTATCGTAGGTCTATTTGCTTTTATGTTAATGCTTATTTTAATTACCAATGAATTGCTTATTGGTAATATGAAAAATGGCATAGCTATATTGCTACTAATTATTCTTTTTGTTTCGGGTATTTTTAATGATAGTGTCGTACCTATATGCATAATCCTATTTACATTGGCAGGGGGAGTTCTTTCGCCACATCTTGAAATATAAAAGAGCATCGTTTAATTTTAGAAAGGAAGACGGAAAATGACTAAGAATAAAAAAATTTGGCTAGCTTCACCACACATGAGTGATGAAGGTTTTGAATTGCAATATATACAAGAAGCATTTGATTCGAATTGGATAGCACCACTAGGTCCGAATGTAAATGGGTTTGAGAAGGAACTAGCTGAAAAAGTTGGATCAAAAAATGCAGCAGCTATGACATCGGGGACGGGCGCTATTCATTTAGCGTTGAAATCTTCAGGTGTTGATGAAGGTGATATTGTGTTATGCCCAACACTTACGTTTTCTGCTACAGCTAATCCTATTATTTATCAGAATGCGATACCAGTTTTTATCGATAGTGATTATGAAACGTGGAACATGAACCCAGAAGCACTAGAAGCTGCGTTGGAAAAATACGGGAAAAGTGTTAAAGCTGTTATAGTTGTACATTTATATGGGTTGTCAGCAGATATGGATAGAATTATGGATATTTGCGGTAAGTATGATGTAACAATCATTGAAGATGCAGCTGAGTCTTTGGGGGCTTACTACAAGGGGCAACATACTGGAACTTTAGGGGAGTTCGGCGTATTTTCTTTTAATGGAAATAAGATTATTACAACATCTGGTGGTGGTATGCTTGTTTCAGATGATGAAGAAAAGATTAAGAAAGTGAGATTTTGGTCTACTCAGTCGCGAGATCAAGCTAGACACTATCAACATAGTGAACTAGGATTTAATTATCGTATGAGTAATGTTGTTGCCGGGATTGGAAGAGGACAACTTAAAGTATTAAATCGAAGAGTAGCTAAAAAGAAATATATATTTGACTATTATAAAAGAGAATTGTCTTCTTTAGAAGGCATAGAATTTATGCCGATCAACGATTGGAATGAACCGAATTATTGGTTAAGTGTTGTGACTTTGAGTGGAGATGTTAGACCTATTGATATTATGGAAGCTTTAGAGAGAAATGATATTGAGTCGAGACCTATTTGGAAGCCAATGCACATGCAACCTTTTTTTGAAAAGTATGATTATATTGGTTCTGACGTTAGCGAGAAATTGTTTGAAAATGGTGTGTGTTTACCATCTGATACTAAAATGACAGATGAGGATTTAGAGAGGATTTGCTCAATTATCAAGGGGGTGTTTGAATGAAAATATTAGTAATAGCAGCGCATCCAGATGATGAGGTTTATGGAATGGGTGGAACAATAGCTAAATTATCAAATGAAGGACATGAAGTTCACGTGCTAATTGTGACAGATGGATCAACTACTCAATATAAAAATCATCCCAATTTAGATCAGATTATTACAAATAAGAATAAAGAAATTAATAAAGCCAATAATTTGATTGGAACAAAGCAAGTACACTTTGGTAACTTACCAGATATGAAACTCGATAGTGTTGACCATGTTGATATAAATAAGCTAATTGAAGAAACGGTGAGATATATAAAACCTCAAGTGGTGTATACACATTTTTTTGGTGATGTGAATTTGGATCATCAGAGAGTTTACGAGTCGACGTTAGTCGCCTGTAGACCAACACCTGGTCAGGTAGTTAAAGAGCTATATTGCTATAGAGTGCCTTCGTCAACTGAATGGGCACCGCAAAATGAAAGATCCTTCTTTAAATCAAATGTAATATCTTGTATTGATAACTTCAAGAAGCAAAAATCTGATGCAATTGAAGCATATGAGACAGAGTTACGTGATTATCCTCATCCTAGGTCTTCTCAAGCAGTAAATGAGCTAGATACTGCTTTAGGATTAAAGTATGGTGTTGGTTCTGCTGAAGAATTTCTGTTGCTAAGAAAAATCAATTGTTAGTAGGTGAGAAATGAGATTTATTGAGAGAGTATTTGCATTGCTGATGCTAGTAGTACTTTCACCATTATTCATTATAGTTTCAAGTATTATACGAATTACAAGCCCTGGTCCTATTTTTTTTAGGCCGCAAAGGATAGGTTATAAAAGTGAAGTGTTTACTTTGTACAAATTTCGTAGCATGCATGTAAATAGTGGTGATATTAGAGTAACGACGTTAAAAAATGATAGTCGCATTTATCCTTTTGGGAGATTTATTCGAAATACTAAAATAGATGAATTACCTCAATTGATTAATATCCTAATAGGTGAGATGTCTTTTATTGGGCCAAGACCAGAGGATAAAAAAGTGTATAAGGAGTATTTCATTGATAAGTATGCAGAGATATACAATGTAAAGCCTGGGCTATCAAGTCCAGCGAGTCTATATGATTTTACACATGGAGAAATGTATGTAGATAGTGATGAGTATGTCGAAAATTTCCTTTACAAAAAACTTGATTTGGAGTTATATTATTCAAGGAATAAAAGTTTTCTTTATGACGTAAGGATATTCTTTAAAACGATATATATTATTATTTTGAAGATATTAGGTGTAAAGCAATTTAAGTTACCGAAAGAAATGAAATATATAGGAGAATGATATGGAAAAATTAAATATTATTGTTTTGACTCAAGAAGAGCACTTTTTTATTCCTAAAAATATTTTTAAAGCATCTAAAGTGGCTAACGTCAAATGTATTGTGAACAATGTAACAAAATCTTCATTATCGAATAGAACAGTAGATTTTTTGAAGTGGTTTGGTTTGTTACAATTTACAAAGATGGGTGTATTGGTTGTTTTGAGGCGATTGATGAGTAAAATCGACCGCTTAACAAACTATAGAACGTTTGATGGTCAAAACTCTATAAAAGATATGGCAGGGTATTTAGGCGTCGACTATAAAGAAGTCTTAGATGTAAATAGCGAAGAATTTGCTGATTATGTAATTAGCAATAATATTGATCTAGTTGTCTCTTATTCAGCTCCGCAAATTATTCACGAGAAGCTATTAAGTATTCCAAAGCATGGAATAATAAATGTACATGGAAGCTTACTTCCAGATTATAGAGGAGCTTTACCATCCTTTTGGTATTTACATAAAAATGAAAAGTATGGTGGTGCAACAGTTCATTATATGAGTAAGAAAATTGATGATGGAGATATCATACTTCAGGAAAAAACAGATATTTCTCATTGTAACTCAATGTTTGAGTTAATGGGTGTTACAAAAGAAATTGGAGGCGAGCTAATTGTTAAAGCGATTGGTCAAATCCAAAATGGGTGTGTAAATAGTCAAAAGAACGATACCGAAAATGGAAGTTACTATAGTTTTCCTAAGTTAGAAGAAGCAAAGGAATTTAGAAAAAATGGTAATAGGTTAGTATAGGAGTAAATTGGATGAATATACTGTTTTTAATGTTAAATTACCCTTATGAAAAATCTCGGGGGCATATGTACAAGGATTTGAGTAGAAAATTTGCTGAAGAAGGACATCGTGTTTATGTTGTCGCGTTATTGGAAAGCAAATATGGGAAAGACACACATATTGAGGAAGAAGAGAACCACACTATACTGTGGATAAAAGCAGGAAATTATTTTGGTGTAAATAAAATAAGGAAAGGAATTACAGCTGTATTATTACCTTTCTATTTCAATAAATATATTAATCGTTTCTTAAAAGACAAAAAAATGGACTTAGTTATTTATCCTACACCAGCTGTCACTTTTTATAATACAGTAAAAAAATTAAAAGCGAAATATTCCAATGCAAAATATCTTTTAGTAGTAAAGGATATTTTTCCTCAAAATGCCTTAGACCTTGGTATTATGAAAAAAAATTTTGTATATAAATATTTTAGACGTATTGAAAAAAACATATATGAGGCCTCTGACTATTTAGGATGTATGTCAAATAGAAATATTGAATACTTAATGGAGCATAATAACATAAAAAGAGAGAAGTTATTTATTCTAGAGAACTGGTCAAGTTCAATGGAAAACACCCCATTATCCACAGCAAGAAGAAATGAGCTTATAAAAAAATATTCATTGGAAGGCAAATTCACTTTAACATTTGGTGGAACTATTGGGCCAACAAACGAGCTGGAATTTTTGGTTGAGCTAGCAAAAAAAGTAGAAAAAAATGAAATTGATGATGTGCAATTTAATGTAATAGGAAGAGGTATAAGAAAAAGATTTATTGAGCAATTAGTTAAAGAAAATAATTTGACTAATGTTAAGATTTTTGATTTTGTACCTACTAATGAATACGATGATTTATTGAAGCTGAGTGATGTTGGATTAATCAATTTGAATCGCAATTTTAATGTACCTAATATACCATCAAAATCTCTGAATTTGATGAGGATTGGAAAACCTATTTTAGCAGCTACGAATGAAAGTACTGACTACTGCGAGTTGATTGAAAATACAGCGAAATGCGGATTATGGTGCGAAACTGGTGATCTGGATAAATACTACAGTAATCTAAGAGAATTAAAAAGTAATGAGAAATTGAGAAATGAAATGGCGCTTAACGCAAGAAAATATTTTGAACGTAATTTAACAACTCAAGTAGCCTATGAGAATATTATAGAAAAGATTGGTGAAATAGATGACTAGAAATAATGTGATAATTATTGGTGCTGCAAGATCTGGAACAAATATGCTTCGTGATATTTTGGCTTCAATAGAGAATTATGCAACCTGGCCTTGTGATGAAATTAACTATATATGGAGACATGGTTTAAAGGAAATTGAACATGACGCATTTGATGTGAGTTTAGTAAATAGTAAAAAAATAGAGTTTATTCGGCAAAAATTTGATTGGATCAGACAGAAGTACAATGTAGAAAATGTAATTGAGAAGACATGTGCTAACTCTTTAAGAGTAGATTACGTTGATGGCACAGTGAGTAATGCAAAATATGTTTTCATTTTCAGAGATCCTTATGATGTAGTTTCAAGTGCTGAAATTAGATGGAAAGCTAAATTGGATGTTAAATATACATATGATAAGGCTAAGTTTGTACCTATCAGTGATTTACCTTTCTATGCAACGAACTACTTTTTTAATCGAATTAAAAAGTTTGTGAGTAAGGAAGGACGGTTAAGTTATTGGGGGCCAAAATATATTGGATTTGAAGCGGATGCTAAGAAATTAAGTGCTTTAGAAATATCAGCGAAACAATGGTTAGAATCTGTAAAAGCATCTGAACAAAGTTTCTTAAAAATTGAAAATGCTCGATATATATCTGTAGATTATAACGCATTTGTTCAAGAGCCCAAAAAAGAATTACATCGTATTTTGAGTTTTTTAGATGTCAATGTTGATGATGAAATGGTAAGTGAATTAGTTAGGAATGTTTCCTCCAAAAGTATTGGAAAAGGTAGAAAAGCGTTATCCGAAGAAGAACACTCTAAGATAAATGATATTGTTGGAAATAAATATGATGAATTAAAAAGAACTTTTATAGGAGATGTTTAGATGTTTAGAGATAAGACGTTACTAATAACTGGTGGTACTGGCTCATTCGGAAATGCAGTGATGAAGAGATTTTTGGATACGGAGATAAAAGAAATTCGTATATTTTCTCGGGATGAGAAGAAACAAGATGATATGAGAAAGCATTATAATAATGATAAACTTAAATTTTATATAGGTGATGTTAGAGATCTTTCAAGCGTTAAAAATGCAATGTACGGAGTGGATTATGTCTTTCATGCAGCTGCTCTAAAACAGGTTCCGTCATGTGAATTTTTCCCACTTGAAGCAGTAAAAACGAATATTTTAGGAACAGATAATGTACTTACTGGATCGGTTGAGATGGGGGTAAGGAAAGTGATTTGTCTTTCTACTGACAAGGCAGCTTATCCAATTAATGCAATGGGGATTTCAAAGGCTATGATGGAAAAAGTTTTTGTAGCAAGGTCTAAAACTGTTGATTCTGGAAAAACGTTGATTTGTGGTACAAGATATGGAAATGTTATGGCTTCGAGAGGTTCTGTAATACCTCTATTCATTAATCAGATTAAGAATGGTCAGCCATTAACTGTTACAGATCCTAATATGACTAGATTTTTAATGAGCTTAGAAGAAGCCGTTGAACTTGTTGTATTTGCATTTAAAAATGCAGATGCTGGAGATATTATGGTGCAAAAATCTCCGGCTTCAACCATCGGTGACCTTGCACAAGCACTTGTGGAACTTTTTAATGTTGATAATGAAATCAAAGTAATTGGTACGCGCCACGGTGAGAAACTATTTGAAACACTTTTGACCAAAGAAGAGCATGCAGTGGCAAAAGATTTAGATGGATTCTATCAAGTGCCTGCGGATAATAGAGATTTGAATTACGATAAGTATCTCAGAGATGGTGATGAAAAACTTTCTACCGAGGAGGATTATAACTCTCATAATACAGAAAGATTAGATGTTGATCAGATTAAGAAAAAGTTATTACAATTGGATTATGTTGTAAAAGAACTGGAAAGTTGGAATAGTTAATGAGAATTTTAGTCACAGGAGCAAAAGGCTTCATAGGAAAAAATTTAGTAGCGGAACTAAGAAATAGAAAGTATGACATTTTAGAGTTTGATAAAGATACAGATTCATCCTTGTTGAATGAATACTGTAAAGAGGCAGACTTTGTATATCATCTTGCAGGTGTAAATCGTCCAGAAAAGCAATCAGAATTTATGGAGGGCAATTGTGGATTTACCTCGGAACTATTAAATGGTTTAAAGGCACATAATAATACTTGCCCTGTGATGATATCATCATCTATTCAAGCTGAGTTAGATAACCCTTATGGAGAGAGTAAAAAAGCTGGTGAGGATATTATATTTGATTATGGAGAAGAAACTGGTGCAAAAGTATTGGTTTATAGGTTCCCTAATGTTTTTGGTAAATGGTGTAGACCAAATTATAATAGTGTGGTTGCTACTTTTTGTCATAATATAGCTCATAATATAGCTATTCAGGTAAATGACCCGAGTGTTATGTTGAATCTTGTGTATATAGATGATGTGATTAATGAATTAATAAAGGCGTTAGATGGGGAAGAGAATAAAGTAAGTTCATTTTGTGAAGTTCAAGTAATACACAGAGTTGCACTTGGAGTTATTGCTGATACTATTCAATCATTTAAGAAGAGTAGAGAAGATAGGTCAGTACCCAATATGTCCGATGCGTTTACAAAGAAGCTATATAGTACATATTTGAGTTATTTACCTGAAGATCAATTTAGTTATGATTTAAAAATGAATGTGGACTATAGAGGATCTTTTACTGAATTTATAAAGACATCTGATCGTGGTCAAGTGTCAGTTAATATCTCAAAACCAGGTATAACAAAGGGAAACCATTGGCATCACACAAAAAACGAGAAGTTTTTAGTTGTTAGCGGTAAAGGAGTTATTCGTTTTAGAAAAATTGATTCAGATGAGGTTTTAGAGTATTTCGTCAGTGGAGATATAATGCAAGTGGTGGATATACCGGTAGGCTACACTCATAACATTGAAAATCTTGGTGATAATGATATGGTTACGATAATGTGGGCGAATGAGTTGTTTGACCCTGAAATACCTGATACTTACTATTTGGAGGTATAAGTTATGAAAAGATTAAAAGTAATGACAGTGGTTGGTACAAGACCAGAAATTATCAGACTATCGGCTGTTATAAATAAACTGGAAGCATCAGAGGCAATTGACCACATTCTTGTGCATACAGGTCAAAACTATGATTACGAATTGAATGAAGTATTTTTTCGTGATTTTAAGTTAAAGAAACCAGATTATTTTCTTAATGCTGCCACAGGAACTGCAGTTGAAACTATCGGGAATATATTGGTGAAGATTGATCCAATTCTTGAAGATGTAAAACCAAATGCTTTTTTAGTACTTGGAGATACGAATAGTTGTTTATGCGCAATAGCGGCAAAGAGAAGACATATTCCTATCTTCCATATGGAAGCTGGTAACAGGTGTTATGATCAAAGAGTACCTGAAGAGACAAATAGAAAGATTGTTGATCATACTGCAGATGTTAATCTTACCTATAGTGATATTGCTAGAGAATATCTTTTGAGAGAAGGTATTCCGGCAGATAGAATTATTAAAACTGGTAGTCCAATGTTTGAAGTCCTTGATTCACGGAAAGAAGATATAGAAAAATCTGATGTATTAGAACGACTAGAATTGGAAAGAAACAAGTATTTTGTGGTGTCAGCTCATCGTGAAGAAAATATTAGCTCTGAAGAAAATTTTGAGGATTTAGTCGATAGTTTAAATACGATAGCAGAAAAATATCAGATGCCTGTGATTGTTAGTACACATCCAAGAACAAGAAAAATGATTGAAGCTAAATCGGTGAAGTTCAATTCACTTATTAAAACTATGAAGCCGTTAGGTTTTAATGATTACATTAAACTTCAAAAATATGCCAAGGCTGTTTTAAGCGATAGCGGAACAATTAGCGAAGAATCATCAATTTTAAAATTTAGGGCACTTAATATTAGACAGGCTCATGAGAGACCGGAAGCTATGGAAGAAGCTTCTGTTATGATGGTTGGGCTTGGAAAAGAGAGAATACTGCAGGGATTAGAAGTTCTAGAGAAACAGGAAGAAAGCATGTTAAGATTGGTTGCTGATTATAGTATGCCCAATGTGTCTGATAAGGTTTTAAGAATTATAGTATCTTATACAGACTATGTAAATAGAGTAGTTTGGGAGAAGTAAATGGTATTTGTTAATTTATTTTTTATTACCATTCATAGCATAGCAATCATTTTAATGCTATTTAAAAAGAAATATATAGACCTAATACTAATTAATTTAATGATGCTTTTTTTTTCAATTTTCAATTTTTGTTTTATAAGACCAGAGTATTATTTTAGTTCAATATTCTCGATTTATATTTGTTTGTTTAATTTTGGTGGTTTTTTACGTGGGAGTAAAACTAAAAAGAAAGAATTTAAATATGGTACTAAATATTCCAGTTTTTATTCGACCCTAACAATAGTTTTTCAATTACTCACTTTACTTATATTGATAAAACATGCTGACGTAAGTATCTTTGATTTTAAGTCAATGATTACATTACCTCATAAGTTTGCTTATTTACGGTATATTCGTAAAGAATCAATACCTATTGTTGTTAGGCTATTGAATATATTCACTTACACAGGTGTATATATTTCAACTATTGATTTTTTTAATAAAGAAAAATTGAACGTAAAATCTTTTATTCCATCAATACTATTGATTGTTCAAGGAATAATAATAGGTACTAAATCTTTGGTTATTTTAGTGTTTATATTTTATATTACTGCCATTTTAATCAAGTCAAAAATTGGCAAGGGAAATGGTTTAAAAATTTTTGGATATGTTGTGAATATGGTGTTATCAGCATTTTCAATTTCAATTATATTACAGTTGATGCGCTCAAGATGGAATCAGAGTATTTTCAGTGTTGTTATCAAATTAATAACTTCATATTTTGTTGTACCGTCAGGCGCATTTATTAAATGGCTATATCTGGAATATGATGAAGTAGTTTTGTCAAAACTAGCGAGTTTATTTTTCTTAAATAAATCATATAGCATAGCTTCAAGGTTTGAAGTTCCTATAGACGTTGATTATTTATTTGGAACCTTTTCTACAAATGTATATACAGGGTATAGATTTATGGTTGCAAATTTTGGGATGATAGGTGTGTTATTCATTCTTATAGTTATAGGATATATTTATAGAATGGCATCTAACAAGATGCTCGAGGGACAATATAGAGCAATAGCAATATATTTTATAATAACAGTGAATATGTTTTTTTCATTTGCAGGCAATTTATTTCAACAAACAACTATTGCTTTGTCATTTATCTTGCTTTACGTAATATTTTTATTGGAAGATTTGCTATTTTTAGATGAAAAAAGTACATTATTAAAAGAGAAAAGGTGATTTTATGAGTGTTTCAATAGTATGTGTGAATTATAATTCTGCTGACTATACAATATCAATGATTAATAGTACATTAATGTTTAAGGAGTACCTTGATGAGTTCATTGTCGTGGATAATTTTTCAAATATTGATGATTACAATAAATGTAAAGAATATATTAGTCATATAAAGGATGAGCGATATAAAATTGTTCGTTCAGAATCTAATCTTGGTTACTTTGGTGGCTTAAACCATGGTTTAGGTATTATAAAAATGAAAAGTGATTACGTCATAGTCGGAAATAATGATTTAATATTTGATGTGGACTTTTTTTTGAATTTAGATAATTTAGTTGTTGATAAAGATGTTTTTGCTTTAGCACCATATATTGAGACTGTGGATGGAAGAGCTCAAAATCCTCACTTTGATAAAAGGCTATCAAAGGGAAAAATCCTCACATATGATATTTACTTTAAAAATTATTATTTAGGTCAATCTTTTTTGTATTTGAAGTCAAAATTATTGCCGAGAAAGCGTTCGGATAAAAATATTAGAAAAAGAATACACATGGGATTTGGGGCTTGCTATATCTTGACCAAATCATTTTTTAGCCATTACACTCAGTTGAATAATGAAGTTTTTTTATGGGGTGAGGAAGCTATTTTCGCTAATCAAGTTTCCCAGTCCAATGGCTCTATAGAATATATTCCAGAACTTAAAATATTACACCTTGAGAGCAAGTCAACAGGTCAAATTTCGTCAAAAAACAAATATGAAATAGTTAAAAAGTCATATAAAAGATACCGTAAATATCTATAAGTATAGAATTTAACAGGGAGGATAGTGTCAAAAATGAAGAATACTCAAGTTGTTGTGTTAGGAATGCATAGATCTGGGACATCCCTACTAGCTCTTGTTTTGAAGGAGCTAGGTGTTAATATGGGTGACGAAACTTTGGAAGGTAGTTCAAGTAATCCATATGGTCATGAAGAGGACTTAGATTTTTTAAGTTTAAATCGAAAAATATTAAAGAGCTCTGGGGGCTCATGGGATTTTCCGCCTAATGAAAAAGCAATTGAAAAAAAAGCTGTTGCTTATGAAAATGAGATTCAAGAAGTTGTTCGTAAGCGAAATTCGCGAAATGCTCTGTGGGGATGGAAAGAACCAAGAACAACATTATTAGCCAATTTTTATAAGGGATATTTAAGTAATCCTATGTATGTGTGCATGTATAGAAATAAAAATGATGTTGCCAATTCTCTGAATAAAAGGAATAAAATGCCGATTAATAAAGGCACTCGGTTAACTGATGAATACAACAAAAGAATGGAAAATTTTTTATTGAGTGTTGATGATGAAAGAGTTTTGAAAATAACATTTGAGGATATAACTAGCAATCCAAAAGTTGTAGTTGAAGAACTTTTAAAATTCTTAAGCATAGATGCAAATTCTGTGCAAATAGAAAATGCAGTAAAAGTAATAAGGCCATTAAAGGTTGTCAGAAATAAAGGTTCAGAATTAAAAAAAAATGAGTTTAGAGAGAAACTCATAAAAGCTATCAAAAATCCAGTTAAAGCAGCTACAGTTTCGTATAAGAGAAATATATCTATTATTAGATATTATATGGAGAATAATAAGTAAGTATGAAATTAAGAAAACGTTTGGTACATTTATTGAAGAAAAGTACAATTCTATCTAATTCATTAAAAAGCTTGTTAATAAAGCTCTTTTCAATGGTTTTAACGTTGTTTGTTAGTGTTATTCTCGCTAGGAAATTGACAGTTGAAGGTTATGGCTATTATACGTATGCTTTTTCTCTAATCTCAATACTGATTATACCAATATCTTTGGGTTTACCTAATATGATTGTCAAGTATGTGTCGGAGTACAGTATTAAAAAAGAATATTCTTTAATGAAAGGATTGATTAGAACTGCATTTAAATTCATCGTCATATCTTCTTTAGTGGTTTTTGCTTTAGCGTATTTTAGTATTAATATATTTGAAGGGCGAGTGATGGGATTTGATTTAGATACATTTTCCTCAGCTCTTTTACTCTTACCGATATTATCAATAAACACAGTTGTAAGTGCTATAATAAGAGGTCAAGGAAAAGTATTGTTGGGCCAACTATCTCATAGTTTATTGTACCCCTTATTTTTTTGCGTAGTATTATTGATATATGGTCAATTTTTAGATTATGTAATTAGTCCTAGTACTGCTATGCTGATACATATTGTTTCTATTGGAATTGCTGTAGTAATCAATCTCTTATTTTTAGATAACGTTGTTCCACAGGTAATTAAAAAATCAATTAGTAAATACCAATATAAAGAATGGGCAAGAACAGCATTACCATTTTTTATAACTTCTGGGATGCTTGTCATAAGTAGTAAAGTGGATACTATTATGCTAGGGATTATGATGAATCAAGAGAATGTTGCTATTTATTCTATTGCATCAAAAGGGGCAAGTGTTCTTGGTTTTGCAATACAATCAGTTAATAGTGTAGTAGCACCAACTTATTCCAAATTATATACCCAAAATAATATTCGAGAAATACAGAAAAACTATTCATTTAGTTCAATGATTATATTTTTCATTACGCTACCACTAGCAATTTTCATTATGATTTTTAGTAAAGAGATTATTGGTTTTATTTATGGACAAAAGTACATTAGTAGTGCACTAATCCTAAGTATTATGTGTATAGGACAAGCAATAAACGCTTTTTCAGGTACAAATGGAACACTTCTAAATATGACAGGACATGAGAGAATAAGTGCGTATGGTGTATTAATATCAACTATTGCGAATATTGTCATGAATCTTATTATGATTCCAATAATGGGTATGAAAGGTGCGGCGATAGCTAGTGTCATTAGTTTTATTATTTGGAACTTAATATTGTCTATAACAATTTATAAAAGGCTGAACGTTGTTCCGCTCCCTTTTATAATAAGACGTAGGGAGTGAAATGGTGATGAAAAAAATAATTAGAAGTATGTTACGTATATACAATAGGGTCAGAATTGTAAAATTTTATATGATGTTGAGAGGTGTTAGTATCTCGGGTAGATTAAGAGGACCAGCAAAAGTTTATTTGTCAAAAGGAAAGAACATCACTCTCTTTGATAACGTTTACTTAGGTAGGCAAGTAACTTTAAAGTCACTAGGTGGGGAAATTGTAATTGGAACCAACTCCCTGATTAATGATTTCTCTTACTTAAATTCAGCTTCATCAATAGAGATAGGAGATGATGTACTAATTGCTCCTTACTGTCATATTACCGATAGAAATCATGGAATAGTAAGAGGCGAGTTGATTCGTAATCAAAAAGGTACGTCGAGTCCAATAAAAATTGGAAATGATGTATGGATTGGTAGTGGTGTGAAGATTTTGGAAGGTGTTAACATCGGAGATGGTTGTGTAATAGGGGCTAACAGTGTAGTTACAAAAGATATACCACCTTACTCAATTGCAGTAGGCAGTCCAGCGAAAGTAATTAAGGAGAGAGAGTAAGTGGTTTAATTAAGAGTTGTGGAGGTAAGAGAAGGTGAATAATTATTTACAAATTATAAATAGTGTAGCAATAGATGCTGGAAAAGCAATTATGAAAATCTATAATACAGATTTTGATGTGGAATACAAGACAGACGATTCTCCTTTAACACTAGCAGATAAAACAGCTAATGAGGTGATTTTATCAGTTTTAAAAGAGGAATTTCCAAGTTATGCGATTCTGTCTGAAGAATCAAAGGATAGTAAAGATAGATTAGAGAGTGATTATTGTTTTATTGTAGATCCCTTAGACGGCACAAAAGAGTTTATTAAACGCAATGGCCAGTTTACAGTAAACATAGCATTAACTTATAAAGGGAAATCAGTTTTAGGTGTAATTTATGTCCCGGTATCGAAAATGCTCTATTACGCATCAGAGGGAGCGGGGGCATATATAGTGAATGTTGAATCAGGAGAATCTAGAAAGTTAAATGTTTCAGATAGACTAGATAAACTAACTTGGGTAGGGAGTAAATCACACTCATCAGAAAAAGAGGAGAACCTTATTAAAGAACATAGTAATGTGATCAGTGAAATTATATCAGCTGGGAGTTCGTTAAAGGGCTGTATGGTAGCCGAGGGAAAAGCTGATGTCTATTATCGATTTGGGCTGACATGCGAATGGGATACAGCAGCAATGCAGTGTATCGTAGAGGAGTCAGGTGGAATCTTTAGACAGTTGGATGGTAGCGAGATGACGTATAATAGGAAGAATAACCTTAATGAAAAAGGTTTTTATATTGTAAATAGAGTTGAAAATGTCTGGGTTTAGTGATTAATAGTCTAATATTTTAAGGAGGACCAATATAATGAAAGAATTATCTCATTTGGATCAGTTAGAAGCTGAGGCAATTTATATTATTCGTGAAGTTGCAGCTGAATGCGAAAAACCGGTTATGTTGTATAGCATAGGGAAGGATAGCTCAGTTATGCTTCATTTAGCAATGAAGGCATTTTATCCTGAAAAACCACCATTCCCATTCATGCATATAGACACAACGTGGAAATTTAAAGAAATGATTGAATTTAGGGATAAAAAAGCAAAAGAATTGGGCATTGATATGCTCGTTTACACGAACAAGGATGGTGTTGAGAAGGGAATAAATCCTTTTGATCATGGTAGTGCTTATACAGATATTATGAAAACGGAAGCTCTAAAAGCAGGTCTTGATAAATATGGATTTACAGCTGCTTTTGGTGGTGGTAGACGGGATGAGGAAAAGTCTAGAGCGAAGGAAAGAATTTTTTCTTTTAGAAACAGTGCACATGCTTGGGACCCTAAGAATCAAAGACCAGAGATGTGGAAACTGTATAATACAAAAATAGAAAAAGGTGAAAGTATTAGGGTATTTCCACTTTCTAACTGGACTGAAAAGGATATTTGGCAGTATATAAAAAGGGAAAATATTGAAATAGTTCCGCTTTATTTCGCTGCTGAAAGACCAGTTGTATTTCGCGAGGATAATATTATCATGGTAGATGATAATAGAATGAAGTTAAAAGAAGATGAAGAAGTAGTAATGAAAAAAGTGCGCTTTAGAACTCTTGGATGCTACCCTCTTACAGGTGGTGTAGAATCAGATGCTGAGACTTTGGATGCAATAATTGCTGAAACTTTAGGAGCAGTATCATCTGAAAGAACAAGCCGCGTAATAGATCAAGAAGCCGCTGCAAGTATGGAAAGACGTAAGAGAGAGGGGTATTTCTAAGATGAGCCAAACGACAGATCAAAATAGTAAATCGCGCTCTTTGCTGAAGTTTATAACTTGTGGAAGCGTTGATGATGGAAAATCTACTTTAATAGGGCATATGTTGTATGATGCAAAACTACTTTTTGCTGATCAGGAAAGAGCATTAGAGCTTGATAGTAAAGTAGGCTCTAGAGAGGGTGCAATTGATTATTCTCTGCTTTTAGATGGTCTTATGGCAGAGAGAGAACAGGGGATTACTATTGATGTTGCTTATAGATATTTTACAACAGACAATAGATCTTTTATAGTAGCAGACACACCAGGACATGAGCAGTATACAAGAAATATGGCTGTTGGGGCATCTTTTGCGGATTTAGCGGTGATACTTGTTGATGCTACTCAAGGTGTCTTAACTCAAACTAAAAGACATGCAAGAATCTGTGCTTTAATTGGTATCAAACATGTAGTATTAGCAGTAAATAAGATGGATTTGATCAGGTATGATCAGCATCGATTTAATGAGATTAAAGAGGAGTTTATTAAATTAACAGCTGGGTATGATTTAGAGTCAATTCAAGTTATTCCAGTTTCAGCGACTGAGGGAGATAACGTAACAAAAAAATCTTTAAATACAGGATGGTACGATGGAGACTCGCTCCTAGAGTATCTTGAAAATATTGATGTATCTGAGACTTGTAATGAAGAAGGATTTGTACTTCCTGTTCAAAGAGTAAGCAGACCGAATCATACATTTAGAGGTTTTCAAGGTCAGATAGAAGTTGGGAAAATTACTGTGGGAGAAGAAATAATTGCTTTGCCAAGTAACGAGAAAGCTAAAGTAAAAAGTCTTCTAGTGACAGACCAAAACGTAAATGAAGGCGTAATGGGTCAACCTGTAACGGTACAACTTGACCGTGAAGTAGATGTTTCAAGAGGATGTGTTTTAGTAAAAGACAATAAGTTGGAAATAGCAGACATGTTTACAACTACCATTTTATGGATGGATGATACTGAGCTCGTTGCAGGACGTAATTACTTGGTAAAAGTAGGAACAAAAATTTTGCCAGCAACGGTTATGGATATTAAATATAAAATTGATATTAATACGGGAAAGCATGTACCAGCAGATAGATTATTTAAGAATGAAATGGCTACATGTGATATTTCATTATCTGAGAATATTGTGTTTGATAGATTTAGTAAAACCAAAGCCTTAGGTGGCTTAATACTAATTGATCGTGTTTCAAATATGACATCGGCCTGTGGTACTATTGATCATAGTTTACGTCGATCTACCAATGTAGTATGGCAGGATACGGATATAACGAAAGAATTTAGGGCAAAGCAAAAGAATCAAAAACCGCTTACACTATGGTTCACAGGATTGTCAGGTTCGGGTAAATCTACTTTGTCAAATGAGGTTGAAAAGCGCCTTGTTTCAATGGGCAAACACACGATGTTATTAGATGGTGATAATGTTAGACATGGACTGAATAAAAACCTTGGATTTAAAGAGGTGGATCGTGTTGAAAATATTAGAAGGGTTGCAGAGGTATCAAAACTGATGAATGATGCAGGTCTTATCGTTATTACCTCATTTATTTCGCCTTACGAAAATGATAGGGAAAATGCCAAGGAGATAATTGGTGATGGATATATTGAAATTCACGTAAATACACCACTTGAAGAATGTGAACGTAGAGACGTTAAAGGATTATATGCGAAAGCAAGAAGTGGTGAGATTCCGAATTTCACTGGTGTTTCAAGTCCTTATGAGGAGCCGAAGAATCCTAAATTCAGAATAGATACAAGTCACTATAGCATCAATGAAGCTACTGAAATTGTTATGAAAGAAATAATGAAATATCTATAATTTTTTAAAAGATTATACTTCAGTTCAGTAGTAATAAAGTAAGAAATAATCTTAGGAGATATGTTATGCCAATACTGGTTACAACAAGTACAATTCTTGTAATGCTGTTTCTTCTAATAAAGGAAATATATGACCCTTTAAAGGTTTTTACCTTAGCAAATACTGTATTTTTGATTGCCGGATATATAAATATCGATGAAGTAGTGGCAGGATTTTCGAATAAAGGGGTACTTGCAGTTGCTGTACTTTTCATTATTGCTGGAGCTGTGGAGAATTCATCCTATTTTCAAGAAGTCACCAAATTTAATAATTTAGATAGGAAAAAATTTAATCCATTGAAATTGTTTTTGACAATCGCAGGATTATCAGCATTTCTAAATAATACTCCGATAGTTTCAATATTTATACCTATTACGAAACGGATATCTAACAAGACTGGTATTAGTGCAACAAAACTATTGATGCCTATTTCTTATTTATCCATTTTAGGTGGTATATTGACATTGATTGGTACATCTACTAATTTGATTATTAGTGGATTAATGGAAGAAATGGGTCTGCAACCTTTGGGCTTTTTTGAATTAACTAAAATATCATTACCGGCAGCTGTATTAGGGATTTTATATATTCATTTGTTTCATGAGAAAAGATTGCCAGACAACAGCAAAACGCTAATGAACAGTAGAAAGCAAACTAATGAACACTTTATACGATTTGTGGTAAAGGAGTCATCAAGTGTCATTGGCAAGTCAATAAAGCAAGCAGATCTTAGATCCTTGACGGGTGTTTACTTAGTCGAGATAGAAAGAAACGACAATAGAATATTCCCTATAACACCCGAAGAGGTCATAAAAGCTGAAGATGTTCTTGTATTTGCTGGGCAGACCGATCAAATTGATGAACTTAGAAGTATTGATAATCTAGTATTAGAAACAGATCATGATATTAACTCAAACTATTTTAATCATGATAATACTATTATATTAGAAACAGTAGTCACTCAACATTTAGGAAAACCGAATTTGACAATTAAGGAGTTAAAATTCAGAAAGAAGTACAATGCAGTAGTAATAGGGATTATAAGAAATGGAGAAAGATTGCAAGGAAAGCTAGGATCTATTCAACCAAAGCTTGGCGATATTCTCTTACTTATTGCTGATAAAAGCACAACTGGATTTATTGAAAAAGATCCCGCTCTGTCTATTGTTAGTAGCGAAGGGAGAAGAATAATAGAGCATACTAGAAAGAGTATGTATCCATTTATAGCTTTTATTGCAACAGTATTGCTGGCGTTAGTTTTCAACTTAAATATACTGTATACAGCGTTAGTTGGACTTTCTTTTATGCTTGTAACAAATACAATTCAAATTAAAGAAGCACTTGGGATGGTGGAGTATAAAACGATTATTTTAATAGCGTCATCTTTTGCAGTTGGGAAAGCTCTAACAAATACAGGAACAGCGACTTTTATTGCTAATCTCTTAGAACCTGTAATTGGTGGACTATCGCCCTTATTGTTACTAATGGTTGCTTTTCTTATTACAAATTTTTTCACTACTATAATCACGAATAATGCAGCAGCAATTTTAGCCTTGCCAATTGTTTATGAGATAGCATCGCTTACAGTTTTTGATGTTAGACCTTTCTTATTAGTGGCAGCTATTGCAGCATCATCAGCCTTTTTATCACCGTATGGTTATCAGACCAATATCATGGTCTATGGTGCAGGGGGATATCATTTTAGAGACTTTGTTAAGTTTGGTTATCCATTGACGATAATAGTCATGTTAACAAGTACTTTTTGTACGTATTTATGGTATTTTTAGCAGAAATAATAATAATCTTTACTATTTATAAAGTAATATAACAGTTTTGGGAGGAAGGAAATATGAAAGGAATAATATTAGCTGGAGGTTCAGGTACTAGACTGTACCCTCTAACTATGGTTACTTCGAAACAATTATTACCAATCTATGATAAACCAATGATTTATTATCCGCTATCAGTTCTTATGCTTGCGGGAATAAAGGAAGTATTAATTATATCAACTCCTCATGACCTGCCTAATTTTGAGAATTTATTGGGTGATGGTAGTAATTTTGGCATAAGTTTATCTTATGCAGAACAACCATCTCCAGATGGTTTAGCGCAGGCATTTTTAATTGGAGAAGAATTTATTGGACAAGATGATGTTGCTATGATCCTTGGTGATAATATTTACTATGGAAATGGATTTACTAATATTCTGAAAGAAGCAGTAGAAAGTACACAAAATGGACGATCAACTATTTTTGGATATTATGTTCATGATCCAGAGAGATTTGGAATTGTTGAATTTGATGACAATGGAAAAGTTCTTTCTGTTGAAGAAAAGCCTGAGAATCCAAAGTCAAATTATTGTATAACAGGATTATATTTTTATGATAATCGAGTGGTTGACTTCGCAAAAAAAGTAAAACCTTCAACTCGAGGAGAACTTGAAATAACTGATTTAAACAGAATGTATCTTGAAGATGGTACCCTTGATGTGAAGCTTTTAGGCAGAGGGTATGCGTGGCTCGATACAGGTACGATGGATAGTCTGGTTGAAGCAACAGAATTTGTTCAAATAATTGAAAAGAGACAAAGTATAAAAATTTCTGCTCTTGAGGAAATAGCTTTTCATAATAACTGGATAGATAGGGAAATGCTTTTAGAAGCAGCTAATAAATATGGTAAATCACCTTATGGAGAGCATCTCAAAAAGGTAGCAGAAGGAAAAATAAAATATTAAGTGAGGTAACTCAATGATTATAGAAAAAACTGCAATTGATGATGTATTGATATTAGAGCCAAGAGTTTTTGGTGATCATCGTGGATGGTTTAGTGAGACATATTCTAAAATTAAATTAGAAGAATTAGGAATCGATATTGAATTTGTACAGGATAATCACTCTATGTCAGCTGAGAAGGGCACGTTAAGAGGATTACACTTTCAGCAAAATCCAAAGGCTCAAACGAAGTTAGTAAGATGTACAAAAGGTAGAATTTTAGATGTCGCTGTTGATTTGAGAAAAGGTTCGTCGACATACAAGGAGTGGGTTGGCGTAGAATTGTCAGAAGACAACAAAAAACAACTTTTGATTCCAAAAGGTTTTGCACATGGATTTATAACATTAACTGATAATGTAGAGGTTCAATATAAAGTAGACGAATATTATGCACCTGAATGTGATAGAAGTATTCGATTTGATGATTCAGAAATTGGAGTTAATTGGGGAATTGAGAATCCAATATTATCAGATAAAGATTTAGAAGCACCAACGCTTAAGGATAGTGATGTAGATTTTTCTTTAAAATTTATGGTTACAGGTGCTAATGGTCAACTTGGCCATGATGTCGTGGTGCAATTAAAAAAACTAGGGTATAAAGTTATTGCTCCTAGCCGTAAGGAATTTGATCTTACAAATAAAAACCAAGTTAAGGAATATATTTTAAAAGAGGAACCGGATCTTATAATTCATTGTGCAGCTTATACGTCAGTTGATAAGGCTGAAGATGATAAGGAGCTATGTTACTCAATCAATGTTGAAGGTACTGAAGTAATAGCAAAAGCAGCCCAAAAAATTAATTCAAAAGTAGTCTATATAAGTACTGATTATGTATTTGATGGTTTAGACAATAAACCTCACTCAGAAGAAAAAGAAACGAATCCAATCAATTTTTATGGTAATACAAAAAAACAAGGTGAAAAAATAATTAGAGAGTTTATTGACAAACACTTCATTGTTAGGACATCTTGGGTTTATGGTATAAATGGAAGTAATTTTGTAACATCTATGTTGAAATTAGCAGAATCAAAAAATGAAATTGGAGTGGTAAGTGATCAAATTGGGGCACCAACCTATACAACAGATTTAGCAAACTTTATTATTAGACTTGCTAAAACTGAAAAATATGGGACCTATCATGGAGTAAATGAAGGATATTGTAGTTGGTATGAGTTTGCAAAAGAAATTTTTAAGGAATTTGATATAGATATGAAAGTAAATCCAATAGCTTCAAGTGATTATCCAACTAAGGCAAAACGTCCATTGAATTCAAGATTATCAAAGGATAAAACAATAGTTGAAGGTTTAGATAAATTACCAAATTGGCAAGATGCATTAAAAAGATTCTCACAGGAATACAATAAGAAAGAGGTTTAAACATGAAGACAATTTTAATCACAGGTGGAGCTGGTTTTATCGGGAGTAATTTTGTGAAGTTGATGTTAGAAAAGTATCCGGAATACAATATATTAAATATTGATGCACTTACATATGCCGGGAACTTAGAGAATCTTAAAGATATCGATTTTAATAGTAATTATAGTTTTATAAAAGCCGACATTAGAGACAGAGAGAAGATTGAGGATATTTTCAAATCTAATGATATCACTTACATTGTAAATTTTGCTGCGGAGTCTCATGTTGATAGAAGTATTGAGGAGCCTGAAGTTTTTTTGACTACGAATATTATAGGAACTCAAGTACTTTTAGACACAGCTAAAAAATATTGGAAATTAAATCCGAGTGATAAGTACTGTAAGGAGTACAAGCAAGGAGTAAAGTTTTTACAGGTTTCTACAGATGAGGTTTATGGCGCCCTTGGCAAAACAGGCATGTTTGTTGAAACAATGCCACTTATGCCAAATAGCCCATACTCTGCATCAAAAGCTAGCGCGGATATGATTGTAAGAGCATATAATGAAACGTTTGGCTTGCCAGTGAATATTACTAGATGCAGCAATAATTATGGGCCGTATCAATTTCCAGAGAAATTGATACCTCTTATGGTACACAATTGTCTTAAGGACAAAAGCCTACCAGTGTATGGGGATGGGATGCAAATAAGAGATTGGCTTCACGTCTCTGATCATTGCTTAGCTATAGACTCAGTTCTTCATAATGGTCTAGATGGAGAAGTATATAATATTGGCGGCAATAACGAAAAAGCCAATTTGGAAATTGTTAAGTTAATTATTAGCACCCTAAATAAGTCTGAGGATTTGATTAAATATGTGAAGGATCGTCCTGGTCATGATAGAAGATATGCAATTGATAATACGAAAATTACTGCTGAACTTGGATGGGAACCATTATATACTTTTGAGCAAGGAATGAAAGAAACAATTCAATGGTATCTTGATAATACTGACTGGACTGAGAATATTATTTCAGGAGATTATGCTGATTACTATGACAAGATGTATACACAGGCATAGTATTAGTAGGGTTATTAATGGTAAAGAAAAAGCACCTAAAGTGAAATCATTACTTTATGTAGTTTTAAGAGTAAAGGGAATGGATGGTTAAAATGCAAAAGAAAATAAGAATGTTGTTATTATTGATAATAGATGTGTTTGCAATAGTACTATCATATTATTTGGGCTTATGGCTTAGATTCGATGGGGTGATTGAGCCACGATATTACGCAATGTTTCTAAAATATATTACTGTATTGATTCTATTGAAAGTAGTTATTTTTATGGTGTTTCGACTATACAGAAGTTTATGGGAATATGCAAGTATAGAAGAACTAATGAATATCTGTATTGCTGTTTTTGTGGCTAATACAGCAGCTGTAACTTATTTGGTTCTAATGCAATCTCATTTACCTCGCTCCGTTTATATTATGGCAGGAGCCTTTGACTTAATTTTTGTTGGTGGTATCCGTTTTGCTTATAGAGCTTTACGTCGTGTAAAAAACAAGAATTTCTTAATCAGAAGCCCTAAAGCAAAAAATGTTCTTGTTATTGGAGCAGGTGATGCAGGTGCTTTAATAGTAAAAGAATTGAAAAATCACTTAGAGCGTAATTACAACGTTGTAGGCATTCTAGATGATGATCATAACAAGAAGGGACATCGTTTGAACGGGACATTAGTTTTAGGAAGTATTAACCAAATTGACGAAGTAGTTGAAAGATATCATATTGATGAAATTATTATTGCAATTCCATCAGCGTCTCGAGAGGAAACGAAAGAAATTGTTAACAGATGTAAGGAAACAGAGGCTAAGATAAAAATTTTGCCAGGAGTGTATGAATTGATTGATGGTAAAGTAACAGTGAACCAAATTCGAGAAGTTAAGATTGAAGATTTGCTGGGGCGTGATTCAGTACATTTAGATACAGGTTCTATTGAATCCTATATTAAGGGGAAACGTGTAATGGTAACTGGTGGTGGTGGATCTATTGGATCAGAGTTATGCAGACAAATTGCTCGATTCGAACCAGAGGAGTTACAGATTGTAGATATATATGAAAACAACGTTTATGAATTACAGAATGAATTAAATAGTACTTATAATATTTTTGGTTTGGATGAGAAATTAAAACTAAAGGCTATTATTGCTTCTGTTAGGGATAAAAAGCGAATGAAACATGTACTTACATGTGTAAAGCCGGATGTCATTTTCCATGCTGCTGCCCATAAACATGTACCGTTAATGGAAGATAATCCATATGAGGCGGTTAAGAACAATATTTTAGGAACTTTTAACATGGCGAGTTTGGCACATGAACTTAATTTGCAAAAATTTGTACTAATATCAACAGATAAGGCTGTAAATCCAACTAATGTTATGGGTGCTACAAAACGTTTCTGTGAAATGATTGTTCAAGCACATGCACAGATGAGTAAAACAGAATTTGTTGCAGTTCGTTTTGGTAATGTACTTGGTAGTAATGGCAGTGTTATTCCACTTTTTAAGAAGCAAATTGCTAAAGGTGGACCAGTTACTGTGACCCATAAGGATATTACTCGGTATTTTATGACTATACCTGAAGCTGCACAGCTTGTATTACAGGCGAGTGCTATGGCAGCAGGTGGAGAAATTTTTGTTCTCGATATGGGGGAGCCGGTTAGAATATATGATTTAGCAAAGGATTTGATTCGTTTATCTGGTTTTATACCTGATGAGGATATTAAAATTCTAATAACGGGACTTCGACCAGGTGAAAAATTATTTGAAGAGTTATTGATGGAAGAAGAAGGTCTTGAGAAGACTATTCATGATAAGATTTTCACAGGAAAACCTTTGGATATTGAATATAATGATATATTGAGTAAAGTGGAAATATTAGATAGGACTGCAGATTTAGAAGATAGCGAATTGTTAATTGCAGAGATGAAACGCTTTGTACCAACTTATTCAAGCAATGAAAGTATTAATACTAGTTTTCTGAAGAAAGAAGGGCTATGTTAGGAAATTAGAGTTATATATAGTTGTAACAATTTGATGAGGTTATCTTTATATGATTTTTAATTCAGTACCATTCATATTGTTTTTTATAGTAGTAGTTTTTATATACAATTTTTTTCCGGGTAAATACAGATGGGGTTTGTTGCTTTTCGCGAGTTATTTTTTTTATATGTGTTGGAAACCTTTGTATATAGCTTTAATCTTTTGTTCAACTTTAATTGATTTTTATGTAGGTATTAAAATAGAAAAAAGTAGTTTACAAATAGTGAAAAAGAGATGGTTGAAATTAAGTTTATTATCCAATTTAGGGATATTGTTTTTATTTAAGTATTTGAATTTTTTCCGTGAGAGTGCCTATTTATTCATTAATTTTTTTGGTTATGGAGTGAACTATACCGAGTATAATATTTTGTTGCCTTTAGGCATTTCTTTCTATACATTTCAAACACTGAGTTATTCAATAAATGTTTATAGAGGGAAGATAAAAGCAGAAAAGCATTTCGGTTACTTTGCACTTTATGTTTCTTACTTTCCACAACTAGTTGCTGGGCCTATTGAAAGACCTGAACGTCTATTACCTCAATTAAAGAAAAATCATATTTTTTCTTATAACCGTATGTTATTAGGTATAAAAATTATGTTGTGGGGTTTCTTCAAAAAAATTGTCATTGCAGATAGACTGGCTTTGTTAGTGAATGTAGTTTATAGTTATCCTCAAAAATATAAGGGTGTTCAATTGGTTATTGCAGCGGTTTTTTTTATGTATCAAATCTATTGTGATTTTTCTGGATACTCAGATATTGCAAGAGGATCAGCGATTATATTAGGTGTAGATCTAATTGAGAATTTCAAAACACCTTTTGCCTCAAAATCAATTACTGAATTTTGGTCCAGATGGCATATATCATTGTCCCTCTGGTTGCGTGATTATATAACATTGCCATTACATAGACATTTAAAAAAATATAAGAAATCAAGGGCTTATACTGCTATTTTCATAACTTTTCTCTTCAGTGGACTTTGGCATGGTGCTAATTGGACATTTGTTGTGTGGGGAGTATTAAATGGAACGTCAATGATTGTAGAAAAATGGATAAAATCCTTTAATTTCAAATGGTTAATGTACGTTAAAAAAACGATTTTTTATCAAAAGATAGCTTTTATTCAAGTAATATTTACTTTCAGTTTTGTTTGTTTTACTGGTATTTTTTTTAGAGCTGAATCTATATCAGATGGACTTTATATTGTGGGTAATTTATTTAAGGATATTCATATCATATTTGATATGAAATTATTGTACTATGCCCTTAAGGAGTTAGGAATGACGAGCTATGACTTAGTAGTTTCGATACTTCTGTTAATTCTATTGGAAGGATATCAGTTCACATTGCACAATAAAACATACGAAGAGGCTATTGAGTATCTATCAAACAAGCCAATAGCAATCAGGTGGGGGGTATATTATTCAGTAATTTTTTCTTTACTATTACTTGGTGTATATGGTCACCAAGAGTTTATTTACTTTCAATTCTAGGAGAAATGATGAAATTAAGATTAATCAAGGCCATACTTTTCATACTGATAGGAGGAATTGTATTTTTTTCAATAAATTATAAATATATGAGCTCAATTAAAAAGTACCACAGAGTTGAAAAATTTAGTAGTATTCCAAAAAAAATTGATATTTGTAATGTAGGACCATCTCATACTTTAAATGCCTTTATTTACGATGAAGTCAAAGATAAGAGTTGTTTTAACATGGCTTTGCCAGGTCAATCGTTGCAATATGATTATATGTTGTTAAAACAATACAAATGTCATATAAATGATGGAGCCATTGTGTTCATATCTTTATCTTATCCTTCCTTCAGGGAATTAGCTAAAGAGCAAGTGGAAAATCAAAATAGAAGATATTATCGTTTTCTGAAAAAGGATTTTATAATTAATTATTCGTACTTGGAAGATTTTATATCTAGCTATATACCGGTTGTGGCTGCGGGTTCAAGAGTAAGAATAATTTCTGATAGCAAAAATAATGAAGAAGAACAACAAAAGAGCATAGAAGATGCTTCTTTAGAACGGTATAAAACCTTTACATCGGTTCCTTCATTTTCTAATGAAACTATTGAGGTTTTAGATGAGATGATTGCTTTTGTTATTGATAATAATTGGCAACCAGTATTAGTTACAACTCCAATTACAAAGCAGTTAAATGATCATTATAGTGGCGATTTTATGAGTAAATTTCATAATCAAATTAATTATTTCGTTAACAAGTACAATATAGTTTACGTAGACTATTCTCACGATACGCGATTTTCAACAAATCTTGAACTATTTAACGATCCTGATCACTTAAATCTGGTTGGAGGTCAATTATTTACTAAGATTGTTTTTGAAGAACTTAATATTAATTAACGGTGCTATAACTATTTAATTCTCTTGTAATATGAAACAAAGATAGTTTGTTGTATAATTGGTAATGGAGAAAGAACATCCTTATCATGTAGCACTTTGGGATATATTAATTTTAAGTAGATAAAAGGAGCATAATGGCATATGGAAGACCATCGTATAGAAAATGAAATATCATTTAAAAAGTTAATTTATGTTTTACTAAGTGGACGGAAGTTAATTACTGGGATTGTGTTTGTAGGTATAGTCTTGGCATTGTTTTATAGTATTGTAATAGCAAAACCCGTTTATCAAACCAAAGCAACTATGTTTATGAGTATTCCTGAATCGACTATGACGGAAATGGGTAACTACAAATTTCCATCAAATAATCCAGAGGATTATTTCAACTTGATAACACAATCTGAAATTATTTATAAAACTGTTGAGTCAAATAGTTTAGAAATAAATGACACTGATTTCACAAGGAATTTATCAATTAGTAAACAAAAGGATGCTAAAGTTATTTCTGTTACATATAAGGGTAATAACCCTGAAGAAATTGCGAGTATTTTGAATAATCATATTGATTACTATCAGCATTATTTGAGTTTTATATTTAAAGAAGATGCGATTTTACAATTTATTACAAGAGACAAAGTTTCTTTAGCTTTAAAACAAAACGAATTGTCAAAGTTAAAAGGTCAATTGCTTAAGGCAAGAAACGATTTGTCTGAGTTATCATCCACTATTCCGCTCCAAAAGGCATTAACGACGAATCCAGAATTTGCTGCAAAATACGCTAGGGACAACGGATTGACGGTAGCTGAGTTATCTAATCAGTTATTAGTGGAGGAAGTTCTTAACTCGAATTACATCGCAGCTGAAAAATTGGTAACTAGCCTAGAAACTTCAATTAACACCTTGGAAATTGAAGTTAGGATATTGAATGAGCAATTAGAGAAACTTGAACTTGAAAAAAAGATACTAGAAGAATCAAATGTTTTCGAAGAGCCTAAAAGTAATTTTTTAAGCGCACTGTCATTACCAATTAAGAAAATGTCTCCTGCTAGTGTTTCGAATTATAGAATTTCACCGAGATTAGCATTGAATATTGCAATTGCGGTTGCTTTTTCAGGTATAATAGGTGTACTTGTAGTATTTTTTAAAGCTTATTGGAAGAATGAATTATAGGGAGGCATTTAATGAAAAATATATTAATTATTGGTGCACATTACGATGATGCAGAATTAGCAGTTGCAGGTGCCGCTGCTAAGTTCGTTGATGAAGGGAAAACAGTTTATAAGTTGACGTTGACAAATAACGTGACTAAATCAGAGCATTTAAAACTTGATATCGAATATGAAAAGAGTTTAAAAGAGAGTGGGCGTGCTTGTGATGTTATAGGAATGACTGAGTTAACGGAGTTTGAACCTATAGAATGTAATCATTTAGAGTACAATGCAGCAACGATGCAACGTATTGAGAAACTAATATATAAATATGAGATTGATACTGTTTTTATTCATTTTTCTGATGATATGAATCAAGATCATATTGCAGCTCATAATTTATCTAAAACAGCATCTAGACATGTGGATAATGTATTTGCATACCAAAGTAATATATATTTATTGTCTACAGCATATTATCCTACGTATTTCATCGATATTTCTAATTATGTAGATAAAAAGATTGAAGCTTTAAAGCAGTATACAGATGGACATAATAGATTTGATAAATTATTTGAGACAACATTAGACAGAAATCGTGTATGGGGATATTCTAACAAAGTTCAATATGCAGAAGGTTTTGTTCCTATTAAGACTTTGATTCGTTAAGTATATTAGGTAAGTTTAGAAGTTGTAGTATATTATGGGAGGATAAATATGGGCAAAGTTGTGCTGATTGCATGTACATCGGTTGGGCGTGAGATAATAGAGGAAATTGAAACAAATCCATTGTTAAAGACTATAGAAATTGCCGGGATTGTTAATTTAAATCCATCAGTATCATTCAATAAGGCAAATTTTGATTCATATTCCGATTTAATTTATAAGTATAATATTCCAGTATACTATTGCCAAGATGTAAATGAGGAAGAATCTATTGAATTTATGAGAGAAAAGTCTCCAGACATAATTATTCAAACTGGATGGTCTCAGAAATTTAGTAGTGATATACTAGAACTTCCTAAATATGCGTGTATTGGTGAACACCCATCTCCTTTGCCTAGAGGAAGAGGTGCAGCATGTGTAAATTGGGCGATTATTAATGGTGAAAGAGAATGGGGCGATACTTTTTTTAAAATGGAAGAAAAGTATGATACCGGTGTGATATATGCACAAAAAAGATTTTCTATAGAGCATTATGATAATGTAAAAACGGTATATGATAAAGTAAAACGGACTTCAAGAGATATTGTACGAGAGAATATTTTATCTTGGTGTAAGGGAGAATTTGAAGTTCATGATCAGGATGAATCAGAAGTAACATATTTTAAGCGTAGACGTCCTTCTGATGGATATTTTGATTTTAACTTTTCTTCATATCAAATATATAATTTAGTACGAGCTGTGACTAAACCATATCCTGGGGCCTTTTTTTATGCAATGGTAAATGGAGAGAAAAAAAAGATACTTGTTTGGGATTCGAAAGTATTAACACAAGATTTTGAAGACAAGTCTACTCATATTAATTATAATAATGGTAGCGTTAATATTGGATGTTCAAATAATACAGCTATATCTTTAATAAGGGTACAAGTCGAAGGTGATATAGAAATGTGGGCTTCGGAATTGTTTGATAGTTTCGATATTAAATTAATTTAGATGTGTTGCAGTGATTTTATGAAATACGGCGGAAATAACAATCGCCGTTTTTTTATACATATGATTTAGGTTAAAGGAGTAGACCATTGCAAATATTAGATTTATTAACAACAGAAATAAAAGTTCTATTGGTATCCATGCTTCCTATTATTGAACTGCGTGGTGCTATACCTGTAGGTATGGCTATGGGGATGTCAGCTAAACATGCATTTATAACTTGTTATTTAGGCAGCTTGATTCCAGTTCCTATATTACTCTTTGGCATTCGACCTGTTTTTAAGTGGCTTAAGGGAACTGTTATTTATGATAGGATTATTCACAAGCTGATCCATAGAACACTTAATAGAAGTTATTATGTTGACAAGTATGGTTTTTGGGGCTTGCTTTTTTTTGTGGCGATACCGTTACCAGGAACAGGTATTTGGACAGGCACATTGGCAGCAGTTCTGCTTGATATAAGGTTTAAGACGGCTTTTTCAGCTATTGCTCTTGGTAATTTGATTGCAGGGATTTTGATTATGGCCTTGAGTCAAGGGGCATTTTCTACTATTGGAGTACTATAATGATAAGGCATAAGGGATTATCCTGGGGACTTGTCTTCCTATGGATGGGCCTTATCTTTATGTTTTCACATCAATCTGCAGAGATATCTGCAGATTTGAGTGGCAGTTTATTAGCTTATGTAATTGTTCTAATAGAGAGAGTTGTGCTCTTATCTCAAAATACAGCGGAAATTTTACATGCGCTTATACGTAAATTAGCCCATTTTTTAATTTATTTTATTTTAGGTGTTTTATTATATAGGGCTTTTTTATCAACGAGTATATCACCGAGGGTTAGATGGTTTCAAATTGGGAAGAATGCAGTTATTGTTGGAATGTTTTATGCATTTACTGATGAAGTCCATCAACTTTTTGTTGTTGGTCGTAGCGGTCAGTTTAGAGACATTTTAATTGATAGTTGTGGTGTATTATGTGGTGTGTTAGTCTATTACAAAGTGAAGTTCAAAATAATTAGGGAAAATTAGTATTAGTATTGGAGAATAAACAAAAAAGTAATACAGCAAGAAAAGTTTGAAGAAGGTTTTAAATAGTTTTGCCGTCAAAAGATATCTTAATGCAAGGAACAGATAATAATAAGGGTATTTTCAAATTTCAAAAAATATAGTATACTATTTTTTACCACCAAAATGAACATGTGTTCATTTTAGGGGAGGGTAGATAATTAATGAATACGGAAGGCAAAACCTAAACTTTTTATAAAGTCGCCAAGACTTTATTTAATAAATAATTAATTTTATGTATTCCATAATTGGGGTATAATGAGTTACAGAATATAAGTCACATAGGAGGTGCTTATGGGTAAGAAATTTGGTATAGTGATTTTAGTTTTATTAATGATGAATAGCAGTCTTGTAGTTTTTGCTGATACTGATATAAATTATACCTTTCATGAAGTTTACGTAAAAGCTATAGAAAACATTGATCAGATTGAGACCATAGAAGATACTTTAGAGGACTTGGAAGATGTGGAGAAAGTAATAAGGAAGTATGAAAAATATGACATATTTAATGTTTATTATGCTACTGCATCACAAAGAAATCGTGAGGAAATGCTTTTCAAATCTCTAGAGACGAATCACTTAAAAATGTATGAAAATTTCTTTATGATTGATATATTGAATAAAAATCTTAAAGATATTAAAAATCAAACAAAATTAGGACTTGAGCAGTTGACCAATGGAATTTCAACTATTGACGACCAGATAGTTTATTATGAACAGTTATTAGACTTGAGTAATCGTAAATTATCTATGATGGAGACTCAACATGAGTTAGGAATGTTGCCTCAATCAGAAATAGATAAGTTTAAGAATGATATTGAGTCCATCAATCTTGGCTTAAAGAAATTAGATATTAATAAGAAAAAAATCCTGCTGAACATAAACAAGCTAACAGGTTTTGAATTGAGTGAGTACTTTACAATTACTGAAAATGCGTATTATAAAATTCCATATGATGCTACAGATATTGATGAGTTAGCTGAAAGTGCAATGGCAAACAATAGTGATTTAGATTTGATTTTGCTAGAAAAAGAAAATATTAAAAAACGCATGTATTATGTAAATGTTTTGGAAAATCAATTTACAGATCATGACGTTGCTTTTTATAGAATGAAATTAACTGAAATAGATAGAACTATAGAATCAAAAGAGTATGAAATTAAGGAAACGCTTTTAACGTTTTTAAATGAAGAAGATCAATTAGAGGATGATATCAAGTTATTAGAACTCAAGAATGAGGAATTACAAAAAGTATATGGTGAACTTAAGTTGAATTATGACTTAGGTAAAGCAATAGAGTTACAGCTTGTTTCAGCAGAAATTGATATTTTCAAAAATGAAATTACAATAGCGCAAAGACGCAGTGAAATGTATACAAAGCGACATAAGATATATCAGTATTTAAACTTAGGAATATAGTGGTAGAAAGGATAAAAAATGAAAAAACTAATTTTGATTTGTACAATTATATTATCAATGATCGTACCAACATTTGCGAATGTGGATGATGTAACAGATACAACAATTAAAACACTAAATGTCCATGATGCTTATGAAATGGCCTTAAAACAGGATAAGGAAATTCTTGCTTTAGAAGAGAAGATTGAAATTCAAAGCAAATATATTTTGTTTACCAAAGAAGAATCTGAACGTGTAAGTAAGATAGAAAAAGATTATGGTGATAAACTTGAAGATGCAGTAGATAGTGGTACTATTATTCACGTTGATCCTGCAAGGGCTGAATACGATTTAGCGACTTACCAAAGAAGCCTTGAAGACAGAAAGAATACACTCAAGAAGGAATTGCTTGTGAGTATGACAGATTACTTAGGCGCTGTTGAGACGGTGGATTACGCTGTGAAAAATAGCGAAGCCTTAAAATCAAAGTATGAAACTGATGTCTTGAAGGAAGAACTAGGGATGTTGACAGTCACTCAGCTGTATGGATCTAAATGGGCATATGAGGATTCTAAAAAGACATTGAGGGATGCTGAGAGGGCGGTTTCTTTAAAACAGTTGTCATTTAACCATCTTTTAGGTCTAGATGAAGTGACTTATACGCCTATGATAGCTTCTTATAAAAATATTTATGATATGGACAAGATGGATATTACAGGGATTGATTTGACAGCTCTTATTGTGGAACGCATCGAGGATGACAATGCTATTAAAAATTTCAATGAAGATATCCTAGAATTAGATAAGAAAATCTATACAGAGAAGAGATATAGATATGACGCTGATGTCATCAAGGGTTATGAAGAAGATATTGTTGACAAAGAGAAAGAAATCGATAAGAGAAAAGATGAAATTGAATTCCAAATTAAAGAGGCTTACTTTAATTTAGAGATTTCAACTTTAGATATTGCAATAGCAAAAAACACTTTGGAAAACAAGAAAATTGATTTAAAAAACATTGAAGCAACATTCCAAACGGGAACAATTTCAAAGCAAGAGTTTGATAATGCAGAAGTAGCATTAGTGAAAGAAACAAATTCGTATACCAATTTAGTAAGAAGGTTCTTAATTGACTTGTATGCATTTTATGAAGTTAAATAATGGTTAAGTAATTTAAATAACTGAATGAGTTGTCCACTGCATCTTCAAGATGTAATGGATAACTCTTTTTTTTTGTAAATTTGTGGTAAACTAATAATATATCAAAATATAAAGGAGCAGTTGAATGAAGAAAATAAGATTTTTAATCCTTATGGGAGTAATGCTATGCTTGCTACTATCTGTTAGTTATGGACAAAATACGACTAGAATCGTTGTTGAGAATCAAGATGTTGTGTTTAACCAAAACACGGGGTTTCCTTTTATTGATTCAAATAACAGAACACAGGTGCCTTTTAGGGTGAGTTTAGAAACATTTGGTGCAAGTGTCAGCTGGGACGGTGAAACGTCAACGGCCATCGCTAAGAAAAATGGACGGGAAGTAAGAGTGCCCATTGGTGAGAAATACATATTAAAAGATAATGTTAGGATAGAAACGGATACGGTGGCCCTTGTATTAAATGGCAGAACCTATCTCCCGATAAGACCGGTAATGGAGGCTTTTGACCAAGAAGTTTCTTGGGATGGTGTAAATCAAGCTGTTAAGATTGAGTCCCCTAAAGTTTCACCAATCACTAATATGAGTCAAAAGCTAAAGGTTGGGGATAGAACCATTTCAATTAATGCTTATCAAGTGGATTTTTCGACGGGTGACATTGAGATTAAATCAGCTTTGGCTAAAGACACCATCGGGGCAGTGGATACATTAGAAAATATAGCCAAGGCAGAAGGCGCCAAACTCGCTATCAACGGGTCCTATTTTGCGGCCTATACAGATGACAAAGATCCTTATGGTGTATTGGTTGTAGATGGTAAAGCAGTTCATAATGCAAACGACAGGTCTGTTTTCGCCTTTAAAGACAATAAGATGGATATAGATTTTGTAGATACAAAGATCAAGGGCGCAAATGGGACACCTACTTGGAAGTATTCTTGGAATGGCTATTGGATAAACCATACAGTGATTGAAAATGGGGTGAGTTTGACTGTATATGATAATGCCAGGGGGCAAGAAACCAGAAGTGAATTTGGACGAAATTATATTGTTGAAGATGGTGTCATAACGAGAATCGTTGACAACCAGTCAGTGCCTATTCCTAAAAATGGCTATGTCGCAAACCTTTATGGCAATTTAGGTCAAGGGGTATATGAACGATTTGCTATTGGCTATCCCTTTGAGTATGAGGTGACTTTTGAACCAGAAAGTGGGGATGTGGACTATTGGAATAGCTTAGATGGTGCTGTTGGAGCAGGACCGGCCCTCGTTGTAGATGGTCGCATTCAAATCGATTTTGACAAAGAACACTTTGTAGAAGAAAAGATAAAAACCATGTCCGCTGCAAGAAGTGCTGTCGGTTATAAGCAAAATGGGCAAATGGTTCTTGTAACAACCACGGCAACAATCCATGAATTGGCGGATATAATGTTACAACTCGGTTGTTATGAAGCAATGAATCTCGATGGGGGTGCATCTAGTGGGCTTTATTTTGAAGGACAAATGATCAGAACACCTGGGCGAGAAATAAGTAACATTTTATTTGTAAAATAAGTTAATAAAAGTTATTAAATGAGTTATCTGCTACATCCTAGGGGTGTAAAACGGATAACTCATTTTTTTTGACCCTTAGATATGATGCCGGGTGTTGTCAAACTGCAACATTGTTGCAGTTTTGCATCTTTTCTGTTAAAGCAGGCTTAGGCGTGGTTATAAGAAGTTCTCAGGGGGATTAGATATTGACATTCATTTAACAATCTTGAAGAGTTGCCGTTGCGTTTTCGCAACAAAAAAAGGCAACATAATAGAGTTGCTGAGGAAGGGACTCGTGAAAATACTTATAAAGCCCTTGAAATTACATACTTTCAGATGGGGGAATAGGGTCAGGTGGCATATTGGCACAACACTTGCTATATAAAAGCATGTAAGGTACATTTATGGTTTTATTATTATATAAGGTAAAAACTAAAGGAGTGGTTACAGTGGCATTAATGACAGGAAAAGAGTACATAGAGAGTTTGAGAAAACTGGACATCAAGGTATACATGTTCGGTGAATTAGTAGACAACCCGGTTGACCATCCGATTATTCGTCCATCAATTAATTCAGTGGCAATGACTTATGATGCAGCTCATGATCCTGAACATGCTGACTTAATGACAGCTACCTCTAATTTGAGTGGTGAGAAAGTAAATCGTTTTACACACTTGCACCAAAGTACTGATGACCTGAGAAAAAAAGTTAAGATGCAAAGACTTATGGGCCAAAAGACGGCGACATGTTTCCAAAGATGTGTAGGAATGGATGCATTCAATGCGGTATACAGTACAACTTATGAAATCGACCAAAAACATAAGACAAACTACCACGAGAATTTCGTGAAGTATTTAAAATACGTTCAGGAGAACGATCTAACAGTAGATGGCGCAATGACAGATCCTAAGGGTAATAGAGGCCTTTCGGCAAGTCAACAGGCAGACCCAGATCTTTTCCTTAGAATTGTGGAGGAAAGAGAAGACGGTATCGTTGTAAGAGGTGCAAAGGCTCATCAAACTGGCTCAATCAATTCTCATGAGCATTTAATCATGCCAACAATGGCCATGCGCGAAGGAGATGAAGCGTATGCGGTATCATTTGCAATCGAAACGGATGCAGATGGGATATTCATGATTTATGGCCGCCAAAGCTGTGATACAAGAAAGATGGAAGAAGGCGCGGATATAGATTTAGGAAATAAGACATTTGGCGGTCAAGAGGCCCTAGTGGTGTTCGATGACGTATTCATTCCAAACGATAGAATCTTCCTAAAAGGTGAAGTGGAATTCGCAGGCATGTTGGTAGAGCGTTTTGCTGGTTACCACCGTCAAAGTTATGGTGGCTGTAAAGTTGGTGTAGGTGATGTTCTGATTGGAGCAGCAGCTCTAGCGGCAGAATACAACGGAGCACACAAAGCGTCTCATATCAAAGACAAACTGATTGAAATGACACACCTGAATGAAACATTATACTGCTGTGGCATTGCATGTTCTGCGGAAGGACATCCAACAGAAGCGGGCAACTACCAGATTGACTTGCTACTGGCAAATGTTTGTAAGCAAAACGTGACAAGATTCCCATATGAAATCACGAGACTAGCTGAAGACATTGCTGGCGGTTTAATGGTGACGATGCCATCGGAAAAAGACTTCAAACATCCCGAACTGGGTCCAATCTGTGAAAAATACTTCTCAGGTGTTGAAGGCGTGCCAACAGAACATAGAATGCGTGTCCTGAGACTTATTGAGAACATGACTCTAGGAACAGCGGCCGTTGGCTACAGGACAGAATCGATGCATGGTGCAGGGTCACCACAGGCACAACGTATCATGATTGCTAGACAAGGCAACATCCAACATAAAAAAGAGCTGGCAAAGAAGATTGCCGGTATTAGCAAGTAAACCATAGCTATGTTTCTGTAAGAGTTGGCGTGATGAAGGCGCGCATGTACAACGCATTGAGTATTGTTGGCGTTATGGGTAACCATTCTTGCAGAATCAGAAGCGTAAAATATGATTGGGTGAGATCCCCCTTGCCCAATCTCTATAGATAGTGCGGCCTAATGGACGTGCTTTGGAGAACAACAATGTATAAACAAATAGAAGAAATTTTAGAAAACAAAGTAAAACCGATACTTGCGGCTCACCATGGGTCGATTGAACTTGTGGCTGTAGAAGATAATCGAGTTGAAGTGAAGCTTCTTGGTGCTTGTAGTGGGTGCCCTTCGGCAAAATCAACGCTGGAGGACACGGTGCTAGGGTCAATCCAAGGAGATCTTCCTTCGATTCGGGAAGTTGTCTTAGTGACAGAAATCGGTGAAGACCTGGTGGATATGGCACGTAGTATCTTAAAGCGTCATAAATAACAAAATGAGGTGATTCTTTGGAATGGAAAAAGAGTTATGATTCAAAGTTGCTTTCAGCAAAAGAAGCTGTTCAGCATATTCCATCTAACAGTCGAGTGGTCCTTGGTCACGCCATTGCAGAACCACTGGTATTAGTTGAAGCTATGGTAGACAACAAAGCGGAGTATAGCGATGTAGAAATTGTTCATATGCTGGCTATGGGTAAAAGTGAATACACCCTACCACATATGGATGGTCATTTTAGACACAATGCTCTGTTTGTCGGTGGCTCTACAAGAGATGCTGTTAATACGGGGCGTGCAGACTATACGCCGTGTTATTTCACGGAAGTGCCGAGACTTTTCAAAGAAGGCATTCTTCCAGTGGATGTGGCTCTTGTTCACTTAAGCCGACCGGATGAAAATGGTTACTGCAGCTTTGGTGTATCCGTAGATTATTCAAAACCGGCAGCGGAAGCTGCAAAAATTGTCATAGCAGAGGTCAATGATCAAATGCCAAGAACTATGGGTGACTCCTTCATCCATATCTCTGACATTGATTACATCGTTGAAACCTCTTATGAATTAATAGAGTTACAGCCGCCTAAAATTGGCGATGTAGAAAAAGCCATTGGTGAAAACTGTGCCAAGTTGGTAGAAGATGGTTCTACCTTACAACTGGGTATCGGTGCTATACCAGATGCAGTACTGCTGTTTTTAAAAGACAAAAAAGATCTTGGCATCCATTCAGAAATGTTTTCGGATGGGGTTGTTGAACTGGTTGAAGCAGGTGTCATCAACAATTCTAAGAAGACACTCCATAATGGAAAGATGGTCGTGACCTTTTTAATGGGCACAAAACGCCTATACGATTTTATCGATAATAATCCAGAAGTGGCGTTTTATCCGGTGGACTATGTCAACAATCCATACGTCATCATGAAAAATGACGACATGGTGTCTATCAACTCCTGTATACAGATTGATTTAATGGGTCAAGTGGTATCCGAAAGCATTGGCTTAAAGCAATTCAGTGGTGTTGGGGGACAAGTGGACTACGTCAGAGGTGCCAGTCTTTCAAAGGGAGGCAAGTCGATTATTGCCATGCCATCGACGGCGTCAAAAGGGAAAATTTCCAGAATCGTGCCTATGATTACAGAAGGCAGTGCAGTAACAACGCCGCGTAACGACGTCCATTATATTGTGACGGAGTACGGGATAGCCGACTTAAGAGGTAAGTCCTTACGTGAGCGGGCTGAAGCATTGATACAAGTTGCCCATCCTGACTTCCGGGAAGGACTACTCAATGAGTTTAACAATAGGTTTTAAATTTTGTGGTGGTTGCAACCCACGTTATGATCGTCGCGCCGTCTATGAGCAAATTGTTCAGCAGTATGGTGCGGATTATAAAGCGGCCATGGCAAAATCTGACGAGACATATGATATCCTCGTCATTATAGCAGGGTGTAAAAACACCTGTGCCGACTATTCCGACTTAAAATACTCGAAAGAACGAATAATCATTAACAGTGAACGACTGCCTTTTTAGGTGGTCGTTTTCACGTTATGCATGAATTTTTTTGTACAGTTTTTGTCATTTCATTCATATATTCTTATCGATAAATTAATATTAACAAATGGTAAAATTTGTTGTTCCTATACTTTATACATGATACCATTCAGTTAAGTTGAGTAAAGGCAAAGAAGGTGAGAGAAATGACGCAGGTAGATTGGATACATTTTAGGAAATCGGTACGGAAATACAAAAAAAATACGCTTGATAAGCATGTTCTTGTTGAAATCAAAAAACAGTTTGAGCAAGTAGAGAACATTATGCATAATACGACTTATAATCTTCATTTAATTGAAGAAGGGGAACAAGTCAAAAAAGTATTGGCAGGCTTTGCATCTAAATACGTGTATGTAAAAGCACCGCATTACATATTGCTGACATGTGAAAACACGGAAGAAGCGGTGTTTAATCTAGGCTATGTCGGAGAACAGTTGGTCAAGTTCTTGACCCTCAAAAATCTGGGTACCTGTTGGATTGGTGCCAAAACCAGTATGGATAAATTACAGACGCTGGCATCAGTTGACGACAACCAAACCTATAGCATTTTGATTGGGTTCGGCGAACCGATTGCACCTTTGGAGTTTATTAGGAATCGAAAGCGTAAAGGCATCCAGCAAGTCTTTTATGGATATGAAAAGTTAAGTGATACAGATCAGTTTATTGCGGAATCAGTGCTGACGGCACCTTCAGCAATGAACAACCAACCATGGCGGTTTTATCTGAATAACGGGGCTTGGGATTACTACAAAGCGCCACCAAAAGGATTCTTTGCAGGGGCACTTGCTGATAAAATTGCTTTAGATGCAGGGATTGGCTTATATCATGTTGTAGAAACAGCTCGGTCATTTGGCAGTGCCATTAAATTTGAGCAGATGGACCTCCATGCTGGTGATCAAAATTATTTAGGCACTGTAAGGGTTCAAGACTGATAAATGAAGAGTTCTGTGATATAATAGTCCTAGAATTGGAGTGGGACAGATGGAAAAGGTCGTAATTGTCGGTGCTGGTAATGCAGGCAAACTGGTTTTAGATATAATTTTCAAAAGACGCTATATGTTACTTGAAGAAATCCATGTACTTGGATTTATTGATGATGATTGTGCATTGCATGGACAACTGATTCATGGTGTTGAAATTTTGGGAACTCTAGAGTCATTTTTACAACGACCAATTGACGAGGACATACAATTCATCGTGACACAGAATACATTAGCGCAAAAGAAAGAGTCCATACAAGCCATTGAGCAAAAAGGATTTATGGATTTCTATACAGCAATACACCCACGGTCTGTTGTGGGGAATAACGTGACAGTCGGTGTTGGTACAATCGTACACTCAGGTGCAATTGTGAACATAGACACAGACTTAGGCGAGCATGTTGTCATCGGTGCAGGTAGCATGATTGAAATAGGCACACAAATTGAAGACTATGTAACAGTCAAGCCAAAAGTAATCATTGGTGAAGACGTGCATATCGGTAAAGAAAGTCTGATTCAGTCAGGCACCATTATAGGAGACAATGTTAAAATACCGAGTGGCTACAAAAGCACACTTGGTGAAATTATAGAATAAGCGTAAACGGCTGCAGAAATGTGGTCGTTTTTTTAGTGCAAGAAATGCTCCTAGAAAATGTAGAAAAGGTCGTTTCAGCTAATTGTTAGAAAATTAGAAAAATTTTACAAAAATAACTTGGTAAAAATTGGTTAATGTGATATTATAATGATACTCGAAATAAAAAGAGTGGACATACCTTCGTATTACATATTCGTTCACATGTAGTGAAGGTATGTCAAAGACCTGAGAAAACGCGCAGAGTACATACTTTTGCGTGTTTTTTTAAAATTTAAACTAGGAGCGATACAAATGAGACAAGTAGAGTATATAGTACTGATGGTGGTAGCGGGGTTGTTATTGACGTTTCAAGTCTTCTATTGTGCAAGCTTTGCAGAAACAACTTTAAGCGACATAGAAAATCACTGGTGTGAAAGCTATGTAAAAACACTATTAGAGGAGAATATTGTGAGTGGGTATCCGGATGGCTCATACCAACCAAGCGGCCAGATTACAAACGGCGAGTTCCTATCACTGGTACTTAAATCAATTGGACAACAACCGGGCAGTCCGGCAAGAGACGAGTCTTGGGATGCGCCGGTAATCAGAAAAGCACTGGACCTTTGCCTTGTTAAATCCTCCGAGCCGATGATTAATGGCAGGGACTATATCACCAGAGAACAATCGGCCCTGATCCTTTATAGAGCATTGCAACAAACCGAGAATTTAGAAGATTATTATGGTCAATATGACATAGCACTTGAAAGTATGACGAATGATTATGAGGAAATATCAAGCGACTATTTACCAGGTGTGGCCATGATGTTTCAGCAAGGCATCATGAATGGTTCGGAAAAGAATAGAGATAAATACTATGATGACCGTTATCTAAATCCAAAAGGCACACTGACAAGAGCTGAAATGAGTGTGCTTATTTCTAAGCTTATTGATTCAAGTTTAAGGTTGACTGTAGATGAAATTAATCAGAAATTGCAAAGTAAACCAGTTGTTAGGTTTTTGCCGAAAGCGTCTGAAAAATCAGTTGCGATGGATTTTAAAGACGGGATGCCTAATATAAATAGAAATGATGTTATCAGTGAATTGTCAAATACCACTTATAATTTTGAAACCAGCTTTTGGGGGGATACTAAAAAGTGGGATGAATTGGTCAACAGTGAATGGTTTTTTGATTATACTCTAGAGCAAAAAATTGAAAAGTCCTTAGATCAACACGAGTCATCTGTAAAAGTCATAGAAAGAGCTTTTAATGTTTCTTATAAGGATGATTTAGCTAAGTATGAAAAAGATTTGAAATATTATATGCCTTACATGACGGTAGCAGTAGAGTTTGTTGAGGGCTGGCTTACATTTGTAAAAAAGGATCAAGCTACTATTAAAGGGATCGTCGTAAGTGATAAATCTCTTTACTATTCTGATAGCAGTTCGTTTAATAGAACAAAAATGCGCCTTTATTTTAAAGTAGAATCATCAAAAGATGAATATAGGATGTTTAAAGAATTATTTCAATTCAAAAAAGGATCTATTCTTTTAAAAACAGGCCAGTGGTATCAAGTGGATATGGAAATTGCAACAAGTATGGTAGCAGGTGAAGGTAGATTATTTCAGACTTGGGAAGCAAACGAAAATACATTTGCAAGAGAATGGTACTTATCTGACTACATACCTGTTAATCCAAGATAGAGGGTTTATATGAAAAATAGAAGAACAATAGCACTGATTATTGCTTTGCTTATTTTAACGACAAGTGTTGTTCAGGCTTTTGAAATTATTCATTATAAAGAAAATGAAAATAATTTTATGTTCATTACCGAAGCACCTCTTGCAGGAGATAATGACTATTATAAGTTTACAACCCTTGCTTTTAAAGCTTCTATTCAAGGGACGGATTATTTTATTCATTTTTTTCCAAACAGAAGTGAGTCAGAAACTGTTGTTATAGACGGAAAGAATTGGGATAGAACCAAATGGACAAATCTTATTAGTAGCGAGGATAGAAATCCAAAAGATAATCAATCTATTTATGACCACTTTAGGGCAAAATACTTTTCTAATCCTGTAGATAAAAAAGCCATTACAGAGTATTTCGCAAGAGCAGATAAACCCATAATCATTGATGCTGTTATAACGCCTGTCGTCAACGACATTCCAGTATCAGGTGTCATTTGGCTACCTGGTGATGCAAAGTTTCCTGGTAAAGTTTATAGGTCAGCTCAGGAATTTGCGAAGAGCGGTATTCCTTGGTCAGAATCAACAAAACAAGCAGTTGAAACTTACTATTATAATATTCCTCTTATGTTTAAACCTCAACCAGTAGGCGACCCTCTACCGGTTATAACAGGCATAAATGATCAAGGTCAAAGAAACATAGCGCCCCTCCATACCTTTGAAGAAGGTCAACCGATTACCATCGATGCCCAGGACTCATGGTTTCCGACTGAACTTATCCCACTTAAGTACGAGTGGACAATATCCAATAGTGATGGGTCAAACGCCATTACAACAACAAGAAGCAAGCCAGGTAATCCCTTTAATAGCAATTTGCCAGTAGGTGACCACCTAGTTAAGCTTAAAACGGCTGCTGTCTTTTCTCTTCCTTGGGATAATGATGCAAGCTTTGAAATAGGATCGTCAACAGAAACACAAACAATTCTTCGTATAGAAGAAAGTCTCGACCCATCTGTGGTAGCAACAATTAGTGTGCCTGAGAATGTACAGTATGGCGAAGATGAATTTTTTAAAGAGTTGCAGGCAACACTTAATGTAAGGGTAAATAATGTTGAGGAAGAAGATATTGCTTTGATGCATATTAAGCTTTATGATCCAAACGATATTAGAAACAAATTCGTTACGGAAAGTCCTTTTGTTAATCAATCAATGGTTGAAAAATTCATGGTCTTCTATGATGAAAATAGACTTCATCAATTTGAAGGGTACGCAATCCTCACCTTAAAGAATGGTGAGAAAATGACCTCTAATATAGCAACGGCTAACACGTGGATATACAAAGACAGACTTGTTACCAATCAGCCACCTATGGCCTTGCTCGATTTAGCAAATAAAACAGTGGTGGGTAATACAGTAAGGGCTAGTGGCTCACGTTCTTTTGACAGAGACGGAACAATTGTAAAATATTCCTTTTCAGTACCATCATTAGGACTCTATGAGGACTATAACGATCAAAATTACCAACTAATAAAATTTCATACAGAGGGAAGGTTTGAAGTCATTCTTGGTGTAACTGACAATGATGGACTATACGATGAATACAGAAAGACTATAGAGGTAACACCTGTACCACCAGTAATAAGTATCGAGAAAGATGGTTATTTTAAAGAAAACCGAATCGTTTCATTTGAAGCAACCAATCACACTGAATATTTATCGGCTGTAGGAGACAATTATACATGGGAAATTAAACCACTTGATACAAACTATCCAGCTTCTAGCGTAAGACCAGTTACACTAAGGGGTAAAAACATCGATGTCCTCTTTCAAAAATCAGGAAGATATTCAGTAAAAGCGACTGGTGTCAACAGGGATCATGGGGAAGGTTTTTCACAGACGATTGTTTACATCGCTGAAGATAGACCGCCTATTTTAAAACTCGTCACAAGTGACACTTATTATAGACTGGATAATGGAAATGCAACAATAACGGCTTTTGATTATGCTTACAGCATTGACGGAGATTTTGTAGACAAGCGTAAGTGGTTCTATAGGTTTGATAGTAATAACAATGGAAGTTTTGATGATGAATCATGGAATTTCGTAAAAACAGGTTTAGACCCTGATAACAAAGTATCTTTTAAAGTTGATAAAGTAGGCCGTTATCAAATCAAGGTGGAATCAATAGAAAGTTTTGGACAACCGACTATTTCATCACTTCTTACAGCTGATGATTACAAGTCTTGTGAAGCCATTGCAGAAATTGAAGTGGACAACATTAAACCATCGGTAAGCTTCAATGCATATTTTGAAAAAGACATTGATATTTCTATAGTAACAGACTACGAAGGGGATGAATTGACCGCCCTTCAAGACCAATTGAATGATTTCGTCATGGATGCTTACGACAACTATTTGAATGTTAATGTTAATTACATTACGGATAAGGTTTATGTAGGACGTTATGTAGATCCCAAAGCAGAGAATTTTTACTTCTTAAAAGATGAAGATGCTATAGATATGCCCCCAGGCTATCCTGTTGCTAAATGGGGAATTAAAGATTATTACACAGGTATTACGAGCAGGATTCAAGAATACTCCAATGGTTATGTTGCTTATCAAGCTTGGTCGTCTACACGACCTTACAATTCTGAGTGGGGAACAGAAGAAGCAAGAGGAACTTTCCCTGCAAGAATCAAAAGTGTATATGGTTATGACCAATCCTTGCTCATTTGGTTAAAAAATGGTGACGTATACTATATGGGAACAAACTCAAAAAATCAAGGTGAAGATGGATATTCTATACCAACTTATGTTTTAAGTCCAACTAAGATATTAAGTAATATTGTTCAAATAGAAGGTAGTCAAGCAGGAGAAACTTACTACTTATTAGACGATCAAGGAAAAGTGTATGCACATACAAGAGAGACATACTTTGATCCTTATATGTGGATGTTTAAAAACTACATGAACGCTAAGCCCGATATTAGAGGTTTGTTCGCAACCTATAAAGACCCTTACGGAAAAGTTAATACTGGTAGTTACAATTATAATACTGGTAACGGTGTAAGTTTAGTGACAGGTCTTACTGACATAGAATACATTTGGTCAAATGGTGGTGCTTTAGTTGCTAGAAAATCAGATGGTAAATGGTATGGGTTTGGTGGTGGTCTTAATGGTTTTGGTCTTAGTACAGGTTTTACAAACACACCACCTGTGTCAGTTGAGCGGTCACAATATATGGATATACCTGCACCTTATACGAATAATGTCTACTTCGATTGTCAAAATAGCATACGTTATTTAAAAAATCTAACTGATATGAGTAATGCTATTGGTGGGATAGACAAAATTGACCCTAATATGGCTCTTGCTAATGATGGTAAAGTTTATTCGTTTAATGAAACGCCAGTGTTAGAGGAAGGGACTAATTATTTAACTGTTTTAGACAGTCATTTCACTTACACTCTTACGAGTGAACCTTTTAAAGGCACTGCTGCAGAAGAACCTGTAGGTACAAGTTTATCGCTAATGCAATACACAAGAACATGGAGCAGTTACGCTAATGCTTGGCGTACTTTTGTAACTCAGCTCAGCAGAAAAACAACAAATGGCGGTAGCTCAAAAAAAACTTGGTATATGAATCTTCTTATGCCCCAAGTAACTTATGATTATGTTATAAACTATAAAACTAGTGTAGGGCCAAGGGAATTACCCGAAGGGTATGTGTATCCATATGATTTAAAGCTCTATTCCGCCGGAACTAGAAGCGGAAAAAACATATTGCTGACATTACCTTACAATGGAGTAGGCTTTGGTGAAGATGGCATATGGGATTTCAAGTTAATAACAATTCCAGTAAACCTTTCAATGGGGGAGAATACTTATATTAGGGAGAACAGCTACTCTAAAAGAATAGGATATACTACACCTTATGATGGAAACAGTACAGTACACTATAAAAATGAATATAGAAACTTTAATGAATTTTACCCTGTACATCATGAACCGAGTTTTGAAGTAAGCAACTCTAATAATGGTGTGCATGTAACGTATTCCAAATATCAGATGGGGTGGAAAACATACGCTACTGATATTAACAAAATCGAACAAGTTTCTTTTAGAGAGGATTCAAAGAAATACATGGTATACCTTGCAAAAGGGGATTCTTTTAAGAAAGTAGAAAAGTCTTTAGAAAAGTTCATGTTAGAAAATGACATAATTACGAAGGTTGCAGCACCTAGCCAATACATTAACAACTACTCTAACTATTCAGAGTTTATGAGCTTGCATTATTTTTCTTCTCTTCACCCTGACAGTAAAGTTTATAGTGAAAATGACCTTGAAGGAATTTTACAAGATGTTCTAAGAGAAAATGAGCTAACCTTCAATGAAGAAGATGGTGGACTTTATAGTGTCGTAGGTGAAGATACAATAGAATTGTCAAAGTTTTATAGAGATTATGAAGAAGACCCCAAATATAGTGACCGGGTATTCGTGAACCACGATGAAGACTATTTTGAAAATTCCACGGGCCGATCGATTTTAGACCAAAGGATCGTTGTTGAATCGACCCTTTCCTTTGATAAGGTCGGCAGATACCCAGTGACCTACAGCGCAATCGACAATCCTAGTGAAGATAATCGATTTTCACACTACCGAAAGGAATCCAATAAACTGGAAACAACTATTTACGCCCATAGGCGGCCGCTAGCGGATTTTCAAATCAACTATACTTATGATGCGGATTTGAAATTATATGGGGTGATGTTTGTAGATCATTCATATGATTTGGATCATCAGTTCCTAAGAGCAGATAAGGGGATTGAGAAAATAGAGTGCTTTTATAAAAAAGAAGGTGGGGACTGGATAGAGGGAAGGACTGCAACATTGACAGTTGGAAAATATATGGTGCGCTATAAGGTTCAGGATGTAGAAGGTGCGTGGTCGCATCCGGTGACAAAAAAAATTGAGCTTTATGAGGAACCGCTACTGATAGAAGGCAAGATAGGCAGTCAAAAGGAATCGTTTGAGACTGGGGCCATGCCGGTTACTGAGTCCTTTGAACTCTATGATGTAGAGACGACTTATGTTAAACCGGTAAAGATTACCTACGGACTTTACAAAGGGGATGTGCTCCTTGGACCGCTCAAAACTGTGACAGCAGAAGAACCGGGTAAAGTCTTGCGCACGGATACTTCCTCTGGACGGTGCTGGTGGCGGACTGAAACAGTGATTGTACCTGGGACTTTGGCAGACGGACCCTATGCAGTTAAGGTGGAGGCGGTTGATCTGGAGAACTCCTTAAAGAGGGCGACATTGGTATTTGATGTAGGGGTGGAGACGCCGATTGATCTAGAACCGGAAATTGATGACTTGATTTTTGCGGGTCAGGAGATATCCATTCGATGTTGGACTTCTGCCTATGCGGAGGATGTTAGGGTTACCATCTTTGAGGGGATGCCCTATGCTTCGCTTTTGTCCTTGTCTCTTGAAGAGGTAATTGAAGATGATATATCTAAAAAGATGTGGACTGGCACTTATGTGGTACCAGAAACAGTACCCTCTGGAAGCTATCGGTTGAAATTCGTTGGAACGGTGTATACACACCCTGCCAAACATCAAGCTTCTTATGAGATGGTCCAAGTAATTTCCTTAGGCATAGAAGATGTGACCTTGACTGGAGCCTGGCAACATTGGAGAGGTCAAGTTGATATCTTCGGCAAACAGTTGGCGGATATGCCCTACCGGTTTTTATCATGGGAGAAGGTTTATCTCACTGTAAAGACTCTTGGACATCCGGATAAAGTGTCCATACGGATGAGTCCTGAGCTGGAGGCGATGACTTATACGGACAGCAATGGAAAGACATTCGATTATGAGGATCAATTTGGCAACCGAGTGCAGTTTCCCTTATATTGTGAGCAAGTATCGGAGGACATATGGCAGGCCAGTTATATTTTGCCTCTTGCCCATAGCACCCTATCTTGGGAAGATAATCGGCTGAAACCGCCTTATGAAATTATCGTGACGGCTGAAAAAAACGACATGACGACCCGTTATATTTTTGATGAAGCTCATGGGAGAGGTATTGATATAACAGGCAATACGACGAATCTTATTTATGCACAACCTGTGGCCGACTAAGCTGTTATTACAAAGAGTAAAAAGCCCCTGTGAAAAGTTATGAATCATTGATTCAGACTATCACAGGGGATATTATTGTAAACGATTATTTGATATCAATGGCATCCACGAGGCATGCCTTGATGCAAATTTTGCAGTTGATGCATTTGTTGTCATTTATTTTTGCCACTTTCGCAAGCATTTGAATGGCTTCCATGGGGCAGTGTTTGATGCAGGCTTGGCAGCCAATGCATTTATCTTTGTTGACGATGATTTTCATAAGGGCCTCTATTCAGGTTTCGGAAAGCCTATTGCTTCAGAAACTTCTTTCATGGCATTCAGTGCCAATTCGGCAAATTCATTGAAGGGCATCAATTCTTCGATGGACCACATGGCTTCACGATTGGCGCCTGCAGCAAATCGTGTTTCCTTCATCCGCTTGGTAATGGACTTCACTTTGACGCTATGGATATTCTTGTCTGGATAGACAAGAGCGATGGCGTTGATGAATCCTGTGATTGGATCTCCTGCAAATATGCATCGGTCAAAAGTTGAATTGATGGCTGTCCGGGTTGCAGGGTTATGTGCTAGGATTGCGTGGTACATGTCTTGACTTCCGAAATTTGCTTCCTTAAGAAGTTCAATTGTCTTAGGACCGTGGGTACTCATGTCGTTTTGCCAATCCACTAAATCATTGTCTAGATCGTGCAAGAGTCCTGCCATTGCCCATAGTTCCTCATTTTCAGGATCGAATTTTTGAGCGAGTTTTCTCATGACAGCTTCTACTGCATAACTGTGCTTGATGATATGTTCTGTTGTTACTTCAGTCGTTAATAGCTCTACTGCAAATGCTCTATTTAAGTTCATTTAAGGCCTCCTTAAGCTTATGTATATGAAATCCTATTTACGTCAATATTAGTTTACCATATTATTTAAATAGGTCTTAAACATTTTTTGCTTGTAGGTGTTTCAAGTCATTAATTGGGGGTAAATAATAAGTGCCATACAGCAAACCTACTATATTATAACGCCTGAAGAATACATAATGAACAAGCGTATTGCTTTGTGCGGAAGACAAAACTCCAATAATACTTGGAGTTTTGTCATTTTTTTGTAGCGCAAGTGTTCTGCTTGCGTTAAGAGGACATCCGACCTCGACGGTCGGTGTCGCTTATTGATTTGCCTGTGTAAAAAAATGTAGAAATTTTTGTAATTTTACAAAAATTTCATTATAATGGGTGTAGGAATAATGGTTCTAATATGGCGTCAACCTAGGAGGGTTTTAGCGTGAGCAGAGTATCTTTAGATGCCATCGGTACAACAATGTCAATTCGGGAAAATGACAGTCCATCAGTGGTTTGTGGCGAGCATATTTTTAGGCCTGAGTTGGAGTGCATAGCTGCACTGGTATATTATATGGGTGTATCGGTAGGAAAAACGGATTTGGTGACAAAAATGGTCCAATGTGATTTTCACTTGGATGCCATCGAAAAGGTGAAAGACCTTTCTGTAGAGGAATATAATGAATTTGTCAGTTATATCGCTTCTAGACTGTTGAATCCAGATGAGCAATCCTTTGTCGGAAAAGAGTTGCTGGAGGATTTTCAGGAGAACTGTACTTGTTGCAGTTAAATCATATGATGGATTGTAAAGTGCATATTAATTTGAAATGGCGTTGAATGTGGATTCATTCAACGCCATTTTTACAATGTTGCAAATATTTAAGATTCTGTGTTTTGTGGTTATTTATTAACACAAAATTCGTTACAGTCTTGCCCGAACTTTTAGTTTGGGCTTATTTATTTTTATTTTTCATATCTTGCTTTTTCTGTTGCTTCTGCTGTCGCTCTTGAAGTTTTTCCTCTAGCTGTTCTTTTTTCTGCTCTATAACAGCTTCTTTGCCAGTTTTCATTCGTTTTATTTCGTCTTTTTTGTCAGCTTGTTTTTGTTCGATCTCCTGTTTCTTGTCGACTTGCTTATGCTCTTGTTTGATTTCTTTCTTTTCCTCTTGCATCTCTTGTTTAAGTTCTTGTTTTAGATCAATCTCTTCTTGATGCTCTTCTTTTGTAGTTTCCTTTTCTATATCGGTATCGCCTAATGGGTGCGCATTCTTCTCTTTAGGTCCACGCTTCTTAAGAGGTGCATTGACTGTTGTGATACTGTCAATGGTTGCCGAGTCAAAAAGTGAGTCCTCGTCAGCATCGGTGGTAATATCCAAGAAGTAGTGGCCGATGGTCACATCTTCATCTTCTGCTGGTTCGTAAAGATCATAGTCAACAGCTGCTACATAGACAGTATATGGATCGTCTACTTCTGAGTTCTCTAAGGCGTTTTCAACAATTGTAGCGACTGCTTGTGTATTTGTCTGGTCCGTAGCTGCAATAAAGATCTGATTCTTTTGCTTTAAATAACCAGCTGATTCAGAAGCGGTAATAATCATTTCAAGCCCTTCTAATAATGGTCTTTCTTCAATGACAATCACCTCAAGGATTTCAGCACCATCGACATTTTTACTTTCAGCGTGTTCGATGATACCCTCTGCGTTGATGTGCAAGGAGATGGAAGGGTTGATATCGACTGAAACAATACCATATGTTGGTAATATAACTGGTTCAGTTGGCGTGCCGGTGTACATCATAACTGCAATCAATAAAACGGCTGCAATCGGTGCCAGTGCATAAAGTGCTCTGAAGGCATGTAACTTGTCTAAGAAACTGGATTTTTCCGTTTTTATAGGCAGCGTCACTAAATCTTCGTCAAAGTAATAGATGGTTTGACCAAGTTCCATTTGAGGTTTCAATTTAATTTTTTCGTACTTTAGTGTATCTGAAAGTACGATGACTTCGTGTCCACTAAATTTTAAAATTTTACCTTTATTCATGATCCTCATCCTTTAATGTGTTATCTATCCACTGGGTAATGGATTCAAACTTTTCAACGTAAGCAATAATGACTGACGTTATCAACGCTTTGGAGCGTTTGACTATTTTTATGGTGACTTTAAAGCGGGTTGCAATTTTCGTAATGGGTAATCGTTTTGTGTCATATAATTTTTGAACAATCGGTGGTTCTTTACTGGATTGTTTTCCGAGTGCCATGGCTTTTGTCCTTGTGTTTTGATGTTTGGGTGATTGTTCAATTAAGTCTTCGTAACTAAGACCAAAATTTCTTAAAGCGGTTTCATAAGCGGCGAGTTCATCTTTTTCCAGAACGGATTGTTCAAGATTTTCATTATCTGATAGGTGTTCGGCAATGGGGGTCTTAGGATTGTCGTAAGAGATAAAACTGTTCGTATTGCCAGAACGATGATAGTCAATAAGCCTGTTTTTAATAAGCCGTTGGGCGAACTTAATAAACCCACCTTTGTCAGCATTGTACTTTGAAATGGCTTCGTCAAAAGCAATCATTGCAATGGCCAGTTCGTCGTTGTTTTCTACCTCAATATATCGGTTCAGATGTTCCGATGCGGTTTTTATGATGAATGGGAGATATTGCTTAATTAACTGATTGCGTGACTCTTGGTCGCCTTGCTGACACTTGGTGATGACATCCGTTAAATTGTCTGTTGTGATTGTCGCCATTGTACCGCCTCCTTTAACGTTATTTTAGCATAGATGTTAAAGGGTTATGTAAAGAATTACCCGTTGCCAGGTAATTCTCAAAAGTCTTTTAATCTTCTTCTGGCATGTACTGATCAAATTCTTCGGTGATATAAGCCATTAAATCCAATAGTGCTTCGATGGATACTAAATCATTATCCTCATCAAAGTGTGTAAGTGAGTTGTAATAATTTTCGATCTCTTCGTATTCGTTTACAGTAAGCACATCTCTTAAATCGTCCAAAAGGTTTTCAAGGTCTTCTAGGAAGTCGTTGTAATCTTCTAGCTCATCAGAAGTTGCTGTTCTGCTCATGATGAAATCATTGTAAGCCTCGTTTAGGATTTCAAGTGCGTCATCTAGTTCTCCTTCTGTAGATGTGTTGTCGTCAAGAACTGCATAATATGCATCGAGTGCGTCTTCGAATTCTTCGATACTACCTGAGAAGTATTGACCTAGTTCCGGGCCTTCTTCTGCTTTCTGAAGAAGTTTAAGCGCATCTAGAAGAAGTGTTTCGATGTGGATTACTTCATCAGTAATTGTATCTACAACTGTTGCTGCAGGTGTTGTAACGTCTTCAATTCTCTTCGATAAACCATATGGAAGAATGTCCATTTTTGCTAAACCTGGAGGTAAGTCGTCACCTTTCTGTAAAAGACCTGGAGGAAGTGCGTCTTTTGCATGTCCTTTGCCAATGCCTTCACCGTAGAATGTTTCTTGGCCAAGTTCAACGCCTTCATCTTCGTCTTCTACATCTGCATCCTCATCCTCAGCTTCAACGTCAGCATCTTCATCGTCTTCACCTTGGTGTTTTTCGAATCGATTTCGCCACTTAAGTAGAAGTTTATCTAATTTATCTGCTGAAGTAAGTTCTTCATCTTCGACTTCTTCTTCTTCAAGATCGGCATCTTCAACTTCTATTTCTTCTTCCACTGGTTTATTTGGCTTTTCCTTATTAAGTTTTTCAATTTTGTTGCTGTTTCCTGGATTTTCAGGTCTAGCGGCAAATGTTGGTATCGCTAGCATGCTAATAATCAACACAAGTACTAAACTCAGAGATAATAATTTTTTCATTTTTAGTCATCCTTTCTTTTTTAATCAAGTAGTTATCATTATTGATGTGAATTCCCCTTGATTAATCTTATGTATTACCTTTTGACATTATAGGATACGTAGTACAATTATTTTTTAGGGCCCTTTTTGTGTAAAATATCAGATTTTTTTTATATTTTTTGTTTCTTATGACATAATAGATGTAGAAGAGTTGAAGGAGGCATCATATGATCGGATCTACACTGATTGATTCAATATTATATTTTATGGCATTTATTCCACTGGTAATGGTACCAATAGTGGTGATTCAAATAGGTCCATATGTAGTGATCAAGGGCATTAACACACTGATGAAAGCAGATGCGGAGGACAATAGTGCGGAACGTTATTTTGGTATTGAACCAGAAGAGGATTTACTGGAACCAGGGACTTATAAGGTAGAGAACGAGGAATTTAAAAATGAAGTTCACACAAGACGTTATATATTAATGAAGGCTTTGAGCGTCATTACAATTGCAGTTCTTTATGGTAAGCAATTCAGCGCAGGCGTATTTCAAAGCGATGTCATGCTAAATTACTTGATGAACAAGATGACGCTTGCTTTTCTGGTAGGCGTCCTGTTTTATGGGGCATCAATGATGGCCTTGTTTGACCAGTTCAAGGAACATCCTCATGGGAAAAAGATTGAAAGTCTTATTTTTTATGTAGATGGTCTTGTTATCGCAGGAATTGCAGGTATAATTATCGCAACTTTGAGATTTTAATTTTTAAGAAGAAAAAATTGACGTTTAGGTGACGCTTGATGTGGTATCTTTTTAAAAATGAACGGAAGGAGTAGCGATAGAAAGTGTCGCATATAAGGAAATGGAAACAGTCTCTAAAAATAAATGGATGAGCACATCTGTGCTCGTTAAGGCAGGATTACTGGCTGGTTTAAGTATTGTATTAACCCGGGTTTTCTCGTTTATGATTCCTCTTGCAGGTCTACCAGCACTTCGCATTGGATTTGGAGGATTGCCGATAACCTTGGCAGGCATCTTATTTGGTCCTCTTGTTGGTGGCGCTGTAGGTATTGTAGCGGATTTGATAGGATTTATGTTGAATCCAATGGGTGGCAGTTATTTTCCAGGCTTTACAATCAGTGCGGCCCTCAGTGGTGTGATCCCTGGTTTATTGTTTCAATGGATGCGCAAGATGAATCGTAATCTCAACTTTAACGTTGTTAATGGTCTTGCCATAGTGACCTTTGCCCTAGGAGTTGTTGGGGTTATGTGGCAAAAAGGTGTGCTTGTAATGAGTCAAAGTGGATTCATGTACAACGAGGCACCCTTGTCTATGATTGTTGTTATTCTCTATGGTGTATTGGTGGCTGCTTTTGTCGCGCTGCCTGTCTACCTGACAAAACATCAAGGTAAAAACCCAGTGGAGCGCTTGTATTCCATGGATAGAATTACATTTGCCGTAACGGTTCAATACATGATTGTCTCTCTAGGCTTAAACACCTTATGGTTGAGTATCATGTTTCAGAAAGGATTTTTAATCTTTTTACCTGGGCGCATATTGGCGGGCTTTGTGATGATCCCACTGATGTCATTGCTGCTTTATACATTATCGCGCTTGTTTAAGTATATCGGATAAAAATATGGCTGTTACAAAGGACTCTTTAGAAGAGTCCTTTGTAACAGTCTTTTTTGTTGTATAATTTTATTAAAAGCCTATGAGGTAAAGGAAGGTAATTATGGCATATTACATTGGAATAGATTTAGGCGGAACAAATATTGCAGCTGGTATTATTGATGAAACCCATCAATTGTTATATAAAACATCAATCAAGACCGACATGAGCCGAGGATTTGAGGGCCTATGTGAGGACATGGCTTCCCTTTGTTATCGGGTGGTAGGAGCATTTGGTGTTGAATTTAAACAAATCTTATCCGTTGGTATCGGTTGCCCTGGTATGATCAATGAGGAAACAGGAGAAATCGTGTTCTCCAACAATCTGGATATTTACCATCAACCTTTGGGTGTTCAAATGGCCGAGCTCCTTGCTTGTCCTGTATACTGCGCCAATGATGCCAATGCAGCGGCTCTTGGAGAGTATATGGCCGGTAGTGGCAAAAGTGCAGATAGTATGATTGCCATTACTCTTGGGACAGGTGTCGGATCAGGCATTATCTTGGAGGGAAAGATTTGTGGTGGCTTTAATTATTCTGGCGGTGAGCTAGGGCATATGGTAATCCAGGTAGGGGGACGTCAGTGTACCTGTGGTCGAAAAGGCTGTCTTGAAACCTATGCGTCTGCGACGGGGTTAATCCGGTCAGCGAGAGACGCTATGGAAAATGAACCGGAGTCTCTTTTATGGACATTGGCTGAGAATAATCCCCATCATGTCACGGGCAGAATAATATTTGAGGCGAGAGAACAGGGGGATGCTACAGCACACCAAGTTGTAGAAACCTATATTGCGTATTTGTCCGTGGGACTTTCAAATGTAGTGAATGCCCTTCAGCCTGAAATCATTGCAATTGGTGGTGGCATATCCCATCAGGGAGAATGGTTGATGCAGAAGCTTCAAGAGAAAGTGGACACCCAAGTTTTCGGGCGGTTCGGCGATAAGCAGACAAGGATTATGGCCGCAAGTCTGGGCAATGATGCAGGGATAATCGGTGCGGCTTTGTTAGGACGTCATGAATAAAGGAGGTAAAAAATGATATTTTTATTGGAATCGGTTTATAAGGATTATTTATGGGGCGGGGAGAAATTGCGTACCCACTACCATAAGGACACGGCGCTGACACCACTGGCGGAATCATGGGAAATCAGCTGCCATCCAGATGGTGAAAGTATGATTGCCTGCGGCCTACATAAAGGTGATTCCCTATCGACATATTTATCTCAGTATCCCATGGCATTAGGGACAAATGGTGCAACATCAGATCGTTTTCCGGTATTGGTCAAGTTGATTGATGCCAAGAAAGATCTGTCTGTCCAAGTTCATCCCAACGATGACTATGGATTACGAGTAGAAAATGAGTTGGGAAAAACAGAAGTGTGGTATGTTTTAGAAGCGGATCCAGGCGCTGAGCTGATTATGGGGTATAGAAAAGAGACTTCTAAAGAGGCTGTTGAGAAGGCAGTTGAAGAGGGAAGTCTCATGGAGATTCTTAATAGGGTTCCGGTTGTGCCGGGAGATGTCTTCTTTATAGAAGCGGGAACCGTACATGGTATTGGTGGGGGTATAACCCTTATAGAAATTCAACAGAATTCCAATACGACCTACAGAGTTTATGATTATGATCGTGTTGGTAAAGACGGCAACAAACGACCGCTACATTTGGACAAAGCACTGGATGTGATGACTTATGGTCCGGCCAAACGCCGGTTGTGGGAGCCCCCGGTTATAGCTCACTGTGAGTATTTTCATGTGGAAGCTCACAGTGTCGACGGAAGCGCTGAGTTCACCGTCACAGCAGAAAGCTTCCACGGACTCACTTGCGTTGAAGGCAGCCTAGATATCACACAAGGGGAGCATGTCCTCACCTTAATCAAAGGCAGCTCCGCATTTGTAACTGCAGAAGAAACAACTTATACAGTAAGTGGTCAAGGCAAGGTAATTGTGACCACCTTGCCATAGATAGTTATTTAGAAGGTCTGCCGATGAAAAAACCGAAAGCCCGAGTGGGTGTATTAGGGAAAGCTAACGACAGTTAGCCCTATACACCCACTCGGGCTTTTGAATTTTTTCCGGTTGTTTTTTTAATTGCTTTCAATATATTTTACTTCAAATTCAGTAAATGTTGCATTTTCATCATCACCAGTTGGTAAGACGCTGTAAGTTCCCTTGATAATTGGAACATCATCTTCCCAAATAATATCCGCAGAGAGGATGAAGGTGTATAAGACATCACTTTCTTCTACTGGATAATATTGATAGTATTGTGTATCAATGTTGTCAAAATAGTAGAACTCGTCAAAATCATTGTCCCGAAGGGTTAGGCTCATGGTGTCCATATAGTCCATCGACGCATAAATGCTGTCATCGTTAATGACAAACGGCATTGGCGGGTAGCTGTTGTCCACGTCATATAAAACGAAGACGCCATCAGTGTACATGGAACTGTGCGGATACCCTTGAGGCTCCTCGTACGTGTAGATATCCAATGAAATCAGTCCATCATCTGACATAAAGGATTCTAAATACTCATTTTCCAAATAGGTCAATCGAATGAGTTCTGAAGTATCGTCGTTGATTTTTGTGACATTAAGGTCGAAATAATAGAGTTCATTTTCAATTGTATAAGGAAGTGCCAACCGTGCGTACAAGACCTCATCGGCATAGTCTCCGATTAAATCATCCTCATTGGACCCATCGTAAATGTCCTGGGTCGGTTCCCCTACAAATGTACCACTGGTGTCATTGTTAAAATCGATTGGCAGGGTATAACTACCCAACAGTTTTAATGTGTTTTTGTCCCAAACATCAAAAAAATATGCGATGTCATCATCAGATTTTGATAGGGTGAGATAAACCGGCGTTTGATATTCACCTGTAAAGTCATGATCTTTGAGCTCAAAACGCATTTGGCGTGAATCAAAGTTTAAATACGTATTTGTTGAAAGGCTTCCTTCATAAATCCCCTCGGCATTTACAGCAATGTCACTGTAATCACCAAAAAAATTCCGATCTTCGTTCATTGGGAAATCAGGTGTATCATCAGAGACAATCTCCACTACTGTTTCTTCTTGTATGACATAAGTATCGTCATTCGAACTGAATAGGTCCTCAAAGTCAAAATCCTCTAAAACGCCTGAAATAATATTCATAAAAACGATAAAGAAGATAATGGTTCTAAAAATGCTCTTTGGAGAGCGTTTACGCCCAGTTGTATCATCTGAAGTTTTTCTAGAGGGTCTTAAATCTCTTAAGGTATCGAAATCAGGCAGCTTTTCACTGACTTCTTTTGGAAGTCGTTTTGGTGCTGTTTTTTTAATGGATTTATTATCCGTCTTACGTTCTGCTTTTCTATTGGCCTTGTCACGATCGGCCTCTGTCATCGATCGTTGATCTTCAAACAGATTTACATCATATTGACTACGCTCTGCGCCATACTTGGCAGCGCAGTAATCGCAATAGACGTTTTCTTTGTCAAACTTCTGACCACAAACTTTGCATTTAACGTACATATTAGTGCCTCCTTGTTGAGGGTATTCTGTTATGCTACTACTTACAGTTTATACTAATTATGACCGATTGGGTATTAAGAAATTATTAATCATTCCAATGGGAAGTAGCTGTCAGAAAGTGTCAAAATATTGACACTCCTACAGGAATTTAATAAAATAATAGAAGAAAATACTTTAAAGAAAAGAGGGAGCGTATGAAGCAATCAGTTATACATATTAAAACACTGAAAGAATCACCGTTTGAGGGAAAGATGGAATGCCAACACTTAATGTTCCGAGCGGGCATGATGAAAAAAAATGGCGCTGGTGATTATAGTTTAATGCCCTATGGTGTTGCATTATTCGATGTGTTAAAAGAAAAAGTTGATACGTTGATGAACCATATTCACTACCAACGTGTCTCTACCTTAGAATACAATGAGCGAGAGTTGTTAACACAGCTTAGATCGGACATTGTATCATATAAAGATTTACCGCTCTTGATTCAAACAGATAGTTTAATGCGCCGTGATAGACATAGCGTTAAACATGGTCTATTAAAAAGCAGAACAGCTCCAATCAAGGGATTTCAATTGATTCTACCGTCTAAGGACAGTTATGATGCTGAAATCAAAAATTTATGGAATCAGTTATTTGAGTTACACAGTGCCCTTGGATTGCCATTTGAACTGACAAAAGTATTTTCAGAAGAAAAGGAAGTTTCAGTTAGTGGAACATGGCTTAGGTCGCCATATGGTGACCAGACGTTCTTTAATTGTAAGAGTTGCGCTTACTGTAGTGATGAAATAGGGGCAAAGTGGAAAGTGGATGGTGAGGTAGATGTACATGTACCTGAGGTTGAGGAAGTGTTGACCCCGGACATCAAAACGATTGCTGATCTTGAAGTATTTCTGTCGATAAATGCCAACCAGCTGATGAAGACACTCTTGCTTCGGTGCGATATGAAAGGGAAGCCACTGACGATTGCCGTGGTTGTTCGTGGTGATAGAGAACTAAACGTGCCTAAAGTCGCTCAATATTTAGGTGTAAGCAGTAAGCAACTGGAAATGGTAACAGATCCAGACCTTGTTGAAGCTGCTGGAACGATTGTTGGATTTGCAGGACCTATTGGTATTAAAGACGTCATGCTCCTTGTTGATGAGGAAGTAGCTGAAGGTCACGGCATGGTAGCTGGTGCCAACAAACAAGATTACCATCTTAAAAATGTTGTTTATGGAAGAGACTTTGAGACAAAACACTTAGGAGACTTCTCAGCGATCAAAGAAGGTGACCTTTGTCCTGTATGTGGCCAGTCCTTAGTTCCTGAAAGGGGCTACACATTAATTACGGTACAGGATTTTCAAGATGCCTTAAGTAAACAAATGGACATTAAGTTCAAGAATGACCAGATGAAGGAGGAACGTCCTTTTGTGGCGTTGGGACAAGTGGATCTATATAGATTGATGATCGGGTATTTGGATCATCACCAAGATGAAAATGGCTTCATTTTAAATGAAGGATTGACAGCATTTGATGTTCATGTGGTAGTACCGAACATCAAGAAGGAAGAACAGTGTATTGTAGCAGACCAATTGGTATTCGAATTAGAAAGCAAAGGCAAGCGGGTCTTGCTGGATGACAGAAAAGGTAGTGCTGGTGCGAAGTTTAAGGATTCAGACCTACTTGGCATCCCAGTACGTATAACGGCAGGGAAATTGGCAGCCGATGGCATTGTTGAGTTAAAATACCGAAATGATCAAGAACGTATCGAGATGACAATCAAAGAAGTTTTGGATAAATTTTAAAGGTAAGACAAATAAAGGAGCAATATATGATTTTAGCCCCCAAAAAAACGGTGGCAAGTGACGTATTATCGACGCAGTTTATAACTGTAAACAGTGACTGTGTCCTGGATACGGCCATCGAAAAGATGTTAGAAAAAAATCTACCTGAAGTTTTCATTGTAACAGAGAAAGAACATCTTATGGGTGTGTTGACATTAAAAGATATCTCGGATATCAAATCACAGCATTTGGATACAACCCAAGCAATTAACAGGTTTGTTAACAGTGAATTTGTCTCTATCAATGGCTTTACTCCACTTGATAGGTGTAGAGACATTATGTTGAAAAAGCGCATCGGTCGTCTGCCAGTGCTGGAAGATGAGCGCCTTGTCGGTGTTATTAGAAGTGGTGAGATCCGTGACAATTTCTATATGAAGATGGAGGAGTTTGGTCTTCAGTTGACCAATATCATCAACAGTCTTCATGAAGCAGTTTGTGTAATTGATCAGAATGGTGAAGTTGTCGTTTGGAGTAAAAACGCCGAAACCCTCTATGATACACCTTCCAGTGAAATTATGGGCAAGCGGCTGGAAGATTATTTTCCAGAAGCGATTTTATTAAAAGTATTAAAAACAAGAAAAAAAGTCGACAATGTCTATCATGAACCAAGAAAAGGCAGCCATATTGCCATCAGTGCCAGTCCCTTGTATGTGGACGGGAAATTCATTGGAGTTGTTTCTTCGGATCGTGATATAACTGAAGTTCGTAGCTTATCTGCTCAACTTCAAAAGGCAACGGACACGGTTAAGTTTCTGGAGCGAGAGGTACAGAGGATTTCCAGCGATGGTTTTGGGAAGATTGTCGGTAAAAGCCCCAATCTTGTCAAAAGTATAGAAGTGGCCAAGCAGGTCGCTCGAACGGAAGCCAGTATTATGATTACTGGTGAAAGTGGGACGGGTAAGGAAGTGTTTGCACGGGCGATTCATGCACAAAGTGGCAGGAGTGGCCTGTTTGTACCGGTCAACTGTAGTGCCATTCCAGACGAATTATTTGAGAGTGAATTTTTTGGATACGAAGCAGGTGCCTTTACAGGTGCCAGCAAAAAGGGTAAGTTAGGTATTTTTGAACTGGCCAACAACGGGACAGTATTTCTTGATGAAATCGCAGATCTACCGATGCACATGCAGGCAAAGTTATTGAGGGTCTTACAGGAAAGAGAAATCCGTCGTGTGGGCGGGGAAAAAACCCATACTATCAATGTAAGAATTATTTCCGCAACCAATAAAGACCTGACACAAATGGTCAACAAGGAAACTTTTAGAGAGGATTTGTATTATCGTTTAAACGTGGTTGGATTGAATTTACCACCGATACGGAAACGTCGGGGGGATGTGGATTTATTCCTTCATACATTTTTCAATGAGATCAGCGCCAATAACAATAAACCGGTACCGGCGTTTGAAGATGGTGTTTTGGATATTTTAAAAGCCTATCAATGGAAGGGAAATGTTAGGGAACTGAAGAATACCGTCGAACATATGGTGGTGCTTTCAAACAATAACATCGTCTTGAAAAGTAATATTCCAGAGTATATATTGGAAGCTGTTGAGCAACAGCAGATAAAAAAGTACGAAGGCAATGATCTAAGCCAGGCCGTTGAAGAGTTGGAGCGATCCATGATCGAGAAGGCCTTAAAAGTGACTGGGTATAACAAAGCAAAGACAGCCAAGCTGTTAAATATTAAACGGAGCACATTGTACTATAAGCTAGACTATTACAAGCTTATAGAGAAATAGGAAAACTGGCAGGTGTCGAATTATTGACACTTGTCAGTTTTTTGACGTTTTTTGAATTGTTAAAAAACAAACAAGGAAGACCGTTTATTACTCATTTCCACCAGTAAAAAACATCTTATATAGACAGGGGTGAAAAAACAGTGTCGGTTTTCTGACACTTTTCGTATTATTGGTATACAATTATGGGGTTATATCAATTAATTATAGGATTGATTGCTGGTATTAAGAAATCGAATAGGGGTATTGGATAAACTTATGATTATAAAGAAAAAAACTTGGTACGGGCGCAAGTATTCAAAATAGTGACTTGTGAAAATATTGAAATCTTCCGAGATTTTAAAAATATATTGTTTTTGCTACTTTCATACAAAGTTGGCACGACTCCTGCATATATAGTTAATTGAAATGCGAAATGCGAAAAGGAGGTGGCCGATATGGAAATTAGTATCCTATTAAAGCAACACGTAGGTGGACCTTGTAAAGCGATTGTCGAAGTTGGACAGGACGTTAAAAAAGGTGAACTAATTGCTGTACCAGAAGGTTTAGGTGCAAACATACACTCAAGTGTATATGGAAAAGTAACAGCTATTAACGATGCTGTTGTTATCGAATTAGCTGATGAACAACCACAAGAATTTGTTCCTATTAAAGAAACTTCTTCTTATATAGAAGCTGTTCAAGAAGCCGGTATTGTTGGTGCAGGTGGCGCGGGATTCCCAGCCCATGTTAAATTCAATACAGAAGTAAAAGACGGTTTTGTACTTGTTAACGCTGCAGAGTGTGAGCCAGTATTAAAGCACAACATTAAATTAATGGAAGAAACACCAGAGCTACTAATCAACGGATTAAAGTATGCAATGGAAATGACAAAAGCAGCTAAAGGTTATATTTGTATAAAGCCTAAGCATAGAAAAGCAATGATGGTACTTGGAAAAGCAATTAAAGCGGAACCAAATATCGAACTTAAATTCTTACCTAACATTTACCCAGCAGGGGATGAGAGAGTAATTATTAGAGAAGTTTTAGACGTAGTATTAGAACCTGGTCAATTACCAAGTGTCGCAAATGCTGTTGTCTCTAACGTAGAAACACTTAAAAATGTAGCACTTGCTATTGAAAACAGACAACCAGTTATTACAAAAGACGTAACAGTTGGTGGCCGTATCAAAGGTGATGTTGATGGTGTTGCATACATGGACGTTCCAGTAGGAATGCCGGTTGGACACTACATTGAATTATCAGGTGGTGTTGAGAAGAACTCTGGAGAAATTGTTGTAGGTGGACCGTTCACTGGCCGTTCAGGTGATGTGAATACACCGATAACAAAAACAACAGGTGGTATCTTAGTAAGTATCGTGTTCCCTAACGACAATAGAAAGTTCGGTATCTTAGAGTGTGAATGTGGCGCTGGTGCAGAACGTTTAACTGAAATTGTTGAAGCAATGGGTGGAACAGTAGTCGCTTCTGAAAGATGTAAACGAATGGTTGAAGTCAACGGAAGATATAGATGTGACAAACCAGGCGAATGCCCTGGCCAAACTGAGAAAGTGTTGAAGCTGAAGAAGGAAGGCGCAGAAGTTATTGTCGCTGGAAGCTGCGAGGATTGAACTAATACAGTGATGAAAGTAGCTCCTAGGTTAGGAGTTCCGGTTTACCACAGTACAGATCATGTACTTCGCGCAACAAATCATAAGCTTTATAGAAGAATTGAAGAATAATTCTTCACACCGAAATCGGTAATTACTTTATAAGTTATATATATAGTAATACCCTCAGCAATTAAATCTTGAATTGGTCTACTGATTCAAGATTTTAATTGCACTCCTTTGTTAGGAAACTAACAAAGTTAACGTTGTTACTTAAATAAGTAAGTAAGTTCTGCCATCCATTGAGGATGACAGACTCTTAACACAAACTATGTTTGTGATATAAGTAAATTATTTTTAAATAAATATTATAATATCTTAAAGGAAAAAAGGAGGCGATTACATGTCAATTACAGCTGAAACAGCAAAAGCACATGCAAAGGACCCTGCAGTATCATGTTGCAGATTTGAAGCTGGTACAGTAATTGATGTAGCAAACTTAGAGGATCCAGCAATCTTTGCTGATTTAGAGGACTCAGGTTTACTAGAAATCACAGGTACTACATTAACAATCGAAGAAGTTTTAGGTGCAAAATTAACGAAAACAGTAGATGCTTTAACACCATTAACTGCAGACGTATTAGAAGGCGTAAACGCTGTAGCAACTGAAGAAGTTGTTGAAGAAGCAGTAGTAGCACCAGTAGCACCAGTAGCTCCAGTGGCACCAGTTGCGACTGTAGCAGGCGGCGTTGTGAAAATTCACATCGGCGAAGGTAGAGACATCAACCTTGAAATTCCATTAAATGGTGGCGTTCCAGCAGTAGCAGGCGCTCCAGCAGATGCAACAATGACAGTTGAAGGTGCAGCACCAGTTGCAGCAGCTCCAGCAGTAGTTGAAGCAAAGGAAATGAGAAAAGTTACTAAGAAATACTTCACAATCAACAAAGTTGAATTAGCTGAAGAAACTAAAATCGAAGGAACAACTCTTTTCTTAAGAAAAGACATCTGTGATGATGCTTTAGCATCTCAAGAGTTAGTAACTTCAATTAAAGTTGACATCATTACACCAGAAGATTACGGTAAGTACTCTGAAACTATCATGGACGTTCAACCTATTGCTACTAAAGAAGAAGGTGAATTAGGACACGGTATTACAAGAGTTATCGACGGCGTAGTAATTGTTGTAACTGGTACTGACGAAGGCGGTGTTCAAATTGGTGAATTCGGTTCTTCAGAAGGTATCTTAGAAAGAAACATGATGTGGGGAAGACCTGGTGCTCCTGACCATGGCGAAATCCTTATCAAAACTGAAGTTGTAATCAAAGAGCATATGAACATGGAGAGACCTGGTCCTTTAGCTGCTCATAAGGCAACTGACGTAATCACACAAGAAATCAGAGAAGCTCTTAAAGCATTTGACGGCGCTGCTGCAAATGAAGAAGAGTTTGTACAATACAGAAGAAAAGGTAACAAAAAAGTAGTAATCGTTAAGGAAATCATGGGCCAAGGTGCTATGCATGATAACTTAATCTTACCAGTTGAGCCAGTTGGAACATTAGGTGCACAACCTAACGTTGACTTAGGTAACCTTCCGGTTATGTTAGCGCCAACAGAAGTTATTGATGGTGGTATCCATGCACTTACTTGTATCGGACCAGCTTCTAAAGAAAACTCTAGACACTACTGGAGAGAGCCATTAGTATTAGCTGCTATGGCAGATGAAGAAATTGACTTAGCAGGTGTTATCTTTGTTGGTTCGCCACAAATTAACTCTGAAAAGTTCTACGTATCTAAGCGTTTAGGTATGACTATTGAAGCAATGGACGTTGATGGTGTTATCATCACAACTGAAGGTTTCGGTAACAACCATATCGATTTTGCTTCTCACCATGAGCAAGTAGGTATGAGAGGAATTCCAGTTGTTGGATGTACTTTCGCAGCTAACCAAGGTGCACTTGTAGTTGGTAACGAATACATGACTTCAATGATCGATCTTAACAAGTCTAAGTTAGGTATCGAAAATGAAATTCTTTCAAACAACACATTATGTCCTGAAGATGCTACAAGAGCTTTAGCAATGATCAAGACAAGAATGGGTGGAGAAGAAGTAAAAGCTTCTGAAAGAAAGTGGAATGCTAACGTTAAGTTAAATAACGTTGAAGCAGTAAACACTCAAGGTTCTGATAAAATTGAAATGCTTCCAAATGAGCAATCACTTGAGAAGTCTAAGAAGAGATTAGAACTTTACGAAGCTGAGTAATCCAATGGATAATATTAATTTGAAATATGGGGACAAACTAATCTACATGGAGGGCATCATCATCTCTATTAAAGACGGTTGCGTCGAAATGGACTTAAAGGGACGTCTTGGCACTTTAAAAGTACCAATGCGTATGATGATATCAGATAATAAACTTCAACTTGGTCAAATCGTCGGCTTTAAGATGAGCTATCCAGAAGTAGTATGTGAGGAACCAGATCAACATTACATTAGTAATATGAAAAAACTTCAAAACAAGGAGGTCAAATAAATGAGCTTAACAGTTGTAAAAGGCTTACAATCAGAAATTTTCGTTCCAATTACGCCAGCTCCAGTATGGACGCCAGTAACAATGGAATTAAAAGATATGAAAATTGCGCTTGCTACTGCAGCAGGTGTACACATGAAATCAGATGATAGATTTAATTTAGCTGGTGACTTCTCGTATAGAGAAATTCCAGGAGACGCACCAGTATCAGAAATGATGGTATCACATGGTGGGTATGACAATGGGGATGTTAACAAAGACATTAACTGTATGTTCCCAATTGATAGATTAAGAGAATTAGCTGCTGAAGGATTTATTAAAGACGTTGCACCTACTCACTTTGGATTCATGGGTGGTGGTGGAAACCAAGATAAATTCACTAACGAAACTGGACCACAAATCGCTGCAAAGTTAAAAGAAGAAGGCGTTGACGCTGTTCTTTTAACAGCTGGTTGAGGAACTTGTCACCGTACTGCTGTAATCGTACAGCGTGCAATTGAGGAATCGGGTATTCCTACAATCATGATCGCGGCTTTACCGCCAGTTGTTAGACAAAATGGTTCACCAAGAGCAGTAGCTCCACTTGTACCAATGGGTGCAAATGCAGGTGCTCCAAATAATATCGAGCAACAATATGCAATTACTAAAGAGTCATTAGAGTGGATGATCAAAATCAGCTCAGCTGGTAAAATTGTTCCATTAAACCATGAGTATATTGCAAAAATCTAATTAAAGACATATAATATTTCAGTTGCTGCTCTGGTTAACGGAGCAGCAACTTTAAAACAAATTTTGTGATAGATTTCACAAACAAAGGTGATAGCAATGGATGAAAAAATACTTAGGCGTTTAGTCATTCGTGCATTTCATATGAATGCAGTTGAATTTGGCGAAAAAACACGTATTGAAAATGGAACACTAACATTAGCGAAAGAAACACTACAACCGATTATCGAAGCAGACCCACTGGTACAGGACATTGCAGTTGACGTAATAAAACCAGGGGATTATGACAGAGAAATCAATACGATTATGGATATTCTACCAATATCAACAAAGGTTCTTGGCAAGATGGGAGAAGGGATTACCCATACACTGACTGGTGTATATGTCATGCTGACAGGAGCTGATGAAAATGGAAAGCAAATGGCTGAGTTTGGCTCATCGGAAGGGAATTTAAAAGAACAGTTATTCCTTAACAGAGCTGGAACGCCATCAAATAAGGACATTATATTACACATCGACATAAAATTACTTGGTGATCAAATCTATGACAGAAAATTACCAAATGCTGCATTTAAAGCGTGTGATACAATTGTTCAACAATTTAGAGACATATTGAAGAAAACTGATGGTCGCGAGGCAACGGAATCACATGAGTATTTTGATAAAGTTCGCCTTAATAAACCAAAAGTACTTATCATTAAACAAATTGCAGGTCAAGGCGCAATGTATGACAATCAATTATTCCCAAGTGAACCAAGTGGATTTGCTGGTGGACGATCGATTATCGATATGGGAAATGTTCCAATGATTCTTTCCCCGAATGAATATCGAGATGGCGCTTTGCGGTCAATGACATAAGGTGGTGAAGTTATGGGTATTGGACCATCAACAAAAGAGACATCCTTACATCATTTTAGAGATCCGTTACTTGATGTTGTATCAAATGATTTAGACGTTGATTTACTAGGTGTTGTCGTAGTCGGCACTCCTCAGGACAACAACGATAAATATTTTGTTGGCGAACGTGCTGCTGTTTGGGCAGAATCGATGCGTGCAGATGGGGTTATTCTGTCAGTTGACGGATGGGGTAATTCACACGTAGATTATGCAAATACCATTGAGCAAATTGGTAACAGAGGCATTCCAATTGTTGGAATGAGTTTCGTCGGCACTCAGGCAAGCTTTGTTGTAACAAATAAATACATGGATACCATTGTAGACATTAATAAATCTGCAGAGGGTATCGAAACAGAAGTTGTCGGTGAAAATAATATGGATAGAATAGATGCGCGAAAAGCGCTTGCATTCTTAAAATTAAAAATGAGAAAAAACAGATAGGAGTAACTATTATGAAAATGATTAGAAGCATTCACGCAATTGATTCTCATACAATGGGAGAACCAACTAGAATTATTACAGGCGGAATTCCTGGAATTCCTGGAAAGACTATGGCTGATAAGAAGCTATATCTTGAAAAAGAAATGGATCATTTAAGAACAGCAACAATGTTAGAGCCAAGAGGACATAATGACATGTTCGGTTCGATTATCACTGCGCCAGTTAACGAAGGTGCTGATTTTGGTATCATCTTCATGGATGGTGGCGGATACCTTAATATGTGTGGTCACGGATCAATCGGTGCAATCACTGCTGCAATTGAAACGGGAATGGTAGAAGCTGTTGAACCAATTACAAAAGTTGGTATGGACACTCCTGCTGGTCTTGTAACTGCTGAAGCAAGTGTTAAAGATGGAAAAGTACAAGAAGTATCAATCGTAAACGTACCTGCTTTCCTTTATAAGCAAGACGTTGAAGTTGAAATGCCAAACCTTGGAACAATCAAGTTCGATATCTCATTCGGTGGATCATTCTTCGCAATCGTTCACGCTGACCAATTTGGTATGAGAGTTGAGCCAGATAACGCTAACAAGTTAAAAGAACTTGCATTAGAGTTAAGAGACATCATCAATAGAGATGTTGAAATTGCACATCCAACATTAGGACATATCAACACAGTTGACCTTGTTGAAATATATGACGCTCCAACGCATCCAGATGCAAACTACAAGAACGTAGTAGTATTTGGTCAAGGACAAGTAGACCGTTCACCATGTGGAACAGGTACAAGTGCAAAGCTTGCTACACTTTTCACAAAGGGAGAGCTTAAAGAAGGTGAAGATTTCATCTACGAGTCTATTTTAGGAACATTATTCAAAGGCAAAATTGTAGGAACTGGAGAACTTGAAGGTTACACTACAATCACACCTGAAATCACTGGTGCTGCTTACATCACAGGATTTAACCACTTCGTTATCGATCCAGATGATCCAGTGAAATACGGGTTCGTGTTAAAATAAGCGTTTCTTACGAAAAGTTTATTATTAACACAAAATCTTTGTTTATTATTTAACACAAATGTGTTAAAATAATATATAGCAATATTTCTTTTTATCAAATTATTAGGAGGTTTTTTTATGATTACTGCTGTATTAGGTGTATTGGGAGCATTAACGTTATGGTTTGGTGCTGTATTTGGAAAAGATTTTTCTGACAACAAGGAAAACTTAAATCCAAACAACTCGTGGGGTAAAGTTCTAGGAATTGGTTTTGTAACAGATTTCTTTGATACGTTAGGTATCGGTTCATTCGCTCCAACAACTGCATTATTTAAGTTCATGAAGCAAACAGAGGATAGAGTTTTACCAGGTACTTTAAACGTATCTCATACTATTCCTGTAGTATTAGAAGCTTTCATCTTCATCAAGGTTATCAATGTTGAGCCAGTAACATTAATTTCAATGTTAGCTGCTGCAACAATTGGTGCTTACGCTGGTGCTGGTGTTGTTTCAAAGATGGACGAAAAGAAAGTTCAATTGTTCATGGCTGTTGCATTATTAGTTACTGCTGGTCTTATGATCGCTGGTCAAACAGGTATCATGCCAGGTGGTGGAGAAGCTATCGGTCTTACTGGTGGTAAGTTAATCGCTGCTGTAGTTGGTAACTTCATTCTTGGTGCATTAATGACTGCTGGTATCGGTCTTTACGCTCCATGTATGGCACTTATCTACGTATTAGGTATGTCTCCAAGAGTTGCATTCCCAATCATGATGGGTTCTTGTGCATTCTTAATGCCAGTTGCTTCTGTTAAGTTCATCAAAGAAGGTGCTTACGATAGAAGAGCTGCTATGGGTGTTACTATTGGTGGTATTGTTGGTGTACTTATCGCTGCTTATATCGTTAAGTCATTACCACTTAACATCTTAAAGTGGTTAGTAGATGGTGTTATTCTTTACACATCTTACACATTATTCAAGTCAGCTACTGCTAAGTAGTTTTAACTTAAATACAAATAATTTTATGATCGAAAAGGCTATCTCGATAGAGGTAGTCTTTTTTTACGTGATAAACGAGAATAGCAAGTATAGACCAAAGGCCTCCCTGAGATGTAGTTCACTCATTTCAGGGAGGCCTTTGGTCTATACTTATTAGGCGAGCAACGCGAGCCAAGCAACGTGAGCGTAGCGAGGGATGCTGGCTATTCGATAGTGAAGCAACGCGAGCCAAGCAACGTGAGCGTAGCGAGGGATGCTGGCTATTCCAGACAAGAAGTGAAAAGCAAGATCGCATTCAGCTCATCTTTGCCGACAAAAATAATCATAAAACGAAAGAAGCAACACTCCACTAATAAAATGGAAGTGTTGCTTGCCTTTAAAATAGTTGATAACAAACCCCTTCTTTTGCTAAAAATGTATTGGAGAACTCTTTACGGGCCTCTTGTAGGATCTCTTCTAATTCTCCGTCTTTACGGTTGTTCTTGTGATGAAATAGGATCAGTTTTTTCACATTTGCATCCTTGGCGAGCCTAGTGGCTTTTTCCCAATGGGAATGGCCCCAGCCGACGTATTGCTTGTTGTGATATTCCTCTTTTGTGAAATTTGAGTCATAGACCAAGAGGTCGCAATCTTGGACGTATTCGACAAAGGCTTCATGTTCATCGTCGTAATGGGCAAAATCCGTTAAATAGACAAAGGTTTTGTCATCGACAGTGACTTTATAAGCAAGATTACCATTCGGATGGCGTGTGTTCTTAGGGGTGATGTGAATGAGTCTGCTTTTTTTTGTCAAAAATTGAATTTCATCTGTTTCCGTAATATTGTTGTAGATTCGCTTTGATGCCACTTGATCTAGAGGCATAGGGAAATAAGGTGGTTTCATAAAGTTATTCAGTATCTCTTTTACCGTTTGGTCAAATTTGGCTTCGCCGAAAAACGTAAACTCCGACTCCTCAGAAAAGATAGGGGTGAATCCAAGTAATCCGATGATATGGTCGTAATGGTAATGGGTCAAAAATATATCTGCTTTGACAGGGCGGTGTACTTCAAGTAAATAGTTGCCGAGGTTGATAATGCCGGTCCCTGCATCAAATATCAGGACACGATCATCGATTTCTACACTAATGCAGGAAGTGTTGCCACTGTATTTGATAAAATCTTCTCCAAAAGTGGCCATCGACCCTCTGGCGCCCCATATTTTTATATTGAACATGAGAAGTCCTCCCTTAATTTATTAATATAAGCGCTGATAATCTATGTGATGCAAATCTTCATATGCTTTTTCCGCAATGAACAAGGTCACTAAGTCCATGTCCAAGTGATTTGCCGCCGCTTCCTCCTTGAGGATGTCGAGGGTTTTATCTATTGACAATGCGGGTTTGTATGGTCGGTCTTTTGCTGTCAGCGCATCGAAGATGTCCGCGATCGCCAAAATACGTGAAAATAGTGGAATGGCATCTTCCTTTAGCCCCCATGGGTAGCCTTTGCCGTCTAATTTCTCATGATGTGCTGATGCCAAGAAAGGTACTTGACTTAAACCTTCGGTCCAGGCGATATCCTTTAAAACATCAAATGAATATAGTGGATGATTGTTCATCATATTACGTTCATCGGTGTTGAGGTTACCACGCTTGATGGTCAAGTTGGTCAGTTCGTATTCTGAAAGCAATGGAACTTTTTCACCTTCGTCATTTAAGTACTTGATGTCTTTTGCAAGGGTTAGGAAGTCGGCTTTTTCATCCGGTAAGAAGCCACTGGCGTTGATCTCTTCAAGGGTCTCATAAAGCTTGCTCGTAATGAGAGCGACGTTTTCTTTTATAAAGCGTCTCATTTTCTTTTCGTTGTTATCAATCATCAGTAGCGCTTCTTTATGGGCGATGAAGGAGAATGTATCCAGGATGTCGGCAATTTCATCTTTCATAAATTGATTGTCCTCATAGAGGATGTTGTATTTCAGCACTTGGCATTTATGTCGCAAATTGTTCATTGTACCGTCGGGTAATCTATTGCGTTTGAGTAAAACTGATTCCTTGACGCCAATTTTTCCGATATCGTGGAGCAGTCCTGCGTAATACAGTGTTTTTAAATCATTCGAGGAGATGTTGATATCTTTGAAGGGGGCAAGGTCGCTGGAGGACACCTTTTGGGCAAGACAAATACCATAGCCAGCCACGCGGGATGAATGACCTGCAGTCACAGGATCTCGCTGGTCCAACGATGTTACAAGACTTTCGATAAAAGTTTTAAATAGCTTTTGGATATCATCTAGCAAGGTGTTGCGCTCAAGTAGTATGGCACATTGTGAAGTGAGGGATGAAATCAATTTTTCTTCTTTTGTCGTAAATGGACGAATGTGTTCAGGACAGTTGCTTATTGCAGTCAGTTCTAGAGTATAATCTGATTTTTTATTGATAAGTTGCATAACACCGATGACATTCCCTGAGCAGTTTTTCATGGGAACCACTAACATGTTATGGGTTCGATAATCATTTTCCTCATCAAATTTTTTGTTATGTGTAAGTCCGATGCGTTCTGTCATTTCCATTGATTCGAAATTACAAATTTCGCCGGTGTAGCCACTGTAGCCAGCTAAACTATTTTTGTCTAGTGGCATCATGAATTTGTTGAATGGAAATGTTTTAGAGTTGTTTTTTGTATAGGAGAATTCCAAAAATGCTTTGTCATCAACTATTTTTTTTATGTAGATACTGCCGCCATCGCTCTTGGTCAGTTTCATACATTCTTCTAAGATGAATGAAAAAAGGTTATCTGGGTCAGTTTCTGTGGAAAGGTGAATACCAATGTCATTAAGCCGTTCAATAATCGTTTCCAGTTCATGAATCCGTTCATCGCTCATGGGTTGACCTCCTTATTCTATGCTTCTTACAAAAATTATATGTTATTAGATGGCTATTGGCAATAAATATGGTAAAATCATGGTGGAAATTAGTTTTTCACATGGAGGATAATATGTGGGATTATAGAGAAATTAAAGAAGGTGTACAGGAACTTTTTGAAGATTTAATGACATTCAGAAGTGATACTGGCACGATGAAAGAATTAGATATTGAGCAGTATTTGCATACCTGGATTTGCAATCAGCGGTATTTTCAAAAGAATCCGGATAAATTTGGGATGTATCATATAGATGATAATCACGGTCGTAAAGTTATTTGGGGCCTTGTAAAAGGTGAAGGGGATGAAACGATAATCTTGATGAACCACCATGATGTTGTCGATTCATTTGACTTCGGTAACCTGATTGGATTTTCAAATAAACCGGAACAGCTCAAAGAGAAATTAAAGGAACTAGCTCTCGATGAAGAGACCGAGAAGGATCTTGAGGGAGACGATTGGATTTTTGGGCGAGGGACTTGTGATATGAAGGCAGGGGCTGCCATTCAAATGTATATAACACAACGCTATTCTGAGTTGGAGGACTTTAAAGGGAATTTGGTCCTGTTATCAGTGCCTGACGAAAAATCGATTTCTATCGGGATGCGAAAAAGCGTTGGTCTACTGGTTGAATTAAAGGATCGGTTTAGTTTAGAGTATAAGATTATGATTGGTTCAGAGCCACATTCGAGACGGGATGAGGAAATAGGTGAATTGTTCGAAGGCTCTGTTGGAAAGCTTATGCCGGTTATCTTTGTTAAAGGACAGAAGGCTCATATCGGAGATATTTATCAAGGGTTGAATCCAATTCCAATTATGGCGGAAATTATCCGGAAAATAGATATGAATCCAGAGTTCTCAGATGTTGTCGGCAATGAAATGTCGCCACCGCCAAGTTTTAATTACCTAAAAGACAATAAGTTGAGATATGACGCTTCGGTACCCGATACGGTCAGTGGTTACTTCAATGTGCTGCCCTTAACATCCACTCCGCAATTTTTACTCAAGCATATAGAGGAATTTTGTAATGAAGCTTTTGACGAAGCCTTATTAAAGGTCAATAAAACCTATGAGGAATATTCTCAAATAGTTGAAGGCACGACAGCAGAGCTTCGATGGGAAAAAAAGGTCATGCGGTTTTCTGCATTGATTAAAGAAATTGTGGACTATGACGAAACCTTTATGGCGAAATTCAACAACAAAAAAATGGAGATTTACCCCTTAATCGTGAGGGGAGAGCTTTCTTTTCCTGAAGCGACACTGGAAATCATTAAGTTCACCGTAGAACATTATCATGATAAAAGTCCGATTGTTGTCATCGGTATTTCACCGCCATATTACCCCCAAGTGTCCAATATGCGAATAGAGAATTTGGATCCAAAGGTAGAGACGTTGAGCAATCATCTAAACGAGTATTCAGAAGCAAACTATCATGTAAAGATGCGCAAGAAGAATTTCTTCATGAAAATATCGGATTTGAGTTACACTTCTAGAGGCAATGTCAAAGAGATCATAGAATCCGTTAGTCCAAACATGCCTTTATGGGACAAGGAAGTGTATAGTATCCCCTTTGAAGCTATGAACGAACTGGATATTCCAGTCATCAACATAGGTCCATGGGGCAAGGATGTACATCAATTTACAGAGCGTGTTTATGCAGAGGATTGTTTTTATAGAACACCTATGCTTATAAAAGAAACAATTGACTATTTGTTGGATGTGGAACACCCTGAAATCAAATCCGTGGTCTATTTATAAGGGTGCTTAAGGGTATAGTGAGGAGCGAGAAGATGAAAAAGAGAATACAGTTATTTTTAGTAGCAGTTGTGATTACAGCACTAAGCATGGGTTGTGGTGGATCTGCCCCAGAACCTGTGCCAGCGGAGGCACCAGTAGCGGAGGAAACCGTCAGCGAAGTTGACACGACTGAAGAGGCTGTTACAGATGAAGCTTCTGAGAATAATAAATTCCCTGCATTTCAGGCAAAAAACCTGAAAGAGGACGAAGTGACGGAAAGTTTATTCACAGAGTATGAGCTGACTCTTGTGAATATCTGGGGAACCACTTGCGCCCCATGTATTAGAGAAATGCCAGAACTTGAAAAATTACAAAAGAACTATGCTGATAAAGGCTTAAAGGTTGTTGGTATTGTTTCTGATGGGAATTACTTGGCAGCGGGTGAAATAGTGAATGCCATTCTTGTGACGTATGAACATATTATTCCTAGTGAGGAGTTTGCTTTAGGCTACCTTAGCGAGTTTCAATTCATCCCGACGACCTTGTTTGTTGATGGTGATGGGGTGATTTTAGGAGAACCGATGGTTGGCGCCTATGATTATGAAACCTTTGAAGAGAAAGTGAAATCATATTTGGAGATTGAATAATGGTTAGATTATTCAAAGCGTTGGAATATGGAACATACTCGGTGAAGCCTCTGACGGTTGGGGGTGTATTTGGTCTTTTTTTTAAGGTGATGCTCGTTGAAATATTTGCGACATTTCTATTGATGCCATTTGGAACAGTACTGGCAGAAGACTCACTGATGTTTATGATTGCATCAGAATTTATTTCTAAAGGGCTTGTTCTTTGGATGTTGGTAAGGTTTTATAAAGAAGAGGAAAATCCTTTGGTCTTGTCAGAACTAATGGAAGACGCATTTTTTAGAGATGAACCGGTGATGGTTCCAAAACCCGTGATCGTTCCAAGAAAGATATTCGTACGTGCGATTATCTTGATGATTATTGGCTTTCGGTTTATTTATGACAATACAATTTCCTATGCACTAGTGGAAAACATTGAAATGAGCGAGGAGTTGGTGGAGGCTTTTGACGCACTCTTCAGTTGGCCGGTCTATGCCATATTTAGCGTCGTTATCATCGCACCTTTTTATGAAGAACTACTCTTTAGAAAATTTTTACTTGGTGGATTGCTCAAACGGACAAAGCCTATGACGGCCATAATCGTGTCATCGTTATTGTTCGCGCTGATACACTTTAACTGGTTACAGGGCATCAACGCTTTTGTCCTAGGGATGATAGTGGGATGGATTTACTATAAGACAGAGTCCATAGGTCTGTGTATGTTTGCCCATTTCGTCAATAATTTTTACGCAATGTCCTTAGGGATCGTTCAGGAAATGTTTTTATCAGAACCTATATGGATTGCAAATGGTGTACTTTGCGCCATCGGCATCCTGTTGATGATCAAATCCAGTAAAGTTTTTGAACGTTTGTTATTGGAGTATGGAGTTTCGTAATTATCATAAATAAAAAACCATACTCCTATAGGAGTATGGCCATGGCACACCGCTAGGCGGTGTGTTTTTTTTATTCATAAGGAAAATGTATGTACCTAGTTCCGGTCCTATAAACCTCTGATTGAGCGTGTTCAGTCGCGATGCAACCCTTAGCGAAGAGGAGGTTTATGGGACTGGAACTACGTGTAACCCATACCATTATTCCTTAGGTTTGTGTTTTATAGGCAACTCAATCTTGAACGTCGTGCCCTCATCCTCGATACTTTTCACACTGATGCGTCCGCCATGGGCGGTTACAAGTCGTTTGGTAATGGCCAGTCCTAGGCCCGTACCTTGTACGGATGAATTTCTTGATTTTTCTACTTTGTAGAACTGGTCGAAGATAAATGGCAGCTCATCTTTCGGGATACCGCAACCGTCGTCCTCTATAAATATTTGCAGGCAGTCAGCTTTTGTTTCCACGCGGACATCTATATAGCTGTTGGTATACTTTGTCGCGTTGTGAATAACATTGTCAATGACTTGTGAAATTCTCTTTTCGTCTACATCCACCATAACCATGGGAAAGGATTTATCCAACCTGAATTCAAAAGGTGCATCTGCATATTCCGAAATCTTAGGCATCAATAGTCCTTCCAGCAAGAAGTCTGAGGGAATGGTCATCAACTCCATTTGAAACTCACCAAGTTCCATTTTTGAATAAATGAACAGGTCATCAATCAAGGTGTTTAGTTTATTTGTCTTGTCTACGATAATGTTCATGTAACGGTCTTTGGCATCTTCATCGGTTACAATTCCGTCTTGAAGTGCCTCGATATATCCTTTGATGGATGTCAACGGTGTACGCAAATCATGGGAAATGCTGGCAAGCAGCAGCTTCCTGGAATTTTCGTATTTCCCTTGTTTATCAAGGGAATCTTTTAATTTAAGCCGCATTCGGTCAAATTCGATGCACAGCTTGCCGAGTTCGTCATTTTCCTTATAAGTCATTTCAAAATCCAGATCGCCGTCGCTTATACGTTCTGCAGCTGTATTCAGTTCTCCTAAAGGCTTTAAGATACCATCGGACAATATTTTCGATAAAATAATAATCATAGCAATGATAAGGCCTAGGAAAAAGATAGCCATGGCAATCGGAAGATAAATCAGGAATTTATATGCTTCTTCCGCTGTAATGGATGGGAAGAAGATCAATCGGCCAATGATTTCGTCGTTATAGTACATATAAGTTTCGATATCTGACAGTGAAATATCCAATTCGTCAAATTTACTGATGTCATAGCCGACAGTTTCGGCATTACTGCTGTCGTATTCGATGATATCCTCATTGCTGACATAAATAACACGTTTAATGTAACGGCTATCAATCATCTTTTGGATGTCAGCATCTAGAAGATCCACTTTTCTAGCATTGATATTTTCTTGAATGAAGTTGCTGATGTTGTATTGGACCTCATCCATCTTGGCAATACGCTCAAATACAGGTATTTTCTGAAAATATGGCGTCGTAAACAAGAAAATCAATAAGATGAGTATCAGGATCGGTACAATCAACAATGATAAATAGGAAAAAATAAGTTTCTTTCGGATGGTTACTTTCATAAAGCCACCTACTTAATTTTTCGGTGCTTTGAATTTATACCCGATACCCCAAATTGTCTCGATGTATTTTGGTGTTGAAGGGTCATCTTCAATTTTTTCTCTGATTTTTCTTACATGTACGGTGACTGTATTGATGTCACCGTATTCATTGAAGCCCCAAATCGATTCAAAGATTTTCTCTCTTGAAAGGGCCTGATTCATATTCAGCGCTAAATAGTGAAGAATTTCAAATTCCTTTACCGAAAATGGTACTTCTTCACCTTTTACCTTGACGATATAGGCTTTTGGATCAATTTCCAAATCGCCAAATACAAGGGCATCAGACTTTTGTGTTGGTTCAGATAACTCACTATACCGTCTAAAATGGGATTGGACACGAGCAATGAGTTCCCTTGGACTGAAGGGTTTGGTGATATAGTCATCTGCACCCAGGCCTAATCCTAGAATTTTATCCGTGTCTTCTTTTCGTGCACTTAACATGATGATGGGTATTTTAGATTCTTGACGGATGGTACGACACACCTCGAAGCCGTCCATTTTTGGTAGCATAATATCTAAAATGGCCATATCCGGTTGCTCTTTTCTGAAAAGTTCAATGCCTTCTTCACCGTCTCCGGCAACGATAACATCATAATTTGAAGCGGTAAGATAATCTTTGACCAAGCTCGATATTTCTTTTTCGTCTTCAACAATCAAAATTTTTGCATAACTCATTTGCTCGCCTCCTATTTTTTTATTCCTTTTAAGTCGACGCCAGAAAGAATGTTGGTTCTATTGGAGAAGACCAATTTCTTCTTTCGGCGATGTTTACTATATGCTAGTTGAATTAACCGTTCCAGTAGTTCTGTGTAAGGGACGCCTGTCGGTTCCCAAATATAGAATGATAATGAGCCTGGAATGGTGTTGAACTCATTCAAGTAGATGTGACCAGTCGTTTGTTCAATCATGAAATCAAGTCGACTGACACCGCTACAATCAAGTATTCTGAAAGCGTCTAAAGCAATTTCTTCGATGGCCTCTTTCATTCCATCAGGTAATATGGCTGGGATTTGACGCTTGGCAGAAGACATGCCTTCTGTCTTGCTGTTGCTTTCATATTTATCCTCGAAAGTAAGAAATTCATCATCTGTAATTGGTCGCTCTATAACGGATACGGTTGCTTGTTCACAGTCTCCGAGTACTGAAATGTTGACTTCCATGATGTCTTTGACCATGTATTCAATCAGGATTCTATTGGAGAATTTACGAACCAGATTAATGGCATCTTCCAACTCATCGCGATTATGGGCTACAGAAACACCGATGCTGGACCCTGTGTTGGCAGGCTTAACAATCACGGGATAGGTGAATTTTCCCTCGATGGCCTCCATGTGTCGGTTGGGACTGTCGACCCACTGGTTTGCGTTGAGCCAATAATAATCGACTACTGGAATGCCAGATTCCTTGAGAATCAATTTCGAGGTGATTTTGTCCATTGTTGTTGCAGCTGCTAAAACATCACAGCCGACGTATGGTATATCCATCAACTCGAATAACCCCTGGAATGTACCGTCTTCCCCAAAACTTCCATGGAAGATTGGGAAGGCCACGTGAATGTCATCAACCACTGGCTGTTGGAAATTTTTAATTGGCATTTTTAATAGTTGGATGACATGATTGCCCTTTGTTAATGTCACTGGTGTTAACAGTTTTTTTAATGCTTCTAAATCCTTATAATGATCCATCTCAAATAAAGCGTCACCAGTGTAGGTATTTCCTTCTTTTGAGACGTAGATTGGAACGATTTTATAGTTGGGTAATTGCTTCAAATGGTCAATGGCTTGAATTGCGGTGATGACTGAAATTTCATGCTCCACCGTATTGCTGCCAAAAAAGACGCCTAAATGTACCATAGTATCTCCTTTACACCTGCTTACTCGTTAAATGCATCAGGTAAGTCATTTTCTAATAAAACGATGTCACCATCACCAACAAGTTGATTTAGCCTTGCAAAAGCAGCTTTTAGGTTTGGTGCGATCGTCAGTTTTTCTGTAGGGTATCCCGCTTCCTTTAATCCGTCTTGGATTGGTTGGGTTTGTTTAGGCCCAACTAAGATGGCGTAATCACAAACATCCGCAATAGCTGTTCCAAATGCTTTGTTCAAATTGTATTGTTCATCACCCAGTTCAATCATGCCTGGTGTGATAATGATCTTTTTATTGCCGGCCATATCATTTAAGACTTGCAGTGCATTTTTTGACCCAATAGGATTGGCATTAAATGCATCGTCTAAAATCGTGTAGTTCATGCCGGTTGTTCTGTACGATAATCTATGCTCCACTGGTTCGATGTCGTAAAGTAGGGTGTTCAGACGATTTAAGTCGATGCCTAAATCACCTGATATGGCAATACTGCCTAGCATGTTGCCGATGTTGTGGGCGCCCAGCAATCTTGTCGTCATTGCGACTTGTTCTTTGTCGTTTGTCGTACATATAAAGTGGGTGCCTTTTTTATCTAGGTGTATATCACTTGCTTTGTAGAAAGATGCTTTTGTAGGTAACTCATATGAAGTGCTCTTTTCATCTACGGCAAAGTAATGGTAGCTGACATCCTCTCTTTTGGGTAAGGCCATAATCAAAGGATCATTGCTGTTGACGTAAATCTGTCCACTAGGCATAACTCCTTCGAAGAGTTCTCCTTTAGTGGATTGAATGTTTTCGATTGTCTTGAAGGTATCCAAATGTTGAGGCCCAATAGAGGTGATGATACCAATCGACGGATTAACTAAATCACAAATCTCTTTGATGTCTCCAGTTTGTTTTGCACCCATTTCCACAATGAAAATATCGTGGGTCGGTAAGAGGCGCTCGCGAATCGTTCGCGTAACACCAAGTAGTGTATTGTAACTTTCAGGCGTCATCAAGACGTTGTATTGTTGTGACAATAACTGAAACAGAATGTTTTTTACACTCGTTTTGCCGTAACTGCCCGTGATGCCGATGACGATCAAGTTTGGGTTTTCTTTTAATCGTTTTTTTGCGTCGTTGATAAAGCCCTTGTTGATGTGACGTTCCAGCGGTGCGTTCAACCAGTTGGCTTTAAGCATCACAAGGTATGAAAGTGTTGCGACAAGTGCAGAAAGCACAGTGGCGATAATTTCTGGAAATAGTTGTATGACTGCGATAAAACAAAGATATAATAGAATGATGGTAGCGTTTAATCGCTTGACTCTATTGGTATAAACCAGTTTTTTCTTTTCGGGTGATGCGTCGACACGCAGTTTGAAGCCTAAAGCGGAGGTGATTATAAAGAATAATCCACCTATAAGAGTCACGACTTGTATATTGGCATTGTCAGCGAAATGACGACCGACCAGTAGTGTTGTTCCGTAGAGGATTGCAATATCATATCCGTGAAGTGACTGTTGGTTTTTTCGCCATTTCATATACCGTTCCCAGCGGTAGCTATTTTGCTGGAACATATGTAAATCTCTTTGATTTTTATAGAATGCCAACCCGATTAGACAGGTGACAAGAATTAGTTGTGTCATGATTACTCCTCTAAAAATTTATTCATAATAGTGACGAATTGCTGATGTTGTTCCAAAAATGCATAATGGGTCGCTTTTTTGAGAACAGCCAGTCCGGCGTCTGGAATTTCCTTTTCTAGAATCTTTCCATCTTCAAGGGGTGTTGCAGTGTCCAATTCGCCCCAGATTAATAAACAAGACGCACTGATGTCCTTTAAGTGATGACGTAAATCCTGGGCAACTACTTTCGATAGAATTTGTCTCATGATTGGTGATGCAGCGTTGTAGTCACTTGAGCCTACTTTTGTACGATAATCATCGACCATTTCCTTAAAGACAAGATTCAATAAAGGTACTTTTGACAGCACTTTCATCGCCTTGAAGCCATAAATTTTAACGTAGTAACCAGCTGATCGTTCAGGGCGGATGCCTGCACAACCAGTTAAGATCATTTTAGGAATGTTTCTTTTGCTGGCGATGATCAGCGAAACTCTCCCGCCAAATGAATGGGCAAGAATCGTCGGTGTTGGAATGTTCATCGCATCCATGAAGCCCTCTGTCAAGTCGGCGTAATCATAGATTGAAAAAGCGCTTTTAGGTTCAGGACTTTGACCAAATCCAGGGAAATCCATAGCATATATTTTATAATGTGATTCATATGCGTCTATTAACGCAGAAAAGTTATTAAGATGACTGCCCCAACCATGTAACATCAAGAGTGGAGGACCTTCACCATGCACTTCATAATACACTTCTTGTCCATCTATTGTAATGACCATTATAGTACCTCTTTCGATTAATCTTCTTCTCCGTATATTTTATCATAACTTAGACCTCAAAGCACTAGGAATGACCGTTGTCAAGAAAATGTAATAGTAAAGAGACCATAAAATGATATAATTAGAATCATATAGTTATGTGTGGGTCGCAAGGGCGAAATTGCTTCACATATAGGTGAGAAATTAGGAGGAATAAGATGAAACGAAAGATGAACAAGGTATTGACGATTTGTCTTGCTCTAATCATGACACTGTCAGGAATGGGTACAGCTTTTGCTGCACAGTCTTTTACAGATGTGCCTGAAGATTATTGGGCAAACGCGGTTGTTGAAAAGATGAGCGCTATGGGTGCAATGCCAGGGTATGAAGATGCAACGTTTAAACCGAAGCAGGATGCAACGAAACTTGAAGTCATTGTGGCAATTTACAAAACAGTTAAAGCATCGGGCTTAATCGACAGTTTAAATGAAGACGCTTTGGTGGCAACTCATAATGCGACGATAACATCACTTAATATTCCAAAGGAATTGGCACCTTATGGTCCAACATATCCAGCGGTTGCTTATGCATTAGAAAAGGGTGTCATCGTTAAAGACGAACTGAAGTTTTTTATCCAAGAGAATCAATTGACAATAGCAAAAAAAATTGATACATCTGTTTTTATGGGTAAGACATTAAATATATTCAAGAAGGAAAATTTAAATAAGATTATTTCTTTTGATTTTAAAGACGCCTTTGATATCAATCATGTGGCATCACCATACGTTAATTTATTGATTGAATTCAATGTGGTCAGTGGTAAGGGAAATGTTGACGGTAAATTTCTTCCTGCAGAGATCACTTCAAGACAATTATTGGCTGCTATGTTATCGGGATTTTACGATGCACTAGATGGATCGACTGTTGCAACGGGTACAAATTCTGATTTTATTATCAAGCCGACAGAAGGAACATCGATTACCGGTGGGCAAAATACACCATCGACTGAAACTCAACCGACGTCGTTGTTTACGGAAACTGGAACCTTTAAAGGGGCTGTAGGGCGAGTATTCCCGGATCAATCACTTGTTGAAATTAAAGACAGCCAAGGCATCGCAAAAGTATATGATGCTGAAAAAACCAAGATTACAATGAATGGGAAGACGTTGTCGTTCTTAGACTTAGAACAAGGACAAGATGTGACAATCAGCCTAATCCAAGGAAATTTAGTGCAACTGATCATCGATCGTGATTTTGATCATTACGAGGGCGTTTTCGTAGAACTTTCAAAATCTATTTTTGGAAGTAGTGGTGCATACCGCGTACTGACGATGAAAGAAGACTCTGGTAAAAACGAGTACTTTAAGGTTTATGAAACTGTAGCAGTAGAAAAAGATAATGCGTCAATAGGTTTTGATGACATTGCTGTAGGTGATCGTATTATCGTGAATGCTGATAGTACAGATGCAAAGAAAATTACTGTTTATACAAAGGACAACCAGATTAGTGGTGTGCTTAATGCCGAGTCGGATTTTGCAGTTGGCAGTACTGTAAGTGTACGTCTTGAAGATGGAACATTTATAGAACAAAAGATTGAACAAGGATTCGAACTTGTTACTCGAGGAGATGAAGCAATTCGTAAAGGCGACATCCTTAAGGTAACGACGGAATATGGAAAAATCGTAAAAATCGAAGGCACAGGTCTTGTATCTAACGACCAAGGACGTATTAAGGAAATCATTATTTCTGAATCGCCAAAGGTGACTATTCTGTCGACGACAGGAGACTTAAAAACATATCCGATATCTGAAGAAGTTGAAATGGTATCACAAGATATCGCAGAAAAAATCGACCTTTATGGTTTACGGTTGGGCCAAGATGTATCCCTTAAAATGGATGCTTTTGGAATCAATAAGCTGACGGTGCTTACAAAGGTAGAACACACAGCTGAAAAAATAAAATTCAGTGGTGTCATTACAGAAATATTCAAGACGACAAACAACCTGAAAGTCAAAGATGGCGCAGGTAAAGTTTGGATGATCGGTATCAAAGAAGGCAGTGGCGCAAGTATTTTAGAGTTCAAAAACGGTGATAACGTATACCTATACGGCATCAAGCTATCTGAAGAATTTTTCGAAGCAGAACTAATTTTAGGATTCTAGGGTTTGCTATAAGCGAGAAGAGCACGTGATATAAAAAGCACAATTTTTTCTTGACTTGGAGAAAAATGCGTAATATACTAGACAAGTATTTTTTAAAAGCATAAATCACATCCTGATAAAAAGGATGTTGCCAAAATTTATATAATAATAATTAAAATGTAGAGTGAGTGGCATCCTTACGGGTGTTTTCTCACTCTTTTTTTCGTGATAAAAGAGAACAGCACTTAAAAATGAATGCGTCCTCAAGCCAGCATTCATGCAGGTTTGAGGACGCATTCGTTTTTAAGTATTAGGCTCGCAACGCGAGCTGAGCGATACGAACGCAGTGAGTATTGCTCGCTGTTCTCGGTGTCTTAAAAGATGAAGTTTTGTTTGTTAAACGCGAGCTAAAGCAGTGCGAATTTTGCATTATGTTTCTAAATGCAAAATTAAACGATTTTCGCTATAGGCGAAAAGCTACCGTTCTGGCACCAAAAAGGATGTAATTATATAAATGCAGGTATGCTTTAAAAAAACTTGTCGCATGTTGTAAAACAGGCGCTGTATCAGATATCGATATTAGATTGCTTGGCCGGCAATCAATTATTAAATAGATTGTATTTGTAAACGTTTGTAAGGAATTTTTCGCAAAAGCGAAAATCACTTGGTTTTACAATTTGGAGAGGTTGTAAAATCGACACTGTATAGAAGGGAGAGTCACATGGCAACAAAGTATATTTTCGTAACAGGAGGCGTTGTATCCTCACTAGGTAAAGGGATTACTGCTGCGTCGTTAGGACAATTGTTAAAAGCAAGAGGATTAAAGGTTGAGATGCAAAAGTTCGATCCGTATATCAATAAGGATCCTGGTACAATGAGTCCTTACCAACACGGTGAGGTGTACGTAACAGATGATGGCGCTGAAGCAGATTTAGATTTAGGGCACTATGAAAGATTTGTAGACATCAACTTATCTAAAAACTCGAATGTAACAACTGGTAAGATCTATTGGTCTGTTATTACAAAAGAGCGTAAAGGGGAGTACTTAGGAGCAACAGTTCAGGTAATTCCACATATTACAAACGAAATTAAAGGACGAGCCTATCGTGTTGCCAAAGAAACCAATGCAGACGTGGTTATAACAGAAATTGGCGGAACTGTTGGAGATATCGAATCACAACCGTTCTTAGAAGCAATTCGTCAGGTTAAGTATGATGTGGGATCTGAAAATGTGATGTATCTTCATGTAACTTTGGTGCCTTACCTTGGAAAAGCAGGGGAACTGAAAACAAAACCAACGCAACACAGCGTTAAGGATCTAAGAGAAATTGGTATCCAACCAGACTTGGTGATTTGCCGTACCGAACATACGATTAGCCAAGAGATGAAAGACAAGATCTCATTGTTCTGTAATCTAGAAGCAGGTAGTGTGATTGAAAATAAAGATGCGGATACTCTTTATGAAGTCCCCCTTGTACTAGAAGAACAGGGCCTTGCAGAAAAGGTGTGTAAACGCCTAAACCTATCATGCGGTGAACCGGATTTAAGAGAGTGGAAGCGTATTGTAGAAATTGAAAAGACTGCAAAAAAACGTGTGAAGATTGCATTGGTCGGAAAATATGTAGAGTTGAGAGATGCTTATCTTTCCGTTGCAGAGGCGCTAAAACACGCTGGAATTGCCAATGAAGCAGTTGTGGATATCGACTGGGTACATTCAGCGGATGTCACAAAAGAAAGTGCGAAAGAGATTTTTTCGGATGTAGACGGTATTTTGGTGCCAGGTGGTTTCGGCAGTAGAGGAATTGAAGGAAAAATCAACGCGATTCAGTATGCACGTGAAAACAAAGTGCCGTTTTTAGGTATCTGTTTAGGCATGCAATTGGTTGTCATTGAATTTGCTCGTAATGTTCTTGGTTTGAAGTCGGCGCACAGCTCAGAACTGGTGCCGGAAACAGAGCATCCGGTTATCGACTTGATGCCGGAACAGCATGATGTTGAAGACATGGGTGGTACGATGCGTTTAGGCGTTTATCCATGTAAGATCAAGGAAGGTTCCAAAGCCCTTGAAGCTTATGGAGAAGCTCTTGTCTATGAACGCCACCGTCATCGATATGAGTTCAACAATCATTATAGAGAGCAAGTTGAAGCGGCTGGACTGACGATTTCTGGTTTGTCGCCAGATGATCGCCTTGTTGAAATCGTCGAGTTATCTGACCATCCATGGTTTGTCGCTGGACAATTCCATCCGGAGTTCAAATCAAGACCGACGCGTTCTCATCCCTTGTTTAGAGAATTTATTAAAGAGGCGATGAAATAGAAGAATAGATGAAGAGGTTGTAGGATATCCTGCAACCTCTTTTTTGATGGAAATCATATATTCTGCAATAAGATGGGTATATAAAAGGAATATCCTATTATTTATAGAAGTCTTAGGACATAAGGTCAAGTATAAATGGAGATGATGAAATGAATCCTACTGACATTGAAAAAACATTGCAGAAAATTATTGAGATTGATGCTGCAGCTATAGCAGTTGAAAAAGAAATGAAATCCCTGAAAGTAGAGCGTGATAAAGAGATCAAAAAGGAACTGCGGGAACTGGATCTTCAGATGATGAAAAAGGCCAGACGCCTTGGAAAAATAGAGCGTGAACTGATTATGAAAGAGGCAGAGGCTGAGATCAATCGAATCAAAGAAGAAAGTGATCGCATCTGTCAGCAAATGCAAACGGTATCAGATCACCACGTAGAAGAACTTGTAGATGAGGTATTCCAAGAATTGATTGGGAGACGTCTTAAGAAAGGAAGCAAATAATGGGTGACATTAGGCGCTTTGCAACCTTACATACAAAGATCAAGAGCATGGAAGGCGTGCTGCTGTCATCGCAGGCGTATCAGCAACTGATTGATTTTAATGAACCAGATGAAATTATAGATTATTTAAAAACAACGGATGCTTATCGCGAGGTGTTTGCACAGGCAGGTGCTGAAGTCAGTGATATAGAAAGTGTCGAACGACTGTTGAAAGAAGATACGCTACAAAAATTTGAACGATTGGGCCATTACTTTACGGATGCTTATAAAAAGTTCTATAAACTGCTGTTTATGCGGTTTGAAATTGAAGACATCAAATTGTTTTTAAGAACATTTTTACGGCAGGAATCGGTGGCGTTTCTAGTAGCTCATGTCCATCAGACAAAGTACCATCGATTGGATTTGGAGAAGCTGAGCAAAGTGTCCAGTCTTGAAGAGTTTGTCGATCGCCTTCAGGGAACACCCTACCATAAATTATTGAAGTATTACTTGGAAGAGGATCCTGAAAAAATGATGTTCTACATGGAGATGGCTTTAGACCATTATTACTTCAAATCTTTACACAAACAATTGGCAGAATTTTCAGATGAGGATAGGAAGCTGATGCATGAGGCCATTGGAAAGAATATTGATATTCAAAATATACAATGGATCTATAGAGGGCTTAAATATTATGGCCTGTCCCCAGAGGAATTGCTGAATTACACCCTTAATTTAGGCTATCACTTAAATTATAAAATTCTTAAGGAGTTCTGTTATATCAAGGATATGGATGTGTTGGTTCAGAAAATCAAGGAAACCAAGTATGGTGATTTATTTGTTGTTGGTGGCCATGGTGAGATTTTCTTTGAATTGAACATGGAGCGGTTTTTGTTGAAGCTGATGCTGTCGCTACAGAGAGACCATCCCATGTCCATTATGGACACCATGGTGTATATGCATAAGAAAGAATATGAAGTCAGAGATATTTCGACGCTTTTGGAGACAAAACGTTATCACTCGTCTTTAGAAGATGTTAAGAAATTTCTAGTTCATACAGTGACATAGGGAGGTGATGAAATGGCAGTTAAAAAAATGGTCATGATGAATCTTGTTGCTGCACTTGACGATTTAGACGAGTTGTTGAAGCGCATAGTGTTATCAGAAAAAGTACATATTGTTAATGCCATTGACGAGATTGATGAGTCGAATTTTACCTTGTCCATGATGGAAGAAAATGTGGATGAAATCGTCAACATGTGTGCCATTAAACCTTACCGAACAGATCAGAATTTTAAAAACATTAAGGAAAAGATGGCCATGTTGCTTGATATCATGCAAATCGATCCTGTCGTTCGACGGGCGGATTTTGATAAGCCTTATCACTTTGATATGGTGATGTTGAAAATAGAAGAGATTTATGAAGGGATGAGTACTCTTTATAATAAGCGGAATGATTTTTATGAGGAATTGGAAAAACTGCGACAAATGCGGATCATTGAATTGTTGATAAAGGTGGATGTGGATATTAGTGCCTTGTATCAATCGAAAAATTTCAGCATGACCTTAGGCACCTTAAGCAATGATAATCGAAAGAAATTGGCTCAGAATTATGAAAATGTTTCAGCGGCCGTTATGCATCTCGGTGGATTTGACGGCGAAGAGGCAATAATGGTCGTTACACCAAAGGTTTTAAAAAAGGAAACAGACCGGATATTGAGGTCGGTCCAGTTTAAGTCTATTCAACTGCTTAGAGACTATGTGACAACGCCATATGTTTGTCTAGAAAGGTTGAACAAAAGGATTCAACAAATCGAATATGAGCTTAAGAAAATAGAGAAAGAAAGTGCCATGTATCAGGAAACCTATGGGGAAGAAGTCGCCAGATGTTACAGTCGATTGACTATGGAAGAGACCATAACACAGCTAAAAGGAAACATTGCGACAACCAAACGTTTTTTTTACTTTTCAGGTTGGGTCGCCGAAGGTTATGTTGGTCATTTGCGAGAGTATTTGGAAAAAGAGAAGACGGTTATATTGGAATTTAAACCTGTAGATGAGGTGTCGGGTAATATTAAACCACCAACCCTATTAAAAAATAATGGCTTGTTGGCACCTTTTGAGACCTTAGTATCCATGTATGGTACGCCTTCTTATGAGGAACTGGATCCAACGGCATTTTTAGGCATCAGCTACATGATCTTGTTCGGTGCCATGTTTGGTGATTTAGGTCAGGGAATAGTCTTGGCACTGGCTGGATTCCTTCTTGCAAAAAAAGGGATTCAAAAAGCGTATGGCCAGTTACTCATACGGTTGGGGATGAGTTCGTGTATCTTTGGATTTTTTTATGACAGTTTCTTTGGCTACGAACATGTTATTTCATCCATTGTAGGAACAGATATTTTTTTTATAAGGCCAATTGAAAACATCAATACAATATTATCGGTATCGATACTCCTCGGCATAGTGATGTTGTTGATGAGTCTTGGCTATAGTATTTTCAATAAATTGAAGAGCAAAGACTATCAGGAGGGTCTATTTGGTCGTAACGGCGTCAGTGGGCTGGTCTTATATGTCAGTTTGCTACTGATTGTCGCCTCGAAAGTGGAGTTAATTGTTTTGGGTACAACGCCGCTTGTTCTATTGAGTATTCTTTGCGTCGGATTGATCATTGTGCGGGAACCGCTGGCAAATTATATGGCGGGTCACAAGGACTTATATCATGAAACAGCGTTTGCTTACTACGTGGAAAGTGGTTTTGATATTTTGGAAACCTTCCTGAGTATGTTGAGTAACTCGGTGTCTTTTATCAGAGTAGGGGCTTTTGCCCTGAACCATGTCGGACTATTCATTGCATTTCATACAATGGCGGATATTATCGGTAATGCGGCAGGTCAAATCTCTATGTTTATCATCGGTAATATATTGGTTATTTTCCTCGAAGGGCTCATCGTGTTCATTCAAGGATTGCGACTGGTCTATTATGAGATGTTCAGTAAATATTACACAGGGTCTGGCAAACCCTTTGATGCTATTCGGATTGAAGGGTTACAAAGAATATAGGAGGAAATAGTGATGAAAATTATATTGGGATCGGCAATTGTATTAGTGCTTTTAACACTTGGTGCAGGTATATACATGGTGAGTGGCGGTGCATCAGGCGTATCGATTAAAAAATCTCTTAAAGTAAATCTTGGTGTTTTTGTTCCCTTGATGTTAGGGAGTTTGATGGTCTTGGTTCCGGATGTGGTTTATGCAGCGACAGAAGGAGAAATGACCAGTAGTTCTGGTTTGGGATTCATTGCGGCAGCTCTATGTACTGGCATGGCCACTATTGGCGCTGGCTATGCTGTTGGGTCTGTAGGCTCCTCAGCTCTAGGTGCAGTGTCTGAAGATCCTAAGATTTTAGGGAAAACCTTGATTTTTGTAGGTCTTGCAGAAGGGATCGCCATCTACGGATTGATTATATCCATATTGATATTAGGTAGATTGTAGGCGTCTTATGAAATCTTATCTGTTGACTGGAAACAATGATGCCCTTGTGGGGATGCGACTAGCAGGCGTGAGAGGGGAACTTGTGACCTCCAAAGAAGTCTTGCTTGAGCGCTTGAAGGAAAAGATGGCGGATTCAGAAACGGGGATTGTGATGATCTCTACACCAGTTGTTGATTTTGCACGAGAAGAAGTTATGACAGCAAAACTGGCTTCAGGTGAAACGCTGATTATTGAAATACCATCTGATGGGAAATCCTTTGACGATGATTATATTACAAGATATATCAGAGAATCTATCGGCGTAAAATTCTAGAAGAAGGTGACGACATGATTACCGTGGAAAGTAAAATTGAGCTATTTAACAAAGTTGTACTGGAAAAAATAAAAAAAGAACAGGATCGGTTAATTGACGAGCTAGATGAGAAGAGGCGTGATACACTGGCGCTCCAAGAGGCGGAGTCTACTGAAAAGGCGGATTTGTTTTTAAGGGCAATTATTGAGGAAGCCTATGAGGATAAGAAGACCATGCTTGCACGAGCGAAAAGCGATATGAAGAAAAAGGTGTTGAGTCAACGCCAAGGGCTTATTGATCACTTGGCGGATGCAGTCCTTAAGCGATTTGAATATTTTGTTGAAGAACCGGCATATGAAGCATATGTGATACAAATGATTGCTGGGCATAAAAAGGATCTTGAGGAGTTTAATAATTTTTTTGTGGCTCTTGACAGTCATCATTTTGATCGGGATAAAAGAATTGTAGCCAAGGGCCTTGAAGCGATTGGTTTGTCGGCTCTTGCATATGAGGAAAGCAGGGACAGTATCGTTGGTGGCTGTATCTTTTATAATGAAGGGAAAGATGTGCTTATTGATGGGAGTTTGGTATCCTTGATTGAAGGACATCGTAAAGAAATTGGTCAGCGGATGTATTTGATGCTAAATGAAGTAGGTGAGCAAGATGTTAACGAATAGTACAATTACAATGATTAATGGACCGGTTGTAAAAGCGAATGAGATGGCCTCCTTTAAAATGAGAGAGATGGTCATGGTTGGTCATAAAAAGCTGATAGGAGAAGTTATTGCTCTAGAAGGCAGTATCGGAACCATTCAAGTATATGAAGAAACGGAGGGGCTAAAAATTGGTGAGCCGGTCCTTGCGACTGGTAAACCCTTATCTTTAAAACTAGGACCCGGACTTATGGGGAACATGTTTGATGGGATAGAACGTCCGTTACATAAGATAGAGGAAATCAGTAAAGGTTTTATTGGGGAAGGGATCGGACTTATTTCTCTTGATGAAGAAAAAGAGTGGCGAGTGGAGTTGATCGTAAGTGTTGGAGATCAGCTGGATTCTGGCGCTTTTTTTGGGCTTGTTCAGGAAACGGAAGTTATTGAACATCGTCTCATGGTGCCGCCTCAAGTAAGTGGTGTTGTGACCCATGTCCTACCGTCGGGGGAATACGGTATAGAAACTGAATTGGTTTGTATAAAAGATGCAAGAGGCAAAAAACATAAGCTGAAAATGTATCAGGAATGGCCGGTGCGGCAATCAAGACCGGTGAAGGAACGTAAGATGTTGTCGATGCCTCTTGTGACGGGTCAGCGTGTACTGGATATATTTTTCCCTTTGGCAAAAGGGGGAACGGCTGCGATTCCAGGTGGATTTGGAACAGGAAAAACCATGACCCAGCATCAATTGGCCAAGTGGTCGGATGCAGATATCATTGTCTATATCGGTTGTGGGGAACGAGGGAACGAGATGACAGACGTATTGGAGGTCTTTCCGTCACTCATCGATCCGAAAACAGACAAGCCGATTATGGAACGAACGATATTAATTGCCAACACGTCGAATATGCCTGTAGCTGCAAGAGAAGCCAGTGTTTATACAGGCATTACACTGGCGGAGTACTACAGGGATATGGGGTATCACGTTGCTATTATGGCTGATTCTACATCGAGATGGGCTGAAGCTTTAAGGGAAATCTCAGGTCGTCTTGAAGAGATGCCTGCTGAGGAAGGGTATCCTGCATATTTGCCTTCGAGGTTGGCAGAGTTTTATGAGCGGGCTGGCTATGTTGAAACGCTTAATGGAAATGAAGCATCAGTAACGATTATTGGGGCGGTTTCACCTGCTGGTGGGGATTTTTCAGAGCCGGTAACGGAGAATACCAAGCGGTTTGTAAACGCTTTTCTTGCCCTTGATAAGAAATTGGCTTATGCAAGACATTACCCTGCTATCAATTGGCTCAACAGTTATAGCGGCTATATTAAACTACTCGGACCATGGTATGCGGAGAACATTGCCTCTGATGTTTTGGAATTGCGGAATGAGATATTGCAACTCCTCTATGAAGAAAACAAATTGGCTGATATTGTGGCCTTGGTCGGCGAGGATGTGTTGCCTGATGACCAGCGGCTTATTCTGGAAATATCAAAAGTCATCAAAATTGGGTATTTACAACAAAATGCCTTTCATAAGGATGATACCTATGTACCCCTTCCTAAGCAGCATTTAATGTTGGAAATGATCAAGTTTCTTTATGATAAATCAGCCGAAGCGGTCCATATGGGGATTCCAATTTCAAAAGTGAAAAACATTGAATTATATACCAAGGTCATGAAAATGAAGTATACAATTCCCAATGACGATTTAACTGGGATTGGACGATTGATGACTGAAATAGAGGGATATTATAACGAGTTGATTGCATCTTATCAGTAGGAGGGCAATATGAATAAGGAATATTTACGACTGGATAAAGTAGAAGGTCCTTTGATTTTTCTCTCTGGTATCAAAGGCGCCTCGTATGGTGAAATTATAAAAATAAAGGTGACAGACGGCATTGATCGTTATGGCAAGATTATTCGTCTGGAAGGAGAGACTGTTATTGCCCAAGTGTTTGAGGGGACGTCAGGGCTTTCGACCGATAACGTAAAGGTAAAGTTTACAGGGAAACCTTTCGAACTGCCTTTGTCAAAGGAGATACTCGGCAGGACCTTTAATGGTGTTGGACGTCCAATAGATGATGGAGGTGATATATTCAGTAATGAAACCTTCAATATAAACGGGCGTCCGATTAATCCTGTTGCTAGGCAGTATCCGAGAAATTATATTCAGACAGGGATATCTACAATAGATACCCTGTCGACACTGATACGCGGACAAAAATTACCAGTGTTTTCGGGGAATGGGCTACCACATAATGAATTGGCGGCACAAATTGTACGGCAGGCCAAGATTAGTGACGAATCAAATGAAAAGTTCGCAGTTGTCTTTGCGGCGATTGGTGTCAAACATGATGATGCGGCGTTCTTTAGAAAGAGTTTTGAAGCATCGGGCAACCTGGACGATGTAGTGATGTACATTAACCTAGCAGACGATCCCATCGTTGAAAGGGTTAGTACGCCACGCTGTGCACTAACAGCAGCGGAATATCTGGCATTTCGGTGCGGCTATCATATACTTGTTGTCATGACGGATATTACGTCTTATTGTGAAGCCTTGAGAGAAATTTCATCTGCCAGAGAAGAGGTACCTAGCCGAAAGGGCTATCCGGGTTATCTATATTCTGATTTAGCAGCTCTTTATGAACGTGCAGGCGTTATGAAAGGCATAGAAGGATCCATTACCTATTTGCCGATGTTGACCATGCCAAATGATGATATATCCCATCCAATACCGGATTTAACCGGTTATATAACGGAGGGACAGGTTGTGCTCAGCAGGGAGCTGTTTCAAGACAATATCTACCCACCTGTAAATGTGTTGCCATCTCTCTCTCGATTGATGAAAGACGGTATTGGTGAAGGCTATACGGTGAAGGAACATCCAGATGTGGCGAATCAGCTTTTTGCGTCTTATTCAAAAGTTCAAGATATTCGGGCCCTTGCACAAATCATCGGAGAAAGTGATTTGTCAAAAATAGATCAAGCCTACATGTTGTTTGGACGACAGTTTGAAGAACGGTTTGTCAAGCAGACGGGTACTGAAAATAGGTCGATTACGAAGAGCTTGAAGATTGCGTGGGAGTTGCTATCCATTCTCCCAAAATCGGAACTGGATAGGTTGGATGACGAAATCATAGAAGCGTATTATATGAGTGCGGGTGAGTAGGTTTACTTCATTAAGGAGGCGTTGGCATGAGTATTCAAATGGCCCCAACAAAGGCAAATTTAATTAAATCAAAAAACATGCTGAGCTTTTCGAAAAAAGGCTATGATTTACTCGATAAAAAAAGAAATGTCCTTATTAGAGAGATGATGGGATTGGTTCAGCGGGCGAAGATTATACAGGAAAACATACAGGAGAATTTTGAAAGTGCTTTTGAAGCGTTAAAAATTGCCAATATTACTTTGGGCTTTAACGCGGTTGAGGAGCTGGCCATCTCTGTACCTGACACTGAAGATTTCCAAGTACTTTATCACAGCGTCATGGGTGTTGAAATACCTGAAGTGCGCTTCGAGGAGACGCCGCTATCTGTCAGTTATGGCTTCTACCGAACCAACGCGGCCCTTGATGAAGCCATGGAAAAGTTCAGAAAGGTGCGGTTCTTGACGTATGAACTGGCGGAAATAGAAAATGCGGTGTATAAGTTGGCGATGGAAATCAAGAAGACGCAAAAGAGAGCTAACGCACTGGACAAAATTCAAATTCCCAAATACAAGGAACTGGTTAAAAATATTGAAGAAACATTAGAGGAAAAAGAGCGGGAAGATTTTTTTCGGCTAAAGAAAATAAAGGATAAAACCAAGGGATAGACAAGTGTCTCAACTCATACTATAATAGGTGGTGGTAGGGTAGGTAAGGGTGAAAAAAACTCTGGAGGTATTATAATGTCAAAATCAGTTATTAGAATGAGAATGAGTATGCATGATGCACACTACGGTGGAAATCTTGTAGACGGAGCAAAAATGTTAAACCTTTTTGGAGATGTTGCAACCGAATTACTTATCAGAAATGATGGAGATGAAGGTCTGTTCGCAGGATATGACAGTGTTGAATTCATGGCACCTGTTTATGCTGGAGACTACATTGAAGCAGTTGGTGAGATTGTTAAAGTTGGTAACTCATCAAGAAAAATGGTATTTGAAGCAAGAAAAGTGATTGTTCCTAGACCGGACATCAACGATTCAGCTTGTGACGTATTAGAAGAGCCAATTGTTGTATGTAAGGCTTCTGGTACTTGTGTAGTTCCTAAAGACAAGCAAAGAAAATAGGAGGGCGCTATGGAAAAGTTAATTATCACAGCTGCCATTACAGGTGCAGAAGTTACTAGAGATCAGCAACCAGCACTTCCAATTACACCGGAAGAAATTGCGGAAGCGGCTTACGAATGTTACAAAGCGGGTGCATCAATTGTTCATGTTCATGCAAGAGAAAATGACGGAACGCCAACACAAAGCTACGAAGTTTATAAAGAGATCAAAGAAAAAATCGAAGCCAAGTGTGATATCATTTTCCAACCATCGACAGGTGGGGCAACATGGCATACACCAGAACAAAGATTACAACCGGTTGACTTAAAGCCAGAAATGGCAACGTTAAGTGCTGGAACATGTAACTTTGGTTCAGACGTATTCATGAACTCGGAAGAGTATATGGAAACATTCGCTACAAAAATGCAACAATTAGGTGTGAAGCCTGAAATTGAAGTATTTGAAAGAGGAATGATTGACAATGCTAAAAGATTGGCTAAAAAAGGCTTGTTAGATGGCAACATTCATTTTGACTTCGTACTAGGAATCCCAGGGGCATGTCCTGGAAATCCGGAAGATTTAATGTATATGGTAGATAAGATTCCAGCAGGTTCTACATGGACTGTTGCAGGTATTGGTCGTTTTGAAACACCACTTGCTGCAATGGGTATCGTATTAGGTGGTCATGTTAGAGTTGGATTTGAAGACAACGTATACTATTCAAAAGGCGTAAAAGCAAAGTCGAATGCAGAACTTGTTGAAAGAGTAGCAAGACTTGCAAAAGAACTTGGTCGTGAAGTGGCTACGCCAAACGAAGCAAGAGAAATCTTAGGCTTGGCTAAAAAATAGAAATGATGAAATCCGTTTTGGTATTTGTGGACCAAGACGGATTTTCTTTTTGCGCGATAAAAAGAGAATAGCGCCAATAGATAAGGCCCCTGTGGAAGAAGAGTTCACTCATCTTCCACAGGGGCCTTATCTATTGGCATTAAGCTCGCCAACGCGAGCTGAGTAATGTGAGCCCGCGAACATTACACGCTATTCGCGTGTGTTGCTCGCTATTCGCGTGTGTTGCTCGCTATTCGCGTGTGTTACACGCTATTCGCGTGTGTTATACGCTATTCGCGTGTGTTGCTCGCTATTCGCGTGTGTTACACGCTATTCGCGTGTGTTATACGCTATTCGCGTGTGTTGCTCGCTATTCGCGTGTGTTACACGCTATTCGCGTGTGTTATACGCTATTCGCGTGTGTTGCTCGCTATTCGCGTGTGTTACACGCTATTCGCGTGTGTTATACGCTATTTGCGAAAACAATATACTTCAAAAACGTACCATAGGATACCGAACTGGGTATAAGAATGTAATATAATAAACTCAATAATTGAGTTCATGCATGTGGAGGTGCTTATGAAAGATAAAATGTTAAAGAATATTCCGTTTGAGGAAGTTGTAGATTTAAAGTCGTTAATTGCTTATTCAGATCATAATGTGAGTAGTAAAACTCTTGTTCAAAGAAAAGATATGAGTATGACCTTATTGTCCTTTGATAAAGGAGAGGGATTAAGTACGCATGCGGCACCTGGAGATGCCATGGTTATAGCTTTAGAAGGATCTGTAAAGTTGATTATTGGCGAAACGGAAGTGATTGTAAAGGAAGGCGAGTCTGCAGTTATGCCGGCAAATATTCCTCATTCGGTTGACGCCCTTGAAAAGTTTAAGATGTTACTTATTGTTATCAAACCTGAAATAAAACCTGTACAAATAATGAAAGGACTATAATATGAGTGCTTCGTTTTTTAGACATTTACCCTATAGTGAGGGATTTGAATTCAATAGCTTAATCCAATATTTAGATGGTGGCGTGCAAAGTAGAGCCTTGGTGCAACGAGATGCCTTTAGTTTAACGATGTTTTCATTTGATGCAAAAGAAGGTATTAGTGAATACGAAATGCAAGGTGAAACGTGGATTATCCTTAATGAAGGGGATGTAGAAGTTTGCATTGGGGAAAAAACATATACGATGAAGACTGGTGACAGTATTGCGGTGCCTTTTGGAGCTTTACTGAGTATCGATGCAATCAGTAAAGCAAAAGTGACAATGATGATTTTAAAATAATATTATACAGCAAATAGAAACGACGACCTGTTGGTCGTCGTTTTGTTTTTTGTAGCGCAAAAACTTGTTTTGCGTTAAGAGGACATCCGCCTTCGATGGTCGGTGCCGCTTATTAATAGTATTTAATTAATACGGTAACAAATCTACGCTTTCAAATGTCCCATAATGACTTGGCCGGTAGATGTTAAAGTAGTTTGTATATGCATTATTCTTAGTTAATTCATCTCTGTACATGATTTCCCATGTAGGATTTGAGACAATCCAGGTTCCGTTTAGCAGTATTTCTGTCCAATAAGATATCTCACCATCAAAATGGCCCATCATTACACGACTTGGAATATTGAGTGATCTTAGCAGTGCACAGTAGAGAACTGGAATTTCCTCTTGAGTGGCTGTTTTAGAATTCAATATTTCCAGTGACGTTCTAGCCTCAAGATCTTCTTGATCTGCGGTTACGATTTCTATATTTTCACTAACCCATTGGAAAAGTGTTCGCGCTTTAGCATAGTCAGATGTATTTTTGTAAGTGATATAATTTGCTGTGTTGTAAAGCTCCATAGAATCTGAGTTGATCAGACGACTTGGAATTTTATAACGTATTTTCTCATTACCTAAATTTACGACACTAAATTTCATCAGGTAGTAATCTTCGATGTTGTCGAATAAAACTTCAGTTGTTGACTCATCTGAGTTTTCTTCAGCTGTTATTTCAACCGTATCAGTTGTTGTATTTGTGTTTTCAGCCGTCGTTTCCGTTTTTGTTGCTAGGGCATTTTCTCCGTCCGCTGTTTCGTCAGCGTCTTCGCTATATTCTGCGTTGTTTTGTTGGTTTAACTTTTCTGTAAGTGACTTGATCTTTTCAAGTTCTTCTTCAGCAGTTAATTCAGTCTTTTTCTCTGTACTTGTCTCTAAAGTTTCCTGTAGTACAGGGGACACAACAAGGGTATCGTTGACATAAACTGTAATAGATTCGCCGACATGTGGTACGTTTGCATCTTTAGGAATACCTGCAAGTATTGTATTGTGTTTTCCTAATCCAAACGGCAGGTAAATTGTACCGCTAAAGCGATCCCCCTCTATATTTATTGGAAATTCCAAGCGTTCGTTTTCCTTGGAAACAATGGCTTTTAATTCGCCAATGTTATGGTCGGGTGAAAGCGTGCCTTTGATAACGATCGAATTTTCAACGGACATGTTCGAATAGATTTCAGTTTCGATAGTCATTTGATTCTCGAAATATGGATCGAATTCGAAATAGTGCTCTTCTTCTGCGTTCAACGTTAAATTATTGACTTGGAATGTACTTAATACGTTGTTGAATAAATCCATTGCGTCTTCTTCATTGACAAAGCGACCATAAGTACAAGTGATGATGTAGCCAGTACCGTTTGCTGTAATAAAATATAAAATATGATTACGGGATTCCCCTTCGATTGTCATTGAAGAATAGACAACGTTCATCGTGAAGTTATCTGTTTGTAAAATGCTTTTTCCATTGAAGGTAAGGACTTGACCGTAAGCTTCAAGCAACTTTGCTTTATGGAGTTCTGTAAAACGATTTAAGCTCATCGTATTGTCTATATCTTGTTTGTTAACGACCAATTGGTAAAATTCAAAATCGTCTTCGTATTCAAATGTGTTGTCCAATCCTTCTTTTTTGTTCCAAAAGGTAGGAGTGGATATGCTTACACCAAAATCATTAATGAGCTGTTCCTTGTAAAAGGAATTGCTAAGGATGGTGTATTTGTTAGTCTCGGTAGTTGATGTGACATGGACTAGTTGAAGAGTCTGATTGTAATTAATTTTCATATCAAATGTTTCTGCAATAAAATCTGCAGGCACGAGTGTCTTGCCATCTCTGATGATTGGCGGCTCCTTCAATGTTTGTGCTTTACCGTTTTTATATGCAGTTAGGTCATTGATCTTCAACTTGATAAACATGTTGTTCTTGTATGCGATAACTTCTTTGGTGTCGTTGATCCATTTTACATTGCACCCTAATGCTTGGAAGAATTCTTTCATCGGCACCATAATCGTTTCATTGAGAACGATTGGTTGTGTTTCGAATTCTACTGTTTTCCCGTCTACTTTGAAAGTCTTGATATCTTCCTCGACTACTTTATCAATGAGAATGGGTTCTGCCGTGGTGTTATTAGGCACTGCATTTTCATTTATTATTGGTGAGGTTGTTTTTGACTGGTTAGTCGTTGTAGGAATGATAATAGTTTCTATGTTAGATTGGGAAAAAGAAGGGATACTGCCAAGAACTACACTTAAAATGCAAATATATGTGAACAGTTTTTTCATCTTAATCTTCCTTTCCTCTTGAATTATTCCATTATACATATTAAAGTATATCAGTACGTATATTAAGGCAAGGATTTGAATCGTTTTGTATTATAAGTGTAATCTGATTGTAATAGATGGTATAATATGTTATATGGTATGTAAAAATGTAGTAACGGTAACGTTCGGAGGGATTTTGTGGATATAAGAAATTTAAAGGATAAGACCATTGTGGATTTGCGAGAAATTGCAAAAGCTATGCAAATAAAAGGTGTATCCAAGTTAAAGAAAGATGATTTGATCGATGCCATCGTCAATGGTAATGCATCGGCTAATAAACAGGAATCATCAGTTGAAGGGACACCGGCAGAAGAAAGTAATGAATCTGCACTTGCTGAGGAGAGAGATGAGAGTCGACAAGATGCCTCTAGCAATGAAATGGATGAGGACATGCAAAAGCAAGCGGATAATGAAGTAGAGGGTGTTTTGGAAATCATCGATCAAGGATATGGTTTCCTGAGATTCAAAAACTTTTTATCTAGCGAATTGGATGTGTATGTATCCCCATCTCAAATCAGGAAGTTTCGTATGCGAACAGGTGACAAAATTAAAGGTGTTACCCGTGTACCAAATAGCAATGAGAAGTTTAGGGCGTTGCTCTATGTTAAGGAAATCAATGGCCAAAAGCCACAACATAATTTTAAACGACCGAGATTTGATGATTTGACCCCGTTATATCCAACCGAACGCCTTCATTTATCTCAAAGCAATTCTGTAGACTTATCTATGCGCATGATTGATTTATTATCTCCTATCGGAAAGGGTCAACGTGGATTAATCGTTGCACCGCCAAAAGCTGGTAAGACAATTCTTTTAAAGAAAATCGCTCAAAGTATTTCTAGAAATCATCCAGATGTAGAGATTATTGTATTACTTATTGATGAACGACCTGAAGAAGTAACGGATATGATTCGTTCTATCGATGCAGATGTTATTTATTCGACATTTGATGAATTGCCGGCCCATCATATAAAAGTAGCTGAAATGGTAATCAATAGAGCAAAAGCACTAGTGGAGCAGAAAAAAGATGTAGTTGTTCTTTTGGACAGTATCACAAGACTGGCCAGAGCATACAACTTGGAGATGCCATCTAGTGGTAGGACGCTTTCAGGTGGTCTGGATCCGTCGGCACTTCACCGTCCAAAGAGGTTCCTTGGGGCTGCCAGAAATGTTGAAGAAGGTGGTAGTTTAACAATTTTAGCGACTGCCTTAATTGAAACAGGCTCAAGAATGGATGATGTTATCTTTGAAGAATTCAAAGGAACAGGGAATATGGAATTGACGCTGAATAGAAAATTATCTGAAAAGCGTATTTTTCCTGCAGTTGATATCAATAAATCTGGTACACGTCGTGAAGAATTGTTGCTGGATCAAGATGAACTAGAGGCAGTATGGCGTGTGAGACGTGCGTTAGGTAATCAAAGTGTACAAGAAGTAACAGAAAAACTACTGACAGTACTGATGAAATCAAAAACAAATAAAGAATTTGTGCAATTTGTCAAAAAAGGTATTTAATTATCGGTTGAAAGATGATATAATTCGTGCTATAATGTTTAAGCATGCTAAATAATGAGATAAATATTTTATATATAATTTCGAGAGAAAGAGGTGAACATAATGAAAGAAGGAATTCATCCAAATTACAAAGAAGTAGAAGTAAAGTGTGCTTGTGGTAACGCTTTCGCTACTAAATCAACTAAAGATGAAATCAGATTAGAAATTTGTTCTGAATGCCATCCGTTCTTCACAGGAAATCAAAAGACTGTTGATAAAGGCGGAAGAGCAGATAAGTTTAAGCAAAAGTACGGCTTATAAGAATGAAACTATTGGGGTTGGAGCGTGTGCTCTGACCCTTTTTTCGTGATGTACGTGATAAACGAGAACAGCATAAAAATATAAATATACAACCAAACGAGCATACGTGGTCGTTTGGTTGTATATTTATATTTTTATATTGAGCGAGCAACGCGAGCCTAAACAGAGTGAATTTAGCAACACGTTCCAAGTTGTAAAATTAAGCGGTTTTCACTTCACGCGAAAAGTTACCGCTATTTAACGAAGTGAGTAGTGCTCGCTGTTAAAGTAAGTTTTGAGAAGCAATTTGTTTCGGAACGAGCGTTACATCCGCAAGGTTGTCGGCCGTTCGATTGGTATTCCAGAGACGATTTGCTTTAAACCTGCAAAATCAAATTTTAGGATGTCGAGTGCATTGCCTATTATACATGCATAAAGACAGCAAAAAAATCCAATCCCACGACAAATTTGTCGGAATACATTATAATAGGACTAGAGAGTATTTTTTTAGGGGGAGACAAATGAGTAAATTATATTTCAGATATGGTGCGATGAATTGCGGTAAAACAACAAACTTGATTCAGGTAGCATATAATTATAAAGAACGTGGTATGAATTCAATCATTATCAAACCGAGGACAGATACTAAAGGCGCTGACACAGTGGTGTCACGACTTGGTATTGTCAAAGAGGTAGATTTATTAATTGAAAAAGAACAAAATATCTTCCACGAAGTATCAGATTTGATGCAACACTCTGGCGCAATCGACTGCATTTTAGTTGATGAAGTACAATTCTTCAATTCCAGACATATCGACGAACTCTTCGAAGTTGCAGTTAAATTAAGCATTCCTACAATTTGTTATGGTTTGCGTACAGATTTCCAAATGCAAGGATTCGAAGGTAGTGAACGGTTATTGTTACTGGCGCACAGTATTGAGGAGTTAAAAACTGTTTGTACATGCGGTAAAAAAGCATTGCTGAATGGTAGAAAAATAGATGGCGATTTTGTTTTCGAAGGAGAACAGGTGGCAATTGATGGTGAAAACCACGTAGAGTATCAATCTCTTTGTCCTAAATGTTATTTTAGATTAAGGGATTCGGAAGAAGAATAAGCCAAGTAGAAGGTGGATAAATGGGAAAGAAATATACGTCTATAGGCGGTCAAGCGCTCATTGAAGGTATTATGATGCGTGGACCAAAAGATATTGCTATTGCAGTACGTAAGCCTGATGGTGAGGTTGTCTTAAAGAAGGATCCAATTAAACCATTGCCAAAAATTAGTGTCTTAAAATGGCCGTTGGTTAGAGGGTCGGTAGCACTAATTTCCTCGATGATCATTGGAATGAAAGCGTTGACTTATTCTGCGGAATTTTTTGAAATTGAAGATGAAGCAGGAGGCGAATCAAAGTTTGAAAAATGGCTGTATGAAAAGCTAGGTGATAAAGCGGATAACATTTTAATTGCCATATCCATGGTGCTTGCAATGGTGTTTGCATTTGGCTTGTTTGGTGTGTTGCCAACAGTGCTGACAAATTTCTTTAAGACCACAATTACGAATAGATGGGCACTTGCTGCCGTAGAAGGGATTATGAAAATTGTTCTTTTTCTTTCGTATATATTGTTGATTTCAAACATGAAAGACGTCAAAAGAGTGTTTCAGTATCACGGTGCGGAACATAAGACCATCCATTGCTTCGAAGCTGGTGAAGCATTGACTGTAGATAATGTTAAAAAGCATACGCGGTTACATCCAAGATGTGGTACAAGCTTTATTTTATTTGTTTTGGTCATCAGTATAATGATATTTTCAGTTATTAGCTGGAATTCAATCTTGATGCGTGTAGGATTGAAGGTGTTACTGTTTCCGGTTGTTGCAGGTCTTTCTTATGAGTTGCTTAAATGGGCTGGCAAAAGTGATGGTGGCATTATTAGTGCGCTCAGCTATCCAGGATTGATGTTGCAGAAGTTGACGACAAAAGAACCTGATGATGGACAGATTGAAGTTGCGATTATTGCGATGGAATCTGTGCTCGACAGAGAGCCTACTGTAGACAGTGAGATAACAATACCTGGATCTACTGCGCAAATAGTAATAGAAGAAGTGACAGATGAAGAAGCACATTAAAGAGTTATACGACGAAGGTGTAGCGTTATTGTCATCGATTTCTCCTGCAGTAGAATTTGATGTGAAACGGTTACTAGATTATTATTGCCAAGTATCGTCGTTGGACTTAATCATAAACAAGGATAAAGAAATACAGCCTGAAAAGGCAGAGGCGTATTTACAAGCGATTGCTACAAGAGCTACAGGGCTACCAGTTCAGTATATAACCCATGAGCAGGAGTTTATGGGACTTTCCTTTTATGTGGATGAACGTGTATTGATTCCGCGAGGGGAAACAGAATTGCTGGTTACGAAAGTACTTGAGCTCTTAGAGAAGAGACCGCCGTCGATTGTCATGGATATTGGTGTCGGTAGTGGTGCAATATGTGTATCGGTTGCAAAGTTAGGCAATCCGAAAAAAGTATATGGTATAGATATCTCTAAAGATGCGATTGATGTTGCGACAAGAAATGCATCGGAGGTAAAGGTTCTTGATAAATTAACCTTTATTCAGAGTGATGTATTAAACGATGTGCCAGAAGATTTGCAGGCGGGTATTGACATATTGATTTCTAATCCGCCGTATATACCGCCAGAGGAAATGGCTGAATTGCATGAGGATGTGAAGAAGGAGCCTGAACTTGCCCTTTATGGTGGTGCGGATGGCTTGGATTTTTATAGACGGATAACAGATGATGGATGGGCGTTTTTAAAAGAGGATGGCATTCTTGTTTACGAGGTTGGACATGATCAAGGAGAACGTGTAAAATCATTAATGTTGGATAAAGGATTTAGTCGTGTAGAATTTATAGAGGATTATCAAGGGTTTAAACGAGTTGTTATTGGTTATAAACTTTGATAAACTATAAAATGTTCATATAAAAAGAGGTGTAACATGTTTGATAAACTAGAATTTATAGAAGAAAAATATCAGGAATTATCGGAAAAAATTTCTGATCCGGAAATTATTTCTGACCAAAAGCTATGGCAGAAATTAATGAAGGAACATGCGGATTTGGGTCCAATTGTTGAAAAGTACAAAGAGTACAAAGATACTATTAACGGTATTGATGAAGCAAAAGAAGTCATCAAAGAAGAATCGGATGAGGAAATGAAAGAATTGGCGAAGATGGAACTGTCTGAGCTTGAAGAGGCTATTGACGAAATAGCAATGGCGTTAAAGAAGCTACTTTTACCTAAGGATCCAAATGATGATAAGAATGTTATTGTCGAAATTCGTGCGGGTGCCGGTGGTGATGAAGCGGGTCTTTTTGCTGCAGAATTACTTCGACTTTACACGCGTTATGCTGAAGGCAGACGTTGGAAAGTGGAAATGATGAACACGAGTGAGACTGGTGTTGGTGGTATCAAAGAAGCGTCTATGATGATCATAGGTAATGGTGCATATTCAAGGATGAAGTACGAAAGTGGTGTACATAGAGTTCAACGTATCCCGCAAACAGAATCTGGTGGACGTATTCATACATCTACAGCAACAGTTGCAGTACTGCCTGAAGTTGACGATGTAGAAATCGAAATCAAGCAAAATGATTTACGTATCGACGTGTTCAGATCATCTGGTAACGGTGGTCAGTCCGTAAATACGACGGATTCAGCTGTACGTATCACCCATTTACCGTCAGGCCTTGTTGTAAGTTGTCAGGATGGTAAATCTCAGTTATCCAATAAAGAAAAAGCAATGCAAGTACTTAAAGCAAGACTTTTTGATATTGAGGAACAAAAACGTAATGCTGCTATTTCTGAAGAGAGAAAGAGCCAGGTTGGTACAGGAGACAGAAGTGCAAAGATTAGAACGTACAACTTCCCTCAAGGAAGAATTACGGATCACAGAATTCCAATCACGCTGTATAAATTAAATGCATTTATGGAAGGCGACATAGATGAAATGATCGATGCGTTAATTACAAACTTCCAAGCAGAAGCATTAAAAGAATTAGAAAACGATTAATAATAAGTAAGGCTGTCTAGAAATAGACAGCCTTTTTTTAATGGTGTTGTGCCATTTGCTGAACATCTAATTAAAGCTTGAATTGAGCTACTTGAGTGGATAAGTCGTTGGCTGATGTAGTTTGGTTATTAGCCAATATGCCGACGTCCTCCACTGCAGATGTGATTTCAACAATGTTGTGAGCGATATCAAGGCTGTTGCGTGTGCTCTCCTCCACAACGATAGAAACGCTGTTAAGGGCTTGATTCACTCCTTGGATGGAGTCGCTGATTTTCACGGTTTTGTTATTAAAGCGATCCATTGATAATTGAACGAATTCGGCATCTTTGAGATACTGCTCACCGGTTTCAACTAACGTATAGTAATCTTTGATGACCTTTTGGTCAATGAATGATAGCAAGGCTTCGGCGTTGGTTGAGATATCTTTGAATGCTGTGTTAACTTCTGTGGCTAAAAGGTTGATGTTTCCAACAGAATTTGTAGATGCTTCCGCCAGTTTTCTGACTTCGTCTGCAACTACAGCAAAACCTCGCCCGTGTTCACCGGCGCGAGCGGCCTCAATGGCTGCATTTAAGGCCAGTAAATTTATTTGTGATGAAATATCCTGTATTGCGTCAGAGATAACTTTTATTTCCTCTACAATCTTTGCTTTTTCCATGGAGTGTCGAATCTTTGATGCGCGTTCCTCGTAAATACTGTAAGCTTCAACTTTTGAATTTTCAGCATTGGTTTTCATATCCAAGGCTCTCTCGGAAATCTCTTTGGCGTTCTTGTGCCCGATTGTAGTTTCGTGCTGCAATTCCACTGAGATGTTCGAGACTTGGACACTTGAAGCGTTGATTTGCTGTATGGCAGCAGAAACTTCTTCCATACCTGATGCGATTCCTTGAGTTGTAGCGTTAATTTCCTCCATTTGTGCATTTACTTCTTCCACAGTGGCATTTAATTCTTCGCTTGAGTCAGTCACATGCTGACTGCTATTCTGTATTAAACGAATCAATTGAGTGAGGTTGTTGCGGAGTGTATCAAAAGAGGAAACTAATTCCCCGATCTCATCGGTGCTATTTTTAAGGTGTTGATTAATGCTTATTGATAAATCACCATTTGCCATATGACCCGCATAGGAAACGCCGTAGTGAATACCTTTAACGATAGCCTTGGCGTTGAATACTCCTATGAAAACAGCTAAACAAACTGACACTAGTGTTATGATTACGGATGTAGATTTAGCTGTTGTCATATAAGTATCACTTTTATCCTTTAATTGATTTGCCATCTCAATATTCAAGTCCAATAATTGCCCCAGCAATTGCTCGGTCTGCTCATTAAAGGCTTTTCCGGATGTATAGTTGATGTTAACTTGACGCATGTTGCCTTTTTCCAGCATATCAATAATGGCCTTATGTAACATATAATTCATTTTGTAGGCTTCTCGAAATTCTGCCAGTAGTGTTCTTTCTTTCTCGCTTAGGTTTAAGGCTTCGTATGTTGATAGGAGTTCGTCGTTTGACTGGGCCAAGGCGTTGATTTCGCTCCTTGTTTCTTCAAAGTCGATGTCTTTCTCTTCGGTACTGATAAATAAGATGTTTTCTTTGACTATAGATCTTATCTGACTTTGGTTCATTTGAATTTCAGTTAATGTCTGGTTGGGTAACAGTCTCGTTTCGTAAAGCAAGGTCAAGTTATCATTGATTTGGTCGGTTGCTCCGATACATGTCACACCAAGTATTCCTGTCATCGTTGCAACGATAAGAAAACCGATTATAATTTTTGATCCGATTTTAAACCTTTTAAACATGCGTATATACCTCCTGTGTAATGGTTCTAATTGCATTATGCTGTTTAAGGATGTTCAGCTTTATTATATGTTTTTGATAATTGACTGTATATAATGAATAGTTGCGCAATTATCAATATATTGACAATTAATACAATAATGCTTATCGGAGGCTTTATTACAAAAAAGAAGTAATTAATGAATATAAATAAAAATGTGTAATTATAAAAAGGCCGAAGTTTGTAATTGCAATGTGTTAAAGGCATTACATCAACGGTTTTTAATGTGATTCATTTAACAATATAATGGTATTCAATTATATTTGCAAAAAGACCTTTTCAAGTGTTGAAAAAGCTAAACTAGAGGAGTATACTAAATAAGTAAAATTTCTGAAAAATGAGAGAAGGTGTTAGGGTGTTTGTCCAAACATTAAGGCGATTGTAACCTACTAGGGGAAGTGAAACTAATTATTTGGGAGGTAAGGTTATGGAATCGCATTTACAATATGTATTAAATTTTGGCATTATACTGTTAGCTGCAAATATTGGCGGCATAATCAGTAAGAAATTAAAGCAGCCAGCGGTGTTGGGACAAATTATCGCAGGGGTTATTTTGGGCATGGGCATTATGGAAAAGACGGAGTTTATCGTTGATCTTGGGGAGATCGGTGTTATATTCCTAATGTTTATTGCTGGACTTGAAACAGATGTACAAGAATTGAAGGATTCCGGGAAGTCGTCTTCATTAATTGCACTTGGTGGTGTATTGTTTCCAGCATTTTTTGTTGGAGGGGGGACCTATTTGATTACTGGTGATATGATCTCCAGTACGTTTATGGGTGTAATCTCGACAGCTACTTCAGTGAGTATTTCTGTTCAGACATTAAGAGAATTGGAACGATTGAGAACGCGCCAAGGGATTACAATTCTTGGAGCGGCAATTATAGATGATATCGTGGGTATTATTTTACTTACGTTGGTTATTGGTATGGTAAAGCCAAGCGCAGGTGGTAGCGTGGCTATCGTCATTGGTAAAATAGCGCTGTTTTTTGCTATTACCTTGTTGCTGGGTTATGCAGTGACAAAATTATTGAAAGTATGTTGCAATATCATCAATTTCGATGACAAAATTGTGACTTATGCAATTGTGGTTTGTTTTATATTGGCATTTGTCTCTGAAGAGTTAGGCGTTGCGGCGATTACAGGCGCATATTTTTCAGGGGTTGTCTTTTCTATGACGGAGCACCGACATAAGGTGTCGCATGAAATTAACAGAATTGCGACGGTTATGTTTACGCCAGTTTTCTTTGTATCTATCGGTATGGGTGTTGATTTAGCCAGCGCAGCGACTGCAATTGGTTTTGGATCGGTATTTATCATCCTTGCAGTACTAGGGAAAGTTGTTGGTTGTGGACTTGGTGCAAAGATGAGTGGTTTTACTGGCAGAGAGGCATTACAGGTCGGATTTGGTATGATTCCAAGAGCTGAAGTTGCGATTATCATTGCCAATTTAGGGCTTAAAATGGAGGTAATCGACCACCATGTCATGGCGTCGGTTATTTTAATGGTACTTGTAACGACGCTTGTAACACCGTCTTTATTGAAGTGGGCATTTACTGAAAAGAATAATGAAGCGCTTACAACATAAATAAGTTATAAGAAGCAAGGTGCGTGCGCCTTGTTTTTCTTTTGTCTTAACAAGCGAATTTCTCGCGTCAAGAGGATATCTAATCTCGATGGTCGGAACCGCTTGTTTAGGATGATTTTAGTGTGGTATGATAATGAAAGAATAAAATAAACGAGGTGTGTCATGGAGACGAAAATCATTAGAATTGAAGATGGTGATTATAATAAAGAGTTGTTGAGACTGCCTGCTGAGGCCCTTGCTGAAGGGAGGACGGTGGCTTTTCCAACAGAAACGGTTTATGGTATTGGTGCCAATGCCCTTGATGAATCTGCCATTAAGAAAATATATAAGGCAAAGGGACGTCCGTCAGATAATCCTCTCATTGTACATGTGACAGATATGGAGTCGGTGGAAGCCCTTGTTGAAGAGGTTACACCCGTGGCTGAAAAGTTGATGGCTGCATTTTGGCCAGGCCCGCTAACGATTATTTTTAAAAAGAGTATTGCAGTGCCAGTTTCCGTAACCGCTGGACTATCGACGGTAGCTATTAGGATGCCGAGTCATCCGATTGCCCGTGATCTGATAGAACAATCAGGTGTACCAGTTGCAGCGCCAAGTGCCAACTTGTCGGGGAAACCGAGCCCGACATCTGGTGAACATGTTATCGAAGACTTAAACGGACGAGTAGATTATATTGTTGTAGGTGACCAAACGGATGTAGGTCTTGAATCCACAGTTGTAGATGCTACTGGAGATGTAGCGATGATTCTCAGACCGGGTGGCGTAACGAAAGAAGCCTTGGAAGCGGTTGTTGGCCAGGTTCATGTTGATCCGGCGATTGAAGCCAGTTCGATGGAAAAATTAATACCTAAATCGCCAGGAATGAAATATACACATTATGCGCCAGAAGCTGAAGTTTTGATGGTTCAAGGTGAGGAAGCGCCGATGGTTGAAATGATTCAAAATATGTGTCATCGATTCGTTACAAGTGGTAAACGCGTGGGTATAATGACTTGTGATGAACATAAGGCGGATTATGATTGTGGTGTGGTGTTGTCCTTGGGATCAAAAGACGATATGGAGGCGATTGCGCAACAATTATTTGGTACATTAAGAAAATTTGACGAACATTCCGTTGATATAATCCTAGCGGAATCCTATGATGAAAAAGGTCTTGGTAGCGCTGTTATGAACAGACTTAGAAAAGCGGCCGGACATCAGATAATCGAAGTTTAAAACGAAAATGGATTAAAAAGTATTTGAAATTATAAAAAATACCTGTTATAATGTTGATGTTTTGAGTATATCGGAGGTGCGCAATGAAAATAGGTTTAGGTTGTGACCATGGTGGTTACGGATTAAAAGAAACGATTAAGGAACATTTGGCGTCAAAGAATATTGAATTTGTTGATTACGGAACACATTCGACGGATTCGGTAGATTATCCTGAGTATGGTGAAAAAGTAGCGAATGCAGTTGCGTCGGAGGAAGTAGATTTAGGTATCCTAGTGTGTGGAACCGGTCTAGGAATTTCAATGGCAGCGAACAAAGTTAAAGGTATTCGTGCGGCAGTTGTAAGTGACTGTTTTACAGCTGAAATGTCAAAAGCGCACAACAATGCGAATATTTTAGCGCTTGGGGATCGTGTTGTCGGTAAAGGATTAGCGTTAAAAATTGTTGATACATGGTTAAACGCAGAATTTGAAGGTGGTCGACACGCAAACCGTGTAGACAAAATCGTTGCAATCGAAAACAAACATTATAAATAGGAGGGTCCAATGAGCAAAGTACATGAAATGAGTCATCCATTAATCCAGCATAAGTTATCAATCTTAAGAGATAAGAATACTGGAGCAAAAGAATTTAGAGAAGTAGCAAAAGAAATCTCAATGTTAATGGGTTATGAAGTTACAAGAGATTTACCACTTGAAGAAGTAGAAATCGAAACACCAGTTTGCAAGACGATGACAAAAGTAATTGCAGGTAGAAAATTAGGAATCGTTCCTATTTTAAGAGCAGGTCTGGGTATGGTAGATGGCTTCTTGAGCTTATTACCAGCTGCAAAAGTTGGTCATGTAGGACTATACAGAGATCCTGAAACATTGGAGCCGGTTGAGTACTACTGCAAGCTACCAACGGATGTAACAGAAAGGGAACTAATCGTAGTAGACCCAATGTTAGCAACGGGTGGTAGTGCAATTATGACCATTGACCTTATCAAGAGAAAAGGTGTTAAGCAAATCAAACTTGCTTGTCTGATTGGATGTCCAGAAGGCGTTAAAGCAGTACAGGATGCTCATCCTGACGTAGACATTTACATTGCATCAATCGATGAAAAATTAAACGATCACGCATACATCGTTCCAGGTTTAGGCGATGCAGGTGATAGATTATACGGCACTAAGTAAAACTTCTAAAATGAACTCAGTTTCTTGTTGCTGCTTCGCATTCAGACGCTCACGTATTTCCATACGCTACGCCCCTGACTGCTCATTGCGCCTAGAACTGAATCCATTTTATTCAGTTTACAATTTATAATAATGTTATTGATTACGGCATATCCTTATGATGTGCCGTTTTTTACGTTATATACAGGCTTGTCTCAATAGAACCTCTGTCACACTAGTTGTTCTATTGAGACAAACCAAGGGCGTGGTGGTAGTTTTTATCTATTCTTTGTGTATGATATATGGATATGTTTTTCTTGTCGAACGGGTTTGCGAGGCCTTTTCGAGCACTTAGAGAGATAAGAAATAACATATCCATATAGCGCTATGCACAACGTTATAAAGATAAAAATCTCCACCACCCCATTTGACATAAGCCACCTGTATGATAAAATTTTTCTTGGAAACACCTATCAACAATATATACATAGTGGAGGGAATAACAGTGGAACGTATCGACAAAGAGAATTATTATTTGGATATTGCAGAAACAGTGCTGGAAAGAGGGACATGTTTACGTCGTAACTACGGGGCGATTATCGTGAAGAACGATGAGATCATCTCTACAGGATACACTGGTGCACCCCGGGGGCGTAAAAATTGCATCGATCTAGGCTATTGTATGCGCGAACAACTGAATATACCTCGAGGAGAACAGTACGAGAAATGCCGTTCTGTCCACGCAGAGGCGAATGCTTGTTTATCTGCTGCCCGTAAGGATATGATCGACGGAACCCTTTACTTGGTCGGCAAGGAGAAGAAGACGGGTAAGTACGTTGAAAATGGTAACTCGTGTGCAATGTGCAAACGGATAATTATCAACTCAGGCATTGAAAAGGTAATTGTTCGTGATGATAAACTTAATTTTAGAGTCATAGATGTATACGATTGGATAGAAAATGATGAATCCTTAAGTGAGAACAAAGGATACTAAAAAAGTACGTTATGTTAAGTATAAATAACAAACGATTAGAAAGCATTGAAAAATGTCGTCGTTACATGTAAAATACTATGGGGCATCAAGTACAATCATTGTGGTTGGAGATAAAAAAGATTTGAGGTGTAACAAGTGGATGTTATTTTATTACCTTTTATAATAGCTGTAATATTAAGTTATGGATTTACGCCATTTGCAAAAGAAGTGGCTTACAAAATTGGCGCAATTGATATTCCGAAAGATGAAAGACGTGTACACTCTAAACCGATTCCTAGACTGGGTGGTTTGGCGATTTACATGGCTTTTATGATTGCTTTCATACTGTTTTCACAAATGCCGACGAATAAAATGCTCGGTATTGTAATAGGAACGTCTATTATATTCTTCACTGGCGTTGTGGATGATGTACGTCCATTGAGTGCCAAGGTGAAAATGTTTTTACAGATTGTCGCGGCATGTGTGATTATGTACGTGGACATAAGAATATTGGGGTTTGGTAATCCATTCGTCGATGGCGGTTATATCCATTTAGGATGGATGTCGTATCCAGTGACGCTTTTTTGGATAGTCGGCATTACAAACACCGTCAATTTAATTGATGGCTTAGATGGCTTAGCTGCTGGTGTATCGGCAATATCAGCTTCAGTGTTGGTATATGTTGCATTGATTAATGGTTGGACAGATACAGCTGTATTGACCGCTATTGTGGCTGGTGCGTGTATTGGATTTTTACCGTATAACTTTAATCCAGCCCAGATATTCATGGGAGATGGCGGTTCCTTGCTGTTAGGCTTTATTTTAGCGGCGATTTCTGTAACTGGAACGCTTAAGAGTGCGACTGTACTGACGATAGCGGTACCGGTATTGGCTTTAGGCGTGCCAATTTTTGATACAACCTTCGCAATTGTTAGACGTCTTGTGATGAAGCGGCCAATTATGGAGGCGGATAAAGGGCACTTGCATCATCGATTGTTGACGATTGGTTTTGATCAAAGAGGTGCTGTCATTCGACTATACTCTATTAGTGTATTGCTTGGTGTTGGTGGTGCGTTTATTGCATCGGGTAGTTTTATAAATGCTCTCGTTGCTCTTGCGATTGGGATTACACTTATAATGATTCCAATCAGTCAAACGACAGCATCGGGTGAACGATTAGTAAGAACAAGAAAGTAAGTTGATGCGTACTAGGGATAGTGCGCATTTTTTATAAGCTGATAAACAAAATTGATTATAGGAGTGTACACAAGATGATTAAAGTAATGTCGATATTTGGAACACGACCGGAAGCAATAAAGATGGCACCGGTGGTAAAGGCTTTAGAGGTGGCTGAAGGTATAAAATCAATAGTATGCGTAACGGCACAGCATCGCGAAATGCTCGATCAAGTGCTAGAACTTTACGATATTAAACCGGACCATGACTTGGATATCATGAAGTCGGGACAAACCTTAAGTGAGATTACATCGCGGGTACTGCTTGGACTTGAAGCGGTTATGAAAGAGGATCGTCCGGACCTAATTCTGGTACACGGCGACACATCGACGACGTTTTCGGCTTCTTTGGCAGCGTTTTATAATGGCATCAAGGTTGGTCATGTGGAAGCGGGTCTTAGAAGTTACGATAAACTGTCGCCATTTCCTGAAGAAATGAATCGTTCCTTAGTTGGACGTATGGCAGATTTACATTTTGCACCGACAAGAGGCAATTATGCTAATCTGATTTCTGAACATATAAAGGAAGAAACTATTTTTATCACAGGAAATACGGTTATCGATGCCCTTCATAAAGTCGTTGAAACGGACTATGTTTTTGAGCAAGCGGAACTTAATGAAGTAGATTATGACAATAAAAAAGTGATTTTCATGACGGCTCATAGACGGGAGAATCTTGGTCAGCCAATGGAAAATATTTTTGGCGCTGTAAGACATTTGGTAGAGATTAATGATGACGTGGAAGTGGTTTTCCCAATGCACTTAAATCCAAAGGTTAGAGAAATTGCTTACAAACACTTGGAAGGACATGACCGCATTCACTTAATTGAACCTTTAGAGTATAAACCGTCGGCCAATCTGATGAAACGTTGTTATATGATTCTGACGGATTCAGGTGGTATTCAAGAGGAAGGACCTTCTCTTGGGAAGCCGGTTGTCGTTCTTAGAAAAGAAACGGAACGGCCGGAGGCGGTTGCAGCTGGAACGGTTAAAATGGCTGGTGTAGAAAAACAGGATATTATAGATATCTCTCAAACGCTTATTTCTGATGCTGAAGCCTATGAAGCGATGTCGGAAGCAATGAATCCATATGGTGACGGAACGGCCTCAGAACAAATAGTACAGGCAATTTTAGATACATTTAACAAAATGGACTAATCATGTTTATATAATCAGACAATTAAAGGGTGCTTTCGGCATCCTTTTTTTTGAAAATAGCTAGAAATAGCTGTTTATTAGTAATTTTATGGGATTGTACAGGTATGTGTACAAAATTTATTAAACTTTAACATAAAATAGCCAGAATCCTAAATATACTTTCGATTTGAAGGAAAATAGCAATAAAGCGGCATAGATTCGTCGTAGAATTACAATATTCATTGAAAATATTACGAAAATGATACAAATCAGCTTAGAAAGTGAGAATGATGGATATAAATTTAACAAGCATTTATTTGTTGGATTTGTATAAAAGTAATAAAGAAATTGAAGGTCAACCCCTATAAAAACCCTGTTTTCAGACTATTCACTTAGAGAAAATTAACGTACGGTATCCACAAAGACAAAGAAATGTGATATCCTAAGGTAGTGGTTTATTTAGTCATATTTTCTTTGGAGGTGTATTTATGAACAAAATTAAGAGCGTTGAAGAAGCGGCTTCTTATATCCAAGATGGTATGACGGTAATGTTAGGCGGTTTTTTAGGCGTTGGGTGTGGCGATGCAATTATTGAGAAAATGATTGCAAATAACGTAAAAGATTTAACCATCATTTGCAACGATACAAGTTTTCCGGATAAGAATATTGGAAAGCTGGTTGTGAATAAACAGGTCAAAAAAGTTTTTACATCACACATTGGAACAAATCCTGAAACTGGCCGACAAATGAACGAAAAAGAAATGGACGTTGTGTTGGTGCCTCAAGGAACATTGGCAGAGCAAGTAAGAGCTGCTGGATCTGGTCTTGGTGGTGTGCTTACACCTACAGGTATTGGTACGATTGTTGAGGAAGGCAAGCAAAAGGTTACGGTAAACGGTAGAGAATATTTAGTGGAAGAACCATTAAAAGCAGATGTTGCCGTAATTAGAGCACACAAAGCAGATAAAAAAGGAAACCTAGTTTACACTAAGGCGACGAGAAATTTTAATCCCTTAATGGCGATGGCAGCTGATTTGGTTATTGTTCAAGCTGATGAAATCGTTGAGATCGGCGAGTTGGACCCTGACGTGATTGTTACACCAAATATTTTTGTGGACATCATTGTGAAGGAGGCTAACTAATGAGCGATATCAAAGCAATTATTGCAAAGCGTGTTGCCCAGGAATTCGAAGATGGCAATTTAGTCAACTTAGGCATAGGATTACCTACCTTGGTTGGTAATTACATACCAGAAGGTATTGAAGTCATTCTTCAATCGGAGAATGGATTTATTGGAATGGGACCAGCACCAACAGAAGATGAAATTGATCCCAATCTTGTGAATGCAGGATCCATGCCGGCAACGGTTTTGCCAGGAGCGGTATTTTTCGACAGTTCAATGTCGTTTGCAATCATTAGAGGTGGACATCTGGATGCAACAGTACTTGGTGCTTTGCAGGTAGATGAAAAAGGAAACTTAGCCAATTGGATGATTCCTGGAAAGAAAGTCCCTGGAATGGGCGGTGCAATGGATTTGGTAACGGGTGCAAAAAAAGTAATCGTTGCGATGACACATACTGCCAAGGGCAGCATCAAAATTATGAAAGAATGTACACTTCCGCTGACAGCAGCTGGGCAAGTGGATTTAATTATAACGGAAATGGGCGTTATGCGTATAACGGATAAAGGCATTCTATTAGAAGAAATCAATCCTGATTATACAGTAGAACAAGTCCAAGAAGTAACGGAAGCAAGGTTAATCGTTGCGGAGAACTTAAAGACAATGGAAATTTAACTTTTACTGGGAATGGCTTAGCCATTCCCAGTGAAGAATTATAGACCCACTCCCAAATGGGATAGAAGGAAGGTTCTTTACGACGAAAAGTTTGAATTTTCGGAATAGTTTGAAAGGGGCGGGGAATGGGTAATAAAGACTTTGGCATGTATCAAAACCTGGTTTTTGTTTCACAAATAGGAATATCAATGGCCCTACCGATTTTTTTCGGTGTTTACGGTGGAAATTGGATAGATCAAAAAATAGGAACAAGCGGTATTTTTTTATTACTAGGCATATTACTTGGCGTAGGCACGTCGTTTATGAATTTATATAAAATAGCAATATCACGAAGCAACGACAAAAGAAAGAAGTAACACCGGGCTTTATAAATAATTAAGAAATTTTTCAGGCGTTATTTAAAATTCAGGCGTATACTGGAAATTGGTTCATTGGTATTATTGAATAAGATATAGAAAGAAGTGATGACATGGAGACGACAAAAGACCTATTAAAAACGACTTATAAGTATGTTGTGATTATTTACTTCTTAGCACTAGGTGCTTCGGTCCTATTGATCAAGGATTACCTGCCTTTTGCAATTGGGTTGACCTTTGGGGTCGTTATCTCGGTGGTCAATTTTTTTGAGCTCGCACGAACAGTGCATCAATCGGTACTTTTGCCTCCTAAGAAGGCGCATGGGTATGCGACGCGGCACTATTTTATTAGATTTGTCATTAATGCTGTGGTGATTTTTATTTCTATTAAAGCACCATACATAAATATATTTGGTACCATCATTGGGCTGTTATTAATAAAATTTGTAATTTATTTTACGAATTTGTTTAATGATAAAGAGTATTTTAAAAATATAATTAGGAGAAAGGAGGAGGAATAGTGGGTAGCGAAGGTTTTGGACCACGGGTAGTATTTACGATTCCTGGTACTGAAATAATGGTTTCTGAAACCGTCACCGTCACATGGTTTATCATGGCAGTTATCATGATAGTTACAATCCTTGCGACGCGTAAGATGGAAAAAGTACCAAAGGGATCACAGGTTGTTACTGAAGCTATAGTCAGTGGTGTTAGAGGGTTAACGAGTCAAACGATGGGTGAGAAGAACGTTGCTTTTGCACCATATGTCGGCATGTTATTGTTTTTTATTGCATTTGCGAATTTAGCTGGATTAATAGGTCTTAGACCGCCAACGGCAGACGTAAATACAACGATGGCATTAGCGATGATGACATTTTTTATGACACATTTCTTTGGATCGAAGTCTAAGGGAATAGGTAGCTATTTAAAAGGATTTTTAGATCCCATTCCATTATTGTTACCACTAAATATTATGGGTGAGTTAGCAAATCCGATTTCGCTGAGTTTCCGTCTCTTCGGAAATATTGTAGGTGGACTTATTATCATGAATCTACTTTACGGCGCACTTGGAGGGTTTACTGAAATGTTACTAAGCGTTTCTGTACCGTTTTTCCAAGTGGGTATTCCAGCTGTTTTACATGTCTACTTTGACTTGTTTGCTGGACTATTACAATCATTTATTTTTGCAATGCTCACAATGGTATTTGTGTCGATGGCAATGGATTAGTAGTTTATAGAGAGGTGATTTTATGGAGCAAATCTCTACGAGAGCGTTAATACTTGCATGCTCGGCTATAGGTGCTGGTTTAGCAATGATCGCTGGTATAGGACCTGGTATTGGACAGGGCTATGCGGCAGGTAAAGGTGCTGAAGCAGTCTCTAAAAACCCTAAAAGTGGTAAGCAGAGTATGATGGTAATGCTATTAGGCGCAGCCGTAGCAGAAACATCAGGTATTTTGGCGTTAGTTGTAGCATTAATTATGTTATACGGTAATCCTTTGGTAAATTTAACAGGCGGAACACTGATTATTATGGCTTCAGCAATAGGTGCTGGATTCTCAATGATCGCTGGTATCGGCCCTGGTATTGGACAAGGATATGCCGCTGGTAAAGCGACGGAAGCTGTAGGTAAGCGACCGAAGTTACAACCAATGATCGTTAGAACAATGTTTTTAGGACAAGCGGTTGCACAAACAACAGGTATCTATGCACTAATCGTGTCATTAGTACTGTTATTTGCAAATCCACTAGTCAATTTATTAAAGTAAATCTATTATAAATATTTTGTTTATAAGGAGGAAAATGAATATGGAACCAATCACTGGTAAAGCATTAGTATTAGCAGCTTCAGCTATTGGAGCAGGATTAGCGATGATCGCGGGTATTGGCCCTGGTATTGGACAGGGATACGCAGCAGGTAAAGGTGCAGAAGGTGTCGGAAGACAACCTGAGGCTCAAGGGGATATCGTAAGAACGATGTTACTTGGTGCAGCAGTTGCAGAGACAACTGGTATTTATGGATTAATTATTGCTTTAATTTTATTATTTGCAAATCCACTAATTAACATGTTATAGGAAATTGGACGTAGATCCTTTAAAGACAAAGGAGGCAGATCAATGTTGGTAGGATTAACCGCTGCCGAATTACGCCTTGGTTTAGTGCAATTTGACTGGACGTTCGTTTTCCAAATAGCAAATACATTAATTTTATTTTTATTCTTGAAGAAATTCTTATTTAAGCCGGTTACTGAATTCATGGAAGCACGTGAAGAAGAAATTGCTGGTACTTTTAAGGACGCAGAAGAAAAAAATAAACAAGCAGACAGTATAAAGTCTGAATATTTGGAAAAGATCAGTAAGGCTGAGGAAGAAGGCAGAGCTATTGTAAAAGACGCTTCGAAACGTGCGGAAAAACGTGCGGATGATATTGTTAAAGATGCTGAACATGAGGTATCTTCAATGAGAGATAAAGCGAAGCTGGATATTGAAAGAGAAAAAACAAAAGCAATTAATGCTTTAAAAGATGATATTGCAGGTCTTGCGATATTAGCAGCGACAAAAGTCGTGGAAAAAGATATGAAAGAAGAAGACCATAAGGATTTAATTAATAAATTCATTGATGAGGTAGGGGATGCAAAATGGCAAAACTAGTAGCAAAAACCTACTCAGATGCTCTATTCGAAGTAGGTGTAGAAAATAATTCTTTAGAAACACTTTTAGAGGAATTTTCGTTTATTGAGAAAACTTTTATAGAATATCCAGATTTTTTAGAACTGTTTAGAACACCAAGAATCAGTATTGAAGAACGTAAAGAAACGATTCAATCAATTTTCGGTGGAAATATTTCTGAGGAAATGTTGAATTTTCTAAAAATCATTCTAGATAAAAGAAGAGCGTCGGAAATTTTTGACATAAAAAATGAATTTCAAGTAGCGGTACACAGACATAATAACATTCTTGAGGCCACTGTTATATCAGCGGTTGCGATTTCGGAAGAACAGTCTGAAAAAATCAAGAAGAGTCTTAAGGTCGTTACGGGTAATGATATTTTAATCAAGAATAAAGTCGATGAAACGCTAATTGGTGGGGTTGTGATCTACATAGGTGACAAGGTTATCGATGGCTCTGTTAAGAAAAAACTTAGCGATTTAAAAGAAGAATTGGCACAAATAATTGTGTAGTTAATATTGTTGTGTAGTAAATAATATAGGAGTGATTTGAAACATGAATCTTAGACCCGAAGAAATAAGTTCTGTCATAAAAGAGCAGATTAAGCGATATGAGTCGAAGCTTCAAGTTGAAGACACTGGTACCGTAATCCAGGTAGGTGATGGAATCGCTAGAGTTCACGGTCTTGCCAAATGTATGGCAGGCGAATTACTTGAGTTCCCAGGCGAAGTTTACGGTATGGTACTAAACCTTGAAGAAGACAGTGTAGGAGCCGTGCTATTTGGTTCAGATACACACATTAAAGAAGGCGACCCAGTAAAAAGAACTGAAAGAGTCGTTGAAGTGCCTGTAGGGGAAGCTCTATTAGGTAGAGTTGTAAATTCACTTGGTCAACCAATTGATGGTAAAGGTCCAATCAAGTCTGATAAGTTCAGACCTATTGAATCAAATGCATCAGGCGTAATTGCAAGAAAATCAGTAAACCAACCACTACAAACGGGTATCAAAGCGATTGACTCGATGATTCCAATTGGTAGAGGTCAGAGAGAACTGATTATTGGTGATAAGCAAACTGGTAAGACAGCTATTGCCATCGATACAATTATCAATCAAAAAACTGAAGATGTAATTTGTATATATGTAGCAATTGGTCAAAAGAACTCGACGGTTGCTCAATTAGTGAAGACATTAGAAGACAAAGGTGCAATGGATTACTCAATCGTTGTAGCGGCTTCTGCATCTGATCCTGCACCATTACAATACATTGCTCCTTATGCAGGTGTTGCAATGGCTGAAGAATTTATGTATGCAGGTAAAGACGTTCTTATTGTTTATGATGATTTATCTAAACATGCCGTTGCTTACCGTGCCATGTCATTACTTCTTAGAAGACCACCGGGACGTGAAGCGTATCCTGGAGATGTTTTCTACATTCATAGTAGATTACTTGAGCGTGCTGCAAAGCTAAACGATGATCTAGGTGGTGGTTCGATCACTGCGTTACCAATCATTGAAACGCAAGCAGGTGACGTATCAGCCTACATTCCGACAAACGTAATTTCAATTACGGATGGCCAGATTTTCCTTGAGTCAGAATTATTCTTCTCAGGACAACGTCCAGCGGTAAATGCAGGTATCTCAGTATCCAGAGTAGGTGGAGACGCCCAAATCAAAGCAATGAAAAAAGTTTCAGGTAAAATTAAGCTTGAACTTGCACAGTATAGAGAACTAGCTGCTTTTGCCCAGTTTGGATCTGACCTGGATGCAACAACTCAGAGAGTACTTGCTCATGGTGAGCGTCTGATGGAAATCCTTAAGCAAGGGCTTCATGATACGCGTAAAGTTGAGCATCAAACAATGACAATTTATGCTGTTGTTAATAAGTACTTAATGGATATTCCAGTGAAGGCAGTATTACGATTCGAAAGTGAATTTGGACGTTTTATGGATGAAAGTTATCCAGCTGTTGGTAAAGAAATCAAGGAAACTGGAAATTTAGGAAAAGAAGCAGAAGAACAACTTGTAGAAGCTATTGAGAAGTTCAAGAAGATTTTCGACGTTAATGAGGATTAGCTTTTGCGGTAAAATAGCCTAGGAGGAAAAGTTATGGCTGGTGTAGGTACACGTGATATAAAACGTAAAATTAAAAGCGTTAACAGTACTATGCAGATTACTAAGGCTATGGAACTTGTATCAACCGCAAAATTAAAGAAGTCGAAAGACCGTCTTGAAATGACAAGACCTTATTATGAAACGGTTTTGGAAACGGTGAATAATATTATGCGTGATAGTGATATCGAAGAGCATGAGTACTTGTCAAATAGAGAAGTAAAGAAATCTCTGTATATTGTCATTACGGCAGATAGAGGTTTATGTGGTGGATACAATGTCAATGCTATTAAAACTGCATTAGCACATATTGAAGATCCAGAAAAAGCTGTCATTATTCCAATTGGAAAAAATGCAGTTAAGTTCTTCAAACGTAATGAATTTGAAATAGAAAAGGAATACTTAGGAATCTCAGAGAAACCTCAGTTTTCTGACGCAAAGAATATAGCGCGTATTGCAATGAAGCTGTACTCACAAGAAAAAGTGGATGCGGTACACCTTGTTTATACACGTATGGAAAGTACAATTTCACAAGTGGCTACTCGATTACAGTTGGTGCCTCTTGATGTAGCGGAAGCTGCAGAAGTTGTTGAAGAAGCAGACGAAAAAACAATTTTTGAGCCATCGGCTGAAGTTGTATTAGATTATTTAATTCCAAAAAGTATTGAATCTACAATATTTGGTGGACTTATTGAATCTTCTGCATCTGAGCAAGCGGCAAGAAGAATTGCTATGGAAAACGCAACTGATAATGCTATCGAAAGAATTGATGAGTTAACATTAACTTACAACCAAGCAAGACAATCGGCGATTACGCAAGAAATCAATGAAATTGTTGGTGGTGCAGAAGCATTGAAGTAGCAAAAAATGAAAGGATGTGAAATTCTAAATGTCCCAAGCAGTTGGAAAGATTATACAGGTAATTGGACCGGTTGTAGATATTCGTTTTAATGCTGAAGAGCTACCGAGTATTTACGATGCCGTTACCGTTGAGTTTTCAAATAAAAAATTAACTGTTGAGGTAGCTCAACATATTGGTGACAGTGTGGTAAGATGTATTGCCATGGAAGCAACGGATGGTCTTGTAAGAGGCACAAAAGCCGTAGCGACAGGTGCACCAATTTCAGTTCCAGTAGGTGCTAAGACACTTGGACGTATTTTTAACGTACTAGGTGAGGTAGTAGATGAAAAGGAATTTGATCAATCAGTTGATAAGTGGTCGATTCACCGTGAAGCGCCAAAGTTCGATGATTTAGAAACATCTTCTGAGATTCTTGAAACAGGGATCAAGGTAGTAGACTTAATTTCACCTTATGCAAAGGGTGGTAAAATCGGTCTATTTGGTGGTGCAGGTGTTGGTAAGACAGTTCTTATTCAAGAACTTATCAACAATATCGCCAAAGAGCATGGTGGTTTATCTGTATTTGCTGGTGTAGGTGAAAGAACAAGAGAAGGTAATGACCTGTATCATGAAATGATTGAATCAGGCGTTATTGATAAGACAACAATGGTATTTGGTCAGATGAATGAGCCGCCAGGAGCGAGAATGAGAGTTGCCCTGACAGGTCTTACCATGGCTGAGTACTTTAGAGATCAAGAAGGTAGAGACGTACTCTTATTCGTTGATAATATCTTCAGATTTACACAAGCTGGTTCGGAAGTATCTGCCCTACTTGGCCGTATGCCAAGTGCCGTAGGTTACCAACCAACGCTTGCAACAGACATGGGTGCTTTACAGGAGAGAATCACTTCTACTAAGAAGGGATCTATCACATCTGTACAGGCTGTATATGTACCGGCCGATGACCTTACTGACCCGGCACCGGCAACAACTTTTACCCATCTTGATGCAACGACAGTACTTTCAAGAAAGATTTCTGAATTAGGTATTTACCCAGCGGTAGATCCACTTGATTCTACATCTAGAATGCTTGCACCTGAGATAGTAGGTCATGAGCATTACGATGTAGCAAGACAAACACAAGAAATTCTTCAAAGATATAAAGAACTTCAAGATATCATTGCGATTCTAGGTATGGATGAACTTTCTGATGAAGATAAGATTGTTGTAAATAGAGCGCGTAAAATTCAAAGATTCCTTTCACAACCATTCCACGTTGCTGAGCAATTTACAGGAATGTCTGGATGTTATGTACCGGTTAAAGAAACGGTTCGTGGCTTCAGAGAAATCCTTGATGGATTACATGATGAACTGCCTGAATCAGCGTTCCTTTTCGTAGGAACAATTGAAGAAGCAGTTGAAAAAGCTAAGACTTTATAGGCTGTATCTGGAGGTGTTTAAATGGCTTCAACATTTAACCTAACAATAGTAACGCCTGATAAAGATTTTTTTAGCGGCGACGCAGAAATGGTAATTGTTCGAACAGTTGAAGGAGACATGGGTGTATTAAAAAATCACGAACCTGTAGTGGCACCACTTGCCATTGGTAGTGTGAGAGTAAAAAAGCCCGGTGGAACCTTTGAAGATGCTGCATGTTCAGGCGGCTTTGTAAATGTCACTGAGGATGAAGTAACGATTATCACAGATGCTGCGGAGTGGGCTCATGAAATTGATGTTGACAGAGCAAAAGCATCGGCGGAAAGAGCTAAACAGCACATTGAATCAAAAGGCGAAAACGTAGATATTTTAAGAGCAAGAGTTGCAATGACTCGCGCAATGAATAGAATCAATTTAGTGGATAACAAGAACTACCACGAAAAATAGATTGAAAAAATATGGATTAAAACCAATTGTATGTTTTACACAATACAATTGGTTTTTTTTTATAGGAATTTTAACAAAAAAGAATAAAAAAAACCCCTACATTTATAGAAGTTTGCTAACATTTAATATATAATAAAAATGATTGGATGGCGTGGTATGAGTAAACACGCTGATTAAGCTTTAAGGAGGGCCAGTGCATTGGCTAAGATTCTAGTTGAGAAGAGCGGACCGTTAAACGGGACGATAAAGATAAATGGTGCTAAGAATGCAGTGTTACCAATACTTGCAGCAACTTTGTTGGCATCAGATAAATGTGTTTTAGAAGAAATTCCGAGTTTAAGAGATGTAGCGGTTATGGGCGAGTTATTAACAGCTTTGGGTGCAAATGTAACACCACTTGAAGATGGATGTATGTCAGTAGATCCTTCTGGTGAAATATTAAGTGAGGCACCATATGAACTAATCCAAAAAATGCGTGCATCTTTTTTTGTCATGGGACCATTGCTTGCTAAAAATGGTGTCGCTAGAATTTCTATGCCGGGTGGCTGTGCTATTGGTGCGCGCCCAATAGATTTACACCTAAAGGGTTTTGCGGCCTTAGGTGCTGAAATTGAGCTTGGACATGGTTTTGTTGAAGCCAAAGCAGAAAAGCTGGTTGGTGCGACGATTTACTTGGATTTCCCGAGTGTTGGTGCAACTGAAAACATTATGATGGCAGCAACTCTTGCAGAAGGAACAACAATTATTGAGAATGCAGCAGAAGAGCCAGAAATCATTGACTTAGCGAACTTCCTGAATAAGTTAGGTGCGAATGTTAAAGGTGCTGGTACAGATACAATTAGAATTCAAGGGGTACAAGAGTTAGGATCGACGATTCATGCAGTTATTCCTGACAGAATTGAAACAGGTACTTACATGATCGCTGCAGCGATGACAAGAGGGAACTTAATGATTGAAAATGTGGTTCCTAGTCACTTGAAGCCGATTATAGCGAAGTTAAGAGAATGTGGTGTTGAGATCGAAGAGGGGGATGACTATCTCCGTGTAGATGGTAAAAACCGACTGGATTCAGTGGATATTACGACACTGCCATATCCAGGATTCCCAACAGATCTTCAGGCGCAATTTATGTCGCTATTAACGATTACAGAAGGAACGGGTATCGTATCCGAAACAGTTTTTGAAAATAGATTCATGCATGTCAGTGAATTGAATAGAATGGGTGCCAATATCAAGATCGAAGGTCATAGTGCTGTCGTTCAAGGTCGTGGTACACTTCAAGGTGCGCAGGTTAAAGCGACGGATTTGAGAGCAGGTGCTGCCCTTATTTTAGCTGGTCTTGTTGCAGATGGCGTAACTGAAATCGGTGATATTTACCACATCGATAGAGGATATGTAGAGATTGAACAAAAATTACGTGACGTAGGTGCAAATATCCGTCGTGTAGATTTATAACAGTAAAATTCGATTGTTCGTTAAACAAAATAGATAGTGGAAGGTGAGATGGAATGTTTGGATTTGGTACCGAAATTGGGATAGACTTAGGAACAGCAAGCGTACTCGTTTACATCAAGAATAAAGGAATCGTTTTACAAGAGCCTTCTGTAGTAGCAATTGACCGGAACACAGACCGTGTATTGGCGGTTGGATCCGAAGCGAGAAGAATGCTAGGTAGAACACCAGGGAATATTGTGGCGATTCGTCCACTTAAAGATGGTGTTATTTCAGATTATGAAGTAACGGAGCGTATGCTACGTTATTTTATCAATAAAACATGTGGCAGAAGAAGATTTTTCAAACCGAAAATTATCGTTTGTGTTCCAAGTGGTGTAACAGAAGTTGAAAAACGTGCGGTTATCGATGCGACAATGGATGCAGGTGGCGGCAAGACATTTCTTATTGAGGAACCTATAGCGGGTGCTATTGGGTCGGGTCTAGATATTACAAAGCCTGACGGTAACATGATTATTGATATCGGTGGTGGTACAGCGGATATTGCTGTTATTTCACTTGGTGGTATCGTAGTGAGTAAGTCGATTAAAGTGGCTGGAGATAAGTTTGACGAAGCCATTATCAAATACATGAGAAAAGCGCATAACCTATTGATTGGTGAGCGTACAGCAGAAGAATTAAAGATAAATGTCGGTACAGCATCGCCTCGACCAAAATCAATCAAGATGGATTGTAGAGGGCGTGACTTGATTACGGGTCTGCCAAAGAATATTACCGTAACGAGCGAAGAAATGCTGGATGCATTAAGCGAACCGGTGAATGCGATCAGCGATGCGGTACATGCCGTGTTAGAAAAAACACCACCGGAACTTGCGTCAGACATCAGTTCTAGGGGTATAATTATGACAGGTGGCGGTTCTTTATTGCATGGACTAAATAAACTGTTGGAAAAACGTACGGGCATTCCTACGTATATTGCAGAAGATGCAGTATCGTGTGTTGCGAAAGGTACTGGGATTTCATTAGAACATTTAGATGTCTTAGAGAAAAGCATGATGACATCGTCATCAAGGTCAACAAAGAAAAGATAAGTTAAGAATCCCGCCGAGTGCGGGATTTTTTGTTTGCTTAATAGGATATTTAAGGAGGAAGTTTTATGGCTGTAAAAATAGTAACGGACAGTACATGTGATTTATCTAATAAATTAGTACAGGACTATGATATAGAAGTTGTACCGCTGATTGTAAATTTTGGAGACAAAGCTTATCGGGATGGCGTCGATATAACTTCAGAAGATTTTTTTAAGTTACTTTCTGCCACTAAGGAATTGCCCTTTACTTCTCAGGTGAATCCAGCTCAATTTGAAACAGTTTTTAGACGTCTCCTAGATGCAGGAGATGAAATCGTTGGTATCTTCATATCTTCCACTTTTAGTGGGACGTATGGCTCTGCAGTTATCGCCAAAGAACTGTTCACTGAAGAGGAACGGAAAAAAATCCATCTTTATGACTCCAGGATATCGACAGTGCCCTTGGGACTTGTGGCAATTGAAGGGGCAAAAGTGGCCAAGAATAGTGGTGATGTCAATTTGGTCTGTAAACAGGTTGAGTACGCCATCGCCAATGTGAAGATTATTTGTGTACTGGATACATTACTTTACTTGAGCAAGGGTGGACGCATATCGCCAGGTCAAGCCATAGTCGGCAATCTACTGAATATCAAACCTGTGCTGACGGTTGATGAAAAGGCTGAAATTGTTAAAATAGACAAGGTGAGAGGACGTAACAAAGGTATTCGCTGGATTGTTGATTACATTGAAGAAAACAGTATCGACATTAATGGAAAACCATTTGCCCTTATTCATGGTGATGACTTGGAGAGTGTTAAATTGTTAAAAGAGCAACTGGGAGATTCTTATGTCGAAAAGAAAGATTATGACCTTTGTATCGGCGCGGTGATCGGAACGCATCTTGGACCTGGTACCGTTGGGATAGCTTATATTGAATAGAAAAAAATATTTCAAAAAAAATTGAATTAAATCTTAAGTAAATCCTCCTTTTTGTCGATAAATATTGTGAGCAATCGACTTTAGGAGGATTTTTATGATTAGGGGACTGTACATCGCAGGAAACAACATGGTAATGAACACTAAAAAACTTGATGTATTGAGTAATAACTTGGCCAATGTCAATACGGCAGGGTTCAAGAAGGACTTGTATGCATCCAAGAGTTTTAATGAAGTGCTTATTGGAAAATTTAATGGTTCAGATACCCAAGCAGAATTTCCTTTTGATAAGATAACGGTTGAAAAGAATGGCGATGAGTCGAAGGTCTCAACGGAATGGGGTTACTTTAGAGTGCAGACGCAGACAGGCGTCAGCCATAATAAAGACGCTGACTTTGCTGTCGATCCAGAAGGATTCTTAAGTACGTTCTTTTTAAATTCAGATAGAACAAAAGACTGGAACCATGGTGACAGGATATTGGATACAAACGGTCAGCCAATCCAAGTTGGAACGGATGGCTATGAAATAAATGAGGCAGGTGAAGTCTTGGTCGGTGGATCAGTGGTTGCTTCTCTAGTTGAAGAGACGGGATCGAATATCATTGGAACCATGTCGGCAGGGGTTAAGTCGGACCGTGTGATTACAGATTATACACAGGGGACGCTACAGCAAACAGCTAGAGGACAGGATATGGCCCTTAGAGGTAAAGGTTTCTTCACCGTTCAAACAGATTTTGGCGATTTATATACAAGAAATGGAAGTTTTCACTTAGATGGCGATGGGCAGTTAAAAACATCTGACGGTTATGCAATCGTTGGACTGAATGGGCCGATTGAACTGGAAAGTGATAACTTCAGAGTTAATGAACTAGGCGAAATAATTGTCGATGGACAATTGGTTGATAAATTAAAAGTTGTGAATTTTTCAAATCTAGGGGATCTGAGTAAAATCGGAGGTAGTTTCTTTAAGGCAAAGAATGAAATGCAAGGAGAAATTATAGAATTTGAAGGACAAGTTGAGCAAGGCTATATTGAAAGCTCAAATGCAAGTGTCATCAATGAAATGATTCGTATGATTTCTCTAAGTCGGAACTATGAATCTGGACAAAAGGTAGTCTCGACAATAGACGCGGCTATCGGTAAAGCGATTACAGACGTAGGAACGCTAACGTAAGATAGGGAGGAATAACAATGAAAGCAATGTGGACTGCAGCATCTGGGATGCAAGGCTTACAACTGAAGGTTGACACAATTTCAAATAACTTGGCCAATGTCAATACGACGGGCTTTAAGTCCCAAAGAATTGAATTTAAAGATTTATTATATGAGAAGGTATCAGAAAATACTTTTGTAGAAGGCGAAGGGAAACCTGTACCACTAGAAATAGGTCATGGCGTTATGCCGGTGGCAACACTTCGTTCTTTTGCCCAAGGCAATATGCAAAGCACAGAAAATGAATTGGATATGGCTGTTAACGGCGATGGTTTTTTCGTTGTTCAAGACAATAGAGGTAATGAAATTTTTACTAGAGATGGCAGTTTCAAATTATCGGTTGATGGGGAAAGCAGTTTCCTGACGACGTCAGATGGTTTTTTTGTCCAAGGGACAGATGGTAACATTGAGTTGGGTGAAGATGTTTCAAAAGTTGAAGTTGATTATGATGGAAATGTTGTTGTAACAAGAGCTGGTGAAGATACATCTGAAACTGTTGGCACAATAAGACTTATAAAATTCCCGAATCCAGCAGGCCTTGAAAGTATCGGTAAAAACTTTTATGTCAGCACATCTGCATCTGGTGAGTTAACAGAAAATGAAAATGGATCTAACGGTGAAGTGTGGCAAGGCTATATTGAAACATCAAATGTATCGGTGGTTGAAGAAATGGTTAACCTAATCACTGCCCAAAGAGCTTATGAGATTAATTCGAAATCAGTACAGACGGCAGATAGAATGTTAGAGGTAGCAAACAACCTTAAACGATAATGGATATTGAGGTGAGATAGATGAAGATTGATGGCTTATCACCAGTAACGGCTGGATTGGAACAATCAAAAAAATTAAGTGAAAAAGTGAGTGACTCAAGTTTTGAAGAAACGCTTAAAAAAGCTGCTGAGACAGGCGACGATAAGAAGTTGAAAGAAGCGTGTCAGGAGTTTGAAAGTGTATTTTTAAACATGATGCTTTCGACGATGCGTAAGACGATTCCGGATGGCGGACTTGTAGAAAAAAGTCAAGGGACGAAGACATTTGAATCTATGTTAGACGAGGAATATGCCAAGAGTTTATCAAAATCTGGTGGCATTGGACTTGCTGATGTTTTGGAAGCACAACTAAAAAAAGGGTAATATGGAAATAGTTCAGCCAGCGATGTGATGCATTGCTGGCTGTTTTTAGTATGCCGCTTATTGCCGTACAAGTGGATAAACAATTCATCAGTTGCTTTATTTTGAAAATACGATATAATTGTTACCAGGTACTAATTATGATCGAAAGCGAGGGTTTACAATGTTAAACATTAAAGAGATTCAAGAATTGATTCCTCATAGATATCCATTTTTATTGGTAGATCGCGTCCTTGAGGTTGAGCCAGGCCAACGTGCAGTTGCGATTAAAAACGTAACGTTCAATGAACCATTTTTTCCAGGACATTTCCCAGGGAATCCAATTATGCCAGGTGTGTTGATGGTAGAGGCCTTGGCACAAGTTGGTGCAATCGCATTAATGTCTGTTGAAGAGAACAAAGGAAAGCTTGCAGTATTTGCAGGGATTGATAATGTAAGATTCAAACGTCAGGTTGTACCTGGAGATACACTAAGAATGGAAGTGGAAATCATTTCTATGAGAAGAGGTATCGGTAAAGGTGAAGCGGTTGCGTATGTAGGTGATCAAGTTGCTGTTAAAGGGACTTTGATGTTTGGTTTAACGGACCAAGGGTAAATAATAGATAAGATTAGAAACACCTATCAGTAATGGTAGGTGTTTTTTTACGCGATAGAAAGAGAACAGCGCTGGAGTTACTTAATACGCTTCCAAGGGCATTCGTGCCCTTGGAAGCGTATTAAGTAACTCCAGCATTAGGCTCGCCAACGCGAGCCGGAGAATTCTACGAATTCTCGGCTGTTCTTTTTGTTTGAATAAGACGAGAGAATTCTCGGCTGTGTTTCCCATCTCTTTATCGTGAGATTTAGAAGTAGGAATAGGGAGCTTTATGGACGTTGGAATAACACAATAGTAATAGGAGATACCATGCAATATAAATACTCATCAAGACATTACCTAATAGGATTTATACTATTTTTCTTTGTTTCCATGTCAGGTGCTTTTGCCTTAACAGAAGCCCTGGTTCTATTTCCTGTGATTTATTTTGCCTATATGGGTGTTTGTTGTGTCATGCTTTATGGCTACTGGGAAGCCTATTACCATTACAAAGGACGAAGTATTCTATTGCATAGAAAAGGGATAATCATTAGCGATCGGAAGAAAGTCGTGACAATCAGAATAGAAGAAATCGATTGTTTTATAGCAGCGCGTCATCGTCAACGGTTAAAAATACACGATGTTGTGCATGTGTTTCTTTTGGATGGTCGATATCTTTATTTTACAAGCGATATAGCGCGATATGAATTCTTTAAAAAGGACTTGAACTATTTATACGGAAGAAAATATCATGTTCGTACAAGACTCTTTTCAGAAGACTTGCCACTGACGAAAGAGAATCTGCTCAATGAAGAGGAGTGACAATTTATTTTGTTGCTTTGACCATTTTTATGAAGGCTAAAAAGTGTATAATGTAAGTAGAATCAAGTAATAGGAGGCGTTATATGTACGGAATAGCTTTAGAAGGTGGCGGTACAAAAGGTGCTTATCAGATTGGTGCTTGGAAAGCTCTTAGGGAACTGGGTATTGAGTACAATGTAGTGGCTGGTACTTCTATTGGATCCCTGAACGGTGCGTTTATGGTCATGGATGCTTTTGACGAAGCGTTAGAGTTATGGGAAAACATTGAACCTTCAATGATCATTAATGGTGATCCTATATTGCTGAAGAAAATGAGTAAACTGTCTTTTGATTATGAGGACTTTCATGACATGGTCCGCTTTACAAGTAAAGTCATCAGTGACGGTGGCCTAGATGTTTCTCCGCTTCGGAGACTGATAGGTGATATGTTGGATGAAGAAACAGTCCGTCAGTCACCTGTTCGATTTGGTATGGTGACAGTTAATTTATCGGATCTGAAACCGGTAGAAGTTATGGTTGAGGATATTCCCCATGGACGCATTGGTGACTATTTATTGGCGTCGTGCAGTCTGCCGGGATTTCAAGGGAATTACATAGAGGATAAATTGTTTTTGGATGGCGCTTTTCATGACAACCTTCCACTGAATCTTGTGGCTTCCACAGGGTGTAAGAAGATTATTGCCATTGAAATTAAAGGCACTGGTCGTCGGTCAAAACTTGTGGATCCTACTGTAGAAGTGATACACATTGTACCTTCGGATGGTACGGGCGGAACGCTGGAGTTTAATCAGGAAATGGTTAATCGTAATATGACGATGGGCTATTATGATACCATGCGCGTTTTCAAAAAGCTGCGCGGCCAGCGGTACTATTTGGAGAATTGCCCAGAAGAGCAGATTTTTATCGATCAACTGCTGGATTTGACGGATGAACAAATCCTCGGATTAGGAAAAAGCCTCGGTATTAGAAAAATGTCACCCAAAAGGATGATTTTTGAGAAGATTATCCCGACGCTGGCAGAATTATTAAAAATAAGTAGTAAAAAAGACTATAGCGATGTGTTTATAGGTCTATATGAATATTGTGCAGAAAAAATGGGTATGGGAAGATATGCGATATATGATACGCTAGCGTTTTTTGAGCAAGTTGAAAAAAACCTATTGGAGTGGAATGATATTGATCAAAAGGACAATTCATACTTCAAACAATTGTTAAAAAGCACAGGCTTATATAAAGTGGCATTAAAAGATGAGTTGCTGATGGAGATACTATTCAAGGCAATTATAATGAGACGATAGGAAGGGTGAAAACATGTACAAAGAAATGTATGAAGAGTGGTTAGAATCAGCGTATTATGACGAGGCGACAAAAGAGGAATTAAGAGCGATAGCAGGGGATGAGAAGGAAATCGAAGATCGTTTCTTTAAGACGCTGGAGTTTGGAACGGGTGGTATGCGTGGTGTTATCGGCGCCGGAATCAACAGAATAAACAAGTATATCATCAGAAAGGCAACTCAAGGATTTGCCAACTATATTAAACAAACGAAGAAAGACACTTACTCGATTGTCATTGCCTACGATTCAAGATATAAATCAGATGAATTTGCCAAGGAAGCAGCTTTAGTGATGGCAGCGAACGGTATCAAAGCTTATACTTTTACAGACCTTAGAACAACACCTGAATTATCGTTCTCTGTCAGAGAATTGAATGCGGATGGGGGTATTATGATTACAGCCAGCCACAATCCGCCAGAGTACAACGGATACAAGGTCTATGGTGATGATGGGTGTCAGTTGGTGCCACATTTAGCGGATCAACTGGTGGCTTCTGTAGAAGCGATAAGGGACTTTAATACCATTCTTTCGGTGACTGAAGAAGAGGCGACAGCAAAAGGATTATTCCAGTGGATTGATCAAGATCTTGATAAAAAATACATCGACATGGTGAAGACGATGTCAAGAAAACCAGACTTGTTTTCAAAATATCCTGAGTATAAAGTTGTGTATTCGCCACTTCACGGAACAGGTGGCATGGCAATAACGCGTACGATGGAGGAGTTAGGATTCAAGGGACTAATTCCAGTAACGGAACAAATGGTGCCAGATCATAATTTTACGACTGTGCCATCACCAAACCCAGAGGATGTAAAAGCTTTTGACGTGAGTATGGGCTATGCCAAAGACAATGATGCTGAATTGATTATTGCAACGGACCCAGATTGTGATAGGGTTGGCCTGGTCGTTAAAAATAGCCAAGGTGACTATGTACCGTTAAATGGTAATCAAACAGGTGCCTTATTGTTGGATTACTTGCTTGCTAGTTACGATACGCTTCCCAAAAATCCAATTGTCATTTCAACAATTGTAACGTCTGGACTTGGTCGTGCAGTTGCTGAGTACTATGGTGTCGAGCATCAGGAGACGCTGACGGGCTTTAAATTTATTGGTGAGAAGATCAAGCAGTTTGAAGACGGCTCTAAAACATTCTTATTTGGTTATGAAGAAAGTTATGGCTATTTAGCTGGAACACATGTTAGAGATAAGGATGCGGTTATCGCCAGTATGCTTGTCATTGAAATGGCACTTTACTACAGAGATAAAGACATGACAATTTTAGAAGGCCTTGAAGATATTTATAAGCGTTTAGGCTATTACAAAGAAGACCTTCATGCAATGACCTTAAAAGGTAAAGATGGTATGGAGGAAATTCAGCGTATTATCAAAGGGTTTAGAACGGATACCCTTACTGAAATCGGTGGCAAAAAAGTCGCTCGTGTAATGGATTGCCTAGAACCTGAAAAAACGGGACTCCCAAAATCCAATGTGCTTAAGTACATTATGGAAGATGGTTCTTGGGTAGCGGTTAGACCGTCTGGAACAGAACCCAAATTAAAGTTCTATTTCTCGGCAAAAGCAGATTCGGCGAAGAGTGTCGATGAAGGATTAGCGGCTCTTAAGCAAGGCATTCTGGACAGACTATAGAAACAAGCAAAGCGGTTGTCGCATCTCCCAAGATGTCATACGACCGCTTTTATGTTATAATACAACAGTTAGAATAGTAGGTAAGATTAGAAATGAGGCGCATGATGAAATTACAATTGGTAAAGGACAACAGTATATTAAAAGGGCTTACTTTTAAGGAAGCTTTTGCGACGAATACGCGATTAATGGGTGTTGTTGGAGTGATGGTGCGTTTTTTAGATAGTAACAACAAAGAAATTGTTCATGTGTATCATTTGGATTATGAATCTTATGGTATTGACGGTTTTAAAGAATGGCGTCAAATCAGTGAAAGTGACTTAAGACGTGAACTGTCTAAGGTTATTGGTGGTTTAGGTGGCCGGCTTGAAAGTATTTCTTTTGAAGAACTGATTTACTTATTGAAAACGGCTTATTTGGTCCAGGATTTTGATATAGAAGAAGGACAGGATTTATTGAAATGGTACCCTGATTTTATAGAGAATGAATTGGTTCTTGAAGAAGAAGGCGAGTTATCGCTCTTGAGACGACTTTCAGGAGAATTTGTTTCCGATGAGCAACGACTTCACTATTTTATGATGCGTTTTGTCGGAAGGGATTTCATCGGAATGAAACACTTGATGGTTCCAGCGGTACTGGCTTCGTGGAGTGATGAAGCGGTTATTCCTTCTACACTTATCAAAAATGAAGTGGTCAAAGGCGAGGAATTAGCGGACAGCGTTGTTTATGAAGTGGCGTCGCTTATTGATTATGAGGACACCTATAAATTGTTGAACAGTCAAATTGAAGTGTCAAAAGAAACAGGTCTTGTGCTGTCTTACATTGAAATGAATCACTTGGTGATTTCAGCCAATGAAGCGGCATTGCGTCTTGCTAAAAAAGAGTATATCGGTGTTTACACCGTGTTAAAGGATGGATTCCGCTATTTGTTTGAGTATAAAAAACCTCATCTGATGATGAATATTCACCAAAACGGCAGTTTGTATACGGAATTCAATTCAACGAATAAACATGTGGAACCACCAGTGTATTATTTGAATGGTGATATATATGCTGTGTATTATTTGACGGATTCGGACCAACTGGTGGTATCGACATTCAATGAAGAAAACTTGGGGAATATCGAGACTTTCTTTAGGAATTCCGGCTTAAATGAATATTTGGCTTATGAAGGTGATTTTGAAGCGGATACATCGTTGATTTATGAGTTCGTGAACAGTGGCTATGAAAGTTTTTATGATTTTTTAAATAGAGTGTAGGATGGTGGCGTATGGTAGGAATCGAGCCAGTAAGTGTGTTGTTTTTACTGATTGTTTTAGGCTACTTTGTTAAGAAAAAGGAAATAGTGTCGGACAAAATGATTGGTGACATTAGTGCGCTCTTGGTAAATGTTGCCTTGCCAGCGTTTATTGTAACGTCTATGAGCTTTGATTTTTCTATGGAAGTGCTAATGAACAGTGGTGCGCTTGTTGTGATATCCTTTGTCGTGTATTTTTGCTCAATTGTCTTTTCGAAGATTTACAGTGGGTTAATGAAAGTTGAAGGCACAACACAAGACATTCATGAAATGATCTGTATATTCTCAAATGTAGGCTTCATGGGGTATCCTGTTGCCGCTGCGGTTTTTGGTGAAATCGGTGTTTTTTATGCGGCCATGTATAATTTAGGGTATAACTTGTTGATGTGGAGCTATGGGGCCAACCTAATCGATAGAGAAGGTAGGGAAAAACGTAAGAAGATTCATGTGCCTATGTGGCGACGGATCTTAAAATTTTTTAATCCATCGCTGATTGCAGTCGTTGTTGGATTTGTGTTATTTCTTACATCTATGAAACTACCAAGCGTTTTGTTTCGCACGTTTGACATGATTGGAAGTACGGTGACGCCGTTATCGATGATGTGTATAGGTTTTATCTTATCGGAAGTGGATACGAAAGATGTGTTCAATGATTATAAGGTGGTGTTGACATCTATTGTAAGGTTGATTTTAATCCCATCTGTTCTGTATTTAACCTTGAAAGGGTTGGGCAAAGATGGTTTTTTGATCGCGATCCCTGTGTTGATTACGGCAATGCCTGCAGCAGCAAATACGGCCATTATTGCGGTACGATACAATAGTGATTATAGACTGGCGTCAAAATCAGTATTTATTTCAACGCTCATGAGTATCGTGACCATACCGCTGGTGATACAGTTGATTATGTAATAGTTGATATGTAAATTTGAATAATATAAAAACAGGTGTATGCCAATTGACATACACCTGTTTTATTTTTTGAGTTTCTTTAGTTTTGTAGAGTTGTCAGCTCTAGTCCAAAGGACAATTGCTCACCCAGTATCATTGCAAGGATATTCCCTGGTGTTGTAGTATTCAATCCGATGAGCTCGATGCCTCTTTCCATGCGATAGAGATTACTGGTATGAGGAAATACGATGGCGATGTCCCTATCTCTTGATGCTTTTTCCAAAGTGTTGTAGAAGAGATCTTCTTCGTGTACATCCTGAAAATCAGGAGAAGAAGCCATTATCAACAGAAGTGGATTAGTTGTGGATTCTTTTAGGGTATCCAACAAGGTTATCCACTGGGTATGATCATTTTTTCGTATCCCATTGTTCTTGTTGTTTATCTTTAGAATCGTTGTTTGTCCGATCGCTTCCTTGGTCAATTCGTTTATAGCAAAAGTATCGGTTGTCACTCGGTAATTCGGCTGACCAAATAGCATGAATTCTTCTAAAACTGGAATTTTATTGACACTTTTAGGCACCTCTTTATTAAATGATGGTTGGAATATACCGGTCAAATTGTCGATGACAATGGCACCGGCATCCTTCAAAGTAGAATCTGTTTCAACGAGGTAGATGCGCTCGATGAGAATCGGTGCCTGTAGGCCTTTTGGCACATTGGCGCTGACAGTTTTCCATCCTTCCCAGCTAACGTTTTGCTGGAAATCAAGTGTGTAACTTTTGCCTGCCTCATCTTTGATTCGTGCCCTTAACCAGTGGTTGTTGCCATAGTTACCGAAAACAGACAGTGACAATTGATTCGGTACATCTTGGAGGGTCAACTGATCTCCAAAGTCAATGTATGCAGCCCGGGTAGCATCAGAGTTTTTGAAATTGAACTCCAGTTTACCTGCCATAGAGCCATCCTCGCCAAAATTGAGACGCGAATACTTGCCCGTTACAGTTGTAGGGTAACTGACGAATCTACCCAGTTCTGTCTCGAAATCGTGGATAAGTCGGGATTCCGTACCGACAACAACTGAAATGTAAGTTTCTAAATCGTTAAATGACGCTCGAATGATACCGCTACCGTTTTCTAAAAACGCTGTATAAAGACCGTCGTTTGTTAAGGTGCCAGTATTTCCTGTCATTAACCAAGTGATATTTTCCGATTTAATTGGTGCATAGTAACCATCTGAAGAAATACCAGTCGCTTTAAGGCTTACGGTATCCCCGGATTTTAATGTAAGTGCCCCAGGAGTGATTTGAAGTTTGGCGATGTCCTTAAGCACCCGTACGGTAGTTGTGCCTTTGGCTGTTCCGATGCGTCCTTCTAGTGTATGAATTCCTGGTGTTGTCGGGTAATAAGTATTGTCGACAAATGTTCCTTCACCTTCTATAACCGTCCATTGAAGGTGGTCTTCGATTTCATCGGGCACAAGCTTGTTGTTGTACATGTCAAAAAGTGCATAACTGAGTTCGACACTTGCGCCTACAAACAACCTCGGATATACGGGGGCAAGCTGCAGGTGGTCTAGATTTCTTATGGGATAATTCGCTTTAAAGCCAACGGCGTTTTGGACGCGTCGTTGCTGGCCGTCGGATGGGTCGTTGATGACTTCTTGTCTTCCCCATAAAAGGTTTTTCTTAATCATAGCCGTTGAACCACCGCCATCAAGATTGATAGCATCTGTTGCACCGAGATCCAGTAAGATTGATGCAAGCTCTAGTTGTGTAACACCTGGATAAGACGTGCTACGACCATCTACTGTCACGAGCAAGACTTGACGGTCGCCAGTATAGCCAATGGCTGTTCGTGGATGACGCCCATTGATGTTTAATGTGAAGTTTTCAACCACCTGTCCATTTTTCAGTAACCGTGTACCACCACCGATGGAAAAGTCGATGGCGTCAAAACTGTCGTCCTTGATAAATGAGACTTTATCAAACAACTCGAAATTGTTCTTGATTAAATCGATTTTGTTACCTACTGCAGCAATGACGTATCCATTTTCGGGTATGATTTTAGGGTCGCCATTCAAGGTGATTTCTTTGACTTCATCATCAATGATAAGCATTTCGATGATATCGCGATTATGAGTGTTCCCTTTTGTCGCATTGGACCAGTCGTTGTTGAAGAGAATCACTTTGTTGCCGTCGAAGTAAGGTTTGTTGACGTAATCAATCGGTAGTTTATAACCATCCTTTTCTAATCTGAAAAATGTTTTTGACCAGTTGTGGATTAAAAACTGATTGGTTTTGGTAATGTTAAAGGATGAAAACTCGGGATCGTTGATTGGGGATGAATAAAGCGTGCCGTTTTCCACCATTGGGCCGATTGTCGTATGATAATCATAATTGAAAAAATCACCATTTACAGCTCCGTACAAGGTCGGTTCGTTCTCGGCAAATTGTGTTAATGTTGCTCTCTTTGAAATACTTTCTTCAGATTTTAACAAATCCATTTCCACATAAGGATCGTCATAATTCATACGCAGCACATTGATGTTGATAAAGCCTTTGTCCGTAAAATCAACTTGATGTTCATAGGTGATGCCAGGTGCCAACTGTTCTGTTGAAGTTTCTGAGTTGATAACGGTATAATCGGCAAAGGATACCAGCTGTGTCGTATATAAGATGAGTCCAACAATTAGGACACCAAAAGGTTTTATGTAATTTTTCATAGGTTGCCTCCTTAATATAAGTCTGTTCTAATTTCATTATAACGAAGGAATGTGTTTTTGAGGTTACTAAAGTATTAATGGGATATAACAAATTGTTACAAAAGAGGTGTTTTGACGACTAAAGCAACAATGATATGACCACCAATGATCCAATGGTGGTCATATCATTGTTCTAAGACTGGAGTCAAAACACCTCCGAGGAACGTGAGTGAAACGAACAGGTGACGAGAGTAACCCGCTGATGCGAAAGAAAACACCTCTGAGGAACGTGAGTGAAACGAACAGGTGACGAGAGCCGCTAGTGGTGTAAAAAAAATAATTGAGAAAAGGTTGCAATCATAAAGACCCTGTGATATAATTCCATTGTCGTTAAATGGACGACATTAAATTTGAATATTGTACCTTATCAAGAGAGGTGGAGGGACTAGGCCCTATGAAACCCAGCAACCGGTATTTAATTACACGGTGCTAATTCCTACAGTATAACTGATAGATGAGGAAGCTATAGAGTTGCTTCGTCATGAAGGCAACTTTTTTTATTTTTAAAAATGGGTTATTAATATATAAATATAGCGATAAGGAACAATAACGATAGAATATAAAATGAGAATTTTAGGAGGTTTATGATGAAAAAGAGACTGTTTACTTCAGAATCTGTAACAGAAGGTCATCCAGATAAAATGTGTGACCAAATTTCGGACGCGATTTTAGATGCGATTTTTACAAACGACCCAAAGGCGAGAGTAGCTTGTGAGACAAGTGTGACTACAGGCTTGGTACTTGTTGCAGGTGAGATTACAACAAGCTGCTACGTAGATATCCCTAAAGTAGTACGTAAGACAGTAGAAGAAATAGGATACACAAGAGCAAAGTATGGCTTTGATGCAACAACTTGTGCGGTACTTACATCGATCGATGAGCAATCAGCTGATATCGCATTAGGTGTTGACGAAGCATTAGAACACAAAGAAGGTTATTATTCAGACGATGTTGAAGCAACTGGCGCTGGTGACCAAGGGATCATGTTCGGATTTGCATGTAATGAAACACCAGAATTAATGCCATTACCAATTTCTTTATCACACAGATTGGCAAAGAAATTGTCAGAAGTTCGTAAGGACGGTTCGCTTAAGTACCTTAGACCAGATGGTAAGACACAGGTAACTGTAGAATATGAAGGGGACAAGCCAGTTCGTATCCATACAGTACTAATCTCTACACAACACGATCCAGAAGTTGAAAGAGAACAAATCGAAGCGGATTTAATCAAGCATGTTATTAAAGAAATCATTCCAGCTGAATTATTAGATGACGAAACAAGATACCTAGTAAACCCAACAGGCCGTTTCGTAATCGGTGGTCCTCAAGGAGATGCTGGTTTAACAGGTAGAAAGATTATCGTTGACACTTACGGTGGATACTCTCGTCACGGCGGCGGTGCATTCTCTGGTAAAGATCCAACAAAAGTTGACCGTTCAGCAGCTTACGCAGCAAGATATGTTGCAAAGAACATCGTAGCAGCGGGATTAGCTGATAAGTGTGAATTAGAATTAGCGTACGCAATCGGTGTAGCTGAACCAGTATCTATTTTAGTAGAAACATTCGGTACAGCAAGAATCGCTGAAGAAAGAATCGAAGACCTTGTTAAGAAGCATTTCGACTTACGCCCAGCTGCAATCATCAGAGATCTTGATTTAAGAAGACCTATCTACAGACAAACTGCAGCATACGGTCATTTTGGAAGAACAGATATTGACCTTCCTTGGGAAAAGACTGATAGAGCAGAGCTTCTAAGACACGAAGCAGGCCTATAGGCTTGTGGCTCTAAAATTTATCCAGCACTGTGTTGTGCTACTAAATCCAGACCTTCGCGTATCGTATACGTGTCAGCCCTGAATTTCTCGCGCGCCTTGTTCTGAATAAATTTTATACACCACAGTGGTGGGTATAAAATAAACTAAAAAATCAACCAGCAATCTGACGATTGCTGGTTTTTGTTTTTCCATATGTTTGCTTTGTGAGCTTATTTTTTATTAAATAGTTGTTGTAAGCATTTTACACAGTTATGCCTGATGAACGACTCACAAAATTTCAAATTTTGTCGGAGAGAAGAAGGCATAACTGTGTAAAATGCGGTGTATAACAACTATGTAAAAATAACCCCACAAAACAAACATACGTTTTGGTATAATAAAGACAAACATTTTGTAGTAAGTGAGAGGTAAGCATGTCAGTTGAAATCAAAGGAATCGTAGAAGAAATAATATTTAAAAATGAAGAAAATGGTTATGTTATTGCGGTGATCGATCACGACGACATGCCACTTTATATAAAAGGAACCATTCCCTTTATGACTGAAGGGGAAGAAATGCTCTTTAGAGGGCGCTACGTGGTTCATAAAACCTATGGTGAGCAATTTGAAGTAGAAAGTTGTGAAACGATTACGCCGAGTACGATTGAGGATATAGAACGTTATCTCGGATCGGGGCTGATACGCGGCATAGGACCGGCAACAGCTTTTAGGATTGTTGAAACCTTTGGCGAAGATTCACTGGATATCATTCAGTACAATCCAGAAAAGCTGACCCAGGTACCGGGCATTGGCGCGGCAAAAGCGGATATCATCGCTGAATCCTTTATTGATCAGCGGGTGGTTAAAAATGTCATGATTTTCTTGCAAAAATATGGCATATCTGTATCCTACGGAATGAAGATATACAAATTGTACGGTCAGGAAGCGGTCCGCCTAATCAGTGAAAACCCTTATTGCCTGGCAGACGATATTGATGGTATTGGTTTCAAAAAGGCTGATGAAATCGCCCAGAAAATGGGTGTAGTTAAGGCATCGCCTTATCGTCTTGCAGCAGGTATCAAATATGTGTTGCATCAGTATGTTGGAAGTGGTCATACATATATCCACAGGTTAGAATTAATACGGCTGTCTGCAGAACGTTTGAGCGTTGAAATTACAGATGTGGAAAATGAATTGAGTGATTTGATCATCAATGGCGACGTTTTTTTTACAAGCCTAAATAATCAGGAAGTGATTTTTCCGACTCATTTATACGATGCGGAAAAAGGCGTCTTCACAAAGCTGTTGGCCCTTAATGATGCGCCTTATAAATTGATTGAAGATGATCTGGGAAAGCTGGTACAAGCCTATGGGGATGAGGAGGATATTCTTCTTGATGAACTGCAATCGGAAGCAATTCAAAACTCCATCAAAAATGGCGTTATGGTCATTACAGGGGGACCAGGGACGGGTAAAACAACGATAATAAAAGGGATTATCAAATTGTTTGAATCCCATAATTTCAGTCTGCTCCTTGCTGCGCCAACAGGCCGTGCGGCTAAACGGATGACTGAGGCGACACATAGAGAATCCAAAACCATTCATCGCCTGTTGGAATATTCCTTTATAGAAGGGATGGGTCAAGGCTTTAATAAGAATAAAGACAATCCACTGGTGACGGATGTGGTCATTATCGATGAAGTGTCTATGGTGGATACTATTTTGATGAATCATTTGCTAGAGGCTATTCCCCTTGGCACACGACTGATTCTGGTTGGTGACTCAGACCAGCTGCCATCGGTAGGGGCAGGAAACATCTTAAGAGATATCATCGAATCGGAAATGATTTATACGGTGCGACTGAAAGAGATTTTTAGGCAGGGTCAGGAGAGCATGATTGTGACCAACGCCCATAAAATCAATAGAGGGGAAGCGCCGCTATTAAATGAAAAAGACCAAGATTTCTATTTTATTCATAAACGTAGTCATAAAGAAATCGTGGAAACCATAAGAGCTCTTTGCAAAGAGCGATTGCCGGATTATTATGAGGTGGATCCTATTAAGGATATTCAGATATTGTCACCAATGAAAAATAGTGACATAGGCACCCTGAATTTAAATAAAGTGCTTCAGGAAAGTTTGAACCCAAAGAGTGGTCGCAAAGAGGAAAAAGTATTTCCTTCAAGGATTTATCGTGAGGGGGACAAGGTGATGCAGGTCAAAAACAATTACGATCTGACCTGGGAACTTGACAATGGGACTGGCGGTAAAGGCGTATACAATGGAGATATCGGTATCATCACCTTATTGGATAATAAAGAGCGGATGTTGGAAGTGCTCTTTGATGATGGGAAACGGTGTGTGTATACTTTTGACCAGCTGGATGATTTGATATTGGCATACGCTGCAACAGTCCATAAAAGCCAGGGAAGTGAATTCAAAGTGGTGATTATGCCGATAAGCTACGGACCGCCGCTACTCCTGAGTCGTAATGTTCTTTATACCGCAATTACCCGGGCCAAGACTTTGGTTGTCCTTGTGGGCGACGAACGCTACCTCCATGAAATGATCAGAAATAACAACAATAGAGAACGTCATTCTGGATTGGGTGAATTTTTTAAGATGTATCGGGAGGAAATTGAACTGCTCACATAGAATTAACCATTATATGGTAATTTGTGGGGTGTGAGATGAAAGAGAAAATACTGAATTTATTTTTTCCAGATGGTGTAGAATGTGTCTTGTGTAATCAGCTGATTTATCACGAACATGATTTTTTATGTAAAAGCTGTTACGGGAAATTTGATTTTATTGCTGGAAAAAGTTGTGACGGCTGTGGGAAGTCCTTACCGAGTTCCTATGATGGGGAGTTTTGTGCCGAATGTATGGGAAGGGAGCAATTATACCGATGTGGTCTGTCCTGTGTGGCTTATAATGAGTTTTCTGCTGAAGCGATCTGGAAGTTCAAGTACCATCATATGCGCTATATTGGTCGGATGATGGGTGCTGGTATGGCTGAGTTACTGAAGGCGAGTTATGTGGATGATGTCAATCTAGTTATTCCAGTGCCCATATATAATGGCAAGGAAAATATCAAAGGCTATAATCATAGTGGTATATTGGCTGAAGAGATTGGGCGGCGTTGCAATAAAAAAGTGATGAAAGATTTTCTTGTCAGAAAATGTTCAACTCAGCCGCTTAAAGATTTAAGTAAAGAAGAGCGAATTTTAGAACTTCAGAATGTGTTTGAGATAAATGCAAATTATGCAGGTTTGTCACCAATCAATAGAAAAATTTTATTGGTCGATGATATTTTTACCACTGGCACAACGATTAAAGAGTGCTGCAAAGTTCTAAAAAAGCATGGGTATCATGATATTATTGTGATGACTTTTGCAACGGGTAATAGGTAGAACTTAGGTTTATGGGTATGTTATACTGTTATTGATAAAAAGTTTTATGGGAGGTTGCTATGGGCGAACTTAAAAATTGTAAGAAATGTGGTCGTATGTTTTCATCAGTAAATGGGCAACTCTTTTGTTCGAAGTGTAAAAGCAGCGATGAAGAGGATTTTAGAGTTGTAAGGGAATATGTATACGATAATCCAGATAGCACGGTGAGTGATGTGCATGAAGCAACAGATGTTGCTGAAGAGAAAATCCTAAAATTTTTGCGTCAAGGCCGTCTGATGCTTAAGGGAGATGGTGTTGGGTTAGAATGCGAGCGTTGTGGGAAATCCGTTAGTAGTGGGCGTTTTTGCGACAAATGTGCACATGAGTTGAAAAATGGTTTTCAGGCGGCATTCGGTCAAAATATGAATGATGCGGTGTCATCTTCAAAGACTAAGGGAATTCGAATGCATACAAAAGAATAAAGTTAAAAAATAAATTAAAGTAATCCTCAGGAATGCCGATAAATATAATAAGAAATCGGCTGTACTGGGGGTTTTTTTATGAGGATAAACAATAGTCAAAGCGTTCAAAACGTACTTAAAGCGTACAACAAGAACGTATCAAAGGTTAAGAAAACAGAAGAAACAAAATTTAAGTCAGACAAAATTGAGATTTCAGAGTCTGCAAAAGATTTTCAAGTGGCTATGAAAGCACTAAGTGATCTTCCCGAAACGCGAGAAGAAAAAGTTGACGCATTAAAAAAGAAAATTGCAGATGGTAAATATCAACCTTCAGCGCAAGACATTGCGAAGAAAATGCTAGAAGACATTAAGACAAATAATATGGGGTAATGCCGAGCCCCGATTATTTGTCTTATCAGTTACAAGAGAAATACCATAATGTGAAGGAGTCGATGTCATGAGGGAATTAGTGGGAACACTTATTTTGACGTTAGAAAAAGAAGAGCAGATTTATTCGGAAGTATTAGAATTATCAAAGCAAAAGAAAGCCGTGTTAATTGATGGCAAGATGAAAGAATTAGAAGAAATTACAAAGAAGGAACAGAACTATGTTGTTTCTTTGATAAAAGTAGAAGAAGCGAGAGAAAAGACGGTTCAACAATTACTTAAAGAACTCAGTGTGACGTCGGTTGAAAGTATTTCTGACTTGGTGACACATTTGGACAGTGAAGAACGACTTGCTGTTGAGCGAGCAAAAAGAACGCTTCAGCATACGCTGAAATTTGTTGATATAGAAAATAATTTTAATCAAAAACTGATTCAACAATCCTTAGATTTATTGGAACTGAACTTAGAAGTATTAACGGATTATTCTCAATCAGGCGCCAACTATGAAGGCAGTGGAACGGATCAGGGCAAAGAGAAAAAGAGTATATTTGATGTAAAAGTATAGGGATATAAAATTTATTGCAAGGATGCACTAAAGAGGAGTGTAAGGTATGTCATCGTCATTTTTAGGATTAAATATTGCGCTATCAGGATTGTTTGCCAATCAAAGTGCATTAAGCGTAACATCGCATAATATTGCTAATGCCAACACAAAGGGGTATTCGCGTCAGCGTATGGATATGACGCAGTTTCGACCAGATACAGTTCCAGGATTAGGAACACTTGGTGTTGGTGTAGATGTAACAGCAATTACCCAAATTAGGGATGAGTATACTGATTATAAATTAAGAGATGAAACCTCTGCATTAGGAGAGTGGGCAGCGCGAGCCGATACGCTGTCACAAATAGAGGGGATTTTCAATGAACCGTCGGATACGTCGATAACCCAATTGATGGAAGATTTTTACTCGGCTATTGCAGAACTAAGCAAAAATCCAGAAAATCTAACAGCGAGAACCTTGGTTAGACAGAATGCAATTGCACTTTCTGACGGCGTAAATAGAATGTCGGTATCGTTAAAAGATTTACAGAGAGATTTAAATTTTGAATTTAATAATGCAGTGGATGATATTAATCGTATTGCAGGCGAAATAGCAGAAATGAACAAGATTATTTATGAATCAGAGTTGGGCAGCAATGGAAAAAACAATGATGTGCGTGACCAAAGAAATGTTCTAATCGATGAGTTGTCTGAATTTGTTGAAGTGGACTATAAAGAAGACGCCGATGGTCGTTTTCATTTGTCCGTTGGCGGACATTTATTGGTCTCACATTTTAGGGCGGATTCTTTGGAAGTGTCAGTCCGACCTGATGATCAGAAACTTAACGAAAACGACTCGGATGGATTATATGAAGTGCACTGGGCTGACGGTAATAAATTATATTCTGGTTCCGGTAAGTTACAGGGATTAAAAGACATGAGAGATAATGCTGATGGTGATCTTAAGGGGCTACCATATTACATTGACCAATTGGATGATTTTGTTGATACATTTTCTTCAGAAATCAACCGAATCCATCAAGAGGGCTATGGATTAGATGGGGGTACTGGTGTTGCATTTTTTACAATAGATGGCATGAGTACGGCGGAATTTGAATCCTACTTAACCAATAGTGGTTTAGATGCGGGGCCGGGTGTTGATGTGACCAGTGCCGTTTTAAACGGTGTGACCGATGACATGACCTTCGATGAGCGCCGCGAAAAAATCAATGAGAATATTGGGAAAGTGTTGGAAATCAACGAAGCTTACGATGGTAAAACAGTTAAACTTGTTGGTGACAAATACTTAGTGGTGGATAAAATAAAAGCCAATCAATTATCTATCTCCTCGGATATTTCAGATTTAGATAAAATAGCTTCAGCGGAAACTGAAATAGAAAAACCTGGTGATGGTCGTAACATGTTGAATATTTTAAATACACGTCATGACCAAGACATGTATGCGTGGGGTGCGCCAGAGGATTTTGTCAAGTCGCTGGTTTCAAATCTGGGTGTTGATGCCGATCAGGCAAATAATGTTGTTAAGAATCAGCAGTTATTGGTCAATAACTTTACGATAATCAAGGAATCCATTTCAGGGGTCTCCTTGGATGAGGAAATGACCAATATGATTAAGTTTCAGAATGCTTACAACGCCAATGCGCGAATGACCAATGTATTTGATGAAATGTTGGATCTCTTGGTTAATAGACTTGGAACTGTTGGTCGATAAATGGAGGCTTTATTATGAGAATTACAAATAACTTATTAATCCATAATATGTTGTGGAATATGAATAACAACCTCGTATCGATGAATAATAGTCAGACTCAGCTGGCAACCGGAAAACGTATCCATAAGCCCTCTGATGATCCTGTTGGAACAACACGAATCATTAAGGTGAAATCAGATATTGCAGAAAATGCTCAGTACAAGGAAAATGTTAGAGATGCGCAATCGTGGTTGGACGTCAGTGAGAACTCATTGATGGATACGAAGGATATTTTGCAGCGGATCCGTGAACTTGGGGTTAAAGGTGCAAACGATACGTATACAGAGGAAGAAACAGATAAAATTGCAAAAGAAGTTGATCAGCTTTTAAAGGAACTTATCGTTAATTCGAATTCAACGATGGCGGGACGCTATTTATTTTCAGGTTTTAACACGGATGAAAAATTGTTGAATGAGGATGGTACGTATAATTTAAATATAACCTCAGAGAAAATGAATGATTTTGAGACGATAGCTTATGAAGTTGCTGTAGGGGAACAATTAGAAGTAGGAACCAATTACTTGGACGTATATGGCATGATATTAAAGGATACTGTTGTGACAGATACATTTGTGTTTGGTGATGTTGCTTCAGGTGAGTCAAGAGTCGGCGAGGAAGAAGGATCTGCAGCTGGACACTCAAAAGTTCAAGGACCGGTTGATTACACCAAAGATATGACCGCTGAAACAGTGACCATTACTGTTGGAACCAGTATATTTACGGTTGACTCAAGTTTATTGGATGGTAGCATAACACAGGCTGAGTATACGGATATACTCCTATCGGCTGAGCAAACGACGCCAGCTGCACCCTTTCCAGTTCCGATGCTGTCGGATGTAGCGGAAGTTTATTTTGTTGAAAGTGACAATCCTGCCAATGAAGATGGTGAACTTGTCATTGAAGCAAAGGCTTTTGGTACAACGACAATATCAGTGAGTGCGTCGGCAACGAGCGCTTTTACGGATAATCCGAATACAACAGTTGGTGCCAATGAAGTTCTTGGATCTACAGCAATATTGGAAGGCATGTTCGATTACGGGACGAATTATTCATCGCCAGCGCAACAGCTGTCTTTTAAAGTAGGCGGTAAAAATTATTATGTGTCTTCGGCGAAGATGAATGGATTAATGGCAAGTGACGCTGATTTCCTGAATGTATTGAATTCTGCTGAGAATGCTGAAGGTGTTAGATTAGATACGGTTGCAACGGTGACTTTCGATTCTATTGGCGGTGTTGGCACTGTAGGTAAACTGACTATTGAGGCAAAGGAAAAGAAAACAGAGACAATTACATTTATAGATAATGCTGGTGGATTTGCGAATCCTGCAATAACGACAGGAGCTGCGGAGGTGCCGGCTAGCATCTCTGGACCCTTTGATAAAACAGTTGATTTAACCAGTGGCACCCTATCCTTCTATTATGATGGAACGACATATACTGTAAATACATCAGCTTTGGACGGTACAGCAGCTGTAACAGAGGCTGTGATTGAAGCAGCAATTAATGGTGCTGACGATGGATCGGGGAATTTATTGAGTGCTGTAGCGACAGTAGATTTTGATGATTTAGCAGGAACATTGACGGTTACTGCAAATAGCGGTGATGATAATAAATATTTTAATTATGTAGATACAAGCAGTGGATTTACTGCAACACCGACAAAGGTAACAGGGGTGGCACCTGTGATTCCTGACTTTGAAGGGGCCTTTAATATAACAGATGTAAATGCAAATCCATTGACCTTTGACTTTAATGGAGAAACTTATACGGTAACAACAGGTGCTATTGATGCAGCTAATTTTGCAGCAACTGTCGGTTTGGCAGTTGACGGTAGTGGTAATCCATTTAGCGGTGTTGCAACAATTACCTTTGAGTCGGATCCATCGGATGCCAATTTAGGTCATTTGACGATCGAATCGAATGCTGCTGTCAATGGTGATATTGTCATTAATAATCCAATTGGATTGACAAATGTAACAACAGCGACAGATGGTGTAGCTTATAGTGCAGCGACAAAACCAGTTTCAGAGAGTATCGTTGACATTTCCACGGTGTTTAATTCGCCACCGGATGTCTTGTCATTTGAGGTTGATGGGATCGTTTATTCGGTAGATGCAACACAACTGAATGGTACCATTACGCAAGGTGAATTTATAGATTTAATAAAAGAGGCTGAAGAAACACCAGCGCCAGTCCTACCGGCGCTACCAGGGAAATTAGGTGATGTGGCGGACATAACATTTACTTCTCACGGCGGTGATGGTGACATTGGGACGTTAAAGATTGAAGACAAAACATCGGGAATAGGGACAATAACCATTGTTGATGATGGTGGTATTCATGTCGGATTCCCAGTAGCGACAGCTATGGACAGGGCAAAAATTGAAGGGACCTTTGATTTTTCAACAGATTTAACAGTGGAAACGTTGTCGTTTGAAGTGGATGGTGTTGTATATGAGGTAGACACATCAACATTTGACGGAACGATTTTAGAAGCGGACTTCTTGTTGGCGATACAGAATGCAGATGATGGTTCGGGAAACCTATTGAGTTCTGTTGCAAACGTTAGCTTTAATTTAGATGCTGGCACAACGGGTCAGTTGACAATAGAAAAAAATGATGACGCCAATGTAAATGTCGGTGTAACGGATACGGGTGGCGGATTTACGTCGCAACCCACTTTGATTGACACAGAAATTGAAGTTGACGCTATCCTTATAGGCACAGAAGAAATAACAACTTCCATGCTTACGCATCCTGATAAGGGAGCTGGTGTTCAATCCTTCGTTGTCACCTTTAATGATGAAACCAAACGGATTGATGTTGACTTGTCGGGTGTTTCAACAAAGGCGGATATGGAAACAGCTATCAATTCAGAACTCCTGGATGCCTTTGGGATGAGTGAGGATCCGCCAAAACAAAATGTTACGTTTGATATTTACAACGATGGTGGTAAAGATGTGGTTCGGTTTGTCGCTGACGGTGATGCCGACGGCAGCAAGGCCTTTCTGAAAGTAGATGTTGTCGTAGCTGATAAACCACAAATGATCCAAGATGTAGAGGAATTTTCCGAAGCCTTATCAGCTAAAGATAATGACAGGATTGATCAATTTCTAAGTGAAATTGACGTACACTTAGATAGCGTTATCAAGAATTTGGCTGATATTGGTGCAAAAACAAATCGATTGGATTTTATAGAAAATCGAATTGAAGATAATAACATTGCCATGACAGAAATCTTAAGCAAGGTTCAGGATATTGATTTTGCAGAAGTAACGATTAAATTCAAAAGTTTAGAAAGCATTTATAGAGCGTCGCTGTCAGTAGGTGCAAAAGTCATCCAACCGACATTAGTTGATTTTATACAGTAATCTAGGGTATAGATACGTAAGGGTATAGTAGTGGAGGTGTTGTAATGAAACTTAAAATCAGAACACAACCGGCGATAATTGCCTGGAATAGAACGCCAGCAAAGCAAACGACCCCTTCTATCCCTAAGGAAAAACTGAAGTTAGATATAGAACACCCTAAAATGCAAATGACATCGACGAAAGCCAAAGTGAAAATTGACCAAGACCAAGCATTTAATGAATCTGGGTTGAAGAACAACAGTGCCTTTTTAGAGGACATGGTCTCTCGGTCCAAACAAGCGGTGAGTGAAGGTATTGCACATCGCGTTCAGGATGGCAACACACTGATGGCGATTGAAAATGGATCGGATGCCATTGCTGAGCAAGCAAGTTATAATGCGTGGGAGCGATTTTATCATGAGTTTGGATTGGTGACGATGCCCCAAAGTCGTCCGGTCATTACAGTCGAAGAAGGTAAAGTGGATTATCAGTTTCAAAGAGGAAAAGTAACTGTATTGAACAGTATTTCAGAAATTGATAAAGGCACCTATGAAGCGGGAAAGATTGAATACTACTTGAAGCAGAAAAACTCCATTGAAATTACTCCTGTAGGAGATGAAGTGGATATAAGTCTGTAAGCTGGAGGTAAATAATGAAATTGGAGACAAGAACATTTGGAACAATTGAATATTCTGAAGAGGATATTATTTCGTTTGACACGGGACTTTATGGTTTCGAAGAAGAAAAAAAGTTTTTATATGTACAAAGTGAAGACGATCAATTTCAGTTTAATTGGCTACAATCAATAGAAACACCAGAGTTGACTTTTATTGTGACAGTTCCGTATTTATTCGTCGAAAACTATGATTTTGAAATTGAGGACCAGGTTGCTGAGAAACTTGAAATTGAAGATGTTAAGCAACTGACGGTTATGTCGATTGTAAATATTGGCGATGAAGTAGAAAAGGCGACGATTAATATTAAGGCGCCGCTACTGATTAATGTGGATACAAAAGTTGGGAAACAAATAATTTTAAAAGAAGATTATCCTTATAAGTATTATATTTTTGACAGAGAGTTAAATGAAAAGGGGTAACTTATGCTAATATTGACGCGTAAAAAAAATGAAAGTCTTATTATAAATGGCAATATAGAAATAACCATTGTCGCGCTTGATGATGGGAAGGTCAAAATTGGTGTAGATGCACCTAAAAGCGTTGAAATTCATAGAAAAGAAGTTTTTGAAAAGATTCAACAAGAGAACAGACAATCGATAGTTGGTATGGATCATGTAAAAGAATTAAAGAAATTTATCAAAAAGAAGTAAAGATACTTCTGATACCTGTCGATAAATTATGTATATCACAATAGTTTCTACGGCCGAGAAGCTGTTGCTGAATATAGGAAAAGTCAAAATGGCAAGGATGTCATTGATTTTACAACACATTCAAGGAGGAATAAATAATGAGAATTAATAACAACTTAATGGCAATGAACACCCATAGACAATTGGGAATCAACGCAGGTAATGGCGCAAAATCTATTGAAAAATTATCATCTGGTTATAGAATTAACCGTGCTGGTGATGACGCAGCGGGTCTTGCAATTTCCGAAAAAATGAGAGCTCAAATCAGAGGGTTGGATCAAGCTTCTAGAAACTCTCAAGATGCGATTTCTTTAGTACAAACTGCTGAAGGTGCATTAAATGAATCACAAGCAATTCTTCAAAGAATGAGAGAACTTGCAGTACAATCTGCAAACGATACAAACGTAGATTCTGACCGTTCTGAAATTCAAAAGGAAATCAACCAATTGACTTCAGAAATCAACAGAATCGGTAACACGACAGAATTCAATACGCAAAAACTATTAGATGGTGGCGCTGCGAAGGCTGGTAGTATTCGTTACACTGAAAATGCAGTAGGTGACCCATCGAGTGGTGGTGCCCCAACAGGTGCGGTAACAGGTGTAAACGAAGCGACTGTAAGTATTGCTGCTGGTACAGGAACTCTTGCTAACTTCAGTAAGACATCAAGTAGTAGTGTAGCTGCAAGTGCTGGTGAAATTGGTTCGCCGTTAACAGAAGTAACAGCGAGTGTTTCAGGTGGTACTGGTGCAATCACTGGTGATGATGCGGTTGAATGGAATGCTGGTGTAGATGGTGCTGTAATTGCTAACGCATCTGTATCAGGTGTTGTTAATGGTGGTGCTGGTGGTAATGCTGAATTCGTAGTAGACTTTGGTGCTGAAAACGCAGATATTACTGATGGTGATGGTATCGAAATCGGTGGTACGATGTACACTGCAGGTACGGCTGCAGAAGTAGCTGCTGGCGATGCTGACTTTGCAGTTGGTGCAGATAACAACGCAACTATAGACAACTTAGCGACTGTATTAGATGGTGCTGCTGGTATCGTAGATGAGGATGGCAATAATATAACTGTTACTGGAAACGGTGATGGAACCGTAACATTTACAGCAGATATTGCAGATAAGGATATTGTTCTTAATGGTAATACATTAGCTGATGATACTTTTGCTGCTGCAGATGTAGCTGCACTTATTGAAACTGATGCTGAAGCTGCTGTATACACTTTTGAAGTAACTGATAACTTTACAGATGGTGATTCACTTGATATAGGTGGACAAACCTTAACTGCGGGTGTTGATTTTGTAGTAGGTGGAGATATTGCAACAACAGTAACTAATATCACGGCTGCTATCAATGCTAATGGTGCAATTAGTGCAGATTACACAGCTAACAATGACAGTCCTGATTGGGCTGGTGATACGAACAGTATTACAATTAGAAAAAATGATGCTGGCGTCGATGCTGCAAGTGCAACTTATATTGGCGGTGTTAGTGTAAATCAGACTGGTGATGCAGCTGGTGTATACAAGTTTGAAGTTGCTAACAACTTTGATGTTGGCGAACAATTTGAAATTGACGGTCAAACATTTACAGCAGTAAAAGCTGGTGACGGTAATAGTGGTACTCAATTCGAAGTAGGCGCGGACTTTAATGCAACAGCTGGAAACTTAAAACTTGCTTTAGAGGCAAATGCTGCTATTGATGCAGAATTTACCGTTGCAGTTGGCGCTGGCGTAGATGCCGATACAATTACATTAACTGAAAAGTCTCCAAGTGGTGACACTATGGCAAACGTAGTTGGTACAGTTGATGATATCGACGTAGCTGCAACTAAAGGCCAGTACACTGTAGAAATCACTGAAAACTTCTCTACAGGTGATAAAATTAATATTGGTGCAGAATCATTTGTTGCGGGTACTGACTTCGTAATCGGTGCAACGATTGATGATACAATGACAAGTCTTGTGGCTGCTATTGATGCTGGTGGATACGATGCGACTAAAGGCAACACAGCCTTTGTAACAGGTAATAAATTGACGATTGAAGAAGATGTTGCAAGTGGTACTGATTTAGCTGTTGGTGATATTACAATTGATAAAGCTGTTGAGCAAGCTGGTGTGTACGAATTCCAAGTATCAAATAATTTTGTTGATGGTGATAGAATTGCTATTGATGGCGTTGGTTTAACTGCTGGTGAAGACTTTACTGTTGGTGCAGATGTAGATGCGACTGCTGCTAATATTAAAACTGCAATTGACGCAGATGCAACGTTAAGCGCAAAATATACTGTAGCGGTTACAAATAATCAATTAACATTGACAGAAAAAGCAGGTCAAGCAGATGGCGTAACATTAGCAAATCCTACTACAAGTAGAAATGCTATTGCTGGGGAAGTTGAATTCACAATGGTTGAACTTTCTGAAGGTGCATCTGTAACGGTTGATGGAGAAGAATTAACATTTGCTGCAGGTGGTACTGTTGCTGAATCGGCTGCAGAGTTAAAAACTTTAATCGATGGTAACGCGACGTTAAGTGCTAAGTACGATGTTGCTGTTGCAGATACGAAGGTTACATTAACTCAAAAGGTTGGTCAAGAAAGCGCAACAGCGCCAACACTTTCATATGAAACTGCTGCTGGTTCAGGATTTAATGCAACAATGCAAATTGGTGCAAATACTGGACAAAGCATGAATATCACTATGGGTGATATGAGAGCAGATGCGTTAGACGTAAGTTCTGCTGATGGTGCTGCTCAATTTGTTGAAGTAGATGGCAAGCAATACGAAGTTGCTTGGACTTCTGCTAAAACTGTAAACAGTGGTACAGAAAATATCGAGACAGAATTTGCGCTAGATGTTTCTTCTAGTGATAATGCGACAACTGCTGTAGAAGTTATCAATAACGCGATTAACTCAGTTTCTGGTGAAAGATCTAAACTTGGTGCATTCCAAAATAGATTGGAACATACAATCAAGAACTTAGATACTTCTGCTGAAAACTTACAAGCTTCTGAATCAAGAATCAGAGACGTTGACATGGCTAAAGAAATGATGACATTCACTAAGAATAACATCCTTCAACAAGCTGCACAATCAATGTTAGCGCAAGCAAATCAAGCACCTCAAGGTGTATTACAATTATTAAGATAATTTTTATTTTAATAAAAAGACCAGAGGTTTATCCTCTGGTCTTTTCTTTAATCTGATAATAATGAAATTAGGGGGAAATTGTGATGAGAAAAGTATTACAGCCTAAATATATGAATGAGTTCAACTGTATAGGGTCAGCATGTGAAGATAGTTGTTGTATTGGTTGGCGCGTAAATTTGGACAAAAAAACATATCTTAAATATAAGGAAAATCGGAATGAGGCTTTAAAGAGTGATTTTGATAAAAATATTACCCGAAATCATAATAATCCGACTGATATTAGATACGGTAAGATTAAAATGTTGTCAGATGGAAGATGCCCTTTTTTAAATGAAAAAAACTTATGTAAAATATACATAAATATAGGTGAAGACTTTCTATCGGATACCTGTACGCTCTATCCTAGAGTAGTCAATGTTATTGATGGAATACACGAACGGGGTGCAACGATTTCGTGCCCTGAAATTGCTAGGAAAGTATTATTATCTACTGAAGGCATTGGATTTGAAGAAGTTGAAGAGAGTTCAAGACAAAAGTTGAAAATTGATAGAAAACTGGATACAGAAGGACATCTCTTTCTTAATAAACCACAACGTTATTTTTGGGAAATAAGGATGTTTGCCATTACGTTACTGCAAAATAGAGATTATTCCTTAGGAGAACGGTTAATATTATTAGGTATTGTATACAACAAAGTTGATAATTTAGTGAAACAATCAAAAGCACGTAATATACCTGAAATGTTAGAAACCATGTCTACGCTCATTGAAAATGGAGATTTGAGAAATGAATTAGAAAAGGTACCCGAAAATGTTCAGATTCAGATGAGATTAGCGAAAGAACTAACTGATGAAAAAATTGCAAAAGGCTTTTTTTCTCCGCGGTACAAAGCGTGTTTAAAAGAGACGTTGATGGGCTTAGAGTTCATTGTGGGTGAACCATTTATTAATGTACTTGACTTGTATCAACAACATAACAGCGAAATTTTGAAACCGTATCTTGAAAAAAATGAGCATATTTTGGAAAATTTTCTAGTCAACTATTATTTTATTGAAATGATGCCTTTTGGTCATTACAAAACTATGTGGGATTCTTATATGTTTTTATGTGTTTTATTGGGTGTAGTTAAAATCCATTTAATTGGAATGGCAGGCCATCACGGCAAAATGACCGATGAGTTGGTGGTTAAACTGATCCAATCATTGTCAAAAGTAGTGACGCATGATCCACGCTATATTCAAAACATGGTTCATTTATTAAAAGAAAACGAACTCGATAGTTTGGCCTACATGTCAATTCTGGTTAAAGATTAGATTAATGTTAAAGATTTGCTCGTATGTGCCGATATATATAGTATTAGAATGATGTATAAATGAGGTGAGATAATGACTATTACGAGATTAACGGGATTAACATCTGGGTTGGATACTGATCAGTTGGTAAAAGATTTGATGAAAATTGAACAGATGAAATACGACAAAGTGGCAAAAGAAAGACAATACGCTGAGTGGGAGCAAGAGGCTTATAGGACGACTATAAGTCAAATAAATGCCTTTCAGGATGAATATTTGGATATTCTAAATAGCGAAACGGGCATTCGGTCTGTCACGGCCTTTTCGGAGTTTTCTTCAACAGTTCAGATTAATGGTGAAGATAGCAAATTTGTTACTGTAGAGGGTAGTGCCAACGTCACTGCCTTAAGTCATGAGATCAGTTCAATTTCTCAACTAGCGGAAAAAGATGAATGGGTCAGTGGTGTTTCGGAGATATCGAGTATTAAGTCGGGTAAAATTACATCGGATGTATTGGATGAACTCAAGGCAAATGGTATTCATTTTAACTTGAAAATCGACGGCAATACAGAATTGATTAGTATAGAACATACGGATTTATCTGGAGTGACAACTGTAGATGATTTGGTAACTAAGTTGAATGATGAAATTCAGACAATATTTGGTGATGACTATGTTGATGTCGTTCAAAAGATTGATGTAGATGGTACGGATGGTTTTAAAATTGATTCAGCCGGGAACTCGATTAGTGTCTACAACACAAGTTCCCCATCTATTTTGACGAATTTGATTGGCTCAAACAATTCGGGCATCGTTGATGCAGATACTTTGGCAGAAATCAAAAGCCAAGGCATGCGATTTAACATCAATATTGATGATACAGCAAAACATATTGAAATTTCAGCAAGTGAATTGGCATCTGTTAATACACTAGATGAATTGATTACAACAATGAATTCTAAGATTGAAGATGCTTACGGTAGCGGTTTTAACGACTTTGTATCAAGAACAACATCTGAAGATGGTGATGGATTTGAAATTAAAAAAGAAGGCAGCGATATCGAGATCAAAGCTTCTGAAGAGTTTGGCACGCTTACTAACTTAGATATTACCAGTGGGAAGAGCAATGGCGGTTATCTAAAAGAAACAATGGAGTCGTTATTTGATTTAACGGATTCCGATCTTGACGACTTTAAAATTAATGGCGTTGCTGTTGATGGATTAACTGCATCTATGACACTGGACGATTTTATGGATGTCGTGAATAAGACTGCAACAAAAGTGACCCTTTCCTATAATAATTTGGATAATAGATTTAAATTAATAAGCGATAACACGGGGACAGTAAATAATATAGATTTTTCTGAGTCGGCAGATGCCATGAAGGTATTTGGCGAGTTGGGATTTGACACCGCAGGAACTGATGGCGGTGATGGTGCAGGTGGCGTAGCGTATCGATCAAGTGGAAAGAATGCAATTATGGTTCTTGATGGTCAAACGGTAGTCAAATCAGATAATGAATTTTCTATAGATGGTGCAAAATATACACTTAATAATATATATACAACACCAGGAGAACCTATCGAAATAGAACTGAAAAATAATGTTGATGATGTTAAAGGGAAAATAACGAAGTTTGTTGAGGATTATAATGCATTAATTGCATCCCTAAGTTCACAGTTAAATCAAAGTAGAGACAGAGACTACCAACCACTAACTTCTGAGGAGAAAAGTGCCTTATCAGAAGATGAAGTAAAACAGTGGGAGGCAAAGGCCAAAGCAGGACTGTTGTATAGAGATCCAACGTTAACCAGCATGCTTGATCAACTGAGATCAGCATTTTATGATTCTGTTGAAGGTGCTGGCATTACATTAACTGAAATTGGCATAACAACTTCTAATAATTATAAAGATCAAGGTAAATTAGTGGTCGATGATGAGCAGTTGACAGATGCGCTTGAAAATAATTTTAGTGAAGTCGTTAGCTTATTTACAAGTGTTTCAGACAAAGACTACATGGATTATGATAATTCTGCTGAGAGATATCGTGAAAATGGGATATCGAATCGAATTAATGATATTATTTCCAATGCAGTACGTACAACGAGAAATGACGATGGATTAAAAGGAACGCTTATCGAAAAGGCTGGATTGGTCGATGACGCATCTGTCAATACCAATTCGTTGAGTCTGGAATTGGCGGCATACGATAAGCGACTTGAGACAATGTTGGATTTTCTTGCAGATAAAGAAACGGCCTACTACAACACTTTTGCAAAAATGGAAGCAGCGCTTTCTGAATTACAAAATCAATCGGCCTCTATAGTTCAACAGATGGGAGGCTAAAAGTTGGAGGAGTCATATAAGATTATCAGTGAACTGCTTAGACTTACAGAATTGATGAATGAAGGATTGAAAAGCAACGATATTGATATCGTTATAGAAATGTTAAACAAGAGGCGGCCTTTAATTGAATTACTCAGTGGCCTTGATCAATCTACATTCAACAGTTCCGTCAAGGAGAAAGTACGTCGATTGCTTATACTGGATGAGGAAAATAATGAATTATTAAAAACTCTTTCAGATGAAATGAAAGAAGTGATTGGGAAAATGGAATATAAAAAAGCTGCAGCGAGGAAAAGCAATAAAGTTGCAAAACGTTATCTTTCAGATGGTGTAAGTAATTTTAATTACTCAAAGTTCAATAAAAAGACTTAAAAAATAGGTTTTAGGGAAAGGGGAAGCTATTATGACGATGCTGAATCCATATAATTATGCAAAGCCGAAAAGACCGGTAGGGATGCCAGTAAAACAACAAGCTAAGACACAAACTTCAGTAAAGAAAAACGCATATGATAAAACGAATAATTACCTTGAACAGAAGGTTATGTCTGCAAAGCCAGAAGAGTTGACGCTGATGTTATATGAAGGAATTATCAAATTTGTAAAACAGACGAAATTATATAATGACAAGAATGAGACTGAACGGTCTAACAGCTCAAATATGAGAGCGCAAGCAATTATCGAGGAGTTAAGAGCGACACTGGATATGACAGTGGAAATTAGTGAGAACTTTGAAAGTTTGTATATTTTTATGAATGAGCGCTTGGTTGAAGCAAACATTCAAAAGGACAACAAGATATTGGATGAGGTACTTGAATTAGCTGAAGAGTTCCGAGATACATGGAAAAAGGCAATGAAATTATAAACGTGTGAAGATTCTGTTAATTGTGGTATGATTATGTTGAAAAGAATATTGTTTATCCAAGGAGGGATATTATGAAAGTTGGTAATGTTAATTCAATTGCATCGTCAGAGACATTTCATAAGCCAAAAGTATCGGCAGAAAGGATTCCAGCAGAAAATCAAGCAGTTAAAGAAGCACCACAACTAAAAAGAAATAGAGTTTCGGAAGATGGACATGGTGTAATTGATGAAGAATTATTAGAAAAGTCGGTTCATCAAGCGAATAAGACTTTGGAGCAACACAATCGTTACATCGAAAGAAAAGTCCACGATGTGACAAAAGCTGTAATGTACACTTTAAAAGATTCAGAAACAGAAGAAGTAATTGCAGAATTCCCACCCGAAAAACTACAGGATATGATTGCAAAAATGTGGGAAATTGCAGGATTGGTTATTGATGAAAGAGGATAATTAGTTTATAGTTATTAAAAGTTTTGTCGAATAACTATAACTGATAATAGAGATTGGAGGTTGTTATGAAAGTATCTTCCTATCAAGCGGCAAATATTGCAAGCTTGAAACAGGCGATGGGCATGGCAACGCTTCAGAAGGCAATGAAGCAAGATGCTCAATCGGTTGATGCTCTTATTAAGGGAATGGAGAAATCTGTAACACCACATAAAGGTGGATCTATAGACCTTAAAGTATAAGCTCTTATAATAAGGGCTTATTTTTTTTCGTGATAAAAGAGAACAGCATGCAGTTAGAAGAACAGACAAAGCTGAGAACGTGTTCTCAGCTTTGTCTGTTCTTCTAACTGCATATTGAGCTCGCAACGCGAGCACAGCAACGCGTAAGCGTTGCTGGCTGTTCTCGCAGTCGTAAGAAATCCTGTGTTTTAAGACAGAAAAACAAACAGTTTTGAGACAAATGAAAAGTATTTAAAATGCAGGCAAACTTTGCTGGCTGTTCTCGCAGTTGTAAGAAAATAAGTAGTTTTATGCGAATGCCGGCCCAACAATTCATTTATTATCAAATATCTGATACAATAAAACAAAAACCGATTGGAGCAACATATGCAAAGTGGTCAATACATAAAATCATTACTATTATTAACACTAAGAAAACAAGAAGCATTGATATATCTTTGCGATTTTCTAAAAACTGTTGATAGCGAGAATAGTGTCGATTATATAGCTGCGTACTATAAGCAGAAACAAAAAATAGAAAAAGCAATCTTGAAAGTAGATATAGAATTTTTAAGTAATTATCATGCGCTTCTAGAAGAGGAATCTATTAATTCAATTGGCGAATTATCAAAAAATAAATACGCAAATATCAAGGACTTGCAAGATAAGATTTCAAAAGTGAAAGAAATTGAAGCAGAAATTATATTGTTAGAAGAACAGTTGTTCAGCAAAAAAAACGCCCATTTAAAGCCTAGGGATAACAAAGCAATGAAACGCGTGGATGCGCGTGTTATCAACGCTTATAAAAAAAATAAAAAAGAATAAAAAGAGTGTTTTATCCATAGTTAGTCGGGTATCATTACAATAACCAAAATGGATTTTCCAAATTTATTGAAAAGGAGAGATGGAAATAGGTAGTATTGATAATTAGTTTTAGCGAAAGCTAATAAATTTGGAAGGAGCTGGATTTATGAAAGTAATCGTAACTGGAAGAAATATTGACGTAACAACTGCTATTAGAACTCAAATCGAAGGTAAACTTGAGAGGTTTGATAAATTTTTTAGAAGTGATGTAGAAGCACATGCAACTGTGGGTTCTATTAAAGGCACTGGCAGCATCGAGATTACGATTCCGTTGAAAAATGGCGCAATCATTAGAGCTGAAGAAAAAGATAACGATTTATACGCTGCACTTGATATGGCGGTTGATAAATTAAGTAGACAAATCAAAAAGCATAAGACGAAGTTAGAAAAACAATATCGCTCACATGACACAATTGTATTTGAAGCGATTCCAGCATTAGATGCGGGTGAAATTGAAGATACACATGATATTGTTAAGACTAAGAGTTTCCCGGTGAAACCAATGGCACCAGAAGAAGCAGTGCTTCAAATGGAGTTACTTGGTCATAACTTCTTCGTATTCTTAAATGGCGATACAGATGAAGTGAATGTTGTTTACTCACGAAAAGATGGGAAGTTTGGATTAATAGAACCACAAATTTAAGAGATATTAAGCTGAATCTTAGGATTCAGCTTTTTTTATGGATTAAAATTATTAAAGAATTCATTAATTTATGTCGATAATTTAATATTAGCGCATTTCTAGCATGATTCGAAGAAAGATACAGGTGGTAAAATGAGAATTAATAACAACATAAGCGCACTCAATTCGCATAATATTATGAAGGTAACATCATCACAAGTGGCCAAAGCAACAGAAAAAATGGCTTCAGGATTAAGAATTAATTCAGCTGGCGATGATGCTGCGGGTCTAGCGATTTCTCAAAAAATGAGAGCACAAATTAGAGGGTTGGCCCAAGCATCCAAGAATGCCCAAGATGGCATATCCCTTATACAAACAGCCGAAGGAGCATTACAAGAGTCTGGAGATATATTGCAGAGAATGCGAGAATTATCAGTTCAAGCTGCATCAGACACAAACGTTGAACAGGATCGTGAATCAATTCAAAAGGAAATTACACAGTTAACGTCGGAAATAAATAGGATTGCAAATACGACTGAATTCAATACGAGAAAACTATTGAATGGCAGTAATGCCACTTCTTCTGGTGGTACTTTACCAACAAGTCCGAGTAATCCAACGAATCCAACAAGCCCAAGTACTCCAACAAATCCGACAAGTCCTGTCGCATTATCGGAAGAGGAAAAGATAGTTGTCAACTTAAAAAAATGGTGGTTAGATGAAGCGGAGCAAATTGTTAAAGACAGCTTTGGAATATCAGCGAGCGGTATTAACATGGATATAAAGATCTTTGATGATCCTTCAAATCCTGCCGCAGCTTTTGTGCGTGCGAGCTATACGAGTGATCCGCTAGATACTATCGGTGCTATAGGCATTACAGGAAAGGGATCCAATTTATCTTTAGAAATTAACTTGGCCCATGCCAAACCTGTTGGTGCAAGTATTAGTGGTGGCGATTACTATCAATACGTAGATAGAGTAATCACACATGAAATCACACATGCTGTAATGACAAGTACAATGAATTTTGGCGATATGCCGATTTGGTTTGTTGAAGGTGTGGCTGAATTTTCACATGGTGCAGATGAACGGTTGAAGAATAATATTGCAAATTTAGGTAATGGTATTTCACCGGCACAGTTAGATTCGGGAGTCAAGGCTGTTGTCGACTCAATTGGAACTGGATCGGAAGGAGATTGGAATGCTGGGAATCCACCGAGTTATTCTGCAGCGTATTTATCTGTTCGATATTTAGATGCAGAAATAAAAGCGAATGGTGGTAATGGCATTCGTGACTTAACTGAATACTTAGCGACTAACGATACTGCGACATTAGATGATGCGCTAACGAATGCAAGTAGTGGTGCTTTTACAGATCAAGTCGATTGGATTAGCAGTTTTAAAAATGATGTTACAGATATGGCATCGATGGAAGCAAAAACAGGTGTTAAACTGGATACTGGAATTGTTGGAGGGACATTTGAACCAGAAGAGGATACGGGTTCTGTTTTGGGGTTTGATGCAACTGGTGGTACTGGTCCTAAGAAAACTGCTGAAAGTGTTGTCCCAGAAGCAGCAGGTATCAATGCGCCAGAAATTGAACAACCAATGGATGGTTTTACGTTATCTTGGCCGTCTTCGCTGAGCGGCGGTGGCTCAGGATCACCACTTGTTGCAGCAAACAAAGTTGAGCGATTAACTGGGGTGTTAAACAGTGGGCCTGTTCAAAGTGAACCAACGCATTTAAAGTTGCAAATCGGCGCAAATGCCAAACAGACAATGTCAATATATTTTAACGATATGCAGGCAGAAAATATTGGAATCAGTGGTTCAAAAGGTGGTACGATAACGTCAAGTTCTGGGCAAGTTGCAAGATTTTCGACAGTGGAATCGGGTGCTGTGACGAACGGGGTGGATGATGCTGTGATTGGGTATGCAATTGATGTTACCGATGCTGAAAATGCAACGGTGGCTATTGAAATCTTCTCAGATGCAATAAATGAAGTTTCATCTGAACGAAGTCGTTTAGGTGCTTATCAAAATAGATTAGAACATAGCATAAAGAATCTTGAAGTTTCTGAAGAAAATTTAAAAGCTGCAGAATCCCGTATTGCGGATGCTGATATAGCAAAGATTTCTATGATTTTCACAAAAGAGAATATAAAAATGCAAGCAGTTCAATCTATGTTAGCTCAGAGCAATCAGCAACCTCAAGCTGTATTACAGTTGTTGAGATAGGAAGGAATAAGAGATGGGAACGGAATATTATGTTCAGTGCAATCACTGTGGTCACAAATATTTCATGAAAAATGGCGGGGGTATGGATTTTTATCTTTTGCACTGCGATACTTGCGGTAAAGAGAAAAGAGTGAGCGTTGAAGCGATGATGCGTGAAGTTTTATCTGGTAAATCTGATGGGACTGTGAATGAGCGTGCGGAGAAAATGGCGGGAGACTGTAATAATTGTGGAGGATTGTATAAGGTGGAAGCTCCACCAAGATGTCCAAAGTGTCGTTCGAAGGAATACACGGAAATAATTAGTGAAGGCAGTGTTACGCGCTCGCATTACGATTAAGATTGATACCTAAAGGCCCATTTGAATAGAGACATTTAATCCAGTTTTCTGAGTAATATCAGGTGACTGGATTTTTGCATTATAGAGCATCCTAATGATCACACATTTTATCCACCGAAATCACACATTCTCCACACAATATTACCTTAAGCTTACGACAGTATTAATAATCTGTGAATTCTCCTAATACACCTAGTAATAAAATGGACAATACTATATAATTATTATTGGGATAATGTATACAAAAAAGTATAAATATTGGGGGCTTTAAAATGTTTGTAGAAGCGTTACTATTAGGTATTCTTATTGGATATATCAGAAAAGGGAGACTGTCTAATTTATCAGAATTACAAATTCGTGGATGGGTGCTCGTCGTTATCGGTGCACTGATTCAATTTGTCCCAATTCTACTGAATAAATTTGACCTCATCCCGACATACCATGTCTATTTTCCCTTTGCAGCGTTAATCCTCATGCTTGTTGTCATGACGATGAACCTCAACAAGAATGGCATATGGTTGATATTACTGGGTGGAATACTGAATACAGTTGCGATTGCAATGAACAACTTTAAAATGCCAGTTGATTTAGGCGCGTTAAAATATGCAGGCCTAGATGCAGTTGCTGAAACGATTGTAGATGGCTCTGTCATTAACTATATAAATGCAAGCACGGTGAATAACTTTTCCAAATTTTTAGGGAAAGTTATAGCTGTTCCGGGCGTGTACCCTTTTGCAAAGGTACTAAGTGTCGGTGATTTGATGATGATGATCGGTATTACTCTTCTCATCTCCGGACAAATGGTGAACAGTTACTTTAGACGTCACGGTCAGCATGTAAGATACTCGTATAAATCAAAGTATTAATAAGTTGGATACATCATTGCTCGAAGGGCCACCTTCGAGCCTTAATTTGTAGCAGATGAGTAGCGAAATATATGGAGAAGGTTTATAAAGAAGCAAAAAATAGGTTTATAAAAGTGAGAGGATGATTGAAGAATGGGATTTTTGGAAAAACTATTAGGTGATCCTAATAAAAAAGAAGTAAAGAAAATTGAGCGTATTGTTGATCAAATTGAGGCACTAGACGAGGCCATGCAAGCCTTATCTGATGATGAGTTAAAGAATAAAACTGTTGAATTCAAGAAGCGTCTTGAAGATGGTCAAACTGTTGATGATATTATGGTAGAAGCATTTGCTGTAGCAAGAGAAGCAGCTGTAAGAACCTTAGGTCTTAAGGCATACCGTGTACAGTTAATCGGTGGTATTGTTTTGCATCAAGGACGTATTACAGAAATGAAAACTGGTGAAGGGAAGACACTTACGGCAACCTTCCCACTTTATTTAAATGCCTTAGAAGGAAAAGGGGCACATTTAGTAACAGTAAATGATTACCTTGCAAAACGTGATAAGGAATGGATGTCCAAGTTATACAACTTCCTGGGATTATCGGTAGGTTGTATCATCAATGGCGTAAGAGGTCAAGACAGAGTAGATGCCTACCAATCGGATATCACCTATGGTACAAACAATGAATTTGGATTTGACTACTTAAGAGACAATATGGTGGTTGAGAGTAAAAATATGGTGCAAAAAAAGCCGTATTACGCCATCGTCGATGAAGTGGATAGTATCTTGATTGACGAAGCGAGAACACCGCTAATTATTTCTGGTGAAGGAGCGAAGTCAACTGATTTATATGGTATTGCAAATACATTCGTAAGAACACTTAAGATAGAAGATGATTATACAATAGATGAAAAAGCAAAATCGGCTGTACTGTCAGATGAAGGCGGTGTGGTCAGAGCAGAAAAGTTCTTTGGCATCGACAACCTAAGTGACCCTGAACATATGGAAGTAAGTCACCATATCAACAATGCCCTAAAGGCAAACACGTTAATGAAAAAAGATGTGGATTACGTTGTAAAAGATGGCGAAATCTTAATTGTTGATGAGTTCACAGGGCGTCTAATGTTCGGTCGTCGTTACTCCAACGGTTTACACCAAGCGATAGAAGCTAAAGAGGGCCTAGAAGTTAGAAAAGAATCTCAAACTCTGGCGACGATTACATTACAGAACTACTTTAGAATGTATGAAAAGCTGGCTGGGATGACAGGGACGGCAAAGACGGAAGAAGACGAATTTAGCCATATTTATAATATGGATGTTGTTGTGATTCCAACGAATAGACCAATTGCTAGAGAAGATTTACCTGATTCGATTTATAAGTCTTTGGAAGGTAAGTTTAGAGCAGTTATCAAGGATATCGCTGAGCGTCATGCAAAGGGTCAACCAATCTTGGTAGGAACGATAGCTATTGAGACATCTGAATTTATCTCTCAGCTGTTAAAACGTCAAGGTGTCAAACATGAAGTCCTTAATGCGAAACAACATGAGAGAGAGGCGGAAATCGTTGCTCAGGCAGGTCGATTTGGTGCGGTAACCATTGCCACAAACATGGCGGGTAGAGGAACGGATATCGTTCTAGGTGGTAATCCGGACTTTATGGCAAAACACGAATTAACGAAAAAAGGCTACACAGAAGAGCAAATTTATACTGTGGTAAGTCCACTGGAATCAGAAGATCCTGAAATTCTGGAAGGACGTAAGCTTTACGATAAATATTTTAGTGAATACAAAGCAGTGACTGATGAAGAAGCGGCAAAGGTTAAAGAGGCTGGTGGCCTTCACATTATCGGTACGGAACGTCATGAATCAAGACGTATCGACAACCAGTTAAGAGGGCGTTCTGGTCGTCAGGGTGACCCGGGCTCAAGTCAGTTCTATATTTCATTTGATGATGATTTAATGCGTCTATTCTCTAGTGACCGTGTTAAGGACATGGTTAGCAAGCTGGGTATGGACGATGATATGCCATTAGAGGCAAATATCCTGACTAAGTCTATTGAAGGCGCTCAAAAGAAAGTAGAAGGTAGAAACTTCGGCATTCGTAAACACGTACTTCAATACGATGATGTTATGAACAGACAGCGTGAAATTATCTACACGGAACGTGGTAAGGTCCTTCATGGAGACAACGTTAAAGAAGATGTTTACAACATGATCGAGAAGATTATCGATGATTCGATTGCAACGTATACAGCAAACTCTGAATATGGTGAGGAATGGGATATCCATGGATTGACAGATCATCTACATCAGGTATTTTTGCCGAAGGACAGCTATGATCCAGGTAATCTAGAAGAACTTACAAGAGAACAATTAAAAGAAGATCTTTTAGCGATTGTTCACGGTATGTACCAACAAAAAGAAGAGGAATTCACTGCAGAAAGAATGCGTGAAGTAGAGCGTTATATTTTACTGAAAGTCGTTGACACCAAGTGGATTGACCACATCGATGCAATGGATCAATTAAAACAAGGTATTGGCTTACGTGCCGTTGGACAGGAAGATCCAGTACGTGCGTACCAGATAGAAGGTTTTGATATGTTTGCAGAAATGATTGACAGCATCCAAGTAGATACGGTAAGATTCTTATTTGGAGCAACACTTCAAACAAACACTGAGAGAAAGCAACAAGCCGTGATTACAGGATCTTCAAGTGCCTTATCTGAAGGTCAAGCGAAGAAGCCTGAAAAGAGAAAAGAACCTAAAGTTGGCAGAAATGATCCATGTCCATGTGGCAGTGGTAAAAAATATAAGAAATGCCATGGTGCAAATGACTAAAAGGAGCTGAGCATATGTTACTTGTAGAAAAAGCTATTCAAGAACTGAAGACGGTAGAGAAGACTTTGATTGATTTAAAGGAGTCTCTTTGACATAGCAGCTTTGCAAGAAAAATGCGATGAGCTGGAACTTAAAATGACCGCAGAGGAATTTTGGTCGGATCCAGATACAGCTCAAAAGATATTGAAACAGACGAAGATGATTAAAACGACGATAGAATCCTATGATCAGTTGGTCAGTGATCACGAAGAGGTCAGTCTTCTTTGTGAAATGGCCATGGAGGAAGAAGATGAATCCATGGGTAAGGAAATCACCAAGTCGGTAGAAACCTTAACAGAAGCTGTTGATCAGATGATGTTACAGACGTTGCTGTCAGGTGATTACGACCAAAACAATGCTATTCTATCGATACATGCAGGAACCGGTGGTCGTGACGCCCAAGATTGGGCTGAGATGATGCTACGTATGTACCGTCGTTGGGCGGACAAGCGGGGATATGGTGTGACCGTTCTTGATATTTTAACGGATACAGAGGCAGGCATCAAAAATGTTACCCTTCTGATTGAGGGCATCAATGCGTATGGATTCTTAAAATCAGAAAAAGGAGTCCATCGCCTGGTGCGAATTTCACCATTTGACTCATCTGGGAAACGTCATACATCCTTTGCGTCGGTAGACATTATGCCAGAGTTAGACGATGATATGGCTATTAACATTGAGCCGACGGATCTGAAAATCGATACCTATCGATCATCAGGCGCAGGGGGGCAGCATGTTAATACGACGGATTCTGCCATACGTATCACTCACTTGCCGACAGGACTTGTGGTCACGTGTCAGAATCAACGGTCCCAACTGAGTAACAAAAATACGGCACTTAAGATGCTCATGGCAAAATTGATTGAGCTGAAAGAACTTGAACAAAAGGAAAAGATTGAAGACTTAGCAGGTGACTACTCACAAATTGCGTGGGGCAGTCAAATAAGATCCTATGTATTCCATCCTTACACCATGGTTAAAGACCATCGTACAAGTGCTGAAAGTGGCAATATTCAAAGTGTTATGGATGGAGATATTGATTTGTTTATCAATGAGTATTTACGCTCAAAATTATAGAGTCGATGTAAATCGACAATAACTGTATATAGGAGGAAATGATGTCTTTAATAACTAACCAAATTGCTCAAGAGCTAAACCTTAAGGTGAGCCAAGTTGAGAGTACCATCAAATTAATAGATGAAGGAAATACGATTCCATTTATCGCCCGTTACCGTAAGGAAATGACTGGCGGTATCAGTGATGAGGTATTAAGAGATTTTGACGATCGTTTAAAATATTTAAGAAACCTTGAAGAACGTAAAGGCGAAGTGATTCGCATTATCGATGAACAAGGGAAACTGACACCGGAGTTAAGGGCTGCTGTAGAAGCTGCAACGGTGCTTCAAAAGGTAGAGGATTTATATAGACCTTTCAAGCAAAAGAAAAGCACAAGAGCGACAAAGGCAAAGGATAAAGGTCTTGAGCCACTGGCTGTAATCTTGTCAGCACAAGAAGATGTGACGCCAATCGAAGAGTTAGCAGCAACCTTTGTTAATGAAGAATTAGGGGTCAAAAATGTAAAAGCGGCTTTAGCTGGTGCAATGGACATCATTGCGGAACAACTATCTGATAGTCCAGATTACCGTGATTACATCAGAACATATGTGGCGACGACTGGTACAATCGTATCTGTTGCTACAGATGCTGAAGAAAAAACTGTATACGAAATGTACTATGAGTATTCAGAAGCAATCAAGTCGATTCCAAACCATAGAATTCTAGCAATTAACCGTGGTGAAAAGGAAAAGGCATTAAAAGTTAAAATCAATGTGGAAGCCGACCACATTAAAGAATATTTAGGCAAGCAACTGATCAAAGGGACGACCCAATATACGGATATTCTTGAAACGACGATTGCAGATGCTTATAAGCGTCTAATCATGCCATCGGTAGAGAGAGAAATGCGTTCGATATTGACAGAGCGTGCTGAAGAAGAAGCAATCAAAGTATTCGCTAAGAATACAAAACCACTTCTTATGGTACCGCCGGTTAAAGACGTTCGTGTACTTGCCGTCGACCCAAGTTATAGAACAGGCTGTAAGCTATCGGTTCTTGATGAAACGGGTAAACTATTAGAGTATACAACAATTTATCCAAATGAGCCGCAAAATCAAGTGGAAAAATCTAAGAAAGTATTAAAACAACTGATTGAAAAGCATGACATCAACGTTATTCCAATCGGTAACGGAACCGCTTCGAGGGAAACAGAGCAATTGATTGCTGAGTTACTTGGTGAGATGAAGCGCGAAGTCTTCTATACAATCGTGAGTGAAGCTGGTGCATCGGTGTACTCAGCATCAAAATTAGCAACGGAGGAATATCCGGATGTAGACGTTTCTATTAGAGGGGCGATTTCAATCGGTCGTCGTCTGCAAGATCCACTAGCGGAACTTGTTAAGATCGATCCAAAGAGCATCGGTGTTGGACAGTATCAGCATGACTTGAACCAAAAGCGTCTTGGCGAATCTTTAGGGAATGTCGTTGAAGACTGTGTAAACAATGTTGGAGTGGATTTAAATACTGCGTCACCATCGTTGCTGAACTACGTGGCGGGTATCAGTGCAGCTATTGCCAAGAATATCGTTGCTTATAGAGAAGAAAACGGCAAATTTATGAGCCGTAAGGAACTGCTTAAAGTTAAGCGTCTAGGTGATAAGGTGTACGAACAGTGTGCTGGTTTCCTTAGAATTGCTGAAAGTACAAACCCACTGGATAATTCAGGTGTCCATCCCGAATCTTATGAAGTGGCAAGTCAGTTATTAAGTGCCCTTGGCTTTACGCTTGAAGACGTTGCCAATCATAAATTGACTGGTATCGAAGGACGTATCGCTGAGCTGATTCCTGAAAAGACACAACCAATGAACATCAGGGGTAAAGGATTTGAAGCTTTAAGACAATTATCTTTAGACAATAAGAAAACAGATAAAAAGGCTCAAGCAAAGCGTTACGAGAAGGGTCTAGACAAAATGGCGAAGGAACTTGCAACAGGTGTTCCGACGTTAAGAGATATCGTTTCAGAACTGAAGAAGCCAGGTCGTGACCCAAGAGAGGACATGCCGCAACCGATTTTTAGAAGTGATGTTCTTAAAATGGAAGACCTACAGGTTGGTATGATCTTATCAGGGACTGTGAGAAATGTTATCGATTTCGGTGCATTTGTTGATATCGGCGTGAAACAAGATGGTCTTGTTCACATTTCTCAAATGAGTGACCAGTTTGTTAAGAATCCGATGAGTATCGTTTCTGTTGGAGATGTCATTGATGTCAAGATTATTGATATCGACTTGAACAGAGGCAAAGTATCGCTGTCGATGAAGGGTCTAAAGAAGAAAAAGAAGTAATTAAAATAAATGATAAATTGAAGCACTAATTTAGAGTATTCTAATTTAGTGCTTTTCTAAGATATGCATAGAGTGAAAATTCAAACATTACATAGGAAAAGGAGACAAGACATGATTTTAATTAAAAATGGGACCTTATATACAATGGAGGCTGAAGGTGTTTTCAATGGGGATTTATTGATTGAGAACGGACAGATAGTAGAAATTGCCCCTGGTATAGAAGTGACAGAAAATATGAAGGTAGTTGATGCAGCTGGGCAACTGGTGTTCCCAGGGTTTGTTGACGCCCATACACATTTAGGATTATGGGAAGACGCTATAGGATTTGAAGGGGCAGACGGCAATGAAATCACGCATCCAATCACGCCACAACTGAGAGCCATTGATGGTATCAACCCACTGGATAGAACTTTTGAAGAGGCCAGAGCGGGTGGTGTGACGCTGGTTGCATCAGGCCCAGGTAGTGCCAATGTTATCGGTGGGCAGTTTGCTGCAATCAAGACGGCAGGTCGTCGTATCGACGATATGATCGTACAGGAACCAATTGCTATGAAATGCGCCTTTGGCGAAAATCCCAAGCGTTGTTATGCAGACAAGAAGCAGTCACCTTCAACACGTATGGCCATTGCGGCAGAGCTGCGGGAAGCACTGACAAAAGCAAAAGCCTATCAGGCAAAGAAATTAAAAGGGGCTGAAGATGAATCAAAGATGCCTGAAATTGATTTCAAACATGAAGCGATGTTACCGGTATTGGAAAAGAAAATTCCATTAAAGGCCCATGCCCATCGTGCGGATGATATGCTGACAGCTTTACGTATTGCCAAGGAATTTGACGTACGCATGACATTGGAACATTGTACGGAAGGTCATCTGATCGCAGATATTTTAAGTGATGAGAATGTACCACTTGTCGTAGGACCGAGTTTTGGCGAGCGTAGTAAGTTTGAATTGAAGAACCTGACTTTTGAGACCCCTGGCGTATTAGAGGCGGCAGGTATTGACGTGGCAATCATGACAGATCACCCGGTTATTCCACTCCAACATTTATCCATGTGTGCCGGTCTTTCTGTTAAATCAGGCATGACCTACGAAGGGGCGTTAAAGGCTATCACGATAAATCCTGCAACGATCTTGGGACTTGATGCACGAGTGGGCAGTCTTAAAGTGGGTAAAGATGCGGATGTGGTAATATGGAACGGCGACCCGTTGACACTTGAATCAGATGTCCTTATGACCATCATCAACGGCATGGTTGTTTATCAAAAATAAAAATGATATACTACACATTTGAGAAGAAGAATTTTAGTTGAGGAGTTAGTATGTTATTGGAGTATATATCAAGTTCGCCTGAACAAACAGAGGAACTTGGGTCAAAAATTGGACAAGTATTAGAAGCTGGTGCGATTCTTTGTTTATCTGGTGATCTGGGGACAGGGAAAACAACACTTACAAAATCCGTTGCAAAAGCACTGGAGGTGCACGAATACGTAACCAGTCCAAGTTATACCATCGTTAATGAGTATGAAGGGAAATTGCCCGTATATCATTTTGATGTGTATCGTATAAATGAAATAGAAGAATTATATGAAATTGGCTATGAGGAATACTTTTTTGGTCGTGGGGTGACAATCATCGAATGGGCATCCATGATTATGGAGTTGATTCCAGAAGATGCCATAAAAGTTGAAATAGAGCGATTGGACGATATGGCACGTAAGTTTAAGATTACGGCGCCGGCTGTCTTTATCGACAGATTAAATGAGGTGATGTAATGCTTGTACTTGGTATTGATACATCTTCAACAGCGGCCAGTGTCGCCCTGTTAAACGAAGAACAATTACTTGGTGAAGTCGTTGTAAATAGTACACAAACCCATTCGCAAAAATTGATGCCGATTATTGATCAATTATTGAAGAATTGTGGTGTGACGGTGAAGGATATAGATCTTATTGGAATTGCGTCTGGTCCAGGATCTTTTACAGGCGTTCGAATAGGAATTTCTACAGCTAAGGGGCTAGCGCATCCCTTCGACATTCCGCTTGTAGAAGTGTCTAGTTTAGAGGCGTTAGCCTATAATTTAGTGAATAATAATGGACTTGTTTGCCCAATCTTTGATGCAAGAAGAGACCAGGTATATACTCGTGTCATGCGTTGGAATAAAGGTGTTTTAGAAACGGTTATCGACGATGAGAATTGTCTGATTGGCGACCTGCTTGACCAGCTAAAGGAACTGGATGAACCAGTGACTTTCTTAGGGGATGGCGTATTGAAATTTGATGAGCGTATCGCTGAAACCTTAGGTTCTAAGGCCATGATGGCACCACCGAATTGTCGTATGCCAAGAGGCTCATCTGTCGCTGGAGCGGCACTTGTAGCGCCGAAATCATCTTATAAGAAATATGATGCTGTACAGGCCAATTATTTACGTAAGACTGAGGCGGAACGCACCTACGAGGAAAAGCAAAAGCAACTGGCAAAAGCTTAGGTGAAGATCATGAGTGAGTATAGTATTAGAAAAATGGTTTTAGAGGACATAGAACGAATCTGTGTCATTGAAGAGGAGTGTTTTCCATCGCCTTGGAAGGCTGAGTCCTTTGTGAATGAACTGACCACGAATAAACTGGCAATCTATTATGTCATAGAAGAATCAGGCGTAATAGCAGGGTATTTGGGCGTCTGGAACATTCTTGATGAGGGGCATATCACCAATGTTGCCGTCAGTCCATCATTTAGGGGCAAGGGATATGGTGTTGCCTTGGTCAATCATTTGAAAGAAGAGTCACTGTCAAATGATGTCAAGTGGCTTACGTTGGAAGTGCGCGTCGGTAATGCACCTGCCATCGGTCTTTATGAAAAGCTGGGATTTGAAGTGCAAGGTATACGTAAAAAATATTATCAGGACAATGGCGAAGATGCCATGATTATGTGGTGCACATTAGTTGAAGGCGCCGTAAGAGAATAGGTGAACGATATGAATAAAGAGTTAATAACATTGGCAATAGAAACCAGCTGTGACGAAACATCAGTCGCTGTTATGAAGAATGGGCGTAAAGTGCTTTCTAACATGATCTATTCCCAAATAGATATACATGAAAAATTTGGTGGTGTCGTGCCGGAAGTGGCGTCGAGAAACCATGTGGAGAAAATCAGTCAAATTATCGATCAAGCATTAGAAGAAGCGGATATAAGCTTTGAGGATATCGATTTAATCGGTACCACTCATGGCCCGGGTCTTGTGGGAGCGCTGCTTGTAGGACTTTCAACAGCCAAAGCGCTTGCCTATGCGTTAGATGTCCCTCTTGTGCCGGTCAACCATATTGAAGGTCATATATTTGCGAACTTTATAGAATATCCCGAATTGGAACCACCATTCTTATGTTTAGTGGTTTCGGGTGGACATACACATCTTGTCCATGTAAAAGACTACGGAGTGTATGACATCATGGGTAAGACGAGAGACGATGCGGCTGGTGAAGCGTACGATAAAGTGGCAAGAACTCTTGGGCTTGGGTATCCTGGAGGTCCTAAAATTGATAAACTTGCCAAGGAAGGGAATCCTGAAGCCATTCATTTTACAAGGACATATTTAGAAAAGGACACATTCGATTTCAGTTTTAGCGGCATCAAATCAGGGGTCTTGAATTATGTCAATTCTGCCCGACAAAAGAAGCAGGAACTGAATATTCCAGACATCGCAGCAAGTTTTCAGGCATCGGTTGTGGATGTACTGACTGTAAAAACATTGGCAGCAGCCCAAAAAGCAGGTGTTAAAAAAATAGCATTGGCTGGTGGGGTGGCTGCAAATTCGGCTTTACGCACAGCGCTTGTGGATAAATGTGAACAAGAAGGCATAGATTTTTACTATCCATCAATGAAATTGTGTACGGACAATGCGGCAATGATTGGTTGTGTTGCTTATTATGACTATCTTAAAGGTGTGCGTGGCGATCTGAATGTTAACGCAATTCCGAATTTGAAGATAGGGGATAAATAGTTATGTCTACCCACTGTTCCATGTGAATGGTGGGTAATTTTGTGGATTAATCTGTGGATAATGTGCATAACTTATAGGAATGAGTAAAAGACTCACCTGTAAATGTGGAAAAGAATGTGGAGTTCATTTAAAAATTGTGGATAGTTTTTTCACAATATCAATGTTAACTTAACAATTGTGTGTTTTAAACCATTTAATCGGGTATACATAAAAAGGTGGAACAAGAAAAAGCCAACGATTCAACTGCAGTTGATGTCGTTGGCTTTATGTTTTATCTTAATAAGAAACTACTTAACACTTTCTAAGTAAGTAACAATTTCTGAAATTACTTTTAATTCTTCCGCGATGTTGTCTGGAATCTCTACCTCAAACTCATCTTCAACTGCCATGATGATTTCAACGGCGTCCAGTGAGTCTGCTCCAAGATCATCTTCTAAGTTTGTATCCATTGTGATGCGTTCTAAATCTGTGATACCTAATTGTTCTGAGATAATAGATTGAATGGTATTAAACATATGTCCTCCCTAAATTATAATATTTTACCCTTATTTTTTTTATACACTACTGAGACGTGTTTGTCCATAAAAAATGTATTTAGCATAATAATTTCTACAATATACACAAAAGCTTACAGGTAAGCTTCCCATTTTTCGTAGAGTACTTCCAATTGATTTTTTAGTGACTCTAACTGTGACGTAATCTCTTTGACCTTTTCGTGATCATTGTAAAGGGACTCGTCGCACATATCTTCTTCGAGTTGCGTTATTTCGTGTTCAATGTTGTGAATGTCTGTTTCAATTCTTGTGAATTCCTGCTTCTTGCGTTTTTCATCAGCCTTTTTTTCTTTTTCTTTTTTACGCTCATCTTTTATCTGTGTTTTTGTTTTTGTAGGTGTTTCGACTTGGCCAGCATTTAGAGCAGCAGCTTGTGCAGTCTTTTCCAAGTAATAGTCGTAGTTCCCCAAGTATTCAGTAACGCCATCATCTGTTAAGTATAAGATTTTTGAACAAACCTTATTAAGGAAGTAACGGTCGTGGGATACAAGCAAAATTGTTCCTTCAAATGCGCTGATGGCATCTTCGAGCGCTTCTTTTGACGGGATGTCCAAATGGTTTGTCGGCTCATCCAGTAGTAAGAAATTCGCTTTTGACAGCATCAGCTTTAACAGGGAGAGTCGCCCTTTCTCCCCACCACTTAAACTGCCGACATCTTTGAAGACGTCGTCTCCGTTGAAGAGGAAAGATCCAAGTAATGTTCTGATTTCTGTGTTGTTGAACAGCGGTACTTCGTCTGAAATCTCATCAAACAAGGTGTTTCCTTGCGTCAAGTTGGATTGATCCTGATCGTAATAGCCGACGATGACATTGTGTCCTAGCTTGATAGTGCCTGTATTTGAAGGCAACTGCTCTGTTAATATTTTTAAAACCGTCGATTTACCGACACCATTTGGACCAATAAGTCCGATAATGTCGTCTGAGTAGACGGATATGTCTACATTTTTGAAGATGGATTTCTCGTCAAAGGATTTTGAGAGGTCGTTTACATGTAATACCTCATAGCCGCTTTTTTGTTTTGAAGTGAATTTAATTTTTGCTCGGCGTGTGTCGACAATAGGCTTGTCGAGAACTTCAACTTTTTCCAAGGCCTTTTCCCTGCTTCGAGCACGCTTTGCCAACTTTTCAGTTCCATGTCCCTTAAAGCGACGGATAATTTCCTCTTGCTTGCCGATTTCCTTTTGTTGCTTCTCATATTCCTTTTCCATGGTTTCCAGTCGTTGTTGTTTATAAGCCATAAAAGCTGAATAAGAGCCTTTGTGTTCTAAAACACCGTGGTTTTCTATTTCAATTATCTTAGTAATGACTTGGTCTAAGAAATATCTATCATGGGATACCAGGATAATGGTACCAGCATAATTCTTAAGATAGCCCTCCAGCCATACAATCGCATTGATATCCAAGTGGTTTGTCGGTTCATCCAGGAATAAGACGTCTGGTTTCGTAAGCAGCAATCTCGCTATATTAAGACGAGATTTCTGACCACCGCTAAGGCTGTTGATGCGGCGGTTAAATTCATCTTCATTGAAGCCTAGACCTTTTAAAACACCTTGGACCTGACTGCGAATGGCATAGCCATCTTGTGCTTCAAAAGTGTCTGTTAGCTGATGATAGGCGTTGGATAACTGATCAGGTACTTCGCCTTGCTCTAGGCTAACCGTTGCAATTTCATGTTCCATTGCGCGAATTTGTTCCTCAAGTGCGATGACTTTATCAAAAACTTGATAGCAGTAATCGAATAAGGTCATTTCCGATTCCAGTTCATGACTTTGTTTTAAATAACCGATGCTAATGTCTTTTCCGTAAAATATATTACCGCTGTCATAACTTAACTCGCCAGCGAGTATATTAAATAGTGTTGTTTTGCCGGCTCCGTTTTTACCGATAAGACCGACTTTGTCCCCAGCAGAGATTGTAAAAGAGATGTCTTTTAATATAAGATCAATGCCGTAGTATTTTGTTATATCTGTACATGATATGCTAATCATAAATGTCCTCCGTTTAACTGTTTCGATGATACAGTATGATTATATCAGATAACCGAATGCAATATCAGAAAATATTATATGCAAAGAGCGGTTATGATATTGCGAAATATTTAACAAAAATGATATGATAGTATTGAGGGTTTCGAGAACAAGAAGTTGTAAAAATTATAGATTTATATGTCTTAGTATTTGAACTTGGGGAAAGCAAGTGTTATAATGGCACTTAGGATATCATTTAGTGGAGTTGATTTAATGGAAAATAATATTTCGATGGCAGTTATTAAGAGATTGCCTAAATATCATCGGTATTTGAGAGAGCTTTTGGATAAAGACGTTAAAAGGATTTCTTCAAAAGAGTTAAGTGAAATTATTGGTTTTACAGCATCACAAATTCGTCAAGATTTAAATAATTTTGGTGGATTTGGGCAGCAAGGGTATGGTTATAACGTTGAAGACTTGTATAAAGAAATCGGTAAGATCTTAGGTCTTACAAGAAACTACAAGACAGTTATCATCGGTGCTGGTAATTTAGGTCAAGCATTAGCAAATTATGCGAGTTTTAACCGCTATGGATTTGAACTTGTGGGTATTTTTGATAAGAATCCTAAAATAGTCGGCATTGAGATTAATGGCATTGAAGTAACTGATATTGACCATATGAAACAGTTTATGAGCGACAATGACATTGACATTGCGTATATCTGTACAAGCAGAACAGGTGCACAAGAAGTTGCTGACATTTTAGTAGAAGCTAACATCAAAGCCATCTGGAACTTTGCGCCGGTTGATTTAAAAGTTGAAGAAGACATTCGCGTAGAAAATGTTCACTTAATCGATGATTTATTAACACTATCGTATTTCCTTAAAGGAAAGAACGAGTAATCGTGAAAAACAAGAACAGCAAATAAAAAGAAACCCATTCATATGTGAGCGCGCTCACATATGAATGGGTTTCTTTTTATTTATTGGACGCGGCAGCGTTCCAAGCGATGCGAAGCATTGCTGGACTGTTCTTGTTGTCGGAAGGGACTGGCGTTATCAATCAATATCCGTATAATTCTCTATATATAATGAAAGAAATATTTTTAAACTTGCAAAAAAACATAAATTCTGAGCAAGATATTGTTAAAAAATTAATTTTCTTGTTAAAATTTTAATTACTTCTGAAGCCGTTAACGCCGAGATTTATTTGGTATATAATGGTCATGTGAAATCACAAATAGTAGGGTCAAAAATATTTGGAGGTTATTTCATGAAAGAAGTAGTTATAGCAAGTGCAGTAAGAACGGCAATCGGAACATTTGGTGGGAGCCTTAAGACAGTGACACCAATGGATTTAGGAGCGACTGTTATCAAGGAAGCCTTGGTTCAAGCGAAAGTTGACCCAGCATCTGTAGATGAAGTGCTTTTCGGTTCTGTATTACAGGCAGGTTATGGTCAGGGTGTGGCAAGACAAGCATCTATGAAAGCAGGTCTTCCTCAAGAAGTGCCGGCAGTGACAATCAACATGATTTGCGGCTCAGGTCTTAAGACCGTGTCAATGGCATACCAAGCCATTGTATCAGGAGATGCAGATGTTGTTGTTGCAGGTGGAACAGAAAACATGAGTATGGCGCCTTACCTATTGAAGAGTGGTCGTTGGGGACAACGTATGGGTAATGGTGAACTATACGATGTAATGGTAAACGACGGTCTTTGGGATGCATTCAACGATTATCACATGGGCATTACGGCAGAAAATATCTGTGACCAGTGGAAACTTGAAAGAGAAGAATTAGACGCATTTGCTGCAGAAAGTCAAAAAAGAGCAGCGGCAGCAAGAGATGCAGGTAAGTTCAAGGATGAAATTGTACCGGTGCATATCCCTCAAAGAAAAGGTGATCCAGTAGTATTTGACACAGATGAATTCATTAGAGATGGTGCGACAGCTGAAGCTTTAGGAAAATTAAGACCAGCATTTAAGAAAGATGGTAAAGTTACAGCAGGCTCATCATCAGGCATTAACGACGGGGCAGCAGCGCTCGTGGTTATGTCAAAGGAAAAAGCGGAAAGCTTAGGCATTGAACCTTTAGCAACGATTTCGGCACATGCATCGGCAGGTGTAGATCCGACAATCATGGGTATCGGTCCAGTACCAGCTACACAAAAAGCATTGAAAAAAGCTGGCATTGCAGTAGCAGATTTAGATGTTGTTGAAGCAAATGAAGCATTTGCAGCACAATCATTGGCAGTGGTCAAAGATCTTGGTCTTGATACTGAAAAAGTAAACGTAAACGGTGGTGCTATTGCACTTGGTCACCCAATCGGTGCAAGTGGCGCTAGAATTTTAGTTACCCTACTACATGAATTAAAGCGTAGAGACGCAAAGTATGGTCTTGCAACGTTATGTATTGGCGGCGGCATGGGTGAAGCTGTTGTTGTAAAAAGATAAGAGTACAGTAAGTGGAGGCTTTGTGTAAAGTATGTTACGCAGAGCCTTTCTTTAATTTTTTGTTGCATTGTAGTTTGTGAAATGTGGCTATGGTATACTGATGTTGGTGATAATATGTCAAAATACTATTTTGAAATCGGCACAATCATGATGAAAGTCATGAAAAAGCTGTTGTCGACAAATCAAAAGAAATTACAATTACAAGCGGATAAAGAGGGGTTTTCAATTCGAGAGAGCTTTTTTATTGTTGAATTAGGCGATCATGATTACATGACATTTGGGCAAATTGAAAAAAGTCTGGATATAGATCGTAAAACATTGATTGCGCTACTTAATCGCTTGCAAAAGAAAAAAGTGATTGAAAAAGTCGCATCGGAAACCGATAGACGTCAACAATGGATAATCTTAACGGATAAAGGAGAGCGGGCTAGAGAAGAACTTTTAGAACAGGGTCAGCAGCTATTGGCCTTTGGACTCAAAGATTTGACTGTTAATGAAGAGAAGGCAGTGCTGAAGTTCTTCAGTAAGTTGTTGCAGACAACGGTTAGTGCACCAGAACTCGATGAGTTTGAATAGAGTACCGAGCAATCAAAAGAGTTAATAGTGGTATTAATAAGAGAATAGCAAGCAATCTACGATTGCTTAGCTCGCGTTGGCGAGCCTAATGTTTGAAAAAGAAAATCCTTAAGAACATGAACGCATTCATGTTCTTAAGGATTTTCTTTTTCAAGCGCTGTTCTCTTTTTATCGCGCAAAAAAACAGAAAACCCTCGCTTATGCGAGGGTTTTAAAATTCAATGCTATAACCTACTTAGGTTGTGGTGAGTCTACTGGACAAACGTTAGCACAAGCGCCACAGTCGATACAAGCAGCTTCTTCGATTACGTAGATTGAATCACCAGCAGTGATACAGCTAACTGGACATTCAGGTTCGCAAGCACCACAAGAAATACATGAATCGTTAATAATATAAGCCATAATTAAGTTCCTCCTTAAAAATTATCTGTTTTATTTACACTATGATTATATCAACCAAATATCAGTTGAAAAGTGGTAAATTCAAAAAAGTTAAGAAAAACAACATAAAAATAACGAGAATCATTATTAATTAAAAATAATGAATAATCCTAGTAAAATGCTAGGAATTGCAAGTGTTTGGTAGTATAATGATACAAAGACTGGAGGGTACTATGAAAGTATATGCATTAGTAGGTGTTAGTGGAACTGGTAAAAGTCACCAGGCATTGAATGTAGCCATTAATGAAGGTATTCAATTTATTATAGACGACGGTTTGTTGATTAATGAGCGACGTAAAGTAGCCGGTTATTCGGCAAAAAAAGAGCGGACCTATTTAGGGGCTGTTAAACGTGCGATTTTCTTGGACTCGGATCATCGTAATGAGGTTATAGAAGCACTCAGTATGTATGCGCCTGAAAAACTCTTATTGATTGGTACATCGACAAGAATGGTAGAACGTATTGCAAAGAGACTTGATTTGCATGGTATCGATGACTATATATGGATTGAGGATGTCTCAACGGAAGAAGACTTGAAACTTGCACGATATTATAGAGATACCCAAGGAAAACATGTTATTCCACTCCCGACGGTGGAAGTCAAGAAAGATTTCTCGGGTTATTTCAGAGATACCTTGAAACTGCTTATTCCAAATAGGAAAATACAGAAGGATGACGTAGAGGAAGAGAAGACGGTTATACGTCCAACATTCAGTTATTTGGGAAATTATACAATCTCCAATAAAACAATAGTTGACATTGTTAAATTTAGTGGTAGTATGGTGAAGGGTGTTTCAGGAATTTTAAAGGTGCGTATCACAGGTCAAGATGATTTGCTTGTAGATATTGACTGTTCGCTTATTCTTGGAAGCCAGATACACTTAGTTGCTTTACAAGTACAAAAAGCAGTAAAACATTCGGTTGAAGAAATGACCCAGTTAAATGTTAAGCAAATCAACCTGAATGTTAAGATTTTAACATAATAGCAATTACGCTGTTTACACGTAATTTTATATATGTTATAATCCACTTGAAAAGTTTTTAACGAAGTGGAAGTATATTTTTTTAAACGCTAGGAAAACGATTTTTCCAAGCAATTCAACTATGTCTATTATAATTAATATAAAAATATTTTTAAGGAGATGTTGACATGACTTATATCCAAAATGCGTTAGAAAACATTAAGAAAAGAAATGCACATGAAACTGAGTTTATCCAAGCAGTGGAGGAAGTATTTGCTTCACTTGAACCAGTTTTAGAAAAGAACCCAGCATGGGTTGAGGCAAACATTCTTGAAAGAATGGCAGAGCCTGAAAGACAAATTATTTTCAGAGTACCTTGGGTAGATGATGCAGGTAACTTACAAGTTAACCGTGGTTTCAGAGTGCAGTTTAACGGCGCAATTGGACCATACAAAGGTGGTTTAAGATTCCATCCATCTGTATACATCGGAATCGTTAAATTCTTAGGATTCGAACAAATTTTCAAGAACTCTTTAACTGGCTTACCAATCGGTGGCGGTAAAGGTGGTTCTGACTTCGACCCTAGAGGTAAGTCGGACGCAGAAGTAATGAGATTCTGCCAAAGCTTTATGACTGAATTACAAAGACATATCGGACCAGACGTTGACGTTCCAGCTGGCGACATCGGAGTTGGCGGAAGAGAAATCGGATTCCTTTATGGACAATATAGAAGAGTTAGAGGCGCATTTGAAAATGGCGTTTTAACTGGTAAGGGCCGTCCTTACGGTGGATCATTAATCAGACCAGAAGCAACTGGTTTTGGTGTAACTTACTTTGCAGAAGAAATGCTTAAGCATGAAGGCTTAACTTTCGAAGGCAAAACTGTAGCAGTTTCAGGTTTCGGTAACGTTGCTTGGGGTGCATGTATCAAAGTTAAAGACCTAGGTGGTAAAGTTGTTACTTTATCTGGTCCAGACGGATACATCTACGATGCTGATGGTATCGTAACTGACGAAAAAATTAACTTCTTACTAGAAATGAGAGCTTCTGGTAGAGATAAGGTTCAAGATTACGCTGACAAGTTCGGTTGTGAATTCCACGCTGGTGAAAAGCCATGGGGAAGAAAAGTTGACATCATTATGCCTTGTGCAACTCAAAATGATATCCACATCGAGCATGCAAAAGCAATCGTTGACAATAAAATTACATTCGTAGTAGAAGGCGCTAACATGCCAACAACTAACGAAGCATTAGAGTACCTTCAAGAAAATGGCGTATTAGTAGGACCTGCTAAGGCTGCTAACGCTGGTGGTGTTGCTTGTTCGGCACTTGAAATGTCACAAAACAGCATGAGACTTTCTTGGACTGAAGAAGAAGTTGATGCTAAATTACACCAAATCATGATCAACATCCATGCAAACTCAGCTGACGCTGCAGAAGCTTACGGATTAGGATACAACTTAGTTGCAGGTGCAAACATTGCTGGTTTCGTTAAAGTAGCTGAAGCAATGGTAGCTCAAGGCGATTACTAAGAAATATAAGAAAAAGATAATTAAATAAAATTTATTGGTGCCTCGCAAGAGGAGAATAGGGAATGAAGTGAAAAACTTCAGCGGTCCCGCCACTGTATAATGGAGTTTTATCAAAGACGAAAACAATGTTTTCGTTATGAAGGCCACTGTCGTAGATGGGAAGGCGGATAAAATGATGAGATTGAGCCAGGAGACCTGCCAATAAAGATGTACGAGTATGAATTAGGTAAGGTTCATAGTGTTTTCTTCATGGAAACACTATGGGCCTTTCTCAGTTTTTGAATATACAATCATATGGAGGTGCGCGATGAACGCAATGAAAAAAATGAAAGAACAGTTACATAAAATTCAACCGATCTGTCAGGTGTCGATGGAGCATGCAGAAACACGAGTGGATCAATTGATTAAACCCCAAGGCAGTTTAGGGGACTTAGAGAAAATCTATGTCCAGCTGGCAGGTATTCAGAAAAATCTGTATCCATCAGTCGATAAGAAGGCGGTTATCGTTTGTGCAGGCGATCACGGCATTATTGAGGAAGGGGTTGCAACTTCCCAAAAAGATATTACCTTGATACAGGTCAACAACATGATGCGAGGGGTCACAGGTGTTTGTGCACTTTCAAAGCAAGTTGGTGCTGAAGTTGTTGTTGTGGATGTCGGTATCGATGCGCCAGACGATGAACGCCACCAAGGGATAATCGATAAGAATGTCATGAAAGGTGCACGAAATTTTTATAGAGAAAAGGCAATGACTTATGAAGAAGCGATTGCATCGGTTCAAGCGGGTATAGACGTTGCTCTGTTAAAGGTTCAGGAAGGGTCAAGTCTTCTAGGAACCGGTGAGATGGGTATTGGCAATACGACTCCATCTGCAGCGATTATGTCTGTCATTACCGGAAAAACACCAGAAGAAGTGACGGGTGTCGGTGCCAACTTGCCTGTAGAACGTCTTGCGCATAAGGTGAAAATCGTAAAAGAAAGTATCGACAAACATCAACCAGATCCGACCGACGGTTTTGATGTCTTAAGTAAAGTGGGTGGCTTGGAAATTGGAGGAATGGCAGGTGTGATGATCGGTGGTGCCATTGCAGGTGTCCCTGTGGTTGTTGACGGTTTTATTTCCACAGCAGCAGCAGTTCTTGCCTGTACCATAGAACCGAATGTAAAAGACTATATTATTTCTTCCCATGGGTCCATGGAACCTGGAGCGCGAATTGGTGCAGAACACTTGAATCTTAAACATTATCTACAGTTGGACATGCGACTTGGAGAGGGGACGGGTGCTGTTTTGATGTTTAATATCATCGATGCAGCGTGTCATATGAACAGACATATGTTGACCTTTGAAGAAGCCGGATTTATCGTAAAATAGCGACCGTTTATGATAAAGTTACAATGAATGAAGTTGTTTGCATGATTTTTTTATGATATCCTTATACTTAATTAACAAACGGGGACCTATAAGGGGGATAAATTGTGATTCGGGAAACAGGGATTGAAGTAAGAGAAGTACTAGAAAAAAAATTGTTTAAAAATAGCAATGTATTAGCAGGTGAAAATGGTTTAAGTAATCGGATTATTAAAGTGAATGTACTGGTGGATCCAGATATATTAAAATTTGTTAAAGAAGGCGAGTTTTTATTAACGACAGCCTATTACTTTACAACGACAACTTTGGATGAACAGAAGAAATTAATCAATGAATTGGCACATCACAAATTGTCGGGTATCGGTATCAAAGTGAAGCCTCATTTAAAGGAAATGCCTAAAGAAATCATTGATCTAGCTAATGAAGTGAATTTACCTTTAATTGAAATCGATCATGAAATCTCATTTACTGATGTCATGGCTCTTTTATACAGTGATATTTTTGATCAACAATCTCATGTTATTCGAAAAGTAGAAAAAGTGCATAACGATTCAATGAACACAGTGTTAAAAGGTGGCGGCCTGGCTGATATTGTTGAAAGTCTTACATCTACACTGGGAAATCCAATCGTCGTTAAAGATCTACACTTCGAAGACTTTATTTACAGTAAAAATCTTTCTGTGGAACATCAGCAGATGTTGGCAGAGAATTTGAGCCATGTAAAAAAGGATTACACACGCTTGTTGTCAGATGGTAATACGGTCATCGATCAACAATCCTTGGGAGATAGAGATATGGATCGCATCATTGTGCCGATACTTGTGAAGAACAATATTTATGGCTATTTGGCTGTATATGGACTTACAAAAGAGGTATCCAGCTTCGATTCACTTTATCTTGAATCGGTTTCACCGATTATCGCAATGGAATTCATTAAAAAAATATCCGTTCAAGAAGTAGAAAACAAGTACAAATCAGAGTTCTTTGAAGACCTTATCTCTCTTGATGAGCGTCGTAAAACAAAGGCAATTGAAAGAGCCAGCTATTATCGATTGGATAAAGGGGCTTACTATAATATATTAAGTGTAAAATTTGAAAACACATCTTCTCTTAATAATGACGAATACAGTCAAAGCATTACAAAAGCCATGTATTTGATTGATCTAATCTGTAAAGATTCGGGAAAAACCTATTTGAGAGCCAACAAGGGTAAGAAAGTTTATGTTCTGATGATGTGGGGAGAACAAAGCGAAGAGCAAAATCAAAAATTCAAGGATCTGGCGGGTAAAATAAGCGAGGTCTTGACGGCTAAAATACTGCACCTAAAAACACGTGTGGGTCTAGGTAGAACTTACCTTGGTATTGATAATGTCTATAAGAGTCTTAAGGATTCAGAAAAGGCAATCGACGCTTCGAGTACCTATGTCGAATCCGATGTCATCGAGTTTGAAACACTTGGCATCTATAAGATATTCTGCCAGGATAACCTAAAAGAAGAGTTGGTCAGTTTTTACAACGCAACGCTAAAACCACTGGTGGATTATGACCGCAAAAGAGATACGGAATTAGTGAAATCCCTTATGGTTTATTTTGAAACCAACGGTAATTTAAAGAAGATGTCAGAGCTTCTATTTACCCATTACAACACAGTGTTATACAGAATCAACAGGATTCAAGAAATAACAAGTAAAAGTCTAGATGCAGAACGTGATCGTTATGGATTGCAAACAGCACTGAAAATTATGAAAATATTAGATTTATAGGCATTGTTTTATTTACAAATCCCTTGTATTCTGATACTATTACGGAGTAAAAGGACCATATATGATATGGTCTTTTTTAATTGTCAATGAACTTTATAACGAAAGGGGAACTACAAATGAAGACAGATGTACAAATCGCTCAGGAAGCTCAAATGCTTCCAATCGTAGAGGTTGCATCAAAAGTAAATCTTGAGGCGTCAGACTTAGAGCTTTACGGGAACTATAAAGCAAAGATCCACTTAGATGTAATGGACAAGTTAAAAGACAAGGAAGAGGGGAAATTGATCCTTGTAACTGCTATTAATCCAACTGCTGCTGGTGAGGGGAAAACCACAACGAATGTTGGACTTAGTATGGGACTTAACAAAATTGGAAAGAAAACATTTACAGCACTTAGAGAGCCTTCTTTAGGACCATGTTTTGGTGTTAAAGGTGGCGCAGCAGGTGGTGGGTATGCACAAGTTGTACCGATGGATGATATCAACCTTCACTTTACAGGTGATATTCATGCGGTAACGACTGCAAACAACTTACTTGCAGCATTACTAGACAACCATATGCACCAAGGAAATGTGTTAAACATTGATCCTAAGCGTGTTTTATGGAGAAGAGCTGTAGATATGAATGACCGTTCTTTGAGAGACATCACAGTTGGCCTTGGTAAAAAAGGTAATGGTGTCATCAGACAAGATGGTTTTGATATATCGGTAGCATCAGAAATTATGGCAATCCTTTGTCTTGCAACAGATTTGGAAGATTTAAAGGAAAGACTTGCTAAAATGGTTATTGCTTACACATACACTCAAAAGCCAGTAACTGCTGGTGAGCTAGAAGCAACAGGTGCTTTAACATTATTATTAAAAGACGCGATCATGCCAAATATCGTTCAAACATTAGAAAATACACCGGCACTAATTCACGGTGGCCCATTTGCAAATATTGCGCATGGATGTAACTCTGTAATTGCAACAAAAATGGCAATGAAGCTTGCTGATTATGTTGTAACAGAAGCTGGATTCGGTGCTGATCTAGGCGCTGAAAAGTTCTTCAACATCAAGTGTCGTTATGCTGACCTTAAGCCTGCTGCAACAGTAATCGTTGCAACAGTAAGAGCGCTTAAGAACCATGGTGGCGTAGCAAAAGCGGACTTGAATAATGAAAACTTAAAAGCTCTAGAAGAGGGTTTTGGCAACTTAGAAAAGCAAATTGAAAATATCAAGAAATTCAACGTACCTGCTGTTGTGGCAATCAATGCATTCCCAACAGATACAGAAGCAGAACTTAAGTTTGTTGAAGATAGATGTAACGAAATGGGTATCGACGTTGTCCTTTCGGAAGTATGGGCAAAAGGTGGAGAAGGCGGCGTTAAGCTAGCTGAAAAAGTTGTTGAAATCGTTGAAAAAGGCGAAGCGGACTTTAAACCACTTTATGATTTGGATATGCCTGCGAAAGAAAAGATCGCAACAATCTGTAAAGAAATCTATGGTGCTGATGGTGTAGACTTCACTGCGAAAGCACTTAAAGACATCGCTAAGTTTGAAGAAGATGGTATTGGACATTTACCAATTTGTATGGCGAAGACACAATACTCATTATCGGATAATCCAAAGTTACTTGGTAGACCGTCAGGATTCACAGTAACAATCAGAGAAGTAAAAGCATCTGCAGGTGCAGGTTTCTTAGTAGCATTAACTGGTGACATCATGAGAATGCCTGGACTTCCAAAAGTACCAGCAGCAAATAAGATGGACCTATTACCTTCTGGAGAAATCATCGGATTATTCTAGAAATAATAAATAATGATCAGGAACACCATTCGTATTGAGTGGTGTTCTTTTTTGTGATAACAAAAGTACCAAAGTACTTTGCTGTTTTAAGACAAACTTATCCGATGCAATAATTGATATATGATGTATAATTAAAATGATGAGTATAAATACAAAAAGAAAGTGGGAGAGGTATGAAAATTACATATGATCATGAAGACTTAGTGGTGACACTTTCTGAAATTGCTGATTTTGATGTGGAGCAAATTTTTACATGCGGTCAGTGTTTTAGGTGGCTCCCACTGACTGAAACATGTTATAGAGGCGTTGTTTTTGGAACAGTTGTCGATGTCGAGCAAGTTGACAGTAGCACAATAAACATCAGACGTATAACAAAAGAATTTTTCGAAACATATCTGTATGATTATTTTGATTTTGACTGTAACTATAGTAGAATTAAAGAGATATTGATCCAAAATGACAAGGTGATGCAAGAGGCAGTTTCAGAAGGGCGCGGTATTCGCATATTGAATCAGGCACCATTTGAAACGTTGCTCTCTTTTATAATCTCTGGAAACAATAACATTCCGCGAATTATGAAAGCTATCGATGCACTGAGTCGTAACTATGGCACCTTTATAGAGTCGATTAATGGCACCGAGTATTACAGTTTTCCAACGCCGGAACAACTAATAGATGTGACGATAGAAGATTTTCGAAGCATGGGTGTTGGCTATCGAGATAAGTATTTATATCATGCGGTTCAGGGGATTGTCAGTGGTGACATACCTCTCGAGGCTATGGGTACATATGAGGATTTTGCTCTTAGAAAGGCGCTACTGGCCATTAAAGGTGTGGGTCCTAAGATTGCTGATTGTATAATTCTTTTTGCTTTTAAGCGGAAGTATGCATTTCCTGTCGATACATGGGTAAAAAAGATTATGAAGGCATATTATGTCAAAGAGGATACAAAAGATAAAGACATTTTGACTTATGCCGATCAACGTTTTGGCCAGTATGCTGGTATTGCACAGCAGTATTTGTTTTATTACAGTAGAAAAAATAAATTGTAGGTGATGTCATGAAAATATACTTGGGACGACAAGCGATATACGATACCAAAATGAATGTGTTCGCATATGAACTGCTGTATCGCAGCAGTGAGGTTAATATGTCCAATGTTGTAGACGGTGATTCGGCGACATCTGCAGTGATATCCAACAGTATTACGCTGTTTGGACTTGATAAGCTGACAGAGGGCAAACGGGCCTTTATTAATTTCACCAAAAATCTTATTTTGGAGGAAATGCCCCATGTCTTTGATAAATCGGCAGTAGTTGTAGAAATCTTGGAGGATATTATTCCGGATGAGCCGTTTCTAGAAGCTTGTATGGCCCTTAAACAAAAAGGGTATATTTTGGCCTTGGATGACTATTGTCTGCAAAATGAGCATATGGAATTACTGAAATTAATCGACATTGTCAAAGTGGATTTTAGGTTGACAACACCTAAGGAACGTATTGAAATAGTAAAACGCTACAAAAAACATAAAATCGTATTTTTGGCTGAAAAGGTTGAAAATGAAATAGAGTATCAAGAAGCAATAGATGCAGGTTATAAGTTGTTCCAAGGATTTTTCTTTTCAAAGCCGGCAGTGATGTCGACAAAAGATTTTAGAGGTCAAACCTATAATTATATGAAAATACTTGAAGAACTTGATGTAGAGGTGCCTGATTTCCATCATATTACCTCGATATTTGAATCGGACATCGCATTATCCTATCGATTATTGAAGTTGTTGAATTCATCGGCTTTTCAGACGAATAGCCGCATTAAGTCCATCAATCATGCGTTGGTTATTCTAGGATTACGAGAAATCCGTAAATGGGTCATGCTGATGATGATGCGTGATTTAGGGGATAGCAGGCCGGATGAATTGATTAGACTATCGCTTGTAAGAGGGAAGTTTTGTGAATTGTTGATGGCAGAAACTCCTAATCGACCAAGGAAAATGGAAGCCTTCTTAGTAGGCATTTTTTCTATGATAGATTTGCTTGTCGGTCAAGAACTGCAAGTGATTCTAGAAGAAATTCCGCTGGATGCCGATGTTAAAAATGCATTACTTGGCGAACAAAATGCTTTTGCTAGGATTTTGGATTTAGCGGTATGTTATGAGTTTGCAAATTGGTCAGATGTAGAAAATATTAGTAAAGAAATTGAGATTAATGAAGAGGTGATGATTGATCATTATGTCGAATCTCTTGATTTTGCAGCAGCAGTAATGGAAGGATAGAGAACATGTCTGAATATAAATGTGATTGTAATATTATACACGAGGACGCGGTACGCCAGTCAAGAGAGAAGATGCTGGACTCGGAAACAAATGAAGAGGTGGCGGCATTTTTTAAAGTGCTTGGTGATCCGACACGGATGAAAATCGTCAATGCCCTTATAGAAACAGATGAACTCTGTGTGTGTGATATCGCCAATATACTTGAAATGACCCAATCGGCAATCTCTCATCAGTTGAGGGTGTTGAAGCAGGGGAAATTTGTAAAGGGCCGTCGCGACGGGAAAGTGGTTTATTACGCAATAGATGATTATCATATTGCGGAGATATTCAATACGGCAAAGGAACATTTGGATCATAGGAAATAGCTTGGTAACGACTTGAGGATAATACTTAAAGTCGTTTTTTCTTGCTCATTTTACATGTTGACCGACATACTTGATCAAAATGTGAACAAACTTTTAATATTTGGCACTCATATGTAAAGAGTGCCAATCATAGCTTGAAAAAGCATATATACTACGTTATGATTAGCATAGAAGAAAATAATGGGAGGCATTAAAATGACAATTAAACCTTTAGGCGATAGAGTATTAATAAAAAGAGTTGAAGCTGAAGAAAAAACTAAGAGTGGGATTATCCTACCGGGACAAGCTAAGGAGCAGCCACAGATTGCAGAAGTAATGGCAGTTGGACCAGGTGGTGTAGTTGACGGAAAAGAAATCACGATGGAAGTATCTGTCGGTGACCGCGTTATATTTGCGAAATTTTCTGGAACAGAAGTAAAAGCAGATGGTGAAGACTATATTATATTAAAACAACAAGACATCTTAGCAATTGTTGAATAATAATGAAGTTATATAACAGATAACATGGAGGGATTCAAAAATGGCAAAAGAAATTATGTACGGTGAAGACGCTAGAAAAAAACTTGAAGCAGGTGTCAATAAACTTGCTGATACAGTTAAAGTAACGCTTGGACCAAAGGGTAGAAATGTCATATTAGATAAAAAATTCGGAGCACCACTAATTACCAATGATGGAGTCACGATTGCAAGAGAAATTGAGTTAGAAGACGCATATGAAAATATGGGTGCTCAGTTGGTTAAAGAAGTTGCAACAAAAACAAATGATGTTGCAGGTGACGGAACGACAACAGCAACACTTTTAGCGCAATCAATCATCAGAGAAGGACTTAAGAATGTGGCGGCTGGCGCAAATCCAATGATCTTAAAGCATGGTATTGCAAAAGCGACAGAAGTGGCTGTAGAAGAGATTAAATCTATCAGCACATTAATCGACCGTAAAGAGGATATCGCTGACGTAGCGGCAATTTCTGCGGCGGATACGACTATTGGTGACCTTATATCAGAGGCGATGGAGCGTGTTGGTAAAGAAGGCGTTATCAGTGTTGATGAATCTAGAACGATGGGCACGCAGTTAGAAGTGGTTGAAGGGATGCAATTTGATAGAGGTTACTTATCACCATATATGGTAACAGATCCTGATAAAATGGAAGCGGTTTTAGACCACCCATACATTCTGATTACAGACAAGAAGATAACAAACTTACAAGAAATTCTACCGATTCTTGAGCAAATCGTACAACAAGGCAAGAAACTGTTAATTATTGCTGAAGACATTGAAGGGGAAGCATTAGCTACTCTTGTCGTGAATAAATTAAGAGGGACTTTCGAAGTAGTTGCAGTAAAGGCTCCAGGATTTGGGGATAGAAGAAAAGCGATGCTTGAAGACATTGCAGCGGTAACAGGTGGTGTGGTTATTTCTGAGGAATTAGGATATGACCTGAAAACAGCTGAATTAACGATGCTTGGTCAAGCAAAATCAGTAAAAGTAGACAAGGAAAACACGACAGTAATCGATGGTGCTGGTCATCATGATTTTATTCAAGATAGAATTCGTCAAATCAAGATGCAAATCGAAGAAACGACTTCAGAATTTGACAAAGAAAAGCTTCAGGAACGTCTTGCTAAATTAGCAGGCGGCGTAGCAGTTATTCAAGTAGGTGCTGCGACAGAAGTTGAAATGAAAGAAAAGAAATTAAGAATCGAAGATGCGCTTAATGCAACGAGAGCAGCTGTTGAAGAAGGTATTGTGCCAGGTGGTGGTACAGCATTACTTTCAGCAATTCCAGTTGTTAAGGCTTTGATTGAAACCCTAGAAGGCGATGAGAAGACAGGGGCTAAGATCATTCTTAGATCGCTTGAGGAACCAGTTAGACAAATTGCTGCAAATGCAGGTATTGAAGGATCTGTGGTTGTAGAACGTATTAAGGGTGCTGAGAGTGGTATTGGTTATGATGCCCTTAGAAACACTTATGTGAATATGCTTAAAGAAGGTATCGTAGATCCAACGAAAGTAACAAGATCTGCCTTACAAAACGCAGCATCGATTTCTTCTATGTTCTTGACGACAGAAGCGGCGGTTGTTGATATCGAAGAAGAAAATCCAGCAGCAGGTATGCCACCAATGGGCGGAATGCCGGGCATGATGTAAGATTTCAATTATCGGTAGTAAAAATTGTGACCCCTAGTTCAATATGGACTGGGGGTTTTTCATTGAAAAATTTCAATTCTATTGAAGTATGCATTTCATTATGCTACCATCATAACAATACATAATAAGGAGGTGGTTGTATGATTAGTGACATTAGCGATATTGGTGACATTATGGAAAATAAATTAATCGTGAAAGGGAGTAGACATTATGAGCAACCATCAAAAAGAAGAGGTATCAAAGGAAGGTTATAAGAAGGATTATGCATTAAAAGGCGGACAGCAGTTGACTGTAAGGAGCCCCCGTACCGATGACGCTCAGGGGCTTATTGATCAGATGAAATTGGTTGATTCAGAATCAAAGTTTTTGTCGAGAGAGCCTGGAGAGTTCAGTTTTACATTGGACCAGGAAGTCGCGTTTATTGAAAACTGTATCAACAATGACACCATTCATTTCTTGGTTGGAGAAGTGGCTGGTGAGATTGTAGCCAACTGTTCGGTCGGACTAGTGATGAATAATAGACGCTACCTGCATAGAGCTTCTATGGGGATAGCAGTCAAAAAGGCTTACTGGCATAGAGGTATCGGTAAACACCTCATGCAGGAATGTATCGACTGGTGTAAGGTGAAGGGTGTTGAACAGCTGGAACTTGAGGTAGTGACAGAAAATAAACGGGGTCTTTCCATGTATAAGAAATTTGGGTTTGAAATATATGGGACAAAAAAACATGCACTCAAATATGCGGATGGCTCATACGCAGATGAGTATTTTATGATATTGTTTTTGAATGACAACACGACTCTATAGAGTTTTAGCGGGCAATCATTATCCGGTTGCCTGCTTTTTTTATGCAGTTATCGATAAAGTCCTATGTGTTGGGATTGACGATACCATTCAGGGGTGTTACAATTAGGTGAAAATTGAATAGGTCACTAGGGGAGCGCAAGCTGAGAGTATGAATTTACGACCCTTTGAACCTGATCTAGTTAGAGCTAGCGTAGGGAAGTGGATGCATATTATCATATACATTCCGTATATGATTTTTTTATTTTATGCACACAAACTCTTGCTAAAGGAGGTAGAATATTATGAGAAATAACAAAACGAGAATGATTGTAGAAGCTGGGATTATGATGGCCCTTGCTTACGTATTGAGTATGGTAAAACTCTTTCAAATGCCCAATGGTGGTACGATCACACCAGGTAGTATGATTCCGATTATCATCTTTGCATTTAGATGGGGTGGTATACAGGGGATGTTTGTAGGCGCAGTTTATGGCGTTATCCAATTCTTACTTGGACCAAAGTGGTCATTCCATATTGCGTCAATCGCATTTGACTATGTGCTTGCTTTCGCTGTACTTGGATTTGCGGGCTTCTTTAGGGAGGGTGGTGTATTCAAGGCGACGCTAGGCGTTATTGTTGGAATTGGCGGACGACTTGTTTGCCATGTGTTGTCTGGTGTAATTGTCTGGGCCAGCTACGCGCCTGAAGGAATGAATCCATGGATTTATTCAATCGTGTATAACGGTTCCTACTTGTTACCTGAGATGTTGATTACAGCAGCTGTGTTTGCACTGATCTATAAACCGTTGATGAAAGCGGCACCAAGTCCAGAACTATATTAATAAAAAAAGATATCACCCTTTTAATAAAATGGACCCAAGGTCAAGGACACTATAAAAAACTATGCAGCTAAAAGTTGATCCCTATATTTACTAGGGGTCAACTTTTTTAAATTCCATTGAGAACGACGATGATTATAGTGGTCGATAAATTTATGTATTTTATTCTCAACATCTTCAAAATATAGGCAAGTGCTAAAGTCTATATGATCTTTTAAATGCCCAAAGAACGACTCCATGGGAGCATTATCCCAACAGTTACCTCTACGAGACATCGATTGACTAAGTCCGATTTCCTTGAGTTTCTCTTGAAACTTAGGACTCGTGTAATGTGCACCTTGATCTGAATGTACATAAGCATTCGAATGAAATTTGTTTTGGCATGATTCTTTGAGAAGATTCAAAGTTTCCAAAGCTATATCAATTTTAAGCGAGGGGGATAAATGATAAGCTAAGATTTCATTTGTGATGCTATCTTTTACAGCTGATAAGTAAAGATATTTTCCTTTGAAAGGTACATACGTGATGTCTGTTAGTAGGATTTCATAGGGATTGCCACTTTTAAACTGTCGCTTCAATTTATTAGGAACCACTCGATGTTCTTGAGTGGCTTTAAGCATTCGACGGTAGGGATTAGCTTTACGGATATGGCAAACTAATCCAAATTTTCGCATCAGACGTTGTACTTTCTTTCGATTAAATATTATATCGAACTCATCTTTTAGAGTCATACTTATACTGCGCGAACCCTTAGAATATCCATCAAAATCATATGCTTGTTGAATTAATTCAAACGCTTTTCGATCCACATCTTCACGCTTGATTCTAGTTGATTCATTTCTAAGATGATTGTAATAGCCAGACCTGGAAACTCCAGCGACCTTACAGAGTCTGCTTACAAATCCCTTTGATTGAAGTTTATCTACAGTCCGCTTGATAATCTGATATACATATTTAGCTGGTAAGCTAGCTTTTATCACGCTCCTTTCTTCGAGCTCGAGCTTTTTTACAAGTTCTATTTCCTCACGCAAATATTCAATTTCTGCTTGTTGATGACGAATAATATCGTCTTTAGTCATTTCTCGTTCCATTGGACGACCTGAATTATCTCTACGAGTATCACGAAGTCCCATAACACCTTTTTCAAGATACGCCTTCTTCCAACGTGCAACAGCACTACGAACTCTCCATATGCCGAGCATAGTGACGTCGAATCCAGCTGATTCGAATATATCTGTTGAACTGTTACCCTTCTCAACTTCAGAAATTACATAACTTTTAAACTCATCAGTATATGTAATTCCTTTGGAAGATATATTTTTTACATATCGATTTTTCTTCAAGATTGCTATTTCGATTTCTGAAAATAATTTTTTGCTCATTCTTAACACCTCAATATAATTATACAAAAAGACCCTATAAACTTAGACACTTTTTTAGTGTCCAGTCTATAGGGTCCATTTTATTAATAAGGTGATATCTTTTTCTTTGTATACATCTTAGGCTGGTTCTATTGTGAGTACAACCACTTCAGGGTTGTTAAGAATCCTAAATGGAAAAAAGCTATTACCGAGGCCTCTGGATACGACCAACTCTGTGTCGTCCTGTTTAATGACGCCTTCGGTAAATTTAGGGAGAAATCCCTGGCCCGGAGTAAAAAGTCCTCCGATGCCAGGAAGTTTAATTTGTCCGCCGTGGGCATGACCTGAAAATGTTAGGTCGTAGTTAAGGGTTGCGTAGGTCTCTAAAAACCGCGGCTTATGGACGAGGAGGATATTAAATTGCTCTGTGTCCATTGCTGTAGAGAGTGCTTCTAAGTTCTTGAAAAATGCTTTATATCCAATATAATTCGAATCATCGACACCATGAAGGTTGATGAAAGCACCTTCGTGTTCTATGGTGTGACTGGTATTTGCTAAATAAGTGGTTCCTGTTGCTTCGATTTTGTTCAATAGGCTTTTGTAGCCATTAATGGCAACGTCGTGGTTGCCGGTGATAAAATAGGTTGGCGCAATCTCTGTTGCTTGGTTAAGCAGTGAAATTGCCGGTTCTATCTGAGTGCGGCGACTGTCAATAATATCTCCTGTCATCACAATGATGTCAGGTTTTTCTTCTTTGAGGACTTTGATCAGTCGCTGTTGGTCTTTGCCAAACCATTTGCTGTGTAAGTCTGAAAGGTGAACAATCTTAAGGGAGGATTGGCCTTTCGTCAATTTATCTGTTGTCATTGCATGATGGGTCACATCGATGCAATTGTTTCCCCAATAAAGGCAATAACAGACGATGAATGCGATGATAATTAATGTAAAATGTCTGTTCAATTAAACACCTTCTTTATAGTTTTCCTGATTGTAACTTTATTATAAAGAATAGATGTGTCTTTTGTGTGAAAATTAGAACACAACTTTATTGAATTTAAAATTAAACATGATATAATGGGAATACGAAATACGAATGATTTTAAGAAACTGTCATAAAAAATTCGTTTTATATTATTTTCTTAAAAACCATTGACTTTTATTTTGATATTTGTTAACTTATATAAAATTAAATAGCACTCATATATGTTCGATAATGTGGTTCGAACGTTTCTACAGGCAACCGTGAATTGCCGAACTATGGGTGGAATTGATTGGCATCTAGATGCACATATTAATCCACTCGCGATGAATATGTGCTTTTTTTTATGGATATAATGAGTAATATTGGGGTAAGAGAGAGGAGAAATTATGGAAGATAAAATTGTTCAAGAGGGCCTAACGTATGATGACGTCCTTTTAGTACCACAGAAATCAGATGTCCTACCAAATGAGGTAGATTTAACAACGAAATTAACAAAGAAAATCACATTAAATATTCCTATTGTAAGTGCAGGAATGGATACAGTAACAGAAGCAAAACTTGCAATCGAAATGTCACGTGAAGGTGGTATCGGTATCATCCATAAGAACATGTCGATTGAACGTCAAGCGATGGAAGTTGATAAAGTAAAGAGATGTGAGCATGGTGTTATCGTAGATCCTTTTTCACTACCACCTGAAAGCGAAGTATCTGAAGCGCTTGAATTAATGAGTCGTTATAGAATTTCTGGTGTACCAATTGTAGATAAAGACAATAAATTAGTGGGTATCATCACAAATAGAGACATTCGTTTCGAATCAAGTGATCCAAGCGGGAAACTAGTTTCTGAAATCATGACAAAAGAAGGATTAATTACAGCTAAAGAAGGCATCACAATGAAAGATGCTGAAGCAATCCTTAGAAAATATAAAATTGAAAAATTACCTTTAGTAGATGACGAAGGTTACTTAAAAGGATTAATCACGATTAAAGATATTGAAAAAGTAATCGTCTATCCAAATAGATCAAGAGATGAAAAAAATAGACTTTTAGTAGGTGCGGCTGTTGGTATTGGTGCTGACATGATGGAAAGAGTTACAGCGCTTTACAATGCAGGCGTAGATGCAATTGCTTTGGATTCAGCCCATGGACATAGTAAAAATGTCATTGAAGCGGTAAAAGTAATCAAAAAAGCATTTCCTGACCTTGATGTTATCGCAGGGAACGTTGCAACTGCTGAAGCGACACTTGACCTAATCGAGGCAGGTGCTGATTGTGTGAAGGTTGGTATTGGTCCTGGATCGATTTGTACAACACGAGTTGTAACGGGTTGTGGTGTCCCTCAATTAACAGCAGTTTATGACTGTGCAAAGGCTGCAAAAGAAAAAGGTATCCCAGTAATCGCAGATGGTGGAATCAAGTACTCTGGAGAAATTCCTAAGGCAATCGCAGCAGGTGCAGCGTGTGTTATGTTAGGATCATTATTTGCTGGTACTGAAGAAAGCCCTGGCGAAATCGTAATCTACCAAGGTAGAAGTTTTAAATCATATAGAGGAATGGGTTCTGAAGCAGCTATGAAAGCTGGTAGTGGCGACAGATACTTCCAAAACGATACAAAGAAATTCGTACCAGAAGGTGTTGAAGGTCGTGTACCTTACAGAGGACATCTTAAAGATATCATCTATCAGTTAATCGGTGGATTAAGATCTGGTATGGGTTATAGTGGAACAGGCACGATTCCTGCTCTTCAGGAAAACGGTAAATTTGTTAGAATTACTGGTGCTTCACTTCAAGAATCACATCCACATGATATTGCAATCACAAAGGAGCCGCCTAACTACTCACAGCGGTAACTAAAATAAAAACATTATAAGGCCAGAGCCATCTGGCCTTTAAATAGCAGTCAAAAAAAACGAACATTAGATCGAAATTTTAAATTTCGTTCGGGAAAAATGATAATGAGGAATAATAGGAGGCATGTAATGATGAATAGGGAAACGGTTATTATTGTTGACTTTGGTGGACAGTACAATCAACTAATTGCAAGAAGAGTAAGAGAAGCAGGCGTATACAGTGAAGTAGTATCATACAAGAAAGCTTTACCAAGAGTGAAAGAAGTAATGCCAAAGGGTGTTATTTTCACTGGTGGACCAAACTCAGTATATGAAGAAGGCGCACCAACAATCGAAAAAGAAATCTTTGAATTAGGTATTCCAGTATTAGGTATTTGTTACGGAATGCAATTAATGGCAGAAGTTCTTGGTGGTAAAGTTGCAAGAGCGGAAGCACAGGAATACGGTAAAATTGAATTAGCAGTCGCTAAAGACGATAAATTATTCAAAGGCGTAGAATCTGGTTCAACATGCTGGATGAGTCACTTTGACTACGTAGAAAAAGCACCAGAGGGATTCTTAGTTACTGCAACGACTGACAACTGTCCAGTAGGCGCTTTCAGAAACGATGACAAGAACCTTTTCGGTGTTCAATTCCATGCTGAAGTTGAGCATACACCGTTCGGTAGAACATTAATTACAAACTTCCTTTACGAAGTATGTGGATGTGCTGGCGACTGGGATATGGGTGACTTTGCAGCAAAAGAAATCCAAAAGATCAAAGAATTAGTTGGCGATAAGAAAGTTCTTTGTGCATTATCAGGTGGTGTAGACTCATCTGTAGCGGCTCTAATGATTCACCAAGCGATTGGAAAGCAATTAACATGTGTATTTGTTGACCATGGTCTATTAAGAAAGAACGAAGGGGACGAAGTAGAAAAAGTATTCAAAGAAGACTTTGACATGAACTTCATCCGTGTAAACGCACAAGAAAGATTCTTAGGAAAACTTGCGGGCGTTTCAGATCCAGAATCAAAGAGAAAAATCATCGGTGAAGAATTCATCAGATTATTTGAAGAAGAAGCAAATAAATTAGAAGGTATCGATTACCTAGTTCAAGGAACTGTATACCCAGACGTAATCGAGTCAGGTACAGATACTGCAGAAGTCATCAAGAGTCACCATAACGTAGGTGGACTTCCTGAAGATATGGACTTCGAACTAATCGAGCCACTTAGAGACCTTTTCAAGGACGAAGTACGTAAAGTAGGTTTAGAAATCGGATTAGATGAAAAAATCGTTTGGAGACAACCATTCCCAGGACCAGGAATCGCAATCAGAATTCTAGGTGCTGTAGATGAAGAATCAATCAAGATGGTTCAAGAATCAGACTACATCTTAAGAGAAGAAGTAAGACTTGCTGGTCTTGAAAGAGACATCTGGCAATACTTCACAGTACTGCCTAACATCAAGTCAGTTGGTGTAATGGGTGACGAAAGAACGTACGCTCACACAATCGGTATCAGAGCCGTAACATCAGTAGACGGTATGACATCAGACTGGGCAAGAATCCCTTACGAAGTACTGGACAAGATTTCATCAAGAATCGTAAACGAAGTACCAAACGTAAACAGAATCGTGTATGACGTAACGAGCAAGCCACCTTCAACAATTGAGTGGGAATAAAAATAATAAGCCCTATAAGGATTGAAAAATCAATCCTTATAGGGCTCTTTTTATATTTATCGTACTAATATCGTACTATTTGTTTTTATCCTCTATATCAGAGGTATCAATTTTATTATTTATTGTGTCTAATCTGTCAGCTACCTCACTATGTTTATTTGGGTAAAGGTGAGAGTATGTTTGAAGAGTTGTCTCTATACTTTCATGTCCTAATCGCTCAGATATTAGGAGAGGAGAAAAGCCTTCTTCTATTAATAATGATGCGTGGGAATGTCTTAGATCATGCACGCGAATTCTTTTTACACTGGCCTTTTTTACTATTCTAAGCATATGAGCGTTAATAGTACTTTTAGTAACATGGAAAAGACGCTCGTTAGGTTCATAATCATAAAGTTTATCTACATATTCTTTTATTATTATACATAAGAAGTTAGGAATTGTAATTATTCGTTTTGACTTTGGTGTTTTAGGCTCTAGTATAAGATCTTGTTTTTGATGACGTGCATAATTCTTAGAGATTGAGACTGTTTTCTTATCAAAGTCAAAATCTATTAGGTTCAGAGCAAGACATTCGCCAATACGGATGCCAGTCCAAAATAGTAGCTGATAAATAACTGTATAGATAGTATTATCAGAGTGCACTATAAATTGATTAAACTCGTCAAGAGTCCAGAACTCGATACCATCAGCATTCTTTTTCCCGATAGCGCCACAAATTCTTGCAGGGTTGGAAGGTAGCTTATAATACTTCATAGCGAAATTGAATATAGCAGATAGTTGATTGTGTACTGTCTTTAGGTACGTGGGTTTATAGTTAAGAGCAAGCAATTCATTTTGCCAGCGTCTTACGGTTGATGGTTCAATTGTATTGATAGGCATATCTTTAAAGTATGGTAGTACCTTAAGGCCTATTACGTACTCTTTATTCTCGTAAGTAGTGGGCTTCAATCGTGACTTGCAATCTTCCATGTAAAGGTCAACCAGTGCTCCGAATGTCATATCAGGACTTCCTTGAGAACGCTCAAGAAAGTTTCGTTCGAACTCAAGAGCGAGTGTTTTGGTCTTGAATCCCTCTTTTTTCTTCTTCTTTCGCTTGCCGGTCCAATCGGCATAATAGAAAGAGCAGTACCAGGTACCGCGTTTCTTGTCTTTATATGCTGGCATTAAATCATCCCTTTCTTTGATTTAGGGTATAAAAAATACACCCATTGCAGAATGAACGCTTTGAATGATATAATATCAGTGTCAGTTGGTATTATATCGGGCATTAGTCTGAATAGTATCTATAAGAATCCTTGGTGTTGTCGCACCAGGGATTTTTTATTTAATAGGCTCTGTTTAACGGAGCTGGATTTATATTGTTGGAATAAATCATTAGCTCTTGTCCTTTATGTGGCTTTTGAGCACTATAATTTAAATAATAGATGGTTTGGTTATAGTCGTCGTACAATTCTCTAATGTAATCTGAATTATCATAAGTTACAATCCATGGAATGTCTAATTCGGAAATTCTTTCAGAGAGTTCATGGTGATCATCTCCTATATAGTGATTTACATATAATTCTGGTCCTTTGTCATAGTAAGGAGGGTCAAAAAATATAAAGGAGTTTTGCGATTGGTGATTATCAATGTAATCAATAAAGTCCAAAGCATCCATATTGTGAAATTCTATAAGCTCAGAACGACTAGCAATTTCCCTAATACGTTGTACAATATCTACCTTATTGAATCGACAATCAAGTGTGTAATTACCGTTTTGTTTTTTTCCACCAATTGGACCAGCGGTTAAAATGCCTGAGCGGTTTGTTCGATTTAGAAATAAAGTTGAGTATGCAAGTTGCAGTAAGTCAGCAGTGCTTTTATTGTTTTGAATGTCTTTTTGAATATACCATTCATCTATAGTTATATCTGTGGTGTTAATTATTTCAATTAACATTTCAGTGTTATTGAGTACGCAGTACCAAAGAGCATATATCGAACGATCAATATCGTTCAGGATAACACGGCCTACTGTTTCATTAAATAGTAGTTCCATGGCTAATCCAGCTCCACCGGCAAAGGCTTCAATATAAGTACAGCCGTTAAAGTTATTTAGTTCAATTAAGTCCATAGTGTAGTTTTTTAATTTAGATTTTCCGCCGGGATATCTTAAAGGCGTTTTCAGTTTTGCAGGCATTTCATCACCTCCTGATGCTATTGTATTATAAATAGAGCGTTGTGGCCACTACCTAATCATCAAAAGTAGGCAGTGATTTTGATTCAAGAATTTTGTTAATTGATTCAATAAATTGCTTTCTAAAGCTCTGAATATATTCAGGTTTAGTGTTTACATAATAAGTAACGTACTGAGTAAACTGTCGATCAGATTTCGCCCAATTTTTAAATGGGTTGGTTGAAGAACTTTTAATCGCATCCATTGAATCTAGAGTTTTGATTTTATGATTATAGATATCACTTAAGAATGATTCGCGCTCTCTATTGAATTTTTTGAAGAATGGGTCATGACCAGGTAAATCATAAATAAACTTCACAATTTCTTTTTCAACTGGAAGATTTCCCATGGATGGCAACCATGCTAATTCTACGTTGTTTGAAGTGAATTTTTTATTTACATCACCATCAAAAACAACAATTGTGTCTTTGAGTAGAGCTGCACCGTTTTTTACGATGCTTTGAAGAGCGCTCCAAGATGTACCCGGATTGCTTGCATCATCAGTTATCCCGTACATAAAATTGAGACGTTTCTTGATATTTGCTGTTTTGATGATTTTCTTTAAATAGTCTACAGCAACATCATCTTCACAAAGTACATTTATTCTATAATCTATCTCAAGATCATCAATAGACTTGTATGTTAACTCTTTGTATGCCTCTTTATAGGTTGGATTTGAAATAATATTGTAGTTGTTATTTTCTGCAAAGGCCGTACTAATCATATTAACAAATATCCTCTCTGACATATATTCATTTGAGTGACGCTTTGATAGTGCATATTGAATAAGGTAAAGCGAATGAGTTGTAGCAACGACTTGGATATTATGGAGTCTTGACCATTCAAAAATGAAATCAAATAATTTCTCTTGAGCGACGGGATGCAGACCGGCTTCAATTTCATCAATACAGAAAATTCCTTGTAATTGACCTTTAGCATCGTCGTACTTAGAAGCAACGAATGCGTGCATTTTGGTCAATATGTGACCGAGATTATCTTCACCAGAAGACATAGATGTAAAGTCATAGTTAGTTTGAGTAGGTCCAAAAGTAGACTTTATTCTTCCTTTGGTTTCAGCAACTGGCACCGATTGAATGAAATTATCCCTAACTAATATTCGTCGGTGTCCATCAGCTATAAAGTCTAACAATGATGGAGTTGGAACCAGTCGAGTAGATTCATCTTTTGCTGTTGTTTCAAGAATTGGGTAAAGGCGTTTTAAGTTTACGTATGATGTGTTCAAATGAAAGTTACCTAATCCAGCGGAATTATCTTTTCCAACAGTAACCCTGTGGTAACTATCACGAATATAAAGCCTGATAGGTTCACAAAAACGTTCTTCTTTTATAGTTGTGACGTCTAAGAAATATCTATAGATATCTGTATCGTTTTCTAAACTAAGCTTAAAAACATCAGAACGCTTAGTTTTCAAATCTGCACCAAAATGGTCTTTCGCATCATTTTTACTAGTAAAGGGGTGTGCAATAAGACCTAGTAATGATGTTTTCATAGTACCGTTTTTTCCAGAAATTAAAGTGATATTTTTCCCCAGTGGTAATGTATTGCCACGAAGTGACCTGAATCTTTCGATATGTATACCGTTAATTTGTTTGAAGATAACATCCTTATTGTTTTCGTATCCTATATCTCGTGCATCTTTTCCTTCTATCATTGTTCTATTCACTCCTAAAATTTTCTCATGATTCCAAGTGGATCAAAACAAATTGCGTGTTCGCCAACACTGACATATCCCCCATGTTTTGACTTGTAATGATTAACAGCTTTTTCTAAAAAATCTTCTGTGATAAATAAAAAATCAGCTATTTCAAATTTATTTCGACACCCGTGATTATATGCTTCAACAAATGCTTCAAGTGGTAGAATTTCATTAAGTGCCCATCGATTAGCTCTATCTTCTTGCCTCTGCGACTCAATTGATTTGTAATCAATAATATTACCGTCGCTTGTATAATGATGTCCTAGTTCTTCAGATAAAACACATCTGTACTCAGATTCTGTTTCAATTGAAGTATCCATGACAATGGTTCCATCTATGTAAAGTCCTTTTAGCTTCGTACCAGGTAATTTGGTATCGATAACCTCAAGACATTCCTGGTCTATATGAGATTGTAAGTTTTTCATTATTATTTATTCTTCCTTTTGCTAATGATATATCGAGCAAATTCCATAACTTCTTCTTGTTCTTCTTCAGTTAATGGTTCGCCATCGACGTGTGCTGCGATCGTTTGAATGTTATATTCATCAGGTTCTTCATTAATTTCTGGCGCATCTTCATCATCCCACCCTAAAAGTTGTGCAGGTGATATTTTGAGCGCTTTTGCAAGAAGAACTATTTTATCTCTTCTCATATTTTCTATCATTCCAGTTTCCCATTTTCTAACGGTACTTTTGCTTACGCCACAGACCTTACCAATTTCTTCATAAGTTAAGTTTAGCTCAGCGCGTCTTTTTTTAATAATTTCTTGTACTTCCATATTGCACCTCCTCAACTTGAATTATATAGCTTTTGTGTCATAAAAGCAACAAAAAAGAGCGGAAATGCAATAAAAGTGTCTTAAAGTACTTGACAGGAGTCAGATATACATTACAATAAAAGTATCTTAAACGACACGAAAGGAGTATGTGATGAAAGAAAATGAATTTAAATCCGAATTAACACGATGTGGTTTGAAAGTTGGTGAATTCGCAGAAATGTTAGGGATTTCAAGGAGTGCTCTATCAAGGAAATTAAATGGAGAGACAGAGTTTAAACTTACTGAAATTCAAGATTCTAAGAGAATACTCAATTTAAGTGATAGCAGAACGATAGAAATTTTTTTTGAATAGAAAGTGTCTTTAAGGATACTTTCTGAAAATGGAGGTGATGTAGTGAATGAACTTGTATTAATTGATCAGAAAGAAATTTTAGGAAGAAATTTCAGAATATATGGTTCTAATGAAAATCCGATGTTTATGGCCAAAGATATCATGGAATGGCTTGATATGGACTCATCACAAGTTAAAAAATTTATCGACAGAGTAGATGACGATGAAAAGGGTCGTAATAATGTTACGACCCTTGGAGGCACCCAAGGGTCTTGGTTTTTAACAGAGGATGGGTTATACGAAGTTTTAATGCAATCAAGAAAACCAATTGCTAAAGCGTTTAAGAAAGAAGTGAAGAAAATCTTGAAGGATATTCGTAGGCATGGAATGTATGCACGAGAAGAATTGTTGGATAATCCAGATTTATTAATTCAGGTCGCCCAAGAGTTAAAGAAAGAAAAGGACCAGCGCAAAGCATTAGAGATGAAGATAGAAGAGGATAAGCCGAAGGTGTTATTTGCAGATGCGGTTTCAATTAGCTCGACATCAATACTAGTTGGAGAAATGGCCAAGCTCATCAAGCAGAATGGTATTGATATAGGTCAAAATCGACTATTTAAATGGATGCGTGAGAATGGTTACTTGATTAGTAGAAGAGGCAATGACTACAATTTACCAACTCAGCGAAGTATGAACTTGAAGTTATTCGAGATTAAAGAAACGCCAGTAGTGCATAATAACGGACCAGTAACAATTAACAAGACGTCAAAAGTTACCGGAAAAGGGCAGCAGTATTTCATTAATAAGTTTTTAAATGAAAAAATTATGTACGGGAATTAAAGATTGTGAGGTGATGAAGTGGGAGCAACTGTTGTAGAAAGCAAGTTCATTAATGCTAAAGAAGTTTCTCAAATATTAGATGTTTCTGAAAGCTCAGCGTATAGGATTATCAAGAAGCTTAATGATCAGCTAGAAGAGCAAGGGAAAATCACTATTTCAGGAAAAGTCAGTAGAAGATATTTTTCTGAAAAAGTATATCTGTAACTATGAAAGGAATGTACAGCTGTTATGAATGTGAAAAATGGACAAAAAAAATCAGCCTAGCTGTTGGAGCAGCGCTTAATGGCTGAGATCAATAAGTTAAGTTCATAATATCACGGTGAGTTAAAGAAATCAATGAGGTGATTAAATGGGAATCAAATGCAAAGAGTTAAATTTTATAGGTATAGACTTAGCCACAAATAGTAATATGCACACATATTCTGAGTTGCAAACATGCATGAGGGTGCTTGATGGAGCCATGAATCGTAAGGAAAAAACACCTTTAAAAAGTGATTTAAGTGATGCTGGTCAAATTATGGAGGACATAGAAGCACTTAAGCAAGCCAAATCAATTATTAATGATGAAATTGAGGTGCAATATGGAAAATAAACTAATCGATGTTTTAGAACGGCAATTAAGGATTATTTATGATTCAGACTTAAGTGACCCAGTAGCAGGAAAAGAACTATTAAGGCTCAACGAAGAGTTTAGACAAATCATCGAGGAGGATTCATGAAAATAGGAAAAGCTACGTTAGTGGATGTAATTAATAAATTAAAGCCGGCAATACCTAAAACCACTTTAGGGGTACCGCGTGGAATCCTGCTAAAGGACCATGGGTTATTTGCTTTCAATCTTGAGATTGGAATCAAGGCTAACTTAGAACTAGAGACGGATGAGTCTTTTATCATTCCATACGAAGCTTTAGAACTAATACTAAAGTTACCGGATGGTGTTATTGAGATAAAGAGTAAGAAGGATCATCGAATAGTCATTAAGTGTATGGGAATCCAAACCGAATATGCTTCATTGCCACCGGAGCAATTTCCGGCGCTTCCAGAAGTAAGTCCTAACGTATCTGTGTCAATGATGAACTGTGAAGAATTTTCAAAGCAAGTAAAGGCAACTTTGTATGCGGTAGATGATACGGCGCAGCATGAATTTATAAGAGGTTTACTTTTTAAAGTGGAGAATGACAAACTTGATGTCATTGGAACGGATTCGTATAGAATTTCTTGGTACCAAACAGAGTGCAAAGATGAGTTGAATTTTAGAATTCCCAAGATGGCAGTGGAGCAAGTTATGAAAATTATAGATGGCGAAGAAGAAGTTGGCGTTCTACATGATGAAAAGATTGCAATATTTAGTGTCAAAGAGTACCAGGTATTTACGCGATTACTTGTGAATGAAACAAAGGGTGTAGATGTTAGATCATTCTTTAATCAGAAAACGGACCCTGTATTGGTTAATAGAAGAGAACTTATCGAATCAATTGATAGGGTAATTACCATAATTTCTACGAATGCAAGTGATAAAAGAAGCATGGTTATTGATGTGGAAAATACAAGTCTAAAACTGTCAGCAAAGTCCGATACTTCGGATTACGAAGAAACGATTCAACTGGTAGAACCGACTGATTTGAAGCTTAAAATAGGGATTAATCCAAAGTATATGAAGGATGCTTTGAAATCATACAGTGTTGAAAATCTAGCGCTTGGATTTACTGGACCCGTAACCCCGATTCTAATTAACGTCGAAGAAGAAAACCTCAGAAGTTTATTACTGCCAGTGAAAATATAAGGAGATGTGATGGAAGTGATTAAAAAGTTTTATATAGCGGGAAAGATAACAGGATTAGAAAGAGAGCAGTACGTAGCTAATTTCAAAGAGATTGAAGATGCAATTAAAGAACGTGAATTTGTGGCCATAAATCCAACGTGTTTGCCTGAAGGACTGCAGCATCATGAATATATGCATATTTGTTACGGCATGATTGACATCGCTGATGCAATTTACTTCCAAGAGAATTGGATGAGCAGCGCCGGTGCCGTTATGGAATATGAGTACGCGAAAGCAAAGGGCAAAGAACTGTTTTTCAATTGCTTAGAGGAGATTGGTCATGGACAAGACGATATACAGCAACCTAATATGTCCAATCTGTAAAGCGGACCAGAAAGATGTTACTTCAAGAGTTAATTGTCGTAAGCATGAAGCATTAGTATGTATGAAGCATTGTTATATAGGTTGTAAAGAATTTAAAGCAGAGCGATGTGGATTCAAAAAAGAGTAGATGCCCTTGCGAAGAATCAAGGGCATTTCTCTGAACGAATGTTAAGTTTTTTTACACCCTAACTGATGTATTAATACAATTATACCATTTATTGGTAATTAAACAAGAAATAAATTCAAGTCAGGCGTCTTTTATTGGAAGGCGCATTGAGAGCTTGTAATAGGTATTATCTTTTCAACGAAACCTAGTATAAGGGAGTAGATTATATAAATTCATAGAGGTACTTATTATGGCTATCATCCAAGAGAGATTATAGGAGGTAGTTGTGAGGAGTTTTTTTAGAGAGAAAAGAATCATGTGTGGGCAGAATTATATGGACGTTGACATCTTTCGATACACAGAGATTCAAAAGAGAAATGTTAAAGGAAAAAGGGCTAAGAAGAAAATTGAATCAGCACCAAAGCAAAATAACCTAAATGATAAAAATGCAAAAAGATATTTTAGATGGCTGGTTCATAGTAATTTTGCTCGAAATGATTATCATGTATCACTGACATATGATGATGAGTTTTTACCAGCCACTGTAGAGGAGGCTGAAAAACAAGCAAAGAATTATTTGCGACGTGTAGCATACAGAAGAAAGAAAAACGGACTGGATCCTCTTAAGTATATTTTAGTCACAGAATGCACATCATCAAAAGATGGTGAGGATAAACCAACGCGTTTACATCATCATATTCTCATGAATGGTGGTATTGATAGAGATTTGCTTGAGGAGCTATGGTGCGAGAAACGTAAAAAGGGTGAAAAAGTTGGAAAGTCTCTGGGGTGGTCCAATGTTGACCGATTAAAACCCAATGAGGAAGGTTTGGCAAAGATATCAAATTATTTGACTAAGTCGCCTAAGAGAAAGAAGAGGTGGAGTAGTTCTCAAAATCTTGAAAGACCATTTTCAAAGCTGCGCGATAGTCAATACAGAAGTAGGAGCGCTGTTGAAAACTTCGCTAAAAATATGACTATTCAAGAAGTTCAAAAGAGATATCCTGGTTGGACAGTTGCTGGCAAAGAGAATGGAATGAAAGCGATATATAACGAGCATACTGGCTGGTCAATATATTTAAGACTGCGCAAGGATGATGTGAAGGATGAGTGACAGAAAAGCGAGTATCATTCAAGCAAGAAAAGAGTGCTACATATCAAAAGAGACTGGTGGTATACTTCATCCTCATGAGCCTATATGTGGCCGTAACAGGCAAGTAAGCGTACAAGAGGGATTATGGATTTGGATAAAAGCTGAACTCCACGCTTGGCTGCATGATACCCATGAAGGTGAATTGTATAGTCGTGAGTTGAAGAAACGGATGCAACGATGCTGGTATGAAATGAAACTGTTTATTGAGGAATGGTCTATAGAAGAAGTTCTGGCCAAGTGGTGGGATTTGTTCATGGTCAATTATTTAGATGACGAGGAGGTTAATGACATGGTGAATAAGCAATTGGAATTTGTTGAGTGTGGAGGAATAGAGGGCAAGGATTATAGGAACGAGTGTAATATATGCATGTTCTACAAAGATAATAACGGTGCATGTCCTGGGGAAGAAGAACCGATGATTCAACCTTGTATTGGTTTTGTTGAGGAGATAGCAGATGGCACAGGTGAGTAATCGTTGGAATAGTATTTTAAAGGCGTTAAAAAAAGCCGGTTATGTAAAAACTAGAAGAACTGATAATGATGTCGTTGTATTTGAAAATAAAGAAGGTTGCATCGTAACAATAGGTCTTGGTGTTATCGCTGCTAGAAAAGTTGTTGGTGGGAAAGTCAAAAAGAGCAATGAATATAATGTGAGCGAAGGCGATAAAGGTGTGCGAAAAGTGATTGACGAAATAAGCGAGGTGCAAGATGAACAGACTGTTTGATTTGATGAGAAGTGTTATAGCGCTCGGGTCAAAACTAAAGTGTAACAGCATGATTGACGAAGCGGATCATTGCGAGGAAATTCTCGAAGAATTGAGGGGCGTTGTAGATTTGTATAAGGCTCTGGAAGATAAGGCGGAGTTCGGAGACGCAGTTAAGTGGTCAGCTAAAAGAGGGATGTACGCGACGAATGAATCAGGTCTCGCGATGGTGCTAAAACGGTATAGAGAATTTCAGAAGGAAGAGGTGACTGATGAATAGCGTTGTATTAATTGGTCGCTTAACACGCGATCCGGAGTTGCGGTTTATCGCTGGTAGTGGTAGAGCGGTCGCAAATTTCACTTTGGCCATTGATCGCAATCTTGCAAAAGATAAAAAAGCAGAAATGCAGCAAAAGGGATTACCAACAGCGGACTTTATCAGAGTTGTTGTATGGGGTAAACAAGCAGAGAATTGTGCCAGTTTCCTAGCAAAAGGGCGTCTAGTTGCAATTAATGGTTCAATCCAAACGAGTAGTTATAAAACAAATACAGGTGAAACAAGATATTCGACGGATGTATTGGCCAATAGAGTTGAATTTCTTGAGTGGGGAGATAAAAATCAAGAAAGCAGTTCATCTGAAAGCTTCAACTATGGAATAGATCCATCAGAGTTCCAGGCAATAGAAGATGACGATGATATGCCATTCTAGGAGGTTGTATGGAATTTATATGTGAAACTCACAGTTCTCGCAAGACGGGAAAAGGTAAGTATGAACTTAATACCAATATACGAACTAAACAAGGTGATGTGACCATCAAGGAATTTGTATGGAGTGTTAAGAAAGACGTCAAGAAGAATATCGATGAAGAGTTATTTGAATACTTAAAGCATATCGTTAGAATGACACCTTGGAAGTCAAATAAAGTTGAAGGCGTCGAATTAGATGCATGTAAAATATATTCGATGGGAGTACACAATAATCAGCTGTACGTGCATTATGATGAGTGTCAGAAGATTTTAAGGAAGAAAGACCAGCTGACGCTGATGGTGTTAATGGATTAATGAGAATAAATAAATGCTTATGAAAAGGGGGTTAGTTTGTGAAAATTATAGATGAATATAGAATGTTAATAGAAGAAATTGCAGTTTGTGAGTCGAAAATTTCTCGTGTAAAGAGGGAGATTCAAAAGCGGTCTGATCGGTATAAACCAGAAAGTGTAAAGGCAATTGATTATAACGATGAAAGAGTACAGACATCAAAACATCTGCACTCAATGATAGAAACGTATGACGTTATTGTAGGATTGAATATAAAAGTTGGAATGTTGCAGAACGAACTTGAAATATTGTATTCGCAAAGATGTAATATCGAAGAGGTTATAGAAGATCTTGGAGATATAAGAAAAAAAGTTTTAATGCTTAGGGTTAAGAGAAAATCTATTAGTGAAATTGTTGATTCAACTGGATATAGTGAACGTCAAATATTTAGAATTATTAAACATGCAAATGACCAATACTCAAAAATTGTATAATTTTTGTAAAAAATGTTATCCTATATTCAGAGAGAATTGAGAGGTGATTTTTTGCAAAAGGATATAAAAGATTTTGAAGAAATGTACTTTAATAAAAAATGGAGACTAAGTGCAAATCCCTTTAAAAATATTAGTGCAGAAGATATTAATGATGAAGATATTTTAGAGGTATTTATTTTTAATGAGGAATTGTATTTAGATGTATTTAATGTAAACAATTCTATAGTTCGCGGTGAAAAGGGTACTGGAAAAACAATGTTATTGAAGGCTATTTATAATTTTTACAATTATAAAGCTGTTGTTGATATAAAGCAAGAAAAAAAGATTAAGTGCATGCCTATATATGTTAATTTGGCTCATTTTTCACAAATCGATAATAAAAATGAATTGTATCGAAGACTAATCCTTAAAATCATTGAGGAATTTTTCTTGGCACATCGAAAAATTCAAGATTTGAATTTTAATGAAAATTGGTTTGTGAAGCTAACTAGTTGGATTAAGGAAATTTTTAAAGATGATGATTTGGAACGGAATTTTCAAATGATGACTGCAGAAGAAGTTAAAGAAGTATTTGGAAATAAATCTATTTCTGAATTTACAATGGGTCAAAAGCTGTTAAGTGCGAGTATGAAGCTAGAAGAAAATTACACAGCTGAAATAAAAAGAGACCAATACGTAGGCGTCACAAGTATTCAAGAAATGTTTCAGAAGTATTTAAGCGAGATTTGTGATAGTGTGTTGATTATATTTGATGAGGTAAGTAGTTTAGATAAAACTTTTTTTAAAGGAGATGCTGAAAGTGAAAGTATGTATATAAAATTTCTCAATCAGCTTAGAACCACACCAGGAATTTATTATAAAGTCTCAATTTATCCTCATCACTATTCGGATGTCCTTGAAGAGACTAGATATGGTAAATCCATAAATTTAAATTTTAACGTATATAATGAAGATCATATGCCTTCAAACAGAAAGTTGATAAAAAAGACAATAATGTCATATGTAAATGCTTATAAAATGGATAAGCAATCGTATGAGAAATTGGAGACTTTTGTAGATGTTTTAAATGTTTCAGATGAGGAGTACAACGAAATGTTTACAGGGAATGATTCTGAAAATCTTGGTGATTCAATAGAACAAATTGTATTTGGATCAAGAGGGAGTTATCGTAGAATAATGCAAATTTGTTCAGAATCATTTAATCTAGTTGCTAAAGAAAGCGCCAATGGAGATCTTTTCGTAACTAAGGAAATAGTATTGAAGGTCTTATCATCAATGGGAAGAGACATGATGGAAAAATTCTCTCCTGAAGAGCAACAAAAAATATCAAATATAGCAAAAGTTTGTAGAAAAAGAACAAGATATAAATTCAATTATCCATATAACTCTCTTGAAATGGGTAAACTTCTGAACAAAGGCAGTCAGGATAATATATTATATCTTGAGAAAGAAGGGAAGGGGAGAGCTGCAGCAGCATATGAATTTGATTATTCATTTTGTGTATATGCAGACTTAACAACTCATCTATTGCGACATGTTGAAAGAGGAGCAAAGAGTAGAAGCTTTTCAAATGGAAAGTTAAATACCAGAACTGCAAAGGTTACGGCTGACGATATTAATGCGTTAGATGGAGTAAGAGGATCAATATATTTTGTTAATGAGGATCGAGGATTTGGATTTATTAATACCAGTATTGACCTAAGTGGTGATGGTATTGACAGTAGCAAAGTGTTTTTTCACTGTTCAGGTTTTGAAGGTGAGTTTACTAAGGAGCTCGAGGGCGTTTCTGTAGATTTTAAAATAGGGGCAAATAGAGAAGGACGAAAGATGGCAGAAAAGGTAAAGGTTGTTGAATAATTGTGGCAGTGAAATGTCAGTTAAATATATGGTATTATGCTAATGAAAAGAAAATACCTTTGAGAGCACTTGGGAGAAATTCTTCTAGGTGCTCTCACTTTTTATGCAGAGGTGAGACATGTGAATAAAGTAGATCCAATCAGAGATATGAACACAATCACTCGCATATTGGTGTACACACAGAAGGACAACAACAGGAACTTCATAATGTTGATGCTTGGGTTTTACACCGGTCTTAGAATAACGGATATCCTATCACTTAAGGTTAAAGATGTAAGGAATAAAAGAAGTATTCGCATCAAAGAAAAGAAAACCGGAAAGTCAAAAGAATTCAAGGTCAATAAAGAGCTTTATAGATATTTGAATGAATACTGTAGAGGTAAGGAAGATTATGAATTTCTGATTGCAAGTCGCCAAGGTATTAATAGACCGATTACAAGACAACGAGCAAATCAAATAGTCAAAGAAGTGACTGGAATGTTTGGCTTAGAAAACATGGGTTGCCATAGCTTAAGGAAATCCTTTGGACTACATCACTATAGACAATACAAAGATATAGCAATATTACAAACGATATTTAACCATAGTGTGCCTGAAATAACACTGATATACATTGGGATTATTCAGGAAGAAGTTGATGAGACAATGGAAGGATTAAGCTTTATGCAGTGATTTTTTTTAGTATATTCTTTTACATATTGAGGCTAGGTAAAACTCATAGAAAATGAGTGGTATAAAATAAGCCTCAAGCCGTTATACTATCAGTGGTTGAAGAAATAATACTCAGTTTAACAGAATATAGATTATGTAAAAGTCAGTGAAGGAGCGAAATAAGCCAAATGCCTAAAAAAATATGCCATTCAAGAGGTTGCAATTGCTTAATTCCTTATAATAAAACTTACTGCCCAGAGCATGAATTGGAAAGAATTGCTACTAAGCAAGAAAATGATAGAAAATATGACGCCCATGTGAGAAGAAATTCTGACAATATTAAGTATGATCAGTTCTATCATTCTAAAGAATTTGATATGGCAAAAAAACGAGCCTTGGTTAAATGTCAGGGAATCGATTTGTATGATTACTATATGAAAAGAGAAATAACACCGGCAAAGATTTGTCATCATATCATCCCACTAAAAGAAGATTGGGATAAACGATGTGACTTGACGAATCTTTTTTATTTATCGGATGCTAATCATAATTATATTGAAAGCATCTATGACAAAGGTGGTCCTGAGAAACGTGCAATGCAAAATCTCCTTAGGAAACTTTACTCGAAGTTCCAAAGAGGGGAGGGGCTATGAAAAAGTTTTGGTCGATTGACTGGACACCGCATCCCCCACTCTGTACGCACGATTCTCGTTTTTTGAAAAAAATCGGGAAATTTATGAGGTGATGAAATTTGGCAGGAAGAAAACCAAAATCAATTAAGGCGATTCTTGCTGAAGGCAATAAGTCGCATCTGACAAAAGAAGAAATCGAACAACGACAATTACAAGAAGAGACACTTGATAAATTAAAGAATGATAAGGTGAAGCCCCCAACTTGGTTAGGAAAATTAGGGAAGAAAGTTTTTAAGGATATCGTTCTTCAGATGAAAGAGCTTGATATCCTTAAAAATGTCGATGTGTATGGCTTAGCTATAACGGCTGATGCTATGGATAAATATATCCAGTGTACCATTGCCCTTCATACAGAAGAGCTTTCAATTGAATCCGAAACAAGAACAGGCTTCACAATGATAGAGAACCCACTGGTTAAGACTCAACGCAAGTATGCAGACTTATTTCATAAATACTCTGCTAATTATGGATTATCACCAGCAGCGCGCCTTAAGATAGTAACGCAAAACATGCCTGAGATTGATCCAGATGATACAGAATTTGAAAGAGAGTTTGGATGATGAAACAGTATCCAACGATTCTCGAAGAGTTGATGGTCTATTCTCAGGAAATCATTGATGGCAACATTATTGCTTGCGATAAACATAGGAAAGCATGCACGAGGTTCCTTAGAGATTTAGAACGCATGGAAAATGATGATGGTTTTCCGTATTATTGGGATGAACAAGCAGCTCAAAAAATTGTTAAATGGTACAAGCGCAACAAGCATTCAAAAGGAGTGCTTACTGGTCAACCAATAATCCTAGATTCATATCAGAAGTTTATTGTGTGCAATGTAGAAGCGTGGCGTCATGAAGATACCGAGTATAGAAGATTTAAGTATGTATATAATCAGGTGGCCAGAAAAAACGCAAAGTCACAGATAGAAGGTGGGCAGGCATCTTACGAAATTAGTGCAAGAGGTCTCAAGGCTGCTGAAGTTTATACGTTAGGCGTTGAAAGAGACCAGGCGTTGATTGTTTTCAATGAAATTGATTTGATGATTTCAAAGCCGATTCGTAAGCGCTTGAATATTACTAAGAAGGAAATATCACATAAAAAAAGTAAGAGCTTTATTAAGCACTTAAGTAAAAGAGCCGGAAAAACAGGCGATGGTAAGAATCCTCAATTAGTTATTGTTGATGAATATCATGCTCATCCAACTAGTGAAATGTATGATGTTATGACGAGTGGTTTTGGTGCACGTGAAGAGCCACTTATTATCATCATAACGACTGCAGGTTTTGATTTTGAAAACAAACCTTGTTACAAGGAATACAAATACTGTTCAGATATTCTAGATGGCATTATTGATAATGATGAGTATTTTGTCATTATTTGTGAACTAGATGAAGGCGACGATCCTAAAGATGAAACAGTATGGCCTAAAGCGAATCCAGTTTTAACGTCATATCCAGTTGGAAGGGCGTTTCTTAAAAGAGAATGCAAAAAGGCATACGAGTCGGGCGATGAAGAGAAGATTCGCAATTTCTTAACTAAGAACTGCAATATTTGGTTAAAGCATGGCGATAACAAGTATGTAAATATTGATTATTGGAATAAGTGCAGGATTGAAGAAGAAATTCTAGAGAAATTTCGAGGATGTGAATGTTATGCTGCGTTTGACCTTTCTAAAACAGGTGATTTGACTAGTTTGAGTTTTGAGTTCCCTTTTGAAATTGAGAACATAAGGATGTATGGATTTCATTCTCATAGCTGGATACCTATTGAGACAATGCGAGAAAAGATGAAAACAGACAAGATACCTTATGATTTTTGGATAGAAAGCGGATGGTTAACAGCGACCGAAGCGAATCAAGGCTTAATTGTAGATTATTGGGCTATGATTAATTATTTTGAGGATATCGTTGAGTGTTATGATCTAAAAGTAAAGCTTGTTGGATATGATGCACATAATGCGAATTTACTTGTAGCGGAACTAGAAAGAAGAGGCTATGAATTAGTTCAAATTCCTCAAAGTTGCGCAAAATTAGATGAGCCAACAGTTAATCTTAGAGATTTGATGAAGGTTGGCCAAGTGGTACATGATGGAAATAAGCTGCTAACATGGTCTCTTAACAATGCAGTTACTGATACTAACTCATTTGGCGAGATTAAGATATCAAAGAAGAGCACATTTAAGAGAATTGACCCTGCTGCAACGTGTATATTTGCGCACAAATTAGGCATGGGGCATTGGAAAGGGACAATGAATTTAGATAAATACAGGACGGAGGATTACCTCAATAGACTTTATGGTGGTGAAAATGGAGATGAAAAGAAAAATTAAAGAAATATTACTGAGAAACGTTCCTGAAATCATATATTTCTTAGGGATGTTTTTTATTGTTTATGCGACATTTTTAATTGACTATGTGATTGCACTTTACGTACTAGGAGCAATGTTATTAGGCACGTCGATTATTATTGCTAGAGGTATGGCCAGAAAAGAGAAGAGGTGATTTAATTGGGATTTCTTACGGATAGCTTTGTACAAAGTTTTTATACAGCTGATGACGAAGCGACTCTAAACTATTTTAGAAGTTTCGGACTAGATACAGATAGAATCACGAGTACAAGTGAACTTAGCGAAAGTATATATTTTATATGCCTTAAACATTTGTCAGAAACAATGTCTAAGATGCCATGGATCCAAAGGCAACATACAAAAGAACGCGGTTTCGAAAAGGTTTTAGATCCTTATATGGATTATGTACTGAATGTGAGACCAAATCCATACTATTCAGCTAGTACATTCTGGGGAACTTGCGAATTTCACAAACAACATAGTGGAAATGCTTTTGCCTATATAGAAACAGCAGGACCAATGATTAAACATTTGTGGCTTTTGCCATCAGATGAGGTACAAATATGGCGTGACAATGCGGGTATTTTTGGCAAATCAAATGCGATTTGGTATGTTTGGACCGACTCACGCACAGGTGAAAAGTGGACATTTAGTTCAGAAGAGATTCTGCATTTTAAAACTGGAGTAACTTTCAATGGAATTGTTGGGCTATCAGTAAAGGAAATACTAAAAACCCAAATACAATCTCGTATGTACAGTGAAGGTTTCTTAAAAAAGCTATATGAAAATAATATGTTTGGTTCAAAGATATTAGTTCATTATACCGGCGACTTAAATAAAGGAGCGGAAGAAAACTTGGTTTCAAAACTTGAGCAATTTTCTCAGAAAAAAGGTTCTGGAAAGTACATACCATTACCTTTGGGGATGGAAGCAAAACTACTAGACATGAAATTGTCTGATGCTCAATTTTTTGAAAATAACCAAGTAAGTGCACTACAATTAGCAGCTGCGTTTGGGATTAAACCCAATGTTATAAATGATTATTCAAAATCTAGTTACAGTAATAGTGAGTCTCAGCAATTAGATTTCTATGTGAATACTCTGCAACCTAGTTTCCTGGGGTATGAGCAAGAGGTGACCTATAAACTCTTACCACTCAACGATGTAAGAACTGGGATGCGCTGGTGTATACAAGAAAAAGTACTTTTCAAGATGGATAGCAAGACTCAAGCTGAAGTCCTTAAGATGAGAATGAATAATTTTATGATCACGCCTAATCAAGCAGCTGAAGAACTAGGTGAACCATATTATGATGATCCAATGGCCAATAAGTTGTTAGGGAATGGAAATTACATCCCAATTGATAAGGTTGGAACACAATGGATTAATGGAGGTGAGGAATAGGTGAAATTTTGGAATTTCAATGAAACTGAAGAAGAAGTTGAGCTTAGGATTGAAGGAGAAATTGTTGATGATGATGATAGTTGGATTTATGACTGGTTTGGCATCGTCAATTCAGCACCTAAATCTTTTAGAGATGAATTATCAAAACATGCTGGAAAAGCAATTTCCGTATGGGTAGATAGTTATGGTGGCAGTGTATTTGCTGGAGCAAGTATTTATAACTCATTAATGTCTCATAAAGGGAAAGTAACTGTAAAAGTTAATAAAGCAATGTCGGCAGCAAGTGTCATTGCGATGGCCGCTGATGAATTACTAATGAGCCCTGTTGGCGTCATGATGATTCACAATCCTTGGGTAGGTGTGAGAGGTGATATGCACGACTTAAGAAAAACTGCTGATGTATTAGATGTAGTGAAGGATACAATCATGAATGCTTATACCATCAAAACAGGCAAGAGCAAAGAAGAAATTAGCCAAATGATGGATGTTGAGACGTACATGTCTGCAACTGTTGCTCAGAATGAAGGGTTTGCTGATGGTGTATTATTTACAGATAGCGAAACCATAAATAATGTGGTTTACAACCGTTCCCAAATTATGAATTCATCGAGAAATTCAATTGATAAGTTTCTTGAGTTGAGGAGTCAGTTTGAAGCAAAAGATAAAGAAATAGAAAATGCAAAAGCAATTGAAGTTGCGAAAGCTAAGTTGTCGTTAGAGCTGTTATTATAGCTCTTTTTTAATACAAAAATTATGAAATGAGGTAGAAAAATGCTAGTAAGTGTGCAAATGAAAGCAAAGTTAAAAACTTTAAAGGACCAAGCGAAAGAGTTAATTGCAAGCGATGATTCATCATTAGAAGACATCAACAATATTAAAGCTGAAATCAAAACTCTAGAAGCGAAAATTGAAGTTCAAGAGGGTATTGAAGCCAGTGAGAAAGCGGATGCTCAAAGTTCAATTAAATCAGGTGATTCAGAACCAATTGACGGTGAGCCAGGTGAATCTGAACCAAGTGCATTGTATGACAAGACTTTTGCAAATTACGTAAGAAGCAAAGGCCATGTAAGCCCTGAAGATAAGGTCGTTCTTGAAATTAACAATATTGTGCAAGAGGGAACGGCAGCTGACGGTGGGGCGTTAGTACCTATTGATGATGACACATCAATTATTAAGCTTAGAGAGGCTGGTGATGCCCTACAAAGCAAGATTACCGTAAAAAAAGTAACCACAAATACTGGTAAGAAGACGATTAGACTTAGAAAAGGGTCTTCATCAAGCTTTGCAAAAGTAGGTGAAGGCGCACCGATTGGAGAAGGAAGTACTCCACAATACAAAAAAATGGAGTACAGTGTTGACAAATATGCTGCTATCTACGATATTACCGATGAAGTTATTGATGACAGTGATCAAAATGTAATCGCAGAGGTTAATGAATGGATTGGTAAGGATAGTAGACAAAACAGAAACGCTTTAATTCTTGCTGAGCTTAACAAAAAAGCGAAAACGGCTATCACGGGTGTGGATGACATTAAGGACATTATTAATGTTACATTAAATACTGAAAATTCAAAGTACGCTGAAGTAATCACCAATCAAGATGGTTTTAATTATCTAGATAAGCTAAAAGATAGTGATGGTAATTACTTGCTACAAAAAGACGCAAAGGACGAAACTAAGCGTACGATTAAAGGCCGTCCGGTGACTGTTTATGACAATTCAATTTTGCCAACTGTATTAACGAAGGCGCCAGTAATTATCGCGGATATGGAAATGTCAGTTATTATGTTTGATCGCCAGCAAGTAAGGATTAAAATTACTGATGTAGGTGGCGACTCGTTCGAAAATGATAAGACGCTCATGAGAGCAATTGAACGTGAAGATGTTCAAACACTTGATGAAGATGCATTCGTTTATGGCGAAGTTGTAGTGTCGTAGGAGGTGGAACATGAATTTAAAATGTAAAATTGCCTGTACTGGAAAGGGTTACGAAAACTTTGAAGTAGATGAAGTTAGAGATATCAATGAATCTCTTGCTAAGATTTTAGTTCAATTTGGTTATGCAGAACCCACCGAAGACCAGCCTAGCAATGATGGACATGGTCAAGAAGGTGATGATAAGAAATTTACTGAATCCAATTTAAAAAAGTTAGATAAAGCAGCTCAAGAAGAAATTATGGTATCAATGGAGTTAAACCCTGAAGAAGCCAAGAATGAAGCTGAGCGAATTGCTGCAATCATGGAGAAACAAGCGGAGGCTAACTAATGGATCCGTTTATTAACGACGCAGAAGCCATAGAATATTTGCGCATAGATAGTGAGGATGACAAGGTTTATTTGCTATGTAAAGCTTATGCGCTGGAGCGGTGGCGTAATGCTGTTGATAATTTTGATCAGAAGATTCTTGATGAGGGGTTCAAAAGCCTCATCAAGATTCCTTACTTGTTGACAGTACAGGCTGCATACGATGAGAGAAATTACATTTCAGATGTGAAACATAATGAGCGAATTAATTGCATTATTAGTAGTGCACTTCTACAATGTAATCTTTGTTATTCGATAGAGCAGACGTAGGTGGTGATTGAATGCCTAGAAAAAGAAAAGGTGCTTCAAGATATAATAAGCGTATTGCAGTCTGGGGGAGAGTTCCATTTATAAATGACAGAAATCAAGATGATTTTGAGGACAAACTAATTAAAAACGTGTGGGCTGAAATTATACCTCAGACAGGAAAAATGCAAAATCAAGTGGCCGAAACGGTAGTTTCCAGTACGACTCACAAAATGGTCGTTAGGTTTTCAGCTGGAAAGGACATAGACGAGGAAAAGAATTGGATTATGTATGGTGGAAAACGCTATGATATCAAGTTCTTCCTTGACCCCTATGAAGCCCATGAAGAGATTGAGCTTTTCACTGAGCGAATAGGGGGATAGTATATGGCAGATGTAGAGTTTGATATTGATGAACTTGAAGAATATACAAAGCAACTTGTTAATATAGCGAGTAAAAAATTGCCCAAGGAAACAAAGAAGTTTCTTCGAAAAGAAGGAAGTAAGCTTCAAAGGAAAACCAAACAGAGGGCAAAGCGTGATATTGAGAAGTCGAGTGGTGATAAGAAGAGCTACGTCAATAGTATAAAGCGTGGAAAGCCATATAAATATATTGGTGATGAAGATGCGGTGCGTGTTTTTTCAATGGCACCACATGCTCACCTTATTGAACTTGGCCATGTTAAAGTTGTGGGTGGAAAACGAGGTAAAGGTGGCTGTGAAGTAGGATATGTTAGAGGCAAATACATTTTCAGAAAAACTGCTGAAGAGTTTGAAAAAACCTTTTATGATGATACTGAAAAATTTATAGATGACATACTGGATAAGGGGTTGTTATGATGCATTACAATGACATTGTTACTGCACTGAATGATGAAATTAGAAAGATGTTTCCGGATGTAAATATACCAGCGACAGACATTAAAGAAGGCTTTGATAGGCCTGCTTTTTTTGTTGAATTGCCTATGAGAAAGACTTTTGCTTTATCAGAAGATATTAAAGAGCGTAAGATCTCTATTAGAATTTACTACTTCCCAACTGATTGGAGAAGATACCAGGATGAAGTACTTGAAGTGACTGAAGTGATCGAATCACTTTTACTGAACAAACCATTGGTGGTTGGTAATCAATTACTAAATGTTACTGAAGTCGATTCTGACGTAAGTGATGGGATTTTACAATGTAATTTTGACATTGAATTTGTTGAAATATTTGAAGAAACGAATGATGAGGGGTACATGATTGAAACCCTTGATTTAAAAGTAGAGGAGTGATGGAATGGCTAATATTGGACTTCCTAAAATAGATATTGAATTTGCGAGTAGAGCAGCTTCTATTATTGAAAGAAGCAAGAAAGGAATCGTGTTATTAGTAGTAAAAGATGATACTGACAATACGTTCGAGTTTGAAGAATACACTCGTAGCGATAAAATTGCAGAAGAGAAATTTACTGCAGAAAATGTTGGCTATATCAAACAGTGTTTCTTGGGCAATCCATCCAAAGTAATTGTTGTAAGGATGGATGTAGCAGGTGATTTTACTGAATTGTTGCCTAAAATCAAGACAAAGAATGCCAATTGGATAGGAATTGCAACAGGTTCTGCTGAGGAACATCAAGAATTGGCAACGTGGGCTATCCAAATCAGCAATGATGAAAAGAAAGATTTTATGGTCCTAGTTTACAATGCAGCTATTACTGATAGCATGTATGTTCACAACTTAGAAGCACCTATGGTAAAGCTAAAGGATGGTGTCGAAATTACAGGAGATAAATACATTGCAAGGTTATTAGGTGTATTTGCAGGGTTACCATTTACTCGTTCGGCGACGTTCTATGAATTGCATGATTTGGAATATGTAGAAGAAGTGGAAGACATTGAAGCGAGTATTAATGCTGGAAAACTGGTGTTGATGAATGATGAAGGTGTAGTTAGAATTGCTAGAGCTGTAAATAGCTTAACTACCACTGGTGAAGGTGTTAGTGATGAAATGAAAAAGATTACTATCGTTGAGGCTATGATTTTAATCAAAAAAGACGTTAGAGCAGTTTTTAAGAATGATTATGTCGGCAAGTACAAGAATAAGTATGATAACCAGGTGCTTTTCATCAGTGCAATAAATTCCTATTATGATCGACTCGCTGATGAAGATATTCTTGATGGAAACGGTGAGAACATTGCCATGATTGACATTGAAAAGCAACGTGCAGCATGGATTGAAATTGGAAAATCGGAGGCTGAAGAATGGGATAACTTGAAAGTGAAGTTAAACACATTTAGAAGTAATATTTTCCTAACTGGTAAAAACAAGATTTTAGATGCAATCGAGGATCTCGATTATGGTGTTGAATTATAAAGGTAGGTGAGCAAATGAAAGCAGCACAAATTCTTAACGGTAAGTTTGGGCGTACTTGGGTTAACTCTGAACTATGGGCTGAGATTGAATCGTTTGAGGCCAAAGTTACTGGTAAGTGGGAAGATGTTGAGTTTTGTGAAGAATTAGGGACTCAGAGAAAGTACATGGGGTATTCGATTGAGGGAACCATGTCGATGAAGAAAATGCATTCAAGAGGTGCTAATCTTTTGGATGAAGGATTTAGAACAGGGCTTATGCCTGATGTAAAACTTGTCTCTAGGCTTGCTGATCCAGCAGCTTATGGACACGAGAGAGTAGAAATCACTGGCGTAACATTCGATGAAATGACGTTAATTAAATACACTAACGGAGAATTAGGCAAGGAGGATTTGCCCTTTAAAGCTGTAGCGTACAGATATATTGACAAAATCAAGTAGGAGGTAGGACCGTGGGAGAAGTAACGGACAAGAAGAAAGAAAAGAATGCTGCTACGACTGCAGAACACTCGCAGGCTAAAGAAGCTGCATATAAAAAAGTAAGAATTCAGGATTTAATTGCGAGAGCGAATACTGAAGTTTGCAAGAAGGAAGAGATATATATTCCTAGTTTAGATGGGACTATTACTATTAGGAATATTGATGAATCATATATTCTTGATGCTCTTACTGAGATTGATAAATCAGGTGATGACATAAAAGTGGTTTATGAGCAGTCAGATGCTCTTATCTATAGATCATGCGATATGTTACATTCAGAAGATTTAATCAAGAGTGTTGATGTTCCTGAACCTTTTGATTTACCAAAGAAATTGTTTACATTAAGCGAGCGGTCTAGGCTATTTGCCAGAATTCTTGTTGTAAACGGATTCGATGATGATGACATTGGGGAATATGTAAAAAACGAATAAAGGAAGATGGCGAGTTATACATGTACTCGTATTACTTACAAAAGGGACACGCTTTAGAGTCCCTTTTATCGTTATCTTCTATAGAAAAAATATTCTATTCTCAATCTATGGCACTACATATGGAACGAGAAAATATTTGTCCTATGTTAATGGTAGGTGATAAATAGATGGGAACAAAAAGCATCAATACAGTGCTTAACTTTAAAGAAAAAATGAGTACTGGTGTTAATACTGCATCAAAAAGTACTAAAAATTTGAAAAACTCGACAAAACAGGCTGAGAGGCAGATTAAAAAGTTTCGAAATAGCGCAAAACGTAGTTACAAGGATGTGACAAAAAGTGTTAAGAAGCTTGCGATAGCAGGTACTGGACTGGCTACCGCCTATCTTGGTTTGAATGCCATGCGTGATTCCGCTGATGCTGCAAAGGCCCAAATTGAAGCTGAAACAAAGCTTGAAGCTATTATGAAAAATGTAAAAGGTGTCACTGCATCAAATGTGAAAGAGCTTAAGCAACATGCTTCTGCTCTTCAAAATGTAGGTGTAATTGGTGATGAAGTAACCTTAGCAGCTATGGCCCAACTGAGTACATTTCAACTTCAATCAGATAGTGTAAAACAACTATCAGAAGGAATGCTGGATTTATTGGCCAATAATAAAGGTCTTAATGCTACTCAGCAAGATGCTCAAAGCATTGGTAATTTAGTTGGTAAGGTTATGCAGGGCCAAGTAGGAGCACTCTCTAAATCGGGAATTAGCTTCACAAAAGCCCAAGAGAAAATATTGAAATTCGGTAACGAACAAGAGAAAGCTGCAACGCTCGCTCAAGTTTTAAAAGAAAATGTTGGTGGGGTTAATAAGGCGCTGGCCAATCAAGATTTAGGATCTATCCAGCAGATGACCAATATGTGGGGAGACCTTAAAGAAGTTGTTGGCGTTTATGTTTTAAAGGCTCTTGCAAAGTTTTCAAAGTGGTTTAAAACGAAAATACCAGGCATACAAGAAGATTTTCTTGAAACTAAAGACAGAGCACTTGAAATATATGAAGTGTTCAGTCAAAAATGGGCTCAGATACAGCCAGTAGTTAAGCGTGTAAAAGAAGAAGTGGTAGAGTTAAAAAATGATGCCTTTGAGTTTTATAAGGTCATCAAAGAGAACTGGTCAACAATAGAGCCATATGTTTTTACTCTTATAGGTGCTTTTGGTGCGTATAAAGCTGCCATGGTGGTCTTAAAGATAAAAACATTAGCATATGCAGCAGCGGAAGTTGTCAAAACAGGCGTACTTGCTACTGGTGCAACAACTGTAAATGCTATGACTATTGCACAATGGGCATTGAATAAAGCTATGACAGCAAATCCAGTGGGTTTAATTATAGCTGGGCTGACGGCCCTTGTCGTAGCTGGTATTGCAGTATATCAAAATTGGGACACGATAAAAGCGAAAGCTTTTGAATTATGGGAAGGCGTAAAAAGTGCCTTTGCTCCTGCTACTGAATTCTTTAGTAATCTATGGCTCGGTATCACAACTGGTATTGATAATATGATTGCTAAGATCAAAGGAGCGTTTGATACTTCACTTGGAGTGATTAAGGGAACGGTGAAAGGTTATGCGAATGTTTTTACTATGCCAATAAACCACCTCATTGATGGTATCAACAGAGTAAAAATAGATGTCCCAGACTGGGTACCGAGCATTGGTGGTAAGAAATTTGGATTTGATATACCAAAGATACCAGCATTTCAACTTGGTACCCCTTATTTTAAAGGTGGATTGGCTCAAATCAATGAAAAAGGTGGCGAAGTCGTTGACCTACCAAATGGATCACGGGTGTATCCAGCGGATAAGTCCGAAAAGATGATGGGCTCAAGGGGTGGCGACATTAACGTTCATATTCATGGTGATGTGTATGGCGATGAAGCCTTTGTTAATATGGTTGGCAATAGGATTGCAAGAAAAATTAAGCTTGCAATGATGAATATGTAGAAGGAGAAAGGTACAGTTATGGATATTGTTTTTATTGCAAATAACAATGAGATTATTCACATTTTACCGATTGTACCACCTGGCATCCCAATTGATTCACCAAGAAAAAATGAAGTCTTTGATTCAATGAATCGTGGTGAATTTAAATTAATAGGTCATATGGGGTTGAAGACTGTATCGATTTCATCGTTTTTTCCTAACAGGTATTATCCTTTTATAAAGAAAGGAGCATCTACAAGAGCTAAAGACTACATTGATTTCTTTGAGGAATGGTCGGATAAAAAGGCGCCTATTAGAATTGTGATGACAACAAAAAATGGTGAAGAGGTTCTTAATCTGCCAGTTGTTGTGGACAACTTCAATCATTCTTATGATAAAGTTGGTGACGTAAATTATACTCTAGATCTTTCAGAATATAATTTTGTGGAGGTGTAATATGTTAGATGATTACACCTTTACACTTTTTAAGTCAGGTCTTGGTTATCCAGTTACATCATTAATTGGTGCGGTAAGCAGAAAAACAAGCCTTGACCTTTTAGGAGAAGAATTTTCATTTGCACAACAAAGGTCCTTATCGGTCCATGATTCAAAGGTCAAGATAGAAGTAGGTGATGGCCTATTGATGAAGAATGGGGATGACGAAATCTTTCGAGGTATTATTGTTGATGAGGGTGAAAATGGTATTTTTCAGTATCAGTTTGTTGCTTTTGACTACGCATTTTATCTTAATAAGAGCACAACGACTATACAATTTAGAGGAATTGCTTGTGATCAGGCTGTTAAGGCACTGTGTAGAAAGTTTGGGGTGCCAATAGGCTTTATAACCCCAATTAAGGCAAGAATTAAGTTTATTTACATGGATAAACCCATATCCGAGATTATTAAGGACCTTCTCCAAAAGGCAACAGATGAACTAGGTATTAAGTATCGTATTGAAATGCGAAGTGGCAAGCTATATATTGAGCAATACACAGAATTGGTAGTGAAGGCAACATTTAAACCAGCACCTAATATTGCTGAAGTTGATGTAACAAAGCTAATAGGGAATTATAGTAGAAGTCGAAGCATTTCTGATATGGTAAATAGTATTGTCATAACATCTGGAAACGAAAAAAATTATCGTATAGCTGCAACAGCGAAAGACGATGACAACATAAAAAGGTATGGCCTCATTGAACAGATCTTTAATTTTTCTGATAAAGATGATGCACAGCTCAGAAATATTGCAAAGAATAAGCTGACTGAACTCAATAATATTATTGAAAAAAATGATGTTCAGTTACTTGGTGATGATCGAGTGAGAGCCGGAAGGATATTAAGGATTGATGATAAAATAACTGGTTTTAGTAATTATTACTCAGTTACATCCTGCACACATACCTACAACAAAGGCATCCATTTAATGCAACTGAGTTTAGAGAAGACAACTGTGGAGGGGGTGGCCTAATGGAACCAGATAATTATTCGATAGAAATGGCAAAGATGATTGGAAAAGGTGTTAGTAAGAGTGCTGGAAAAACAACTACTCCATTTTTAATTGGAAAAGTAGCGAAGGCATCGCCTCTTATGGTAAGTGTAAGAGATGGACAAGTTATTCTAACCAAAGAGGATTTGTATATCTGTGAAAGCGTTCTTGAAAAGTCATTTGATTATCTAATTGAGACTACAGTATTTAAGGGTACAGCAACACTAAAAAAAGATGGCGTTGCAAGTGGCTATGATGTTTTGAGCTTGGATATAAAAAATGATGCTGAAGGAAGGATTACCTTGCAATATACTTTTGAAGTTGGTGATGAATTGATGCTTGTGACGAATGATAACCAGGTATATTTTATTGTCGACAAAGTAAGAAAGTTGGTGTGAGATGTTTCCACAAATTGATTTAACAATAACAGAAGTAAGTGAGCCTTCCCAATCCGTTGGGAAGGTTTTTAAATTTGATTTTAATGAACAACGATATGTATTTGAAAATGGAAAACCTGTGGAAATATCCGTGGAAGAGGCAGTAAAACAGTTTGTCAGTTGGGTGCTGAGAACACAAATTGGCAAATATAAGATTTACCCTAAGTTTGGTCTAAATAAGGACTGGATTATTGGTAAAAAGACGTTACCACAAGGATTCATCAATTCAGAGTTAAAACGTTCTATTGAAGAGCAACTTGTAAAGCATCCACTTATTTTATCAATCATGGATTTTAATCATGAAAGAGAGGGAGACAAGCTGAAGGTTTCGTTTGCACTTGTGACTACCTTTAATACCATACCAGTTAGTGAGGTGATGTGATGATTGAGAGGAAAACTGCAGATGAAATTAAGAAAGACATCTTATCCGATATATCGGACGATTATGAAAAGAGCGAGGGTAATTTAACCAATGATATACCGTCAGCAGTGGCATTTGCACTCGAGAAAATTTATGATATAGCCCTTGGATTATTCAAGAACATAGATGTTGACAATTTATTCGGGGACGAATTAACGAAATATGTTAAGCAAAGAAAGGGCATCATAAGAAAATTAGCATCTTTTTCGAAGGGTTCTGTCTCTGTTATAGGAAACGGGATTATAGAAAGAGGTGATTTGTTTGAAACTAAAACAGCTTTGCAGTATAAGGCCATAGAGCAAGTTGAGATTCTTGGAAGTGGTACTGTTAGCGTTGAATGCCTTACACCTGGATCTATTGGAAATGTTGGTGCTAATAGCATTACGCTAATACCTATCACAATTGCTGGGATAACTTCAGTAACAAATATTATATCAACACAAGATGGGTTCGAAGAAGAAGATGACGATGCTTTGAGGGAAAGGTATTATGATGAGGTAGAAGCGCCGGCAACCAGTGGGAATAGATTTCATTATATTAAATGGGCAAAGTCGGTTACTGGTGTTGGCCGCGCAAAAGTCTTTTCACTCTGGAATGGAGATAATACTGTTCAGGTTGTCATCATTGATGCTGATATGCAGCCACCATCAGCTGAAATTATTTCGGAATGCCAAAACTACATTGATCCGGATGCAAATGGAAGGGGTGAAGGTAAAGCACCTATTGGCGCATACTGTACCGTGACTGGTGCAAGTGGATTGAACATTAACATTGAGGTTGATGTGACTGAAGAGGATGGATTTACACTCTCAGAAGTTGAAGTCAATATTAGAGCTACAATTTCTGACTATTTAAAGGAAATCGCTTTTAATCAAAATTACGTTTCATATGCTAAAATTGGGTCTTTGATATTTGAAACCAGGGGCGTCAGAGATTATACAATGCTCTATGTTAATGGTGCTCATAATCAAAATATTAGTGTTGGTGACGAAGAGGTTGCAGTTGTAGGAGTTATTACTATCACTTAAAGGAGGACTTAAAAGATGTCCACGTATCAAGAACTTATCAACAGCTTGCACAAATTACAACGGAATGATCCTTATGTAAAAAATATGCTTGAGGCAATATCCAAACAAATTGACAAAGCAGAGGAATCGGTTACTGATTTTGATAGGCAATATTGGTATGACACTATGACTTGGTATGTTGATGAACTTGCTAAATTAGAAGGCATTAAACTAAGTGATACATTACCTATTGAAGAAAAAAGATCTATAACAGAAGCTCGCTGGAAGAGTAGTGGGAAAAGTGATATTTATCTTCTTCAAGCTGTGGCTGATAGCTGGAAGAATGGTGAGGTTGAAATTGATTTTTTGAATGGTAAGATTCAAGTTGAGTTCGTGTCTACATTTGGTGTACCAGCGACCTTAGATAATTTGAAACTAGCATTAGAAGGTGCTAAACCAGCGCACTTAGCTGTAATGTATTTGATTAAGTATTTCCTTATATGTGATGTCGAGGAAATGACATTAGGAGAGCTAGAAAATCAAACTTTAGACAAATTTGCATTTTAGGAAGGAGGAATGCTTATGCGCAATACACCAATTTTAGGCCTGCTACTTGCTGAAGAAGCGGATAAGGCAACAACCAAATTTAATATAACAACAATGCTAAATGAAAATTGGGAAAAAGTCGAAGAGGGAATAGATTCAAAAGTTGATAAGGTAGTGGGTAAAGGACTCAGTGAAGAAAACTTTACGAGTGACTTGTTAAGCAAATTAAATGGCATCGATGCTAATGCTAACAAGTATACTCACCCTGATGCACACTCAGCATCAGTAATCACAACAGACTCTTCGCGTAGATGGATAACGGATGCATTGCTTACAAAACTTAGTGGTATTGATGCTGGAGCTGAAGTTAATTTAGCAGGTGCTGAGTTAGTAACGTTACTTAATGAACAATCAGGGTTATGTGCTGATAAAGCTGATAAGCTTATTGAAATATTACTAAGTAGCAGTGATGATTTAAATAATGTAGTAACTAATGGACTATATCATTGGACAAGTTCGGTACCAGTAAATATTCCAACAGGCGGTATGCAATATATGAACATGCTTGTTACCGAAGCAACAGGTCAACCTGTACAAATGATATTTGGTGGCTCTACTTATGGGAAATTATTCGTGCGTAGAAGAGATAATGGATCATGGTATCCATGGACTGAGTTTTGGTCAGATGGGAATATGGGAGCAGGCAGTGGATTGAATGCTGACAAATTGGATGGAAAGCATGGTACGGAATATAAAAATTCTGTAGCAACAGCGAATAGTTCAGCAGATCCTAATATTACTACCGAGGCTTTAATATTGACGAACCATATAAATGGGCCAGATCCTTTATGGTATTGGCATGTTAATACGTCTTTTTATTCTTCTGTTACGGGTAATGCATCTCAAGTCGCAGTGTCCTATAATAGAACACCTGCACTTATGTATATTCGTCATAGGTATTCGGGTACATGGTCGCCTTGGATAAAAATGCATAGTGCTGCAACCATTACTTCGGGTACTGCTGCACCTAGTGGTGGCTTAGATGGCGATATCTATCTCCAGTATGATTAGGTGGTGATGAAATGGCTAAAAAGACTCACATAAAAGTTGGTGAGGTTTGGAAGGAAGTAAAAAACATTTGGGTTAAAGTTTCGGGAGTTTGGAAACAGAAGTGTGGGTTATTGATAAAAGTAGCAGGTACGTGGAAGTTATGTATTAGTTACTTACCTAAAAAATTGGCAAATCCAACTTCTTTGCCATATGCTATGGATAAGATTGAAGGTATTAATTTTGCTAACTTGCACGCAGTATTCATGGGAGGTGATAGTGTAGCTCCTCAAGGAGCCTCAGTTACTTCTTATAATACGTCGCTAACTAGGTCTGTAAGACCGTCTTTGTCTCGAACACAATATGGTCATGCAGTCGCTGCTAATGATTTTTATGCAATATCAGCTGGAGGGTTAGGTGCGACGGATGTAGTTGATGCGTATAATAAATCGTTCACAAGAACTACAACTTTTATTTCGGATGGTAGGTACTATGTTGCAGGAGCTAAAGTTGCTCATTATGCTTTAGCATATGGAGGTTATAACGGTACTGATAGGGTGGGAACTGTAGATGCCTTTGATAATAGTTTAGCGAGAACAATAGCAAATGGGTATGCAGTTCAAGAAGCAGGGGGAGTCGGCACTCCTACACACGCAGTTTTCGGCGGTGGTTTAGGGTATAGTAATACGGCACGCCAAGTATCTGCTTTTAACAACTCGTTAACATTTACTGCAGGAGCTGAATTAACTGATAATAAAAGAGATTGTGCATGTGGTTGCGTAGGCCCTTATGCTATTTTTGCAGGATCAGGGGATTATTCAGTTAAGGCAGACGCTTATGATGCATCAATGACAAAAGTACAAGCTGCTGATATGTCCTTAGCGCGGTCTAGCGCTTTAGGTGTAGTTGCTGGGGGCGTTTTGTTAGTAGCAGGTGGTTATGCTTCAGGTACGACAGAGTTAACACTTGTAGAATATTATGATGAAAGCTTAGTAAGAGGTATATTACCAGATAGTTTAGATTATGGACGGGTAACTGGTATGCACGGCAACTGTGCTGCTGATGTAGCAGGGATTGGTATATTTGCAGGAGGTTACAAAGCAGGACCAGTCAAATTGTCCAGTGTAGAAGCATTTTATTAAAAGAAGGAGGTGGTTTATATGAAATACAAAGTGTGGGACAAACAAAGTGTTCTAGTTACACCTATTGGAGAAGTATTAACACGCGAAGATGTTTTGGCTAAGTACCCAATGGCAGGTATTGAAGGATTTGATTTCTTGATACATGATGCTCCTATCAGTTTAGCAGTGTTCATGGAAGTACAGCAAGCAAAAAATGCTTACAAGAAAATGATTATAGATACAGCTATAACTCCAACAATGACAGAACAGGAAGTAGACAAGGTAAAAGCTGACTATGATGATTTAACATCTGATGATTTTGCAAACGTTTTGACATTTTGGGAAGATAATCAACCTGACCCAGAACCGACAACAGAAGAACGTATTGCATCAGCGCTGGAGTTTCAAAACATCTTATTAATGCCTGAGGGAGGTACAGTGTAATGAAAACTGATTTTAAAAAGCTAATTAAAGAGAATCGAAATGTTTCGAATAGAGCAGGATCCAATGAAAAGTTGTGGACACCTGAAATGAAAAAGATTGCGCAAGTTAAGATGGAAAAATTAAATCAAAAGTAATTTGCAAGTAAAGGTCTTTGTTATAGGGGCTTTTTTTATTTGAAAAAGGGGGAGATTAAATGTCAGACACAAGCATAGTTGAATCATATATGACAATTGGTGCTCTTGGTGTATCGTTCTTAGTACTAATTGGAATAGTGATATTTTATGTTAAAAGTATCAATCCATCGTTTGAGAAAATGGTAGCTGCTCTTCGTAATCTCCAAGAGATGAATAAGGCATATTCAGCATTGCTTGAGAGTAATACACAGGCACTTATCACTGTAGCTGATAGTGTTGAAGAAGTGGCACGTAGTAATGAGAATGTCGCAAATATGGTGAACTTGCTTAATAATACACTGGAAAGTCAAGCGCGCTTGATTGAAGAACACGACAAAGATGCAGCAGAACGGTTTACAAATGCCGTTCAACAGTTAAAAGACAACCATCGAGAAATTACAGATCAGCTGATAAGGCATGATGATCAAGCAAGGAGAATTGAAACTGAAGTAGGCCGTGTAAAGGGCCATGTAAATGAAGTGAAGATTATGGTTAAGAGGGAGTGAGAAAATGGATAATATGCAATTAGTTGAATTCTGCAAAAAAGCATTATCTGAAGGATGTGGTTATGTATGGGGCACATTTGGCCAAAAGCTTAATGAAAATATATTGAGAGAAAAGATTCATCAATACCCAACTCATGTCGGCATATACTCGAATTTTATCAAAGCTAATTGGCTTGGCAAAAGAACCATGGATTGTGCTGGATTAATTAAGGCCTTTTTATGGGATAACAATGGTGTACCAACTTATAACTCAGAAACAGACTATAATGTTGGTATGTTTGCGGGTAGGACAGTTGAAAATGGAACAATGGATTCAATTCCTAAAGATGTTATCGGTCTTCTAGTATGGAAAAAGGGTCATATAGGTGTATATATTGGTGATGGGAAGGTCATCGAGGCTAACAGCACCAAGAGAGGTGTGATACAAACCTCACTAGAAGGACCAAACTCTACTGGGTGGACCCATTGGGGAAAATGCCACTTGATAAAGTACTTACCTGGTAAAGAAGAGGCATCAAGTTGGGCAGTAACTTCATGGAAGAAAGCGTGTACTAAGTTAGGTAAAGATGGCAATCCGATCTTAGATGGTACCAATCCTAGAGGTGAGCTCACAAGAGAGATGGCAGCTAAAGTATTTGATAACTTAGGATTATTAGATTAGGAGGGTAATATGGGTTTAAAGAAAGTAAGTAATGAAGTCAACGAACGATTAAGAAACAAAGCATTTTGGGTCGCTATATTTGCATTTATAGCTTTGACTGGTCAGGTATTTGGATTTTATCAGGTACCAACTGGATGGGATACATGGGTTAATTCTGTACTAGCTTTGCTTACAGCAGCTGGTGTGATTATCAATCCAACTACACCGGGTATAAGAGATTAATAGTAAATGTATTGCCAGACATTAATTTGTCTGGCTTTTTTAATTTGTCTGAACTTGTTAAATAAATACACAGAGAAATTATCTAGATAATATTATTTTGTGATAAAGTTATTATGAATTAAATAATAATGAAAGTGGGATGAGTTATGGACGATTTCAAAATAACAGATTTAACTGGATTAAGTAAACCATTAGAAAAACTTGCTGATGTTGTTTCAAAGGGTATCGGCGTGTTATATGAACCAAAGAAGATACGTGATCAAGCTAAAGCAAAAGTTAAGGAGATTGAGTTAATAAGTGATGCTTTGGAGTCTAATGATAACTTAATAATTTCATATAAAAATGAAGGGTTAACAATAACAAATGAAGATTTGGTAAAAGACAAAAAAGCCTTAGAAAGAATGTTTATTAAAGAAAAGAAAAAGCAGGAAAACATTGATGATATTATCATTTGTGCACATGAGGAATTAGAGAATAAAGAGACAGTTAGTGCGGATCCAGTAGATGATGATTGGATTAGTAGGTTTTTTAGTATTGCGGAGGATGTTGCGAGTGACGAATTGAAAATGTTGTGGGGACGAGTTCTAGCTGGAGAAATAACAGAACCGAGTTCATATTCTTTAAGAACTTTAGAGGTGCTTAAGAATATGACAAAAAAAGAAGCTGAGTTATTTTCAAAAATTGCTATATATTCAATACAGGTGGGTGATAATGGATTCATTTATGATGAACACCGTAATTTACCTGAGTCAAGCTTCCCTGAGGATGTAAATATAACATATGACGATATACTTGAACTTGAGAGCATTGGGCTAATAAATTCATATCCGTTAACATTTCAATTTGATGATGAAGTTAATCCAGTTACTATTAAGTGCCTCGACAAACAAATAATCACAAATGTGACAAATGCAAAGCATAAGGGATTTGATCATTATTTACTAACTAGAATAGGTGTAGAGTTGTTAAATTTTATTGATGAGGAAAGTCCTATAGATTACTTAATCCGATTTGCATCAAAAGTATCAACAGACGGATTATTTAAAATATACAAAAATACAACGCTTCAAAATGGGGAAAAAATACAAGAGGAAATTTATAGAAGCAAGGCTTAAATTATTAAGTGATGAGAAGAGTGCTTTGCAAGAATGTCAACTATTTGCCGACAATGCACGCGGATTAGGTTTGATTCAATAAGATTAATTAAGAGCTACAAAAACAATTAGTATCTTTTAAATGACGCGTTTTCAATGCAATGATAAATGGATTTAGTTCTCATAAGATGCAAGAAGAACCACGAAATATATAGACCCCACATATTGTAATGCCATAATATATATATCCTTGCAGTTAATTAAATGTTATTATGGATGTAAGAAAATGTAAGGAGGGCATTATGGCTAAAAAAAATAAACCACGCGAGGTAAAACGAAAAGTATTATTCTATCATGCGGTATGTAAAACTAAAGGGAAAATTAGACAACGTGTAAAAGGTAGAAATGTACATGATTTAATTGAAAATGCATTTTCTACAGAAGAAGTAAAGGTAAACGTTGACGAAGGGAATGAAATTAAATCAATACTATATCCGTTTGAAGATGGTAATATAGTAGTTGATTTAATGTCATTGGATGATGATTATGCTTTTTTTAGAATGGGTAAAGAAAAGGATATAAACTCATTTCAAAAAAGAGATTTTGAAAACTTGACACCAGAAAAAATAGAATTGGCTATTAATCAATACATAGAAGTATATTCATTTTTTATTCTTGATCTGAGCAATATGGTTATATCTTTAATGTTTAGTCAGGGGGCACCAGGTGTCAAGACATTCACCATGTTATTAGAAGATTCTTTTTTCCCTGATAATAAAAAGAATAAAAAGCGGGTCGGAGTGGAGATATCTATGGTTCCAAACGATGATATAGTGAGTGTTATGAAAAAAATGACTTACTTCAGTGGACTTGATTTGAATTTTGCGATACCAAGTAAAGAGCTGATTTCAGAAATTACTGATGCACCTGTATCGCAAGAGTTGTTCTCGGAGTTAGCTGAATTAGAGAGCAAGGGAATATCAATTACCATTAGGGGTGATGATAAAAAAATGGAACATCAGTATGGTAGAATTGAGAGAATTATAAAAGCGGTTCTTAAATCAAAAAAAGATAAATATACTGATATTGATGGAACGAGGGATGCTTTAAAGAGTTGTAAAATCACTGGGAAATTTGGTGATAATCAAAGACAGACGTTAGATGTATTTGATGAAGCGTTTACTTGGCAGATTACATTAAAGCATGATTCTGGTACGACATATATAAAGAATAGTCATGTAAAAAGTAAAATTTTAGCTCTTTATGAATCGTTGAAGAGGGATATAGAAAAGCGCATCGAAACATCCAACTTGAAATTATAGGCCAATAAAATGAGGGATGAAACATGATTAAGAAAACTTTCCGAAGTAGAATCGATGAATTACGTTCAAAAATAGAAGAGAATTCAATCACATTAATTTGTTTAGGATCTCTTGTGCTTTATTCAATATTGATTTTTTATTTCAGAGAATCTTTGCCGAGTACATTCTTCAATTTTGATAAAGACATTCAATTAAATGTTTTTACCATAAATACAGTGATAATCGGATTTGTTTTCTCAGGACTCGGATTGTTACTTGGCATGTGTGATAAATCAAGAATAAGAATTTATGACCATTATGGATACATGGATAATTTATATAATTCACTTAAGGTTGGATTACATGGCCATGGACTTTCAATTATGTGCTTAGGAGCAACATTGTTTTTTAAAGGTCCTGTCTACAGGTTCTTATTCATAGTAGAGATTTATACATTACTATTTTCTCTTCTGCTCTTTGTTTATTCTATAACTAGAGTTGTCAAACTAATCGAAGAAGTTAGGAAAGATGACGATATATCAGATTTGAAATTCTAGAGGGAATAGGGATTTAACGTACTAAAATCGTACTAAAAATTTATGAAGTCACAAGAAACGATTGATTTTAGTGATATCAAAGAAATGTAATGCAGTGAAATCAATAGTTTGAAAAGTAGATAAATTAATATTTACGGAGTGGGAATAAATCAACAAAACCCTACAGGCCTTGTTAATACAAGGTTTGTAGGGTTTCTTTATGTCTATCGATACTATAACGATACTATTACATTTCTTCGTATAATTCTTCAACCATCTTCTGAAGTTTCGTTGTTACCTCTGTTTGCTTGTTTGGATATAGGTGAGAATATGTTTCCATCGTAGTTTGTACACGTTCGTGACCCAATCTTTCGGCTATTAGAAGAATTGAAAAACCTAACTCAACTAATAATGAAGCGTGTGAATGCCTTAGATCATGTACACGGATTCTTTTAACACCGGTCTTGTTTATGCCTCTAAGCATCTCCGTATTCAAGTGAGACTTAGTGAAATCAAATATTCTATCATCAACATCTAAATCATACTGTTGTTCAATAAGCCATTCAAGATCATCCATTAAAAAGTCAGGTAAAGGGATGATACGTTTGCTTTTTGGTGTCTTTGGCTCCATAATCATATGTTCACCGTTAACAACTGCAAAATTCTTATTGATGCTAACAGTCTTCTTTTGGAAATCAAGATCATTTGGGGTCAAAGCTAATAGTTCACCTGATCGTATACCTGAATAATATAATAGTTCAAAAGCAACCCTGCTGAGAGGTTTATTATCAAATACATGAATAAAAGTATGAAACTCATCAGGAGTCCAGATTTCCATTGCTTCAGCATTCTTCTTACCCATGCTTCCACATGTTCTTGCAGGATTCTCCTGAAGCTTATAGAATTTCATAGCATAGTTAAACATAGCTGTGAGTTGATTATGAATAGTCTTTAGATATGTGGGTTTATAATCTTGAGCCTTTAACTCATTTTGCCATTTACGCACATGTGCTGGAGTGATGTCATTAATCGAGTAACTTTTGAAATAAGGCAATATTTTTAACTCTATAAGAACACGTTTGTTCTCATATGTTGTTGGTTTTCGATTGATTTTAGCATCTTCCATATAGATGTCATAAAGACTTTGGAAACTCATATTGCAATCAGCATGTGCCTTATCGAGGAACTCTCTTTCAAATTGTAGTGCCTCACGTTTTGTTTTAAAACCTTTCTTCATCTTCTGTTTGTTGTTACCCTGCCAGCTCTTGTAATAGAACTTGGTGTACCATTTACCTGTTGTTTTATCTTTGTATGCAGGCATATCTTCACTTCCTTTCTAATTTGTTCGATAAGAAAGCCAAGAATTGAAGATGAAGTCCTGTACTGGTATAATAGTATTGCGACATAGCTATTATATCGGACTTGATCCATATAATTCTGTGGCATTCAGCCTAGGTGTTACCAGCACCCGGGCTGTTTTCTTATCTATTTCTTTTCTTGTAAAGTTCAAATTCAATGTAATCTTTCACATTTTTGTTTAGTTCATTAATTTCATCACGACTTAATCCAAGCTCATAATCAGTTGTTTTCACATATAAGTAGTCAGCTTCAGGTTCGCTTATACTGAAGTCATACCCTTGTGAAGCCATATAAGGGACAATTGGATTAATACTTATAGCAGGATTAACTGGGGTGGCAGTAGCAACACTATCACTTTGGATGACAATAACATGATCATCATCAGTGTACATTGGGATATAATTGACACTAATCTTTGGATGTAGTTGATTAATTTCACTAACATCAAAACGTAACTTCTGAGATAGCTCACTAACATATTTAGCTGGTAAAAGTCTATTACCTGATTCATAATTTGCATATGTAGACTGTTTTAATCCTAATGCTTCCGCTACATGCTCCTGAGTGTAGTGTTTTTTCGTTCGCTGATTCTGTATTATTTTACCGATTTGCTTTGCGATTTCCATATCACACCTCCTTTACTTATTTGAATTATATCATCGTTATTGCAAAAAGTAAATAATATTATTGCAATCTTACGTGAATTATATTATTATGAAATTAAGAGTTGGCGAATTATATGATGAAAGGTAGGTGAGATTATGGATATAAAGTTAACTGAAAGTAAGTTTATGTCGGCTAAAGACGTGGCTTCAACACTAGATATTTCAACGTCTAAGGCTTATCAGATTATACGTGATCTTAATGATAAGCTTAAAGAGGACGGTTATATAACAGTGTCAGGAAAAATAAGTCGAAGATATTTTGAGTCTAAGGTTATGATGTAATTGTATATGTTAAATGAGATAAAGGCCTTCGGCGGTTAAGTGATTAACTGTTGGAGGTCTTTTGTATTCACTAAGTGACTTTCGCCAATTATTGGTATTGTTTGGATCTTAGTAGTATAATATTTTTAGCGGCTAAAATGACGATAATAAAGTTGTTCCAGCTTATAGATTAGTAGAAAAATACATACATTATAGAGTCTGATTATATGGTATTTGGTCTTGAGAAAGGTGGGAAAGTATGAAACTTATAAATAATATTGATGATATTTTAAAAGATGATCTAAAAGTAGAAATAAAAGCAGGTAGCAAGATTTCTATAGCTGCAGCTTTCTTCTCAATTTATGCTTATCAGGAGTTGAGAAAAGAACTAGAGGATATTGAAGAGTTAAGATTCATATTTACATCACCAACCTTTACGACTGAAAAAACACAAAAGGATAAAAGGGAATTTTACATTCCAAGACTATCACGGGAAAGAAGCTTATATGGTACAGAGTTTGAGGTTAAGTTAAGAAATGAATTGTCGCAGAAAGCGATAGCAAAGGAATGTGCAGATTGGATTAAGCGCAAAGTTTCGTTTAAGTCAAATATTACAAAAGAAAACATGATGGGTTTCATAAATGTTGATGATAAGAATTATATGCCAATCAGCGGCTTTACTACCGTAGATTTAGGTTGTGAGCGTGGTAATAATGCATACAATATGGTTCAAAAAATAAGTGAACCATTCTCGAGTGCTTACATAGGTTTATTTGAGGATTTATGGAAGGATGATTCAAAATTACAAGAAGTAACTGACGAAGTGATTGAAAACATCACTACAGCATATAATGAGAATTCACCAGATTTTATGTACTTTGTAACGCTGTACAATATATTTAATGAATTTCTTGAAGATGTATCTGAAGATGTACTACCAAATGAGGCAACTGGTTTTAAAGAGAGTAAGATTTGGAATTTACTATATAATTTCCAAAAAGATGCTTCTTTAGCAATTATAAATAAGTTAGAGAAGTATAATGGATGCATTCTTGCTGATAGTGTTGGGTTAGGTAAAACATTTACTGCACTTTCAGTAGTTAAATATTATGAAAATAGAAATAAAACGGTATTAGTGTTGTGCCCTAAAAAGCTTTCTAACAACTGGAACACATATAAGGATAATTATTTAAATAATCCAATTGCCTCCGATAGATTGAGGTACGATGTTCTATTTCATACAGATTTGAGTCGTGACAGTGGTAGCTCAAATGGTCTAGATTTAGACAGACTTAATTGGGCCAATTACGATTTAGTAGTTATTGATGAATCACATAGTTTTAGAAATGGTGGAAAGATATCAGGTGAAGACAATGAAAAAGAGAATCGCTATGTTAAATTAATGAATAAGGTAATTAGAAAAGGCGTAAAAACAAAAGTTCTTATGCTTTCAGCAACACCTGTAAATAACCGGTTTAACGATTTGAAAAATCAATTGCAACTCGCTTATGAGGGAGATAGTTCGCTTATTGATGATAAACTCAATACAAGCAAGACAATAGATGATATTTTTAAACATTCTCAGAGGATGTTTAATGAATGGAGTAAACTTGATCCGTTTGAAAGGACTACTTCAGAGTTACTGAGTATGTTAGATTTTGATTTTTTTGAAGTGCTCGATTCTGTTACGATAGCTAGGTCAAGAAAGCACATTGAGAAGTATTATGATACTTCTGATATCGGGACTTTTCCAACAAGATTAAAACCAATTTCTCTACATCCTGACTTAACAGATTTGGTGGATGCAATTGGTTATAATGAAATTTTTGAACATTTAATGCAATTAAATTTAAGCATTTATGCACCTTCACATTTTATTTTATCAAGTAAAGTGGCTAAATATGCAGATTTATATGGTGATAATAAAGTTAATGTTGGATTTACTCAAGCCAATAGAGAGCAGGGGATTAGAAGTTTAATGTCTACGAACCTTATGAAAAGAATGGAAAGTTCGGTATATTCTTTTAATTTGACTCTTACACGTATAAAAACGCTGATAGAAAATACTATTAGCACAATTGAGTCATATGATAAGCATTCATCAAAAACACTTGATCTTAAAGAATTAGATTCTTTTGATGACTTTGATGATGACGACTTAAATACAGGTGATTTATTCACAATTGGGAAAAAAGTCAAAATTGATTTGAATGATATGGATTATTTATCATGGAAAGATGATTTGATTAAAGATAGAGATGTTCTTGAATTGTTAACATTAATGGTCGCAGATATTACACCTGAACATGATACTAAACTTCAGAAGTTATTGACTGTGTTAGATAGTAAAGCTAGTAAACTCATAAATGCCAACAATAAAAAAGTTATCATCTTTACAGCGTTTGCAGATACTGCGGAGTATCTTTATGATAATGTGAGTAGTTATATCAAGAAATACTATGATTTGGATACAGCCCTTATTACTGGATCTATAGACGGTAGAACAACTGTTAAGAATTTAAGAACGGATCTGAATACAGTGCTTACATGCTTTTCACCAATATCTAAAGATAAGAATTTATTAATGCCAGATAATCCAACTGAGATTGATATTCTAATTGCAACAGATTGTATTTCGGAAGGTCAAAACCTTCAGGATTGTGATTATTTGATTAACTATGATATACATTGGAACCCTGTAAGAATAATTCAGAGGTTTGGGAGAATAGACCGTATAGGCAGCAAAAATAGTGTGATCCAGCTTGTAAACTTTTGGCCTAATATAACATTAGATGAATATATAAATCTTAAGGCAAGAGTAGAAACACGAATGAAAATTGTAAACATGACAGCTACAGGTGATGATAATATAATCAGTGACGAAGAAAAGACGGACCTAGAATATCGTAAACAGCAATTAGAGAGATTACAAGAAGAAGTTGTTGATATCGAAGAAATGTCTAGTGGTATTTCTATAATGGATCTTGGTCTTAATGAGTTTCGGTTAGACCTTCTTGAGTATGTAAATAATAATCCTGATATTGAAAAAACTCCATTTGGGCTTCATGCTGTAGTTGAAAGCACAGATGATTTACCAAAGGGTGTTATATATATTCTAAAAAATATAAATGGAAACGTTAATAAAAGTAGTAAGAACAGACTTCATCCATTTTACATGGTATACATCAAAGAAGATGGGGAAGTTAATATAGATTATCTGGCACCTAAAGAGCTTTTAGATAATTTAAGGTTATTGTGCAAGGGTAAAACAGATCCATTACCAAGTGTATATAATGCATTCAATAAAGAAACTAGAGATGGGAAAAATATGTCTAAGTATTCAGAACTTCTCGGACGGGCTATTAATTCAATTATTAATGCAAAAGAAGTGAGCGATGTAGAAAGTTTTCTTTCTGGAAATCAAGTCAGTTTCATAGCAGATGATATTAAGGGATTAGATGACTTTGAGCTTATTTGCTTTTTGGCTGTGAAATAAGTATGGTGCTTAATGTTAGGGTTACCGAAAACAACAGAAATTAGAAAACAATTACCAAAGAGCGCTATTTATAAGAAGTATGGAATGAATAGTAAAGCAATTGAGAAATTTGATAAGGATATTAGCAAAATATACGTTGTTAATGAGATTTCTGCTCAAACTATAAATATTGAAGAAGGTATAACAATAAAGGCCTTCTTTGTTATTCACCTGCTCTTAAAGAGTAAGAACCATGACAGTGCTAACATTATAAAGATTGCTAAGATGATTAATCAGAACATGATTTTTGTTATGGAATATGGTTCAAGTGTACGTTTGGGCGTATACCATACAAAGCTAATTGAATCTGAATGGAAGAATAGTAATGATTTAAAAATTATGTTAAAGGGTTTGAATCTTGATGATGTTTGGGAAAATATAGTTATTCAAGTTGGAGATATAAAAATTGAAAATGATAACTCTTTAGATGATCAGATTAATATAAACCTTGAGAAAAAACAGCTTTTAAAGAAGATTAATCAACTTGATAAAAGGGCGCGTAGCGAAAGGCAACCAAAAAGAAAATTTGAACAGGTTGAAGAAATCAACAGATTAAAAAGAGAATTGGAGGACATGTAATAATGGAGAAACTAAGGATGCAGAGCATCAATAAAGTAGATGAGAACGTAGCAAAAATAGAGAAAATCTTCCCAAATTGTGTGACTGAAGCAAATGATGAAAACGGTAAAATCATCAAAGCTATTGATTTTGATATGCTGAAACAAGAGTTTTATGGTTATGTTGTTGAAGGAAGAGAAGAACGTTACCAATTTACATGGCCTGATAAGAAAAAAGCTACTCTAGCTGCAAATGCACCAATATATAAAACGCTAAGGCCTTGTAAAGATGAAAGTGAATATTTTGACTCAACGGAGAACTTGTATATTGAAGGTGATAATTTAGATGTTCTTAAGCTATTACAAGAAACATATCTTGGGAAAATTAAAATGGTATATATCGATCCGCCATACAATACAGGAAATGACTTTATTTATGAAGACAATTATGCTTTGAATAGAGATGATTATAAATGGAATAGTGGTCAGTTTAATGATGAAGGCTATAGGGTGTTTAAGAATTTAGATTCAAATGGTCGTTACCATACAGATTGGTTAAATATGATGTATCCTAGACTAAAATTATCAAAAGAATTACTAAGTGATGATGGGATAATTTTGATTAGTATAGATGATAATGAGGTAGATAGGCTAGGTATGTTATGTGATGAAATATTTGGTAGCCATAATTTTGTATCAAAATTCATTGTTACTTCAAACTCTGCTAAAAATAATGCTAAGTATGTTTCAACTGGCCATGAGTATATTTTATGTTATGCTCGTTCGAAGTCCGAACTTGGTGTTTCGTGGAAAGTCAAAAAGAATAATGTTGACGAATATAGAAAGAGAACGAATCAACTGCTAAAAAAGGGATTATCAACTCAAGAAATTCATTCTGAACTACTTGAATTAGTGAAGTATCCCAGATTTTATGATTTTGATCATTATACTTATGTAGATAAAAAAGGTATATATAGAACAGATAACCCTGGGGGTGTAAAAAATGGTAATTTTGAGACTCAGATTATCCATCCTGTAACTAACAAACCTTGTAGCTTACCAAATGGAGGGTGGCGATACAAAGATGAAGAAATCAAGCGTATGTTAAATGAAGATTTCTTTGCATTTGGTGAGGATGAAACGGTTATTCCGGCGCCAAAAAGATATCTAGAGGATTATATTTACCAAGTTCCCAAATCTGTAATGTTTTATGATTCTCAAAGCAGTACAAAATGGATGAAAAAGAACAAATTACCTTTTGATTTTCCCAAGCCAGTCGAGTTGATTAAACATTTAATATCTATGTTTCCTGATGATGATTATACTATTTTAGATTTCTTTTCAGGTTCTGGAACTACAGCACATTCTATGCTTAAACAAAACGCTGAAGATGGTGGAAAGAGAAAATATATATTAGTTCAAATACCAGAAGTGATTGATAATGGAATGAATTCACAATTTAAGACCCTTGCAGATATCGGGAAAAAACGTATAAAAGCAGCGGCAAATGAGATAATAAATCAAGTTGGAGATATTGAAGATCTTGATATAGGATATCGAGTTTTAAAAGTTGATACTACAAATATGAAAGATGTTTACTACAGACCAGTTGACTATGAAATAAACCTATTTGATGAGTTGTCAGATAATATTAAAGAAGATAGAGAGCCTTATGATTTGTTGTTCCAAACGATGCTAGATCTTGGTGTACTTTTATCAAGTAGTATTGAAGAAGAGATAATTGACGGTAAAAGAGTTTTCAATGTTGCAAATGGATTCTTAATGGCTTGTTTTGATCAAGATGTTAAAGAAAAAACGGTTGAAGTGGTAGCGAAAAGAAAGCCATACTATTTTGTCATGCGTGATTTATCATTAGTTGATGACAACATGGCAACAAATTTTAATCAAATATTTGAAATGTATAGTCCTGATACAATCAGAAAAGTGTTGTAAGCATTAAGTTTGGAGGATGAATAATGAAATTTAATTTTAAAATACAAAAATACCAGACTGATGCTGTAGATGCTGTAGTAAATGTTTTTAGTGGACAAAAGTTTAATTCTGGGATAAAGCATATTAGAGATTTAGGAAGTAAGCTTCATAAGCAGAAACAGATTGAACTAGATATGGACAATGAGTTCGATGAGCTAGAGGAAATTGGATATAAGAATCAGCTTTTGGAGTTGGGTGGAGCTGACTTGTTTAGTAATATAAAAACCATTCAGTCGCATTCAAATATAAAGCAATCTGGAAAACTTTCAAATGATATTGGACGATGTGATTTAGATATTGAAATGGAAACAGGTACTGGTAAGACATATGTTTACATTAAAACTATGTTTGAACTAAATAGAAAATATGGTTGGAGCAAATTTATTGTAGTTGTGCCTTCAATTGCTATTAGGGAGGGTGTTTATAAATCATTTGAGATAACTAAAGATCACTTCATGGAGCATTATGGTAAAAAGGTTAGATGCTTTATTTACAATAGTTCTAAACTTCATCAAATAGATGAGTTTTCTAGTAGCTCAAGCATTAATGTAATGATTATAAACACACAGGCATTTACCTCCTCTATGAAAGAGGGTGGCAGGAGCAAAGATAGCCGTATAATATATTCTAAGCGAGATGAATTTGGTTCGAGAAGACCTATTGATGTTATCAAGGCTACAAACCCAATCCTAATTCTTGATGAACCTCAAAAAATGACAGGGCAATCTACACAAAGTGCATTAAAGAATTTCAACCCGATATTCACTTTAAATTATTCAGCAACACATAAAAAGAAGAATAATTTAGTTCATGTACTAGATGCTTTGGATGCATATAATAAAAAATTGGTTAAGAAAATCGAAGTAAAAGGGTTTGAAGTTAAGAACTTCAGAGGAACTGATGAATATTTATATTTGGAAAATATTGTTCTTTCAAATAAAAAACCTCCAATGGCCAAAATAGAGTTAGAAATTTCATATAAGAAGTCTATAAATAGGGAGTCTAGAATATTAGGTGTTGGAGATAATTTATACTTTATTTCAAATGAAATGGAACAGTATAAAGACGGCTATGTAATTCAAAGTATTGATCCGCTTTCAAATTCAGTAACCTTTCTAAATGGGAACGAAATTTTTATGGGCAATGTAGTTGGTGACGTTGCTGAGAAAGATATAAGAAGGATTCAAATAAGGGAAACAATTCAATCGCACTTTGAAAAAGAAGAGAAACTTTTTAAAATGGGAATCAAGACTTTATCGTTGTTTTTCATAGATGAAGTTGCCAAGTATAGACAATATAATGATGTTGGAGATTCTATTGTTGGTGAGTATGCAAAAATGTTTGAAGAAGAATATGATTCTATATTGAGCGAGTATATTAGATTAGATGGTGATTCTGAATATATGGATTACTTGAAAGGTATTGATACAACGAGAACTCATAATGGTTATTTTAGTATAGATAAGAAAAAGCATTTTGTTGATAGTAAAGGAAAAGGAAAGGACAAAATTTCTGATGACATTTCGGCCTATGATTTAATTCTTAAGAAAAAGGAGAGATTACTAAGCTTTGAAGAACATACTAGATTTATCTTTTCACACTCTGCTTTACGTGAAGGGTGGGATAATCCTAATGTTTTTCAATTATGTACATTGAAGCACTCTGAGTCATCAACTTCTAAGCGACAAGAGGTAGGTAGAGGATTAAGATTATGTGTCGATGATACTGGAGTAAGAATGGATCGTGATAGCTTGGGAGATTCGGTTCATGATATTAATAAACTTACAGTAATAGCAAGTGAAAGTTATAAGGATTTTGTATCTGATTTACAAAAGCAAATTAAGGAAGTCTTATATGAAAGACCGCTTAAGGCATCAATAGATTACTTAACAGATAAAGTAATTTATATTAACGACGAAGAAGTAACAATAACAGCTAAAGAGGCTACTGCAATATATCAATACCTCGTTCGTAATGAGTATATTACTGAAGATGAAAGTGTTACGGATCGATATCGTATGGATATGGAGAATAATACTTTGTCTGAGTTACCAGAGAGTGTTAGGGAGAAGAGTGAAGCTATCCATCAAATTATTCAAGGCGTATTTGATGAAAGTGTACTTGAAAGCATGATTGAAGATGGTAATAGGACCAAGATTAATGAAAATGCTTTGAATGACAATTTCTTTAAAAAAGAATTCCAATCGCTATGGAAGCAGATTAACCATAAGTATGCATATACTGCTCATTTTGACAGTGATGAACTTATTAGAAATGCAGTCAAGCATATAAATGAAAAACTATTTGTCTCTGAATTAAAGTATATTACAGCAGTAGGTCAACAACATGGTAATTTGAATAAGAACCAAATAGACAGCGGTGAATCATTCCAGGGTCCAAAAACGAAATCACAAGTTTTGGAAAGGACATCGTCTGGTGACATAAAGTATGATCTAGTTGGGAAGATTTCATCGGGGACTATATTAACAAGAAAAACTATTGTTAATATCCTTAAAGGAATGGATGAAGTTAAGCTCTATATGTTTAAAAAAAATCCAGAAGAATTTATTTCCAAAGCGATCAGACTAATTAATGAGCAAAAAGCAACGATGATTGTGGAACATATTAAGTACAATAAAACTGAGGGTTTCTATGATGCATCAATTTTTACTGCTGAAAAGAATTCTCAAAGTTTTGAAAAAGCATTTAAATCATCTAAACACATTCAAGATTATGTATTTACTGACGGAATAGCGGAAAAAAGTGTTGAAAAAAAATTTGCTGAAGATATGGATGGTGCTGAAGAAGTTTGTGTTTATGCAAAATTACCTAAAGGATTTTCGATTCCAACACCAGTAGGAAATTATTCACCTGACTGGGCAATTGCGTTCAATGAAGGAACTGTTAAGCATATATATTTCATTGCTGAGACAAAAGGAACAATGGAAAGTTTGCAGTTAAGACCAATAGAACAAGCAAAAATATCTTGTGCCAAAAAGTTATTTAATGAAATATCTACTGATAATGTAAAATATCATGACGTTGATAGTTATGAAACACTATTGTCTATCGTAAATTCAGATATTGTAAATATGAACGGTGGTCTAAATAATAGGAATTTGAAGCAAGATAAAAGTCAAGATGACTTGCCGTTGATTGCAGAAGAATCTGAGACTTATTAGGGGGTAGAATATGGGAAATCTTAAGTATGAGGTTAAAGAATCGTTTGGTGTTCTATCTGAATCATCAAAAGGATGGAAAAAAGAGCTAAGAAGCATTAGTTGGAATGATCGCGAACCCAAATACGATATTCGTGAATGGGCACCTGATGATGACAAAATGGGTAAAGGAGTTACCTTGAATACAGAGGAACTCATTAAATTAAAGGACATCCTTAATGAAATGAAATTAGATGATAAATGAACTTCAAAGGATTTCACTTTGATTTTTAATGATGACCTTTATACTATTAAATTTGACTCTAATAAGGATAAAGCTTTGCGTGAAATTTATTGCAAAGTTAATATTGGTGATGAAATAGTCGAAGAAATTTACGGTTGTTTAATTGATTGTGCCTATATTGCTGGGTTGTCAGATGATTTAAACGATGAGTTTTTAGAACAATCAAAGCAAGGTGTTTATGATTTCTATAATGATATGGGAATGAGTGAAGAGTTTCAAAGAGATGTAAAGGAAGGGACGAACAAAGCCTTAGAGTTTTTTAATGAGGCTGAGTATGAAGAGTTTTGTGAAAACCAGTATATCTCTGAAAGCGATTTGTTTGATTATCTTGATAAAAAAAAATTGATGCAATTTTCTGATGATATTGAATTCGAATCAAAGGATAAATATTTACTTTTGTTTAAGCCGATTGAAAATGGTTTAATTGGTGATGAAGTTTTAAATCGCCTAAAAGAAAACATAGAAATGATTTGTAGTGTGACGCTTAAAAAAACTTTTGTAACAAAGTAAATTTACAATTAGACGCTTGGTCATTTGGTTGACTAGGCGTCTTTTTTATAGCATAAATAACAAGAATAACAGCATAATTTCAAATTAGAAAAGTTATCTTAAGGTTAATTGAAATTCTAATACAAGAAAATGGCTGTTATTTGTGTTATTAAAGAATATTATTGATTATTATCTAGCGACAGAGTCGGTTGTGTCTTGTGGTGAAAGCCACCATCACACAAAAATAAAGCCAGTACTATCTTCGAAAGAGCCATCACCTAATTTGGGATAGTAGTGCCAGTTGATACTATTGAGCCTGAACTCTTTTAATGCATTAACTTATGGCCAGCAATGAAGAAATGATGCTAACTACGAACAGTTCGCCCAAGTATTGTATATTCAAATGTGTCTGATTATACCTTTCATGCCAGCTTTCATGTGATAGCATTGAGCAACCGATGCTTAATACTATGGCTCTGTCACAAATATTATAACCGTGTAGCCGAAAGATTTCTTAGTATTTGGTCTTTATTAAGATGACGATCGCAGATTCATTTACATCTGTCTGCATATTTCATAGTATGGTTTTAGGGTAAACTGATCATGGCTCTCCATCAAGACACCGGTGGCTCTCAAACTGTGTGCCAATGGCTTTCTGGCGAAATATTATTCAATTATTTTCTGTGATATTTCTTGTTATTAACGCTTCTTTTACAATCATTGCTACAATATGTTTTAGATGTTCTAGTCTTTACAAAGAGCTTTCCACATTTCTCATTAGCACATCGAGCAAAAGGTTTTCCATTCTTAGTTTTTGAGAGGAGTAAGATAAATAATGCAAAATCAAAGTAAGATTTGAAGGAATAAGTCATATCATATTGATCCGTGTTTGAATTGTAACTAAATGTAAGAGAAGCATTATTAATTTTGAATGATTTTCCACGACCAAAGACTGTGAAGAGAGCATTGTTTAAAGCTATTTCCGCTTCATTAATCTTTCCATCGGAGTTTGTGATTAGGTGCAAAATCTCTGCAACCACAATGTAATAGTATATAGGTTCGTGGTATCTATTTTTAACCCATGGTAAGTTATTGGCTAAATCGAAGACATTGATGGATTTCGAACACGGAAAAAAGGTGTGTATTATTTCATTGTAACTGATATTAGGCATAATCTTTGAAGGGCGTAAATGATAACCATCTTTGATCTGAATGAAAAAAGGATTCAAAACAGTTGGGAACTTGTATTCACCTTTTATTGATAATTCAGGTTTAACGTAATCGTAGATAATATGGTGAACTATACCTAGTTGGCCATATTTATGTACTAGTGAAAGAATTAAATAGCAAACTTCTTCTAAGAGATCTTGATCCCAGTTATCAAAATCTAGTATACTCTTTCCTTTTCTTGAGTATGCATCTCTGATGGAAATCAAATCTATTATAAAATTTGTAGCATGTTCTATCATTAGATTCACCGTTTCTTTACCTTCCTCATCGACATCATCTAAAGCATCAAGCATATACAGAGTTTCCTTTACATTAGGTGCAACAAAGAGCTCACCATTATGTTCAACAAGCTTATAGGATTTGAACTTGTTGAACTTTTTATTACATAATATTTCAATACTTTTCGCAGTTTCGATATTTAAGTTAGCCATAAAATAGAATCCTTTCAAAATAAGTACCCTTTAAGTGTAGTTGGATACTTATATTTTAATGTATTCTTTAAATAAGTTAAAGAACAATAATAAGTTTGGAGGATTTAAGATGAAAAACAATGACGTTAGAAAAGAAATTAAAGCTGCTGGTTTCTATATATGGGAAGTAGCTGAAGCTATTGGTATAAGCGATGTAACCATGTCAAAGAGATTGAGGAAAGAACTTTCTAGTTTACAGAAACAAGAGATTAGAAATGCCATTGAGATTATAAGATCATCTAGAAGGTAGGTGATTATATGCTGGCTAATGTATTGCCACTTCATCCCTATACAGAACCATGGTATGAACAGACGAAGTCAGGCTATAAAGTAATTCCAGGTATATTGGCAAGACATTTAATCGAAAATGTAAACCTAATAAATGTTCAAGGAAACTTGAGGCTTTATAAAGAAGGTCTATTTTCAAATGTATCTGAAGATAAGCTCAAGGGTATGATTAAGGCAAAAATTGATGATAAATATGTAACAACAGGAGTGTTGAATAATGCCTATAAGTTATGGATTATTGATGAAAGTATTCAAAAGGATGTAGAAGACATCAATAGGGATGAGGGATTTATAAATTTGCGTAATGGTGTTTACAGTATTTATGATGGTAAGTTGTTACCCCATTCACCAGAGTACTTAAGTACAATACAACTAAATGTCAATTTAGATTTCAATGCCACCTGTCCGAATTTTCAAGCATTCCTAGATGAGCAACTACCAGAAAAAGCTGCTCAAGAAGCTTTACAGGAGATTATGGGTTATTCATTTACGAAGTACACAAATGCTGAGAAGATGTTTATTTTTCAAGGGGCTTCTAGGACAGGTAAATCAACAGTTATTAATATAATGCAAGAGATAATTGGTGTAGAAAATACATCAAACATCCCACTTCAAAAGATTGGTGATCGTTTCTTTATAGCTGAGGGCTTTGGTAAGATAGCCAACTTATATGGAGATTTGCCATCTGCTGCTGTGAAGGATACAGGAACGATTAAGTCGATTACTGGTCAGGATGAAATTACGGCTGAAAAGAAGAATAAAGATCCATTTCAATACAAGAGCATGGCGAAGCTTATATTTGCTACAAATCAGCTACCTAATTTTATTAATGAGGGATCGGATGCAATGTTAAGAAGACTAGAGTTTCTAGATTTTGACATTCAGGTAGATGAGAATAAGATAGATCCATTTTTAAAAGATCGACTACTTAAAGAGAAAGAGGGAATATTCATATGGGCTCTACATGGACTTGTAAGACTTATTGGAAATCACTTTAAGTTCACTAAAAGCGTTGGTGGAGAGAAAATCAGAGAAAAGTTCAAGCTTAAAAATAATAGTGTGATGTATTTTGTTGAAAACTATTGCTTGATTGGTCAAGGTTACGAGATGCCAAGGACAGACTTGTATTCTGCTTATGAGTCATTCGCGTTTGACCATGCAATTAGAGCTGAAAAAAGGATACGATTTTACGAGATTTTCAATGCACATTACCCTCAAATAAGAGTTAAACAAAAGACAAGTGATAAGAATGCCAGGTATCTGATGGGAATACAGTTAAGATAAGAATCGGAGGAAAAGAAAATGTATGATATAGAAAGTGTTAAATCTAGCGGGGATCAGTTTATTCAAGCTGATCTTTTTGCTGAAAAGGTTCTAAACCAAAAGGTTTTAATATGCATGGAATTGCTAGATGAGATTAAAGCATATCTTATAAGGAAGGGAGCAAAAAGAACTACTATACGTGAAACTCGTGTTGATAATATCATTAGTTGTCTACAGAATCCACATAAGAATGAGTTCATTGCCTTTCAGCTTCAAGTTGATCGATTATCGGAAACTGAAATATGTGTTGTTAAATTGCCTTTTGGACGAGAATTAAGATGGGAGTTTGTGGTTGAAGATACGAGTAAGTATTATTGTGGTTATGAAAAACTACAATTAAGTAAGATTATGTCATATCAGAAGTTGACCGAACTTTCGTTGAATGAAGATAATAATCCTGCTATTAGGATTGATATGGGTGATAATTTTGGCAAACGTTGTGAATTTAGTTTCAAGGATATAAACTTAAATGTTTTCGATCCATAGTTGAACTTAATTTATGATCTGCTAGATAAAAGTGAGATGCAGAATGTTGCTGAGACCATAGGTCAAGCGATGTATACGACTATATCTATGTACAAACATCTTCGTTGAAGTGAGGGCGTGTAAATGTTTGATAATAAGAAACGGACTATTGTTCAATCAACTATTAAGAATAAGATAATAAATGTTATGCCACTATATCAAATGGAAGTTTGTGGTGCTGAGCCTGGTATTGGGAAAACAACTGCAATGATTGAGGGGGTTGTTGAAGCCGTAAAAGCATTTCCTAATAGAAAGTTTCTGGTAGTGACTCCATTTCGAAAGGCAAACACACGTGGAGAATTCGTTGCTGATTCGATTAATCATAAGATGGGGCATGACATAGCAGTTGGAATAGATGGTAGCAACTTTGAAAGTATGAATAAACACATCAAGTCTTGGCCCGTTGTTGTAATTACCAGTAGTCGCTATAGAAAGCTGAGTAAATCGAAAGACCAGTATAATTTATTAGCAAAAGATAGGTATCACTTGATAGATGAATCCATAAATTATGTTGATGAGATTACTGTTTCAATCAAGTGGCTAGATAATATTGAGTTAATATTGCCTCGAATGGCCAGATTGGTATTTGCTGAACTAACCGATCCAATAAGAGAACCATTGTTGGTAACTCCGAAAAATGAATCTTACATTCAACTATCGAAACCAAAGGACTTTAATAATCAATTGAGACATCTGATTGAAATGATTGATGCAAGTTATACGCCTTCATATAAGAATAGTCTACAAGTTATTGATTCATTGAAAATAAGTAAGAACAAGTTAATTGCAACGGTTAAACGCATTACAGAGTTGTATAATAAAAGGGTGCTATATACGGTGAATTACCATACCAAAGAAACTGTGTTGATGACTTTTGACTCCAGGATCAAACCTATCAGATCAATGTATAGTTTGATGATCAATGCATCTGTAGACTTAAATGATCAATATAATTCTACACTTTATCATAAAATATCGTCACCAAAGGCTAGAGATTATAGGAATTTCTATATGCATGTGTTACAAAGAAGTAGTTCGAAGATGTCATTAAGGGCATCACATAACTATTATGAGTCGTTGATGCAGCACTTAGATGCCAATGCTGTTGATGGTGATAAAATACTGGTTCTAACACAAAGAGAGTTTAAGGATAAGTTTAGGGCTGCATTGAATCAAACGAAGCCTTATGAAGTTGCATTTGAACATTTCTTCAATTTAGTAGGTAGTAATAGATATTTTGACTTTAACAAGGTTTATGTTCTTGGAACCCCTAATTTCACTTCAGAAACGATTATCTTAAATTATCAGTACTATATGAATAACAGAATGAAAGTATTAAATGGTGTTGATGATTTAGATCTCAAACGATTTAAGGATGGATATGTTTGTCGGTTCTCCGACCATAGAATTGAAAAATACAGGGTGAATCAAATTGTTGATGAGTTAGTGCAATCTATTTTGAGAATTAACAGAACAGGGTTATTACGATCTCATATTTATATTATGAATCACGATGAAAAAGTTATTGATGGATTGGTAAATTCAATGCGTGGGATTAAAGTGACCGTTGATTTCAATGTACCAAATTTAACAACAAGAAAGAGTTATGACAACAACCAGCGGCATCATAGATCAAAGGCAAATGAGTTGATCGAATATATGAAATCTTTATTACCAGGTGCATATAAAAAGAAAGATATAAGGACTGCTCTTGGAGTAAATACATCACAGCATTTTGCTAAATTGTTAAAGACTAATGAAGTTGTTGAATTTATGATAAGAAAAGATATAAGATCGAATGGCCAGAGCATCACCATACCAAAATGTTAACCTTAATTTTATTGTTTATATAATAATTGGGGTTAACTTTTTAATTTATTCAGCAAAAAATCTCAAATGACACATAGGAGAGTTTTGGATCGAATTGACTTTCCCTCTTTGTTGTAGGTTCTCTTGATACTCCTAATAGGGATAAACGGTCTTTGGTTACTAAAAAGAGTACAAATTAGCTAATTCGAGTTAACACTTGTTCTGTCTTCTATATACAAGTGAAGATGTTCAATTGTGATTCTCTTAATAGGAACAAAAAATACACAGATATATATGCGAGTTTACGATGAAGAAAATATTTACGGATGCTATATATAGTGAAAAATGCATATATTTTCTTTGTACCAAGTCAATATAGATGTAAGGTGGTTGAAGGTTTCATGCCCGACACTACTTATAAGGTCATTGCAAAAGGATCGATACAATTTTAAAACAATCGTGTTGGTTCTTTTTTAGTTTTTGAAAGGAGTTGATAGAGATGAAGTTGACGGTGTAAATGAAGACAGGTCAATTTGTCGCTGTTTATTTGGATGCAAACAAGCAACCAGCAGCAAAAGAACATGACCACTTATGTACCGACCACTTATAGCATTGTGTTGGTGGAGTTTAGAAATTATGAAAGGATGATTGTTATGAAAATTGCAAGCTTTAAAGTATCAAGTATAAATCCAGTCGTTGGCAAATGGGAGTTTTATACATCTGGGAACGACGGCAGCGATAGCAGGATTCTAAAGGTTATTGAAGGTGTCGCTCGATTGTCTGTACAGTTTGTATGCCAGGGAACAAGTAGTTTTGAATCTGAGAGCTTCAATCTTAAGACAAGAGTTATAAATGAAGGCAAGTATGCTTTTGTTGTTGATGTACATTCAAATTAGAGAATAGGAGGAGTTATATGAAATATTTAAGTGTATCGGAGATGAAAAATAGCGAGTTATTACAAGTTATTTTACGTGAGAAGTCCACGACTGGTGTTGTTGAAAATATACTGAATGATAAAGAAATTCAGGACATCTTTTACGACTGTACTTACGCAGAATTTAGAAAGAAATATGGTGTTACAAAAACAAAGGCTGAAGTACTTATAGCTATTCAAGAATTATTAGCTCGACTTAATAAAGGTGACATTAAGAAACGTGTTCGTATTGGATCACCTGAAGATGTCTACAATTTAATGGCAGATGAGATGCGCTATTTAAAGAAAGAGCAGTTTGTTACGCTAATGCTTAACACTAAAAATGAAGTCTTGTCGAAAGAAGTCATTTCTATTGGTTCGTTGAATGCTTCAATTGTCCATCCGCGAGAAGTCTTAAAGCCAGCTATAGCTAAAAGTGCAAATAGTATTATTTTATGTCATAATCATCCAAGTTATAATCATCCAGAGCCATCTCGTGAGGATATCAGTATCACAGAAAGAATAAAGGCAGCATCTGAAATAATTGGCATTAAGTGTTTTGATCATATAATTATTTCTGGTAACAAGTATTACTCGTTCCGTGAGAACCAATTAGTGTTTTAGAAGGAGGTGTTTTTATGTCTAGAAAAGAGATGACAAGACGTAAGATGTGTAGTTTTGTTTTCAAGCAAATGTGGAGATTTATAAAGAAGAAAGGATGGAAATTAAGTAGATCAATGTCCTTAAAAATAGCCTGGCAATTGATTAAGGGGCAAAATAGATTGCATTTTTCAAAGATTCGTGGTGTTAGTCATAATTCAAGACAGAAAGCCATTTGTAGAATGTTCAATAGCAAGAAAGAACAGTATTCGCTATTTACTATAAGAGAGTATAATAATTCGTTTGATTCTAATGCTATCAGTATTTATGTTTATTTTGATACAGGTGAAGTAGATCAAATTGGCTATATCTCCAAGGATCTCGCCGCATCATATTCAACATTTATAGATGCAGGTCGTAAACTTCTAATATTGGATGCTGATATTGTGGGTGTTGGTAAGAAATACTTTGGAATTAATTTTGAATATGTTCTAATTTAAGAAAGGATGTTATGGATGTTACAAGTAAATATGCATAAATGAAGAGCCCAAATCAATTGGTAGTTGATAAGGGCTTTTTTAGTGGAGCAAATTTATCAATTGGACTTGATGGCTCCAAAATTATTAAAGTATGAGGTGCTCAGTGATTATTGGGTGCCTCTTCTAAATTATACAAGAGAACAGAAAATGTTTCAATCTAAGGAGGTTTTGAAATGAAGAAGAACAGAGCAAAAGTAAGAGGGAATGGATCAGTCTATTATGATAAGAAACGTAAATGTTATCGTGGACAAGTCATTGTGGGTACTAATTTAGAAACAGGTAATCCTATAAGAAAAAGTGTGTCAGGCTCAACAAAATCAGAAGTAAGAGAAAAGCTGGAACACATTAAGGTTGAATATAGACGACAGCGACCAAACTTGGAATTAATCAACATCAACTGCAATGACTGGGTTCAGAACTACATTAGCAACTTTATGATACACAGTAACAGATCGAACAGCTTGAATGGAATTCAATTGAATTTTGATAATCATATAAGTCCTTATATTGGAGAGATGAAGCTTCGAGATTTAACAGCATCAGATCTTCAGTGGCTCTATAACCATTTAGGTGAATCTGGGCGAGTTGATAAAAGTGGAGGACTATCAGCAGCAACAATTAGGAGAGTCCACAATATAATCAATCAGGCGCTTGAGCAGGCTGTGGCAGAAGACATAATCGTTAAGAATGTATCTGATCAAGTCATGCTGAAGAAGCCAACACAAAAGGAATTTAAGCCTTACACAGCTAGAGAAATCCAAGAGTTATTGAGGACTTCCAAAGATGAATGGTTATATCCAGCGATAGCCTTATTGGTGTACTCAGGAATAAGAAGAAGTGAGTTATTAGCCTTGTCATTTGATGATGTATCTTATAAAGATAGGACAATCAAAATCACTAAAGCACTAACTCTTCAAGCAACTGAAGATGAACGTTCTCTGTACAAAATTATGCCTACTAAATCAGAAAAATCCAATAGGGTTATTCCCATGGCAGAACCTCTTGTAGAAATACTGAAGGATAGAGAAAGATTATTAAAGATGATGCGTCTTCAAAGTGGTAGCCATAACTTCAATCATTTGAACTTAATTTGTATAGGCAAAGATGGTGAGATGGTTAATGGTAATGTTTTTACCCAACGATTTAAAGCGTTGCTTAAGCAGAAAAACCTGAGAAGCATTAGGGTACATGATCTGCGTCATTCTTTTGCAACTGAACAATTGAAGTCAGGTACTAATGTTGAAAATGTAAGAGATTTATTAGGACATTCTAGTATACAAACAACTTTATCAATTTATCGTCATGTGAGCCTTGATGAAAAGCATGTAGACATAGATCGTTATACTAAATATTTGGAAATGAAAGCAGGTGAAAAGTAAGTTAGAAACAGCCTTCGGCTAGGGTTATTTTGAAGCAATATGCACCATTTTGACAGAATAGGTGTAAAAAAGTACGGCACCATGAACGATGAATGATATGAAACCTAGTAATATCAATGCATTTGTGGTGTCGCTTCTTATTTGATGCATTAGATATATCATCTGGTGTATTTCATTTATACTGTAAATCAGCATGTTTTTATCATATTGCTTATGAATTCATTCAAGGATTCCTTTGCTTCTTTATCACACATTTGCATTAGTTTGTTCTCGAGATATTCAGTGGTACCTCTTTCTGAATTTGCATAGAACATGGACCAATTTTCTGGTAAATAGAAATCAGAATAGATTGGTACTTCTCTTCTATTAAATGAATCAAGAAGATTGAGATCGCTGTCAACAACAACAGCAATTTGCGAGTTCAGATTGTTTTCAATGCGATGTTTTTCAACTTTATCTATTATATTTGCATACATGACATTTTCTGGTTTGGTTTCATTTGTTGCAATCCAGTTGTACTCGTAGGTTATTATTCCATACCCATTAATATTGGAAGGGTCTTTTTCGCAAATAAGCCAACAGGTTGAAGCATAAATGACATCATCGACAGATTTATAACTTGTATCAATTACAACGATTAAATCATACTTTGTAATTTCTGTTATCTCTCTATTTAGTTGATTTGTGCCATCCGATATTGGTTGTGACATGATGATTTTTTCTTTTGTTGTTCCATTATAGACAACATCTCTTCTTGTTAAGGGTAGCTTATGCATAATACCATTATCGGTTTCAATTGATAGTTGCAAGTCATTTGAACCTTTTGAGGATATTACAAACCGTCCTTTACCATTAATATTAGAAGGAATGTCATATCCATATTTGATCTGTCGAGGCTTCTTTTGTACTTTATTTTTCATAATGACCTTTCTATTTATAAAGTTTCTTATTAGATCTTTGGAAATAGGGTATATACTTAATAAGGAGATAGTCCTTCACTTAAAGTTTAGGATGAGTAAAGGCTTCGACCACTGAGCCAGAAAATCAGTGGCCATGTTAAATTTGATGGAAATCTCTTGACAATACTAGAAATTGATAATATCATTTGTATATAATCCTTCACTTAAAGTTTGGGATAAGTAAAGGCTTCGACTACTGGGCCAGATAACCAGTGGTTTTTTCATGCCTATTTTTCCCAATCGGGACTATTTCTAATCTTCTCAGCAGCGTATTGATTATCAAGTAAGTATGCAGTTACAAACTTAGCTGTTCCTTTTTTATCATTTATCCAGATTACTACTACATAATTTTCTTCATTTATAAATGTAACACGCCTTGTGTTATCATAGCTATTCTTTGCTTTATCGTATCCTTTTTTCATAGCAACGGTTGGATCTTGTAAGACATGTTTTATCCAGTCTATTCTTTCACCTCTTATTTTAGAGAATTGATCTTTTTTTGCTGACCATTTCTTTTGTGTTCTTTTATAAAAGGCATGTTCAAATCTATCAGCATAGAACATTACAGGGATGTTGTCATGAGTTAATATTGGACTTTGATTACAATAATGTTGAATAAAATGTTGTTTGTATTCTGCTTCAGTTTCATATTCTATTAAACTAGGAAGTGACATTAACGAGTCCCTCCTTGTAAAACCATCTTGAAAATATTAAACTTCGTACTTGTTTTAGGTGTAGGCTGAATTGCTCGACCAAGGTGCTGTTCAATCCTTTCAACAATGGCTTTCTTTGCTGAAGATGTACCAGCATTACCAAGGTTAAATTTATAGCCTACGGCTCCCATTATTACATTCTGCATTTGCAAAGGTAATGACTCCTTAGAGTTTAAGGCTTGAACTACATCGATACAATCAGAATGACAAGCTGTGTTTAAGATTCTCTTCAAAGAGTGTAATCTAGTGTTAAGTTTATTGGTTTTATAGTCTGTAAATACATAATATGAATTAGCTGTTGAAACCCAATGATATAAAAGTTGGTAATAGAATTTATAATAGCCGAGTTCATGATCAGAATTATTAAATGCGTCATGGTCAATTTGTGTTGCATCTATTACAACATTTCTAAAGTTGATATAATCTAGGGAAAAGAACAAATCGATTAAGTCAATGTAAAAGTCTAATTTATTAGCAGATACATTATCCCATTTTAGTTCACCATATACAGAATGTTGGTCTTTTAATGCTTTAATCTTATCTTTTAAATCAGTTCGCTTATCAGTTGGCAGAGTTATGCCACCAAAGCAAACATATCGATTGTGTTCAGTAATTGAATTACCATTTACTATTAAATCTTGTCTACTTTCATCACAATATATATCATAGTGCATAATAGTCACCTCATCCTTCTACTTTTCTACAAGATTAATTATACACCTCAGCAATTTAAGTTTCAATTTAATGGGAGAAGAAGCTGTCGATAAAGAGATGTATTATGAAAATATTGGTAGTTAAGTATTCTAGGTGATATACTTATAATTGGATAAGTAATTGACGGAGGGATAAGTATGGAATGGTTAGTAGTACTAGTAGTATTAGTTGTTGTTGGAGTAATATATTATTTCAGGAAAAGTTCAAGAAGCTTTGGAAAGAATCAATTAGACAAGGTTATCCCAATCGATAAGGGTCATGTGTCCATTAAAGGATCATCTCAAGAAGAATTTGATATATCAGTCAAGGATGAGAATGGGAACTTTAAATATAAAGTCAAAGATGGAAACATAGTTGGTGTAAAATTACCAAGCAGTGATCAGTACTATGAGTATATGGGGTGATAAAGATGGGGTTATTTGATTTCGGCAATAGCAAAGAAAAACAGATAAACAATTTAATAAATGAAATGAAGTCCGAGCATGAGAAATATGAAAAGGAAGCAAAAAAAGTAAACAAGAGTATTGATTTGAAAGTACGAGATTATAATGATCAAATTCCAATTATCAATACAATTAGGAATAACGAGTTTGGTCCTCAAATAGATAAGCTATATAAGTTCCTAAAGAATTTTGGAGATGTAGGTACTGAAATATCACCATTTGATTTCGTTACTGAGAAGTCAAGAGTTAATCATCATAATGATATGAGTCAGTCAGATGATCATAAGAACAACAGAGATAGTGCTTATACTGATTTTGGTAGTAAAGTAGGCGCAGGAATGGCAGCTAGTGCAGCTTTTTCAGGAGCATCAACTATAGGAATTGTGGCAGCTCCACTTTCAGTAATTTCTCCTTTGGTTATAGCTCCTTTAGCAATAGGTGGGGTCATTGATGGCTTCATGAAGAACAAGGCTAATAAAGATAAAATCATACAATTAAGCAAGCAACTTGAAGAATCAAAGTTAAGCTATAAGAACGACGTTCAGGCTAGAGAACGTTATCGTGAAACAATGGGAGATGCAATAAAGATTGCTGAAATATATAGAGTTAACATTAAATCAATTAGTAGGTCTATTGATGAAACAATTTTGCCAGAGTCAGGCTTAGTGAAATCCTTTTTAATTGCTGAGGATGCTAAGAACAAAATCATATCAAATGAGGAAATAACAGATTTGAGACCGGAGTCAATTACTCTATATAAGAATACTCCATATAATAAACATTATCTATTCGTACATAATACTTTTCATTTCTATAAGATGATAGTTGAATTCTTCTCAAAGCCAATACTAACAACATTGCTTGAGGATCATGTAATATCAGATCAAGAGAAAGAGGATTTTAATAAACAGATTGAATCCATAAATACAAGCTTAAAGCTTGTGCAGGAAAATAGTGTCATGAGTGAGGTGGTTTTAAATGAATCTGAAAGAAGCAGTTAAAGTTCGTCAATGTATGGTTGAATATCAGGATCAAGTATATCTGAATTTGGTTCAACAAGCTAATACGAAGTGTAGAGAAATTCTTCAAGATGATTTAGGAAACCAATTCGTGCAAAATTGTGGAAGAGACATCGCTGGAGAAGTAGTGAGAAGTTACTTTGACACTTCAGACTATTATATTACAGTTGATCAAATGGCGAAACGAATATTTGAGTTTGATTATAGAAATGAGTATGACCCGATTTCAGGTAACGATGAACTAAGAAAGTCAGTATATAATTATCATGACCATAGTTCTTCAACCCTATCAAATATCATAGAAGAAATTGACTCAAATCAAGTAAAGCTGTTTGAAAAAGAAACATATCGTGATAGTAATGGGAAGGAGAAAACTCGTTATGAAGATCACTATATGATTAAAAAGAGAAAAGATGAATATGCTTCAAGTAAGACAGATGGTGATGGCAATATTGTTGATGAGTACACTGGTAAAGACGGAGAGTATGTAACCGACAAAAATGGAAATCATAAAAGGCGTCAAGAGGTTGAGCATACTCAGTCTGTTAACGCTGCTACGTACAATCAAAAGTATCTGAAAGAAAAAGGTATTTCAGAACTGAAAGAAATGCTAAACTCAGAAGATAACTTTGCAATGATGGATAAGTCTGCTAATGCATCAAAGGGTGATGTGAAAGTATATGATAATAATGGCAATGACATAACACATCGTGCCACACCAGAACAGTTAGCAGATGCGGTCTGTGAGAGATGGGAAACAGATAATGGTGGTACAAAAGTAGAAAACCTTCAGGATAAAGGCTACTTGAATGAAGATGGAAAAGTTCCTAAATCTGTAAAGAAGAAGCTTGTTGAAAATATTAAGAAGTCTCAAAATGCTGAAAGTGAGGTAATTCTAAAGAATGCTGATTATAAGGCGATAAGTAAGGACGCAGTCAAAGAAACGAAGGCTTCACTAGGCAAAATAATTTCTGGTCAGCTTATCTATTACGGGGCACCACCATTGTTTTATGAAGTTAGAAAAGCCTTAAAAGAAAAGAACAATGGCTTAGATGATGTTATTAATAAGATTGGACGAGCAGGTAAAAGGATTGGCAAGTACCTATTATCAAAAATGACGCAAATCTTTAGTAACGTTGCATTTAACTCCCTTAAGAAGTTAGTCAAAACATTCATGGATATATTGATTAACATGTTGAAGGCAACAGTGAAGAAGATGATGAGAATGGCAAAAACTATAGTAATGTCAACAATTGATGCTGTTAAAATCATAGCTAATAAAGAGTCATCAAGAGCAGAAAAAGCAGATGCTGTTACAAATTTGTATGCAATTGCAGTTACAAATATTGTAGTTGAAGTACTATTTGAGTTAATTGAAAAGGGTGTTAAGCTTCCAGAATGGTTATTAAAGCCTTTGCAAATACTTACAAGTGTTGTATGTACTAATGCGACAATGTTAGTACTTCAAAAAGCAGATTTGTTTGATGTTAGACTTGGCTTCAAAATCAATAAGATTCGTGATGTTTTCACTGAGGCTAATTTAGAGTATAATTATCAAGTAAAAATGGCTTCAGAGTACACCAATGATGCGATACAAAAGATGATTCAAGAAGCTAGAGAAGATAGTATTAAAGTATATAATAATCTTATTGAACTCAATCCATATGAGAATGATGTTACTAATGATTTGAAGAAGGTTGCAGATATGTTCAACATGGAAATTGAGTTTGAGGATGAGTGGTTGAGATTCATTGGATTATCTACGGCATAACGATACTAAATCGATACTATTATTCAATGAAGCCACAAAAAGTCTCATAGAATGTAAATAATAGATAAATTGAATGTAGTATTTCCAACATGTTGAAAGTCGTATAATGATATCAGCATAGAGTGGGAATAGCGTAAAAAAACCCTTGTAAGTGTTGGAAACGCTGTAAAGTTGGTGCAGAAAACAGCCTCGTGACTCCATTTTGACTCACTTTTTGAAGGAAAATATAATCACGAGAGAAAATAAGAAGCTGTTGTAAGTATGAATATACAGTTATTCTATCAGTAAATAATGCTTGCAGATTGATATTAAAATGATATTGATGAACAATAAAATCTAAACATAAAAAAACAGGTAAACTCCGAAATGAGATTACCTGTTTTTTGTTTTAGTGAAAACTACATATTCTCCAAATTTAACTTCTTCAACTTTATAGCCTGAGTATTCTGTGTTTTTGCTAACTAAATCTGTACCTGCCTTGCTCAAGGACATTGTCCACGAGCAAAGGTTTTTGTTCTCTTGTTTTGCCAAAAGAAGAAAGTTACAATACTAGTAATAACTGAGTATTGAGGTGAATAAAAAAGCACCGCTAAACGTTCTCTCTCCGGCAAGATTGATATACGTAAAGCAGTGCTCAAAAATGTATGATAATAATAGCACACTACGATATCAACTACAACAAAGATTCAAATATTTTTTGTTAAGAGTAAAGAACAATCTTTCTGTCCATACTGTTCTAAGCAGCTTACTGTCAGGGGTTCGAAGAATCGTTACCTTATCAGAAATTCTGGTGAAAAAGAAACCTATAAAGTCAGAATCCTTAAATGTAAGAATTGTAACAAAATACATACCGAACTGCCTGATTTCATGATGCTGTCAACACCGTGCTAAAAAGTTCATAAAACAACGGTCGAAAAGTCCCTTTTTTACCGATCAGAATCTATAGGTGATGAATAGAACCCAGCTTTCTTTTTCTCTTTGATTCTGTAGCTATCACCTTTGATGTTGATGGTTGTTGAATGATGGAGTAATCTGTCGAGTATGGCTGTAGCAATAATCGTATCACCAAACACTTCACCCCAAAGGCCGTAAGTCTTGTTTGAGGTAAGAATCAAAGATCCTTTTTCATATCTGTTTGAGATGATCTGAAAAAAGTAGTGGGCAACTTCATCATCCATCTGTGTGTAACCGATTTCATCGATTACAAGAACATCTGGCTTATTGAATGTCTTGATTTTTCTATGGATTTTACCTGATGCAATACTCTCTTTAATCATGGCGATTAGCTCATGAGAAGTAATAAAGTAGGCGGTATACCGGTGCTGTATCGCTTGAATAGCAAGGGCTATTGCAAGATGAGTTTTACCAACACCAGGTGGTCCAAGAAAAACAACATTTTCATGCTTTTCAACAAAACGCAAGGTCATCAAGTCATTAATCCTTTTAGGATCAACGCTTGGTTGAAACTCAAAATCATAGGTTTCAATGGTTTTGTGAAAAGGTAGTTTTGATAATTTCATATTTGTTTTAATAGCGCGTTCATCTTTTGCGTTAATTTCAGCTTCAAGTAACTTGAGAAGAAACTCAAGGTACGATATACTGTTCTCAGAAGCACTTTCGGAGTGGTGATCATAAACCTCTGGTATATGAATAAATCCCAAAGTATCAAAGGCTTTTATAAGTCTTTCATTCATGAGGGTTTCACCTCCGAATCAATCATGTCATCATAGACCGTTAAAGGTCTGATGTGCACTTTGGAGTCTTTCGTGGGAACAAGTATAGGAGCTTTGGCTGCAACCGTTCGCTCACTTGTTGAAAGGCCTTCAAAGTGTTCTTTATTTTTTGAAACATTATGTTTGCCTAATGTTTTTATATGCGAGCAAAGTAGCTTACCATCAAGAGAATAAATATCAATGGAACCATTAAGTCGGTCTCTAATATATACAACACGTCCAGCATATTTGTGTGGGACACTATAACGATTAGACTGGTAAGAAACAAAGCAGTCAGAAGTGACTTTTCGAGTCATATCTTCAGTAATTCTAAAGTCTTCATCATTGACCGGACTTAGAGGCTCTTCTAATAATCTCTTTGCAGGAACCTCTTTGGTTGTACCATGTAACCGAGTATTTGCGGTGTAGTGCACCCAATGCTTTACCTGATTGTTTAAATCGTCTATGCCTGTGATTTCTTTCAGTCGCGGCCAAAAATTACGCCGTACATATTTGACACCATTTTCAACTTTGCCTTTGCTTTGAGGATGATATGGTCTAGTTGGCACTGGTCTAAAGCCTTGATGTGATGCAAAGGATAAGAATGTTTTGTTAAAACGATCGAGACCACTTGCTTTGATGTTTTTAACAACAGTTCGCATGTTATCATATACGATTGTCTTTGGAACACCACCAAAGTAGTTAAATGCACGTTCGTGACATTCGATAAGGGTTTGTAGCTTTTCGTTTTCTACGAACTCAACATAGATGGCTCTAGAATAGCCCATGACCATTACAAAAGCATGAATTCGTTTTTGTATGCCATTGTGATCAAGAGTGAACTCACCCCAGTCAACCTGTGCTTGTTCACCAGGACCTGTTTCAAAACGTTTATAAGCCTTTTGTTTGCAACGCTTTCGATGAGGGTGCATAAAATCTCTTAGGATTGTTATTTTACCTGTATAGCCTTGATTAATTATTTCATCATAGATGACCATGCCGTTTAGGCAGCCTTCATCCATACGTTTCAAAATATACTCTTTGTATGGATCTAGTTTTGAACCAGTGGTGGCTCTTAAATAAGGCTTATGTTCATCCGAACTTATAACCTTTCTAATGGTTTTCTCAGATCTATTCGTAGCTTTGGAAATATCACTGATGAACATACCCCTGTTACGCATTTCTTTTATCATGTAAAACTCCCCTTGTGTAGTCATTGATTATGCCCCTTTTTAATAAGAGCATACCGTTTATTGTAGGGAAATTTCAAACGGTGTTTATAGGTATTTTAGCATCGGTGTTCACAATATGACAGAAGCCTTATTGAAAATAATTGATTGGGCATTTAATGATACCGAAAAAATAGTGAAATCAGTTATTGCTTGCACTGTTAAAGATAATATACCTTCTCAAAAAGTACTCGATAGAATAAATATGGAGAAGTATGATGAGGATGCTGAATACCTATGGTTCAAATTAGAAAATTCAAAATTGTTATAACCCGTTAATAACTACGCCTAACACGATGATTAGCGACATGCCAGTCTTCGGATAGGGTGTTACACAGAGATGAACATAGGTGTTTGTTTTATAGAGATTGGAAGATGAACAAGGCACGATCGCGAATCACGGAAACGTTATAGGAAATCAAACAAAAGGTAGGGAGGAATATGACTTACAGGATTAAAGCGAAAAGTAGAAAAGGACAAAAAGTTAAAATGGGGATTGCTCTATTACTTATGTCATTAGGTTTTATAAATGGCACTATGAATACATATTATATTTTGATTTATGGGTTGGGTATTATAAGTTTTATAAATAAAATGATTCATAAGGATGAAATTATTTAAATATCAAATAACCAGTTAGTATTTGTGAAATCTAGATCTGAGAATGTTGTTATTCAATTATCTAATGTAAACAAAATCAGCATTAAAACTGAAGGTAACTGGGCTATTCGAAAAGATACATTGATATTGTCTATGACCGATAGTGTAGTTGAATTATTTGTAAGTAGTTTTGATGTTGAAAAGTTAAAGTCTGTAATAAAAGACGTTTGTTTCGATTTGCAAATATCAAATGATATTAATTAGGAAGTGATAGTTTGACTTCCTATAACACGCCGATTAACGCAATGCCCTTGTACTTCAATGAGGGTATTATTTATGAACCAGTAATGGTAAAATATGTATAGATGGTTGAAGATGTTCAGGACACTTCGCGAATCACGGAAACGTTATACGATAATTTTAACTTACAAGTGTAAGTTGATGAATAATGAATGCAATATTTACAAAGATTAGGTACAATATAAGTGAAGAGAGGTGTTGAATATGACATTATCAGAACGATTATTAAAAGAATTTGAAACATTAAACGAGAGCCATAAGAGTGAGGTTATAGATTTTGTGGAGTTTTTGAAATTTAGAGAAGAAAAAAGAGTAGAAAACCTAATGGATGACATTATTGATAATAATATTGAAGCATTAAAGGAGTTAGCTAAGTAATGAAATCGCTTACGATAGACCAAATAATTATATTTCATAAAAAAATACAAATGCTTCTGGTGGAATTCACGGAGTAAAAGACCAAGGATTGATTTAAAGTGCTTTGAACAGATGTTATGCAACTTTTGATGGTGAAGATTTATATCCTACCATTATTGAAAAGATTGCAGTAACAACTGTAAGCCTAGTTAAGAATCATGGATTCGTTGATGGCAATAAAAGAGTCGGCGTTTCGGTTATGCTAATTCTACTATCGTTAAACAATATTGAAATAAAATATTCTCAAGAAGAGTTAATTAACTTGGGATTAGGTTTAGCAAGTGGTGATTTGAATGAAGAAAATGTTATAACGTGGAACAAAGAACGAATTTAGTGATATATAGATTCTTTAAAACCATCGTATAACACGCTGATTAGTGATATGCCCCTCGAGTGATCGGGGGTTCTTTTTTAGATATACATTGGTAAATATATGCAATGTTGTCTATTAATGAGCAGGGCACGATCGCGAATCACGGAAACGTTATCCGAAATTCTTCTACGCAATACATGCATGTTAATTTACATGTAAATATGGTATAATAGTGTCAAGAGAGGTGAATAATATGTTAGCCAAGAATTTAGATTTAAGAGATGCTTTAGACCATATGATTTCGGTATCAGAATTAGGTAGAGGACAAGCTTCGAAAGTTATACAACTTGTAAAATCGAAAAAAGAACAATTTATTGTTGTTAAGAATAATAAGCCAGAAGCAATTATAATGTCAATTGAGGAATATAGTGATTTGATGGAATCAAAAGAAGAATTGGAGTTATTATTACTTGCAACTGAGCGAGCTAATAAAAGTGATTCAAGTGAATATAAGGATTTTGATCAATTGCTTGAAGAAGAAGGAATAACTCATGACGAACTTGACGAAATTGAAGTGGAGATTGAGTGATGTGGAAAGTAAGATTTAGTCCTGAGGCTGAAAGGATTTAATTAAAATTGATAATAGTTTGAAGAAGCAAATATATGCTGGAATAAAAAAAGTAAGTTCAAATCCATTACCACAGAGTGAAGGTGGATATGGAAAGCCACTCGGTAATGTAGATGGAACAGATTTAACTGGATTCTTTAAGATAAAATATCGTGGAATAGGTATAAGAGTTGTTTATGCGATTGTTTGAGATAAGGAAGTAATGTACATTATTGTAGTTTCAATTCGTTCCGATAATCATATTTATAAACTTGCCCAAAAGAGGACAGATAAATACGGCGAGGATATTAATAAGGATATATTCAAGTAAGAAGTGCAGAAGAACTTCGGATAACACGATGATTAGCGACATGCCCTAAGTGTATTGGGGCATAAATTTTGATTACATGATGGTAAAAATATGCAGTGTTGTCTATATATGAGCAAGACACGATCGCGAGCCGCGGAAACGTTAGGTGAAATAACCAAGTCGGTTATATTGGCTATTAAGGAGATAGAGTATTGAATAAATATAATAGCGTAATTGGCAGAACTCAAGATTATAAAATTACTTTGATTAACAATGATAATCTTGAGGAAATTCAAAATTTGTGTAATAACTGTTCTGATTATTACCTGTTAGATAAAGGTATTGTTGCTGATTCGGATGAAGCACAAAAAATGCTTAGAGCAGTTCCAGATGGTAAGAGTTCAAATGATTTGTTTATTCTTGGTGTTTTTAATAAATATAATAGTCTTATTGGTGTAGTTCACATTATCAAGGATTATCCAAAATTGAATGTATGGATGCTTGGTCTATTGTTAATAGATCCAAAAGAGCGTAATAAAGGATTAGGAAGATTGATACATAATGAAATTGTTGATTTTGTTAAAAATAAAAATGGTAATAAAATTAGAATTGGGGTTCTAGAAGATAATAAAAGTGCTCTAAAATTTTGGAATTCAGTTGGCTATAAGTTAGAAAAAGAAACTGAAATGGATAGAGGTAATAACAGAATAAAGAAGATTTTAGTGTTTAATTATAGTATATGATTTTTGACTTGATTACTTCACCTAACACGCTGATTAGCGACATTCCATTCTTAGGATAGAGTGTTCCGTAGTGATGGAGTTAGGTGTTTGATTTATAGAGATTTGAAGATGAATAAGGAACGATCTCGAACTGCGAAAACGTTAGGTGAAAGTTTTGGATAAGAGAATTGAAAGGAATGGTCATAATGTTGAATAGTAAAACTATTAGGATAGGATTATTTTTCATGGTATTGGTAAGTGTTATTACTTTCTTTATGAGTACAAAGAGTAACAAAGATGAAGTGACAGGTTTATCATACGAAATTACTGAAAGTATAAATGTTAAGCTTAGCAACTATTCTGAACACCCTTCAGGAAGATCTTATTCATTGATATTAGCGAATAATAGTGATATGACACTGAAGCATAATGTTGTATATTTGACGTATCCTATAAAGATGAATAACTCAAATGCTGAAAAGTTGAGTACTCTAAAAGTAGTAGCAGATGGAAATAAACTTGATATTTTGTCAGGAGAAGAAGTGATTCTCAATGTTTATATTCCAAATGAAGCGATTGGCAATAATCAAAATCTACAGTTGGAACGACCGTATATTGAGATAATAGGATATATGGAGGAAGTAGTAGATGTAATGCGATTTATGAAATCTGGACCTCTAGAACAATAAATTAGCTCGCAAAACCTTCACCTAACACGCCAGTTAGCGACATTCCTTAGCTGATGACTGAGTGTTGTGCGAGGAAGAACGGTGAGTGGTTAGTTATGGAATAGAGTTGATGGGCAAGGAACGATCGCGAACCGCGGAAACGTTATGGGAAATGCATCGTTTTAAAGAAGCTTGCTATAACACATGTCCATAATAATGTAGTATAATAGTAGTATAGAAGAAAGAAGGTGAGTTTATGAACACTGCCAGAGATTATCTACATCAACTAATTGATCAAATTACAGAAAAGGAAATACCTGAAGCAATAGACTTTTTGGAGTATCTAAAACTCAAAAAAGAAAAAGAAACGTTTAAAGATCTTGAAGATGCAAGTCAATCCAGTATGGGATTTTGGGACAATGCTATTGATGACGAGGTATGGAATGATGTATAAACAGGGTGAAATAGTATTAGTGCCAGTACCATTTTCTGATTTGTCATCTACAAAAAGAAGACCAGTTATGATTTTGTCAAACTCTGATTATAATAAGTCAACTGATGATTTGATTGTAGCAGCAATAACTTCTAACATTCGTGGTTTATCAAATGAAGTATTGTTTGATAACGAGAGTATGGAAGTTGGGAATATAAAGAAAGCATCTTGTATCAGAACAGATAAAATATATACATTATCGAAGCAAATAATTGTTAAAAGTTTTGGTAATATAAAAACTGAAAAGGTTCGAGAAGTGCGTAAAGGCTTGTTAGTTCACATAGCTGACGAAGAATAAAACGATGCACTTCCTATAACACGCCAGTTAGCAAAATGCCCTTCGAGAAATCGGAGGTTATTTTTTGGAGTGATACTGTAAATATATGTATCGATAGTTATTTATGTACAGGACACTTCGCGAACCGCGGAAACGTTATAGGAAATTAAAAACACTGAATGTATTTTGAAACCAGCTGTTGTCTGTTTCGATTATACAATACATATTTATATGGAGGTACAATGCAAAATAAAAATGATTTTGGTTATCACTTAGACAATTTACACAAAGTAGATCCTAAGAAACAGAAAAACGTTTCAATATTTATCGATTTACTTATGGTGTTATTTGGTATTGTATATGTAATTCAAGATACACCTATATTGCTAATCATAATGATTATAGTGCCTTCTCGACAAGGGATTCAACAAATGTTTAAAGGGCAATTGGACTTTAAAAGAAGACGGCGGAAGATGGTGTTTGTTGCGTTATTATATTTTATACCGTTAATATTACTGTATCTCTTGATTGAAAGGTTCTTTCCTGGAGTTGGTTACTTTCTAATATAGAAGCTATCGCTTGTTTACGATCGTGCTTTTAACTTCCTATAACACGCCAGTTAGCAACATTCCCATGTTGGCAATTGGATGTTGCGCGAGGATTTATTGTAAGTGTTTAAGTTATAAAGTGTGGTATATGAACTGGGAACGATCGCGAATCACGGAAACGTTATGTGTAATTTTTTAACTAGATATGATTGGAGGATTGTATATGAATTTCTTATGTATAGATGATTTGACAACAGAAAAGGTAAAGCGCATTTTTAATATAGCTGATAAACTGCCGAGTAATAACGAATTGCTACTTAAAGGTAAAACATTTGTTTTGTTTTTTCCTGAATCTAGTATTAGGACTAGACTTTCATTCGAAAAAGGGATTAAAAGTCTTGGTGGTGAATGTGTATTATTTCCTCCATCAACATTAGATAAACGTGAGGCATTAATAGATGTATCTAATTACATCTGCAATTGGGCTGATGGAGTGATTGTTAGGCATTCAGATTATGAAAGAGTGTGTGAACTTGCAAAAGGTTCAAAAGTTCCTATAGTTAATGCAATGACATCATATAATCATCCTTGTGAGATACTTTCAGACATATATTCTATCAGTAAATTAAGAGAAAATTATATTGATTTGCAATTTACTTTTGTTGGTGGTGGTGGAAATATAGTGAATTCATGGATATCCGCTGCTAAATTATTTGGTTTTGGTTTCAATCATGTATCGCTAGAAGAATATAGAATAAAAGAAGATGATGAAACATATAATTTTACGACATCACTAGAGAGTGTTTTAGGAGAAAGTGATATTGTATTAACGGATCCTTTACCTAAAGAACTAAGAAACGATTCATATTATAGTAAATATCAAATTACATTAGAAAGAATGAAAAAGTGTAATTTTAATGCAATTTTAAATCCATGTCCTCCGTTTTATAGAGGTGAAGAAGTTAATGAAGATGTAATAGACTCAGATTTTTTTGTTGGATATAGGTTTAAGAAGAATCTAATATATGTTCAGCAATCTATTATCCTTAATTGCTTAGGAATTAACCTAGATTAACTCGTTAAAAAACTACACATAACACACCAGTTAGCGACATTCCTAGGTTGGATGATTGATTGTTCCACGGGAAGTTATAGTGATTAGTTAAGTTATAGAGCATGGAAGACGAACAGGGAACGTCTCGAATCACGGAAACGTTATGCGTAATTATTTAGGAGGTATAAGTTGAGAAATAAAGCGCGGATATATAATCATTTAAGTGAGTATAAAAATACAGAATTGAAAGTATCAAAGGATGGTTTATATAGAGAAAATGAATATACTCACATATTGCCTATGGGGGAAGAAAATAAAAATTTCGTAACTTGTTATCGAGATGAAATAATTAATTATGTTAAAGAGAATAATCTTAAACTACATAGAAATTTTCATCATCTTAATTCATCTCAGATATTAGCGTTTAATTTTATAATACCCTTTATACTCGAAGATCAAGTCGATAAATTATTACAATCATTTGAGTTATCTGATTTGAATTATAAAACGATTGAGTTAGAGCGAATAGAGAATCATAAAGAAGGAACGAATTTTGATCTATATATAGAATTAGAGTCAAATCAAAAGATATACATTGAGATAAAATACACTGAAGATAATTTTGGTCTTGCAAAACTGGATGACAATCACAGAAAAAAATATTATCAATTGTATAAAGATAAATTAGTGGATCTAATCAAGCCAGAGTACAATAATGTTGAAAATGTTCTTAAGAACTATCAGTTAATGCGCAACACTTCATACTTAAATTGCTGTAGTAATGACTTATTCATTATGATTTACCCCAAATGGAATAATTCATCTGATAGATCGGCAAAAAAATTTATCGGAAGTATGATTTCTGAGAATATTAGCAGTTGTATCAAAATTGTATATTGGGAAGACATTATAAATAACATAATTGAAACTACTAACGTTGATAAATATCCAAGATTGTATAAGTCGCTATTAGAGATTAATAAAAAGTATTTTGAAATAACCTAAATAACTACGCATAACACGATGATTAGTAACATTCCGTTCTTGGGATATAGTGTTGTTTTATGATTCAGATAGGTGTTTGATTTATAGAAATTAGAAGATGGACAGGGCACGATCGCGAACCGCGGAAACGTTAGATGATGTTTTTATAAGGAGATAGCACCATGAAGAAGCTAATGTTAATCATTATCATTATTCCTATAAGTATGTTGATATTTAATATTCCATATTATGAAGAACATTTTGATAAAGAATATAGTTGCATAAGGTATGTGAATGGTGAAGAGACCTGTGATGATATTGTTGTAAAAATTGAAGGAACTATATCGAGCTATCTCAATAATGAGGATAATGTTATAAGGTATACTTTGCGTATAGACGATGTTGATTATCCTATCAAGGGAGAAAATATTGCTGTTATTCCGTATTGGCCTAAAAGTAAGTCCGAAAGAGGGATATATACCGGAGGTAAGTTGCAATATACTCCAACGAATAAAATTGAGAAAGCATTAGAGTATCGGGAAGATAATTATGAGATAAGAATATCATATAGCTATTTTGATACAGATAAGATTGATACAAGGAATGTATATGCTGGTTTTATTAATTTAGAAAAGGATTATTCTAATATTTGTATTGGATTAATTCCTGAGGATGGTTATGACGCAAAAGAATTTCCTAAGGGAGTGATTACTATAGTATCTGCATCAACATTTGATGAAGCTAGAGAATTGGTAAATGAATTTTGGAAGACGTTGATGTAATTAGAACCTTATAAAAACATCGTATAACACGACGGTTAGCAACATGCTCATTAAGAAGTGTCATAGAAGTTATAGGTGAATTTTGGTTCGGATGTTCGCGCATAGTGCGTATATCAGCAGAGCACGATCGAGTATCACGAGAACGTTATGCGGAAATTAAATCAAAATGTAAGTATTCTTACAAATACAGACTTTTGAAAATGGATAGGAGATATTATGAAAAAAAATATATATATGCTTATTTTAGCTGTATTTCTAGTCACTGGATGTAGTCAAGATGAAAATACACTTTCTGCTAATTCAATAAAAGAAATTGAAACGATAAAATATGGAATTACTCAAACTGGTGATGATATTAAACCTGGTTTACCAATGCAGTATATTATTGAGTCATTTAATGACGCTGGTCATCTAATTGAAAAGTTACATAAAGATTCAGATGGTAAAGTGTATTCGAGAGTCGTAACTACATATGATGAGAATAATAACGAAATAGAGAAAACTGAATATGGGGTTGATAATAGCATAATTGCTGTTGAAATATTGGCATACGAAAAGGGTAATTTAATTAAAATTGAATATTTTTCAGATGGTGAACTCACAAGATATACTGAGTTTGAATACCCAAATGAACAGGAAAAAATTGTGACGTATTATGATTCATTAGGAAGTATAATATTTTCAAATGAGCAATTCTTTGAATCAGAGTTTAAAACCATCGTGAACTATTCTAATGAAAAAGAAAATGTTAAAACTACAAGTGAATATGTTAAGGATGATTTGGGGAATATTATCGAGTTCAAAACTATTGCTGAGGATAATACTCTGATTAGTGAAACTCATTTGACATACGATAAGTTTAATAATGTAATCAAAAATGAATACAGGGATTATTTAGACCCATTAAAAGAAGCTAGAACATCGGATAATATAATTTCTGTATCTGGTAATAGTGAGATTATATTTGAACAAGTATTTGAGTATGACAATCATGGAAATTACATAAAATGCAATGGAATTATAAATGGTGAACTTCATAGTTATGAGGAAAGGGTAATTAAATATTGGAATTAGATGTATTGAGGATTTAATCTTCGCATAACACGATGATTAACGACATTCCATTCTATGATAAAGTGTTGTGTGGATATTAAGTCAGGTGTTTGATTGATATAAATTAGAAGATGAATAAGGAACGATCGCGAGTCATGGGAATGTTAGCTGAAATGATTTAAGGAGGATGTCATTTGGAATTTATTAATAGTCCTGTAGAAGGTATATCATATAAAAAAAGAGTGGGCGCCTATGGTCTACTATTAGATGATAATGACAGAATAGCGGTTGTAAAGACGAAAACAGGATATTTTCTTCCCGGTGGTGGATGTGAAGAATCCGAAACATTAGAAGAGTGTTTAATAAGAGAATTTAGAGAGGAAACCGCATTACAAATTAAAATTGATACGAAGTTTTCAGCAATCTCATATTATTTCTATGCAGATACCTTAGGTTATTATATGGAAAATGAGGGACATTTTTATGTATGTACTACCGAAAAAATTTTAGATGAAAAAACTGAGATTGATCATGAATTACTATGGCTAGAATTTGAAGTAGCAGCCGAATCATTATATTTGGAAAACCAGAGAAGAGCAGTAAAACGTTTTATAAACCTTAAATAACTTCATCTAACACGCCAGTTAACGACATTCCCATCTTTTTAACTAAGTGTTCAGTGGGAATATAATGTTGTGGGTCAAGTTATAGAGTGTGGAAGATGAGTAGGGAACGATGACGAACCACGGAAACGTTAGATGAAAGTTTAGGGTTACGCAGAGTATTATAGTCCAATTAGATTTTCAATGGGCATCTTGAAATTATGTTAGGAGAAATAAGGAGGATAAAATGAATACATATTATAACAAATTTATTCAACAGCATGGTGAAAAGAAATTTATGGTTTTATATACCATTATCTTTGCTATTGTTATGATATTTGTAACTTACGGAACAATAACTATAATTTTAGGGGAAAGTATAGTAATAAGTCGATTACCAATTTTCTTCGTTATTTCCTTATGTCTTGGATATGTTACATGTAGGAATATCCTGAAGAGGCAATAAGTATATTTGCATGAGTATTAAAATAATTGTATACAGTTGGATTTATTGGGAGTAAAAATATATAACATTTAATCAACAAGCGGGAACAAGAAAACCCAAAAACTTCGTCTAACACGCCAGTTAGAGACATTTCAGTGTTGTAGATAGGGTGTTCCACGGAAATTGATAGTGTGTGTTTAAGTTAGTTAGACTGGAGCATGAACATTGAACGACCGCGAACTGCGGGAACGTTAGGTGAAAGTTTAGAATTAATGTAGTGAATAAATATTAAAATGCTGTTGACTAACACCTTAGGTAGCACTGTAAACTTTGCATAGGAGGTGTATTATGCTAATAAATAAAGTATGTAAAGAGACAGGACTTACCAAAAAAGCAGTAGAATATTATCAGCTAAAAGGTTGAATTTCACCGATGATAAATGGTAATGGATACAGGGTGTTTTCCAATTCTGATTTGATAAAATTAAAAGAAATTACTTTATATCGTAAATTAAATCTTAGTATACATGAAATACATCAGGTAATGTCTAGCAATAATAAGAATGTAGAACTTTCTAAGATAAGACAGATGAAATATTCTCAAGCTAAAGCAGCATTATGTAGAGCTAAGTATATAGATTTATTGATTGATGGTAAGGATTATCGAATTATTGCAAAAGAACTAGAAGCACTAGAAATGTATTCAACAATAAAAGAGAAACTGTTGCTTGCATTTCCAGGATACATTGGACATTACCTTTCAATTAGTTTTGGAAAATATCTAAGTGAACCTATTATAACTGATGAACAAAAAGTTTTATGTAATCAAATAATTGATTTTTTTGAAGAGATGGAGCCAATAGAAATCCCCGAAGAATTAGAAAAATATATTAATGAAAATGAGCGTTTGTTTGATGAAGAGACGTTAGAATCTATTAGTCGTAAAGTAGAAGATGCTTATGAAAACTTTGAGTTATATTGGGATACAAATAAAGAATCTATACTTGAATATGTTGATTATAAAAAGACACCTGAATTTCAAGAGTCAATAATTCCTATGTTCTTAGAAGCATTCCAAAATATTTGTAATTCAAGTGGCTATTATGATGTGTTCATCCCCAATATGAGAAAACTAAGTCCAAGTTACGATTCATATTATAAATCAATGTTATGCTTAAACAAGAAATTAAGCAAGAAGCTACTTATAGAAGGGCATAAAGATATATTCGAGGATTTGATGGATTGCATAAATAGAAAAAGTTGAAATAATTAATTCTAAAACCTTCACATAACACGCCATTTAGGGACATTCCTGTCTTCTGGATTGAGTGTTCCGCGGAGAGTTTTAGTGTTTGGTTAAGTTATTAAATATGAAAGATGAACAAGGAACAATCGCGAATCACGCAAACATTATATGAAATCAAGCAAAGGTGTTAAAAAAATGAGTTGCAGAATAAAATCAATGAGTCATAATAAGAGAAAGTTCGAATTAGCGCTTATCATAGTAATAATGACAATAGGATGGATTGGTGGATTAATGAATACACTATTTTTCGTTTTTTATGGAATAGTGATAAGAAATTTTGTAGTCCTAATGTTTAAAAAAGAAGAAGTAATTGAAATATCAAACAACCAATTAATTTATATTAAACATAAATTAGATAATGAAGTAATTGAATTATCCAATATAGTGAGTATTGCGATGAGGCATGAAGGCAATTGGGCTATGTTCAAGAATGTTATTGTAATTGATTTAGTAGATACAAGAATGGAGTTGATAGTCTCTAATTTTGATATGAATGAATTAAAGTTAGTAATTCAAGAAGTTTGTAAACAGTTTCAAATACCAAATGATATTAGTTAAAGGATGATAGCTTGACTTCCTATAACACGATGTTTACTGACATTCCATTCTTAGGATAGAGTGTTGCGTGAGGAAGAAGATAGGTGTTTGACTTATAGTAATTAGTAGATGAGTAAGGAACGATCGCGAATCACGGAAATGTTATAGGAAATTATAGAATGTGAGGTATAGGCTATTGAAGTCAGTGAGAATTAAAAGTTTAAGTTTTAGTGGACATATTTTATATATGTCATTAGGTGGTGGCGTTTGTGGTTTTGTATATGGTGTTATTCAATTAATACTTGTTGCAATTAACTTGCCTTCTTTGTCAGATATGGAATTTGGGATAGTTGTAGGATTACTGTTAGGAATGATAGTATCAGGTTCAATTCTTGGAATGATTTCAGCATTATTTTCATACAAATTATTAAATCGAGTATTAAAGGGTGATTATTTTACAATAATGGCCTCAATAGAAGAGCAAATATAATAAGAGTTTTATAGTCTATAACTTCCTAAAACACGATGATTAGCGACATGTCCGTCTTCGGACAGGGGGTTGCGTTGGGATTTACATAGGTGTTTGATTTTTAGAGATTGTAAGATGAACAAGACACAATCGCGAACTGCGGAAACGTTATGTGAAAAAATTAGACTTTATAAACAGAGAAAGCAGGGATTTTATGAAATTAAAAGAAACAGCCGTATTAGGAGTATCTATAATAGTTGGATTTTTTGTATTAGGTTTGATGTTGAGTTCTTCTCTAAATAATATAAGTACAGAATTATCATTAATGAATAATAAGATTGTTGAAGAGATGAGCGAAGATAGTACTAATGATCTATATCGTTACGAATTAATATCCGCTAATGATAATAATATACTTTTATTTGATTCAATGACAGGTGAGTATTGGAGAAAATTCATAAGTCCCAATAGTGGACCCACTGATTGGCAAAAACAGATTGGTCCAGATTTTTCTAAGGAATAGTTGTACTCAATCAAGTCAAATTCATCACATAACACGATGGTTAGCAACATGCTCATGAGAAGGTGATATAGATGGTTATAGGTGTATTTTGTTAGGATGTTCACGCACTTGTTCGTTTATTAGCAGAGCACGTCGCGAATCACGGAAACGTTATATGAAATAAACTAAGAGCATAAGTGGTTTAAAAGGAGTTGCTTGTATATGAAAAGTGTAGTCAAATTTGTATTGTTATTTGTTATAATTGCTGCTATTTTATTATTTACATTGCCTAAAGAAAACACACGCTCTCTTGCTGAACTTTATGATTTAGATGAGAATAATCAGATTGAAAGAGTTTTACTGCTTCGTTATTCAGAGGTCAATCTATTAGATCCAGAATGGGAACCTGCGATGCCAGAACCACAGATTGAAATTAAAGTTGAACAAATAATCCCATTTTATGACTATTTACGACAAGTGGAAGTCACAAAAGTTAAATCTGTAATGAGTATAGAAGTAGAAAAACTCCCGACATACAACATTTCATTTGGATTTAAAGATAGCAACACTAAATCTAATTTTGGGATCGAATTAGGAGAACATTACATACTAGTAAGTAACAAGGGTGAATTGAGCGGAATGTTTAAACATAACTTAACTGATAAAAAATATATAGAGTTAGTAAATATATTAGAGGAGTGCATTGAGTAAAACATCTTAGTTTACTTTCAATAACACGCCAGTTAGCGAAACACCCATGTTGTAGATGGTGTGTCGCAGTAGATTTTATAGTTGATGACAAATTTTAGAAAGTGATTTATGAGCACACCATTGGTGTGCTCTTTTCATCTTTGATTAATACGTGGCATGGCTGCTCTTTTATCTTGGCGGTATTTAGAACCAAATTCTATACGTTGGTAACGCACTGTCACGGTAAGTAATTGAGATATTAAAAATTGCTTAAGTTATAATGTAAATGCTATCCATTATATTCAATTAAATGGTAAAATGTTATTAGAAGAATAATACATAGAAGTAAGTAATAATGAAGAGCCTTAAATGAAAAAGTAAGTTCCGCATTAGAGGACTAAACGGAAGTTAGTCTTGCAAAGAGGAACTTACCTTTGCAAGGGCAATTTTATATACTAATCATAGATATCTATCCTGTATAACAGGAGATTCACTATGTTAGAAAAACCAAATACAAAGGGTAAGCATTTAACAATTCATGATAGAACATATATTGAGGATGCTTTAAATATTGGCCATACCCTAAGAGAAATGGCTTTGCATTTAGGGAAAGATACCACCACTATTTCAAAGGAAATCAAAAGAAATAGAGTTTTCAAGGAAAGCAAGTTTGAACTTAAAGGTGGTTGTTCAAATCGCAGGACATGTCAAAAGAAACATCTTTGCAACAAAGAGTGTAATCGTTTATGCAAGAAATGCACGACACTAAACTGCTTCAGATTTTGTGCTGATTTTACAATAAAGGATTGTCAGCAAGTAAAGAAATTTCCTCATGTTTGTAATAGCTGTGAAACTAAAACAACGTGTAAGTTGAACAAGTACAAATACAGTGCTAAAGTTGCTGATTCAAGTTATCAGGAGCAATTAAAAACATCACGAAACGGCATAAATATAACGAGAAGTGAACTAGAAGCTTTAGATAACTTAGTATCCCCACTTGTTCATAAAGGACAGCCAATAAACCATATATATGCCAATCACAAAGAAGACATCAAGTGTTCTGAGCGTACACTATATCATTACATCGATATGGGGCTTCTAACAGTAAGAAACATTGATCTGCGAAGAAAAGTTAAATACAAACCAAGAAAGAAAAAGAAAAAAGGCATTAAGAAAGCAACACACCGTGTCGGTAGATCGTACGAGGACTACTCTGCTTACATCAGTGAAAATCCGCATCAAGAAGTTATACAAATGGATACTGTTATTGGCAAAAAAGGTGGAAAAACATTGTTGACACTCTTTTTTACAAACAGCTCCCAAATGATCTGTATTCTACTAGACAAGTGTACTCAAGACTCCGTTACTAAAGCTTTTGATAAAATATATGATGATATTGGTCCAGAGCTTTTCAAATCAACTTTCCCGATATTGTTGACAGATAACGGTTCTGAATTCCTTGATGTTGAAAAGATTGAGTATGATGCTGATGGCAAGCGCAGAACAACGATGTTCTTTTGTGACCCAATGGCCTCATATCAAAAGGCACATTTAGAAAAGAATCACGAATTCATCCGCTATGTAATTCCAAAGGGCACATCAATGGACCATTTGTCACAAGAGAAAATAACTTTGCTTATGAACCACATAAATAGCGTTTCTAGGAAAGGTCTAAACAATACAACACCTTACAAACTGGCTCAATTACTAATAAATAAGCAGGTGTTAAAAGCCTTTTCATTCAAAGAAATACATCCAGATGATGTTCATCTAAAAGAAGAACTGCTAGATTCAACAATCGTTAAAAAGACTTTATTAGACATTATAAAATAAAAAACCAACTAAAATAATGGATAGATATCGCCGGAAGTTAATACTGCAATAAATAGACCGGCGGAATTTACCTCTGCAATGGACTTTCCTGTGGTCGTTTTCCTATGCGAAAAAACTATTATTATTAGTTGATTTAGATTCATTATACATATTTTTGTGTGTATTATATAGATATTTTTGATTTAAAAACTGCATTTAGTCTTGCAATTGCAAGACTTACAAAAAAGCGGAAGTTAGTTTTTCATTCAAGCTACAATAAACACTCCTGATGAAAACATAAAAAAAGCTTATCTCATATTGGAGAATAAGCCCTTTTGATTTAATCGCTTCCTGAGTAACGTTTCTCTTAATTTTATGTCTTACTTTAGACTAAATTGATGTATCAAGTCTTTAAGCATATGTGCTTCTTTTGTTAATTCACTGCTCGAATCAGAACTTTCTTCAGCAGTTCCTACATTTGTTTCGACGATTTCAATGATATGGTTGATACTTAAATCAATCTGCCTCACCGCTTCAGCTTGCTCATTTGAAACCCTAGCAATCCCATCTACTTTTTGAGTGATTAAATGAGCACTATCCAATACAGAATGTATATCTTTTGCTGCAGCATCAGCAATTAACATACCTTCTTCAATTGCCTTTAGTGATGCTTCAATAAATTGAGTTGAGTCCTTGGCCGCTTCAGCACTTTGATTTGCTAATTTCTTGACTTCCTCCGCTACCACCGAGAAACCTTTCCCCGCTTCTCCTGCGCGTGCTGCTTCAATAGAAGCATTCAAGGCCAAGAGGTTGGTCTGCTCTGCAATACCATCAATCGTATTAATTATTTTGCTGATTTTCTTAGATGTTGTATCAATCGTATCCATCGCAGCAACAACTTGCTGCATTTTGTTGTTTTGCATAGATATGCTATTTGTGACTTCTTCTACCTCTTTGCTGATTTCAACTGCACTTGTAGCATTATTGGTTATATGTCCTGTAATATCAGTAACAGTTGCAGACAACTCCTCAATAATCCCCGCTTGTTCCGTCGCGCCATCAGAAAGTACACGGGCTGTTGATTTAATCTGATCTGCACCGCTTTTTACATTTCTTGAGACATCTCCAATTTCATTTAATTTGTCGGACATTTTTGAAGTGAAATTATTAAGAGACAACTGGATATTCTTAAAGTCTCCCACAAAATCCTCTGAAAACTCAACATCTAAATCTTGATTTGCCATCTTGCTCATAACGATATCAATATCATTGATATAAGCGCCAATATTTCGAATCGCTTTTCTCAAACTTTCAGATACTTGCCCTATTTCATCTTCAACATCATAGTCTATTGATACATGTAAATTCCCCTCTGCTATCTCTTTTGAAACACTTTCAATCTCAAGTAATGGCTTGACTATGCCTGCAATGAGACGTCTACCAACAAATAAAGCAATAATTGCAGATGCGACCGAAAATAATATTAACAGAAGCGTCGCGACAATGCGTACAAGCAAACTACTCTGATACTTTTTAGTTGATGCATCATCTGCCTGGTTACCTATAGAATCCAATGAATCCGCTAGAACCTCAGAGACTTCATCGAAGGTTGTTGTAAAATACTCAATTGCACCCGCAGAATCATTCCCGTCAACCATATCGAGCATTGTGTATGCACTTTTTTCGAAATCGCTAAAGGCTAAGATTAAGTTCTTCCCTACATCAGGTTCATTCAAATTAATACTTATCGTATCAACCAATCCCCTTATTTTTTTGAATCGTTCATTAAAGTTCTCCCTTTGGGATTCCGTAACTTCTGCATCATTACTTATCGTCGCCCATAGCAGTCTTTTATTGATAGTCTGCACATCTTTTCTGATTTCCATTTGAGACTTGGTCGTTTCATATTGCACCTTATAAAAAGTTGTCATATTACTCCCTATTATTTGAAAACTTATAAGTGCAAATAGCGATGATGAAATAATAATAGTGACGAATAACTTTAGTACCACTTCCAACCTTTTAGAAATTTTCATTTTTGATAATTTTAACATTATACTCCTCCTGTTTATGCTATATTCTTACCCCCATAAGATATTTTTGCTTCATGATACGCACCCAACCAAATCTTTGACCTCCTCCTCTCTTTGTAGCAATAAAAAAAGCCAGCACAAAGAATATACTCTTTGCGCTGACCTTATACATAACTTGAATTAATTCCATTTTTTGTAAACAATCAGTTCTATTCTACACTATTCGATTATAGATATTATCTCTTTCACATGACACATTATCATTTCTGCACTGTCTTGCCCCTCAATATCGAGTTTCAAGTATGTACCCAAACATAACTCAGCGATGCCATTACTAAAATATAGTTCGTTTAGTGTACTATAAATCTATTTTTTTGTCAATTTTGCTGAACGGTTGACGGAGCAAAGGAATCCAATTATTCATTTTACTCTTTGATTCATTATACAACTCTCTCTCCTTGAATCCATACTTCCTTGACATTAATGGTTTGTGCCAAGAGAAGCACTTTATGAAGAAGATCTTCTGGGTGTTTTTCTTCATAAAACCGTGGAATGTTCTCTTTCGTATTGACTACCTGGGCATCGAATATATAGCCTGCTTCCAGTTTGCCTAGTGGCAATCCAAGGGCCTTTCCACCTGCGACTGTCGCCATATAAAGCGCATTGTTCAAGGTTAAGGCTGAATTTTCTCGCCCTCTAAGATCTTTCGATAAAGCTGGATCGACACCATCTTGTAGCATCTTAGAGGAGATGACAGCCTGACGAATAGCGTGATACATACTAGGACTATATCCACCGGAAATATCAGTAGCCAGTCCAATATTGATGCCACGTTCTTTAAACGCTTTCACTGGAAGAACAGAATTAGCAAAATAGGCATTTGATAAGGGACAATGTGCAATCGTCGATCGACCTTCAGCCATAATGTCTATATCATCCTCTTCTAAAAAAGGGGCATGTGCAATAATCGACTTCTCACCTAACACTCCAAATTTATTAAGAGCAATCGCATCGTTCATGCCCATTTTCTCTTTGACATATTGATGAGCCCAGTCACTTTCACTGGCATGGGTTTGAATATGTATATCATATTTTTTAGCGAGCTCTCCAAGCCCTTTTAAACTTTCATCTGTACATGTCGGAATAAACCTCGGTGTAATTATAGGATAAACCTTCTGCTTGTAAGTCCCTTGCAATGCTAGAACCGCATCAATGAATTTTTTTGTTGCTTCAATAGAGGTCTTTGAATCCTTGTCCATATAATAATCAGGACATCCAGCAGGCTCATCCATAGCCACTTTACCAACATATCCCCGCTGCCCTTTCTCCCCACATATCTCTGCAAGAAGTACAGACGGCTCGTGATCAACCGTAGCAAAATACACTGCAGAAGTTGTGCCATTTTTTAAGGTTGTCACTACCACATCGCTATATACCTCCGCCGCAAAATCAAGTCTCTTGAACTGAGCTTCCAGTGGAAATGTATAGTCATTTAACCAAACTTCCAAGGGTCTATCTAATGCGGTCCCCGACTGAGCCCACTGTGGCCCATGAATATGCAAATCTACAAATCCCGGCAAAAGAATTTCATCCTCTTTTAGAACTTTTAGCTGACTATTTAACGCATATGTTTTCTGCGTTTTTTCAAAGGCTGCATCATCCTCTTGTATAACTTTTTCGATAATACCGTCTTCATTAATACAAATCAGACAATTATGTAAATATTCCATTTCATCAAATGATTTGCTGTAGTAGCAATCCCCTTGAATACATATGTTATTTTTCATCCATAACACTCCTTATTTTCTCTTCGCTTCCCAACACTGGGAAATACTAAATAATTCATTTAATATATCCGACAATTCCTCAGGTGTTTCTTTCATCCCTGTTTCAATCCACTGAGTCAAAACGCTCCACATTGCACCGGCGTAAAATTTAGCTGCGTAATTTTCTGCACCAGTCTCAAATCCCATATTTGTAAATACTTCATTTTTTTCCTGTAACTGCTGAATTTGGTGGTGAAAGGTGTTCAATAGAATCAATTGATTGCTCTGATGTAACAAAGATACAAATTCTTTTGCGCCGTACCACAATCTAAAATACACAAGTGCCATTGTACCACTGCATTCTTCTACGTCTCGTAAAATGTCATCAAAAGAAGCGCTTACCAACTCATCTATATAGTGGGCAATTACATCTTCTTTTGTTTTAAAGTGCGCATAAAAGGTTCTCCGCACCAAGTCTGCCCGCTTCATTATTTCACTAATGGTAATATCCTCAAATGCCTTTTCTTTCATTAATGCCAGCAATGCCTCTCGAATCATTTCTCTCGAACGAATGGCACTTGCATAGAGTTCCCTTTTACGCGTCATAAGTCACACTATCCTCTCACCTATGTCAATCTCTCACATTTTCACAGATATGTGTAAGATTCCTCATTTCTATTGACGTTTATCTTACAGTTTATTATACTTCAAATATAAAAGTTGCACAAGTGAGCATTTTTAAAAGAGGCGTTTATCATGACTACAGAATTATACTATTTTACAGCACAGGCAATGGGTTACACATCACAAAATCCATCCAAAAGAAACTGATTGAGAACAATGAGAATGTCACACGCATAGCCATTAATACACTTGACTTAACGAAACCCATCACAACAACAGCGAAACACATTGGGATTATATACCCGACTTACGCTCTAACGGCCCCTGCAATCGTAAAAGAATTTGCGAATCGACTACAGGTATCAAGCAGTCCCTATGTATTTTTATATGCACACTGTGGTGGCGGTGCTGCAGCTGATTCAATTTATTCCATCAACAGGATTCTTTATGATAATGGCATCCATGTTGCACTTAAAGAATTGATGTATCGCTAATAAAATGTCTGATTATGTTGAATAGATTTCAAAAAAAAAAAGCTTATCTCACAGTCGAGAATAAGCTTTTTTTCATTTTATATAGCTATTTACTATTCTATTACTGACGTCTCAAGATCTGGTGTCACTATCTCCTTTTGTAGTCCATAGCTATAATACTCACCATCTAATGCGATATTTAGATTAACAGTTACGCCTTCTGATGTAACCATCAGTTCGATTTCTGTGTGTTGAACTCGAATAACGCCATCTTGAACAACATAATCTGTCTCAATAGACGGAATTTCAAAAGTCACACCTTGAGATGCCATTTCTGTCTTAAATTGTTCGTAAACAGGTAACCCAACATACTCATCAACAATCTTCTGTATATCATCTTCAGTCATTCTCAATGAATAAATCGTACCATTAGCCAATTCTCTCTTTGTCATCAAATCCGCTACTGGAGCAATCATGCCCATGTTGTTTTGTTCCATTGGATTACCAGTGTACTCAAACATGTCAGAAGAAGTTAACGTTTCAGCATCCCACTCCCCATACATAGGGTTAAACATGTACATCATATTATCTTTTAAGATTAACTCAATTCCATCAAAAGATTGCTTCATTACATCGCCTGCATCAAAGCTCATATTCATGCGCATTTCCATTTCTTCTTTCGGTAAATTCACATAGCCATTCATGTACAGCTGAGCAAACATTCTTCTAATATCAAGTGTATTAGGTTCATCCGTTTCTGGATAATCCATATTTGCTATGATGTTCATATTCATATTGAAGCCATAAGGTGTATCTAAAGTTGTTTTAAATGCTTCATACAATTCAGGTTGCTTTTCAGCAAATTGTTTTTCTAATTCCTCGTTCTTAGCCATTAATAATTCAAGGCTCAACTGCTCTAATACAGAGGTTTCATCTGTTGTCTCTACCACTGCAACATCTCTTGTCTCTGCATACGCTACAGATGGAAAAACCAACATTGCCAACGCCATTAAAACTAATAAATATTTTTTCATTAAATTTCCTCTTTTCACTTTTTTTATATTTCTGCTGATTCCAGTTTACACCATTTCGTAGACTCTAAATATTAAAACTCCATTAATTATCACTTCTTATGCAAAAGAAAATAAGCTGTTCACATATCAAAGGAAAGTGGTTTTATCGCTTTTAATAGACTTTGCGTATTTTTGCAACAACTGGGTATATATCTCAGTATAGTATAATGAAAGAAGTGTTTTAGATGATTAACAAAACTGAGACGACCTATTTGTTATCGACAAACTCACCTCTACAGAATGTCAAAAAAATACTGAATAAAACAACCGAAAACTCAAAAGAAAAATTCCAAGAAAATGACCTATCAAAAGTCAAAACAGAATCCAACGAAGATGCTGTAATCAAAAAAGAGATTGAAGACCTGATGGCCTTTGAACAAATGGTCATATCTCATGAGAAGAAACATATGGCAGCAGGTGGAGGAATTGCTAGTGCGCCAACATACATATATAGTTATGGTCCCGACGGTAAAAAGTACATTTCCGGCGGAAATGTTTCAATGCGCGTCCCTAAAGCTGCAACAGCTGAAGATATGATTGTAAACCTTCGTAAAGTTCAAACAGCCGCATTGGCGCCAACCAATCCGTCACCACAGGACATGCAGACAGCTGCCATGGCAAAAGCACGAGAGTCAAGCATTCAAAATGAATACAAAGTAAAACAAGCAAAGGAGGAATATGAGAAGCAACAAGAAACTGGTGACATGATTAAGTTATCTAAGCAAAAAAACATGGATACTTTGGACCGAATGATTGAACAATCTTATGAGAATCCCCTTGAAAAGATGAGCCACGAAACAAAAATGAGTTTTGAAATGGTTATTTAGCAGATACTCTATCTATAAAATTAAAAAACCGCATTTGGACAGGCCAATTGCGGTTTTTTTAAAATTTTACTTAAAGATAATTGTTAAACTCAAGACTTGTTGACTATAGGATATACCTCTACCCTGTTACGCCCATCCGCCTTCGCTTGATATAAAGAGTTATCTGCTTCAACATATAGTTGATCATAAGCCCAATCTTCACCACTCATTTTTACAGTGACTCCTATACTCGTTGTTACTTGAATCAATTGCCCTTCAAAGTTGACTTTGAGCTGGGCAATCTGATCACATAAACTTTCTGCTATAGCTATTACATCATCAATCGTTTTGTTTACAATAAAGACCCCAAATTCCTCGCCACCTAAACGACCAGATTTGATGTCATTATTTTCTTTTTTTAGGAGCACTTCAGAAACCTGTCGCAAAACTTCATCACCTGCCAAATGACCATGGGTATCATTTATAGATTTGAAGTAATCTAAATCCAACATCATAAGAGCAACTTGATCTATTTGGTCATCGTTGTTAAACAAACTGCGTTCATAAGATTCTATAAAGCCACGGCGATTGAATAATCCAGTCAAATTATCTTTTATACTTAATCGTTCTAACTCATTCTTTTGATACACATTTACAACTGCTATTGCAACATAATCCAAAATAATTCTAAATATATTTGTTTCTATTGAGGAATAGGCATTTTTTTCATAACTCTGTATTGTGAACACGCCTAAGACTTCCCCTTTTGCGATTAAAGGTGCGTACATCAATGAATTAACTTTTAAATCATTCTTACCATTGACCGTAACTTTTTCTACTTTATCGACTATATGAGCATACTCCACTCTTAAGTCATTAACAATCAGTTCCTTGTTTTTTCTTACACAAATTGCGCCCAAACTATGTTCACTGTCCAAACAAACACAACGTGTATCAACTTTTTTATTTGCTACAATATAGTGATTGAAGCACAGTTCGTTATCAATTATCTCACCGACACTGATGACATCTATCGCAAGAACTTTTGATAACTGATGCTTTATTTTTAGAAGTACTTCACTTAAATCCGAAAGTGTTGTCAACTCCCGACCAATAGCGGCTATTGTTTCTAATTGTCTAATAGATTGATCATACTGTTCTTGAACGAGTGCTGCCATGGATTCACGGGTTTTTTCCTCGTTCAACTGATTATTGATTTCTATATACCATTTTAGTGATTCATAAGCCTCTTCAGTCTGATTTAATTGCTTTAGGATCTCTGCTTTGTACTTCAACACTCGTAACGCATACCGTTTATTTTCTAATCTGGTCACATGATTTTCAATGTAGTAAATCTCATGTAGTGCCTCATCATAACGTTCCATCAATGTATAAACATCAATGAGTTCCAAAAATGCATTCAATTTATTATCAATGTTTTCAGAGATACCAGCTAGTTCGATTGCTTCTTTTAGCTGATCGGTTGATTGAACATAGTTACCATATAACTTATCAATTCTCGCCATGCCCACAAGTGAGTTAAGTTGTGGATTGGGCTCATGTTCTAAGACCGCATATTCTACAGATAACTTGTACTCAGCACGTGCTTTTTCATAAGCTTCCTTTACAACATACAGATCCCCTAAATTCGTGTGACAATATGCTAACATCGACAAATCTTTAACTGACTCGTAATACTCCTGTGCTTCAGCTATAAATGCAATGGCTGTATCATAATGACCTAACTCAAAGTTAATCGTGCCAATATTCATTTTGATACGCATAATTTCATCAGAGTCCTTCAGTTCTTCAGCTAATTCTAATTCCTTCTTTGAGGTATGAACACCAGTCTCATAATCACCAATATGTTCACAATGATAAATGCATAGGATATTATAATATCTCATTTTGCATCTGATCTCCATTTTATCTATATCATGTCCTTTTTCAAATTCATTTAACCGTTTATAGGCCTCTTCATATCCACCAAAGCTCATTTCTCTTAAAAGCGATATCAAAACTGCTTCATATACACCATCAACATACTTTATCTCTCTAGACATTTGAATGGTTTCCTTATTATATGCATCAAAATTAAAAGAGCCTACATCCTCTTTCGTATGTTGCTCATAACTGTATTTATTTCGGTCATCAATGATATGTTTGTCAGTTATCTGATTCATGGCGTCCCCCGTAAACAATCCATTTAATATCCATCAAGTTAATCAACACAAAAGTCCTCCACATAGTAATTAATATACGCATTAACTACTGCGGAAGACTTTATTTTTCATCTGATTTTACTTGTTTTTCTGACTTAGTTTCCTGAGATACTTATCTTTTAATTTACTCTCATTTTCAAGACTGATTATTTTTCTCTGCAAATCCCCTATAAAATCTCTCGTTACTTTAACGCCACCTCTTACAGCGATTTCATCATGACTACTCATTTGATCAAGCCACTGATCTATTGATTTCTCTCTCAATTCGTTAAATGTATTATCTTCTTTACCAAACATTTTTTCGTCCCCTTCATCTCCTGGTTAATTAAGTACATTATAACATACTTAAAAAATCCTAAGGGGATTTAGCTTTTTTATATGCCTTCCCTGAGACGAAGGCGTATTTATTAAATTTACTTACTTCTGTAGTTTCATAAGAGGCTTCTTCAAGTGCCTGTAAAAAATCTCTATTCAAATGACAACCGCTGGCTAGGTGTTTCCAGACTGGTGTCAGTATATTGAATAATCCTTTCATCGGTTCCTGGGCTGGTAATACGTGTTCAATAAAAATAATTTGTCCATCATCTTTTAAAACGCGTCTCAGTTCACTTAGTCCTCGTTGCACATTTTTTACTGAGCAAAAAACAAGTGTCACTACAATGGTGTCAAAAATTTTATCACCATAAGGAATACTTTCAACGTCTATCGCCTTAATTTCGTAGCTCAACGCTGCATTTTCTAGTTTTTTATGCAAAATAGGATCAATGATCATATCCGACAAAATGATATGTTTCACTCGCTCAGGATTATAATACTGCAGATTCACACCAGTACCCGACCCGATTTCTAGAACCTTTCCATAGGCCCCTGGTATCAGATCTACTCTATTTTGCCCTAATGCTCCCTGCTCAAATATACTCATAAATGTATCATATATAGAGTTCATACGTCACCGCCTTAATGCTCATTGACATATATATACCCCTCAATAATATTGACTACACCTACAAACTGCTTCTTTGCATAATTCTATCAAGTATTTCATCACCAAAGACACTGAGGCCTTCATCGATTTCTTTGATCATTTTCCCTTTCCTTTTATTCAAGCGACCGGTTACCGTCACCAAGTTATTGCTATGTTTGCCATAGAATAGACAATCAAATGGCTCCAATGCTTCCAACAGGTGCTTTTCTTCATATAACATTTCTCGTTCAGTCGGTTCAATAAATTGACCACAGTCTCTTAAGACTTCGAGTTGACTGCCTGGGAACACAGCCGTTGGAATCACCGATATCATTTTTGGTTTCACTTTGTTGAGTAGTGCTGCTGTTGTATGAGCATGGGCTTTACCACTGCCTTTACCTGCAAGACCTAACATAAGCAAAGCGAAAAAATCAATCCCTGCATCATTTAGTTTTTCCATTTCAACTTCTGCTTCTACAGCGGTATACCCTTTATTCATCAGCTTTAGAACCTTGTCGTCTCCCGACTCAAGTCCGACATAAAGTTCATTGTAACCAAGTGCACGTAATTCTTTTAATTCGTCAACAGACTTATCTCTAATATTTTTAATATTCGCATAGGTAGATATCGTCTCCATCTCAGGGAAATAGCGTCGAATCATTTCCCCTATTGCTTTTAGCTTTTCAAAGCTTAATACAAATGGATCTGCATTTTCCAAGAAAATTCTATCCAAATGATTATACACTACACGAGCTTCTTTTAGGTCCTCTTCCACAAGACTTAAATCATCAACTTTAAAGGGCACATCCTGATACATGGTGCAAAAGGTACATTTATTGTGTGAACATCCCTGTGTTACCTGCAATAATAAAGTAAACGCCTCCAAGGGGTGACGATAGACTGGTCCAGAGTAGTGCATAGTTGCCTCCAATTCATTGTTTTCGATTTATTCTTGTGAAAAATTATATATATTAAACGATGTATCGTCAACGCTTTAGCAACATTTCAGTATAATAAAGCAATATGCTTTTACCCTTGCAAAAAATTCTAGGAAATCTAACAAAAAAGAGATATAATCGTACAATAATATTAAGGCAGGTTTTCTATGGACACTCTCAAAGTATACATAAAATCATATTTATTCTACGCCATCGCCGCTCTTGGGGTCAGTCTGACCATTCGAGCCAATATCGGTATCAGTAGTTTTAATTCTATGAATTTATCGATTTCTACTGTTTCTGGCATTAAAGTCGGTACCATGACCATAATTTTCAATACGCTTTTCCTTGTAGGCTATATGCTCCTCACTAGATTTAAGTTCAAGTTTAAATATTTACTTCAAGGACTATCAGTTCTTATGTTTGGCCTATTTATTAACTTCTACACTTATCATATATTAAATCATTTGGTCATCTCATTTTACTTCCAACGAGTTTTACTGGTTATTGTTGGTACGTTAACCGCCGGAACCGCTGTCGGCATGGTGCTGAATTATGACAAGATAGCTTTTCCAATGGAAAGTTTTTGTGTTGAACTCAGTAAAGTAATTGGCGTTCAATTTGTCTTTTTAAGGTATGGTGTCGATGTGATTTCTGCCATCGTTTCACTATTGATGACATATATGTATGGGCTGCCGTTATTTATTAGAGAAGGTACCATTATAAACATGACATTACTCTCGTGGTCAATAAATTTTGCTAAAGAAAAGTTAACTATAACCGAATACAATTAATATCAAGAAAAAAACCGGAAGACCTAGTCTTCCGGTTTTTCGCTTTATTTTCATATTATTATATTTCTACTCATTCAATAAATCCAATATCTCCATTGGCTCAACACCATTAAGTAGCATGTGTACTGGAGTGGATCCCAAAAAATCCAGCACCCCTTCATCAATAAATATAGCCGATTCCTCAGGTATACCATATATTTTACCAAGATCGTAATTCCGCTGGACACTTGCGATTCTCTCGCTAATTTCATCTTGGTAATTGGTGTCTACGCTTATACCTTCAGCCAAGTTCAAGCCATCATATACAGTGCCATCTTTCGTTGAAACCTCACGTGTTAATATACTGTATCTGGACAGGTTCAATGCACCAGCACTATTTCCGATCAGAACATTGTCATACTTCTCTAACGCCAAATCAATTGCCTTAGCTTTTACAAAAGACATTTGTTTGACAGGATTCCCATCCATCAGATATACAACATCAGCTTCTTCGATAACAGTAGCCGTCCATTCAATTTCACTGTTTTCATTTAATAACATTGACTGTTGAAAAACTATATCAATAGCTGCAAAGGCCATTAATATCTCATCCATTTGATTCAAGGATAGTTGACTGTCTTCATATAGTCCTGGAACAAAGACAATTCGGTTTCTTGTTACTATATTCTTTTTTAAAGACTGTGCTACTTCATCTGAAAATTTAGTACATCCACCCAATAAATAAATCATCGTTAGCCCCTTTTTACTCTCTCAAAACTTCTTATTAGCTACTTAAAATCATATCATATAGATAGAGGTCATACTTTAAATTACTGTTAAAATAAGAGCAGGTCGCATCGAGCGACCATGCACCTTACTCATTTCCTGCGGAAACTCGGCCTAAAAGTGGTGTGAAATTATTCGAACTTTCACACCACTTCAAGTATTCATCTATTAACTTTCTAAAATCTTCACAACACCATTGTATCCATCTATCTCCAGTAAATCGCCATCCTTAACGATATCCATTATTCCAATAAGCCCACTGACGCATGGAATGCCATACTCTCTGGCAATGATTCCACCATGCTGAAGCGGTCCACCAATTTCCATAACGACACCAGCTGCATTAATAAAGATAGGGGTCCAAGATGGCTCTGTGTTTCTTGCAATAAGAATTTCACCTGGCTCGAGTGGTTTTTCATATGGACTTCTTAGTACTTTTGCTACTCCTGTAATCTTGCCTGGCGCTATCGGATCACCTACAATGTCTCCATCACTGACATTCAGCTCTGGTTTATGAATTTTTCCCCGACTATCTATGACGAGTGGCCACTCTTTTACATGAGCTACTTTTCGATAGCTTTCAAGATTTTTCTCCCTAGCTGCCATCATATCAAAGTCAGTTTCTTTCTGTGCTCGATCGATCTCACTGACATGTAAATCAAAGATTTGATAGGCTTCTTCCAGACGTCCTTCTTTTACCCAATCCTCTGCCATTTCAAGACACATATTGTGTAGCATTGCCAAAATGTAGACTATGATGTATTTAGGATGTTCTCTGTAGCCGAAGGTTTCTTGATATTTTTTTGCGGCTCTAACAAACTTCTTTTCTTTCCCTTTTGCTTTCGCTGCAATTAACAATTTGTCATAAGCTGCTTTACGTTTTTCTTTAACTTGTAACAATTGATTGTCATGGATATTGATATCCACTAATTTATCATATAACATCCCGACGTCCTCGTACACACGTCTAGAAGCGACATCTATTTCCCGCATACCACGCACTGCATACTTTTCCATAAACGCATCATAATCCGCCAAAAACGCTGATGATAATGCTCTTGTCTTACACTTTTCCACGAACGCCTCTCTCGATTGAATCGACTGAAATTCATTGTAACTGGCTAGTTTAAAGAGCAAATGCCCCATGGCACTTGTGGGATTCCCATCAAGGTCCATAGCAAGGGCGATAATTTCCTTTTCTATGTCCTCCCCTTTAAACATCTTTTTTATGCTTTGCTGTGCCATCATTCCAGAGAGCAACACTGAAACGGTGCTAAAAGTCTTCAGTAATAGTCCACCAACTTGTGCCGCATTCTGCTCAAATGAATCATCCTTCTTCAAGGCTTTTGCTTCTTGAATGACTTGATTTGCTATCGTATTATAATCTTTTATAACACTTTCATGTCCCAGAAACATTCCTTTGAATACGCCTGGCAGCATCGATAAGATCATTTTAAAGAATCTACCTTTAAACTCCTTTGATCCAGCTGGTTTCTGATCTGGAAAATGAGCTTCAAGATCAATACCACTAAATATCTTACTAACATTGCCATCATAACTATTTAGAAACTCTAGTGATTTTTTCTTGCCTAATAACTTTTGTACATCTGTCATACTAAAATACTGTCGCCCATGTAATGCTGGTGCCGTCCCATTTATCTCAGGCGTCAACATACCACCTTTTACTTGATCAATCATGTCGGACCACAAATCCAATCCCAGCACACTCATTGCTTCATCAAATCCCTGGGTCATAACCATGACATCCATGTAAAAACGTTTCTTCTCTCCTGGCTTTGTCAATAACTCTTCAAACAAGGGAATATATGTCGTAATCGGTCGTGCCTGAAGCAGGAATAATTCATTATTTTCATAGGCCCACTCCGTGTCGACTGGATGACCGTAATAAGTTTCACATTTTTTTATTAGTGTAGACAGTTCCAATATCTGTTTATCCGTAAGTGCTTGCTTTTCTTTGGTGTCGACTTCTTTTTCGAAAGTTCCACCTTGTGTGTTTAACCACAGTCCGATGTCCTTGCTGTTTACTTTCTTTTCAATGATGCTATTATTTACAGCATCAACCGTGTAAGCATCAGGCGTAACAAGTCCAGCTACAATTGCCTAACCAAGGCCAAAACTTGCATTGATAACGACTTCGTCATAGCAATTGTTCAGCGGATTAAGAGAAAAGCCCACACCACTGACCTCTGATGCAATTTGTTTCTGGATGACAACAGCAATACTTGTTCCTTCAAGCAATAAGTTATGCTGTTTTTTATATGTCATAACTCTATAATCGAAGCAAGAGGCAAAAGCCAGTGCAACTGTTTTCCTTACATCCTCTCTAACTGCACCAAGGTATGTTTCATACATCCCTGCAAAACTGGTTCCTTCAAGGTCTTCTTCCGGTGACGAAGACCTAACAGCAAAAACAGAACCTGAAAGTGTTTTGAACATGGACTCAAAAATTTTCTCTTGTTGATCTGTAAAAACCATACGTTCCGCAAAACGCTTAACTGCGTCACAGTTTTCTTTTGTCGTTGATTGCAAAGTTTTTTTAAACTGTTCTGATGCTTTCACACCATTTAACCATTCAGCAAAGAAGTCTACCGATAGTACAATTCCTTCTGGTATAGGAAATCCTGCCGTCGTCATTACCATCAATGATTTTGCCTTACCGCCAACCTGGGACAGAGTCGGACTTTCTTTTTCGTTAAATTTATAAATCATAAGAGCCTCCTTATTTATTGAAATTTTGAGATAAGATCAAATAATAGTGTTCACATTTTTTGATAAGCCCAGCTAAGGCTTCGTCGCTGAACTGCCCTTCATTCTCTTTCATTAAGTTTGCGAACAAGCCTCTAAAAGTCCATCTGGAAATATGAATTGCTTCTTCAAGAGTAGACGGATCTTTCAGTTTTTCAATACTTATATTGTATGAGTAGACTTTCTTTCTCCAATGATCCATCTCATTTTTATCCATGTAGCTCAACACGTCACTATTAAATCCCTCGCTAAAAGCAATCATATATGGATGTTCTCTAATAACTTCTAATTTATAAGTCGTAATTTCAAAAATTCTTTTGATGATGTCATCATTAGTCCAGTCAATCGACTCATTCATTTTAAAAATGCCTATCTCAGTAGAATATTTCAGTAAATAGTTAAAAAGTTCTTCTTTGTCACTAAAATAGTGATAGAATACACCCTTAGAAATACCAGCCATTTTAAGTATTTTATTAAGAGACGCCTTTGTTTTACCGAATTTTGCAAACTCTTCAAAAGCAGCATTAATTATCTTTATCACTTTTTCATTATTAAGATCTATTTCTTTTCTAATCATTCGATGACCTCCTTCAGAAACTTTTAGACCACTTTGGTCTAATTTAATGATACTCCTACTAGAATTCAAAGTCAATAAAAAAATAGACCACATTGGTCTATTGTAAAAACTTGATTTTACCTGTAAATCCTTTATAATAATAGCATATGCCAAATAAAGGAGGACTTATATGAAAATTGCATTACCATCAAAAAATAATAGAGTTGATGACCATTTTGGTCACTGTGAATTTTTCACTGTATTAACAGTCGATAAAGAAGCTAAAAAGATCTTAGACAGCCAAGTAGTAGAATCACCTAACGGGTGTGGCTGTAAGTCAAACATTGCATCAACACTAGCAGATATGGGTGTAACTTTAATGCTTGCGGGCAATATGGGGAATGGTGCTGTCAACAAATTAGGCCAGGCAGGCATCGCTGTTGTCAGAGGATGCTCAGGTGAGTTGAATACCGTTGCTGAAGCATGGTTAAACGACCAAATCAAAGATTCGGCGATCAGCTGCAGTTCCCACGAGTGTAACCACTAATTATACAAAATTACATAGACAAAGCATCTATCACTTCATAATGATAGATGCTTTTTAATTTCTCATTTTTCAATTAAATTTCTTTGCCTTATAAAAATTTGCATTATAAACTCACAATTAAACCTAAAAAGCATATGAACTTCACTCTACTGCTGTTCGATTTTGATTTTGCATTGTAAAACCAGAAAAAAAGCGTATAATAAATCTTAAAAGTTATGGAGGCATCTCATGTCGAGTTTCAATTACATAATTAGTCAAATCATATTCCCCATCTTCCTGATTATCATAATTGGGTATATTGTTCAACGCAAATTCAACTTACATATACCATCCTTATCCAAAATACAGATATACGCACTGATGCCTTCGCTGGTATTCAATACTCTTTATCTCAGTCAACTACAAGGTAAACTCATCGGTAATGTCGTTATGTTTAATATAGTCTTTTTCTGTCTGCTCATTGTTGTAAGTACAGGCACATCAAAAATTCTTAAATTGTCTAGAGCAAAAGAAAAAGCCTTTGTAAACGCCGTTTCACTCAGAAATATTGGAAATTACGGGATTCCACTTGTTTCGTTAATCTATGTCGGTACAATCGCAAACCATGCAATGGCAGTGCATATGATTTCTGTAATCACATGTGTTGTCCTTATGTATACTATCGGATTGTACAATGCCAGTAGCGGCCATTATAGCTGGAAGGACGCACTAAAAAAAATCTCCGCCATGCCAATTATATATGTCATTATCTTAGCAGTGCTATTTCGAACGTTGCATCTCCAAGTACCAGCTGGCTTACTATCAGCAACAGGTTTACTTGGTGGATGTGTTGCACCACTAGCACTCTTTACACTTGGCGCACAACTGGCAAAAACAACAGTTCATGTTGGAGACTTATCCCTTTATATCGGGACCACTCTTAGATTGATTATTTCACCACTAATTGCCTTCGGATTGGCACTACTCCTCGGTTTTGATAGTCTTACGACTGGCTTGATCACCCTTGGTGCCGCAACACCTACGGCTGTCAACAGCCTTTTCCTAGCAATCGAATTCGACGGTGATACCGATTATGCCTCACAATCCGTGTTCTTGACAACACTACTCAGTACTGTGACTGTAGCAGGCATTATCTTTCTACTAGCACCTATATTGCCCTAAAAATTCATTCGCTGCATTTTATTCCAGCACACTAAACAAAATAAGCCGTTTATCCTCAATAGGATCATAAAGGATATAATGGCTACGTTCCTGTGCTAAAGCGGCTCGATGTAAAGATGTATTTATCAAGGCTACAGTCATTGATCCTGTGTTGTCATAAAGTGTAGCCGTACGATATTCCATCCCATTCCACAACAAATAATCCCTTTCATCCTCTTCTGTAAAGCCTTCTAGATAATTAGATTCATTAGGATTCTTTATTTTTCCTTTTATTTTTAGTATTTGATATTTTTCCTCAGTAGGTACTTCTAGAATTTCAATAAGATCTACTGTAATAGGTAGTGGTTCCGCTTTTTCCATATCTGATAAATAACGCACCCAAGCATTTTTTCTTTCTTTGATAATCAATTCGTAAGTGTATGTATCCATCACTCTTATATATAGTAAGTTGCTGGTGTCTAGCTGATTACTCTTAGTTGAGAATCCTACCACATAGTAGACTTCTCCTATTTTCTTGTGAAAAACGACGGGCATTTTAGTCTCTGGAGGCCTTGATTTTAATTGTTTTTCCAAGTAACCAATCGCCTCGGCGTAAACCTCTTCTCCATGGCTACTCCCTATCATTAAATCAGCAAATGTTAACATTTCAGACCATTGAACCCTTTCTAACGGTTTGGACAGACTATTCACAGTAGCTTCTGACGGGAGAAAGAAACCCAAATGCAAAAATCTTGCACCTTCCGTCATATTATAGGTATAGTGTACAAAGAGCTTTCCGTCGTCCTCTTCTAATAGTGAAGAATAGGCATCCCCCTTGTAATCTGTTCTTCCGTATTCGCTTAAATGATAACCAAGGGATTCTCCGATAGAAATGACTTCTTCAGTTGGTTTCGATGTTTTAAAAAGCATCACATTTTCCTGACACCCCCATAAAAAAAGCCCGATGATCATTATAGAAATACATACGACCCAATGTTTTTTCATCATGTATGCCTCCTGCTTTCTCCTATTACACCTCTATAAGTGTTTTTACCCATTTATCCCCCGTTCCAAATTAAATGTTACATTAAACAGCATGGGATAATCATTTTTTTCACAAAAAAATAGGAAAAACTTTGCAAATGCTATTGCATTAATTGAGAATGATTGTTATTATATTAACTGTAATCGGTATTGAGAATCGTTATTAACATTTTTAACCAAGTGTACATCCATATCTCAATTTGGTATCATTATAAATGATGTTATTCAAAAGATTGGAGTGTTCTCATGGCTCATAACGAATCAATGGAGATGTACTTAGAAACAGTGTATCTATTAGAAAGAAATGAAGGTCATGCCCATGTGGCAGACATTGCAAAGAAACTTGAAGTTTCTAAACCAAGTGTTACAAAAGCGATGAAATCTCTTAAAGAGAAGGGCCTTATTAATAAAGAACCTTATGGTAGTATCACATTGACTGTGAAGGGTCTTGAATTATCAAAGAAAATATTTATACGACATGAATTAATCACTCGTTTTCTCGAATGTTCTTTAGAGCTTTCACCTGCTGAAGCATCTGAAAACGCTTGTAAGATGGAACATGTTATAAGTGATGCGATGATGACATCCATTGAAGCATACTTAGAAAAATACAACATTGAAGTAAAGGTTTAAAGCCTCGGGAGGATATCTATGGAAAATGTAATTAACAACACGCTTATGAATTCCGCAGTTGCTAATAATGTCACTGGTAGAATTTCTAATTTAGCACAAGGTGAATTAAACACTGAATATACAATTAAAGAGATCCTTGCCAATGATGATGAATTAAAAAGCTTTTTATTCACATTAGGCTGTTATGAAGGCGAGAAAGTGACAATTATCTCTGAACTTGCCGAAAATTACGTTATTTCTGTTAAAGATGCTAGATACAGCATCGATCAAGAATTAGCAGAAGCTATTATTGTATAGTACAAAACTGGTTGCCATAGTGGGAACCAGTAAAATTTGATATTAGAGTTAGCCAAGGTTAACTTTTCTATATGAACTTATATTTTTTTACATTAAAAGTTAGCCTTGGCTAACAATATACTTATTTTAGGAGGCAACAATGAAAATAGCATTAACAGGTAATCCTAATAGTGGAAAAACCACATTATTTAACGCCATTACAGGCAAAATCGAACATGTAGGTAACTGGGCTGGTGTTACAGTCGATAAAAAAGAAGGTCAAATTAAAAGCACATTAAACAAAACTGGAATGGAAATGACAGCCATTGATTTACCAGGTGCTTACTCTATGTCGCCTTTTACATCTGAGGAATCCATTACAAGTGAATTTATTAGAACTGAGAATCCTGATGTCATCATCAATATTGTAGATGCAACAAACTTAAATAGAAGTTTGTTCTTTACAAGTCAATTACTTGAGCTGAATATTCCTGTCGTTGTCGCTTTAAACAAAAGTGACATGACACAAAAGAAAAACACAAAAATCGATATTGCACAGCTAAGTAAGCAGCTTGGATGCCCAGTTGTTGAAACAATTTCCACAAAGACAAACAACAATGGTTTAGAAGCGCTTATCTCAAAGGTTGCTGAGATAAAAGATAATGACCAAGTTGCACCTTTTGTTGCAACTGGTATTAAGATGGACAACAAAACCTCTGTTGAAGCATCAGATAAAAAGAGATTTGAATTCGTCAAAAAAATCGTATCTTCAGTAGAAGATAGAAAAGTGAGCAGCAATAAGCAAACTACTCAGGATGCAGTCGATAGAATTCTTGCTCATAAGATTGTTGGATTACCAATATTCGCATTTATTATGTGGGCGGTTTTCTCAATTTCACAAACTCACGTTGGACCTATGATTGCAGATATCCTTGTAGGTTGGATAGATAGCATCTATGCGCTTGTTGAAGGTGGCCTAGGTGAAGGGGTATCTCCAGTATTAAGTTCATTATTACTTGATGGTATTATTGGTGGTGTAGGCGCAGTAGTTGGTTTCCTACCATTAATCATGGTACTCTTCTTCTTACTTGCATTATTAGAAGACTGTGGTTACATGGCACGTGTTGCGGTAATCATGGACAGATTCTTTAAACGTGTTGGTTTATCTGGTAAATCAATCATCCCAATGGTTATTGGTACAGGGTGTGCAATTCCTGGTGTTATGGCAACTAGAACCATCAAGAATGAACGTCAAAGAAGAACAACAGCAATGTTGACACCATTCATGCCTTGTGGTGCGAAACTACCAGTTATCGCCCTATTCGCCGGTGTTTTCTTCGGAGATGCAGCTTGGGTAGGTACATCTATGTACTTCGCTGGTATCGGTATCATCATCATTGGCGCCTTAATGGTCGTTAGAATAACTGGTGAAAAAAATGCGAGATCATTCTTCATCATGGAATTACCTGAATACAGATTCCCAAGTATCAAGAGAGCAATAGTTTCTACAGCTTCAAGAGGAAAAGCATTCATTATTAAAGCTGGTACCATTATCCTGTTATGTAACGCAGCAGTTCAAATTATGCAAACATTTAACTGGCAATTCGAAGTGGTTGCAGAAGGTGCACAAAACACAAGTATCTTAGCAAGCATCTCTTCTCCATTTGCCATTCTATTGGTTCCATTAGGATTTGGTGCATGGCAGTTAGCCGCAGCAGCAATTACAGGTTTTATTGCCAAAGAAAATGTTGTTGGTACTTTAGCAGTTGTATACTCTATCACAAACTTTATCGATACTGAGGAGTTAGCAGTTGTAAGCGGTCAAGATGACATTGCAGCTGTTATGGGACTGACATCAGTAGCGGCCTTATCATACCTAGTATTTAACCTATTTACACCACCTTGTTTCGCTGCCATTGGTGCAATGAACTCAGAAATGGAAGATAAAAAATGGTTATGGGGTGGTATTGCATTCCAATTCGGTGTAGGTTACACAGTTGCATTTGCCGTTTATCAAATTGGAACATTAGTGACAACTGGTGCATTTGGAACTGGTTTCCTCCCAGGATTAGTTGTTGTTGGTGCATTGATTGCCACTGTCATCATCCTGATTAAAAAAGGTGATGTGAAGGCTCAATTTAAAGCAACTCCTCAAAAGGCGTAGGTGATTAATATGAACAATCTTGTCGTTAGTGTTATTTTATTGGCTATTATTGGTTTATCTATTTCGAAAGTGGTTATAGAAAAGCGAAAAGGCGTTAAATGTATAGGATGTCCACATTCTGGCTCAAGTAAAAAAGTTACTCAAATTAAGCTAGATGGTAACAATTGTGGTTGTAAATAAGAACTATATCCCGAGCAGAGTTGCTCGGGATTTTTTATATTTATAAATTCCAATATTACAATTTGATTACACGACTCTTTTTTTGCGAATAAGTATGCTCTAGGTATAGTGTTTATGCCCGTTTGATGATAAGATAGACTTAGAGTGGTTCATAAAATCAAACATTCTTTATGAATAACCACACAAACATTTATCTATGCCATAGGAAATAAGGATCGTACATGAAGACAGCTCAGATAACGGAAGAACTAATTGGACGACGTATCAAGTCTCCCCTTTATTCTCAAGAGGGACATCTCCTATTGAATAAAGGTACTGTTATTAACAACAACATTTTAGCTAAACTTGAACGTCACTCTATCAAACCAATAGATATTCTATACTCACTATCGAAGGGCATTAAACCCGTAGGCATTATTAATGATGTCCAGATGGTTGAGTCTATTAAAGCTGTAAAAAATGTCTTTAACAATGTTTTATACAATGATCCTAATGGCGTTAGTGCTTCAATTCCACCAGAGCATATGGCTCTTGTCGAAGAAGTTATTGAAGCGCTTATGAATACTATCTCAAAATCAAAAGATCTTCTGTATACTGTTTCAGAGATGTTGGAGACGAGTGAATATACATATAAACATTGCGTTAATGTTGCTGTGTTATCAATCCTAACCGCTCAATCCCTTGGGTACGAATCATCAGATATTAAAAATATCGCCCTTGGTGCCTTGCTACATGATGTAGGTAAAATGCGTGTTAATCAAAGCATTATCAGAAAGCCAAGCAAGTTGACTGACGATGAAAGAAAAGAAATCGAAAAACATCCTAAATATGGATATGATCTACTAAAAAATATAAAAAGCCTTTCCTTTACAGCAAAACAAATTGTACTTTTTCATCATGAGAAACTTGATGGAACAGGCTATCCTTTTGGCTTAAGAGGAATTGAAATACCTGAATTTGTTCGCATTGTAACCATTTGTGATATGTATGATTCTATGTCAACAGATCGCGTTTATCGTAATCGAATGCCAATATATACTGTACTGGAATTACTCATGACGGATTCTGTACATAAACTTGACCGCAAAGTATACCGCAGGATGACTGAAAACATCTGTCTTCATCCACCTGGGTCAGGCGTTGTTTTATCAGATGGTCGTGTTGGTGTTGTTTCCTTTTATAGAGCTTCCAATCCAAGTCGTCCTCATGTACGTGTCATTGATTTCGATTCTGATATAACCAAATTACGCGTTGAAAATATCAACCTTGAAAAGAAACATACACTTTTTATTGTTGGTGCTTGGGATATAAACGAGTTTAAGAATGCTTTTAAACCCAATATTGAGCCACAATTATACACATAAAAACAGCACTGCATCATATAAATGACAAGTGCTGTTTTTTTTATGCTTATATTTATTGTTTCGGAAGCATTAGTTCCTTCATCCCCATGTACGGCTGCAACGCCTTCGGAATATTTACCGATCCATCAGCATTCAAATTATTCTCTAAAAATGCAATCAACATCCTCGGCGGTGCTACTACAGTATTGTTAAGCGTATGGACGAAGCCTTTTCCACTATCACCGTTACGTCTGATTTTAAGACGTCTCGCCTGAGCATCACCTAGATTAGAACAACTGCCTACCTCAAAGTATTTCTTCTGTCTTGGCGACCATGCTTCTACATCCACCGACTTAACCTTTAAATCAGCCAAATCGCCTGAACAACATTCAAGGGTTCTAACTGGCACATCCAAAGTAACAAAGAAGTCCACTGTGTTCTTCCATAACTTATGATACCAGTCCATACTTTCTTCTGGCATACAGACAACAATCATTTCCTGCTTTTCGAATTGGTGAATACGATATACGCCTCTTTCTTCAATGCCATGTGCCCCTTTTTCTTTTCTGAAACACGGTGAATAGCTTGTCAACGCGTGTGGAAGTGTCTCTTCCTTAACAATTGTATCAATGTATTTCCCAATCATTGAATGCTCACTTGTTCCAATCAGGTATAAGTCTTCACCTTCAACCTTATACATCATTGCATCCATTTCTGCAAAACTCATAACCCCTTTAACGACTTCACTTCTGATCATGTATGGTGGGATACAGTAAGTAAATCCTCTGTCTATCATAAAATCTCTCGCGTAAGACAACAATGCGCTATGAAGTCTCGCTACGTCACCCATCAGATAGTAAAAACCATTACCAGCAACTTTTCCCGCTGCTTCCATGTCAACACCATCAAAACTCTTCATAATGTCAATGTGGTATGGTATTTCAAAATCTGGTATCAGCGGTTCTCCAAACTTTTCTACTTCAACGTTGTCAGCATCATCTTTACCAATTGGCACTGAATCATCGATGATATTTGGAATAGTCATCATAATTTTTGTCACTTTTTCGTCTAAATCACGTTGAACGTCTTCAAGCTCTGCCAGTCTCTCCGCATTCGCTTTAACCTTGGCTTTTACTTCTTCAGCCTCATCTTTCTTCCCCTGCCCCATCAACGCACCTATTTGCTTTGAAAGACTGTTTCTACTTGCTCTTAACTCATCAACTTCAGTTATTGTTTCTCTTCTCTTAATATCTAATTGCAATACTTCATCTACTAGGGATATTTTATTCTCCTGAAATTTCTTTTTCATGTTTTCCTTAACCAATTCAGGATTGTCTCTTACGATTCGAATGTCTATCATCTGTAACTCCTCCTTGAAAATTTAATCTATTGATGACGATTTGGTGGTGGAAATGTGATTGGTCCTTGGTAGTGCGGTCACAGAACTCGTCCTCGCTTAGTACCATAGGGACAGCTAGCAATCTCGCATTTCAGTGACTACTCGCCGAGGCGAGTACCGTTTATTTTTGCATTTTGAACATTGATGCAAAAATTGCAGGATTACCGGTAACTACTCGCTGACGCGAGTACCGTTTATTTTTGCATCTTGAACCCTGATGCAAAAATTGCACTGTTTGCTTGCGCGTCCAATATGACTTCTCAGACAGCCAGCAATGTTCGCTACGCTCTCATATTTCTACAGGGATATACACACATGCTGTCCTTGTTTTTCACGAAAAAAAAACCCTACTATCCCCTATTACTGGGACGAAAGAGTTCCGCGTTGCCACCCAAATTGTCATATGACCACTTGATTATGCGATAAAGGGCATTAACCTTTAGTCGTAGACTAATAGCTCTGAAAGTAGAAAGGTTATTCGTTTCATTGATTTTCACCAACCATCAATTCTCTAAAGAAACTTGTAACCGAGGCTTTCATCATAGCTAACTTATATTAATATAGATTATATAGTTAAAGTTAGAAAATTGCAACAGAAACATATTGTATTAGTAATTGCTTGACGTTACTTGTTATATGTCAAGATACGGTTTTATACTCAATATATGCTTTTGCATCATTCTATACAAGTAATGTGATAAAATATGTAACGAAGGTTCATAATAACCAATTAAGTTAGTTATTTGTGGGGTATAAATCCATCATCAACTAGCTGAATTATACGAAAGGAGATAATATGAAATCAAAATTTATGACTAAAATACCCATGCAATACAAAACAGCATTTGTGAACGATTTTCTTTATGACAATTATCATCGACTTTCCATATTCTCATTTTTCTTAATTGCCGAGGAATTAACTCGCCTATTAATGACTAGAGCTAACATTACCTTAGAACATCTCTTTTTAAATTACGTGATGATTCTTTTTATGGTTCTTATAATTCCTCTAGCCTTTCATATAAAGAAAAAATATCAATATAAGATGACTCTTATTCACGAAATAATCTTTTACATTATAGTATGGTTAATCTTATTATGGTGTGCCCAAATGACACTTGTTGAGCTTATGGAATCTAATAACATGAACACAATAACCCTTGGATCTTTTGCGATTGCAGCGCTGGCATTTATACATCCACGTATAAGCTTTTTAATGTATTCCTCTATGGGAGTCCTGTTTTATATTCAATTGCCAAAATACTCAAGTAATCCTATAACCATATCAGATTATACTGTTGATACTCTTTTTATTCTGTTTATTGCATTTTTCCTATCAAGAATTATTTTTAAACTAAAACTAGAATTATTTATTGAGCGGTCTATTCTCAAGGATAGTAATAAAAAATTATTCGAGAAATCAATAACAGATACAATGACTCAACTGTACAACCATACCTACACTTTGGAGTTATTGACTCAAGAACTGAGCAGGTCCAATACATCTTACAGTGAAACTGCCATTTTACTTTTTGATATTGATAACTTTAAATCTGTCAATGACACATACGGACATTCGATTGGTGATCAAGTTATCATTAATATTGCATCCATAATTAAAGATACCATTCGACAATCGGATTATGCAGGAAGATATGGTGGTGAAGAATTCATCATCATCTTCCCCAATACAACTGTCGATAAGGCCTACTCAATCGCTGAGAACCTCCGTAAATTAATTGAATCTTCTACTATTGGTGACCATATTGCTGTCACAATCAGTGGAGGACTCATCCAATGTCTGAGCAATGAAATCGATGATAATATAACCGCCGCAGATATACGACTTTATAAGGCGAAAGATGATGGGAAAAATAGAATATTGAAATAGGACCAAAGGCATAATTGTTCGCAAAAAAATGAGAAGTTGATTATTTTAGTAATAAAATAGTCAACATTTTAACTTGCATAACCAAAAACACGAACTTTGTTTTATTTTTTTAACAAAAAATTCATTGATATTCTTTTCTGACTATTGTATAATTTCGGTGTAGATTAAAAGAGCACAGCAACAAAAACATAATTGCTTATATAACTTCGATAAAAAGGTTCGAAGGTCTCTACTTGGCAACCAGACTAATGCCAAACTATAAGCTTGAAAAAATGGAGGTATTTTATATGCATTATGATGTCGTTATTGTCGGTGCAGGTCCTGCTGGAATTTTCACTGCTTTAGAGATGCTCAATCGAAACTCTAAGAAGAATGTATTACTCATCGAAAAAGGTAGTCCAATCGAAAAAAGAACTTGCCCGAAGGCCCAAACTACAGTTTGTGTTAATTGCAAACCGTATTGTCACATTACCACTGGTTTCTCAGGAGCAGGTGCTTTCTCTGATGGTAAACTGTCACTCAGCTCTGAAGTTGGTGGAGAGTTACCTGAACTTAAAACCCATGAACTTGTACAGGAATATATAGAAAAAACTGATGCCATGTACCTACATTTTGGTGCCGATGATCATGTTGAAGGTTTAGAACATCCTGAAGAAATCAAGGAAATCAGACGCAATGCTATTAAGGCTGGTTTAAAATTAGTAGACTGCCCGATTCGTCATTTAGGGACTGAAAAAGCACAAGATATTTACTATAAGATTCAACAACACTTAATCGCTAATGGCATTGAAGTTCGTTTCAATACCCGCGCAGAAGATTTAACAATCGTTGATGGCGAAATACAAAGTGTTCAAGCACAAGATTTAAAAGCGAAGGACGCACCATACACAATTACAGGGGATCATTTTGTTTTAGCAACTGGTCGTAAGGGTGCTGATTGGTTAAAACAAATGTGCTTAAACCACTCAATAGCACATAAAGCTGGTACTGTGGATATCGGTGTTCGAGTTGAAGTAAGAAATGAAATAATGGAAAAGGTCAATTCTGTCCTATATGAGTCAAAGTTAATTGGACATGTTGCACCTTATAAAGATAAAGTTCGTACTTTCTGTCAAAATCCTGGTGGATTTGTCAGTCAAGAAAATTATGATAACGACTTAGCCGTTGTAAATGGTCATTCATATAAAGAGAAGAAATCAAACAATACAAACCTCGCTATTCTAAGTTCTCATAACTTTAGTGAACCTTTTGATCAACCGATTCAATATGGTAAAAAAGTTTCTGAATTGGTTAATATGCTTGGTGGTGGTAAGATTATGGTACAGAGATACGGTGATATTTTAGCTGGCAAGCGTACATGGCCAAAGGAATTAAGTGAATCCAACGTTGTACCAACACTGAGAGATGCAGTCGCTGGTGACATCACAGCTGCGATTCCTTACCGCCCAATGACAAATATCATTAACTTTATAGAAGCTCTAAATACTGTTGTACCAGGCTTCTCAAGTACTGAAACATTGCTCTATGGACCAGAAGTTAAGTTTTATAGCAATAAAGTCATCCTCAAAGAAAACTTTGAAAGCAGTATCAACAATTTATACTGCCTAGGTGATTCAAGCGGATGGACACGTGGTCTGATGATGGCATCTGTAATGGGTGTTATGATGGGCGAACAATTAGCATAATATTAATTAATACAACAATAGCCTCACTAGGATTAGTGAGGCTATTTGATTTTAATTACCGCATAAATAAAATCGTCTTAGATCTCGATTCTTTTTCGTCCATTATCTTTTGCCTTATACAATAATCGATCTGCTTGTTTAACATAGTGTGATAAAGAACACTCCTCAGACCAATCCACTTGAATTAAACCACCGCTAAAAGTACAACTAAAACTCAATTCCTGAAGCACTTCTATTTCAAATCGTTTATTGATTTCTTCTAACAACTCTTTTCCACTTTCAATATCAACGACTGGCAATTCAGCAACAAATTCTTCACCACCATACCTATAAAACTGATCAGTTGCTCTTAGTCTATCCGTAAAAACTTCACCTAATATCTGTATTACACGATCACCAACATCATGACCATACTGGTCATTAATATCCTTAAAATGATCCAAATCAATGATTGCGAGTAATAATTCACTTTGCTTTGACTCATCAAAGCAAGCATCTTCAAAATAATTTGATAATGCCCTTCTATTAGATAAGCCAGTCAATTCATCTAACAATGACAATCGCTCGTATTCGTTCGCCAACAAATATTGCTCTGTAACATCCTTTAGAAAATAGATCCTACTATCAGTCCCGTGGTAATAGACCTGATTGCTATTTATCTCAACATAATAATTTCTCCCCGAACTATTTTGAAGTAAAAATGTACTTTCATTGACATTTGGTAATACCAGGCGACCATTAACAATAAAGCGACCTATTTCGTAACCAAAAACTTTGTCAACCACATCATTTCTATATAGTGCTGTACCATCTTCTTTCAAAATTAATATACCCTCGTCTGATATTTTAAATAATTGGGTGAAAATGGCCTCTTCCTGATGCAAATATTCTTTTTCTAAGCGAGCACCACGTCGCACCAACATCAACACAATCAGCGTTATTAACATAAGACCAATAACTATAAAAACAATTTCTGTATAGTGGTATTTCTTAAATTTCTCCTCATACTGCGCATTCACATGCATTAAGTCATCTGTATGAAAGCCCATACCGATATATACTTGCCACTCGTCTATACCAACAACTCTAGCTCTAACTGATAAATTATTTCACGTTCCTGAACAATCTCGCCCAAACGTTCTTCGACTTCATTTTTAACCATTGACATATTTTCTTCTAAGTACAGTGTCGAAAATAATTCAGAGGACTTTTTAGCATTTTGAATCCCACTATAAGAAATATATGTGCTAATCAAAATAAATCCGATGACCAAAACCATCGTTACGAAAATATTGTTTTTTATAAGTTGCTTTTGAGTCACCTTCATTTTTATCTCCTGATGATTTATTACTATGTATATATTTAACTACATTATACCACAAGACAAAAGCTGGTTGCCTAAGGCAACCAGCTTCATCCTATCTATTATTTCATTACTTTTCTCAGTTCATTCAGTGATCCAACAACTTTTTCAGAGTAGCCATTCATTTCCAACAACTTGTTGTCAGCTTCTTCTACATTCCCTTTACTATATGCAACCGCGGCTTCTCTAGCACAAACATGCAGGGCACTATGTGGGCTTTCCATCTCATCAAGAATCGCCTTAATTCTATGGTCACTATCATCAAGCGTAGCTATCCACTTGCCTAGTCGACAGCCATGATGATCCCCTACACTCTTTGGATCAATATGACTATAACCTAATATCATGTTGTATACACGCCATGTCCAAATCAAGTGATCTGTCACACACATTTCGATTGCCGATAACGGATCTTGAGCTCTTAGCGAATCCCAAGCCTGAATTCTTATTTTATCAACGTCGACACTTAAATCATATAATCCACGACCTGTTTGATCACATTCAGCTTGAAGTGCTCTACTCCCTTCAAGCAATTGCATCATACTTGAAGCGATTTCTTCAGAGGCCGCTGTCTGTTCCTCAATATTGGCACTTATTTGCATCATGTTATCATAAATGCCATCAACAGATCCGACAATACCCGATAAGGATTTTACTGCATCGTTTAGATGTGCATTGCTACTTGTAAATTGATTATCCGAAACGTCTATTTGGTCGACTGCTACATTGATACTGACGCCCAATTGTTGGGTAACATCTTCAATGAATCCAACTGATTCCTTGGTTGTCTCTGCAAGTTTCTTTATTTCATCAGCAACAACCGCAAATCCACGACCTGCCTCACCTGCTCTTGCTGCTTCTATTGAGGCGTTTAGAGCCAATAAATTTGTTTGATCTGCTATTCCTTTAATAATGCTTACCATTTCAGTTATCGACTGCATTTCTTTGTAAACGACACTCATTTGCTCCTTTATGTTCTTAAAACCGCCAATCGCTTCGACAGATTCACTTAATGCATCTGTAATCATTTCAACATTTTGATTGGTCTGTGTGATGGCATTACTCGCACTTTCTGAAGAACTTTGAACGAAATGTGACATATCCTCAATCGTTGAAGCCATTTCCTGACTAGATGCTGCAACACCTTCAATAATCCCCGTTTGCTGATTAACATCTTGAACCATTTTTTTGACATGGGTCATTTCGGTCACGTCATTCAATAAACTTGTAATGAGCTGAACAACATCATCTGCACTGTTCGTTTCGTTTTGAATAAATTGGTTTAACCCATTCACCAAATTAGCGTATTCTTGAGAGTCCGTTGACAACTCTACTCTTTTCCCATGCGTCATTTCATTTATTTGTTTTTCAATTTCATTGATATCATTTTTTAAAATAATTTCAATGCCGTTTCTTTTCCGTCCAAACATGATTTCCCCCCCAGATTTGATAATTTGTTATCTAAATATCAATACGTGTCTATGCTAAGAATACCGTTTTTTAAGCTATATTTCAAGAAATAAATCGACGTATACTAATGTTTGTTACAAAATAGACACACATTAATATATACGAACTTTATTATAAAAAATACAAAAAATGTTTGACATCGATATATTTTCTGTGTTATCATCATTCTTAATTTAATACGGCTCGGATGAAGGTAGTGGAAATATGTAATATGACCGTTACTGGACGAACCTCTGGAGAGACTCATATGAGCGCCGAAGGGGAAAGCTGCTATTGCAGTGAAACTCTCAGGTACAAGGGACAGAGGCAGATTCTCACTTTTTTAGGTGTGTCTGACTTTCTAGAGGCTAATTTTTTTTAGCCTCTTTATGTTTTTTGTGCACAATTCATACCACTATCACAATTCAAAGGAGAAAAACTATGAAAGCATTTGTATCAGTACTGGGCATGGATAAAAAAGGAATCATCAAAGAAGTGACGTCTGTATTGTCTGATAAAGAGGTCAACATTCTTGATATCAATCAAACGATCGTCGAAGGCTATTTTACAATGGTCATGTTTGTCGATTTATCCGACATGACAATAGACCTCAAGGATTTAAAGCAGGCACTACAAGGAACAGCGCAAAAGCTACAACTTGACATAAAAGTTCAGCAGGAAGACATCTTCACTGCAATGCATACTATATAGGAGGTGCTCATGAGTCATTTTAATAATATCTTGGAAACCATCAATATGATCGACAAAGAAAAGTTAGATATACGTACAATTACAATGGGCATCTCTTTACTGGATTGCTGCGATCAAGATGGAGACGTTGCTCGCCAAAAGATCTATGATAAAATTACTACTTACGCGAAAGATCTGGTTCGGGTTGGTGAAGATATCGAGGAACGATATGGTATTCCAATCATCAACAAACGCATTTCAGTCACTCCTATCGCCCTTGTTGCGGGTGCCTGTAATGATACTGACTATGTTGCTTTTGCTGAAACGTTAGATGCAGCAGCCAAAGAAGTCGGCGTTAATTTCATTGGCGGTTTTTCAGCACTCGTAGAACGGGGATGTACAGAAGCAGACAAACACTTGATGGAGTCCATTCCTGAAGCAATGGCCAAAACCGAGCGTGTCTGTGCATCAATCAATGTCGGTTCCACTAAAGCAGGTATCAATATGGATGCCATAAAAGATTTAGGAAGAATTATAAAAGCTACCGCCAAAGAGACAGCTGATTCAAATAGTATAGGGTGCGCCAAGATAGTTGTTTTTGCCAATGCAGTTGACGACAACCCTTTTATGGCAGGTGCATTCCATGGAGTGACCGGTGGCGATGCAGTCATACATGTAGGGATAAGTGGACCAGGGGTTGTCAAAGTTGCTCTCGAAAAAGTCAAAGAGGCACCTTTTGATGTTGTGGCTGACACCATCAAAAAAACTGCTTTCAAAATAACACGCGTTGGCCAACTTGTTGCCACAGAGGCATCAGAACGCCTAGGCGTTCCTTTCGGTATTATAGACCTTTCATTGGCACCGACACCTGCAGTTGGTGATAGCGTGGCAAGAATACTCGAAGAAATAGGTCTGCAACGCTGTGGATGCCATGGTACAACCGCAGCACTTGCTCTTCTTAACGATGCAGTCAAAAAAGGCGGCATTATGGCTTCATCGCATGTTGGTGGACTTAGTGGTGCATTCGTTCCAGTCAGTGAAGACGAGGGCATGATCGCAGCTGTTCAAGCCGGTGCTTTAACCATTGAAAAACTAGAAGCAATGACTTGTGTCTGTTCTGTCGGACTTGATATGATTGCTATTCCTGGCAATACACCAGCATCAACACTCTCGGCAATTATTGCAGACGAAGCGGCAATTGGTGTCATCAACAATAAAACTACTGGTGTACGCATTATTCCGGTTGTTGGAAAAAGTCTAGGTGACACAGTAGAATTTGGTGGACTACTTGGCACTGCGCCAATAATGAAGGTAAATAATTTTTCTAGTGCCCCACTAATCAATAGAGGCGGTAGAATTCCAGCACCAGTCCACAGTTTTAAGAATTAGATAATGAACAATATCTTCATAAGCACCTTCATTGAGCACGTCCAGTAGGGTGCCATCAAACAAAAAAACTCCTATCTTGTCATTCAAGATAGGAGGTCATTTATTTATCGAAACTTATAATTTATTAATCATACTGGCATTATATGCTGCACCAAATCCATTATCGATGTTTACAACACTGATACCACTGGCACAACTATTTAGCATCGCCAGTAACGTTGCTACACCACCTAAGTTAGCACCATAGCCAACACTTGTTGGAACTGCAATAATCGGTTTATCGACTAATCCACCAATAACACTTGCAAGTGCACCTTCCATTCCAGCTACAACAATAACCACTTTGGCACCTCTTATAATATCAAGATTTGCAAATAAGCGATGAATACCAGCAACGCCGACGTCAGTCACTTTTACTGCCTTATTTCCTAACATGCGAGCGGTTTCATAAGCTTCCTCAACAACTGGCAAATCAGATGTCCCTGCTGCGACGATTGCTATATAGCTTTCAGATTCCTCTTGCTTGACATTGTTAACCGTTACAACTCTTGCCAATTTATTGTGCTCTGCCTTAGGACAAGCTTCAAGGACAGCCTGTGCCATTTCATCACTGGCCCTTGTCAATAAAACATTGTCACCATTTTTATCCATATGCTGAACAATTTGTACCACCTGTTCAATTGTTTTTCCTTCTCCATAGATTACCTCTGGGTATCCTACTCGAATCTCTCTATGATTATCAATTTTTGCAAACCCTAAATCAGAAAACGGCAACTGTTCCAACTTCTTAACAGCATCTTCAATTGTCACATTCTCATTCTTTACAGCATTCAAAAGCTGTTCAAGTGTTTTCGTATCCATTGTTTCACCTCCGTATTCTGCTTTACTACTCTCCTATTGTTCTATTTAAGCTACCCATTTGATACCCAGAAGCTTCTATTGCTACATAGGTAAATCCAATTTTCTTAATAGTCTCTGATATGTTGTCCAAGACCACTTCATCAAATAGTTTCTTTCTATCATCTCTAGCAACTTCAATTCTCGCTAAGTCACCATGACACCTCACCCGTACAGCTCTAAATCCAAGCGTCATCATAAATACTTCAGCAGCTTCGATTTTTCTTAAGTCCTCATGAAGAATTTGCTGGTTATAGGGAAGTCGCGTCAATAAACAAGCATATGCAGGCTTATCGTGAGTTGAGAGATTTAATGTCTTTGATGCCAATCGGATTTCTGCTTTTGTCCATTCATTCTCCAATAAAGGACTTTTAACAGCTAATTCTTTTAATGCTACCATGCCTGGTCTATAATCCTTCGTATCATCTAGGTTGGATCCATCAACGACATAATTAGCACCTAAGTCATGTGCACGCTGTTGAATTTTTATGAAAAGTTCCTTCTTACATAAATAACATCTGTCAGATGGATTATTTTGTATTGCTTCTGGTATTTCATCCAGTTCAATTATTTCGTGTCGAATCCCTATAGTCTCAGCCAGCTCTTTCGCTTCTTCTAGTTCCCACCTAGGGATATAGGGTGAATCAACAGTGATTGCAACAGCGCTCTCACCAAGGGCTTTATTCAATACAGCTGCCAAAAATGTGCTGTCTACACCTCCAGAAAAAGCGATTGCTACTTTTCCTAATGCCTTCAATGATACTTCCAATGCCTTGACCTTATTTTCAATTATCATGCTAATTACTTTCCCTTCTCATTTGCCAATGAACTTCATCATAGACCGTTCTGATGGCTATATCATTTGTACGAGCGACCTTCGCACAGTCCTCATATTCTGCTTTACTCTTAATGTAGTGATCCTGATAGTAAAAATCCTTTACCTGTATCTCACCGTATTTTGTTGCCACTTGACGATACTTCTTCGTCATCATGTGCTTCATGACTGGATACTCTCTCACACCGCCTGAAGTTGTCTCCTTAAAGATGACACTTAATATATCCTCTCTACTCTCTGGGCGAATAAGAACACTTAACTTCACAGCTGGGCGACCTTTTTTCATCACAATCTGTGTTTTGAAGACATCGAGTGCACCAACTTCAAACAATTTTTCTTCAACATATCCATAAAGTTCCGCATTCATGTCATCTATATTTGTCTCCAACATAAACTGACCATCATTAGCTTTTTCTTCGTATGATTGAGATTCTATAGCCTTCCCTTCAATTGTACCCAAGTAAACACGTAAAACATTAGGCACTTCCAATGTACGTGTGCCTAAACCATAGCCCGTTTTTTTAATGTTGATACTATGGCTGTCCGTATATTCTTCTACGGTAGCCTTTAAGATTGCAGCGCCTGTAGGTGTTGTCATTTCTTTCTGCACAAGACCAGTCCGTACGGGGATTCCTTTTAATATTTCTATCGTTGCCGGTGCAGGAACTGGCATCTTGCCATGATCACACATAACAAATCCGCCACCTAGTTCTATAGATGAAGCCATTATTTTATCAACACCTAAAGCATCTATGCAAATGGCAGATCCCACAACATCAATAACCGAATCTACAGCGCCAACTTCATGAAAGTGGACTTCGTCGACTGGTTTTCCATGTACTTTGCCTTCTGCAACTGCGACTTCATAAAACATTTTTATACTTAACTCTTTGATTGATTCTGATAATGTACTGTTTTCAATCATTTCCCTTATAATCTTAAAATTCCTATCGTGATGATGGTGATGCCCATGTGAATGATTCTGTGAATGCTCATGCCCATGAGAGTGATCATGGTCATGAGAGTGATCGTGGTCATGAGAGTGATCGTGGTCATGAGAGTGATCGTGGTCATGGGAATGTTCATCAGCAGTCAATAGCACATCTACTTTTGTGCCCGATATGCCATTTTTCATCCCTGGTTTTATTACCAATTCATACTCCTCGTCTATATTGAGTTTTGATAATTCATTTTTAAGATAGAATGGATCTACACCTAAATCAATCATTGCACCTAAATGCATATCACCACTAATACCTGCAAAACAATCATAATATAAAACTTTCATTATTTTCCCTCCATCTACTTATCTATTACATACAGGGCATACCTGCATTGACAGTGGTTGCTCTAGTCGACATGAGTTCAACAATTCCAATTGATTGAATATCTCTTGAGGTTTCCCTCGCCCGACAATTTCACCACGATGCATTACAACTACTTCATCACATATTTCAAGAGCCATATCCATATCATGGGTCGTTATCACCTTCGTTTGAGGCAAATCATCCAATAGCTTAATTAATTGTCTTCTCGCTCTAGGATCCAGACCAGTTGTTGGTTCGTCCAGCACGATGACCTCTGGTTTCATCGAAAGTACTGTTGCAAGTGCTGCCACTCTCTTTTCACCGCCAGATAATTTATAGGGTGGTTTATCAATTAAATAACCCGCATCTACTTTAGCAAGAGATTCTTTTACGATTCGATCTACCTCTTCATCATCAAAACCTTGATTTCTTGGCCCAAATGCTACATCTTCATACACTGTGGTCATAAACAACTGACTCTCCGCATTTTGAAATGCAAATCCTATTTTTTGGCGGACCGTCTGAATTGTTTTAGGTGACACCTCGATATTACCGACCGTTATAGAACCCGATTGGCTCGACTCCAATCCGACCATCAATTTCAAGAGCGTCGATTTCCCAGCACCATTCGAGCCGACAATTCCAATAGTTTGCCCAGACTTTACAGCCATATTTAATCGATTGAACAGTGGATTATTTTTATCATATTCAAAATACAAATCCCTTATATCAATAATATGTTGACTCATATTTTTATCACACTCCTACCAGCAAGTTGAACACAACAATCCAACTCCCTAAATACATACCATCAACAACTTTCACCTTATATTTCTTCGAATGGATCTGCCCATCATAGCCCCTCAATTTCATAGCCTCATAGAGGATAACCGACTTTTTCGATGCACTTAAAAACAGTTGACCAATCAAAGGTCCCCACGCTTTTAAGTCAATCGAACGCTTACCACCAGAACGCATACTATAAGCCAGGATTATCCGTTCAGTCTCTGCAACCAATATAGTTATATATCTAAATGTCAGTAACACTTGAACACACATGATTTTAGGTACTTTCAGCCGTTCAAGTGCAAAAACAATGTCTTCTATAGGTGTTGTTACTACGAGCATTAGCGCAGACAATACCAACCATATCGATTTAACAAACAGCGTCATCAGCGACAACCAACCAGCTGATACATAAATACCCTCTGCTATATAAAGTTGTTGTGAATCAAGAACTGGATTTAATAGCCCCAAACTGATGCCCAACAACGATGGCACTATTAATTTAGGCAACAACATACTCAGTGGTAAGTCGCTTATTACCAACAACAATACCGGGTAGATACCCAGAATCAATACACGCTGAAGGTTGTATTGACCTACAGAAGTTAACAATACTATAAATATTATTGTCAGCATCAATTTAACGAATGGATGAATTCGATTAAGCCAGTGATCACGCCTTGCGGCTTCCTCAAGCTGACATATATTTAATAGCTTGTTAACAAAAATGTTCATAGGTTTCCTTCCAATATTAAAATCTTATTTTACGAATGACAATTCCAAAAACAGTTACAATGCTAAGAACGAGTAAACTTCCTATAACACCTGATACGCTCGTTCCTATATTACTGCTTAGATTCCTATCATCTGATTGATTGAAATCATAATCCGGCATTACAGCCGTTTTGCTTTGAAGATTTGCCATGGTCATCTCAATTGTTGAGGTAACTGTGACAGACTCTTCCTTTTCACTGGTTTCTGCTTGAGCTATAGCATTCTCCAAAGACCACTCTAATCCATCAGGGTCTGATGAAACAAATTGTGAGCACAAGCCACCAATAATCAAAGTAATTACGAGAATGCCTTGGACGATAACAGTTGTTTTTCTAGGTGACAACTGTCTGTTCATAGAACTGTTCTTAAAAAAGTCAAACAGCAAGTCATCTCGTCTTTCATACAAGAAACCGACAATCGCCGCGGTTATAAATCCTTCAACTAATCCTATTGCTAGGTGTATTGGTTGCATAAACAGTGTAAACTCTTTAAATGGCAATGCAGTCTTTCCCGAGATTATTGTCTGAATAACAACACTGAAAGCCCCTAACTGCAAACCAATAACTGTCGCTAAAACAGTCCCAATTAAAAGCCACTTCTTACCGCCTCTTGAAAAAGGTTTATAAATCAGTGGATATGCTACATAACACGTAAACAATCCCATATTTATCAAATTACACCCAAAGGCCAATAATCCACCATCAGCAAAAAACAGCGCCTGTATCAATAAGACCGTCGCCATTGACAGGAAACCCGCCTGAGGGCCTAACAATATGGCAAGTAACATACCGCCACCTATGTGACCACTTGATCCTGTACCAGGTATAGCAAAGTTAATCATTTGGGCAGCAAAGACAAAAGCACTTATAACTGCCATATATGGTACTCTATTTTCTATTACGTTTGATTCAATTTTTTTTGCTGAATAATTAATTACATAAGCACTTGCTGCAAGGAACGTCCCTCCAACTGCCGGTGTAATTAATGCGTCACTCATATGCATATTCTTCTCTCCTATTTATAAAATGTCATTCTAAAAAAATCAGCGCACTTATGTATTTTTCCTAAAACCTCGTCACTCTCAATTTTTTCAGTTGCTAAATATTCATGTACGATCTGAAACATTGTCGATTTGACTGCGTAAATAGCCATATCAACATCTATATCAGTCTTGAACAGACCGTAATCAATGTTATGATACAATTTTGCAAACGCTGTATCAGCGGCTTTATGTTTTAATCGATGGATATCATCCGCTACTACTTTGGCCGTTTCTTTCTTGCAACTTTTCAAAAATACATACGCAAGGGGATACTCTTCCAATAAAGCGACGTTCCCACCGATGTTACGTGTCAACCGACTTATAAAGTCTCGATCCTCTTCATAGATGCCACTCGTTGCTGTATCAAGGACCATTTGCTCACATTTCGTAAACAGAAATAAATACAAGTTCTTCTTGTTACCAAAATAATAAAACAATGCACCTTTTGATATACCAGCGCCTTCGACAAGTCTATTCATGGAAGCTTTCTCATAGCCACCACGGATGAATTCCTTCATGGCTGCGTTAATTATCATTTTTTTCTTTTCAATAGTTAACGCATCAAATTTTTCGTATGAACTCATTGCTTCACCTCACTTATAACATTTGACCAATTCGGTCAACACCGCTTCTTATTATACCTACAGTTGACCAAATTGGTCAATGGATTTATCAAAAAAGGGTGCATAAAATGCACCCTGCTATACAAGTCGTTCCAATATTTCAGAATATTAATTGCATATTCATATTGTTGACTAAATATTATAATTTCATGAATCGTTTAGCAACTCCTCGTATTACTTTATAATGTGTTCCTTCAAACTTTTTAGTTACATTTTTTAATTCTTTCATTATTTTAATGTCTTGCGGGCAATGTTCTTCACATTTACCGCACATCACGCATAAAGATGCATTATGTGGTTCACTTTTAAGACTTGTTTGCATTAAGTATTTGGAAAAAGCACCAATCCTACCTTCAATTTCAATGTCATTATAACATGATAGACAAGTTGGTATATCAACACCAACTGGACATGGCATGCAGTAATTACACCCTGTACATGGTACTTTAATCTTATCCTTCAATGTTTTTTTGACTTCATCAAACATTATTTTTTCTTCTTCAGTGAAAGTATTAATTTCTGTTTCACTTGCTACTCTTATATTTTCATCCAACATTTCTATAGAGTTCATGCCAGATAAAACCAGAGTCACTTCTGGTTGATTCCAAATCCATTTCAATGCCCATTCTGCAGGCGATCTTTTTATTTTTGCATCATCAAAGATTTTGTAAACTTCCTTTGGTAAATTGTTAACAAGTTTTCCACCTCTTAGAGGCTCCATAATCATCACAGGTAATCCTTTCGACGCAGCATACTTAAGACCACTTTTACCTGCTTGATTGTTCTCATCTAAGTAATTGTATTGAATCATGCAAAACTCCCAATCATAAGCATCCACCAATTTAATGAATTCTGTTTTACCCCCATGATAAGAGAAGCCGATGTTCTTAATTTCTCCACTCGTTTTCTTTTCCTCAATCCACTTAATAACACCTAAATCCTTTAATCTATCCCAGGTGTTTAAATCCGTTAACATGTGCATTAAATAATAATCTATATAGTCGGTTTGAAGACGTTCTAGTTCTTTGTAAAATAATTTATCAAAGTCCTCATATTTCTTGACCAAGTATGGTGGTAATTTTGTGGCAATATTAACTTGTTCTCTATACCCTTTAGCAAGGACTCTACCAAGAATCACTTCACTGTTTGGGTAAATATAGGCCGTGTCAAAATAATTTACACCATTTTCAATTGCATGAATGATTTGCTGTTCAACTTCACTTTCACTCTTAGAAAATCTCATACATCCAAATCCCAATATAGATAACTCATCACCTGTTTTTTCTATTTTTCTATAAAGCATATACCCACCTCATCTTAAGACTGACTAATCAATCATTCATCGTTATAAAAAAATCGCATTTCTGCGTTTCAAGACATTGACTGAACGTTCAGTCAATGTCATTCTATACTTTTTTTTCATAATCGTCAAGATATTATTTAATTATCAATTTGATCTTCTATTCCTGACCACAGTAATGTAAATCCTCTATGAATCGCATCATCTATATCAACATCATCACAGCGATCAATATAGTTTATCGTCGCATTCAAAGCACCCGTGAAAAACTCTGTAATCAATGCCGTGTCCTTGCTCTTATAATCAAAGGTTCCAAATGCCGAAATTACAATATCAATCAACGGTTTGTTAACTTCCATTATCTCTTCCTTACTTATGCTATTTACATAAGGCGACCGATAAAATGTTTCTTTGAACTTATAATATTCTGGATGGTCAATTGCCCACTTTATCATTCCAGACCATATATTCTCTAAGTTATTCTCAATTTCCGGATTATTGATAATCCTCACCGTTACGTACTCAAACATATTTGACTTTATGTGAATATACAATTTACTGATAAGTTCTTCTTTGGATTCAAAATAATTATATAAAGTGCCTGTGGATACACCTGCTTCTTTTGAAATTTTAGCTGTAGCTGTCCCATGAAATCCAAATTCATTGAACAGTTTCAGTGCTGCATGTAATAATAAATCTTCTTTTGATTGGCTCATATGACACCTCCTTCTCAAACTGACTAATCACTCATAATGTATCATTCGACGATTTAATTGTCAATTTGCCCCTACTGTAAATGATTCTCCAACCACATAACAAAATCTTTGATGGCATGATCATCATGATGGTTCACAACAACCGTTGCATATTTCTTGATATCATCAGGGGCATTATCTGGTACGGCACTTATATCTGCTTCCTGCAACATTTCTACATCGTTATAATAGTCGCCAATTGCACAAAAATGATGGATTTCATCACCGATAATCTCTTTAAGCGCATGTAATCCAGAGCCTTTAGATACCCGTTTGTCCATTATTTCCAAATAGGAGATTCCTGAATAAAAATAGCGATAAGTCTCTAAATTCAGTTCCTCCGCTACTATTTCCTCTACCGCTTTCAAGTCGCGGGTACTCCCTTGGAACATGAGTTTTATCCACGGTGTGTCAATGTTGTCCATATCAATGGATTCATGTTCTTGTCCTTCTTCCATCATCATCTTATCCGGCAGGCCATTTGGATTGACCAAGTAAAGCATCTTCGTAGTACACACTTGCGTGTTTATATGAGGTATTTGTACAATCACTTTTTTTGCGAGTGGAATCAACTCAGTATTGTCTAATTGGTCTTCATATATAAAGGACTGCTTCTTGAAGTCATAGACCCCTGCTCCATTAAAAAGTATCCAAGGGGCAACTACCGGTAGCAATTCTTTATATGGTGCGACGTTTAGATGCGTCCGCCCTGTAGCACCGCAGAACAGCCCACCATTTTCTATGAAATACTCAATCGCCTCAATGTTCTCATTTGAAATCTTTCCGCTTTTATTGATCAATGTCCCATCAAAATCTGATACGAGCATATACCCATTAAATTTTTTCATCTATAAGCCTCCTTCACAATTAATCCAACCACTCTCAAAATCAGCTCAATTATACCATAGAACATGCAAAAAAGCCTTTCATCTTGAAAGGCTTTCAACATCATACTTATTCATTTTCAAGAAGCTCATCAGGAACTTCTGGTTGGTACGTGATAAATATACAGGCTGAACTCATCGACATTGAAACAACCATCATAATTAAACTTGAAAATGCCGCTAATAGTGGCGTGTACATCTTAGATACTTTTGAACTCATGATAAAATTCTCCTCTCAATACTTGTTGGATTAGATGAATCAACATTGTGAATACTGCAGAGAAGACACCTAGTGTCGCTGCCAATGCCGTACCATCATACGATAACTTATATAAACTAAAAATAATCAACATCTGACTTGTGACAATCATGATACTTTTAGTTCTATACTTTCTTTTTTTGACATCACCAATTGGTTTATTGGAAGTGTCCATTGGTGCAAATTTTGCTACAAACACCAAACAAGTCCCTAAACCAATAAAGAGCACTTGGCTATTGAGGTCAAAGGAAATATGTTGATACAGCCATATGGCTATACCTGATATCGCCAAAAAGAATGTGAAACACTTAAAACGCGTCTGAGCATGATACCCGCCTGCGAAAGTCCTCAAACTTGCAAAAAATACGATCAGCACCATACCTTCCTGTAAAAATCCCAGTAACGCATAAATCACTAGTATCCCAAGCATATTTAACAAAGAACTAAAAAACACATCGATACCATATTCATACTTAGCACGTTGTTGTTCAATTTGTGGATCATTTTCCACCAACATATCAACTGTTTGACTAATTATCCTCTTCATTTATTTCACCTACTCTTTACTATGACAACACAATAGCATAGACAAAAAATAAAAAAACAACCACTTTCATAAGTGGTCGTTTTTTTTTCAAAAATGGTTATTTATAAGGAGCTTGAATGAAAAACTAACTTCCGCTTTTTTGTAAGTCTTGCAATTGCAAGACTA